>Ga0265296_1000069_pt1 | contig 213714 bp, 202 predicted proteins | sample MunlanPumphouse1_FD_189073 | JGI IMG/M metagenome (GOLD analysis project Ga0265296, IMG submission 189073) | Groundwater microbial communities from a municipal landfill in Southern Ontario, Canada - Pumphouse #1 | ecosystem: Environmental > Aquatic > Deep subsurface > Groundwater | place...
GTGGCGACCAGGATGTCGATCTCGCCGTCGGTCATCCGCTGGATCAGGGCGCGCGCCGACTTGGCGTCCGGCGCGGTGTCGGAGCTGAACACCGCCGTCCGCGCCTCGGGGAACAGCTGGCGCACCTCCTCCTCGACCCGCTCCACGCCGGGACCAACCGAGACCAGCGAGTCCTCCGCTCCGCACGACGGACACAGCTTGGGCCGCGCCATGGAAAAGCCGGTCAGGTGACAGACCAGCCGGCCGGTATAGCGATGCTCGACCAGCCAGCTGTCGGTGTCCGGCGCCGTCAGCCGATGCCCGCAGGCGCGGCACAGGACGACGGGGGCGTATCCGCGCCGGTTCAGGAACAGCAGGGTCTGCTCGCCGCGCAGCAAGGTCTCGCCGATGGCCAGCCGCAGCGGTTGCGACAGCCAGGTCTGGGGGTCGGGCGTATTCTGGCGCAGGTCCAGAAGGCCGATGTCCGGCAGGACCGCCGTCCCGTGCCGCGCGCCCAGCTTCAGCCAGTCGTAACGCCCGCTCTGCGCGTTCCATAACGTCTCCAGCGACGGCGTCGCCGAGGCCAGGACCACCGCCGCCCCCTCGATCCGCGCTCGCGCCACCGCCAGATCACGCCCGTGATAGACCAGTCCTTCTTCCTGCTTGAACGAGCCGTCGTGCTCCTCGTCCACCACAATCAGCCGCAGGTTGACGAAGGGCAGGAACAGGGCCGACCGCGCTCCGACTACGATGTTGCAGCGCTCGGCGACCACTGCCTCCCACACCTGGCGACGGCGCGGCGGGGCGACGCCGGAATGCCATTCGGCCGGAGCCGCGCCGAACCGGGCCGTGATCCGCTCGATCAGGGCCTGGGTCAGGGCGATCTCGGGCAACAGGATCAGGATCTGCGCCGCCGGATCGGCCCGCAGCACCCGCGCGATCGCCTCCAGATAGGCCTCGGTCTTGCCCGACCCTGTCACCCCGTCCAGCAGGAAGGGACGAAAACCGCCTCCGGTCACGCCCTCGGCCAGGGCCGTCGCCGACGCCGCCTGATCGCCGTTCAACGCTGCGGGCGCGTGGTCGGGATCGGGCCGGTCGAACGCCGCCTCGGCCGCGATCTCGATGATCTCCAGCACGCCTTCGTCGATCAGTCCCTTGACCACGCCGGACGACACGCCGGCGGCCCGCGCCAGATCGGCGCCCGCCATGGACCGCTCGCCCAGGGCCTCCAGCACGCCGGTCCGCGCCGGCGTGGTCCGCGACGGCGACCGCTCGCCCACCCGCCGCACCCGGCGTTCGGGCCGGGGACGCGGCGCGCGCAGCCCTTTCAGCGCCGTCGCCGCCATCTCGCCCGGCGGCGACAGGGTCCAGCGCCCGGCCCATTCGACAAAATCCATGACGCCCGCCGGCAGGGCCGGATCGTCCAGCCGACTGTCCACCGCCTTCAGCCGCCGGTTCGATCCGGTCGTCTCGAATACCTCCGACACCACGCCCCGCATCAGGCGCGACCCCAGCGGCACGGCGACCTGATCGCCACGCGCCAGTGTCAGCGCCTCGGGCACCTCGTAGTCGAAGGCTTCAGGCACCGGCAGGGGAATGAGGACCGAGGCGACTTTCACTTGATCCTCCCCCGGCAGGGGAGGGGGACCGCCCGAAGGGTGGTGGAGGGGGCGGATCGCGAACTGGGTGTCTGGGGCTGGCCCCCTCCACCGCTTCGCGGTTCCCCTCCCCCGATGGGGGAGGATTTGGCTCGCCTCGCCGCCTCGGTGACGCTAAAAGCCCTGCCCATGAAACTCTTTCTCGATACCGCCGACGTCGCCGTCATCAAGGACATGGTCCCCACCGGAATGGTGGATGGCGTCACCACCAATCCGTCGCTGATCGCCAAGTCGGGTCGGAACATCGCCGAGGTCATCGCCGAAATCTGCGCCCTGGTCGAGGGGCCGATTTCCGCCGAGGCCGTCTCGCTCGATTTCGAGACCATGGTCAAGGAAGGCGACAAGCTGGCCGCCATCGCGCCGAACGTGGTAGTGAAACTGCCCCTGACCTGGGATGGCCTGCGCGCCTGCCGCGTCTTCACCGACAAGGGCATCAAGACCAACGTCACCCTGTGCTTCTCGGCCGCCCAGGCGCTGCTGGCCGCCAAGGCTGGCGCCACCTTCGTCTCGCCGTTCGTCGGACGTCTGGAAGACAACGGCGCCGACGGCATCGGCCTGCTGGAAGAAATCCGCGTCCTGTATGACGTCCACGGTTTCGAGACCCAGATCCTGGCCGCGTCCCTGCGCAATGTGGGCCATGTCGCCGCCGCCGCCGTCGCCGGATCGGACGCCGCCACCTTCGGCGCCGACACATTCAAGGCCTTGGTGAACCACCCGTTAACCGACAAGGGTCTTGATGCCTTCGTGTCGGACTGGGCCAAGACGGGTCAGTCTATTCTGTAGCATCGCGGTTCCCGGAGAGGTCTGTTTGAGCGGCTCATTGGACCTTTTCGAAACGTCGGAATCGGACGCAACGCCCCATATCGGCGACGGCTTGCATTGGCCCGACGTGCGCGGCTGGCTGCAGACCCATCCTCAGACCCTGCTGGACGACCGGTCCCTGCTGGAGGAAATCGGCCTGCGTCCGCATGGGCGCAACGTGGTCGAGTTCGGCGCCGCCGCCCTGACGCGGCTTGAGGCCGTGGTCGAGCGCGAGACCGGCGCCCGGCGCGAGATCGAACTGATCGCCCGCGCCAACTTCGCCGCCCAGACCCAGACGCATGTCGCGACCCTGGACCTGATGGAGGCCAAGAACCATTCCGATCTGGCCCGTCGGCTAGATGCAGCGGCGCAGGGGCGGTTCGGCTTGGCCGGCGCCGCCATCGCCCTGGAAAAACCGGGCGGCGTGCCCTTCGGCTGGCGCGCCCTGGAAGAAGGCGATGTCGACAACCTTCTGGGCGAGCACGGCCTGACCTGGCTCGGCCCGATGATCCCGGGGCTGAACTTCTTCGGCGCGACCGAGGATCAGGTGAAATCCATCGCCCTGGTCCGCATGGCCCCGCACCTGACGCCGGGCGGACCGCCGCGCCCCTGCATCTGCGCCTTCGGCTCGCCCGAGCCCGAAGGCTTCACCCCCAACATGGGCTGCGAACTGGCCGCCTTCCTGGCGCGGGTGACGGAGCGGATGGCCGAGCGATGGCCGGTCCTGAACTAACCGCCTCCGACGCCCTACGCGCCTGGCTCGATCACTTGGCGCACGAACGTCGGCTGTCGCCGCGCACGCTGGAGGCCTATGGCCACATCGGGCGGCTCTATGTCGCCTTCCTCGAACACCATCGCGGCGAGGCGCTGTCGCTGAAAGACATGGGGACGATCACCGCCGCCGAGGTCCGCGCCCACATGGCCGAGCGACGATCCGGCGATCACCCGCTGGCAGCCCGGTCGCTGAGCCAGAGCCTGTCGGCCATTCGCGGTTTTCACGCTTTCCTCGACCGGCGGCTAAATACGCCCGCCCCGCAGCTGGCCCTGGTGCGCGGTCCCAAGGTCAAGCCGTCCCTGCCCCGGCCGGTGACCGAGGATCAGGCGCGCGGCCTGCTGGCCGAACCGGACGCCGATCCCGACGCCGAACCGTGGGAGGCCGCGCGTGACAGAGCTGTCCTGACCCTGCTTTACGGCTGCGGCCTGCGGATCTCCGAGGCCATGTCCCTGACCCGCGCCGATGCGCCGCTGGGTGAAACCCTGCGCATCGTCGGCAAAGGATCCAAGACCCGGATCGCCCCCATCCTGCCCGCCGTGCGTGACGCGGTGGACGCCTATCTGGCTTTATTGCCCTTCCCACTCCAGCCTGCCGACGCTCTGTTCCGCGCGCGACGCGGCGGCCCCTTAAGTCCCCGTCACGTCCAGGCCTCGGTCCAGCGGCTGCGCGGCCGGTTGGGCCTGCCCGAGCGCACGACGCCTCACGCCCTACGCCACAGTTTCGCGACCCACCTGCTGGGCGCCGGCGCCGACCTGCGGTCGATTCAGGAACTGCTGGGCCACGCCACCCTGTCGACGACCCAGAAATACACCGGCGTCGATGCGGATCGTCTTTTGAACGCCTATGCGGCCGCCCATCCCCGCGCCTAGGGACGCGGCGCGGGCGGAGCCGGCGGCACGCCGACGTCGGGCTGGGCCGGCATCAGGTTTCGACCCAGCGCCCGTTGATCCGGCACGGCGTAGCTGATCGGCATGGGGCAGTTGTTCTGGTCGCGCCGGTCCAGCAGCAGATAGCGCCGGACCTGTCCGTCATCGAGCGATCGATCCAGCGTCATGGCGCCGACGCCGCTTTGCCGAGCCTGCATCAGCGGATCGCCACAACGCTGCGCGTCCCCGCTCGGCACAGAAACAACGACAGGATCACGGGCGGGCAATGTGCTGTAGGACGCCGCAGACGCGGGATCGGACAAGGCCAGCATAAGCAAGGTCAGCATCGCATCCTCCTGTTTCGGCTGGGACGATACGTCGACAACCCCCGATTGGCCAGACGGCGCCGAACGCCGGGCGGGAAGGCGCAGCCTCGCTGAGACACGACGGACAAGAATATGTCTCAGGCTCTTCGCCAAAAGCGCGTAGCCTGACCTGCCCTGGCGAAGGCCCGAGGAGGACAGGCGGGTGCGCCCAGCGGTTGGCGAAGGATCGAGCGTAAGAAGGTCGCGGCGTGAGGCGCTGGGTATATTGGCGGCTGCGCCGTTTGTGTCCGCCCAGGCCACCGTCCCGGCAAACCCGCCCGATCAGGTGCGGCTCTTGCAAAATCTGCTGACGCGAATGGGCGTCGGCGTGCGGCTGAACGGAAGCGTCCAGCAGATCTTCGTCATCGACACCGGCGCCGAGCGCAGCGCGGTTTCGACCGAACTGGCTCAAGCCTTGGCCCTGCCGCCCGGCCGCCCCGTCGTGGTGCATGGAATCACGGCGGCTGAGGTCACGCCGACCGTCGAACTGGCGCAGATCGAGATCGGACGCCGACGCTTCACCGACCTGACCCTGCCGGTCTTTTCGCGCGACGCCCTGGGCGCCGACGGCCTGCTGGGGCTGGACCTGCTGTCGCGCTTTCGCCTGACGCTGGACGTCAATGCCCGCCAAGTCGCCCTGTCGCCGCCCGGCTCGACCAGCATCGCGTTGACGACCAGCCCCGACTCAACGCGGCCCCAGCAACAGGACGTCTTGGTCGCCGGTCGTCGCGGTCGCTTCGGTCAGTTGATCCTAACCCGGATCGAGGTCGCCGGCGTGGAGGTCGCGGCCTTTATCGACAGCGGCGCGCAATATTCGATCGGCAATCTGGCCCTGATGCAGGCGCTCGACATCGGTCAGGCCGCCGCCCAGTCCGAGCCTGTGCGGATGGTCGGCATCGTCGGCGGCGCAGTGACGGCTCGCACCGGCACGACGCCCGCCCTGCACATCGCGGGACGATCTCTGGGGCCGACCCCGCTGCTGTTCGCCGACCTGCATGTGTTTCAGGTCATGGACCTGATCGACAAGCCGGCCCTGCTGCTGGGCGCCGATATTCTGAGCCGGTTCAGCCGCATCACCCTGGATTACGGCCGCGGCCGCGTGGCCTTCGGCGGCCTGCTGCGTCGCGCACCGGGCGTCAGATCGCCTTGATCGCCCCGCCGTCCAGTCGGATCAGCGAGCCGGTGACATAGGCCGCCAGCGGACTGGCCAGGAAGGCGGCGGTGGCGCCGAACTCCTCGGTCGTGCCGATACGGCCGACCGGGATTGATTTGACGGATTCAGCTCGCGCCTCTTGCGGCGTCGTGCCGGTGCGCTCAGCGGTCGCCTGGTCCAGCCTTTCGATCCGCGGCGTATCGATCCGCCCCGGCAGCAGGGTGTTGACCGTCACCCCGTCTGGTCCGACCTCATTGGCCAGGGTCTTGGCCCAGGCCGCGACCGAGGCCCGCAAGGTGTTGGACACGCCCAGCGCCGCCGACGGCTCGACCACTGTGATCGAGGCGACGTTCAGGATGCGCCCCCAGCCGGCCGCCCGCATGGCCGGCAGCACCCGGTCCGTCAGGCGGAAGATCGACAGCACCATCGACTCGAAATGATCGCGCCACACCGCCGGCTCAAGCCCCGACACGCCCGACGGCGGCGGCCCCCCGGTGTTGTTCAACAGGATTTCGATGTGCCCGCCCAGCAGATCCTCGGCCCGGTCCGTCGCCTTCAACAGCGCCTCATGGTCCGCCAGGTCCGCTGTGACCACGACCGCCCGGCCAGGCCCGGCCGCATTCAACGCATCCGCCACGGCCTGAAGCTTGCCTTCATCGCGCGACAGCAAGGCGACGTGCGCCCCCTCGGCGACCAGGGCCGTCGCCACAGCACGGCCAAGACCGGATGAGCCGCCGCAGATCAGGGCGCGCTTGCCGTTCAGTTTCAGGTCCATGGTCTTCTCCGATCCTGTGTGGCCCCGATATCGGATGCGTGGGTCCCAAGCGCAACGCGGCGTTAACCGAGACGGCGCACCTTCTTTGTCGAGCGGCCGCCGAGACCGCCAGGACAGGCCGGGGAGGGCTCGCCCATGTCGACCAAGATGACGTCCAGCACCCGCCGCCACAGCGACCATTTCGAGCCGCAGGACACCGATCCGCACGAACAGCGTCGCCTGCGCGGGCAGCTGGAGCAGATCGACTACGCTGCCTACGTCGCCAACAAAGAGGTGATCGGGCACGCCCTGACCGGCGTGGACGCCGCATCGCTGCAAAAGCTGGCGGTGATGACGGCGACGGCCCGCGCCAAATGGGTCGCGGAATCGCTGCGCCTGGCCCACTCCGGCTCGGCTGTCACGCCGGACCAGGTCGCCCGCCTGACCGCCGCCCGCACCGCCTACGACGAACTGGCCGAAGCCTACGAGGCTCTGCGCCGGGTCATCGAACGGGGCTACGTCGCGCTGCGGTGATCTGCCGAGACCGAGTGTCCGGAACCGGGCACCCTCATTGTCGTTCTGCGGCCATGAAAATCGCTCGCACCGCTTCCATCGCCCTGATCGCCGGCGCCGCCCTGGCATTGGGCGCCTGCGCCACCCTGCAACGCGGCCCCATCGGCAACGCCGCCGTGCCTCAACCCACGAAGCCGGTCGATCTGAACCGCTACGCCGGCTTGTGGTATGAAATCGGGCGCTACGAGAACGGGTTCGAGCGCGGCTGCGAAGGGGTGACCGCTCAATATACGGTGCGCGATGACGGTCTGGTCGGGGTGCTGAACACCTGCCGACAGGGTACGGTCGATGGTCCGGAAAAAACCTCAGAGGGCAAGGCGAAGATCGTCGAGGGCAGCGACAACGCCAAGCTGAAGGTATCCTTCTTCGGCCCCTTCTACGTCGGCGACTATTGGGTTCTGGACCACGCCGACGACTATTCCTGGTCCATCGTCGGCGAGCCGTCGGGTCGCTACCTTTGGCTGCTCAGCCGCACCGCGCAACCCGCGCCGTCCGTCCGCGACACGATCCTGACCCGCGCCCGCAGCCTGGGCTACGACCTGACGCTGGTGCGAACCACGCAGCACTGACGCTGACTTCCAGATAATTTTAGAGAAGAAGCCTGGTGTCCCCTCGGCTCCACCAAATCCTTGCTCCACAAGGGTTTGGACGGAAACAGGCGAGAATTCTGACACCACGCTGTGTCACACGGCTCCGAAGCGGCCGTCGAAAAAGCGTTCCCCTACAGTCGGTTCAGGCTCCCGAACCTGTAGCACCACATCGGCGCACACACCGTCCAAACGGCCCCTTCGACCGTCGCCACGGTCACCTAATGCTGGGCGTCGGCAATCGTCTGGTCTGATCGTCCGGGGATCGACCTACTACCTTCGACTTCGTGTTCGTCCACGCGGAGCGTGGACGGTCAGGGCGTAGCATCCTTCGTGCGGATGAGATGTGACAGGTCGAGTTCAGGATAGGCGATCCGCCCCATCGCGTCATACAGCGTCTGGGCACGATAACCGCGCCCGTAGGCGGCAGCGGTTTCACCCCCTTCGCTGCCATTGCCGGAAGACCAGCCTCCAAGGGCGAGAGCCACCTCATGCTCGATGCGGGCCTCACGCAGGGCATCCCGGTAGCAGTGTCGGAAGGAGTGGAAGCAGGTCTTTTCTCGGGTCGCGCCAGCGCGCTCAAGGAAGCGTCTGAACCATTTGCTGAACGGGTCGCTGTAGTAGCCGGTGCTGGATTTCTGAAGTTCGGAAAATAGGCGCACGGCGCCAGCCGTTCGCCGCTGTTCCACAAAGGACAAAAACCCGATCTCGACCAGTGTGGGGTGGACCGGGATGAATCGTTCGCTGGCTACCGTCTTCAGGCGTTTCCCGTTGTCGGTGTCGGACGGCCCCTCCGTCACGAAGAAGCAGTCCACGCCATCCAGCCGATGAATGTCCGCGACGTGTAGCTGGCAAATCTCGTTCATCCTCATACCGGAGAAGAGTGCGATCAGCGGCACCCAGAAACGCCCGCGACGTGGGCGCGCGTAGCCGGGTGTGGAGTATCCGGCCCAGTCGTCAACGCAGCCTCGGTAGATCGGCGCATCAAAGATCAGACGTAGTTGCTCGGTCGAAAAAGGTAGGCGTTTATCCCTTCGCCTCACCCGGTCGATGACCTGAAGGCCCTTGGCTGGGTTCCGTTCGATCCAACCCTCGTTCTGACAGAAGTTCATCACCGCCCGGAACTTACACATGTAGCCGTTGACCGAGGCGGGCGAGAGCCTCCCAGTCAGCCCTTTCTCCTTCGCCATTCTCGAAGCCGCGAGCGGCGACAACTTCGGGAATTTCTTCTCGGCGTTCGACGGCAACCAGAGGAGCACATCGAGAAGCTCTCGTGACGCTTCGCGGTCGATTGATCGGATAATGCGGTGTTCACCCCAGAGGCCGACCGTCAACTCGATGAGGTTGAGATAGTGCAGGTCTGTCTTTCGAGTGCGCTGCTTCGCGGGGTCGGTTCGAAACAGTTCGAACGCTTGGCGAAGCGTCTTGTCCGCTGGCGACGCCGGAGGCGGTGGCGCGGGCTTCGGTCGCTCGGCCGGAACGGCAATGACAGGCCGAACACCGTGAACCTCAATGTCCCGCCACTCCTGCTCCAACTCTGCTGCAACGATCCGGGCCTCACGAATGGCATCCGCTCGATAGCCGGTCCCAAGAGACTTCACGACGTGGGTCTTGCCGATCACCCCAGCCAATGAGCGCGGAACACGAAGTCGAAGGTAGTAGGTCGATCCCCGGACGATCAGACCAGACGATTGCCGACGCCCAGCATTAGGTGACCGTGGCGACGGTCGAAGGGGCCGTTTGGACGGTGTGTGCGCCGATGTGGTGCTACAGGTTCGGGAGCCTGAACCGACTGTAGGGGAACGCTTTTTCGACGGCCGCTTCGGAGCCGTGTGACACAGCGTGGTGTCAGAATTCTCGCCTGTTTCCGTCCAAACCCTTGTGGAGCAAGGATTTGGTGGAGCCGAGGGGAGTCGAACCCCTGACCTCGTCATTGCGAACGACGCGCTCTACCAACTGAGCTACGGCCCCGTTTCCAGCGTGGGATCGGGTTTCACAGGCGTGGCGGACATAGAAGGCGGGCGGGCGTGGTGTCAACGGGCTTGTGCGCGCAAAGCGCGCAGGTCGGATACGGCCGTTGTCGGAGCCGGGGCGAACAGGCTAGAAGCGCCGATCCAAGCAGGAGTTACCGTTCATGGGCTATGCGCTCGTCTGGTTGATCAACACCATCATCAGTCTGATGATCTGGTTCATCATCGCCCAGGCCATTCTGAGCTGGTTGGTGGCGTTCGACGTCGTCAACTATCGCAACCGCTTCGTCTATTCGGTCGGGACCTTCCTGGACCGCGTCACCGCGCCTCTGCTGGAGCCGTTCCGCCGCATCATTCCGAACCTGGGCGGCATCGACATCTCGCCCATCGTGGTGATCCTGCTGCTGCAGTTCATCAGCGTGCTGTTCAACCGCACGGCGGCGCCGGCCTTGATCCAACTGCTCGGCTGAGGCGACACGGCGGGCGGAAATCTGATGCGAGAGGGTTGATCCGCTCTTGCGCCGCGCGCCTTCCTTTCTAAAGGTGCCCGCCCGACCACTTTCGACCACGGTTCATGACCTCGATCACCACAGTCGCCATTCTGGGCGCCGGACAGATGGGCGCAGGCATCGCGCAGGCGGTCGCGCTTGGGGGCTATTCGGTTCGCCTTTATGACGTCGTCGCCGACCGGTTGCCGCTGGCGCAGGGCGAGATCGCGGCCAGCCTGGCGCGTCATGTCGGACGCGGTCTGGTCGATCAGGCCGCCGCCGATGCGGCCCTGGTCCGCATCACGACAAGCAACGGAATGGCCGAGGCCGTGGCCGGCGCCGATCTGGTCATCGAGGCGGCGCTAGAAGACGAGGCCGTCAAGAAGGCCATCTATGCGCAGGTCGTGCCGCACCTAGGCCCGCAGACCCTGCTGGCGTCCAACACCTCATCGATCTCGATCACACGCCTGGCCTCTTCGACGGACCGGCCGGACCGGTTCGTCGGCCTGCACTTCATGAAGCCGGCGCCGGTGATGAAGCTGGTAGAGATCATTCGCGGCATCGCCACCTCGGCCGAGACCCATTCCGCCGCCGTCGCCTTCGCCGAGAGCCTGGGCAAGACCACCACGGACGCCGAGGATTTTCCCGCCTTCATCGTCAACCGCATCCTGGTGCCGATGATGAACGAGGCCATCTTCGCCCTGTATGAAGGCGTCGGCAACGTCGCCTCGATCGACAAGGCGCTGCGCCTGGGCGCCAACCACCCGATGGGCCCGCTGGAACTGGCGGACTTCATGGGTCTGGACGTCGTCCTGGCCATCATGAATGTGCTGTATGACGGCCTTGCCGACAGCAAATATCGTCCCTGCCCCCTGCTGGTGAAATACGTCGAGGCCGGCTGGCTGGGCAGGAAGAGCGGCCGCGGCTTCTATGATTATTCCGGCGCTGCGCCGGCGCCGACGCGATGAGCCGGTTCGAGAGCTATTCCGACCTGCCGGGTCAGGCGACCATCGCTGCGCGGCCTGGGCGGACGCCTCGGATTCTGGCCTGCCTGGCCGGCGCGGCCTGGCCCCCCCTTTGGTTGACCCTGCCCTTCTGGCGGCCGCACGCCTATCTGCCGGGTCGCGACATGGACTGGCGGCTGATGGTGATGCTGATCGGCCTGATCACCGTGCCGCTGGCGCTGTATCGCGTGCTGAAAGAGCGCAAGCGCGACGGGCGACCCGGCACACGGCTGGGCGTCGTCTGGCGCTTCATGATGTACGGCGGCCTGGCGGCGGCCCTGGTCCAGATCGTCGTCGCCCTGGCCATGAGCGTGGTGGGCTGGTTCGAGGCCGGCGATGTGATGCAGGCCCTGGGTGCGACCGAGACCACCCTGCTGATCTTCGGCGTCGGCGGCCTGCCCATCGCCATGATCGTGGGCGTCAGCTACGCCTTGTGGGCCGGGTTATGCGCCGCCTTCATCGCCTTCGAGGCGCGGCCGGCGGTCAAGGATCGACTGGGCTTGATGCCCAAGGGCTGAGACACAGGGTTGGCATTCGCGCCTGACGCCTGAGTTCGAGGATTGGGGGATCCGAGAATGACCATGGACGACACGGACAAGGATGCGGCGGAGATCCTATCGCCCGTCGCGGCGACCTCGCGCATCGCCAGCCTGGACGTCATGCGGGGGCTGGCGGTGCTGGGCATTCTGGCCGTCAATGTCGTCTCGTTCGGCCTGCCGGTCATGGTCTATCAGGACGCGAGCCTGAGTCCGTTTCCGGTCACCGGCGCCAACGCCGTGGCGCGCTGGACGATGGACGTCTTCTTCCATCAGAAGTTCATCACCCTGTTTTCGATGCTGTTCGGGGCCTCGATCTATCTGGTCGGGGGCGAGCGGGACGATGCTGCGCGTGCCAAGTTGCTGCGACGCCGCCTGTTCTGGCTGGCCGTCATCGCCCTGATCCACGGCCTGGCCTTCTGGTATGGCGACGTGCTGCTGCTCTACGCCTGGTCGGGCCTGTTCGTAATGCTGATGCGGTCGATGCGGGCCGGGACGTTGATCGGGATCGGCCTGGGCGTGACCCTGTTGCTGGGCGCGATGCAGGCGGGCGCGACTTGGCTGATGGTGGCCGGGCCGCCGGCGATCACCGAGGCGATGAACCAGGGCGGGCCGCATTACACCGCCGCCATGGTGACGGAGTCGATCGCCGCCTATCGCAGCGGCTGGGCTGGGGCGATGGGCCAGAACCTTCAGAACTGGCTGCTGCTGCAGGGCGCCAGCCTGACGATGTTCGTCTTCTCGACCGTGGCCCTGATGATGCTGGGACTGGGTCTGTTCAAGGCCGGCGTATTCAGCGGCCGGGCGCCCAACGGGGTCTATGTCGCCTTGATCGGCGTCGGCGGCGCCATACTGGCCCTGCTGGGCGTGCTGGAATGGCGTGAGGCCATGGCCCCGGCCGGAACCCACCCGACGCGCGGCCTGGCGGAGGTCGTCGCCTCCTTCCCTGTCTTCGTCACCCTGACCTACGTCAGCCTGATCGTGCTGGCGACGACCCGGGGGCTGGCCTGGATCACGGCGGCGCTGCGGCCGGTGGGGCAGATGGCCTTCACCAACTATCTGACCCAGACCCTGATCATGACGTCGATCTTCTACATGCCGTGGGGGCCGCGTCTGTTCGGACGCGCCGACTATGTGCAGATGTGGGGCCTGGTCCTGGCGGTCTGGGCGCTGCAACTGATCTGGTCGCCGCTGTGGTTGTCGCGGTTCAGCATGGGGCCGCTGGAGTGGGTTTGGCGCTGTCTGACCTATGGTCGTCGGGTGCCGATTTCAAAAGGCGGCTGACGGCGCTTTTATCGCAGGCGCGAAGCGATTAACTGAGGGCCATGGCCGCCCCGGATACTCCCGCCGAAACCTTCAAGCGCGCGCTGGGTCATGCCGCGCGGGCGCTGGCCGAACAGCCCGAGCTGGAGGTGGTGTTCGGGTCGGACGGGCCCAAGCTGTCGAACGGCGTCCTGACGCTGCCCCATCCGCCGCGCGACCCATCGGGGCCCGAGAGCGCGTCCTTGCGCGGCCAGGCCGACCGGCTGGCGCTGCGTTTGGCCAATCACGACGCGGCAGTGAACAGCCGGATGCGGCCGGCGGACGCCAAGGCGGCCGAGGTGTTCGACGCGGTCGAACAGGCGCGGGTCGAGGCCTTCGGTTCGGAACATCTGGCCGGGGTGCGCGACAATCTGGGCGCCGCCCTGATCACGCGACTGGAAAAGACCGGCGCCCTGCGGATCAGCGACGCCGACCGCGTGCCCGTGTCCGAGGCCGTGGCCCTGCTTGTCCGCGAGCGGCTGACCGGGCGCCCGGCCCCCGACGGCGCCCGGGCCATGCTGGATCTGGTGCGCGCCAACATCGAGGCCAAGGCCGGCGCCAAGCTGGACGCCCTGGCCGGCACGGCGGGCGATCAGGAAGGCTTTGCGCTGAAGATGCGCGAGGTGCTGCGCGCGCTGGACCTCGACCCCGGCGACGGGCGCGGCAAGGATACGTCCGAAGATCCCGGCGACGAGGAACCGGATCCTCAGGACCCTGCGGCCGACGACGATCAGGACGAGGAGGAAGAGCAGGACGGCGGCGAAGGCTCCCAGTCGATGGAGGGCGACGCCGATGATCAGTCTTCCGAGCAAGAGCGCGAAAGTCGCCCCGAAGGCGCGCCCGCCGATCCCGACGGCGAAGGCGCCGACGATGGCCCGGAACTTCAGGAAGGCCAGCAGCCGAACCGTCAGCAGACGGCCGACGACGGCCGCGCGGTCGATTTCTACCGCGTCTTCACCACAGCCTTCGACGAGGTGGTGGACGCCGCCGACCTCTGCGACCCGGTCGAGCTGGATCGGCTGCGCGCCCTGCTGGACGGCCAGCTGGCCATCCTGTCCAGCGTCGTGTCGCGCCTGGCCAACAAGCTGCAACGCCGCCTGCTGGCGCAGCAGAACCGCTCCTGGGTCTTCGATCTGGAAGAGGGGATGCTGGACACCGCGCGCCTTACCCGGATCGTCACCGACCCGACCGCGCCCCTGTCGTTCAAGGCCGAGAGCGAAAGCCCGTTCCGCGACACGGTCGTGACCCTGCTGCTGGACAACTCCGGCTCGATGCGCGGGCGGCCGATCATGGTGGCGGCGGTCTGCGCCGACATCCTGGCGCGGACGCTGGAACGCTGCGGCGTCAAGGTCGAGATCCTGGGCTTCACCACCCGCGCCTGGAAGGGTGGACAGAGCCGCGAGGCCTGGATCACCGCCGGCAAGCCCGCCAATCCGGGCCGCCTGAACGACCTGCGCCACATCATCTACAAGGCCGCCGACGCGCCCTGGCGCCGGGCCAAAAAGAACCTCGGCCTGATGATGCGCGAGGGCCTGCTCAAGGAGAACATCGACGGCGAGGCCCTGCAATGGGCGCACGGTCGTTTGCTGGCTCGCACCGAACAACGGCGCATCTTGATGGTCATTTCCGACGGCTCGCCGGTGGACGACTCGACCCAGTCGTCCAATGCGGCGCTCTATCTGGACAAGCACCTGCGCCAGGTGATCGCAGAAATCGAGGACCGCTCGCCGGTCGAGCTTTTGGCCATCGGCATCGGCCATGACGTGACCCGCTGGTATCGCAAGGCCCTGACTATCGTCGATGTCGAACAGCTGGCGGGGGCCATGACCGAGAAGCTGGCCGAACTGTTCGAGAACGAGGGGGCGGCGGGTCCCACCCGTCGCACCAAGCGAAAGCTGGCGGCATGAGCCGTTTCGGCCGGCTAGCCAGTGTCTGGGTCGCGCTGTCGCTGTCGGCCTGCGCCGCCTCGCTGGGCGCGCCGCGTCCCTATCCGCTGTCGTCGGACGGCTGGACGCCCCAAGTCGCAGAGCTGCGAAGCGTCAGCCTGGGCCTGCCCGGCGGCACGCAGTTGGCTGACGGCGTGACGTTCGCCGGCGGCCTGCAGATCAGCGCGGCTCCGACATCGCCGCTACACAGCCTTTCGGACCTGAAGCTGACCGGCGACGGCGGTTTCGTCACGGTGTCAGACGCCGGTGATCTGGTGCGCGGCGACATTCGCCTGGACGCCCGGGGGCGGCTGGCCGGCCTGGATCACTTCCGCTCGCGTCGGCTGACGCTTCAGGACGGCGCCGCGATTTCCGACAAGTCGGACGGCGACGCCGAGGGCTTGGCCATCACCCCCTCCGGCGATCTGCTGGTCAGTTTCGAGCGGCGTCATCGCATCTGGAACTACGGTCCCTTGTCGGCGCTGCGGACGCGGCCAACGCCAGTGCGGTCGCCCGACTTCGCCTTCACCGAGAACGACGGTATGGAGGGGTTGGCCATTGCGCCCGGCGGCTGGCGCGTCTCTGGCGAGGCCGGCGGCGTCTGGGATTGCTCAGCTGCGAGATGCACGGGTGTGAGCACGCCTCCGCAGACGCCGATCCCCGACAGCGAATACCGCATCACCGGTTTGGATCGGGATCCGTCCGGCGCCGGATGGTTCGTGGCCCAGCGCCTGTACCGGGCGCCCGTCGACATGCGCGCGCGCGTGCGCCGCATGGCCCCCGACGGAACGCTGGGGCCGGTGTTGATCGAGCTGAAACTGCCCGGCACGACCGACAATTTTGAGGGTATCGCCGCAGAGATGCGAAACGGCGGGACACGCCTATACATCCTCTCCGACGACAACTTCAATCCGGCCCAGCGCACCCTGATGCTGGCTTTCGACCTGCGCTAGGCGTCAGGCCGCGCCGGCCCACTGCGTCGGTTGCGAGGTCGATTCATCGGCTTGCAGGGCGCGCACGAAATCATCGCGCCAGATGCCGACATCGGTGGCGCGAACCACATCCATCAGGGCTTCCCATTTCCGAATACGCTCGGCCAAGGGCATGGTCAGCGCCTTCTGTATGGCATCCGACAGCTCCTCGCGGCTGTAGGGATTGACCAGCAGGGCCTCGCCCATCTGCTCGGCCGCGCCGGCGAACCGCGACAGGATCAACACGCCCGGATCGTCGGGGTTCTGGGCGCAAACATATTCCTTGGCCACCAGGTTCATGCCGTCGCGCAGCGGCGTAACCAAGCCCACCCGCGCCGCGCGATAGATGCCGGCCAGCTGATCCCGGCGATAGGTGCGATTCAGATAACGGATCGGCTGCCAGTCCATGTCGGCGAAGGCGCCGTTGATCCGTCCCGCCAGGGCGTCCAGCCGCGAACGAATGTCCTGATAGCTGTCCACGTCGTCGCGCGAGATGGGCGTGACCTGCAACAGGAAGACCTCGCCCCGCATCGAGGCGTTGTCGTGCAGAAACTGTTCGTAACCCAGCAGCCGCTCTTCCAGCCCCTTGGAATAGTCCAGCCGGTCCACCCCCACGATCATCGAGCGGAAGGCTGACGACGCCGCCATTCGATCATAGGTTCGCGCCCCAAGCGCCGAATTTCGCGCCGCCAGGAACCCGTCGACATCGATGCCGATGGGGAAGACGCCGGTCTGGACCTTGCGACCGAAACACTCCAGCCCGCCAGTCCCGTCCAACTCGCCCTGGGCCTCGGACACCACATAGTCGGTGAACAGATCGCTCCATTCCTGGGTGTGGAAACCGATCAGGTCGAAATCGAACATCGATTCCACCAGGCGTCGGTGATGCGGCAGGGTCACCAGCAACTGTCGCGCCGGCCAGGGCGTGTGCAGGAAGAAGCCGATCCGGTTGCGCACGCCCAAGCGGCGGAGATCCCGCGCCATCGGGATCATGTGATAGTCGTGGATCCAGATCATGTCCTCGGGCTGGATCAACGGCGCCAGCGCCTCGGCGAAGCGGCGGTTCACCCGCTCGTAGCCCTCGCCATAGGACCGCTCATACTGGGCCAGGTCGATGCGGTGGTGGAACAGCGGCCACAGCGTCTTGTTGGCGTAGCCGTTGTAGTATTCATCGACGTCCTGCCCCTCCAGATCGACGAGCCCCACAGTGACGCCGGCCCGGTCTTCGATCTTCACCTCGCCGGTGTAGTGATCGATCCGTTCGCCAGACCAACCGAACCACAGGCCGTCGTATTTTCGCAGAGCGGCGGACAGGGCCATCGCGAGGCCACCGGCGGACCCGGCGGCGGGGTCGGTCGGGGCCGAAACCCGGTTCGAAACGACGATCAGGCGGCTCATGACTTCACTTCACTCGGCGACCCCAGCCCCGGGGTCCAGACATTAACGCACATCGGTCCAGGAACGGCTCAACAGCACGGCGCAATTGATGATGCCGACCAGGGAATAGGTCTGCGGATAGTTGCCCCACAGCTCGCCATCGTCGATCGAGATGTCCTCGCTCAACAGCCCGGCGGCCGTTCGCCGGCTCAGCATCTCCTGGAAGATGGTGCGCGCTTCCTCGATGCGGCCGTTCTGGTGCAGGGCCTCGATGAACCAGAAGGTGCAGAAGTTGAAGGCCGTTTCCGGCTCGCCGAAGTCGTCCGGTTCGACATAGCGGAACAGATGGCTGCCCTTTTTCAGATCGCGCTCGATGGCGTCGAAGGTGGCGACCTGACGCGGATCGTGGGCGTCGAGGAAGCCCAGATCGGTCATCTGCAGCAGTGAAGCGTCCAACTCGCGGCCGCCGAAGCTGGCGGCGAATCGACCCTCGTCGGGCAGATAGGCCTCGGCTTCGATCCGCTGACGGATGATCTGCGCCCGCTCACGCCAGAAGGCGGCTCGATTCGGCAGGTTCAGATGTTCCGCCGCCTTGGCCAGACGATCGCAGGCGGCCCAGCACATGACGGATGAATAGGTGTGGACCCGCGCAATGGTGCGGAACTCCCACAGGCCCGCGTCGGTCTGATCGTGCATAGCGAAGGCGCGCTCGCCGATCGCCTCCAGCGCGTGGAAATCCTCCAGCGTACCCGGACGCAGCAGCCGTGCGTCATAGAAGGCCTGAACCAGAGGCAGCACGATCTGTCCGTAGACGTCGTGTTGCAGATGTTCGTGCGCCTGATTGCCGATCCGCACCGGCTTCATGCCGCGGTAGCCCTCGACGCTGTCGATGATGCTTTCGCCGATTCCGGGCTCTAGGCCCACGCCATAGACCGGCTGGACATGGCCGCCGGCGGAATCATCGACCAAGTTTCTCAGATAGACGAGGTAGTTCTCGAGGATGTCGACCGCACCCAACCGGTTCAGCGCCCGCACCGTATAATAGGCGTCGCGGATCCAGCAGTAGCGATAGTCCCAGTTGCGCCCGCTCTCCTTGAACTCGGGCACCGAGGTCGTCATGGCCGCGACGATGGCGCCGGTCTCTTCATAGGCGCACAGCTTCAGCGTGATCGCCGCGCGGATCACCGCCTCCTGATAGTCCAGCGGCAGATAGAGTTTGCGCACCCAGTCCTGCCAATAGGCGACCGTGCGATCCAGCGCGCCCTGCACGCCGTGGCCGACATCCTGGTCGTAACCCTCGTCCGGGCCCAGGAAGAAGGCGTGCGACCGCTCCAGCCGGAACACGCGCTCCTCCAGCACATGCGACACGGGACAATCGGTCGTCAGGCGGAAGGTGACGTCGGCGCACATATAGCGGATGTGGTTGGATCCGGAGGTGTGCGGCGCCGGGCGCGCGCCCCAGTCTGTCGAGGGCCGCAACCGCACACGGATGCGCGGCGTCCCCGACCGCGGCCGCACGATGCGCGCAAAGGCCAGCGGCCGATAGGTGCGCGAATGTTTCGGATGACGCGGGGCGAAGTCGATGATCTCGGCTGACGATCCGTCCTCGGCCGTCATGACCGTGCGCAAAACCGGCGTGTTGCGGACATAGGCCTGATCGATCGACTTCACGTCCTCCATCTCGATGGCCCAGAAGCCATGCTCGGGCTCCATGCCATCCATCAGGGCGGAAAAGACCGGGTCGCCGTCCACGCGCGGCGCGCAGGCCCAGACGAAACGCCCCTGGCGGTCGATCAGGGCGCTGACGCCGCAGTTGCCGATGGGAAACAGATCCAGATTGGGCTTCATCGGTTCAGGCCTTCGCTACGGCTTCCAGCCAGGTGAGCACAGCATCCACATCGTCCAGTCGGTAACGGGCCGCCGTCTCGCGCTCGGGGCCGACCAACACGCCGTATCCGCCCAGCGCCGCCGCAGCCTCGAACCCGTATTCGTCGGTCAAGTCGTCGCCCAGCATGACCGGGACAGCACCCTTGAACGGCGCCTCTTGCATAAAGGCCGTGACGGCCGTGCCCTTGTCGGCGCCAGGCGTCTTCAGCTCCAGCACCATATGACCGGGTTGGAGCGTCAATCCCGTTTCGGCCTGCAGCTCGGCGGCCAAGCCCTTGGCGGCGCCGGCTTCATCCGGCGCCTGACGATAGTGCAAACCGACGGAGACGCCCTTGTCCTCGACGATCACGCCGGGGCGATCGGCGGCGAATTCCTCGAACGCATCCAGCGCTTGGGCGACGCCGGCGTCGGGCGTCTTGCGTTCAATGGAGCCGTCCTTCAGCCGCCGCTCCAGCCCATGCACGCCCGAGCCCGAGACAAGGGCATGATCGGAAATGCGGTCGATCTCGGCGAGGGTGCGGCCGCTGACGATGGCGACGCGACCCGCAAGCCGCGCCTCGACCGCCTTCAGCGCCGCCGTACGACGCGCGGTCGGCACGACGGCGTCGGGCGTCGGGGCCATCGGCGCCAGCACGCCGTCCATGTCCAGGAACAGAGCAATCCCGTCGGCGACGACGGGCGGTGTCGGGAGCAATAGCGAGGCGGCTCCGGCATGAGACGGCATTGACGATCAAACTCTTTGTTTTAGTTCCCCGGTCGGCGTAACGCGCCAGAGCGGCAAAGGTTGACCAGAAACCGACAAAGTCGTCTGAAAGGGAGGCGGCGCGCGAAACGCAATCACGGCGGATCGCGCTCGTCAAAGAAGGAGAGCCCGGCTGCGGGCCAGAACACTATGACCGAGATCGCTCACTCGACCCCCGACGACATCGCCGTGATGACCGACCGCGCCCGTGAGGTCATGCGTCTGAACATCGAAGCGCTGGAGGCGCTGGAACGCTCGATCGACGTGTCGATGGCGCGCGCGGTCGATGTCATCATGAGCCGGCCGGGCTATGTCGTCGTCACCGGCATGGGCAAGTCGGGCCATATCGGCGGCAAGATCGCCGCCACACTGGCCTCGACCGGCACCAACGCCTTCTTCGTTCACCCCGCCGAGATGAGCCACGGCGACCTGGGGATGCTGCGTCCCGACGTGACGGTGCTCGCCATCTCCAACTCGGGCGAGAGCCGCGAGCTGCGCGATCCGCTGATCTATTGCCAACGCAACGGCATTCCCGTCATCGCCATCACGCAGCGGCCCGGCAGCTTCCTGGGACGCAACGCAGCGGTCTGCCTGACCATGCCCAAGGTCGCCGAGGCCTGCCCCAATGGCTTGGCGCCCACCACCTCTACCCTGATGACCCTGGCCCTGGGCGACGCCTTGGCCATGGTGCTGATGGATCGCCGCAAGTTCACGGCCATGGACTTCGGCCTGCACCACCCCGGCGGCGCCCTGGGCATGAGCTTGCAAAGCGTGCGCGAATGGATGGGTGACAATGCCGCCGTCCCGGCCAGCGTCCCGTTGAACGCCAGCTTCGGCGATGTGGTCTCCGCGATCACCGAAGGCCGAAAGGGCGCGGTGGCCGTCCTGGACGCCGATGGCGCGCTGGCAGGCATCGTCACCGACGGCGACCTGCGCCGTGCGTTCCAGCGCGACACCACCCATCTTACGGCGGCCGATATCATGGGCGCCAATCCCATCACCGTGGACCCGGATGCGCGCATGAGCGACGTCGTCGATCTGTTGACCGCCAACAAGATCGCCAATCTGTTCGTCGTCGAGGACGGCAAACCCACGGCCATCGTCCATATCGCCGAACTGATGCAGGCCGGCTACGTCGCCTAGTATGCGCATTCTCTACGACGCCAGCCGGCTGATGAGCCGGGCCGAACGGTCGGCGCCGACGGGCGTGGACCGGGTGTGTCTGGCCTATGCCGAATGGCTGCTGGCCTCGCCCGATATCACGACCATCCCGGTGCGTGGCCGCAAGAACCGGCTGGTCGCCGTCGAGATCGGCTGGTTCCGGCGGTTCGTGGCCGACCTGCGCGCCAAATGGAACGGCGCCGCCAGCACAGCCGCAGATCTGGCGCACGAACAGCGGCTGCTCGCCGCCCTGACGGCGGAACGACGGCCGGCCGCCTCGGTGCTTTGCCCGGCGCCCGCTCCCGAGAAGGAGAAGCCCGCCGACAAGACGCGGGTGTTCAAACAGTTCTTCCGTTCGCGCCACGTCGCCCCGCTGCCGCAGGCCGACCTGTATCTGACCGTCGGCCACACCACCCTGCACCAGCCGACGGCGCTCGAAGATCTGAAGGCGGCGGGGATCGAACGCGTCGTGCTGCTGCACGATTTGATCCCGGTCACTCACCCTGAATTCTGTCGGCCCGGCGACGGCGACAAACACCACGCGCGGGTGTCAAACACCCTGCGTCTGGCCAGCCGGATCATGGTCAACTCCGCCTACACCGGCGATGAACTCCGCGCCTTCGCCGAGCGTGAGGGTCTGCCTCTGCCGCCGGTCCACGTCGCCCACCTCGGGTTGGAGCCGGCTTTCGTCGCCGGCGACGCCATCGCGGCTCCGCGTCCCTATTTCGTCCACGTCGGCACGATCGAGGCGCGCAAGAACCTGGCTCTGCTACTGACTCTGTGGCGCAGGCTGGAAGAACGGATGGGCGATCAGACGCCGTCCCTGGTGCTGGTCGGTCGCTACGGCTGGGAGAACGAAGCGGTGCTGGACCACCTGCAACGCTCGCCCAATCTGCAAGGGGTCGTCCACCAGGCCTCCAACCTGTCCGACGCCATGTTGGCGCGGCTGATGCGCGGGGCCCGCGCCATACTCGCCCCCTCGTCCGTCGAAGGCTTCGACCTGCCCGCCGTAGAGGCGTGCGCCATGGGCCTGTCGCTGATCGCCTCCGACATCCCGCCGCACCGCGAATTGACGCCGAACGCCGAACTGATCGATCCGCTCGATGGCCTCGGCTGGCTGGCCGCCATCGAGCGTGCGGCCAAGGCGGCGCCGATACCGCCCCCCTCCTACCAGGCGCCGTCTTGGACCGAGCATTTCCGCCTCGTCGCCGACGTCATCGGCCTTCCGCCCGTTTCGTCACTGGCGAGCGCGCCCAAAGGCTTGTAATCAATCCGCGAACGAGGGCTATCCAGCTTCATGACGCGCACCATCCTGCCGCTTGCCATTGTCGCCATTCTCGGCGGCTGCTCCACACTGCCTCGCGACGGGCCCTCGGGCGCCTCGGTCAACGCCGGGGCTACGACCGCCTCGGCTCTGGGCAGCTATGCGCTGGTGCCGTTGACGTTCGAAGCGACCGAACGGATGAAGCAGGTTCCGCCGCAGTTCTTCGGCAGCCTCGCCGCAGGATCGAGCGATCAGCCCGCAGACGTGATTGGTGAGGGCGACACCCTGGCGATCTCGATCTTCGACCCGTCGGGCGCGCTGTTCGGAGGAACGCTGGGCTCCGGATCCTCGTCCAGCCGCACGAACACAACGTTGTCGGGCGGCAACCAGGCCCTTCCCGGCGCGACTGTCGATCGCAGCGGCTCAGTGACCATTCCGTTCGGCGGGCAAGTACGTGTTCAGGGCCTGACCTCGACCCAAGCGGCGGCGGCGATCCGGCGCGCCCTGGTTGGCAAGGTCGCCAATCCGCAGGTGCTGGTGTCCATCGCCGGCAATGCCTCCAACACGGTCAACGTGCTGGGCGACGTGCGCCAGCCCGGTCGTGCGCCGCTCGGCGTCAACAGCGACCGCATCCTGGACGTGATCGCCGCGGCCGGCGGCTCGGCCCGCACCACCGACGACCTGACCATCTCGATCCAACGCGAGGGCCGCACCTACACCGCGCCCCTGTCGGCCGTGACGACCGAGTTCGGCGAGAACGTGCGTCTGCAGCGTGGCGACGTGGTCAATGTTCAGTACAAGCCCCGTCGTTTCTCGACCTTCGGCGGCCTGAACGCCGTGGCCCAGGTCGACATGCCGGCCGGTCCCGTGACCCTGACCGGCGCCCTGTCCAAGGTCGGAGGCCTGAACACCAATACGGCCAATGCGCGTCGCGTTCTGATCTTCCGCTTCGAACGTCCCGAAGTGGCCCAGGCGCTGGGCATCAACCAGCCGGCCACCCCGCGCGGCGTGCCGGTCGTCTACGAGCTGGACTTCAGCGACGCCGCCAATGTGTTCGCCGCCACCAATATGGAGGTCATGCCCGAGGACGTGATCTATGTGCCCCTGGCCGGCGCCGCGGAGATGCGCAAGTTCTTCGAGGTCGTTCAGAGCCTGACCCGCGTCGTCTATGATGTGTCGGTGACCAGCACGCTCAACAACAACTGACGTCATGGCCAGACGGCGGGCGCTGCTTTCGGGACTGTTTTCACGCAAGTCACCGGCTGCGCCCGTCGACGACACGATCGACGCGTTCGAGCGGCCGACCGAGCTTGAGCCGGAAGAACCCGACGCCTTGAGCTTGGCCTTGGCTGAAATCGAGGCCGGGGCGCTGGAGATCTATGCGCAGGCCGGCCTTCCCACCCAGCCGGGCCATTATCGCCGCGATCCCGACACGGCGGGCTGGATCTTCATAGCCCGCCAGATCGAGCCGTCCGAACGCTTCGCCCTGGCCCTGCGCTATCCGCCCGAACAGGGATGGCGCTTCGCCCGGCTGGAGGATTTGGGCGCGCGGTCGGACCGCGACGATGTTCAAGCCGCTGCGCGTCTCATGGCCGATGTCGCGACCTTGCGGGCGTCTCGGCGCGGCGTGTTGACCCACGATCATCTCTTGACCGCCATGGAACTGGGCGCCGCCTGGCGCGCCCTGCGCGATGCACAGGCTTTTCGCACATCCCGTCTCACCCTGTCCGTGCCAGAGCCCGCACGTCCCAGGGCGCTCAAGGGCGACAAGCCGCCAAGGCCGCGCTAGAGAGCCGGCCTCCCCGAACTGCAGGCTCCTCCTATGTCCGACGCCCCCGAATATCCGCCCGAAGATCAGCCCGTCGGTCGCATCATCGCCATGCCCGCCGACACTAATCCCGAGGGCGACATCTTCGGCGGCTGGCTGCTGGCCCAGATGGACCTTGCGGGCGCGACCCCGGCGTTCGAACTGGCCTGCGGGCGCTGCGCCACCGTGGCGCTGGACGGCATGGTCTTTCACCAGCCCGTCTCGGTTGGCGACGAGGTCAGCATCTACGCCCATGTCATCGGCTCGGGCCGCACCTCCATCCGCGTCCAGGTCGAGGCGTGGAAACGCGCACGAGGCCAGCCCCAGGCCGCTTCAGTGCGCGTGACCCAGGGCGTCTTCACCTATGTGGCCATCGACGAGCACCGCAAACCCCGCCCTCTGCCCGGCAAGGCGTAGAGCGCGGCAGGGGGCGCAAATCTTGACCTTGCGCCGGGGCGGGCCTACGTCCCGGCCATGGCCATCCGACGCATCCTCACCATCGACAACGCCGCCGACCTGGCGATCCTGAAGCAGGTATCCAAGCCCGTCGCGGCCGTGGACGACGCCGTCCGCGCCCTGATGGATGACATGCTGGAGACGATGTACGACGCGCCGGGCATCGGCCTGGCCGCCGTGCAGATCGGCGCGCTGGACCGCGTGATCGTCATGGACCTGGGCGACAAGGACGGCGTGGTCTGCGAGACCGAGGAAGAGGCGGCCGAGAACGCTGAGGCTCGCAAGAACCCGCGTTTCTTCGCCAACCCGGAAATCCTGTGGACCTCGGACGAGCTTTACACCTACGAGGAAGGCTGCCTGTCGATCCCCGAGTATTTCGACAAGGTGGAACGCCCGGCCCGTGTCCGCATTCGCTATCTGAACCGTGACGGTCAGTCGGTGGAGGAAGAGGCCGAGGGCCTCTACGCCGTCTGCATCCAGCACGAGATGGACCACCTTAACGGCGTGCTCTTCATCGACCATCTGTCGCGGCTCAAGCGGGATCGCGCCGTGACCAAGGTCAAGAAGGCCGCCCGCGACAGGATCGCCGCCTGATGACCAAGATCGTCCGCCCCGAACGTATCGAACGCGCCGCACGTCGCATCGCGCCGTCCATCCCGCGCGGCCGCTCGCTGATCATCGACTCCTCGGGCCGTCGTCGCCTGACGCGCAGCCAGAAGGTCGGCGTCGCCGGCGTCGCGACCTTGGCCGGCGTGGCCCTGCTGGGCGTCGTGGCGGGCCTTCTGCTGGACCGGCTGCTTGATTTCGACGACGCCCTGGACGCAGGCGGTGAATGGGACGAGGGCGGCGGCGTCTTCACCCGCTGGCAGTAGGCGGCCTAAACCACTTTCCTGGAGAGCATGATTCACGCTCCGGCCTGAACCGCATTGCGGTTCCGTCCGAAACGATCATGCTCTAAAGGCGTGCCCATGCGCCTTGCCTTCATGGGAACTCCCGACTTCGCCGTGCCGTCCCTGGCCGAGCTGATCGCCTCGGGCCACGAGATCGTCGCCGTCTATTCGCAGCCGCCGCGCCCCAAGGGTCGGGGTCAGAAGCTGACGCCGTCGCCGGTCCACGCCTTCGCCGAGACCATGGGCCTGCCCGTTTTCACGCCCGAGAGCATGAAGGCCCAGGACTCCATCGCCGCATTCCAGAGCCTGGACCTCGACGCCGCCTGCGTCGTCGCCTACGGCCAGATTCTCAAGGCCGAGGTGCTGGATGCGCCTCGCCTGGGCTGTTTCAATCTTCATGGCTCGCTGCTGCCGCGCTGGCGCGGCGCGGCGCCGATCCAGCGCGCCATCATGGCCGGCGACGCCCAGACCGGCGTCCAGATCATGCAGATGGGCGTCGGCTTGGACGAAGGCCCCATCCTGCTGACCGAACGGATGGACATCCGCGCCGAAGACACGGCCGCCACCCTGTCCGAGCGCATGTCCCATGTCGGCGCCGGCCTCTGGCCCCGGGCGCTCGCCGCCATCGAGCGCGGCAGCGTCACCCCCTCGGACCAGGTCGGCGAACCGACCTATGCGAAGAAGATCACCCCGGCCGAGGCGCGCATCGACTGGACCCGCCCGGCCGCCGAGGTGGACGCCCACATCCGCGGCCTGTCGCCCTTCCCCGGCGCCTGGTTCGAGGCGCCGTCCGACACCGGGCCGGTGCGCGTGAAGGCCCTGCTGTCGGCCCTGGCGGACGGTTCGGGGGCGCCGGGCGAGACTCTGGACGACGCCCTGACCGTGGCGTGCGGGACCGGCGCTGTGCGTCTGATCCGAGTCCAGCGCGAAGGCAAGGCGGCGCAGTCGGCCGACGAGATGCTGCGCGGTTTTGCGTTGCCGACCGCGACCGTGCTCGGCTGATGCCGCGCTACAAGCTGACGATCGAATACGACGGCACGGCCTATAACGGCTTCCAGGCCCAGGCGGACCAGCCGACGGTCCAGGGCGCGGTCGAGGCCGCGATCTTTGCCTTCTCCGGCGAGCGGATCCGGATCGCTGCGGCGGGCCGCACCGACACCGGCGTCCACGCCACGGCCCAGGTCATCCATGCCGATCTGGAGCGCGACTGGCCGGTGGACACCGTCCTGAACGCCATCAACGCCCATCTGATCAAGCAGGACGTCTGCGTCCTGGCGGCCGAATATGCGCCCGATCCCGACTGGCACGCCCGGTTCTCGGCCACCGGCCGGGGCTATCTGTACCGGATCCTGAACCGCCGCCCCCAGCCGGTGCTGGAGCGCGACCGGGTCTGGCACGTCAAGAAGACCCTTGACGCCGAGGCCATGCACCAGGCGGCCCAGGTCCTGGTCGGCCATCACGACTTCACCACCTTCCGCGACGTCGGCTGTCAGTCCAAATCGCCGGTCAAGTCACTGGACGTGGCGCGCGTGTCCCGCTTCGGCGAGGAGGTGCATCTGGTGTTCCAGGCCCGCAGCTTCTTGCACCGCCAAGTTCGGTCCATGGCCGGCACACTTGTCGAGGTGGGGCTGGGTCGCTGGAGCGCCCACGACGTCAAGGCCGCGCTGGAGGCGAAGGACCGCGCCCGGTGCGGCCCCGTCGCCCCCTCGGCAGGGCTCTATCTCAGCGACGTGCGCTACGACTAACCTCGCCGGTCAGCCGCGCTGCTGGACCAGAACCTCGGCAATCTGGATCGCGTTCAAGGCCGCGCCCTTCCTCAGATTGTCGTTCGAGATGAACAGGGCGAGACCATGCTCGACCGTCGGATCGGGCCGAACGCGCCCGACGAAGACCGGGTCCTGACCTGACGCTTCCAGCGGGTTCGGCACGGCCGTCACCACCACGCCGGGCGCCTGGGCCAGCAGCTCCAGCGCCTGCGCCGCCGACAGCGGGCGCTCGAACTCGACATTGATCGACAACGAATGGCCGGTGAAGATCGGCACCCGCACGCAGGTGCCCGAAACCGGCAGGCCGGGGATTTCCAGGATCTTGCGGCTTTCGTCGCGCAGCTTCAGTTCCTCGTCGGTATAGCCGTCTTCGCCAAGCGTATAGTTCAGGGCCACCACGTTGGCGGCGATCGGCACGACCCACTTCTCTGGCGCGCCGAAGTCCACGGCCCCGCCGTCTCGGGCCAGGGCCGCGCCCTGCCCCACGGCAGCGCGCGACTGGTCCTCCAGCACGCGGATGCCCTCGATCCCCCCGCCCGAGACGGCCTGATAGGTGGAGACCGTCAGACGCTTCAGCCCCGCCGCGTCGTGCAGGGGCTTCAGCACCGGCATGGCGGCCATGGTGGTGCAGTTGGGGTTGGCTATGATCCCCTTGGGTAGATTGGCCAGGGCATGGGGGTTCACCTCGGCGACCACCAGCGGCACCTGGGGGTCGGAGCGCCAGGCCGAGGAGTTGTCGATCACCACGGCCCCGGCCGCCGCCACCTTGGGCGCCAGTGCCTTGGACGTCTCACTGCCCGCCGAGAAGAAGACGATGTCCAGACCGGCATAATCCGCCGTCGCCGCATCCTCGACCACGATGTCGTTGTCACCGAAGCGGATGGTCTTGCCCGCCGATTGGGCCGAGGCGAACAAGCGCAGCGAGGCCAGCGGGAAGTTCCGCTCGGCCAAGAACCCGCGCATCATCTCGCCGACGAGGCCGGTGGCGCCGACGATACCCACGTGGGGCGGGTTGGACAGGGAAAAAGACATGAAGGCGTCTCCTGGGAAGGGTGGAGGCGCGGGGTTCAGCCGGATCGACCGCCCCGCGCATCGACGGGGCTTGGGATCGGGGTTGTCGCTAGACCGTGCGCGCACCCGAAACCGCCCCGCCGAAGCCGGTGGTTTTCAGGGTCATCGCTTTGGTCAGGCGCTGCGTCACGGCGACGCTCTCTAAGGGTGAGAACCGGTCGTGTAAACGGCCGATCACGGAAAAAACGACGGCGCAAGCATGATTGCGGGCTTGCCTGCGCAACAAAGCCGTCGATTTCACTTCCGTCTCGTCACCCTCAGGCTTGACCCTAGGATGACGGAGCCGAACGGTCTCGTATCAGACCTTCGACAGGATCAGCGTACCGTTGGTGCCGCCGAAGCCGAAGCTGTTGGACATGACGTGGGTCAGTTCGCCGTCGTGGCGCTGGCGCAGGATCGGCATGCCTTCGAACGCCGGATCGAGATTTTCGATATGGGCGCTTTCGGCGGCGAAGCCGTTCTGCATCATCAACAGGCAGTAGATGGCTTCCTGGGCGCCGGCCGCGCCGAGCGAGTGGCCGGTCAGCGACTTGGTCGAGGAGATCATCGGCATCTGGTCGCCGAAGACGGCGCGCACGGCCTCCATCTCCTTGGCGTCGCCCACGGGCGTCGAGGTGCCGTGCGGGTTCAGATAGTCGATCTTCGGATTGCCGGCCTGTTCCAGCGCGATCTTCATGCAGCGTTGGGCGCCCTCGCCCGAGGGGGCGACCATGTCGTAGCCATCCGCGTTGGCGCCATAGCCGGTGACTTCGGCGTAGATGGTCGCGCCGCGCGCCTTGGCCCGCTCGTATTCTTCCAGCACCACGATGCCGGCGCCGCCGGCGATGACGAAACCGTCGCGGTTGGCGTCATAGGCTCTGGAGGCGACCGACGGATTGTCGTTGAAGTCCGACGACATGGCGCCCATGGCGTCGAACATGTTGGACATGGACCAGTCGATGTCCTCGCAACCGCCGGCGAAGACCACGTCCTGCTTGCCCCACTGGATCTGTTCGACCCCGGAGCCGATGCAATGGGCCGACGTCGCGCAGGCGGAGCTGATCGAATAGTTGATGCCGCGCATCTGGAACCAGGTCGACAGCACCGCCGACGGGCCCGACGCCATCGCCTTGGGCACCGCGAACGGGCCTATGCGCTTCGGCGCGCCCTTTTCGACCGTGGTCGCGGCCGCCTGCAGGATCACCTGCGTCGAGGGGCCGCCCTCGCCGACGATCAGGCCGATCCGGTCATCCTTGATCTCGTCCGCCGTCATGCCCGACGACTTCAGCGCCTCTTCGAAGGCGATGTGGCCCCAGGCGGTGCCGTTGGCCAGGAAGCGGGCGGCGCGACGGTCGACCAGCTCTTCCCACGGACCGATCTTGGGCGGCGCCCAGACCTGGCTGCGGAAGCCGTATTTGGCGTGGTCGGGAGCATGAACGACGCCCGAACGGGCTTCGCGCAGGGACTGGGTCACCTCCTCGGCGCCATGGCCGATGGAAGAGACGATGCCCAGGCCGGTGACGACGACACGACGCATGGTGTTTCCTTCTTGATGCTTCCTGGTCCGAGGACCGTCCGCCTTGTTCGCGGTTATATAGGGGCGTTAACCGCCCGCCGCCTCATCCTTGGCGCCGAACAGGCCGACCCGCATGTCGTTGCAGGTGTAGATGACCTGGCCGTCGGCCTCCAGCACGCCGTCGGCGATGCCCATGACCAGCTTGCGGTTGATGACCCGCTTCAGGTTGATCTTGTAGACCACCTTCTTGATGTCCGGGGTGACTTGGCCGGTGAACTTGACCTCGCCGACGCCCAGGGCGCGGCCGCGACCGGGACCGCCGATCCAGCCCAGATAGAAGCCGACCAGCTGCCACATGGCGTCCAGGCCCAGGCAGCCCGGCATGACGGGGTCGCCGATGAAGTGGCACTGGAAGAACCAGAGGTCGGGATGGATGTCGAGTTCGGCCTCGACATAGCCCTTGCCGTGCTCTCCGCCGTCCGCATTGATCGTGGTGATGCGGTCGAACATCAGCATCGGCGGGGCAGGCAGCTGGGCGTTGCCGGGACCGAACAGCTCGCCGCGGCCCGAGGCCAGCAGGGCCTCATGATCGAAGGACGAAGGATATTGGGACTGGGTCAAGGCGCTTCCGTTTCTTGATACGTTGCGCGCGGGTTACACGACCGCGCCGCTTCGCTCAACAGCGTGCGGTCAGTTGCGACCGGTGCCTGCGGGGCGATTGGCGTTGCACAGTGCGCGTTCCTGGGTGCCGAACACGGCCCGCTGGGCCACAAAACCCTCCAGCCGTCGTGCCCGGACCTTGCACCAGCCCTCTTCGCATTCGTCCAGCATCACCAGGGCGCGCGGCGACAGGCGCGCGCGCACCGACGCCGTCTCGGATCGGCCCGAGCGGATCGGCACTTCTTCGGCGGTCGTATTGAAGACATAGCGCCGGCCCGACGACACCGTACGGTGGATCCAGGCCACAGCCCCGTCGGGATCGCAGATCTTGCGCCATTCCGTCGTCTCGGCGATCACCTGAACCGGCAGCCCGGCGGCCCGGTATTCCCACAGGATCGGATAATCCAGGCCCGGCCCCTGGCGCGCGCGGACGTGCGAGGACTTCAGCGAAATCCAGCGCGGCACCTCAAGCCCGGTCGGGGTCGGGCGGCCGTCGGGCATGGTCGCGCCGGCGCTGGCCATCACGCCGAGGCCGAGAATGGCTCCAACGATGGCGATGCGGCGTCGCAGGCTTTGGAAGATGGCGGCGGCTTTGCTAGACACTGATTGGAACGACCCGTCGCGCGGGCTTTGATCCGTCTGAATCGCCGCCCGCTAACCAAGGCCGAGAATGTCCCCCCGCAAGCTTAAGGTCGTATTAACCAGACGCCTGCCCGACGCGGTCGAAACGCGGATGCGCGAGTTGTTCGACGCCGAGCTGAACCTGAAGGATCAGCCGATGGACCGCGCCGCGTTGCAGGCCGCCGTCCAGCGCGCCGAGGTTCTGGTGCCCACGATCACCGACGTCATCGACGCCGACCTGATCAATGGCGCAGGCGAGCAGTTGAAGATGATCGCCAACTTCGGCGCCGGGGTGGACCATATCGACGTCGAGGCGGCCGTGGCGCGCGGCATCATCGTGACCAACACGCCCGGCGTCCTGACCGAGGACACCGCCGACCTGGCCATGAGTCTGATCCTGGCCGTCAGCCGCCGCATCGTCGAGGGCGCCCAGGTGGTGGCCGAAGGCCGGTTCGAGGGCTGGACCCCGACCTGGATGTGCGGACGCAAGCTTTGGGGCAAGCGGCTGGGTATCGTCGGCATGGGCCGGATCGGCCAAGCCCTGGCCCGGCGTGCCAAGGCATTCGGGCTTCAGGTCCACTATCACAATCGCAAGCCCGTCCCGGCCTTGATCGAGGAAGAACTGGGCGCGACCTACTGGGACGATCTGGACCAGATGCTGGCCCGGATGGACATCGTCTCGCTGAACTGTCCGGCGACGAAGGACACCCACCATCTGCTGTCGGCCGAACGCCTGGCCCGGCTCCAGCCCCACGCCATCCTGATCAACACCGCGCGCGGCGAACTGATCGACGAAGCCGCCTTGGCCCAGGCGGTGGCCATGCGCGCTCTGTCCGGCGTCGGCCTGGATGTGTTCGAGAACGAGCCTGCGATCCATCATGGCCTGTTGGGCCAGTCCAATGTCGTGCTGTTGCCCCACCTGGGTTCCGCCACCTTGGAAGCGCGCCAAGACATGGGCGACCGCGTCATCGCCAACGTCATGACCTATCAGAACGGCCACCGCCCGCCTGACCGCGTCATCCCGGCAATGCTCTAGCCTGCCGCCAGCAGCCGCTCGGCCGCGTCGGGATATTTCTGCGCCAGCCGCGCCGCCCAGTCGGCCTTGAGCGGCAGCGGCGCGCGCACCTCGCGGATGCGGCGTTCGACCAGGGCGGCGGCCTCGCGGTGCGCGGGCCAGTCCATCAGAAACCCCAGCGCCGTCTCAAAATCGGCGTAGGTCGCGGCGTGAGCCAGGGCGCGGTCCAGCGCCTCCACATCGTCGAAGTCCGGCAGGCGCGCCAGATAGGCCCGCAGCACCGGCGCGGACAGATCGCGCTCGAACATCGCCCAACGCAGGTCCTGCGCCTCTTCCTTGCGGCCCTCGGCTTCCAAGAGGTCGATTGAGGTCGCCTCCCATGCCGGCGTCAGGACCGGCGGTTCGGCCTGCGGCGATCGCCCGAAGGTCCAGCGCCGGTTGCCCGCCGAAGGCTTGAGCGCCGCCTCCAGCGCCTGCCGCGCTTCGGGCACACGGTCCGCGAGCAGCAGCCGCTTGGCCATCACCGCCGCAAAATCCGGCGAGCCCTGCTCCTCCGGCGTCGTCATCGACAGCCACAGGTCCAGATCGCCCGCCCGGTCGGCCAGCCGTCGCACGACCGTCCGCATGCCGCGCGCGCTCGATGTGGTATCGAGACGACCCAGCAGCCTCTTGGCCAGGTCCGCCGTCAGATCATCGCCGCCCGCCCCTATCCAGCGGGCGTATTCGAGCGGTTGCCGCGCCACCGCATCCGCCAGCAGACCCACTGTGCTGTCGTCCGTCCGCACCGCAGCCTCGGCGATCCGCCAAAGGTCCGAGGCCGCCGTTTCGAACGCGTTGGCCAATTCGCCCTTCTGATCCTTGACCCGCGACGCCAGGCCGCGAAACAGGTCGAACCAGCCGATCAATCGCTCCAACCCCATCGCCGGCGCGGCCTCGGCCAAATCCTCGACGATTGCAGCCCGCAGAATCTCCAGATCGCGCAGCAGGTCCGGCCGCTTTCGCCACGACACGCGCGCGCGGCTGGCCGCGAAGGTCGTCAAGCGCTTGTCGATTTCCAGGGCAAGCAGATCCGGCCCCGCCTCGGCCGCCATCACCAGCCTGAGCCGCCGCTTCAGGATCGCATCCGCATCCGCCGCCTGCATCAGCAGTTCGCCCAGACGCTCAGCCCCCAAGCCGCTGAGATTTGCGGCGTTCAGGCGTTTGGGCGAGGCGGGACGTCGGGCCATCAGGCCTCCTTTTCACAAGTCTGTCGGACCGAACTCACACGGCTGTCGAAAACCGCTGGCAGGGGAGGAACCGTCGTAAACGCGCTTCGTTTCCGGCGTCCTGATCGAGGAAGTGTGCGTTGGACTCCTACTACTGCATCGTCAACCTGCCCGGCGTTCCGGTGCGGGACATCTGCGTCCTCGACGCGATTAACGACACGGCGGCCAATCAGGCGCTGGAGGCGATCGCCCGCAACTGGGTCGGGTTCGAGACCCTGTATCTTTATTGCGGCGAACGTCTGGTGACGGTGCTCAGCAACCCGGCGCTGGGCTTCGCTCCGCCGCTGCCTGACTTGGATCTGGCCGACATCCGTTTCGCGACGGCCGCCTGAGCGTCAGCCGCAGACCGGGCATTCCGGATCAGCGGCGACCCGCACGGTCCGCGCCGAGCCCGCCAGACCGTCATACAGCATCAGCCGTCCCGTCAGGGCCTCGCCCGCGCCGGTGATCAGCTTGACGACCTCAAGCGCCGCCATCGACCCGATCACGCCGGTCAGAGCGCCCACGACGCCGACGCGCGCACAGGTCTCCGCATCCGGCGGGATCTCGGGCACCAGGCATTGATAGCAGGGCTGGCCCGAAAACACCCCGACCTGCCCGTTCCAGCGGCCAAGCGCGCCCGACACCAGCGGCTTGCCCGCCGCAACGCAGGCCGCATTGACCCACAGCCGGGTCTGAAAATCGTCGGTCCCGTCCAACACGATGTCGAAGGCTTCGATCCGCGCCGCCGCATTCTCGGCGGTGATCCGCTCGGCGAAGGTTTCGATCGCGACATGCGGATTGAGGCCGACCAGCCGTTCCGCCGCCGCCTCGACCTTTGACCGGCCGACCTGCGCCGTCGAAAAGGCGATCTGCCGCTGAAGGTTGGACAGGCCCACCACGTCGTCGTCAATCAGGCCCAGCGCCCCGACACCCGCCGCCGCCAGATAGAGCGCCGCCGGCGATCCCACGCCGCCCGCCCCGACGATCAGCACCCGCGCGCGCTTCAGCGCCTGCTGCCCCGGTCCGCCGACTTCGGACAGGACCAGATGGCGCGCATAGCGTTCGACTTCGTCTTCGGGAAAGATCACCGCCCTATCTAGCGCCACAGAGGTTCCGGCGCGAGGGGCCTGTCGCCTGTCGCCTTAAGCGGCCATCCGGACGTGTTCGCACGACAGCAGCTTTTCCAGACCCGCGCTGGACAGATCGCTCAGGCGCCGTCCGCGCAGAATGTCGGCGGCTTGCTGGGTGCTGAGGGCGCACAGCCGCGCGGGTTCGCGCATCCGCCGCTGCATGACGGGTCGATCATCCAGGACGCGAATGTTGTGATGACGCGGATCTTTCCAGAGGCGAGACATCAAGCGATCCAGGTCCGCACGGGCGCCCTCGATGACCTGGGCCGCCTCGCCCTCGTGGAACAGCATGGCGCTGCCGATCTCGTCGCGGCGATTGTTTCGCTCCGACGCCCCGAGGATTTCGGCAAGCGATTGGGTCGTGTGGTTCGCACCACCGATCATTTCACTCACGAAAACGACGCGATAAAGCAAAACCTGACCCTCAATTTCAAAGAACCGCGACAGCGGATTGCGCCTTCTAGCCAATATTGGGGTCAAAATAAGACAGCGTTACACCGAGGCGCGACAGACTTGATGCCGACGCCCGGTCGCGCCATCTGATCGTCATGACCCAGACCGCATCCAACTTCCCCGACTGGCACGGCACCACCATTCTGGCGGTGCGCAAGAACGGACGCACCGTGATCGCCGGCGACGGCCAGGTTTCGATGGGCCCGACCATCGTCAAGGGCGCCGCCCGCAAGGTGCGCACCTTGGCCGGCGGCAAGGTGTTGGCCGGCTTTGCCGGCGCTACGGCCGACGCCTTCACCCTGATCGAGCGGCTTGAGGCCAAGCTGGAACAGTATCCTGATCAGCTGGCGCGCGCCTGCGTCGACCTCGCCAAGGATTGGCGCACCGACCGCTATCTGCGCCGGCTCGAAGCGATGCTGCTGGTGGCGGACAAGTCGTCCATCTTCACCGTAACGGGCGTCGGCGATGTGCTGGAGCCGGAGTATGGCGTCGCCGCCGTGGGTTCGGGCGGCAACTACGCTCTGTCGGCCGCCCGCGCCCTGATCGAGGAAACCGATCTCGACGCCGAACAGGTCGCCCGCAAGGCCATGAAGATCGCCGCCGAAATTTGCGTCTACACCAACGGCAATCTGACTGTGGAAACGCTCCAGGCCTGATCCGGCGAGCGGGTCAGATCACTTCGGCGATCAGCCCCAGCGCCTTGGCCTCCTGGGCCTCGATGTACCAGTTGGCAGGGGCGCGTTTCAGCACCTCCTCCATCGTCACCGACGATCCGCGCACCAGGTTCTCGAAACCCTCGTTCTGGATGGCGATGGAGTGTTCCAGTTCGTTGAGCATGGCGCGAACCGAGGCGATGCAGGTCGTCAGCGGCCCCGTGACATGCAGTTGCGTGTCCATCTTGCGCTCATGGATCATCACCCGGGCGCCACGCGTCAGATAGCGGTTTTCCACCGCAAAGAAGCTCATGAAGGTGGCGCCGGCGGAATAGATCGCCGCCTTGCCCAGAAAGACCAGCCGGCGGGACGGATTGATGTCGCTTTGAAAGCGCACGTCCTCGCCCATCATGCGCGCCACCTCCGGATCGCCGCCCAGGGTCGACAGTTCGATGACGGTCAGCCCAGTATCGGGCGCCTCCGCCATCTGTTGGCGAAAGCGGTCGTACATGGCGTAATCGACCGCGCCGGCGAGCAGGATGCGCGGCGTATCGAAAGCTTCGGCGGTCAGAATGCCGCTCGGCGCAGCGTCGGACATCAAAGCTCGGCCGCAGAGGCGGCGTCGTCGCTGACTGGATAGCCCTGCGCCGACGCCCAGGACCGGGCTTCACGGATCGAGAAGAAGGCCTGGTTCTGCAAGCGACGCGATCCGGCGTCATCGATCAGTTCGCACTCCCACCACCGGATCGTGCGGCGATCGGAGGTGTTGCATGTGCGCGGAACGAGAAGGGCGTGGGGCGTCATGCGCCATCAACGAAACATTGCCCCTTTCGGTTCCTTCGAACTCGACATTTTGCCTTTAGGAACAAAACATTGTGCGACGCAGGAGGCCACGACGCCTGCACCGCCTTGATGGGAGAATTTGCGATCGATCCCCCCTTGGCTTAAGCGCGCGCCATGACCGACGCCGCGCCTCCCCGCCCCCTCGCCCGCAACCCGCGCGGCTTCGCCGACAAGCGCGGCCGCGACCTGACCGCCGAGCGGCGCATCGTCGCGCGCGTGTCCGAGGTTTACGAGCGCTGGGGCTTCGAGCCGCTGGAGACGCCAGCCTTCGAATATGCCGATGCGCTGGGCAAGTTCCTGCCCGACGCCGATCGGCCGAACGAGGGCGTCTTCGCACTACAGGACGACGCCGGATCAGACGAGCCGGGCGAATGGATGGCCCTGCGCTACGATCATACCGCGCCCCTGGCCCGATTCGCGGCCCAGACTTGGGAGACCCTGCCCAAGCCGTTCCGCCGCTATGCCTACGGTCCCGTCTGGCGCAATGAAAAGCCCGGCCCCGGCCGCTTCCGCGAGTTCTGGCAATGCGACGCCGACACCGTCGGCTCGGACCGGCCCGAGGCCGACGCCGAAATCATCGCCATGGGCTGCGAAGGCCTGCGCGCCGCCGGGCTGGACGCCGGCCAGGCCCAGATCCGCGTTTCGAACCGCAAGCTGTTCGACGGGCTGTTCGACGCCGGCGGCGTGACCGAGGCCGGTCAGCGACTGACGGCGCTTCGCGCCATCGACAAGTTCGACCGCCTGGGCTGGGAGGGCGTGGTCCAGCTGCTGGGTGAAGGGCGTCTGGACGACTCGGGCGACTACACCAAGGGCGCCCAGCTGCCCGCCAAGGTCACGGCCGCCATTGAGGCGTTTCTGGCCTCGGCCAATACCCCTGGCCTGTCGCGGGCCGAGACGCTGGACGCCGTCGCGCGCTCCGGCGACCTCGGCGCGGCGGGCGAGGCGGCGCTGAACGAACTGGCCGCCATAGACCGGGCGCTGGCGGCCATGTCGGTCGGTCAGGACGCCGTGAAGTTCGATCCGACCATCGTGCGCGGCCTGGAATATTACACCGGCGCCGTGTTCGAGGCCGAGCTGCTGCTCGACACGGTTGACGACAAGGGTCGTCCCGTCCGCTTCGGCTCGATCGGCGGCGGCGGCCGCTATGACGATCTGGTCGCCCGCTTCACCGGTCAGAGCACGCCGGCGACCGGCTTCTCTTTCGGCGTCTCGCGTCTGGCCTCGGCCCTGCGCGCGGCGGGACGTGGCTCCGAGGACGCCGTGCGCGGCCCCGTGGTCGTCATCGTCTTCTCCGAGGACGACATGGCTCGTTATCTGACCGCCGTCGCCGAACTGCGCGCCGCCGGGATCGCCGCCGAGCTCTATCTGGGTCGCGCCGGCATGAAGGCGCAGATGAAATACGCCGACCGGCGCGGCGCCCCGGCTGTCGTCATCCTGGGCGGAGACGAGATCGCCGCCGGCGAGGTCACGATCAAGGATCTGGACGCCGGCCGCGCCGCCGCCGCCGCCATCACGGACAACGACGCCTGGAAGGCCGAACGCCCCGGCCAGATGAAGATCGCCCGCGAAGGCCTGGTCGCCGCCATAAAGTCCATTATCGAATAAGCTTCGATAATGACCCGTCCCTGAAATGGGTTATCAGTGATAAGTCGAAGAAAGTTCGACTCTTGTGAAACCGGTCGTTGACGACCGACCGGCCCTTGCGTCAAATGATCTCACTCGAGGGCAAGCGTTGCTCAAGCGCGCAGCACTCGAAGGCGTTTCGGGGAGGAAACGTCCGCTCTTCAAAGAGCGCGAAAGCCCGCTGCGATGTATCCCCCGCAGCGGGCTTTTTCGCGTCTGGAGCCCAGACAAATCATGATAAAATCTCGACAAATTCTCTATGCGACGTCGAGATCGAGCATCTGGTTCTCGATATGAAAAAGGCCGGGGCGAGCCCCGGCCTTTCCATTATCGAACAAGCGTCGCCTTACCAGAGGCGGACGCGTTCCTCGGGCGTGAGATAGTATTTCGTGCCCGGCTGAACGTCGAAGGCGTCGTACCAGGCGTCGACGTTGCGCAGCGGGCCGATGACGCGGAACTGGGCGGCCGAGTGCGGATCGGTGGCGACCTGCTGCTTCAGCGCCTCGTCGCGGTACTTCGACTGCCAGACCTGAGCCCAGCCATAGAAGAAGCGCTGGTCTCCGGTCGCGCCGTCCAGGACCGGCGCCGGTTGACCGTTCAGCGACAGGTGATAGGCCTCAAGACCGACGGCCACGCCAGACGCGTCGCCGATGTTCTCGCCCATCGTCAGGCCAGGGTTGATGTGATAGCCCGCGATCGGCTCGTAGGTCGCATATTGCGCGCCCAGACGCGCCGTCAGGGCCTCGAAGTTGGCGTTGTCTTCCGGCGTCCACCAGTTGCGCAGCACGCCGTCGCCGTCGGACTTGGAGCCCTGGTCGTCGAAGCCGTGGCCGATCTCGTGACCTATCACGCCGCCGATGCCGCCATAGTTGACCGCCGCATCGCCATTTGGATCGAAGAAGGGCGGTTGCAGGATCGCGGCCGGGAAGACGATCTCGTTGTTGGCCGAGTTGTAGTAGGCGTTGACGGTCTGCGGGGTCATGCCCCACTCCGACTTGTCGACCGGCTCGTTCAGACGGGCCAGATCATAGTTCCACTCGAACAGGCCGCGGCGCTCGGCGTTGCCGACCAGGTCGTTCGCGCGGATGTCCAGACCGGAGTAGTCGCGCCACTTGTCGGGATAGCCGATCTTGACGGTGAACTTGCGCAGCTTCTCCTGCGCCGCCGCCTTGGTCTCGGTCCCCATCCAGGTCAGGTTGTCGATCCGCTGCGACAGGGCGGTGCGCAAATTGGCGACCAGTTCTTCCATTTTGGCCTTGGATTCGGCCGGGAAATACTGGGCGACGTAGAGCCGGCCCGTGGCCTCGCCCAGCGACCCTTCGGCGAAGGAGATGGCGCGCTTTTCGCGGGTGCGCTGCTCAGGCTGACCCGACAGATCGCGCGAACGGAACTCCCATTGGGCGTCGGCGAAGCGTTTTGACATGAGGGGCGCCATGTCGTCGGCGGTGTGGAAAGCCTGCCAGGCCTGCAGCAGTTCGACCGGCGTCTCGGCGTAGATGGCCGCGATCTTGGGCATGGCCGTGTCCTGGCGCACAATCAGGCGCGGCACGCCACCCAGCTTGGCCGCATCGTAGTAGGCCTGCCAGGCGAAGCCCGGCGCGTCCTCGGCCAGTTTGGCGATGGTGAACTCGTTGTAGGTCCGGTCGCGGTTGCGGTTCTCCACCGGGGTCCAGTGGGCCTCGGCGATCTTGGTTTCCAGCGCGACGATCTGAGCGGCGGTCTCGGTCGGGTTGGTCCAGCCGATCATCTCCAGCATCCGGCCGACATAGGCCTGATACTTCTCTTTCTTGTCGGCGAAACGGGCGTCCAGATAATAGTCGCGGTTCGGCAGGCCGATGCCCGACTGGCCCGTCGAGACGACGTAGCGGGTCGGTTGCTTGGAATCGATCGTGATGCCGGTGCCGAAGAAGGACGAGCCGAAGCGGCCGGCCGTCTGGCCCATATAGACGGCCATCTTGTCGTGGCTGTCGGCGGCGCGGATCGCGGCCAGATAGGGCTGCAGCGGCTGGGCGTCCAACTGCTCGATGCGCGCCTCGTCGATGTAGGAGCGATAGGCGTCGGCGACCTTGGCCTCATCCGATCCGGGCGCCAGATCGGTGCGGTTGGCCAGGCCCAGCACCAGTTCCTTCATGCGGTTGTCCGACAGTTCGCGCAGCAAGGCGAACGAGCCATAGCTGGTGCGGTCCGACGGAATGACCAGCTTTTCCAGCGCCTTGCCGTTGGCGTACTGGAAGAAGTCATCGCCCGGCTTCACCGAGGTGTCACGGCCGGCCATGTCGAAGCCCCAGGTTCCGTAGCGGGGCGCGTCGACGCCCTGCCAACCGGCTGCCGTCTCTTCGCCCGAGAACAGCGAAACGATGGTGCAGGCGTCGTCGATGCAGGCGTGGTCGTGACCGATATCCTGAGCCAGAACCGAGCTGGCGGGCAGAAGAAGGGCGCCGACGGCGGCCCCGATAAGCAGACGTTTCATCACTATGTCCCTGTTCCCACCCGGCATTTGGATGGTTCGGCGCAGACCCTAGTCCGGCGAGGGGGGGTGTCGCCTTAAAAAAAGTTCATGATTCCGATGCGGCCTCTCGCCACAGCGCCGGGATCAGGGTCAGATACGCCGACGCGAGGAGGGCGGATGCACGGTCAGGGCGGTGACTATAAGGATCTGGTGGTCTTTCTGGCGGCCGCCGGCGTCATCGTGCCCCTGGTCAATCGGCTCAAGGTCAGCCCCGTCCTGGGCTTCCTCGCTGCGGGCGTTTTGCTGGGACCGGACGGCCTGGGCCGGTTCGCGCAAAGCCTGCCCTGGCTGTCGTGGCTGACCATCGGCGATCCGGGCCAACTGGCGCAGCTGTCGGAACTGGGCGTCGCCTTCCTGTTGTTCATGATCGGTCTGGAGCTGTCGTGGGAGCGGCTGCGCGCCATGCGTCGGCTCGTGTTCGGCCTGGGGCTGATGCAGGTCGTCGTCTGCACCGCCGTGCTGGCGGGCGGCTTCATGCTGATGGGACAGACCTTGGCCAGCGCCGTCGTGTTGGGCATGGGCCTCGCCCTATCCTCGACGGCCGTGGTCATGCCCGTACTGGCCGAGCAAGGGCGGTTGAAGGGGACGGTCGGCCGTTCCACCTTCGCCATCCTGCTGGCTCAGGATCTGTCGGTCGCCCCGATCCTGATCACCGTCACCGTCCTGGCGGCGCTAGCCCAGCAGGGCGGCGCGCTGGATCCGGCCATTCTGGGTCGCGCCCTGTTCACCCTGGTTCCGGCCGCCATCGGCCTGGGTCTGATGGTGCTGCTGGGACGCGTGGTGCTGCGGCCGATGTTCCGATCGGTGGCCAAGGCGCGCAAGGCCGACCAAGGCGGCGAACTGTTCGTCGCCGCCTCCCTGCTGGTGGTGGTCGGGGCCGGTCTCGCCGCCCAGGCCAGCGGCCTGTCGATGAGCATCGGCGCGCTTCTGGCCGGCGTGCTGCTGGCCGAGACAGAGTTCCGGCGCGAAGTCGAGGTTTCCATCGAACCGTTCAAGGGGCTTCTGCTGGGCGTCTTCTTCGTCGGCGTTGGCCTGGGTCTGGACCTGGACGCCATCGCCGCCGATCCGGTCGGCGTCTTCGGCCTGGCCCTGGCCCTCACGGTCCTGAAGACCGGCGTCATTTTCAGCCTGGCGCGTTTCTGGGGCCTGGGCGCCCGCCCGGCGCTGGAGACGGCGCTCGTTCTGGCGCCGGCGGGCGAGTTCGCCTTCGTGGTCTTCGCCACCGGCCTGGTCGAAGGCCTCGCGCCGCCGCAGCTGACCAACACCGTGGCCCTGTCGGCGACCGTCAGCATCTTTTCGATCCCCCTGCTCGCCCTGCTGGGTCAGAAGCTGGCGCGCAAGTCGTCCGCCGTAGGCCAGCCTGTCGAGCTTCCAAAGCTGGAGGCGGCCGACGGCGCGGTCATCATCGTCGGCTTCGGGCGCGTCGGCCGGTTGATCGGGGAAATGCTGAAGGCGCACGATCAGCCCTTCATCGCCCTGGACACCGATGCGGGCGCCGTCGCTGCGGGCCGACGTGACGGATTCGATGTCTTCTATGGCGATGCGGGGCGGCGCGAGATGCTCCAGCACTGCGGCGTCCAGTCCACCCGCGCCCTGATCGTCACCATGGACGCGCCGACCAAGGTGGACGAAGTCGTCACGACGGCGCGGTCGATGCGCGACAACCTGATCCTGATCGCCCGCGCTCGCGACGACCAGCACGCCATTCGGCTGTATGGACTGGGCGTCACCGACGCCGTGCCGGAGACGACCGAGGCCAGTCTGCAGCTCGCCGAAAACACCCTGGTCGACTTGGGCGTGCCCATGGGGCTGGTGCTCGCCTCGGTCCACGAACGTCGCGATCAGTTTCGCAAGGCCTTCCAGTCGGCCATCCCGATCGAGCGTCGCAATCGCCCCAGCCGCGCGCTGCGCCGCACGCTACGCCCGGCGCGCGTCGACCCCGCGCCGGAGTAAGGGAAGCCCCTTACAGACCGTCGCCGGACCCATTTTCGTCATGGTTCCATGATGCAAGCGCGCCTCTCCATGACTGCATCTGCGGAGCAGAAGCGCCCTTTCGGTTCGATCCAGGGGCTCAGATATTCATTCGAGGTCGCTGCCGGGTCTGCCCCGACCAGAGGCCGAAAGTAGAGTAAAAGCCTGATTATATGACAGATACCGTCGCCTCCCTCGCTGTCGAGCCCCGCTTGAACCGCCGCCAGGCCGCCAAGATCCGCACGCGACAAAAGGTTCTGGACGCCGCCCGCTCGCTCTTCGCCGAGCGCGGGTATGAGCCCGCCACGATCCGCGACATCGCCAAGGGCGCGGGCATGTCCACCGGCGCCGTCTTCGCCAACTTCCAGGACAAGGCCGAGCTGTTCGAAGCCGTCCTGACCGAGGACATGACGCGTCTGGCCGAGGTGGTCGAGGCCGCGGCGCCTGAAGGCGAGCCCGTCCGCCAGCGCCTCGTCAGCGCCCTGAGCGCCGGCTATCACTCGTCGCTGGACCAACTGCCGCTGTTCCAAGCCATCGTGGCCCGCTCGTGGTTCCAGCCCCTGGCCGCCGAAATGCGCGCCCGCGCCGCGACCAAGAACCTGCTGCTCGCCATCAGCAACATCCTTCAGGATGCGGTGGCCAAGGGCGAGCTGTCCAAGGACGCCGACAGCCGTCTGCTGGTCGAGCTGATCTGGGACGCCTATCTGTCGAACTATCGCCGCGCCGCCTATGACGAATGGGACGCGCAGGCACTGTCGGATCATATGGGCAAGCAGATCGACGTGATCCTGGCCGGCGCCATCGCCGCCAAATAGGCCAGAGCAAAGCCGCTTTTCGGAAGGCCGGGTCCGCCAACGCGGGTCCGGCCTTTTTCGTGAGCGTCAGGCCCGGCGTTTCAGGGTGACGTAGAAGGCGCCGTTTCCGCCGTGCTTCTGGTGGGCGATGGTGAAGCCCGACACCACGCCGCGCAGTGCGGGCGAATGCATCCATTCCGCAAAGGCCGAGCGGATCACCCCGCCGCCCATCCGACCCTGGCCGGTGATGACCAGCACCGCCCGCATTCCGCGCGCCTGGCACGATGTCAGGAAGCCTCGAAGCTGATCCTCAGCCTCGAACCGGCCGAAGCCATGCAGGTCGATGCGCGCCTCGATGGGATCGCGTTCGCGCGACAGCCGCTGCTTGCGGCGCGGCTCCAGATCCTCGGGCGCGGGGTTGGGTTTGTTCGGCGAGGGTCGCTTTTCCGCCGGCGGCGCGACAGCGGTGCGTTTGGGAGACGCCTTGACCAGGGGGCGAGGGCGCTCGACCGGCGTCACCACGATCTCGGGCGGCGTTTCGGCGCCGGGCGTGACGCGGGCGGCCTTTCGCGTCCTCGGCGTCACAACCGATCCGGCGACGCGGGTCCAGATGCGACGGTCTTCGGGCGTCAGTCCGTTCTCGTCACGGCTCGGGCCCTTTCGCCTCATGCCTCGCCGTCGTCCTCGATGGTGTCGCCCGGCCCTGGCTCGTGCGCCAGCAAGTCACCGGGCTGGCAGTCCAGTTCGCGGCACAGGGCGTCCAGGGTTGAGAACCGCACCGCGCGGGCCTTGCCGGTCTTCAGGATCGACAGGTTCGCCACCGTCACCCCGACCCGGTCGGCGAGTTCGGTCAACGACATGCGGCGTTCCACGAGGACGCGGTCGAGCTGGACGCGGATGGGCATGCGCAAATCCTACTTCGAAACGGCTCAGATCGTCAGTTCGGATTCGCGACGCAGGCGCGCGCCCTCGCGGAACACCTCCGCCAGCACGAAGACGATGAGCACGGAAAAGATGGGGGTCAGCAGTTCGCCGAAGCCCTGCGGATCCATGACGCCAGGCGCCAGCCGCTTGGCGACGAAGCCCTGGGCCACCCAGACGCCGCCGGTCACGACCGCCAGGGTCAGGCCGATCTGGCGCAGACGGCGCACGTTATCGGGCTGGAACGGGTCGCCCATGGTCAGGGTGCGGATGATGCGGCGCAGGCTGCGCAAGATCAGCATGAACCCGCCGAAATAGGCGGTCGCGGCGCCCAAACCGAACAGCAGCAGGGTGCGCGTCAGCGGCAGTTGCTTGCCGCCGGAATCCCCGCTGACGGTGATGTTCACATTGTCTAGGGGAATGAAGATCGCGGCGATGACCAGCAGCAGCAGAATGCCGGTGATCAACCAGAGAAGGATATAGGCGACGTCCAGAACCACCTTCAACACGCTGGACACCGAACCTGGGCCTAGCGCCTTGATCGGCGCGCCCAGCCAGTTCGGAACGCTTGCCTCGCCTCGCTTCAGCGGATTTGGCGGCAGGGGCAGGCGCATGGTCTTTTTGATCTCAAGCCGGGGAAGGCGGGGCGATGGCCACGCGGGGTCCGGCGAACCCGCGCGCGGCTCTATACATCGCGGTCTTCATGCAGGTCGTCAAAGCTCCAGTGATCGAAAAGCGAGGGATCAAAGGGCTTGGAACAGGGTGACGACCAGGGCGGTGGGCAGGGCGGCGATCAGAACGGTGCTGACAAAAGCAGCGCCGACCTTGTCGAGCCACATCGAGGTGTTCATCGTATGCATTGCGGTTCTCCGTCTTTCGTGTTTGGGCGATTATCGCCGTTTGGATTTATTAGCCGCATGATCGTTCCCGGTTTTCCGGAAGTCCTGAACGCTGCGGCCTCGTTCCTGACGATCAATAGATAGGCCGTGCGGGCGAAAAAGGCACGTTACATATCGTTTAACGATATTAAACTTTGGCAATAGACTGTTTCAGGAGCGTGATCGACGATGAATCTCAAGCTTATCAAAGGGATGCGGATCGTCGTGGCGACGCATAACGCCGGCAAGGTTCCCGAAATCTCGGCGCTGCTCGGCGGAAATTACGAACTCGTCACCGCCGGCCAGCTGAACCTGCCGGAACCCGACGAAACGGAGAGCACCTTCACCGGCAACGCCATGCTGAAGGCGCGCCACGCGGCCGAACTGTCGGGAGAGGTTTCGCTGGCCGACGATTCCGGCCTGTCCGTCGCGGCGTTGGATGGCGCGCCGGGCATCTTCTCTGCGCGCTGGGCCGGGCCGGGCAAGGATTTCGCCGTCGCCATGAAGAAGGTCGAGGAGCGGCTGGAAGAGATCGGCGCGACGGACCGGACCGCCTGGTTCACTTCGGCCCTGGCGGTCGCCTGGCCGGACGGCCCCTGTGTGGTGGTGCAGGGCGAGGTTCACGGCCAGCTGATCTTCCCCCCACGCGGCGATCGCGGATTCGGCTATGACCCGCTCTTCATTCCGACTGGCGGCGACCGGACCTTCGGCGAGATGGAGCCGGCGGCCAAGGACGCCATCAGCCACCGCACCGTCGCCTTCGCCAAGCTGAGAGCCGCCCTGATTGACTGATCCGCTTGATCCGGGATCGGACGTCGGCCTCTACGTCCACTGGCCCTATTGCGCGCGCATCTGCCCCTACTGCGACTTCAACGTCGTGCGCGATCGCGGGCGCACCGAGGAGCAGGCCGGGCTGGTCGAGGCGATCCTGGCCGATCTGCGCGCCCAGAGAGATTTGACAGGTCCGCGGCGACTGGCCTCAATCTTCTTCGGAGGCGGCACGCCGTCGCTGATGGAGCCCGACGCCGTCGCGCGAATCGTGGCGGCAGCCCGCGACCTGTTCCCGCCCGCCAGCGACATCGAGATCACGCTGGAGGCCAATCCCACGGATGCCGAGGCCGGCCGGTTCGCCGCCCTGGCCGACGCCGGGATCAACCGCCTGTCGATGGGGGTTCAGGCGCTTAACGACGCCGCCCTGCGTTTTCTGGGTCGCGACCATTCGGCGGCCGAGGCCCTGCGCGCGGTCGATCTGGCCCGCCGCGCCTTCGACCGTCTGTCCATCGACCTGATCTACGCCCGCCCGGACCAGACGCCGCAGGCCTGGGCCGCCGAACTGACGGCGGCGCTGGCGCTCGGGTTCGAACACGTCTCGCCCTATCAACTGACCATAGAGGCGACGACCGCCTTTGGTCGGGCCTTCGCACGCAGAACCCTGATCCCGCCGGACGAGGACCGGGCCGCATTCCTCTACGAAACCACCCAGGATGTCCTCTCGGCCGCCGGCTTCGAAGCCTATGAGGTGTCCAACCATGCGCGCGGTCGCGCCGCCCGGTCGTCGCACAATCTGCATGTCTGGCGCGGCGGCGACTATCTGGGTGTCGGCCCCGGCGCCCATGGCCGGCTGACGCTGGACGGCGCCAGGACCGCCACCGTCGCCCACCGCCGCATCGCCGACTATGTGGCGGGCGTCTTAGGCCTCACGCCCTGGTCCGAGCGCGACGCCCAGACCCTGTCCGACGCCGCCGAAGAACGGCTGCTGCTGGCCCTTCGCACCACCGAAGGCGCGCCTGTCGCCCTGCTGTCGGCGCTCGGCCTGTCTCCCGAACTCGCGCCGGTCGCGGACCTGATCGCCGACGGGTTCCTGATGCTGAAGGCCGAGCGACTGATCGCCACCGAGCGCGGCCGCCCGGTGCTGGACGGCGTTCTGAAGGCGCTGCTGACCTAGGCCTTCTTCAGCCCCAGCATCCCCAGCCAGCCGCCGCTGGTCAGCAGAGCGACATCCAGCAGAGCCAGCGGCAGGGGCGTCGAAACCGGCGCGGCGATGAAGCGCGAGCGCCAGTCCGGGCCGAACTTGGCCTTGTAGCTGCGCAGACCCTGGAAGCCGTAGAGCGCCCCGCCCTCTTCGAACACAAGGGCGCCGACGCGAGCGAAGACCGGCGCGATGCGACGATCCTCCAGCCCGGCTAGCGGCGCCATGCCCAGGTCGAAGCTGGCCAAGCCTTCCGCCTTGGCCCATTGGGCGCAGCGGATGAACAGATAGTCCATCACCCCATGCGGCGCGTCCGGCCGATGGCGCATCAGATCCACCGCCGCTTCGTCCGGCGAGGTCAGCAGATTGGCGAAGGCGACGATGCGACCGCCCTCCTTGACCACCGCCAGCGGCGTCAGGTCCAGATAGTCGACGTCGAAGCGTCCCAAGGTGAAGGATTTCTCCGAGCCCTCGTGCATGGCCAGCCAGGCGTCCGAAATCTCGCGCAGCTCGTCCGCGATCGCTGCGGCCGAACCGGGCGGCAGAACCTCGAACGAGGAGCCTTCACGCTCGGCGCGATTGATGGCTGTGCGAAGGTTCTGCTTGCCCTTGCCCTCGATGGAGAAGCGGTGGGCGTCGATCACGGCCGTCTCGCCGACCTTGCGCACCGCCAGCCCCATGGTCGCAAGATCGCCCAGCACCTCTTCGCTGACCGAATAGAAGACCGCCGCCCCACCATAACTGTCGGCCATCTCGGCGAAGGACCACAGCAGCTCCAGCCGTTCGCTCTTGAGCCCTGCCGGTTCGCCCATGGCGATCCAGCGCCGCCCCCGCACGCGATAGGCCAGGAAGCTGGAACCCGACGGGCTGAACATCAGCGCCTTGTCGCCCAGCATAGCCAGCCAGGCCTCGGGCGTGGCCGTATCGGCGGTCTGCAGCGCTTGCAGCGCGCGATCGATATCTGCCCTGCTGGCCGGTCCGTGACTGTGGGCGCCGGGTGAGCTCAGCAGCGAGCGCCCGGCCACCACCAGCGTCAGTATCGCCAGAACCAGCCCGGCCCGCAGGAAGCCGGACGCCTGGCGATCACTGAGGAAGCGCCACCACAGCTCGTCATTATAGGCCACGTCGCGATAGGCGAAGAAGCCCAGCCACAGCATCGCCGCCACCACCGCCGTCAGCAGCAACAGCCAGCTGGGCCGCAGCGGCTCGCTGAGACGCGAGCGCCGGTTGAAGGCCGTACGGCACGGCGCCAGGAGCGCGGCGACGACCAGCAGATCCGTTGCCTGTTCCCAATCCAGCCCCTTCAGCACCGAAAACACCGCCCCGGCCGCCAGGACCAGCAGGGCGGCCCAATAGGCGCCGCGCCGACGCCGCCACAGACCCGCCGACAAGAGCAGAAGCAGGAAACCGGCGATGCTGCCGACAAAGTGCGACAGGTCGATCAGGATGGGAGACACGACGCCCGTCAGCTGACGCAGCCGACTGTCGAACTCGGGCGTCACCGCAGACGCCAGCATCAGCGCGCCTGCGCCAAAGGCCACCACCGCAAAGATCTGAGGCGTCAGCTCGAAGGCCAGACCCGCCAGTCGGCGGATCAGACCGGATGTGTGCCGGGGGCGGCTGGACAAGCGTGGCCTCTCGAATCGCGGATCGCCCGAACATAGACCAAGAATCGTCCAACCGGGGCGGTGCCAAGGTCATTTCGGGGCACACGAAACAATCCGTAACAGAGCGAGTATATAGGGGTGCGGGCGTCGGGCCCGTGCAACTGGGGATGACCCATGACTATCAAGACCGCTCTTCTGGCTGGCGCTGCAACCGCCTTCTTGACCGTCGCGCCGGCTCTGGCGCAAGAAACCACGCCCGCTCCCGCCGCCGCGCCTGCCGCCGCCGCGTCCTCGCAGCAATCGCTGTCGCTGAACCCCGGATCGAGCGTTTCCGGTCCTGATGGCGAGCTGGGCAAGCTGGAAGGCGTTCAGAACAATGCTGAAGGCAAACAGGAGCTTACCGTTCGCGGCGCCGACGGCCAACTTCGCGCCGTGCCGCTGAGCGGCATCCGTCAGGAAGGAACCGGCGTCGTGGTGGCCTACACCAAGGCCGAGTTCGACGCCGCGGCTCCGATCGCCGGCGCCCCGGCGGCCCCCGCTGCTGATCCGGCCGCCGCGCCCGCGCCGACTTCGGAACCTGCCGCTGAGCCGACCGATCCGGCGACCACGGAACCGGCGACCCCGGCTCCGGACAGCGCCTCGCCGGCTCCGACCGAGCCGCAGTAAGTCAGTCTTCCAAGGCTAAATGATAAAGGGCGGTCGGGTTTCCCGGCCGCCCTTTCGTTTGTCCGCAACCCGGCGGCGACAGTGGCGCAGCAAAAAGGGCGGCTCATAAGAGCCGCCCTTTTCCTTGTCGACCGACTATCGGATCAAGCGCGACGCTTGACCAGTCCCAGAAGGAACAGCAGCAGGCAGGCACCAAGGAACGCCACGATCAGGGTGACGAAATTGAAGCCGCCAACCGGCGTGCCGAAGATGTTGTTCGAGATGAAGCCGCCGAGCAGAGCGCCGATGACGCCGACGATCAGGTTCGTCAGCAGGCCGTGATTGCGACCCATGACCTTTTCAGCCAGCCAGCCGGCGACTATGCCGATGACGAGCCAACCAATGATTCCGAGACCCATGCTGTGGTTCCTTCCTTTAAAAGCCAAGCTGTTGCAGTAAATGCGGCTCGGGCCATACGGTTGCGTCATCGTTCAAAGCTTGCCGCAATAAGGTCGAATTCGCCTCTGGCGCGATCCGGCACGGCGATTGCCGTGATCGACGTGTGTCGTCCCGCATCGGGACAGACGTTGAGACGAGGATCACCGTCATGGCCGACGACATCGACCTTCATCTGGGCCGCCGCCTGCGCCGCCGTCGCCGCCTGCTGGGCCTGACCCAGCAGCAGTTGGCCGTCCAGGTCGGCATCCGCTTTCAGCAGATCCAGAAGTACGAATGCGGCGCCAACCGCATCTCCGCCGCGCGCCTTTGGCAGTTGGCGGAGGCGCTGGAAACGCCCGTCGCCTATTTCTACGATGGCTTGGCCGAGGCGATGGAGGCCGACGCGCCGACGCCCAAGGGCGGCGAAGTCTTTTCGCGCAAGGAAACGCTGGATCTGATCCAGGCCTACTATCAGTTGGACGAACGGCCCCGCCGGCGTTTGCTGGATCTGGCCAAGTCCCTGCATGCGGGCGACGCGGCCGCCGCCTGATCTGCGCGTCTCCAAGGGGCGCCCATGCCGGCGAAAGCGCGGTAAGGGAATCCCATGACCGAATACGAAGCCTTCGCCATCGAACTGGCGCGCGAAGCCGCGCGCGTGACCCTGCCCTTCTTCCGCTCGGACATCGGGCATGAGGACAAGGGCGGCGCGGCCGGCTTCGATCCCGTCACGGAAGCCGACAAACAGGCCGAGGCCGCCATCCGCCGCCTGATCGCGGCCCGCTATCCCGACCACGGCGTCATCGGTGAGGAGTATGGCGAGGATCGGCCGGACGCCGAGCACGTCTGGGTGCTGGATCCCATCGACGGCACCCGCGCCTTTATCTCAGGCCTGCCGCTGTGGACGACGCTGATCGCCCTGCGCACCAACGGAAAGCCCACGGTCGGCGTCATCGCCCAGCCCTATCTGGATGAAATCTTCATCGGCGGCCCGTCCGGCGCGCGCCTGTTGCGCGGCGATACCGAGACGCCGCTGGCCGTGCGGTCCTGTGAGACGCTGACCGACGCCATCATCTCGACCACGGACCCCGACATCTTCAACGGCGCGGAACTGGGCGCCTGGACCCAGGTGCGTGCGACCGCCCGCCTGGCGCGCCTGGGCTGCGACGCCTACGCCTACGCCATGGTGGCGGCGGGCAAGATGGATCTGGTCGCCGAGACAAGCCTGAAGCCCTGGGACTGGTCGGCCCTCGTGCCCGTCATCGAGGCGGCGGGCGGCAAGGTCGTCAACTGGCGCGGCGCAGCGCCGGACGACAGGGGTCAGGTCCTCGCCGTCGGCGACGCGCGTCTGATCGACCAAGCCCTGGTGACGCTGAAACGCGCGGCCGCATGAAGCTCTCACCTGGCGCATATTGACGCAGGTCGCGAGACGGCGTCAGGGTGCGGACGGTTGAGGGGACGGATTTCGATGACAGGGCAGTCCAAACTGGTTGTCGGCGTCGATGTGCCTTGGGTCACGAGTTGGAGCGGCGAAGAGATTACGGGCGCCGCGCCGTGCCGAACCGTCGGCGGCCGTCTCGCCCTGATGCAGGCCAGCGCGCCCGGCGCCGGCAAGCCGCAATATTCGAAGAACCATCTGGTCCGACAGCGCCTCACGGTCGCGCGCATGCTGTGCCCGATGTGCGGCGAGCCGACCCAGGAGAGCGATCGCTGGACCCAGATCGCCGCGCGACGTTGCGCCGGTCAGCTCAGGGCGCGCGGCGGTCAGGTTCGCGCGGACATCGCCGACGACCGCGTGATGATCGACGCCGGCTCAATCGCGCCCCTGCACCGTCGCTGCGTCGACCGCTCGATGAAGTACTGCCCGCACCTGCGCGCCAGCGACGATGTGATGGTCATGCGCTTCCCGCGCGAATGGATCGTACTGCCGCTGCTGATCAAGGCCGAGACCGGCCCCGGCGTCGCCGTCGCCTTCCTGCAGCTATGCGGCGTCACCCAGACGATCGACCGACGCTGGCGCGCCGAAACCTCCGCCTGAACGATCAGCCCGCCTTTACGTCCGCCGTCCTCGCCGACGGATCGGTGACCGCGTCAGCCGCAGGCGCGACCAGGTCGGCCATGGCGTCGAATTCGTTCAGGAAGACCGCGCGCAGGTCGTCAGCCTCCATGATGACCTCGTGCTTGGCGCCGGCGACCTCGACGTAGCGGCCGCGCGGAATGCGTTTAGCGGCCCATTGGTTGGTCTGTTTCCACACCACGTCGTCGGCGCTGGCCTGGACGATCACGACCGGCGCCTTGACCGCCTTCAGGGCCTTGGGCTTCAGCGCGCGCTCGCCGGCGTCCAGCGCAAAGGCCAGCCAGCCATAGGTCGGACCGCCGATGGCCAGGTGCGGACAGGCGTAAAGCTGCTGACGCCACATCTCGTATCGGCTCTCGTCCGAGGTCAGGGCGTCCTCGGCGAAGTTGTGGTCGAAGGGATCGTCGGGGTCGCCCAGAATATAGTCGCCCGCCTGGCCGTGGCGAATGTTCCAGCGCACCACCAGCTTGACCGACCACATCGACCGTTTGCCGGTCTTGATGCGCAGCATGGGGCTGGACAGAACCGCGCCGGCGAACCGGTCCTCGCCGCTTTCCAGCGACAACAGGTTCAGGCACGCGCCCATCGAGTGACCGACCATGATCCAGGGCTTGGGGCACTGGTCCTCATAGGCGTTCAGCAGGCGGTTGTAGTCGTCCAGAAACTCCTCGACCGCACGGGCGTGACCCTTCAGCCGGTCGGGCAGCAGACGGGCCGACAGCCCCTGGCCGCGCCAGTCGTGGGTCAGCACGCACCAGCCGCGCGCCAGGAAGTTGCCGATCACCTCATAGTATTTCTCGATCGGCTCGGTGCGGCCAGGGCTGAGAACGACGGTGCCGCGCACCTTGTCCGCAGCGAGATGCGACGGCTTCCACAGCCCGGCGCGCAGGCGCATTCCGCCCGCGCCGCGAAACCAGTCGCCCTTTCCGCCGGGCGGCGGGGCGGCGCCGGGAACCCCCATCAACGGGGCGTTGGCGGCGAAGGCTTGGGCGCGGTTCACTCGGGCTTCCTGAACTTCAAGGTCATGCGATCGCTCTCGCCGATCGCGTCATATTTGGATCGGTCGAAGGCGGGGTCCGCCGGTTCGCCGCGCGGCGCCGTCAGGCGCGTAGGCGCCAGGGTGTCGACGCCGAACGGGTGATCCTTGGTGTCTTCCGGATTGGCGTTGATCTCGGACGCCTCGACGAAGACGAAGCCCGCCTCGGCAGCCAACTGGCGCACGAAGGCTTCCTGCACATAGCCGTTGGCCGCGACCGGGTCCTGATCCTGCGCAGGCGCCAGCCGGTGCTGTTCGATGCCCAGAATGCCGCCGGGGCGCAGGGCGGCGAAGGCGTCGGCGAAGGCCTTTTCGGCGATGCCCGCCGCCATCCAGCCATGCAGGGTCCGCATGAACAGGCACATCCCTGCCGTACCCGCTGCGGTCACCGGGCCGGACCCCGCGCCGAAGACCGAAAACTGCGGTTCGCCATAGAGCTTCTTGTCGCTGGAGAACCGCGTGCGGAAGGCGGTGTTCAGCACGGCCTGGGCCGGATCGGCGGTCGGTCCTTCTGGGAACAGGGCGGCGACATAGGTTCCCGCCCCCTTGGCCAGATAGGGGGCCAGGATTTCGGTGTACCAGCCGCTGCCGGGCCAGAACTCCACCACCGTCATCTTGGGTTGGAGCCCGAAGAACCGCAGCGTCTCCATCGGGTGACGGAAGGCGTCGCGCGCCTTGTCCTGGGCCGAGCGCCACGACCCCTCGACCGCCCATTCCAGCGAGCCTTCCGGCGGCCCTGCGGGTGTGGGCGGCGCGGCGGGCGCCTTTGCGGCCTCGTCCTTGCGCCCGCAAGCCGCCACGCCGGTCAGCCCCAGCGCCGCAGCGCCGCTCAGCAGAAACCGACGCGACAATCCGCTCGCGCTCGCCAGACGATCAGCCATTCAAAACCTCCGCAGGACGCCGGGACCCGCGTCCGACGCACCCTGACGCCTTGGGCTTAATCGGGTTCGCAGGTCCGGTCAAAACGCAAGACGGCCTATTCGGGCTTGCGGAAACGCAAGGTCATCCGATCGCTCTCGCCGATGGCGTCGAAGGCGGCGCGTTCCTCGGGCGTCAGGGTGCGGCCGGACGGATCGTTGCGCGCGGCCGACTGGCGGATGGGCGGCAGGGTCCAGACGCCGAACGGATGATCGTGATCGTCCTTGGAATTGGCGTTCAGTTCGCTGCGCGCCTCCAGCACGAAGCCGGCGTTGCGCGCCTCATGGATCACATAGCTTTCAGGCACATAGCCGGTGGAGGCGACGTCAGCGACATTCAGCCCCTCCGCGCTGCGGTGCTGTTCGACGGCCAGCACGCCGCCGGGCTTCAAGGCCTTGAAGAAGGCCTGCAGATACGGCTGGGTCCGGCCGTCGCGTGACCAGTTGTGGAAGGCGCGGGCCACCAGGATGAAGTCGGCGGTTCCGTCCGCCACGCCCATGCTTTCCAGCGGGCGATTGACCGGCACATAACGCCCGCCGGTCGCCGCCGCATAGGGTTCGAGGATGTGCCGCCACCAGCTGGCGCCGCCCGGCTCGATCTCCACCACCGTCATGCCTGGCGTCAGCCCCCAGAAGGTCAGGGATTCATACGGATGACGATAGACGTCGCGCGCCCGGTCGGCGGCGGGGCGGGTCTCGGCGGCGATGGCGCTCTGCAAGGCCGTGTCGTCGGAGAAGGTCGGCATGGCGCTGGACAGGGCCGAACGCGGCGGCGTCCACGCGCCCTGGGTCTGGGGCGACTGTTGGGCCAGGGCGGGGGCGGCGGACAGCAGGACGGCGGCGAGGCCGTAGACGGCAAGGCGCATGATCGAGGGCTCCAGGTTCAGGTCGTTCTCCATAGGCAGGCGGACCGCCCGCGCAAATGAACTTCGCGAGACACAGGCGGATTTGACGCAAGCAAAATCGTGCGGGCGGCGCCCTTGACGCCGTTTCGCCGGTTCCCATCTTTGCTTCCGAGGACGCCGATTTCGGGTTCTCCAGACTGACGGCGCCGGTTTCGGGTCGTCGATCTGATACCCTACCGTCCGGGCCAAAACGCCGGGCGGCTCAACCTTGCTGATCCTCAGGAGGATGCTGATGCGTACCTATGATTTCACCCCGCTGTACCGTTCGGCCGTCGGCTTCGACCGTCTGGCCAATCTGCTGGAAAACGCCTCGCGCGCGACCAGCCAGGACACGGGTTATCCCCCCTACAACATCGAAACCACGGGCGAGAACGCCTATCGCATCGAGATCGCCGTCGCCGGCTTCAGCCCCGACGAGCTGAATATCGAGGTGAAGGAAAATCTGCTCACCGTGACCGGCCGCAAGACCGCCAATGACGATACGGCGACGCAGAAGACCTATCTGCATCGCGGTCTGGCCGAGCGCGATTTCGAGCGCCGCTTCCAGCTGGCCGACTATGTCGTCGTCAACGACGCCAATCTGGTCAACGGTTTGCTGTCGATCTCGCTGAAGCGCGAACTGCCCGAGGCGCTGAAGCCCCGCCGTATCGAGATCGGCGCCGGCCAGCCGCTGATCGAAGGCCAGGCCGAGAAGAAGGCTGCAGCGGCCTAAGCCGTTTCAAGGCGAACTATGAAAGGGCGGCGTTCGCGCCGCCCTTTTTCTATGCCGCCAAGTGCGAGAAGGCGGCGACGACCTGTTCATAGGCCGGGCGTTTGAACGGCACGATCAGGTCACAGGCGTCCGACAGCGGCCCCCAGCGCCAGGCGTCGAACTCGACCTCGTCGTCGGCCGCCAGATCGATCTCGGCTTCGTCGCCGGTGAAGCGGAAGGCGAACCACTGCTGCTTCTGACCCTTGAAACCGCGCCAGGCCTTGGCGTTGTTCATGGCTTCGGGCGGGAAGTCGTACAGGATCCAGTCGTCCGTCCGCGCCAGCAGTTGGATCGAGGTGACGCCGGTCTCCTCATGCAGTTCGCGGCGGGCGGCCGCTTCCAGATCCTCGCCCGCATCGACGCCGCCTTGCGGGAACTGCCAGTTATGCGGGCCGGGCGTGGCGTGGCGCTGGCCGTACCAGACCAGGCCCTCGCGGTTGAACAGCACGACCCCGACATTGGGCCGATAGGCGTCGAGATCGGACACTAGCGCCCCGGCCGCATCGACATGGACGAGGCCGGCGCCAGTTGCAGGCCGCGCTGTTCCAGGCCGGCGGTCCAGCGGGCGGCGGCCTCGACCGTCACCGGATAGCTGAAGCCGGCCCCCAGGGCCGAACCGCGCAGCTTCGCCTGGGCTTCCAGACCATTCAGGGCGGCGACGATGGCGGCGGGCGACTGGGTCCGGTCGATGACGCGATCCGCGCTGGCCCGCGCCCAAGCGCCCGGTCGACGCTGGAACGAGCCGTCGTCCAGGAAGGCGACGCCACGCTGGCGCAGGACGCTCAGGAAGGCGTTCATGCCCGTGTCCGAGCCGGCGAACCGGTCGCCCAGATAGTTGGTCACGCCGAAATAGCCGGTGGCGCGGCTCAGCAGCCAGTCCATCTTGGCGGTCACGTCGTCGGCGCCGCCGTCGGCCAGCAGCGTATAGGGGCCGGGGTCGTTGTCGGGATAGCCGGTCGGCTCCATCGGCATTTCCAGCATGACCTCATGGCCCTGCGCGCGCGCCTGGTCGATCCAGCCCTGCAGATTGTCGGCGTAGGGCACGAAGCTGAGCGTGACCTCCGGCGGCAGGCGTTCGATCGCCGCGCGGGTGGTGACGGCGTTCAGGCCCAGCCCGCCGACGATCAGCGACACGCGCGGCTTGCCGTTCGGACGGAACGGGCGAGCATAGGCCTGGGCCGGCACGCGGCCGTCGGGCGCGATCATCGGCAGGGGACCGTTGGATCCGGGCTGCGACAGGCCGGCGATGGGGGCCTTGGCCAACGGAGAGGCGGCGTGGACCGGCGCCGTGATGGGTGCGCCCTGACCCGAGACGCTGCCGCCGTCCGGCAGGGTGATGACGGCGTCGCCGCCTGCGGCCGGATCAGCGCCGCCCGCCAGATTTTGATAAAGCCCCATCGCGCCCATGGAGAAGGCTTCGAAGCCCGTCGGCGCCGGCGCTGGCGCTGCGGCCGCCTCGCGTTCCAGCGCGACATGGGCCGAGGGTGTTCCCGCCTTGGGATCACCCAGCACCGTCAAAAATAGGGCGCTGGTGCTGAGCAGCAGCAAGCCTGCCAGACCAGCCGCGACCGGCGGCTTCTTCAGGGCGTCGACGACAGGTTTCAGGCTCGGGCCGTCCTTGGCGCGCGGGGCGGTCCCGGCGGTGGCGGCGAGTGCGGATTGGCGTTTGGCGAACATGGGCAAGAGTGGAACCGATCTGGAATCCTACGCCCGCATCATCGGGCGCCGTCGGTTAAGAAACCCTAACGGGCGGTTCACCATGATCGACGCGGTGATTTCTGGTGGCGGCTGTCACGGATCGTGCGTTGACGCGGGCGACTTCGCCCTTCCAGATGCCCATCTCCCCGCGCCGACCCAGGATATTTTAGATGATGAGCCCCGCCGCCGACGACGCCCTGCGTGACGAAGTTCGACTGCTCGGCGGCATTCTGGGCGACATCATCCGCGACGAGGGCGGTCAGGCCCTGTTCGACCATGTCGAGGCGGTGCGACAGGCTTCGATCGCCTATCACCGCGACCCGGCCTCGCACCCCGCCAAGCGGCTGGAGAAGCTGCTGACCGCCATGTCGGTGGATCAGGCGGCCGGCTTGGCGCACGGCTTTGCCCTATTCTCTCTGCTGGCCAATATCGCCGAAGACCGCTCGACCCGCCGCCGCGCCCAGAGCCAGGCCGAGGCCGGCGCCCGGCCCGACACTCCGGAAGGCGCGCTGAAGCGTCTGGCCGATCAAGGCGTGGACCGCGAGGCCGTGCGCGCCCTGCTGGATCAGTCGCTGATCTCGCCCGTCCTGACCGCCCACCCGTCCGAGGTCCGGCGCAAGAGCGTCATCGACCGCATCGCCGCCATCACCGACCTGCTGGACGCCTGCGACAAGGCCGGCGACGCCTGCTCCCTAGACGCTATCGCCGAACCGCTGCGCCGCCAGATCGTCATCCTGTGGGCCACGCGTCTGGTCCGCACACAGGGCCTGGTGGTGCAGGACGAGATCGACACCGTCGTCTCCTTCCTGGACCGCATCTTCCTGCACGTCGCGCCCAAGCAGTTGTCGGCCTGGCGGCGTTTGCTGGAGGCGCCCGAGCTGAAGCCCTTCATGCGCGTCGGCACCTGGGTCGGCGGCGACCGCGACGGCAATCCGAACGTGGACGCCACGGTGATGGCCGCCGCCTTCCGCACCCAGGCGCGGGCCGTGCTGACCTTCTATCTGGACGAGGTGCACGCCCTGGGCGCCGAACTCAGCCTCGCGGCCGAACTGGCCCAGGTGTCGCCCGCGCTTCAGGCCCTGGCCGACGCCGCCCACGACCCCTCGCCCCACCGCGCGGACGAGCCCTATCGCCGCGCCCTGACCGGCGTATATGCCCGCCTCGCCGCCACGCACGAGAAGCTGGGCGACGCTCCACCGCCCCGTCGCCCCGCGGTCCAGGCTGAACCCTATCCGGGGCCCGACGCCTTCGAAGCCGATCTGAAGACGCTTCACGACAGCCTGGTGTCGCACCACGGCGGCGTCTTCGCCGACGACCGGCTCAGCGATCTGATCACGGCGGTCGAGGTGTTTGGCTTCCACATGGCGACCTTGGACATGCGCCAGAACGCCGACGTCCATGAACGTGTTGTCGCCGACCTGCTGAAGGTCGCGGGCGTCGAACTCAACTATCTGGCGCTGGACGAAGAAGGCCGCCTGACGGTGCTGGCCGCCGAACTGGCCTCGTCGCGCCTGCTGTTCAGCCCCTATGCCGACTATGAGCCGGAAACGCTGAAGGAACGCGCCATCCTTCAGGCCGCCGCGACAGCGCTCGCCGCCTTCGGCCCGCAGGCCATCCGCACCCATATCGTGTCCAAGACCGACGCGGCCTCGGACCTGCTGGAAGTCTATCTGCTGCTCAAGGAGGTCGGTCTCTACCGATCCGAAGACCCCGCCGCCTGCCCCATCCAGGCCGCGCCTCTGTTCGAGACTATCGAAGACCTTCGCGCCGCGCGCCCCACCCTGGAGCGGCTGCTGCAGGAGCCCTCCGCCCTCGCCGTCGCCAAGGCGCGAGGCGTGCAGGAGGTGATGATCGGCTATTCGGATTCGAACAAGGACGGCTCCTACCTGACCTCGGGCTGGGAGTTGCACGAGGCTTCGCGCGCCTTGGTCGAGGTGACGCAGAAGCACGGGCTGAAGCTGCAACTGTTCCATGGGCGCGGCGGCACGGTCGGGCGCGGCGGCGGTTCGTCCTTCGCCGGCGTCCTGGCCCAGCCCGAAGGCACGGTCCAGGGCCGCATCCGCACCACCGAACAGGGCGAGGTGATCGCCAATAAATACGGCGAGCCGGAGATCGCGCTTCGCAATCTGGACGCCCTGACTTGCGGCGCCATGCTGGCCTCACTGGGCAAGGGGACGGATCACGCCTTCACCGCCGAACACGGCGCGACCCTGTCGGACCTGTCGGCCCGGTCGATGGCCGCCTATCGCAAGCTGGTCTATGAGACCGACGGCTTCGTCGACTACTACCGCGCCGCCACCCCCATCGCCGAGATCGCCGATTTGAAGATCGGCTCGCGCCCGTCGTCGCGCACCGCCTCGACGCAGATCGAGGATTTGCGGGCCATTCCCTGGGTGTTCAGCTGGTCGCAGAGCCGGGTCATGCTGCCCGGCTGGTTCGGCTTTGGCTCGGCGGTCCAGGGCAAGGACATGGGCGAGCTGAAGGCGATGGCCGAGGCCTGGCCCTTCTTCAAGACCCTGATCCAGAACATGGAGATGGTCATGGCCAAGTCCGACATGACCATCGCCCGCCGGTACGCCACCCTGGTCCCCGATGCGTCACTGGCGTCGCGCATCTATGGCGAAATCCGCGAGGAGTGGCAGCGCACCCACGACGCCATCCTGGCCATCACCGGCCATGACGCCCTGCTGGGCGGCCAGCCCGAGCTGGACCGGCTCATCCGGCTGCGCATGCCCTATGTCGAGCCGCTGAACCACGTCCAGATCGAACTGATCCGCCGCCGCCGCGCAGGCGACGACGACCCCCGCGTCCGCGAGGGCATCCTTCTGGCCATCAACGGCGTGGCGGCAGGCCTGCGAAACAGCGGCTGACTACAGCCACTTCGTCCGTTTGAACGTCATATACAGCGCCGCGCAGATGGCCGCGATCACGCCCAAGACTGCATAGTATCCGTACTCCCAGTGCAGCTCGGGCATGTGCTCGAAGTTCATGCCGTAGATGCCGGCGATGGCGGTCGGCACGGCCAGGATGGCGGCCCACGCGGCCAGCTTGCGCGTGATCAGGCCCTGACGTTGCTGCTCCAGCAGATTGGCGACTTCGAAGACCGACGACAGGATGTCGTTCAAGCCCCCCAACCGGCTGTTCACCCGCCGCACATGATCGCCGACGTCGCGGAAATAGGGCCGAACGTCCGGATCGATACAGGGCAGGTCCAGCGACTGGAGCCGTCCCAGCACCTCTTCCATTGGCCCCAGGATGCGCCGGAACTTCAGCAGCTCGCGGCGAAGGGTGAAGAGCCGGCGGATTTCCAGGCGCGACAGGAAGGCGTCCAGCGTCCGCTGCTCCATCTCCAGAACGCTGTCCTCGACATCGTCCACGATGGGGGCATAGGCGTCGACGATGAAGTCCAGAATGCCGTGCAGGACGAAGTCGGGACCCTTCTTAAGCTGCAGGGGCGAGGCTTCCAGCTGTGTGCGCAAATGGTTGTGGGCGCGGGCCGAGCCGTGACGGATGCTGACCACATGGTCGTCGCCGACGAAGACGTGCGTTTCGCCATAGGCCAGCCGGTCATCGATCTTCATGGCCGTGCGCGCCACTACGAACAGTTCGCGGCCATAGACCTCGACCTTGGGCATCTGGTGCGCCGCCAGGGCGTCCTCGACCGCCAGCGGATGCAGCTTGAACCGTTCCACCAAGACGTCGATCTCGGCGTCCGTCGGATCGTACAGCCCCACCCAGACGAACTCGCCCGGCTCCAGCGCCAACCCCTCGGGCGTAAGCGGCGCCTCTCGCACGCGCTGGCCGTCGCGATAAACGTAGGAGGCGACGACGGTCATGAAATCTCCAGCAGATGCCTGCCCTGACTTAGAGGGTGAGAAGCCTCAGTAGAAGCATCGGATGCGCAGACGGTTCGATCCTGACCGAAATGTCATGACGTCGAATTATTCAAGCGGCGCCATTCGGCCGTAGAAGCTTCGCCGTTTCGATCGGATCCAGCTTCACCGTTAGCCACCCCGGACAACAAGGGGTTGGAAAACGGAACTCAGGATCATGCTCAAAATCGTCTCTATCACGGCCGCCGCGGTCCTCTCGGCCGGTTCAGCAAACGCCGCGCAGTTCGAAGCCCACATCCCCTATGGCGATCTCGATCTGTCGACCCGACATGGAGCGGCTGCATTCGACGCACGCGTCAACGGCGCCGCAGATCGCTTTTGCCGTAGTGTCCGATCGATTGAGCGCCCGGTCTGTCGCAATAGTTTCCGGCAGGAAGCGTTGTCTCTGTTGCCCGACCATCGCCGAGCCGAATATGCGCGCGGGCGCTTCGCCTTCGACGCTTGAAACGCAAGACGCCGCCGGACAGATCGTCCGGCGGCGTCCGACTTATAGATAGGCGGCTTTGACCAAGGCCTTATCCGTCCCGAAGAACGGAATGCCCTTGATCAGGAAACCGGGAAGCCCCGGACCTTCAGCAGGGCCGCCACGTCCGGGTCGCGACCGCGGAAGGCGCGATAGGCTTCGGCGCGATCGGTGGTGTTGCCCGGCGCCAGCATGATCGACTTGAAGCGGCCGGCGATGTCTGGATTGAACACGTCGCCCGACTCTTCGAAATAGGCCCAGGTGTCGGCGTCCATCGTCTCGGACCACAGATAGCTGTAATAGCCCGCCGAATAGGCGTCTGACGTGAACAGGTGATTGAACTGCGGCAGGCGGTGCCGCATCACGATCTCCCTGGGCATGCCGATCCGCGCCAGGCTGGCCTTTTCGAACGCGTCGATGTCGGTCGGCGGCACGGCCTGGGTGTGCAGGTCCATGTCCACGATGGCCGAGGACAGATAGCTGACGGTCGCATAGCCCTGGTTGAACGTGGCGGCGGCCTCGATCTTGTTGACCAGTTCGGCCGGCATGGCCGCGCCCGTCTGATAGTGCTTCAGATAGCCGTCCAGGATCGGGCGGCTCAGCACCCAGTGCTCGTGCACCTGCGACGGATATTCGACGAAGTCGCGCGGCGTATTGCCGTACGACGGATAGGTCACCACCGACGACAGATAATGCAGGGCGTGGCCGAATTCGTGGAACAGGGTCTCGGCGTCGTCCAGCGAGATCAGCACGGGCTCGCCCGGCTCCGGCTTGGTGAAGTTGTTGTTGTTCGACGCCAGAATGACCTTGGCGCCGTCCAGCTGCGAGAACGACCGATAGGTGGTCATCCAGGCGCCCGAACGCTTGCCCGGACGGGCGTAGTCGTCGGTGTAGTACAAGCCGATCAGGCGGCCATCGCGGCTCTTGTCATAGACCTCATAGGCCTCGACGTCCGGCTCGAAGGTCGGCACCGATCCCGTGGGCAGCTTCTTGAACTGGAAGCCGTAAAGGCGCTCGGCCATGGCGAAGGAGCCGGCGCGGACCGCGTTCAGCTCGAAGTAGGGCTTCAGCTGGTTCTGATCCAGGTCGTACTTGGCCTTGCGCACCTTCTCGGCGAAGTAGAGGTAGTCCCACGGCTCGATGTCGAAGCCGGCGATCGCCTTCATGTCGGCGACTTCCTCGGCGACGCGGGCCTTGGCCGGCGCCCAGACGCGATCCATCAGGGCCTGAGCATTGGCCGGGGTCTTGGCCATCGTGTCCTGCATGCGCAGTTCGGCGTGGTTGCGATAGCCCAAGAGCTTGGCGCGCTGGTCGCGCAGCTTCACGATCTCGGCGATGGTCGAGTTGGTGTCGTTGGCGTCGCCGTTATCGCCGCGATTGACGAACTTCTTCCAGACCTGCTCGCGCAGGGCCCGGTCGTCGGCGAAGGTCAGGAAGGGATCGACCGCCGAACGCGTGTTCAGGATCGCCCAGCCTTGCAGGTTGCGGCTGCGCGCCGCCCCGGCGGCGGCGGCCTTGTTCGAGGCCGGCAGGCCCGCCAGACCGGCTTCGTTCGGGATCAGGGTCCAGGCGTTCTCGTCGGCGACGACCTTCTGGCCGAAGCGGGTGAAGGCGTTGGACAGGGCGGTGTTGATCCGGCCCAGTTCGGCCTTGCCGGCCGCGTCCAGATTGGCGCCCGAACGGATGAAGGCGTCGCGGCGACGCTCGGCCAGACGCTTCTGCTGGGCGCTGAGGCCCGCCGCGTCCGCGGTGTCGGCGACGGTCTTGACCCGCTGGAACAGCTTCTCGTTGAAGGTGATCTCGTCAGAAGCAGCGGACAGCAGCGGCGACAGCTCGGTGTCGACCGCGTCATAGGCTTCGCCGCCGATGTTGGAGGTCATCACGCCATAGACGTTGGACGCCCGGTCCAGCGGCTCGCCGGCCAGCTCCAGCGCCGCCATGGTGTTGGCGAACGTCGGGGCCTCGGGGTTGTTGGCGATTGCGGCGATGTCGGCGCGTTGCAGTTCGATGCCTTCCAGCATGGCTTCGCGCAGCTTGGCCGGCGTCACCTTGTCGAAGGGCGGAACGCCATCATACTTCCCAGTCCAGGCCTGCAGCAGCTCGGCGCGCGGCGTCTGGCTGGGCAGGACGGCGCGGGCGATGCGCGCTTCCTCGGCGACGCTGGCGGCGGACGGCGCCGCAGCGGACCCGCCCGAGGTCGCGCCTGTGGAAGCGCAGGCCGACAGGGCCATCAGGCTGCCGCCCGCGATGAGAAGCTGGCGTCTATGCATGGAATGCTCCGAAACAAGATCATGGTTGTGATACACTTAGGCGCACGGATCGCGCCCGTCACCTGACGCGGGGATAAACTTGTCGCCAATCCGGTTGGATACGTCGTCGCACTGTTCTAAAGCCGGGCCATGGCTATTGGCGTTTTCGACTCCGGCGTGGGCGGCCTGACCGTCCACCGCGAACTGACCCGACGCTTCCCCCAGCGGGACTTCGTCTATTTAGCCGACCAGGCCCACGCCCCCTATGGCGGGCGCGGCGGCGAAGACATCGTCGAACTGACGAAAATCGGCTGCGAGCGGCTGTTCGACGCCGGCGCCTCCGTCGTCGTCCTGGCCTGCAACACCGCCAGCGCCATTGCGCTTCGCCGTCTGCAACAGACTTGGCTGCCGGGTCTGCGCGAGCGTCTTGGCCGCCCGGTCAATATCCTCGGCATCATCGTCCCGACCATCGAGGCGGCGACCGGCAAGCCCTGGAGCTTCGAGGCCGAGCGCCCGCAGGAAGGCGAAAAGGTCGCCTCCATCGACATCACCGGCGTCTTCTGCACCGCCGCCACGGCCATAAGCCGCGTCTATGAGATCGAGATCGACAAGCGGCGCGAGGACATCGCCGTCTTTTCCGAGCCCTGCCCCGGCCTGGCGGGTCTGATCGAGCTGGGTGCGCCGCCGGAGGAGCTGAAGGTGGTGATCGACGACCACGTCGATGCGCTGCGTCGCCGCATCGGCCGCCACCCGGACAAGGCCATCCTGGGCTGCACCCACTATGAGATCGTCGCCGAACTGTTCGCCCAGGCCCTGCCGGCCGGCACCGTTCTGATCGAACAGCCGACGGCGGTGGCGGATGCGCTGGAGCGCTATTTCAAGGCGCACCCGGAATACGATCTGGGCGACAGCGGGCGCCGCGACTTCCTGACCACCGGCCAGGCCGGGCCGCAGTCGGAACTGGTGTCCCAATTCTGGGGCGCGCCGGTGACGTTCGAACAGGCCTAAGGGTTCAGCAGCCCGGGCAATCCGGCAGCGGCTCGGTCTCCAGCTGCAATGTCGTATGGCCGATGGCGTAGCGCTTCGCCACGGCCTGAGCCTCGCAGATCAGGGCCGCCGTGTCCGCGCGGTCGTGGACCAGATGGGCGGTCAGGGCCGTCTCGGTCGTCGACAGTCCCCAAACGTGCAGATCATGCACGGCTCGCACGCCCGGCAAGCCGACAAGCGCCTGTTCCAAAGCCGGCACGTCCACGCCCGTCGGGGCGCCGTCCATGGCCAGATTGACCGAGTCCTTCAGTAGGCCCCAGGTCGACCACAGGATCACGACCACGATCGCCAGACTGACCAGCGGATCGACGACCGACCAGCCGGTCATCATGATCAGCCCGCCCGCCAGCACCACGCCCAGCGACACGCCCGCGTCGGCCATCATGTGCAGATAGGCGCCGCGCGCATTCAGGTCGTGCTGCGACTTCATGAACAGCAGCGCGGTGCCCAGGTTGATGACGAACCCGATGCCGGCGACCGCCATGATGACGCCCGAGCCGACCGGCGCAGGCTCGTTGAATCGCCGCACGGCCTCGAACGCGATGGCCCCGCAGGCGAAGATCAGCAGCAGCGCATTGCCCAGCGCCGCCAGGACCGTCGCCTTGCCAAACCCATAGGTCCGCCGACCGCCCGCCGCCCCATGTGCGCCGCGTCGCGCCAGCCAGGCCGCTCCACCCGCCATGGCCAGGCCCAGCACGTCCGACAGATTATGCCCGGCGTCGGCCAACAGGGCGGTAGAATCCGCGATCAGCCCCGCGCCGAACTCGCACGCCACGAACAGCAGATTGACCACCAGGCCGACGGCATAGCGCCAGTCGCCGGTGTCCACTGGGCCGTGGCTATGACCGCCGTGGCCGTGGTTGTGTCCGTGGTGACTGTGAGAATGCCCATGGCCGTGATCCGCATGATCGTGGTCATGCCGGTGGCTGGGGCTGTGGTCGTGCGCGGCGTTCATGGCTCGCCTATACGCCCTCTGCGGAAACAGCCAAGCCGATACATGATAACACATTGAATGTTATCATGTAATATCCCGTCAGTGTTGATGCATGGCGACAACGAGGCCGAGAGCGATCAGGGCCACGCCAAGCACCGCCCCCTCATATCGCGCCCAGCGTTCAAGCCGCAGGATCGAGGCGCCGGCGCTGGCCAGAGCTGTGAAGACCGCCATGCCGGCGATAGTCCCCGCCGCGAACACCACCGTCAGCAGCGCCAGGGCTCCCAGGCCCGCGGAGGCCGAAGACAGATAGATGGGCAGCAGCACTTCGCCAGGCGAAACCGCCATCATGGCGACCAGACCGAGGAAGGCGGCCTTGTCGGACACGGCCGGCTCGGGCGTCTCGACCGCAGGACCACCGGCCATGGCCGGGCGCTTTAGGGTCGCACGCGCCAGATAGAAGGCGCCGAACAGGAACAGCAGCACGGCCGCCAGGTGGGGCAGCACGCCCTCGATCCACTGATCCAGCGCCAGGCCCGCCGCCACGATCAGACCACCGACCACCGCCGTCGTGGCGATATGGGCCAGGCCCGCCGTCGTCACCGCCATCAGGATCCGCGACGGCCGCCAGCCTTGCGCCCGCCCCACCAGGGTGAAGGGCAGCCAGTGGGTCGGCAGGGCCGCATGCAGAAAGGCCGCAACGAAGCCGCCGCCCAGCAGGGAAAGCATGACGGACTGTTCGGGACCGGGAGACATGACCGGCCCTATAGCGTGTTACTTTATAACGGTCGAGAAGATTCGGTGATCAAAGCCAATCGGCGAACGGCTCGCGGTCCAGCATCTCTTCATAGGTCGGGCGTGGCCGGATCACGGCCCACTGATCGCCATCCACCAGCACCTCGGGAATCAGGGGCCGGCTGTTGTATTCGCTGGACATCGCCGCGCCGTAAGCCCCCGCGCCGGTGAAGACGATCAGGTCCTCGGCCTCCAGCGGCGGCAGCGCGCGGTCACGCGCGAAGGTGTCGCCCGTCTCGCACACCGGCCCGACCACATCATAGGACTTCGCCCCGCCCTCGCGCGGATTGACCGGCTGGATGTCGTGGAAGGCGTCGTACAGGGCGGGCCGCATCAGGTCGTTCATCGCCGCGTCCAGCACCAGAAAGCGCCGTCCGTCCGAGCGTTCGTTGACCTGTATCACCTGGCTGAGCAGCACGCCGGCGTTGGCGGCCAGCAGCCGGCCCGGCTCGAACGCCGCCTCAACGTCCAGCCCGTTCAGAACCCGCGCGGCCATGGCGACATACTCGGCCGGCGACGGCGGCTCGGTCCCACCGGAATAGGGCACGCCCAGCCCGCCCCCCAGATCCAGCCGAGTCACGGCATGACCCTGCGCCCGCAGTTTGCGCGTCATGTCCGCCAAGACCTCGAAGGCGCCCTCCAGCGGCTTAAGGTCAGTGATCTGGCTGCCGATATGACAGGCCAGTCCGACGGGCGTGACATGGGGCGAGCCCGAGGCGCGGGCATAGAGATCCATCGCCTCCTCGACCGGCACGCCGAACTTGTCGCCCTTGCCGCCCGTGGTGATCTTGGCGTGACCGCCCGCGCCCACGTTCGGATTGACCCGGACGGCGATGGCCGGCGAGGCATCCATCATGGCTGCAATGGCGATCAGCCGATCCAGCTCAGCGCCCGATTCGACGTTGATCTGACGCACGCCGACGCTGATGGCGAAGGCCATTTCCACATCGGTCTTGCCGACGCCGGAGAAGATGATCCGGTCGGACGGCACGCCGGCGGCCAAAGCACGGCGGATTTCGCCCTCGGAGACGGTGTCCGCGCCGGACCCCAGTTTCGCCAGGGTCGCCAACACCGACAGGTTGGAGTTGGCCTTGACCGCAAAGGCGATCAAGGCCTCGCCCAGAGCGTCCCGATGCGCGTCCGCGGCGGCGCGCAGCAGGCCGTAGTGCCGCTTCAGGGTCGCCGTGGAATAGACATAGGCCGGCGTGCCGACCTCGTCCGCGATCAGCTCCAGCGGCACGCCCTCGGCATGGAGGGCGCCGTCCTTCAGGTCGAAATGGTGCAACTTACCGGGGGTCGTTCTGGGCGGCGCCGGCGCCGATCGGGTTGGACGGACCGCCGTCGATCGGCACGCTGCTGGACGGACGGTTCATGGTCGCCGGCTCGGGCAGACCCGGCGCGCGGCTGCTGCGCGGCGCACGCTCAGTCTCGCGCACCGGCGATTCCAGATCGGCCATCCGGCCGCAGGCGGAGGTCAGGAGGGCGAGCGCGCCCGCGAGGATCAGAGATTTTTTCACAGGCGGGCTCTCCAGTCGGCGATGCGCGCACGGACCTGTTCCGGCGCGGTTCCCCCATAGCTTTGGCGGCTTTGGCACGAAGCCTCGGCGGTCAGCACCTTGTAAACCGCTTCGGTGATCCCCGGCTCCAGTTTCTGCATTTCTTCCAGCGGCAGTTGCGACAGATCCACGCCCAGCCCCTCCGCCCGTTTGACCGCCGCGCCGGTCACGTGGTGCGCCTTCCTGAACGGCAGGTTCAGTTCACGCACCAGCCAGTCGGCCAAATCCGTCGCGGTGGAAAAGCCTGCGCCCGCCGCCTGGGCCATCCGCTCGGTATTCGGTTGCAGCGCCGACACCATTGCCGTCATGGCGACCAGGGCCAGGTCCAGGGCGTCGAACGCCTCAAACACCGGCGGCTTGTCCTCCTGCATATCCTTAGAATAGGCCAGCGGCAGGCCCTTCATCACCGTGGACAGGGCGACCAGAGACCCCATGATCCGCCCGGTCTTGGCCCGCACCAGTTCGGCGGCATCCGGATTGCGCTTCTGCGGCATGATCGACGAGCCGGTGGTCAGGTCGTCGGGCAGGCTGGCGAAACCGAACATCGGCGTCATCCAGACCACGATCTCGTCAGCCAAGCGCGACAGATGCCCGGCCGTGATCGAGGCGGCGGCCAGGCTTTCCAGCGCGAAGTCGCGGTCCGACACGGCGTCCAGGCTGTTGGCCATCGGCCTATCGAAACCCAGATCCGCCGCCGTCGCCTGGCGATCGATGGGAAAGGGCGAACCGGCCAGGGCCGCCGCCCCCAGCGGGCTTTCATTCATCCGGGCGCGGGCGTCGGCGAAACGTCCGGCATCACGGCCAAACATCTCGACATAGGCCATCAGATGGTGACCCAGGGTCACCGGCTGGGCGGTCTGCAGATGAGTGAAACCGGGCATCAGGTCGCCGGCATGCTGCTCGGCGCGCGTCAGCAGCGCAGCCTGCAAGGCCTTCAACTGCGCGACCGAGCGATCGCAGGCGTCGCGGACCCACAGGCGGAAATCGACCGCGACCTGGTCGTTGCGGCTGCGCGCCGTGTGCAAACGACCGGACGGCTCACCGATCAGTTCATTGAGGCGCGCCTCCACATTCATGTGGATGTCCTCGAGCTGATCCCGGAAGGGGAAGGTCCCGGCCTCGATCTCGGACTGGATGACCTCCAGCCCGCCCAGGATCGCGTCCGCATCGGCTTGCGCAATGATGCCCTGCTTGGCCAGCATGCGGCAGTGGGCGCGTGACCCGGCCAGATCCTGACGCCACAGGCGCTGATCCACGCCGATGGAAACGTTGATCGCCTGCATGATCTCGGCGGGGCGCGACGAAAAGCGTCCGCCCCACATGTCTTGACCCGCGGGCTTCACCGGCGCAGTCGAACCGCCGGATGGATTGGCGTCGGAAGAAGGTGTTTCGGTCATGAGCGGCTCAAGAAAGGCGATCTGGGCGGTCGTCGGCGCGGTCGTCGTCGTCAGCACCATCGCCGGCGCCGGCGGCATGGCGATGTCGCTATACGCCAATCATCGCCAGAAGGCGCAAGTCGAACAGACCACAACCGCCGCTGCGGCGCCAAAAAGCGACCTGGCGCGCTTCGCGGTCGGATCCCTGGCCGCGCTGTCGACCCCGGCCGAGTCAAACCCGGCGCCCGAATACGCGTTCCGCGATCGCACGGGCACAGCCGTCCGCTTCTCGGCCTTCCAGGGCAAGGTCGTAGTCGTCAACCTTTGGGCGATGTGGTGCGCACCCTGCAAGGCGGAAATGCCGACGCTCCAGGCACTGGCGAAGGCCTATGAGGCGAACGAGGATCTGGTCGTACTGCCGATCAACGTGGACGCCACGCCCGAGGCTGCGGCCGAGGCGAAACGTTTCTTGGCCGACCACGCGCCCCTGCCCTTCTACAGCGACGCCAAATTCCAGCTGCCGTTCGAGTTTCCCGGCAAGGGCGCCATGCCGCAGACAATCGTCCTGGATCGTCAGGGCCGCATCCGCGCTGTCATGAAGGGCGAGGCGGACTGGTCCAGCCAAGAAGCCCGGGCCTTGATCGATGCGATCCTGGCGGAAGGCGGCGCGCCGCCCCCCGCCTGATCGACTTTAGTTGGTGTTCGCCGGAACGCGCTGGTCGGTCGCGGGATTGATCGCGCCGGGTTTTCCGTCGGCCGCCGCTTCGGCCTGTTCGGTTTCCAGCTTGTCGGCGACCTTGCCAGCCCCGCTCTCGACCGCCTGCGCCGCCTTCATCGCGCCGCCCTCGATCACTTCGCCGGCCTGAGACGCGACATCGGCCGTCTTGTCGGCCGCAGCCTCGGCATGCGCCTCGGTCTTTTCCTGCTCGGCCTGGGTGCAGGCGGCTGCGCCCAGCGTCATTGCGGCGACGGCCGCCATCAGGGCTTTAGTTCGGATCGTCACGACGAAACTCCGGTCAAGGTTGAAATGTCGACCGGAAAACGCAGCACAACGGCGCAGGTTGCAGCGGGAATGAGGTGGTGACTGGAGGCGGGATCGAACCGCCGACCTGTGGGTTATGAATCCACCGCTCTAACCATCTGAGCTACCCAGTCCCGGGCCCTGCGCGAGGCCGGGGCCAGCGCGAAAGAGGCGTGCCTATATCGCCGTCGGGCGCGCGGTTCAAGTCGTCTCGGACCAGAACCTGCGGCGATAGAGCGCAAGACGGATTGCGGCAGGAACAGTAACGCTGGCTTCGCCGTTTCGTAACGACTGCCCACAGCCCAGCCGGAGCTCGTCCTTCATGCGCCTGATCGTCGCCGCCGCCTCGACATCCCTGCTCGTTCTCGCCGCCGCCTGTGGCGCGAATAGCGAGAGCGCCGTTGCTGCGCCTCAGGCTGGGGCCCCGCTGGAAACCCGTTCGGCGAACAATCCCGATCAACAACCGGCCTTCGCCGGCCAGACCCGCGCGCCGGGCGTCAAGACCGAACAAGCCATGACCCATACGGTGGTCGCCTCGGACCTTGTCCACCCCTGGGGTCTGGCGGCCCTGCCCGACGGCCGCTGGCTGGTGACGGAAAAGCCGGGCCGTCTGCGCATCATCACCGCCCAGGGCCAGGTCGGCGAACCGCTCACGGGCCTGCCAGCTGTCGACGCGCGTGGTCAAGGCGGCCTGCTGGATGTGATCGTCGGACCGAGCTTCGCGCAGGATCGCATGATCTATTGGAGCTATGCCGAACCGCGCGAGGGCGGCAACGCCACCTCGGTCGCGCGCGGGCGTCTGTCGGACGACGGATCACGCGTCGAGAACGTCCAGGTCATCTTCCGCGCCCTGCCCGTCTATGACGGCGACAAGCATTTCGGGTCGTCCCTGGCCTTCGCGCCGGACGGCAAGCTGTTCATCACCCTGGGCGAACGCTCGGACAAGCCGATGCGGCCTCAGGCGCAGGATCTGGGCTCGCACATGGGTAAGACCATCCGCATCAACGCCGACGGCACAGTCCCGCAAGACAATCCCTTCGTTGGCCGCGCCGGAGCCCTGCCGGAAATCTGGAGCCTGGGACACCGCAACGTCCAGGGCGTTGCCGTTCAGCCGGGAACGGGCGCCATCTGGACCATCGAACATGGCACGCGCGGCGGCGATGAGGTCAATCTGGACAAGGCCGGCGCCAACTACGGCTGGCCGGATGCGGCCTACGGCGTTGAATATGCGGGCGGCGCGATCAACAGCGGCGCGACGCAAAAGGATGGCACCGAACAGCCCGTCTACTATTGGGATCCGGTGATCGCGCCCGGCGGCGCAACCTTCTATCAGGGAGCCATGTTCCCCAGCTGGGACGGAAACCTGCTGGTCGCTGGCCTGAAAGAAAAACACATTGCGCGTCTGGTCATCCAGAATGACCGGGTGGTGGGCGAAGAGCGCCTGCTGACAGACCTGGGCGAACGCATCCGCGATGTGGCGGTCGGCGCCGACGGATCGGTCTGGGCCATCACCGACGAGCAGAACGGCAAGCTGGTCAGGCTGTCGGCGACGCAGTAGTCTTCGAGGGCCGGGGGGCTATGCGGAGCGGTTGACGCTCCAAAGGGAGCAGCGAACCATGCGTATCCTCATCCTTTCCGCCGCCATTGTCCTGCCGCTGCTTTCGGGCTGCAGCACGATAGGCGCGACCAATAGCTATCAGCAGGAACTGAACGCTCTGGAGGCCGCCTGCACGCGTGACCAAGGCATTCTGACGCCGACTGGCGTTCAGACCGGGCGTCCGCAGACCGAATACGCCTGCAAGATCACCGGCGGCGCGACCCGTATTCCGCCGCGCTGACAGCGGACGCTCTACCGTCTTTCCCACGCTCTTGTCGCGTCTATCCGCTGAGGCATCCGCCTCAAGCGGCCGCGATCACGCGGCTTATTACTTGACGTTGACGTAAACGTAGGGTTCTTGGCGTCCACGCTTGGAACCGCCTTGTCCGTCGTGCCGCGACCTGCCGCACGTTGAGGATGGGCCCAAAGATGGAGACGCACTTCCATGGCTGACGCCTATATCTACGACGCCGTCCGCACGCCGCGCGGCAAGGGCAAGAAGGACGGCTCGCTGCACGAGATCACCGGCCTCAGCCTGGCGACCCAGGTGCTGGAAGCCCTGCGCGACCGCAACGACCTGGACACCTCCAAGGTCGACGACGTCATCCTGGGCTGCGTCACGCCCGTGGGCGAACTCGGCGCCGACATCGCGCGCACGGCCGTACTCTCGGCCGGCTGGTCGCAATATACGGCGGGCGTCCAGATCAACCGCTTCTGCGCCTCGGGCCTGGAAGCCGTGAACATGGCGACGGCCAAGGTGAAGTCCGGCGAGGCCGACTTCGCCGTCGGGGGCGGCGTCGAGGTCATGAGCCGCGTGCCCATGGGTTCGGATATGGGCGCCTGGCCGACCGACCCCTCTTCGGCCTTCCCGACCTATTTCGTGCCGCAAGGCGTGTCGGCGGACATGATCGCTACCAAATACGGCTTCAGCCGCGACGACGTGGACGCCTATTCGGTCGAAAGCCACAAGCGCGCCGCCAAGGCCTGGGCCGAGGGCCGGTTCAAGAACTCGGTGATCGGCGTCAAGGACCAGCTGGGCCTGACCATCCTGGATCATGACGAGACGATCCGTCCAAACACGGACATGCAGGCGCTCGGCGGTCTGAACCCCTCCTTCGCCATGATGGGCGAAATGGCCTTCGACGGCGTGATCAATCAGCGCTATCCCGAGGTCGAGCGCGTCAATCACGTCCACACGCCGGGCAACTCGTCCGGCATCGTCGATGGTTCGGCCGGCGTGCTGATCGGTTCGTTGGAAGCCGGGCAGGCCCTGGGCCTGAAGCCGCGCGCCAAGATCTTGGGCGGCGCCTCGATCGGCTCGGAGCCGTCGATCATGCTGACCGGCCCGGAATATGTGACCCGCAAGCTGCTGAATAAGCTGGGCATGACGCCCGACGACATCGACCTGTGGGAGCTGAACGAGGCCTTCGCCGCCGTCGTCCTGCGCTACATGCAGGCGCTCGACATCGACCACGCCAAGATGAATGTGAACGGCGGCGGCATCTCGATGGGCCACCCGCTCGGCGCCACCGGCGCCATGATCACCGGCATCGCGCTGGACGAGCTGGAGCGCTCGAACAAGTCGACCGCCCTGGTCACCTTGTGCATCGGCGGCGGCATGGGCACAGCCACCGTCATCGAACGCGTCTGATCCAGGAGCAAATGGATATGGAAAACTTCAAGATCGACGTCGACGCCGACGGCATCGCCCTGATCACCTTCGACGTTCCGGGCCGTTCGATGAACACCCTGACCTCCTCGGTGATGAAGGAAATCCCCGAACTGGTCGAACGCATCAAGACCGACGACGCCATCAAGGGCGCCGTCATCACATCGGGCAAGGCCTCGGGCTTCTGCGCCGGCGCGGACTTGGGCGACATGGCCGGCGGCGTGCTGTCGGGCGGCGGCGACCTGCAGAAGGCGTTCGACGCCGGGTGGAAGTTGAACGGCGCCTTCCGTGCGCTGGAGACCTCGGGCAAGCCGATCGCGGCCGCGATCAACGGCCTCGCTTTGGGCGGCGGGCTGGAGTTCACCCTGGCGGCCCACTATCGCGTGGTCGAGAACGACAACAAGATCCAGCTCGGCCTGCCCGAGATCAAGGTCGGCCTGTTCCCCGGCGGCGGCGGCACGCAGCGCCTGACGCGTCTGGTCGGCGTGCAGAACGCCATGATGGCGATGAGTGAGGGCAAGTCCTTCCGCCCCAACGACGCCAAGGGCGCCGGCATCGTCCACGAGGTGGTCGAGAAAGGCCAGTCGGTCGAGGCCGCCAAGGCCTGGATCAAGAACGGCGGCAAGGCCGTCCAGCCCTGGGACGAGAAGTCGTTCAAACTGCCCGGCGGCGGCCCCTATCACCCGGCCGGCATTCAGAACTTCATGGTCGGCAACGCCATGCTGCGCAAACAGTCCTACGGCAACTATCCGGCCGTGGTGAACCTGATGAAGGCCGTTTACGAAGGCGCTCAGGTGCCGATGGACGCGGCCCTGCGCATCGAGACCCGCTACTTCATCAGGACCCTGATGACGCCGCAGGCCCAGGCCATGATCCGTTCGCTGTTCCTGTCCAAGCAGGAGCTGGACAAGGGCGCCGTTCGTCCGGCCGGCGTACCCAAGTCCGATCCGAAGAAGGTCACCGTCATCGGTGCCGGCATGATGGGCGCGGGCATCGCCTATGTGCAGGCGCTGGCCGGCATCGAAACCATCCTGATCGACCAGACGCAGGAAGCCGCCGACAAGGGCAAGGCCCATGTCGAGGAACTGCTGAAGAAGCGCCTCTCACGCGGTCAGCTGACGCAGGAGAAATACGACGCCCTGCTGGGTTCGGTCACCGCGACGACCGACTATGAGCTGATCAAGGGTTCGGATTTGGTCGTTGAGGCCGTGTTCGAAAACCGCGAGATCAAGGCCGACGTGACAAAGCGCGCCGAGGCGCAACTGGCCGAGGGCGCCGTCTTCGGCTCCAACACCTCGACCCTGCCGATCACGGGTTTGGCCGAGGCCTCGGTGCGGCCTGCGGACTTCATCGGCATCCACTTCTTCTCGCCCGTCGACAAGATGATGCTGGTCGAGATCATCCTGGGCGAAAAGACGGGTCAGGCCGCCATCGCCAAGGCGCTGGATTATGTGCTGAAGATCAAGAAGACGCCGATCGTCGTCAACGACAGCCGCGGCTTCTATACCTCGCGCTGCTTCTCCACCTTCCTGATGGAGGGCATGGCGATGCTGGAAGAGGGCTATGGCCCCGCCCTGATCGACAATGTCGGTCGCATGACCGGGATGCCGCGCGGCCCGCTGGAGATGCACGACGACGTCGCCCTGGACCTGTCCTACAAGATCGCCAAACAGACGGCGCTGGATCTGGGCGACAAATACGTCCCGTCGGAAGGCGCCGACATCGTCGCCAAGATGGTCGAGGGCGGTCGCTTCGGGCGCAAGAACGGCAAGGGCTTCTACGACTACGATCAAAAGCCCAAGACGATCTGGAAGGGTCTGGGCGAACTGGCCCCGACCACCAAAGGCATCGACCAGCCGGAAGAGCCGACCGCCTTCGCCCAGATCGACGAGCTGAAGACGCGCCTGCTGTATCGCCAGGCCGTCGAAGTGGCCCGTTGCTGGCAAGAAGACGTCATCGACGATCCGCGCGAAGCCGATCTGGGCGCCATCCTGGGCTGGGGCTTCGCGCCCTGGACCGGCGGCCCGATCAGCATGATCGACGGCATCGGCCTGGCCAAGTTCGTCGAAACCGCAGACCGTCTGGCCGCGACGTACGGCGACCGCTTCAAGGTCCCGCAGTTGCTGCGCGACATGGCCGCCAAGAACGAAACCTTCTACGGCAAGTTCGCCCCGGAGAAGGTGGCCGCCTGATCAGCAGGCGACATCGGTAAAACGACGAACGGGCGGCCTTCGGGTCGCCCGTTTTCGTTTGGCGTTTGACTTTCGTCATCCTCCGGCGCGCCAAGAGCGACCGGGGGACCCAGCGGCGCCGGAGGCGATCTTTCCATCGCAAGATCTCGGGGCATCGAGTCCGCGACAGCTTCGCGCTCACGCGCGCCGCTGGGTTCCGGGTCTCCGCTACGCTTCGCCCGGAATGACGAAAGAAAGCTCAGCACCGCTCACAAAAGAAAAGACCCGCCCGACACGAGGTCGAGCGGGTCGCTCCGCCGCCCTTCGCGGGGTCGGTGGCGGGTCGCTAGGGGCGACGGAGTAGCGGTGAAAGACCGGACCGAGACCGGGACAGACTCTGACAGTCCGCCCAGCCTCGGAGGCCGGCGTCAGCCTTCCAGGTCCTGGCCTTCGTCCGGCTCGGGCGTGCCCAGCAGTTCGTCGGCGATCTTGTTGGTCGAGGCGCGCACGGCCTTTTCGATCGAGGCGGCGATGTCGGGATTCTGCTTCAAGAACTCGCGCACATTCTCACGGCCTTGACCGATCCGGGTGGAGTCATAGCTGAACCAGCTGCCCGACTTCTCGATGATGCCGGCCTTGACGCCCAGGTCGATGACCTCGCCCAGTTTGGAGATGCCCTCGCCATACATGATGTCGAAGATGACCTCGCGGAACGGCGGGGCGACCTTGTTCTTGACCACCTTGACCCGGGTGGTGTTGCCGACCACCTCGTCGCGGTTCTTGATCGCGCCGGTGCGGCGGATGTCCAGACGCACCGAGGCGTAGAACTTCAGCGCATTGCCGCCCGTCGTCGTCTCGGGCGAGCCGTACATGACGCCGATCTTGTGGCGGATCTGGTTGATGAACAGCACGATGCATTTCGACTTGGAGATCGAAGCCGTCAGCTTGCGCAGCGCCTGGCTCATCAAACGCGCCTGAAGGCCCGGCAGGCTGTCGCCCATCTCGCCCTCGATCTCGGCGCGCGGCGTCAGGGCCGCGACGGAGTCGATGACCACGATGTCCACGGCGCCGGAACGCACCAGGGTATCAACGATCTCCAGCGCCTGTTCGCCCGTGTCGGGCTGCGACACCAGAAGATCGTCGAGATTGACGCCCAGCTTCTGGGCATAGACCGGGTCCAGCGCGTGTTCGGCATCGACGAAGGCGGCGACCCCGCCCTTCTTCTGCACTTCCGCGACGGTGTGCAGAGCCAGGGTCGTCTTGCCCGAAGATTCGGGACCGAACACCTCGATCACCCGCCCGACCGGCAGACCGCCGATGCCCAGCGCCATGTCCAGGCCTAGCGAGCCGGTCGAGACGCTGTCGATCTCGGCGACCACGCCCGCCTTGCCCAGTTTCATCACCGAGCCCTTGCCGAAGGCGCGATCGATCTGCGCGATCGCCGCCTCCAGGGCGCGTTGCTTGTCGCCGTCGTCCTTGCCCACCAATTTGAGTGCCGCCTGTGAAGCCATTGCCTTCGTCTCCCTTGCCATGATTCCCGTCATTCAGCTTGGGAGAGACCCGCCTGGACCCGCCCCCGTTTCGTGAGGCGGACTATGTGCATGGTTTGTTCTGGTTCACAAGATGTTCTCACTGATCAAAACGAGAACAGCTAAATCCTACGACCGTTTTTGACGCCAGCTAGAGCGGAAGGCGCAGGCTGAAGCTGGCGCCCTCGGGGTCGTAAGTCATGACCGCCGAGCCGTGCAGCGAGCGGTTGATCGTCGAGTCGATCAGCACCGAGCCGAACCCCTTGCGCTGAGGCGGCGATACGGCTGGGCCACCGCTTTCGACCCAATCCAGCAGTAGATGGCCGTTCGCCACGGACCAGTCGATCCGCACACAGCCCGCGGCGTTCGACAGGGCGCCGTATTTGGCGGCGTTCACCGCCAGCTCGTGAAAGACCATCCCCATCCCCAACGTCTGTTGCGCGTTCAGATCGACGGCCGGACCGGTCAGGCGGACCTGTTCCTCGGCATAGGGGGCCAGTTCCTGAGCCAGCATGGCGCGCAGATCGACATGCTCCCAGTTCGCAGCCGTCAGCAGGTTCTGAGTGTTGGACAGGGCCACGAGCCGCGCCTCGAAAAGGGCGGTGAAGGTGGCGACATCCGGCGTGCGCCGCGCCGTCTGGTGGGCGATGGACTGCACCGTGGCCAGTGTGTTTTTCACCCGGTGATTCAGTTCGTTGATCAGCAATCGCTGCAAGCGTTCGCTGTCGGCCAAGGCGGCGAAGGCCTCGCGGCGATCGGTGATGTCGGTGATGACGCCCGACATCTTGATCGGCCGGCCCGAACGACTGCGGATCAGGCGTCCGCGCAGATGGATCCACCGGCCAGAGGCCGGCAGACGCCATTCCTGATCGTATTCGCCCTCCCCCGCCAGGGCGCGCTCCAGCGCCTGACGATGCAACGGCAGATCCTCGGGCGACAGACGGTCGCCGACCTCGCTCGGGCCAAGGCGGCAGGACGGATCGATGGACAGGATTTCGCGCGCGCGGCCTGACATCATCGTCGTCTTCATCGGCAGGGTCGCTTCCCAGAAGCCGACGCCGCCGGCGTCCACGGCCGCCAGAACATTGGCCCGCTGATCGACGATCGAGGCGCCGAGCGCGAGAAACAGCAGCGTCACCGCCCCGGTCGTCACCGCGACCGCCAAGACGACCGGCGACGCCCCGCCCTCCACCGGCCCCGCGTCGGCGATCGGGGTCAGGATCAGGGCCGCCATGCCGATATGGTGCATAGAGACGATGGCCAGACCCAGGATCACGGCGGCGACCGCGCGCCAGGCCAGACCCCGCTCCTGACGGGCCGCGATCAGAGCGGCATAGGCGGCGGCGATCGCGACGATTACCGACAGGGCGACAAGCGCGGGCTGATAACTCAGGACAGCGTTCATCCGCATCGCCGCCATCCCGACATAGTGCATGGCGACGATGGATCCGCCCATCAGCAGGGCCGCCGGCGCCAGTCGCAGAGGGCTGGCCTGCGCCGTGCCCGCCGTCAGGAAGGCCGCCGCCGTGCCGGCCGTCGCCAGCAGGAAGGAGACCAGCGTCAGGCCGGGATCATAGAAGACCGGGCCTTCGCCCTCGAACCCCAGTATGGCGATGAAATGCATCGACCAGATGCTGACGCCCAGCGCCAGGGCCGAGACGCCCAGCCAGCGCAAACGCGTCGCGCCGATCTGGCTGCGGGTTCGATTGAACAGATCCAGCGCCGTCCACGCGCCTAGAATCGCGATCGCCAGCGACAGGATGGAGAACGGATTGACGTGAAGATGGTGCAAACGCGCCGAGGCCCCGAGAAACAGCAGCAGTATGCTTAGCCCGGTTTCATCGCTCGGACGACTGCGAAACGCATCCGGATCAAGCGACCAACCTGGCCCCCACGGCGACCGCGACGGCCAGCGCCAGGCTGGCGGCGGCGAAGACCGGCAAGCCGCGATCCGCGCCGGGCGTCAGCGGGCGGATCAGCATCGCGATCATCAGGGCGATCGGCCCCACCGCGCCAGGCATGTCCATGCCGACCCCTAGGAAGACGCCGTGCGCCTGAACCAGCAACCACCCGCCGACCAGCGCCGTGGTCACGACGGCGGGCGCGAAGGATGCCCACGAGCCGAAGCGGGCGCCGATCACCACCGTCGACGCGGCGGCCAGGGCGGCGATCAGACCGGGCCACAGCAGCAGGAAGGCGGCTTCCGGCGCTATCGCCTGCACCCCGCCGCCCAGGATCAGGACCAGGACGATCAACCCTAGCCAGCCGCCCCAGACGGCGTCTGCGTCCTGCGGTTTCGGCCGCGCCAGGCTGAGCGCCAGGGCAATCACCGTCGCCCCCAGGACCGGCAGGCTGAAGCCGCCCAGCGCCGCTGCAATCGCGAATGCGGCCAGTATCACTCCAGCTGCGCCCCACCGGCCCATCAGGCGCCGCCCTGCGGTCAGCATCAAAACCAGGGCCAGCATGGCCAGGGCCACGGCGATTTCCAGAACCGGCAGGCGGCGCAGCAAGGTGTAATAGAGGTCGGCCGAATCCACGCGACGGCCGATCGGCCCGGCCAGGACGCGCACCGCCTGTCCCACCACCACCGCGCTGGCCAACAGCCACAGGCCATCCGCCGCGCCCCGCACGACCGACGTCGCCCGCAAGCCCGTGGCGTGGCGTGCGCCCCATGCGGCGAAGGCCGTCGCGAGAACCCCCACAATCAGCAGGACCCAACCGATCGCCGGAGAATGTTGCACGACGAACAGGCCGAAGACGTCGGCATAGACGGCGTTCTGCGTCGCCTGCGGCAGGGTCGGCGCCCGCAACAGGTCATCGGCCATTTCCAGCGCCTGGGAGCCGATATGCTGCACGCTGCCCTGGTCCAGCGCCTGCGGCGTCGAGGACGGCGCGTGGTACTGCGCCGGGCGGCCGATGAAGGCCAGATTGATCCCCGCCAGCTTGCGATCCGCCGCCACGGTGAAGTCCGTGCCATTGGGCATCAGCCGATAGACGAAGATGGCCAGGGCGTTGCTGGACGGCCCGCCCGTCGCCCTTTGGGTCGCCTGAGCATAGCGGGCGATGGTCTGGGCGTTGCCGGGTCCGGTCTCGAACATCATGGCGCGCCCGCCGCCGCCTCGCGCCTCCAGATTGATCACCGCGCCGATGTCGTCGCGCAGCGGATGCTCGCTGAAGAAGGCCCGCGCCCCATCCAGATTCAGCTCCTCGGCGTCGGTGAACAGGACCACCATCGTCCGCTCGGCCCCGCCCCGCGCCTTGATCGCGCGCACGGCTTCCAGAATGGCGGCCACGCCGGTCGCATCGTCGGCGGCGCCAGGCGAGTTCGGCACGCTGTCGTAATGGGCCATCAGGGCGACTGCGGGCAGGCCGGGGTCGCGCCCGGGCAGGACCCCGACGATATTGACCGCCTGTACCCCGCTTGCATTTCCGCCCTCCCGCTCGATCCGCGCGACGGCGGCGGGCGACAGGGCGCCGGTCTGCAGGCTGGGCTGAAGCCCCAGCGCCGTCAGCCTTTGGACCAGATAGGTCTGAACCTGCCGATGTTCGGCCGAACCGACGGGATGCGGCGCTCGTGCGATCCGGTTCACGTCCATCATGGCGCGCGCGGCCGAGAACTGAACCGCAGGCGTCGAAGCGGGCACGGGTTTGGGCGTCTGCGCGGTCAGCACCGCCAAGCCGAGGGCCGCCACAAGGGACGCCAGAAGCAACACCCAACGCATATCCAATCCCCCGATCGCTCTGTCCTGCATTCCAGCCCCGAAGCGCCGGTATGCGCAAGGCCTCGATCAGCGCCGCACGATGTTCCGCGCCGTCAGATTGCCCGCGGCGCCGTCGCCGTCGTCCGCGCTGGACCCGAAGGGCCAGCCGCGATCGTCGCCGCAATAGCGTCGCCCGCCCTCGCGCGACCCGATCACCACCGCGCGCGGCCTCAGCCACCCCGCGCCGGTGAACAGATTGTCCGCAATCTGATTATAGGACGGTGTCTGGTGGCGGATCACGCCGTCCTCGCCGCAGTTGCGGTACAGAAACATCCCGCCCTTGCCGTGCAGCGCCAGCCGGTTGCCGACGATGCGGTTGGCGCCCGACCCGTCCACCGCGATCTGCTCGCGCCCGGTGCGGATATCGAAATCGTTGTCCTGGATCAGCGCGCCCGCGCTCTCGGCGTCCAGATAGACGGCGGTCGAGGTCGAACGCCCCGTAAAGCGGGACCGCGTCACCGTGGTGCGCGTCACTCCGGGTCCGACATACAGGGGAATGGTCCCCACGCCCTCGAACCGAACCCGGTCCAGGGTGATGCGGATCGGCGCAGCGGACTGGGCCGCTTGCGTGTGTCCGGCGGTGCGTGACGAGGCCAGCAGATCGCGCATCGATCCGCCCGCCCCCATGCCCCAGATCCGCACATTGCCGACTACGGTGCAGTTTCGGATCGTCACATCGACCGGCCGCGACCACCGATCGCCCTCGCGGCGAGACCAGACGGCGATGGTCGGGGCGGCGGTCGTCGCCGGGTCCGGCGCGCGGATGGTCCCGCCTCCGCAATCCAGTGACGCCCCTGAGCCTTCCGCGCCCTCGATCAGCACGCGGCGGCGGATATCGACGCCCGACAGGTCGGCTTGGCATGTCAGGCGATAGGGCTGGGTCGACGGCGTCGTCAGCGCCGCGACCTCTTGCGGCGTGCACGGCCGGTCGGCCGGCGCCTGAAAGGTCAGCAAGGCCAGGGCCAGCGCCGCCGTCATCAGCGCAGAGGGATCGCCAGGGCCGCGCGCTCGGCCGCGCAGCCGGGATTGGTCAGGCCGCTGCGGCGCGCGGCCGCCAGCTCCGCCCGCGCCGCCGCCATGTCCACCTGGAAGGCCGGGGTGGCGACGGCCTTGGCCGCAACATCCCGCCCGATCTGTTCTCCAACCGCGACATCGGTCGGATAGTGCATGGCGCAAATAACGCGGCTGACCCCGATCTCGTGGCCAATCCGGCGCACGCCCTCCGCGCGGTCCGGCTCCAGAGCCGCAAAGGCCTCTCCATAGGCGGTCGCGACCGCTGCGCTGCCGGACGGATAGGAGGCGCTGCGTCTCGCCGCCAGCGTCAGGGTCTGGCAGGCACGCCGGTTGGGATCGTCGCCGACCGGCCGCAGCCGCGCCTGGCGCGCCTTGACGCGTTCGGCCGCACTGTTCGCATCGTGGAAGATCCGCGCCATCACCCGGTCCAGCGTCGGCGTGTCGGCCGACCCCAGCCGGACACCCAAGGCGCAATCGAAATGTTGCAGGGCCAAGGGCGGACGCAATTCGGCATGGGCGGTCGCCAGCAGCCAACGATCGCCGTCCTCCAGCGCCACAAACCGCGCCGAGGCCGCCTTGTCCGCCAGGTCCGCGACGGACCCCGGGACCGGGGCCGGCGGGACCGCATCGGTCAGTTGAGCGATCGCTTCATCGCCCAGAAAGCCCGTTGTCGGCATCGCGCCGTCCGGCTTGGGCGCCCCGGCGCACCCCACGGCCAGCAGGATCGCCGTCGCCGCGCCCAGGGCGGCGACCCGCCTCACTGACCGGCGCTCCAGCCCAGCTGGACCGAGGTTTCGCCGGTCTCGGTCGGCGTGGCGACGACCTGCAAGGAGGCGCCATTTGTGGCGTCCGCCGCCGCGCCATAGGCGCGCGTGTCGCCTTGGTTCATTCCGGCGACGGACCGCAGGCCCGCCTTCTCGGCGCGCTCGCGATAGAAGGCGACGACATCGTCCGGCGAGGCGGTCGTGGTGAAGGTCACCAGCCCGCCTGGCCCGGCCTCGCCGCCGGCGGCGGCCAGCGGCTGTCCGTCCACCTGTGCGCCGGGATAGAGGACCGCAAAGGACGGCGCGCTGTCGGCGGCGGCGGGCGCAGCCCCCCCTACGACGGCGGGGGCTTCGGCTGCTGGAGGCGTCGCATCGGCGACGGTCGGCGCCGACGCTTCGGGCGCAGTCTTGGCCTCGACCGGTTGGGCCGAGCGCTCACATCCTGCGAGGCAAAACAGAACCACGACCGCGGAGGCCGCCAAGCGAAGCGTCATCGAGAGATCGTCCTTGGACCGAGAGGGTCAGAGCGCCACCGTGGCGCATGGTTGCGGCGGCGACAAGGCGCCCGCTCAGCCGGCCGCGTCGTCCTGATCCGCCGCACCTTTATCGGCCGACCCTTGTTGAGCCAACCGCGCATTGATCTTGGCGGAATCGGGGTCGTCATCCGTGCCTGCAGCCGAACCGCCGCGCAGCGAGCCCGCGCGCGTGTCCGATCCAGAGTCGCTGCCGTCCAGGGCGTCGATCAGCGTATCCGCCTTGTGACCCAGATCCGGCTTCTCGCCCATGTCGGCGGCTTCGCGGGCGTCGTCGCAATCCGCTTCGGGCTTGGTGGGATCGGTGTCGGTCATGACGCAGTCTCCGTTCGTCGAGATGAGTTTAAAGCGCCTGATCCGGTTGCGGTTCCAGACCCTCGCCCTTGAACCCCGAGGGACAGACCCGATCTAGGCGTCATGATCCCGTTTTCAGTTCTCGACCTCTCTCCCATCGTCGAAGGCGGCGACGCCCGACGCGGCCTGGATGAAACCCTGGCCCTGTCCCAGGCCGCCGATCGGCTCGGCTATGAGCGCTTCTGGCTGGCCGAACACCACAATATGCCCGGCATCGCCAGCGCCGCCACCGCCATTGTCATCGGCCATGTCGCGGCGGGGACCGAGCGCATCCGTGTCGGCTCCGGCGGCGTCATGCTGCCCAACCACGCGCCCCTGATCGTCGCCGAACAGTTCGGCACGCTGGAAACCCTGTTCCCCGGCCGCATCGACCTCAGCTTGGGCCGCGCGCCCGGCACGGACGGCGCCACCGCCCGTGCGCTGCGGCGCTATTTCGAAGGCGCCGACCAGTTTCCGCGCGACGTGGTCGAGCTGATCCAGTGGTTCGAACCGGCGTCTGAGAACCAGCCCGTCCGCGCCGTGCCCGGCGCCGGCCTGCGAGTGCCGATCTGGCTGTTGGGCTCCAGCCTGTTCAGCGCCCAGCTCGCCGGCCAGCTCGGCCTGCCCTATGCCTTCGCCAGCCATTTCGCGCCCGAACTGCTGCTGGAGGCCCTGACCCTGTATCGCCGCGAGTTCGTCCCCTCGGACCGCCTGGCCAAGCCCCACGCCATGGCCGCGATCAACGTCTTCGCCGCCGACACGGACGCCGAGGGCGTGCGCCTGTCCACCTCTATGCAGCAAAGCTTCGCCCGCCTCTCGACCGGCAAGCCGGGCAAGCTGCCGCCGCCCGTCGACGACATCACCACGATCCTGACGCCGCAGCAGATCGCGGGCGCCAAGGGCCGCCTGCTCTATTCCGCCATCGGCGGCCCGGAGACGATCAAACGCCAGCTTGCCGACTTCATCGCCCTGACCGGCGTGGACGAGCTGATGATCACCGGCATGATGTTCGACAACGCCGCCCGCATCCGCAGCCTGGAGATCGTGGCTGAGGTGCGTGACGGGCTTTAGTCCGCTACTGTTCGGACCCCGACCGCCACAGACTCTGCACCAGAGGTTCGACAAGATAGGCCAGAACGGTGCGTTTGCGCGTCAACATGACGACCTGAACCGGCATGCCGGCGCGTATGGAGCGGGCGGCGGACCCCAGCTTCTCCAGTTCCGACTGCGGAACCACGACTTCGGCGCGGTAGTGGCTTCGCCCGGTCTTCTCATCTGTAAAGCTGTCGGCGGAAATGCGCGTGACCCGGCCGTGGACGATGGGTGGGTTGCGCTCTCGCAGGCCGGGGAATTTGACCTCCGTATCCAGACCGACGCGCAGATTGTCGATGTCGGCAGGATCGACCTGCGCCACAATGACCTGAGACGCCTCGTCGGGCACGACTTCCATCAGGGTCTGTCCCGGCTGGATGACCCCGCCGGGTGTAAACACGGACAGGCCGACGACCTGGCCGGTCGCGGGGCTGCGTATCTCGGCGCGCGCCAGTTGGTCGCGCAACTCGATCATCTTGGGACGCAGGTCATTGAGCTGGATTTCCACCTGTCTCAGCTGTTCAGCGACATCCTCGTTCAGCTTGGTGGACACGCCCAGCGTCTGAAGGCGAGCCTCGCCGATCTGCTCGCGCGTGCGCGCCACTTGCGCCCGCAAGGATCCCTGTTCGCCTTCAAGAGCCGCCGCCGTCCGTTCCAGCGCCCGGACACGGGTCAGCGGCGCATAGCCCTGCGCAGCCAAGGATCGCAGGCCTTCCAGTTCCTCAGCGATCAGGCGCTGTTGCGTGGCGTTAGCCTCGATCTGGCGCTGGTAGCCGTCCATCTGATCGCGAAGCTGGCCGATTCGCTGGTTCAACACCCCAGTCTCGGTCGAACGACCCGCGCCGCGTGCTGCATACTGAAGCCGCTGAAGGCGCATGGCCTCGTCGGCAAACGCCTGGTCCTCGGGCGGCAGACCCGCGAACTCGGGCGGGATCGGCAGGGTCGGCAGCCGATCGCGTTCGGCGATCAGCCGAGAGCGTTGAGCCAGGAGAGCGAACACCTGGCTGGCGGCGCCGCGTTCGCTGGCGGTCAACTCACCGGCGTTCAGCCTGACCAGCACCTGTCCGCGCCGCACCTTGTCCCCCTCGGCGACCATCAGAGCGCCGACCACCCCGCCGTCGCGATGCTGAACGGCCTGACGATTACCGGAAACGGAAACCTGACCCTGTGCAAAGGCGCCCGCATCCAGCGGCGCGAACGCGGCCCAGCCCAAAAAGCCGACGAAGAAGACGACGATGATGCCGATGCCGAGCATCAACTCCGGCCGGGGGGAATCGGGCGCATCGTCGGCGCTCTTGCGCATGAAGCTATCGATCAGGCTGCTCATGTCGCGGCGCCTCTTTGTGCAGACGCCGCAACGGGCATCGAGGGGCGACTGATCCGCGCCGGGATTTCGTCGCGCGGGCCCTCCATCTGAACGGCGCCGTCACGCATCATCAACAGGCGATCCACGCGGGCCAATACGCCGGCGCGGTGCGCCACGATGACCACCGCCGCGCCTCTGGCGGCGGCCTTCACGACCGCAACCATCAAGGCGCTCTCGCCTTCCTGATCCAGGTTCGAGTTGGGCTCGTCCAGCACCAGCAGGCTGGGGTCGCCATAAAGGGCGCGCGCCAATGCGATCCGCTGCGCCTGACCGGCGGAGACGCCAGACCCCAGCGGGCCAAGCACGGTGTCATAGCCCTTGGGCAGATGCAGGATCATGTCGTGCGCACCGGCCGCCATGGCGGCAGCGACCGCGCCTTGGTCGATGATAGCCTTTTCGACACCGACAGCGGCGGCGAACCGGGAGATGTTGTCACGGATCGAGCCCGCCATCAGACTGGGATTCTGCGGGAGGTATCCGATGAACTGAGCTAGGTCATCGCCGTCGCGGGCATCGTACTCGGCGCCGTCCAAGCGAATGATTCCGCTTGTGGGCCGCAGCGCACCGGCGATGACGCGCGCCAGTGTCGTCTTGCCCGACCCGCTGGGGCCGATCACGCCCAGGGTCTGTCCCGGCTCCAGCGCCAAGCTCACACCCTTCAGCAACGGTTGCTCGATCTCAGGCAACCGCACTACGAGCCCCTCGACTTTCAGCCGACCCGCCGGCGGTGGCAGGGCCGTGCGCGGTCGTTCCTCTCCTTCCGTCTGGCCGAACAGATCGACCAGATTATTCCAACTCGCCCGCGCCTGGACCAGACCGGGCCAGGCCCCCACCAGAAGCTCGACCGGCGCGACGGCGCGGCTGAGCAGCACCGATGAGGCGATGATCGATCCTGGCGAAATCTGGCCTTTCACCACCAACAGGGCCGCCAAGCCCAAGGCGGCGGATTGTAGAACCAGCCGAACGAACTTGATCGCGCCGGAGTATTTTCCACCGGCCAGCTGCGCTTCAGACTGTTGAGCGACGGCGTTGCGGCGCTGCTCGATTTGTCCTGCGATGCTGGCTTTCCTCATGCCCAGGGCGCGCACGACCTCGGACTGGGCAGCCACGCTTTCCTGCGCAGCATAGGCCGCCGTGCTGGACTGGATGGCCTTTGACAATCTGGAGCGACTGTCGCGTTCGTTCAGCCAGGCCAGAATGAAGAGGACGATGCCCCCGACCAGGGTCAGCACACCGATCCAGGGGTGCAGGAGGAAGCAGCACGCCAGATAAAGCGGCGTCCAGGGCGCGTCGAAAAGGGCCAGGGCGCCTGAACCCGACACGGCGCCTCGGACATTGTCGAACTCTCGCAGCGCCTGGGTATTAGGCGCCTTGCTCTGAAGGTTGACGACCCGCGACAGGATACGCGTGGACAAAAGCCGGTCCAGCCGCAGCCCGGCCCTCAGCAACAGACGCGCCCGCAGCCAGTCGAGCGCCGCCAGACAGGCCAGGGCGAAGACCGCGACCGCCGTCATCAGCGTCAGGGTCGTCAAACCGCCGGTCGGCACGACGCGATCGTAGACCTGCATCATGTAAAGGGTCGGCGTCAGATAGAGGAAGTTGATCAGGGCGCTGAACACGGCCGCCCAAACGAAGTGAACCCGACACGCCCTGAAGGCCTCGATCAACGGTCCCGCGCCGGGACGTTCTGGAAGCAGTGACTTCAACACGACGGGCTTTCGGCTCCATGTCCAACACGGCGACGCAAACCGTGACGACAACCATAGACATGACATAATGGCGTAGCGATGGTTGATGTCCAACTGTCCGATCGTCCAGCGAAACGCATGGGGTTGCGCGCGATGAGATTGAAGTCCTTGCCGAACTTGGTCGCAGTCGTTGCTCTCGCAACAGTCGTTGGATTGATTACGGGCGCGTGCAGCGCAAAGGAGGCCGCGATGTCCGAGGCGAATTCGCTGACGATCCAGGATGTCTTTGGGCATTATCAGCTTGTCGGACCCGATCTGCCGACGACCTGCCGTCTGACGCTCGATCCGGTTTCGAACGCTGGTCAGCTGCCGATTCTGGCTAGCCGATGCGGGTCGGCGAACCTGTCGTCGGCCAAACACTGGCGTGTGACGAGAGAAGGTTTCGATCTCCTGGCAAAGGGGGACGCCGTGCTGATCGGCTTTCGCCGGATCGACGTCGATCGTTTCGAAGGCCGCGACGCCTCTGGACAAGTCTACAGGCTGGAACGCGCCCCCATGGCCTGAACCTCGGCCAGAAAGTCCAGCAGCAGACGGTTGATCTCGTCCGCCCGTTCCTGCTGAATCCAGTGGCCCGCGCCCGGCACGACGACCGAGCGGGTCAGGTTCGGCGCCCAGTCCTTCAGGCCCGCCTCGTGCCCGCCGGCGTAGTGACGCACCGGATCGTCCTCGCCGACGATGAACAGGGCGGGCAGGGTGATCTTCTGGTCCTGCACAAAGGCCGTCAGCGACCAGTTTAGGTCCATCGCCCGATACCAGTTCAGCGGCCCTTCGAACCCGCCCGCCGAAAAGGCCTGCACATATTCCTGGAAATGCGCCTCGCTCATCCATGGCGGCAGGGTCGCGTCGCCGGCGACGGTATCGAGCAGGGCCACGCCTTCGGGCATGAAGCCGGTCGATCTGCGATCGGCGGGGGTCGCGCCGTCATAGGCGTAAAACAGTTTCCTCAGCGCCATCGCCGCATCGGCGTCCAGCGCCAGGTGCGCATCCGGCACCTGGAATCGGCTGATGTAAAGGTCGCCCAGCCCGGCCCGTTTCGAGATGGCGGCCATGGCGGCGGTTGGCGGTCCCTTGGGTCGGCGCGGTTGGAACGGCACCGACAGCCCCGCAACGGCCGTGAAGAGATTCGGCCGCAACAGGGCGCAATGCCAGGCCACCGGCGCGCCCCAGTCATGCCCGACGACGACGCAAGGCCCCTTGCCCAGCGCGCGGACCAGATCGACCATGTCACCGACCAGATGCAGGATCGCGTAGGCCTCCACTCCCTCCGGCTTGTCCGTCCCGCCATAGCCCCGCATGTCCGGGGCGACGACGTGATAGCCCGCCTGCGAGATCGCCTCGACCTGGGCGCGCCAGCTGATCCCCAGTTCTGGGAAGCCGTGGATCAGCAGGACCAGCGGCGCGTTGTCATCCTCGAACCCAGCCTCCAGAACCTGTTGGACCAGACCGTCGGTCTTGATATGCCGGGTTCGCATTGCTTCCTCCGACGGCGTCTTCGCCGCTCATTATCGTCAGGACGGACATGACCCGCCTCGTCACCTTTGCGGACGGTACGACCGTTCCCGCCCTCGGCCAAGGCACCTGGGAGCTGGGCGACGACCCGGCCTGGCGCGATGAAGAGCAGCAGGCCCTGGCGCGCGGCATCGACCTGGGCATGACCCTGATCGACACGGCTGAACTGTATGGCGACGGTCGCTCGGAACGTCTGGTGGGCGAGGTCATCGCCGGACGCCGCGATGAGGTCTTTTTGGTCTCCAAGGTCCGGCCCGAGAATGCGTCGGAGATGAAGATGATGCTGGCCTGCGAGAAGTCGCTGGAACGGCTCGGCGTCGAGCGGCTGGACCTCTACTTGCTGCACTGGGAAGGTCATGTGCCGCTGGAGGAGACCGTCGAGGCCTTCCGCGATCTGGTCGACGAAGGGATGATCGCCCGCTGGGGCGTGTCGAACCTGGATCTGCGCGCCATGGAGCAGCTGATGGAGATCGAGTGGGGCGAGGACTGCGCCGCCAACCAGCTGCTCTACAATCTCGCCTCGCGCGGGGTGGAGTTCGACCTCTTCCCGTGGATGCAGGCGCGCGACATGCCGATGATGGCCTATTCGCCGCTTGGGCGAGGCGAACTGCTGGAACAGCCCCTGATCCGCGACATCGCCAATCGCCATGCAGCCAGCCCGGCCCAGGTGGCGTTGGCCGCCGTCCTCCGCCACGACGGCGTCATCGCCATCCCCAAGGCCAGTTCCGTCGAACACGTCGAGGCCAACGCCGACGCGCTGGACATCCAGTTCGACCTGGAGGATCTGGAACGGCTGGATGCAGCCTTCCCGCCCCCGAAACACGCCGTGCCGCTGGATATCATCTAGCCGCCCCCGACGATCGCCAGCCGCCGCGCCCGCTCATCGTCCGTATACAGACCAACCGGTCCTCGACCCCAGACCGGATCGGGCCAGAGACCGTCGTCGCGTCGGCGGCCGACCACATGGACATGCAGTTGCGCCGTCACATTGCCGATGGCGCCCACGTTCAGCTTTTCGACCGAACCCAGCCGCCGAACCAGCGCCCCGGCCCGCACCGTCTCCTCCATCAACACGGCCCGCTGTTTGACGGTCAGATCCTCCAGCTCCAGCGCCCCTTCGACGCGCGGGATCAGGATCAGCCAGGGAAAGCGGGCATCGTCCTGAAGCCGCACATGGCACAAAGGCCATTCGGCGGCGGCGACCGATCCCGCCTCGAAGGCGGACGCGACCTCGAACCCCATCAGTTCAGTCCGTAGATGACGCAGGCGCTGTCGGTCATCACCTGCATAGGGGGTTGCAGCGCCAGCCGCGCCGCCTCGATCTGGGCTTCGCTGGGCGCCCCGCCTCCGGGCGCTGGAGGCGGAGGCGGGGGCGGTGCCGCAGGTGGCGGGTAGCTGATGCGCGATCCCGTCACCACGATGTCGTCCACCGTCGTCTCTTGCCCGCCCCCTGCGGCGTATGAAGGCCAGCCCGCCAGCACGTCCGTCTGGCAGACCCGCCCCGACGGATCGATGATCTTGACCCGCCCGAGGGTCGCGCCGGCGTTGGTCGCCGCCGCCTCGGCCCGGCGTCGCGCATCCTTCATCGCCTCGGCCTGCAGATTGGCCTTCCAGCTGTTGTCGGGGTCTAGGTTGAAATCGACCTGTCCGATCGAGGTCGGACGCGAAGCCACGATGGTCGCATAGACCCGCTCGATCAGGCGCACATCGCGCACCGTCACATTGACCGAGGCGTCGGCCTGATAGCGGGCCACGCGGTCGGCGCGGGTGTTGTCGCGCATCACCCCGTTTTCGTCGCGGTACTGGTCATAGAGCGGCCGGGTGGTGACGCTGGTCTCGACGCGCACCTTGTCCGCCCCATAGGCCGACAACGCTTGGCTCAGCGCCCGAACCTGATCGGCGGCGGCGCGCGAGGCCTCGGCGACGCTGCGGTCCACCGACTGGAAGCTGGCCGAGACGAAGGCGCGGTTGGCCTGGATCTCCACCCGCACCTGGCCGACGGAGGCGATGACCGGATCGCGCATCCACCAGGGCGCCGGGATATAGCGGTCGCCTATGGTCGCGGGCGGCGTCTGGGCCAGCACAGGCGTGGCGACCGAGGCCAGCAGCAGGGCGAAAGCGAATGAACGGCGCATCGAAATCCTCCGGTTTTCGCCGGACCTTCGCAAGCCTGACCAAGGCCGTAAAGCGAGGTTCTTGCGACAGCCGCGCGAGGGGTCTAGACCGCCCGCACGATTAATCCCCTTTCGCACACGCAATAAACGGAGACATCCATGGCTCGCGCGAAGATCGCCCTTATCGGCGCCGGCATGATCGGCGGAACCCTGGCCCACGTGGCCGCGCGCGAAGCCCTGGGCGACGTGATCCTGTTCGACATCGCCGAAGGCACCCCGCAGGGCAAGGCGCTGGACATCGCCGAGGCCTCGGCCGTCTTCGGCCAGGACGTGGCCCTGAAGGGCGCCAACGACTATGCCGACATCGCGGGCGCCGACGTCTGCATCGTCACCGCCGGCGTGCCGCGCAAGCCGGGCATGAGCCGCGACGACCTGATCGGCATCAATCTGAAGGTCATGAAGGCCGTTGGCGAGGGCATCAAGGCCCACGCCCCCAACGCCTTCGTCATCTGCATCACCAACCCGCTCGACGCCATGGTCTGGGCCCTGCAGAAGTTCTCGGGCCTGCCGAAGGAGAAGGTGGTCGGCATGGCCGGCGTTCTGGACTCGGCCCGCTTCGCCTATTTCCTGGCTGAAAAGACCGGCGTGTCGGTGCAGGACATCCACGCCTGGACGCTGGGCGGTCACGGCGACGACATGGTGCCGATGGTGCGCCACTCGACCGTCGGCGGCCTGCCCCTGCCGGACGCCGTCGCCGCCGGCTTCCTGTCGCAGGACGAACTGGACGCCATCGTCGAGCGCACCCGCAAGGGCGGCGGCGAGATCGTGGCCCTGCTGAAGACCGGATCGGCCTTCTACGCCCCGGCGGAATCCGCCATCGCCATGGCCAAGTCCTACCTGCTGGACCAGAAGCGCGTCCTGCCCTGCGCCGTCTGGCTGTCGGGCGAATACGGCCTGTCGGACCTCTATGTCGGCGTCCCCGCCCTGATCGGCGCCGGCGGCGTCGAGAAGATCGTCGAGTTCACCACCAACGACGAAGAAAAGGCGATGTTCGAAAAGTCGGTCGCCTCGGTCCAGGGCCTGCTGCAAGCCTGCAAGGACATCGATTCCTCGCTGGCGTAAGCCACGCGACGAACGAATGACGAAGGGCCTGCGGAGCGATCCGCAGGCCCTTTTTCTTTTCCCTCCTCCCGTTGGGAGAGAAACATCATTGCGGCGGGACGTAGCCCATGCCTGTCGCAAACTTGGGCAGCAGTTGCAGCCAGACCGTCAGCGGGTCCGCCAGTTGCGCCACGCCTTCGCCCGACAGTACGACGATATCGTACTGCACCGTCGCCGTCGGCGTTTGGGCCGCAGTATGGAAGGCTTTCAGATAGCGGTTGTCGCGGTTCCAGGCGTTCACCTTGTCCAGCGTCGCCCCGGCCCCGGGGACAACGGCGCTGAACTGAACCTCGCCGCAGCCCGACGCTTCGCAGCCGTAGAAGAAGACCGCCCAGGTCAGGCCCGCATTGGTCACGGTGAAGAAGGTCAGGCCGTTCTCGGTCTGCACAGGCCCGACCCGCCCGCCCAGCCCGGTAATCCAGGTCCCGACCTCGGCCGGCGTCAGACCGCGACTGGCCGTCGCCGCAGCCGTCTGGGCGAGCGCTCCTCCCGCCGTCAGCGGCGAAACGGCTAAGGCCAGGGCGGCAAGTGGGGCGGCGGCGATGGCGAGGCGGCGCATGGAAACACTCCGAAGGTCAGGCCCTACCCTAGCCGTCAGTCGCGGACGTGCGCCAGCCAGTCCTTGCTCTGCATTTCGTTGAAGCGCGACACGGTGCGCTCAAACTCGAACACCCCCACCCCTTCGGTATAGAGCGCCTCGGGCTTGGCCGCCGCCAGCACAATCAGCTTGGTCTTGGCCTCATAGAGGGCGTCCACCAGGGTCACCAGACGCCGCGCCTCATGGTGGTTGGCCGAGCTCAGGATCGGCACGTCCTCCAGGAACAGGGTGTGGAACCGCTGGGCGATGGCCAGATAGTCCTGCGGCCCCAGCGGCTTGGCGCACAGGTCATTAAACGTCGCCCGCGCCATCGACCCGACGGTGCGCTCCACCACCACATCGCGGCCCAACACGCTCAGGTGCGCCGGCTCTTCTGGTTCGCCCCCCTTCAGCTCGCGCCATAACGCCTCGAACGCCGCGCGGTCGTCCGGCGTGTGCCAGACCTGGGCCGAGGTCATCCGATCCAACCGCCAGTCGCGCGCCCCGGCCGTCTCCACGACCACGCAGCGCTCGCGGATGATGTCGATGAAGGGCAGGAAGAGCTGGCGGTTGATGCCGTTCTTGTAGAGGTCCTCCGGCGCGCGGTTCGAGGTGATGGCCAGCACCACCCGATCCTCGAACAGGGCTTCGAACAACCGGCCCAGGATCATGGCGTCGGCGATGTCGGTGACCTGCAGTTCGTCGAAACACAGCAGCCGGGCTTCCGACGCGATCAGCTTCGCGATCGGCGGGATGGGGTCGTCGCCCTTATGGGTTCCGAACACGGCCTTGCGGGCCTTCGCATCCCCCTCGCGCCATTGTTTCACCAGGTCATGGATGCGGGCCATGAAGGCGTGGAAGTGGGCGCGCGTCTTTCGCGGTTCAGGCGTCGCCGAATAGAACAGGTCCATCAGCATCGACTTTCCGCGTCCGGGCGGGCCGTAGAGATAGACGCCCCGCACCTCCGGCGCCTTGCCGAACAGGCCGCGTTTGGCCAGATCTACCTCCAGCCGCTCCAGCGCGGTGATCACGCTTTCCTGCGCCGGATCGGGCGTCAGCACGCCCTCTTCCACGCGGATGTCGTAGGCGTTGCGGATACGGGAGGTCATGGGAGGACTGCTTAAAGCCCGGCACAGTGAAAAGCGATTGCTTCGCGGCTGCGAACGCCTAAATGCACAGCACACACCAAACCGCGCTCAAGCAGCAAGGCTCCGCTGAGCCGAGCGGTAGCGCGTCCGAAGGACCAAGCATCATGGGTTATCGCGTCGCCATCGTCGGAGCCACGGGCAATGTGGGTCGCGAAATGCTGAACATCCTCGAGGAGCTGGAATTCCCCGTCGATGAAATCCACGCCATCGCCTCGCGCAAGTCCAAGGGGGTCGAGGTCTCCTTCGGCGACAAGACCATCAAATGCCAGGACATCGAGCAGTTCGACTTCTCCAAGGTCGATATCGTCCTGATGTCCGCCGGCGGCGCGGTGTCCAAGGAATGGTCCGAGCAGATCGGCAAGGCCGGTCCTATCGTGATCGACAACTCCTCGGCCTTCCGCAAGGACCCCGACGTGCCGCTGATCGTGCCCGAGGTGAACCCGGACGCCATCAAGGACGCGACCAAGAAGAACATCATCGCCAACCCCAACTGCTCGACCATCCAGCTGGTGACGGCGCTTAAGCCGCTGCACGATGCGGCCAGGATCAAGCGGGTGGTCGTCTCGACCTATCAGTCGGTGTCTGGCGCCGGCAAGGAAGGCATGGACGAGCTGTGGAACCAGACCAAGGCCATCTACGGCCTGGGCGACGCCACGCCCAAGAAGTTCCCCAAACAGATCGCCTTCAACGTCATCCCCTACATCGGCTCCTTCCTCGAGGACGGCTCCACCGACGAGGAGAAGAAGATGTCGGACGAGACGCACAAGATGCTGGACCCCGACATCAAGGTCACCGTCACCTGCGTGCGCGTGCCCGTCTTCGTGGGTCACTCCGAGGCCGTGAATGTGGAGTTCGACCGCCCCATCGAACCCGACGAGGCCCGCGCCATCCTGCGCGAGGCGCCGGGCGTGCTGGTCATCGATAAACAGGAGCACGACGGCTATATCACCCCCGTCGATGCGGCCAGCGAACACGCCGTCTATGTCAGCCGCATCCGCAAGGACACGACCGTCGAGAACGGCCTGAACCTTTGGGTCGTGTCCGACAACCTGCGCAAGGGCGCCGCCCTGAACGCGGTGCAGATCGCCCAGCTGCTGGACGAGACCGGCGTGATCAAGTCGTCGTCGGGATATCGTTCGATCACGGTCTAGGCGGTCTCAACCGTCATGAACGCCCACGCACCCCCTGCCGACGGCCGCGCCGTCGGCACGGCCATCGCCTGCTACACTCTGTGGGGACTGCTGCCGCTGCTGTTCATGGCGATGGCGGCGCACGGCTTCGGCGCGCCCGAAATCCTGGCGCACCGGGCGGTCTGGTCGGTCTTCGTTGCCGGCCTGGTCCTGCTGCTGGCCGGGCAATGGGGCGAGGCGCGCCGGGTGCTGGCCACGCCGCGCACCCTGGCCTGGCTGGCCCTGTCCGCGCTGCTGATCGGCACCAACTGGAGCCTCTACGTCTTCGCCACCACGCATCATGCGACGTTGGAGGCCAGCCTCGGCTACTATATCAATCCCCTGCTCAACATGGCGGCCGGCGCCGTGCTGTTCCGCGAGAAGATCGACCGCTGGAGCGCACTGGCCATCGGTCTGGCCACCATCGGGGTCGTGATCCAGACGATCGCCCTCGGGCATGTGCCGATCATCGGCCTGACCCTGGCCGTCACCTTCTGCGCCTATGCGGTGATCCGTAAGCGCGTGCCCGCCTCGGCCCAGACCGGGCTGTTCGTGGAATGTCTGGTGCTGCTGCCCATCGGCGCGGTCTTTCTGGCCTGGCTGACCACCCACGGTCAGGCGGTCGGATTTGCGTCCCCCTCCGGTTTGATCTGGGCGCTGGTGAACGGGCCGGCGACCGTGATCCCGCTGGCGCTGTTCGCCTGGTCGGCGCGGCGTCTGCCCCTGTCCACGGTCGGCTTCATCCAGTTCCTGGCCCCGACGCTGCAATTCGCCTGCGGCGTCGCGACCGGCGAGCCGCTGACCCTGCTGCGGATCGTCTCCTTCGTCTTCATCTGGGCCGGCGCCGGCGTCTTCGCCCTGGCCGCCTTCAATCGCAGCCGCGCCGCACGCGAGGCGTTGAAGACCACGGCGGAACCGGCGTAGCCTTCGCCCACACGGAGGCGAGGCCATGACGACCGCCCAACCGGGCCCCTGCGAAGGCGGACAGGTCCACGCCGCCGCCGAACCGGCCCATCCGCTGTCGGCGGCGCGCAAACGCTGGGTGCTGGCCGCGACGGTGCTAGGCTCCAGCCTGACCTTCATCGACGGCTCGGCCCTTGGCGTCGCCCTGCCCGCCGTGCAGCGGGATCTTGCGGCCGGCACGGCGGCGGTCCAGTGGGTGTCGAACGCCTATCTGCTGACGCTGGGCGCCCTGGTTTTGATCGGCGGCGCGGCCGGCGATCGGTTCGGACGGCGGCGGGTCTTTCTGATCGGGGTCGCGATCTTCGCCCTGGCCTCCATCGGCTGCGCCCTCGCCCCCACCGTCCAGGCCCTGGTCGCCGGCCGGGCGATCCAGGGGATCGGCGCGGCCCTGCTGACGCCCGGCGCCTTGGCGGTGATCGGCGCGACCTTCCCGCCCGAGGAGCGCGGCAAGGCCTTTGGAACCTGGGCCGGGTTCGGGGCCCTGACTGGCATGGTCGGACCGCTGATTGGGGGATGGCTGGCCGACGCCGCCGACTGGCGCGCCATTTTCTGGATCAACGTCCCGCTGGCGATCCTGACCGCCTTCGTGACCCTGGCCGCTACGCCCGAGAGCCGCGATCCCGACGCGCGCGGTCTGGACGGTCTAGGCGCGGTTCTGGCCGTCGCCGGACTGGGCGCCCTGACCTGGGCCCTGACCGCCGCGCCCGATCTGGGGTTCGCATCGCCCGTCATCCTGGCCGGACTGGTCGTGGGCGCGGCGTTGCTGGCCGCCTTCGTCTGGGCCGAGGCGCGCCAGTCCCACCCGATGATACCGCTCGGCCTGTTTTCGTCTTCGGTGTTCAGCGGGATCAATCTGCTGACCCTGCTGCTCTATTTCGCCCTGGGCGGGGCGATGTTCTTCCTGCCCTTCGATCTGATCCGGGTTCACGGCTGGAGCGCGACCGAGGCCGGCGCCGCCATGCTGCCCTTCGCCGCCGTCATGGGCCTGTTCTCTGGTGTGGCGGGACGCGTCGCCGATCGGTTCGGCGCGCGTCTGTCGCTGAGCCTCGGGCCGGCCCTGGCGGGGATCGGACTGGCCCTTCTCGCTGTGCCTGCGCCGGGCGCGGGCTATGTCGACGGACCTCTGGCGGGGATGACGGTGCTGGCGATCGGCATGACCCTGGCGGTCGGGCCGCTGACGGCGACGGTGATGGGGGCCGTCAAGGCGGGTCACACGGGCGTGGCCTCGGGCGTCAACAATGCGGTGGCGCGCGTGGCAAGCCTTCTGGCCGTCGCCCTGTTGGGCCTGGTGCTGTCGGCGGTCTTCGCCGGGGTCGCCAACCTGAGTGACGCCCGCGCCCAGCTGGCCCAGGTCATGTCCGGCGCCGAGATCACGCCCATTGTCCGCGACGCCTTTCATGCGGCGTTTCGGGCCGTGATCCTGACCTGCGCCGGCTGCGCGGGCTTAGCCGGCCTGATCGGCCTGCTGACCGCGCCCGGCCCGGTTCACAAGGCGGCGTAAAGCGCGTCCAGCAACCGTTTCGGCCGAGGGTCGCCGATCAGGTGCGGCGACTGGCGCGTCATCACATAGGCCGCCGACAGCTTCCGCGACGGATCCGCCATGGCCATCGACCCGCCCCAGCCATAATGGCCGCAGGCTTCGTTGGGCCCGAAGACCTTGAGCCCGTCATTGCGCATCAGACCGGCCGCCCAGCTGATCGTATAGGGCAGCACCTTGTCCGGCCCATGAATGCGCTCGCGCGTCAGCTGATCCAGCGTTCCCGCCGACAGCATCGAGCGGCCGTCCAGCACGCCGCCATTGGCCACCACGCCCAGCATCTTCGCCAGCCCCAGGGCCGTGCCGTGCAGATTGGCCGAAGGGATTTCCATCTCGCGCCAGGCCGCCGAACCGCGCCCGCCCGGCGCCGAGCCACGATCCAGGAAGGCCGCCTGTTTGATCGGATCGATGGCCCCCAGGCTAGGCGCCGCTGTGGGTTTGCGCATCTGCGCCACCCGTCCATGCTCGCTTTCGGGCAGGCCGATCCACAGGTCCAGCTCCGGGAAGTCCTGGCGCAGCGCCTGGCCCATCGTCCGTCCAGTCGCGCGGCGATAGACTTCATTGGCCAGATAGCCGACGGTGATCGGGTGATAGCCCGAGGCTGAACCCGGCGCCCACATCGGCGACTGAGCCGCCAGACGCGCCAGCACCGCGGACACATCGAACCAGATCGTCGGATCGACCGCCTCGGAAAAGCCCGGCAGGCCCGACTGGTGGCTCATCAACTGAGCGACGGTGACCTCCGCCTTGCCCGCCGCGCCGAACTCGGGCCACAGCGAGGCGACCGTCTGATCATAGCCGATCTGACTCTCCTCGACCGCGCTCGCCATCAGGATGGCCATCACCGCCTTGCCGGTCGAAAACACCGACGTCAGGGTGGTGTCGGTGAACGGCGTCGTCCTGGCCGTATCCGCATGCCCCGCCCACAGATCGACGACCGTTTCGCCCTCGACCAGCACGGTGAACCGCGCCGCCTGCTCGTTCAGCCCCTCGGGAGCCTCGGTGAAGTTGGCGGCGAATGCCTCGCGCACGGCCTCATAGCCGGGGGCGCAGACGCCGTGGATGTCGATGAGATCGGTCATGGGCAGGTCCTAGCGCGCCCGCCGCCCACGAAAAAGGCCTCCCGCCGAAACGGGAGGCCTCAAATCGTTCGATCCTTCGACTGGATCAGGCCGCGACGACCTCGGTGGCCTGTTCCGCCAGGATGGTCAGGCCTTCGCCGTTCACGTCGGCGAAACCGCCGTGAACGTCGTACTGGGTCTTTGAGCCGTTGTTATAGACGGTCACCAGACCCTCGCGCAGGGCGGTCATGAAGGGCGCATGATCCGGCAAAACGCCGAAGTCACCCTCGACGCCCGGTGCATCGACCTGGTCCACGAGGCCCGAGAAGACCTCGCGTTCCGGCGAGACGAGGGAAAAGTTCAGTTTGCCAGCCATCAGTCCGATGTTCCGATTTGATAGGTGGCGACGGAAATCGGATAGGTCCCGCCCGTGCCCCATATCGCCATGTAGATCACGCTTTCGGCGACGTTCTTGGTAAAAAGAACGCCCTTGCCGTTCACGTCGTTTGAATCGCTATCGAAGGTCCAAGTTGGATCGGTCCTGGCTTTTGCGATGTAGCCATCACCGGCCTCAGGCCCATTCAGGTCCAGCACCGAACAGCTCTCACCACCCGGCTGAGAGGGTCGCACCACCATAATCCGAACCGGGTCAATCGGCGTTCCGGACACGGTGTAGGTCCGTGAAACCTCATCGGTTTGAGCCGTCGATGCGGCTGACTTGAAGCCCTTCTGAAGGAAGAAGCTCGCCTCATCCGAAGCAGGCGGAAAACGCCCTTCGGCCACGAAGGCCGCGCAGGCTCCCGCCATCGCCCCGAATTCTCCACCGACCTGGGCCTGCGCCGACAAGGGCGTCGCCAGAGCGAAAAGAATGAGGCTGACGAGAGCCTTGCTCATGATCAGGCTTCCGACGCCATCTTCTCGGCCTTGGCGACGGCCTCTTCGATGGAGCCGACCATGTAGAAGGCGGCTTCCGGCAGGTGGTCGTAGTCGCCGGCGACGATGCCCTTGAACGAGCGGATCGTGTCTTCCAGCGAGACGAACTTGCCGGGCGAACCGGTGAACTGCTCGGCCACGAAGAAGGGCTGCGACAGGAAGCGGCTGATCTTGCGGGCGCGGGCCACGACCAGCTTGTCCTCTTCGGACAGCTCGTCCATGCCCAGGATGGCGATGATGTCCTTCAGACCCTTGTAGGACTGCAGGACTTCCTGAACCGAACGGGCGACGTTGTAGTGCTCTTCGCCGATGACCAGCGGGTCCATGATCCGCGAGGTCGAGTCCAGCGGGTCCACAGCCGGGAAGATGGCCTGGGCGGCGATGTCACGCGACAGAACGGTCTTGGCGTCCAAGTGAGCGAACGAGGCGGCGGGCGCCGGGTCGGTCAGGTCGTCGGCGGGAACGTAGATGGCCTGGATCGAGGTGATCGAGCCCTTCTTGGTCGAGGTGATGCGCTCTTGCAGGTTGCCCATCTCGGTCGCCAGCGTCGGCTGATAGCCCACGGCTGACGGGATACGACCCAGCAAAGCCGACATTTCCGAACCGGCCTGCGTGAAGCGGAAGATGTTGTCGACGAACAGCAGAACGTCCTTGCCCTCTTCGTCGCGGAAGTACTCCGCCTGGGCCAGGCCGGTCAGAGCCACGCGGGCGCGGGCGCCGGGAGGCTCGTTCATTTGGCCGTAGACGAGGGCGCACTTGGAGCCCTCGGTCGAGCCGCCGTTCTTGGTCGGGTCCACGTTCACATTGGACTCGATCATCTCGTGATACAGGTCGTTGCCTTCGCGGGTGCGCTCGCCCACGCCGGCCAGGACCGAATAACCGCCGTAAGCCTTGGCGATGTTGTTGATCAGTTCCTGCATGGTCACGGTCTTGCCGACGCCGGCGCCGCCGAACAGGCCGGTCTTGCCGCCCTTGGTGTAGGGGCACATCAGGTCGATCACCTTGATGCCCGTGACCAGGATTTCCGACGAGGTCGATTGCTCTTCGAACGACGGCGCCTCGCGGTGAATCGGGCGGTACATGTCGGTCTTGATCGGGCCCTGTTCGTCGATCGGCTGGCCGACGACGTTCATGATGCGGCCCAGGGTGCCCGGGCCGACCGGCGCCTGGATCGACGAACCCGTGTCCGACACCGGCTGGCCGCGCGTCAGGCCTTCGGTCGTGTCCATGGCGATGGTGCGGACCATGTTCTCACCCAGATGCTGGGCGACTTCCAGCACCAGGGTGAAGGGCTCGCCCGTCTTCTGGTCGACGTTCTGGGTGTGCAGGGCGTTCAGGATCGCCGGCAGCTGGCCGGTGAACTCCACGTCGACGACGGCGCCGATGACCTGGGCGATCTTGCCCGTGCCGGCGGCGTTGACGGGAGCGGCGTCCGGAGCGGCCTTCTTGGCGGCGGGCTTGCGGGCTGCGGGTTTCTTGGCGGCGACGGTGTCGGTCATGGTCAGGGTCCGTATCGGAATGTCTGTTCGGTCGGGATCAGAGGGCTTCGGCGCCGGCGATGATCTCGATCAGTTCGGTGGTGATCTGGGCTTGGCGCTTGCGGTTGTATTGCAGCGTCAGGGCATTGATGAGGTCGCCCGCGTTGCGCGTCGCGTTGTCCATCGCCGCCATCTGCGAGCCGAAGAAGCCGGCCTGGTTCTCGTAGAGCGCGGCCAGAATCTGGGTCGTCAGCGCGCGCGGCAGCAGGGTTTCCAGGATTTCCTCTTCCGAGGGCTCGTATTCATAGACCGCGCCGTTCAGGTCGATCGGCGCCGCATCACCCTCGACCACGGCCGGGATCAGTTGCTTGGCCGTCGGGACCTGTTGGATCACCGACTTGAACTGGCTGTAGAACAGGGTGACCACATCGGCCTGACCCTCTTCGAACGCCGTGGCGATCATTTCGGCGACCGGCTGGGCCGACGGCAGGCCGACGGTCTTGTGCTCGCTCAGCTCGAAGGTGTGGATCACCTTGTCGCCGTACAGACGCGCCAACTGGTCGCGCGACTTCTTGCCGACGGCGATGATCTTCACGTCCTTGCCGGCGTTGATCAGGCTGTTGATCCGCTCGCGCGCGGCGCGGATGACGTTGGTCGAGAAACCGCCCGCCAGACCCTTGTCCGCCGTCGCCACGACGATCAGGTGACGCTGGTCGGCGCCCGTGCCGGCAAGCAAGCGCGGCGCGTCGGCGCCCGAGACGCCGGCGGCCAGATTGGCGATGACCGAGGCCATCTTCTGCGCATAGGGACGGGCGCTTTCGGCCTGGTCCTGGGCGCGCTTCAGCTTGGCCGCGGCGACCATCTGCATGGCTTTCGTGATCTTCTGCGTGGCTTTCACGCTTCCGATCCGATTGCGCATTTCCTTGAGGCTGGCCATCCGGCGCTTACTCTCTCAGCTTACCAGACGGGTTCAGGCGAAGGTCTTGACGAAGGCGGCCAGGATGTCCTTCAGCTCGGCTTCGAGGTCCGAGGTCAGGTCCTTCTTGGTGCGGATGCCTTCCAGCAAGGAGGCGTGGTTCGCATGGATGCGCGCCAGCAGCTCCTTCTCGAAGCGGCCCACGTCGCCGACGGCGATGCCGTCGATGTAACCGCGCGTGCCGGCGTAGACCGAGACGACCTGCTCTTCCATCGCCAGCGGCGAATATTGCGGTTGCTTCAGCAGTTCCGTCAGACGGGCGCCGCGCGCCAGCAGCTTCTGGGTCGAGGCGTCCAGGTCAGAGCCGAACTTGGCGAAGGCAGCCATCTCGCGATACTGGGCCAGCTCGCCCTTGATCGAACCGGCGACCTTCTTCATCGCCTTGGTCTGGGCCGAGGAGCCGACGCGCGACACCGAGATGCCGACGTTCACGGCCGGACGGATGCCCTGATAGAACAGGTCCGATTCCAGGAAGATCTGGCCGTCGGTGATCGAGATCACGTTGGTGGGGATGTAGGCCGAAACGTCGTTGGCCTGGGTTTCGATGATCGGCAGGGCGGTCATCGAGCCCGAACCGTAATCCTCGTTCAGCTTGGCCGAACGCTCCAGCAGGCGGCTGTGCAGATAGAAGACGTCGCCCGGATAGGCTTCACGACCGGGCGGACGGCGCAGCAGCAGCGACATCTGGCGATACGCAACAGCCTGCTTGGACAGGTCGTCATAGACGATCAGGGCGTGCATGCCGTTGTCGCGGAAGAACTCGCCCATGGCGGTGCCGGCGAACGGGGCCAGGAACTGCAGCGGGGCCGGTTCCGACGCCGTGGCGGCGACGACGATCGTGTATTCCAGCGCGCCCGACTCTTCGAGGGTCTTGACGATCTGGGCGACGGTCGAACGCTTCTGACCGATGGCGACGTAGATGCAGTAGAGCTTGGCGCTCTCGTCGTCGGTCTTGTTGACGTTCTTCTGGTTCAAGATGGTGTCGACGGCGACGGCGGTCTTGCCGACCTGACGGTCGCCGATGATCAGCTCGCGCTGGCCGCGGCCGACCGGGATCAGGGTGTCGATGGCCTTCAGGCCGGTCTGCATCGGCTCGTGAACCGACTTGCGCGGGATGATGCCCGGCGCCTTGACGTCTACGCGGCGGCGCTCGGTGAACTGGATCGGGCCCTTGCCGTCGATCGGCTCGCCCAGCGGATTGACGACGCGGCCCAGCAAACCCTTGCCGACCGGAACGTCCACGATCTCGCCCAGGCGGCGCACGTCGTCGCCCTCGGCGATGGCGGCGTCGGCGCCGAAGATAACGGCGCCCACGTTGTCGCGCTCGAGGTTCAGGGCCATGCCCTTCACGCCGGCCTTGGTGAACTCGACCATTTCACCGGCTTGGACATTGTCCAGACCGTGGATGCGGGCGATGCCGTCGCCGACCGACAGCACGCTGCCGACGTCAGAGACATCGGCTTCGACGCCGAAGTTGGCGATCTGCGACTTGAGGATGGCCGAGATTTCAGCGGCGCGGATGTCCATGACGGGCTCTCTGTTCTTCAGTCTTCTGCGGGTGCGCCGTTCAGGCGCGCATTCGTTGTGGCGGGAGCGCGTTTAGGCGCGCTTGAGGGCGAACTTCATCTGGTCGAGCTTGGTCTTCAGCGAGGCGTCGAACAGTTTCGAGCCCACCTTGACCTTCAGGCCGCCCAGGATCGACGGATCGACGCGCGCGGTCAGTTCCGGGGCCTTGCCCAGGCTCTTGGACAGAGCGGCGGTGATGGCGGCGACCTGTTTGGCTTCCAGCGGCTGGGCCGAGACGACCTCGGCGGCGACGACGCCGGCGTGTTTGGCGTAGCGCGCCTCGAATCCGGCGATCACGGCAGGCAGATCCTTGGCGCGATGGTTCTGACCCAGCAGACCCAGGAAGTTGGTCGTGGTCTGCTCGAACTTGGCCTTGGCGGCGATAGCCGCCAGACCCTTGGCCTGGTCCGGCGCGGCGATGACGGGCGAGGTGGCCAGGCGACGCAGATCGGCGCTTTCGGTCCAAGCCGCCTTCAGCGACTTCAGGTCGGCGCGGACGGCGTCCAGGCGGCCGGTTTCCAGCGCCAGGTCGAACAGCGCCTGTGCGTAGCGATCGCCGACTTCCGTCGTTCTGAAATCATCAGCCACTGATTAGGGTCCGAGGTCGTTGTGTCAGGGTCGCAACCGACTGCGAGGCTCGCAACGGTCAAAAGCTTGAAATGCTTACGGAAAGCACGACTGAGGCCGTATCCGTAAATACGCCCCCTTCAAGCCGGGCGCCTGATAGCACGGGGTTTCGCCGCTCGCAACATTGCGTGAAGGCGCACCGATGCCGCAGGGCGAGAGCGCGCCGCCATTTCCTTCCACACAGCGTAGGAAGGACGACCGCGCCCAGGGGGGTGCGACCATGACGCCGCACCCCATCGCTTGATCGGAACCTGCGTCGGCCCTAGCGCTTTCCGCTCAAGCTTTATCCTCCACCAGGAAACCCCATGCTCGACAGCATAACCCCCCTGCTCTCCGATCCGGCCGCCTGGGCCGCATTGGTGACCCTCATCGTGATGGAGGTCGTGCTCGGCATCGACAACCTGATCTTCATCTCAATTCTGTCGAACAAACTGCCCGAGCATCAGCGGCAGAAGGTCCGTCGCCTCGGCATCGGCCTCGCCCTGATCATGCGTTTGGCCCTGCTGTCGATCATCGCCTGGCTGGTCGGCCTGGTTCAGCCGGTCTTCACCGTCATGGGCAACGAATTCTCGTGGAAGGATCTGATCCTGATCGCGGGCGGCCTGTTCCTGGTCTGGAAGGCCACCAAGGAAATCCACCACACCGTCGATCCCACGCCCAGCCATGACGTGATGGACAAGAAGGACGTGATGATCATGAACGCGGGCGCCGCGATCTTCCAGATCATCCTGCTGGACATCGTCTTCTCGATCGACTCGATCCTGACCGCCGTCGGCATGACCGAACATCTGCCGATCATGGTCGTCGCCGTCCTGGTCGCCGTGACCGTGATGCTGCTGGCCGCCGATCCCCTGGCCAACTTCATCAACAAGAACCCCAGCGTGGTCATGCTGGCGCTCGGCTTCCTCCTGATGATCGGCATGGTGCTGATCGCCGACGGCTTCGGCTATCATGTGCCCAAGGGCTACATCTATGCGGCCATGGCCTTCTCGGCCGGCGTGGAGGCCCTGAACATGATGGGGCGTCGCGGCGCCACCAAGAAGGAAATGGCCGAACGGGCCCGCAGCGACGCCAACGCCGCCGAGGTCCGCGCCCAGAAGGCCGAGGCCGAAGCCGCCGCCGAGCGGGGCTGAGGCTCATGAACCGCCTGTCGTCCCGTCTCGCCGGTCTGATCGCCGGTCTGATCCTGGCGACAGGCGTTTGCCCGCCCGTCAGGGCCGAGGTTCCGGTCCAGTCCTGGGAGGTCGTGCGGGCCTATCCGCACGACACAGGGGCCTTCACCGAGGGCCTCTTCTTCCACGACGGCGGCCTGTACGAGAGCACGGGCCTGTATCCGTCCTTCATCCGCAAGGTGGATTTGGAAACCGGCCGCGTGGAGCGCCAGCGCGACCTGCCGACCATCTATTTCGGCGAGGGCATGACCACGCTGAACGGCAAGCTCTACAGCCTGACCTGGCGCAACCACATCGGCTTCATCTGGAAGCTGGACGATTTCTCGCGTCTGGGCGGCTTTTCCTATCCGGGCGAGGGCTGGGCCCTGACCACCGACGGCCGCCGCCTGATCATGAGCGACGGCACAGACCAGCTGCGCTTCCTCGACCCCGAAACCCTGGCCGAAACGGGCCGGGTCTCGGTCACCGCCGACGGCCGGCCGCTGGATCAGCTCAACGAGCTGGAATGGATCGACGGCGAGGTCTTCGCCAATATCTGGCAGGACAACCGCATCGCGCGCATCGATCCCGAGACCGGCGTGGTCAAGGCCTTCATCGACCTGACCGCCCTGGTCCCCAAGGGCGCGAACCTCGACCCCAACGACGACGTCCTGAACGGCATCGCCTGGGACGCGGCGGGAAAACGCCTGTTCGTCACCGGCAAACGCTGGCCGCAGCTGTTCGAGATCAAGCTGCGCTGATCCGCACGAAGAAAAGGCCGGACGCTGCGACGCGCCCGGCCCTCTTCTTTCCAGCCTCTGCCCCGGCTCAGCCGTGCAGGTCGAACCGGTCCAGCTCCATCACCTTGGTCCAGGCCGCCACGAAGTCCGAGACGAACTTCCCTTCGGCGTCGGCCCCGGCATAGACCTCGGCCAGCGCGCGCAGCACGGCGTTGGAGCCGAACACCAGATCGACACGCGTGCCGGTCCACTTGGCTTCGCCCGTCTTGCGATCGCGGCCTTCGAAGACGTCCTTGGCGTCCGTGGTCGCCGCCCACTTCACGTCCATGTCCAGCAGGTTGACGAAGACATCGTTGGACAGCACGCCCGGCCGTTCGGTCAGCACGCCGTGCGTCGCGCCGCCCGTATTGATGTTGATCGCCCGCAGGCCGCCGATCAGCACCGTCATCTCCGGCGCCGTCAGCGTCAGCCGCTGCGCCTGATCGATCAGCAGCGACTCGGCTGGCACCGCATAGCGGGCCTTCTGGAAGTTGCGGAAGCCGTCAGCGACCGGCTCCAGATAGCCGAAGGATTCTACATCCGTGTCCGCCTGGCTGGCGTCCGTCCGGCCGGGCGTGAACGGCACGCTGGCGTCGTGGCCCGCCGCCTTGGCCGCCTGCTCGACGCCGGCATTGCCGGCCAGCACGATCAGGTCGGCCAAAGAGACCTTCTTGCCGCCCGTCTGCGCCTGGTTGAACTCGGTCTGGATGCGCTGCAGCGTCCTCAGCACCCGATCAAGCTGTTCGGGCTGGTTGACGGCCCAATCCTTCTGCGGCGCCAGGCGGATGCGGGCGCCGTTGGCCCCGCCCCGCTTGTCCCCGCCCCGGAAGGTCGAGGCCGAGGCCCAGGCCGTGCCCACCAGTTCGGCGGCGCTCAGGCCCGAGTCCAGCACCTTGGCCTTCAGAGCCGCCGCGTCCGTGGCGTCGATCAGCGGATGATCCACCTCCGGCACCGGATCCTGCCACAACAGGACTTCGCTCGGAACTTCCGGTCCCACGTAGCGCGAACGCGGCCCAAGATCGCGGTGCGTCAGCTTGAACCAGGCCCGCGCAAAGGCGTCGGCAAAGGCCTGCGGATCGTTCAGGAACCGGCGCGAGATCTTCTCGTATTCCGGGTCAAACCGCATCGACAGGTCGGTCGTCAGCATCGTCGGCCGCTTCTTCTTGGCCGGATCGTGGGCGTCGGGGATGATCTCGCCCGCGTCCTTGGCCACCCACTGATGCGCCCCGGCGGGGGACTTCTCCAGCTCCCATTCGAAGCCGAACAGGTTCTCGAAATAGAAGTTGCTCCACTGGGCCGGCGTCTGGGTCCAGGTGACTTCCAGGCCGCTGGTGATCGCGTCGCCTCCGTGGCCGCTGCCGAAGCTGGACGCCCAGCCCAGGCCCTGCGCCTCAAGCCCGTCGGCCTCGGGCTCGGCCCCGACATGGTCGGCCGGACCGGCGCCGTGCGTCTTGCCGAAGGTGTGGCCGCCCGCGATCAGGGCGACCGTCTCCTCGTCGTTCATCGCCATCCGGGCGAAGGTGTCGCGGATGTCGCGCGCCGCCGCGATCGGATCGGGATTGCCGTCCGGCCCCTCCGGATTGACGTAGATCAGGCCCATCTGCACGGCGGCCAGCGGGTTCTCCAGATCGCGCGAATGCTTGTCGCCGTCCGCATTGTCATCGCTGACCAGCACGGCCTCGTCGCCCGGCTTCACAACACCGTCCGAGCCGTGGGCATAGCGCTCGTCGCCGCCCAGCCAGGTCGTTTCGCGACCCCAATAGACGTCCTGATCCGGCTCCCAGGTATCGGCGCGGCCGCCGGAGAAGCCGAAGGTGCGGAAGCCCATGGTCTCCAGCGCGACGTTTCCGGTCAGGATCATCAGGTCGGCCCACGAGATGGCTTGGCCATACTTCTGCTTGATGGGCCACAGCAGGCGACGCGACTTGTCGATATTGACGTTGTCGGGCCAGGAGTTCAGCGGCGCGAACCGCTGCTGGCCCCGCCCGCCGCCGCCCCGACCGTCGCCGACGCGATAGGTGCCGGCGCTGTGCCAGGCCATGCGGATGAACTGCGGGCCGTAATGGCCGAAGTCGGCCGGCCACCAATACTTGGAGTCCGTCATCAGCGCGCGCAGATCCGCCTTCAGCGCCTCATAGTCCAGCTTGGAAAAGGCCTCGCGGTAGTCGAACGACTCCCCCAGCGGGTCGGACTTGTTCGAGTGCTGGTTCAGCAGATCGACCCGCAGCTGATTGGGCCACCAATCGCGGTTCTGAACGCCGCCGCCTGCGACCGACCGGGGCGTCCGGCCGGAAAAGGGGCATTTGGCTTCGTCGGTCATGGTGTTTTCTCCCTGCTGCTCTGGCGCACGACGGCGAGCGATTTTTGCATCGCCCTGTAGATGATGGGGTCATACGACACGGGTCAAACGGATAAAGCCAATCGATTATCCTTGGCGTCAGCATAGGACAGGCCTATTTCCCTTCCATGCTCCCCACGTTGCGTCAGCTCCAGTATCTCAAGCTCCTGGCCGAACACGGCAGCTTCTCGCGCGCCGCCGAGGCCGCTCATGTCAGCCAGCCCGCCCTCAGCGCCGGGGTGCAGGAGCTTGAGCGCATCCTGGGCGCGCCGGTGGTCGAACGCGCGCGCGGCGCCGTAATCATGACCGCCGTTGGAGCCGAGGCCGTTCGCCGCGCCGAGGACGTCCTGGCCCGCACCGAGGATCTGGTCGAGGCGGCCAAAAACGCCGGGCGTCTGCTGTCCGGCCGATTCCGCCTCGGCGTAATTCCGACCGTGGCCCCCTTCCTGCTGCCCGCCAAGCTCCCGTCGGTGAAGGCCGCCTATCCCAGCCTGAAGCTGTTCATCCGCGAGGATCTTACACCCCGGCTGATCGCGGCGCTGAAGGCAGGTCAGATCGACGCGGCGGTCATCGCCCTGCCTTATGATGCGCCGGGCATCGCCCACGCTCGCATCGGCGATGACGAGATCATGGCTGCAGCCCCCGCCGACCATGCCTTGGCCGCGCCCGGCCCCATCCGTCCCGGCTCGCTGCGGGCCGAGGATCTGATCCTGCTGGAAGACGGACATTGCCTGCGCGACCACGCTCTGGCGGCGCTGGACATCGAGGCCCCGCGCGGCGACGACGTCTTTGCGGCCACCAGCCTGCACACTCTGGTCCAGATGGTCGGCTCGGGCCTCGGCGTTTCCTTCCTGCCGAAGATGGCGGTGCAGGCCGGTCTGGCCGACAACCCCTCCGTCGCCATTCGCGCCTTCGAAAACCAGGCCGACGACGTCCCGCCCCATCGCGAGATCGTCGTCGCCTGGCGCGCCGGCTCCAGCCGCGCCGCCGAGGCCCGGCTGCTGGCCGAGGCCCTGAAGCTAGAGTGAAGCTAGAGTGAAAACGGACTGAGGCTCGATTGATCGATTGACCTGAGCGCCGAACAGGCCGCTTGGAAGCAGATGGCAACCGAAACCGTCTATATCGTCCAGGCCTATGTCCAGGGCCGGGGCAAGGCCCTGCGCGCAGAACCCCAGGTCGGCTGCAAGGACGCCGAAGAGGCGCGTCGCAAGGCCGAACGGCTGGGGCCGTTGCGTCTGGGCGTCGTCGCCTTCGCCGTCTCGGCCGACACCGAAATGGGCGATTACGACGAAGAGCCGACCATCCTCTTCAAGTCCGGCCAACTCCCGCCGCCGTTCAGCGATCCGGACTGAGGGCCAGGCAACCCGCCCCGATAGGTCGCGTTTGCTTTCCTGACAACGGATCGGCGCCGCCCCGGGCGTTCGACCGAAGCTTCAGGACGCCCCATGGCCTACCGCACCCTCAATCCCTTCACCGAACAACTGGTCGAGGACTATCCCGAACACACCGACGACGCCGTCGAGGCCGCCCTGGCCAAGGCCGACGGCCTGTTCCATTCGGATTGGTCCAAGGGCGACATCCAGCCGCGCCTCGCCGTGCTGAAATCCCTGTCGGGCCTGCTGACCGAAAACCGCGACGACCTGGCCCGCACCATGGCCGAGGAGATGGGCAAGCCCCTGGCTCAGGGGCAGGGCGAGATCGATCTGTGCGCCGGCATCGCCGCCTACTATGCCGAGAAGGCCGCCGATTTCCTGAAACCCGAAAAAATCGACAGCGAACTAGGCGAGGCCTGGGTCGAGTTTCATCCGATCGGCGTGCTGCTGGCGGTCGAGCCGTGGAACTTCCCGATCTATCAGCTGATCCGCGTCGTCGCCCCCGCCATCGCGGTCGGCAATCCTGTGCTCTACAAGCACGCGGGCATCGTGCCCCGCTGCGCCGCCCGCTTCGCCGAACTGGTACGTGAGGCCGGCGCGCCCGAAGGGTTCGTCGCCAACCTCTACATCTCCTCGGACAAGGTCGCGGAACTGATCGGCGACGACCGCATCCAAGGCGTGGCCCTGACCGGATCGGAGGGTGCCGGCGCCAAGGTCTCGGCCCGCGCCTCGGAAATGCTGAAGAAGTCCACGCTGGAACTGGGCGGCAGCGACGTCTTCGTGGTGCTGGACGACGCCGACATCGAAAAGGCGGTCGCGGCAGGCGTCGAAGGCCGCCTGTCCAACGCCGGACAGGTCTGCACCGGCTCCAAGCGCTTCATCGTCCAAAAGTCGGTCTCCGACGCCTTCATCAACGGCTTCGTCGAAGGCATGAAGAAGGCCGTCATGGGCGACCCGCTGGACGAGGCCACCGACCTGGGCCCGCTGTCGTCCGAGGATGCGCTGAAGACCCTGACCAAACAGGTCGAGGAGGCGATCCAGCACGGCGCCAAGGCGCTGACCGGCGGCAAGCCCGCCGACCGCACCGGCTTCTTCTATGAGCCGACCGTCCTGACGGACGTCGCGCGCGATAACCCGGCCTTCTATCAGGAGTTCTTCGGCCCCGTAGCCCAGGTCTTCGTGGTCGAGGACGACGATGCGGTCGTGGCCCTGGCCAACGATTCCCGCTTCGGCCTGGGCGGGTCGATCTTCTCGGGCGACACGACCCGCGCCCGCAAACTGGCCTCTCGGATCGAGACCGGCATGGTCTTCATCAACACCACCACGACCTCCATGCCCGAACTGCCGTTCGGCGGCGTCAAACGCTCGGGCTTCGGCCGCGAGTTGGGCGATGTCGGCATCAAGGAGTTCGTGAACCGCAAGCTGGTGGTCGTCAGCGCCGACTGACCACCGCCTTTCGGCAAACAGAAAAGGGCCGGCGGATCGCTCCGCCGGCCCTATTTTCTTGTCTGGGCGAACCGCGACCTATTCGGCGGCGATCGGCGCTTCGGTTTCCGGGCCGCGCGCCAGGTTGCGCAGCACATAGGGCATGACGCCGCCGGCCAGCAGATAGTCCAGCTCGGTCTGGTTATCGATGCGGCAGCGGACCGGGAAGCGGGCCATCTTGCCGTCCGACGGGCGGAACAGCTCGACCCACAGGTCTTGGCGCGGCTTCAGCTTGCCGATGTTGGCGTCCGACAGGCCGCGGATCGTGACGATCTCCTCGCCCGTCAGGCCCAGCTTCAGCCAGCCGTCCTGCTTGAACTGCAGCGGCACGACGCCCATCCCGACCAGATTCGAACGGTGGATGCGCTCGAAGCTTTCGGCGATGACGGCGCGAACGCCCAGCAGGCGCGTACCCTTCGCCGCCCAGTCGCGCGACGAGCCGGTGCCGTATTCCTTGCCGGCGAAGACAACCAGCGGACGGCCTTCCGACTGATACCGCATGGCCGCGTCATAGATCGACATGGTGTCGCCCGACGGGAAGTGCTTGGTTACGCCGCCTTCGATCTCGGGCGTGATGCGGTTCTTGATGCGGATGTTGGCGAAGGTGCCGCGCATCATGACTTCGTGGTTGCCACGACGGGCGCCGTAGCTGTTGAACTCGGCCGCCTCGACGCCGTGGTTGGTCAGATAGACGCCGGCGGGCGAGGTCTTCTTGATCGAACCGGCTGGGCTGATGTGGTCGGTGGTGATCGAGTCGCCGAAGATGGCCAGAACGCGAGCCTCGACCACGTCCTGAACCGCGGTCAGGTCCATCGACAGGCCGTCGAAATAGGGCGGGTTGGCGACGTAGGTCGAGCTGTCGTCCCACTCATAGGTCTGACCGCCGGTGACCTTGATGGCCTGCCAGTGCTTGTCGCCCTTGAACACGTCCTTGTAGCGTTTGGCGAACATGGCGGGGGTGACCGACTTCTTCTGGATGTCGGCGATTTCCTGGCTGGTCGGCCAGACGTCCTTCAGGAAGACGTCATTGCCCTTCTTGTCCTGGCCGATCGGATCCTTGGTGATGTCGATCCGCATCGAGCCGGCGATGGCGTAGGCCACGACCAGCGGCGGCGAGGCCAGATAGTTGGCCTGGACGTCGGGGTTCACGCGGCCTTCGAAGTTGCGGTTGCCCGACAGGACCGAGGTCGCGACCAGGGCGTTGTCATTGATCGCCTTGGAGATCGCCGGGTCCAGAGGACCCGAGTTGCCGATGCAGGTGGTGCAGCCATAGCCGACCAGGTTGAAGCCCAGGGCGTCCAGGTCCTTCTGCAGGCCGGCGTCAGTCAGATAGTCGGTCACGACCTGCGAACCGGGGGCCAGCGAGGTCTTGACCCAAGGCTTGGCCTTCAGGCCAAGCGCATGGGCCTTGCGCGCCACCAGACCGGCGGCGATCAGCACCGACGGATTGGAGGTGTTGGTGCAGGAGGTGATGGCCGCGATGACCACGTCGCCGTCGCCGACGGTGAACTTCTGGCCATCGACCGACACGCGCTCGGCGTCGGTCGGGCGGCTGAAGACGTCGGCCAGGGCGGTCTCGAAGGCCGGGGCGGCGGTGGTCAGTTCGACGCGGTCCTGCGGACGCTTCGGACCGGCCAGCGACGGCACGACGGTCGAGATGTCCAGTTCCAGCACGTCGGTGAAGACGGGGTCTTCCGAGGTCTCGTCGATCCACAGGCCTTGGGCCTTGGCGTAGGCTTCGACCAGGGCGACGCGCGCCTTGTCTCGGCCCGTGGCGGTCAGATAGCCGATGGTGGCGGCCGAGACGGGGAAGAAGCCGCAGGTGGCGCCGTATTCCGGGGCCATGTTGGCGATGGTCGCCTGGTCCTCGATCGTCATGTTCGGCAGGGCGTCGCCGAAGAATTCGACGAACTTGCCGACAACGCCCTTCTTGCGCAGCATCTGGGTGACGGTCAGCACCAGGTCGGTCGCCGTCGTGCCTTCCGGCATGGCGCCGGTCAACTTGAAGCCGATGACTTCGGGGATCAGCATCGGGATCGGCTGGCCCAGCATGGCCGCCTCGGCCTCGATACCGCCGACGCCCCAGCCCAGGACGGCCAGGCCGTTGATCATGGTGGTGTGGCTGTCGGTGCCGACGACGGTGTCGGGATAGGCGACGGTCTTCTTGCCTTCGTCCAGGGTCCAGACGGTCTGGGCCAGGTTCTCCAGGTTCACCTGGTGGCAGATGCCGGTGCCGGGGGGCACGACGCGGAAGTTGTTGAAGGCCGACGACCCCCAGCGCAGGAAGTTGTAGCGCTCGATGTTGCGCTCGTATTCGCGCTCGACGTTCTGGCCAAAGGCCTTGGCCGTGCCGAAGTTATCGACCATGACCGAGTGGTCGATGACCAGATCGACCGGCACCAGCGGGTTGATCTTGGCGGCGTCGGCGCCCAGGGCGCTCATCGCGTCGCGCATGGCGGCCAGATCGACCACGGCGGGCACGCCGGTGAAGTCCTGCATCAGGACGCGGGCCGGGCGGAAAGCGATCTCGTGCTCGACCGAGCCCTTGTTCTCGACCCAGGCGGCGACGGCCTTCAGGTCGGCTTCGGTGACGGACACGCCGTCCTCGTTGCGCAGCAGGTTCTCCAGCAGCACCTTCATCGAGCGCGGCAGGCGGGAAATCCCGGTCAGACCGGCTTCCTCGGCGGCGGGAAGGCTGTAATAGGCGTATTTCTTACGCCCGACGGAAAGGTCCTGGCGGGTCTTGAAGCTGTCGATCGACGGCATGGAGAGTTCCTCTGGTCAGCGCCGCCCGACAATCCGGTTGCGCCTTCGCGCGGCAGACGCAGCGGCTCACAGGGCCCCTGCGCGCGCGGCGAAAGCCTGCTGCGGCGACCGTGCCTATAGCCCCGCCACGCCGCACCGTCCATGTGTCCACACCCCTGACGTGGACATTGAGAAGGGTTCGCAGATTTGGCGCGGCGGGTGAAACGCGATGATCCACACCCTCACCCTCTCCGCCCTGACTGTCTCGCGCGGCGAGCGTCGGCTGTTTCACGGCCTCGACCTGACCTTGCGCGCCGGCGAGGTGCTGGCCCTGACGGGCGCAAACGGGGCGGGCAAGACCAGCCTGCTGCGCGCGATCGCCGGCCTGTTGCGGCCAGACGCCGGGACGGTCGCCTTCCAGGACGGCGACGGCAATAAGTTGGATGAACGGCAGGCGCGTGGACGCGAAACCCATTTTCTCGGCCATCTGGACGGGCTGAAAGGCGGCCGCAGCGCGCGCGAAGAGCTGGGGTTTCAGTGCGACTGGTTGGGCCACACCCAGTACGGCGTCGACCATGCCGTCGAGGCCTTCGGCCTGAAGCCACTTCTGGACTTGGAGGTCCGGCGTCTGTCCGCCGGTCAGCGCCGTCGCCTGGCCATGGGGCGGCTGGTCGGATCGCCACGTGCCCTGTGGCTGCTGGACGAGCCGATGGCGCCGCTGGACGCCCGCTGGCGCGAGGCCTTCGCCGAACAGATGCAGCGCCATCTCGACGCCGACGGCCTGATCGTCGCCGCCGTCCACGATCCGCTGCCCCTGCCGACCCGCGCTCTCGATCTGGGGAGCCTGAAATGAGCCGCCGCGACGCCGATCAGGAGCCACGCCCGCCCGGCCTGCGCGGCGCCACGCGCGTCCTGCTGGAGCGCGAACTGGACCTGGCCTGGGGCGGGGGCGGGGGGCCGCTGCTGGCCTGCGGCTTCTTCGCCTGTCTGACCGCCATCCTGCCGCTGGCGGCCGGCGGCGATCCGCGCACGCTCGGCCCGGTCGCGGGCGGCGTCGCCTGGCTGGCCTTGGCCCTGGCGTCCCTGCTGTCGCTGGAGCGGCTGTTCGAGCGGGACATGGAGGACGGCGGCCTGGACCTGCTGGCGCTGGGCCATCTGTCGCTGGAGCAGGTCGTGCTGATCAAGGCCCTGGCCCAGTGGATCGCCGTCGGCCTGCCGCTCGCCCTGACCGCCCCCGTCGCCGCCCTGGCCCTGGGGCTGCCGGCGTCGCTGACGCCGCTCGTCGCCCTGACCGCCCTGATCGGCGGGGCGGGCTTCGCCTTCACCGGCGCGCTGGGTGCAGCGCTGGCGCTGGGGGCCAAGCGCGGCGGCCTGCTGATCGCCGTGGTCGTCCTGCCGCTATTTATCCCGCCCGTCGTCTTCGGCGCCGGCGCCCTGGAACGCGCCGCATCCAGCCAGCCCGTCGGCCCGGCCCTGGCCCTGCTTTGCGCCTATGTCCTGTTCGCCGCCGTCATCGCGCCCTTCGCCGGGGCGGCCGCCGTTCGGAACGCGCAAGGGTGAGCTTGCCCGTCGCCCCTTCGCCGCGTAAGCGCTGAACCGATGTTCGGCCTGTCCAATCCGCAGCGCTTCATGGCCTTCACCGGCCCGTTGACGCCCGTTCTGTGGGGCCTCGCCGCCGTGCTCCTGGGCGTCGGAAGCTGGCTCAGCTTTTCCGTCCCGGCCGATTATCAGCAGGGCGACACGGTGCGGATCATGTTCGTACACGTCCCAGCCGCCGTCTGGGGTCTGGGCGCCTATGCGGCCCTGGGCGTCTCCAGCTTCTTCGCCCTGGTGTTTCGTCATGCCCTAGCCGACGCCGCCGCCCGCGCCGCCGCCCTGCCGGGCGCAGCCTTCACGGCGCTCGCCCTGTTCACCGGATCGCTGTGGGGCCAGCCGATGTGGGGGACTTGGTGGGTATGGGACGCGCGCCTGACCAGCGTGCTGGTGCTGTTCCTCTTCTACCTCGGCTATATGGCGCTGAGGGCCTCGATCGACGACGAGCAGAAGGCGGGGCGCGCCGCCGCCGTCCTGGGTCTGGTCGGCCTGATCAACCTGCCGATCGTGAAATTCTCGGTCGACTGGTGGAACACCCTGCATCAGCCTGCCAGTTTCCTGAGCCCCGGATCGTCAGGCCTGGACCCGGTCTATCTGCCGCCCTTCCTGACCATGCTGGCGGCCTATGGGGTGCTGTTCGCGGCCCTGTGGCTGACCGCCATCCGCACCGAGATCCGCCGCCGCCGCGTCATGACCCTGCGCGCCCGTTTGGCTCAAGAGGCCTAGATGCTCGACCTCGACATGACTCCCTACGCCGCCTTCGTCTGGCCCGCCTGGGGCGTCAGCGCCCTGGTCCTGACCGCCCTGACCGCCCGCGCCGTCATCGCCTCCCGCAAATGGAAGGGCGAACTCGCACGGCTGGAAACAGACCAAGCTCCGTCGTCAGAGGCAGCAGACTCCAAACGCCCTCAAGTAGCGCGAAGCGCGATAGGGCCAAAAAAGTGAACCGCTGGCTGGCCATCCTCCCGCTGGTCGTCCTCGCGGCGCTGGCGGCCCTGTTCGTCGGCTGGTCGCTGAAGCGCGATCCGGCCTTCAAGCCCGACGCCCTGGTGGGCCAGACCATCCCCGAGACCGTTCTGCCCCTGTTGTCGGGCGATCAGGCGGGGCCAGGCAATCTGGATCTGAAGACCGCCGGCGTCGGTCGGCCCATGCTGGTCAACGTCTTCGCCTCCTGGTGCGCGCCCTGCCGGATCGAACATCCCAAACTCCTGGCGCTGAAGGCGCGCGGCATCGCCGTCGTCGGCGTCGCCTACAAGGACGAGCCGGTCGCCACCCGCGCCTTCCTCGACGAACTGGGCGACCCCTATTCCATGGTGCTGGTGGACCGCGAGGGTCGTGCGGGCCTCGACCTCGGCATCTCCGGCGTGCCCGAGACCTTCGCCGTCGACGCCATGGGGCGCATCACCGCCAAACAGTCCGGCCCCCTGCTAGACGACGCCGACATCGACCGACTGGTCGCCTCCATGCAGGCCCCGCCTCGTCCCGCACCGACCAAGCGGTGAGGCCGCGTTAACCCTTTTTCGAGGGTTTCCGTTAACCATGTCGGCATGAGCGCGATTCGTCCCGGCCTGCCGCTGAACACGCCCGCCCAGGGCCTTGATCTGCCGAGCGCACGCAGCGCCCAGGCGGCCTTCTTCCGCGCTGCAATGGAGCAGACTGCGGCGCCCAAGCCGCCGGTCCCGGCCGCCGCCGTCATGTCGACGATCCGAACCGCCAACCCGGCCCGGCCGGTGGAGGCGCCCCCCGCCCCGGCCCAGCGCGAGGAGCCGCGGATCATGCGCCCCGGCTCCTACCTCGACATTCGGGTCTGATCAGTTCCAGCCGCGGCTGGCGATATATTGCTGCAACGCCTCGATCCGGGTCGCATCCGAAGGGTGGGTCGAAGCGAACTGCGGCGTCTGGGTCTGACGCTGCGCCGCCATCAGTCGCCATAGCGCCACCGCCTGCGACGGCTTGAAACCGGCGCCGGCCATATAGTCCACGCCCAGACGGTCGGCCTCCAGCTCGTCGCGCCGCGAATAGGGCAGCAGAAGGCCGTACTGGGCGGCCAGACCGCCATAGGCGTTCACTGCATCTCCGTATCGACCCGCCGCCCCGCCGACAGCCGCCAGACCGACGCTGGTCACCGTCTGGTTCGAGGCGCGCTCGGCCGCATGGTTGGCGACGACGTGCCCGATTTCGTGACCGATCACGCTGGCCAGCTGGTCGTCATTCTGGACCAGGGCCAACAGGCTGGTCGTCACGCCGATCTGGCCGGACGGCAGAACGAAGGCGTTGGGGCTGGCCTCCGTGAACACCGCATAGTCCCAGGTCCGACCGCCCAGACCCGCCGCCTGGACCAGACGGTCGCCGACGCGCCGGATCCGGTCGACTTGGGCTCCGGTCGTCATCACGCCTGGCTTGGCGATAGCCTCGCGCCAGGCCGCCGTCGACTGCTGCGACAGGGCGGCGTTGTCCACCAACAGCAACTGATTGCGGCCCAGGGCTTCGTTATAGGCGCAGGCGGACACGGCCGAGGCCGCAACGGCGGCGGCCAGGACAAGGGCGGAACGGCGGGGCAGGATCACGGGGGCGGCCTCTTCGAGCAGGACGAAACAGCAAGGCAAATGGTCGCGCTGCGCCTGGGGTTCCACAGTCAATCGATCGGCGTCGCGCCCAGCAGCGTCCGGCACGCCTCCGCCTCGGCCGACAGGGCCTTGCGCTTGGCCTCTCCGAACTTCTCCAGCGTGCGGTAGGGCATGGCCAGCCGCACATTGTCCCGCAGCCGTGGGCGATTGCGCTCCAGAAAGCCCCAGTAGAGCCGGTTGAACGGACAGGCCGCATCGCCGCTCTTGCTCTTCACGTCATAGCGACAGGCGCCGCAGTAGTCGCTCATCCGGTCGATATAGGCCCCCGATGCTGCATAGGGTTTGGACCCCACGATGCCGCCGTCGGCGAACAGGGCCATGCCGCGCGTATTGGGCATCTCGACCCATTCATAGGCGTCGGCATAGACGCACATGTACCAGTCATCGACCTGATCGGGATGCACGCCCAGCAGCAAGGCCAGATTGCCGGTCACCATCAGCCGCTGGATATGGTGGGCGTAGGCGTTGTCGCGCGTGGTCTTCACCACGTCGGCGACACAGGCCAAGTCGGTCTCACCGGACCAGTAGAACCAGGGCAGCTTGCGGTCCGCATCCAGAAAGTTGCGCGCCCGATACTCCGGCGCCTTCAGCCAGTAGATGCCGCGCACGAACTCGCGCCATCCCAGGATTTGCCGGATGAAGCCTTCGACCGCGTTCAGCGGCGCCTTGCCCTTCCGATAGACCGCCTCGGCGCGCTTGCAGACGTCCAGCGGGTCCAGCAGGCCCAGGTTGATCGAGGTCGAGATCAGCCCATGCCACATCCACGGCTGATTCTCCGCTATCGCGTCCTGCCAGTCCCCGAACGACGGCAGGACATCCTTCAGGAAGTGCTTCAGCGAGGCTTCCGCCTCCTGCGCCGTCGTGGCCCAGCCGAACCCGTCCAGCGATCCAAAATGGTCGCCGAACAGCCGCTCGACATCCGCCATCGCCTCGCGCGCCACGGGGTTGGCCGGAATGCGCAGGCGATCGGGCGGCGTCACGCCCTTGGCCAGCTTCTTGCGGTTCTCGGCGTCATAGTTCCAGCGCCCGCCCTCCGGCTGATCGCCGTCCATCAGTATGCCCGTCGCGCGGCGCATCTCGCGATAGAAGAACTCCATGCGCAGCTGCGACTTGCCCGAGGCCCAGCGACGAAAACGGTCGTGGCTGCTAATGAAGCGGCGATCCTCGCGAATCTCGACCGGCAGCCCCGCCCCTTCCGCAAAGGCGGCCAGATGCTCGGCCAGCCGCCATTCGCCGCATTCGGTCATCACCACCGCCTCATGGGCGCCGTTGTCCAGCGCCCGGGCCAGTTCCCCGGTGATAGAACCGCTGTTGTCCGCATCGTCGATCCGCACATAGCGCACATTGACGCCCCGCTCCTTCAGCCGCTCGGCGTGATTGCGCATGGCGGCGAAGACCAGGGCCAGCTTCTGCTTGTGATGCCGAACATAGGTCGCCTCGTCGCGAACCTCGGCCATCAGAACCGTATCGACGTCCGGGTTCAGATCTTTCAGCGCTGACAGGTCGTCCGACAGCTGATCGCCCAGCACCAGCCTAAGCACGGACATGCGTTATTTCCATCACCGGGCCCATTTGCGAGCGAGAGACTGAAGTCGAGGACGCAGGCGCAGAAACACCCGGTACGCTCTCTCCAACGCCGCAAGGACCCAGGGGATGCGTGCGGCCAGGCCCAGCGGGCGCAACAGCGGGATGGCCCGCCACATCGCCGCAAACGCCGCCGCACCCGACAGCGGCCTTCCGTTTTCCGTCGCGTGGAATCGCGCCAGCAGCGTCTCGCGATCCAGCGGGCAGCTCGTCTGACCGTCCGACACATCGACGAAGCGGATCGCGTCGCGTCGATCCAGCCGCCGCATCAGGGCGATCTCGCGTCGGCACAGGGGACAGCCGCCATCGTACCAGACAAGCAAGGGGGTCATGACGGTCGAAGGCTCTCGGCGACGGCGAACGGGCTCGCCATCCTATACGGGCGTCCTCTACAATCTGGATCGCAACCCGCCTCGACAGGTGTCCGATGACGATTGAACCCACCGGCCGACATCGCTTGCCGCCGCTCGCCCGCGTTCTGGGTTTCGCCGGCCTGCTGCCCCAGGCGGCGGCGGTTGTCGTCCTTCTTGCAGGCGATGCTGACCAACAGACCGTCGCCCTCGGCCTGGCCTATGCCTACGCCGCGCTGATCTTCAGCTTCTTGGGCGGCGTCTGGTGGGGACTGGCGGCCGCGACGGGCCTGAAGGCGCCCAAATGGGTCTGGATCGCGTCTGTGGCGCCCTCGCTTCTCGCGCTGGCGACCAGCGTCGTTTGGGCGGCGGGTTCCGACCCGGCCGCGTCTCTGATTGTGCTGGGCGTCTTCATCGCCGCCAGCGTCCTGGTCGATCTGAAGCTGAAGGCGGCCGGTCTGACGCCCGAGGGCTGGCTCGCGCTGCGGGCGCCGCTGTCGATCGGTCTGGGCGTGCTGACGCTCGTCGCCGGACTGATCTGAAAACATCTCAGGCAGCGGGCAAAAAATCGGGGCCTGCCGCAACCGACAGGCCCCTGATTTTATTCGTCTCGACTTGGAGCGGGCGAAGAGATTCGAACTCTCGACCCCAACCTTGGCAAGGTTGTGCTCTACCACTGAGCTACGCCCGCACTCCGTAGGAGCTAGGTGCGCTCCCCGTCGAGGAGGGGGCGTATAGCGGAGGGTTGATCGGTCCTGCAAGAGAGAATTTGCAAAAATCGATCAAGTCCCGCTCACGCCCCCCGCGCCTCAGCGCGGCGCCAAACGAATGGCGCCGTCCAGACGGATGCATTCGCCGTTGATGTAGACGTTTCTAGCCAGTTCCAGCACCAGCGACGCATAGTCGGCCGGCGTGCCCAGACGGCTGGGGAACGGGATGGCGGCGGCCAGGGCGTCCTGAATCTTCTGATCCATCCCAGCCATCATCGGCGTCCACATGATGCCGGGCAGGATGGTGTTGCAGCGCACCCCTTCCTGAGCCAGATCCCGCGCGATCGGCAGGGTCATCGCATAGACGCCGCCCTTGGACGCCGAATAGGCCGCCTGGCCGATCTGGCCGTCCTGCGCCGCGACGGAAGCGGTGTTGACGATCAGGCCGCGCTCGCCGTCCGCCATGGGCTCCAGGGTCACCATGCCCGCCGCCGACTGCGACAAAACGCGGAAGGTGCCGAACAGATTGACCCGCACGGTGCGCTCGAACTGGGCCATGTCGTGGGCCTTGATCTCGCCGGTGTCCTTCTTGCGCGAGACGGTCTTCTGGCCCGTCGCGATGCCGGCGCAGTTGACGGTCAGGCGCTCCTGGCCATGGGCGGCGCGGGCCTTTTCGAAGGCGGCGGCGACCGAGGCGTCGTCGGTCACGTCCAACTGGCAGAAGACGCCGCCGATCTCGGCCGCAATGGCCTCGCCCTTTTCGGCGTTCAGGTCGAACAGGGCGACCTTGGCCCCCGTCGCCGCGATGGCGCGCGCGGTGCCTTCGCCCAGGCCCGAGGCGCCGCCGGTGACCACTGCGGCGATGGTGTTGTCGAGTTTCATCCTGATCGTTCCTATATTGTCGTGAACCTGAGTTTCGTTTGAGGATTTAGCGGCCATGACCGCCAAAGCCAAACCTGCCGATCCATCGGATGTCCTGGACCCGAAAAAGGCGCTCGTGCCGTCGGTGGTAAAGATCAACGAGGCGCGCGTGACCAAGGGCTTCTGGCCCAAGATTCAGCGCACGGCCGCCCGCATCCCCTTTGCGGACCAGGCCCTGGCCGCCTGGTACGCCGCGCGCGATCCGCAGACGCCGATGGCGGCCAAGGGCATGATCTTCGCGGGCCTGGCCTATTTCGTCATGCCGGTGGACGCCATTCCCGACATCTTCGCCGGCATCGGCTATACCGACGACGCGGCCGTCATCACCGCCCTGCTGGCCCTGGTCGGCGCCAACATCAAACGCCGCCACCGCGACCAGGCCGAGGACGCGGTGCAGCGGCTGAAGGCGAAATAACTCAGCTCTCGACCGTCACCACGATCTTGCCAAGCGCCTGACGGTCGCCCAGGGCCTTGATCGCCTCTCCGGCCTTTTCCAGGGGGAAGGTCTGCGACACGCGCGGCCTAATTTTACCGTCCGCGTACATCTGCATCAGTTCGGCCATGTTGGCGGCGTGGGCCTTAGGATCGCGCATCACCGCCGCGCCCCAGAAGACGCCGATCACCGACACCGACTTCAGCAGCGTCAGGTTCAGCGGCAGGGACGGAATGCCCGCCGGGAAGCCGACCACCAGATAGCGCCCGTTCCAGTCCATGGCCCGCAGCGCCGGATCGGCGTAGTCGCCGCCAACCGCATCATAGACGACGTCCGCGCCGTCGCGGCCGGTCGCCAGCTTGAACTCGCCCGACAGCTCTTTCTGCGCCGCCTTGTCCATCGGTCCCGACGGATAGATCAGGCCGTTGTCGGCGCCCAGTTCAAGCGCGAACTCCACCTTGTCGTTGGTCGAGGCGGCGGCGACCACTCGCGCGCCCATAGCCTTGCCCAGTTCGACGGCGGCGGCGCCGACGCCCCCGGCCGCACCCAGCACCAAGAGGGTTTCGCCCGCCTTCAGCTGCGCCCGGTCCTTCAGCGCATAGTAGCTGGTGCCATAGGTCATGATCAGGGCCGCCGCCTCTTCGAAGCTCATGGCGTCGGGGATGGGGATGACCGTCTCGGCCCGCACCGCCAGCCGCTCGACCAGCCCGCCCCAGCCCGGCACGGCGATGACCCGGTCGCCCTTGCGCACGCCCTTGACGCCCTCGCCCACCGCCTCGACCACGCCGGCGACTTCGGCGCCCGGCGAGAAGGGCCGCTCGGGCCGGAACTGGTATTTGTCCTCGATGATCAGGGTGTCGGGATAGTTGATCCCCACCGCCTTGACCTCGATGATCACCTCGCCCGTCTTGGGCGTCGGGTCGAGCACGTCCTCCACGACCAGGGTTTCGGGGCCACCAGGCGTCTTGGACAGAACAGCGCGCATCTTTCCTCCTTGGCCGACATGGCGCGGCCTTCATCGCGACGCTAAAGAGCGCCACGCCCGTTTGAAAGAGGCGATAAGGACAAGGCTCAGGAAGACGACATGACCGCCCTCATCCTCCACGGCGGCGCCGGCGCCCGGCGCGAACGCAACTACGACGCCGAGGTCGTGCATATGCGCGAGGTGGTCGACGCCATGAAGGTTCGGCTGGAGGCGGGCGACAGCGCCTTGGACGTCGCCACCGCCGCCGTCGTCATGCTGGAGGATTCCGGTCTTTACGTCGCGGGCAAGGGCGCCTCGCCCAATCTGGCCGGCGCCTATGAGCTGGACGCCAGCATCATGGACGGATCGACCAAACGCGCTGGCGCCGTCGCCGCCCTGCAAGGCTTCCGCAATCCCGTCGTCGCCGCGCGCGCGGTGATGGAGAAGACGCCGCATATCATGCTGGCGGGCGAAGGCGCTGGCCTGTTCGCCCACGACCAGGGGCTGGAGCCCATCGCCGACGAGGCCGCCTGGTTCACCGGCGCGGGCAAGGGTGAGGACAACCATCCGCCCGGAACCCTCAGCCACGGCACCGTCGGCGCCTGCGTGCTGGACAGCCAGGGCCGTCTCGCCGCCGCCACCTCGACCGCCGGCGTCTTCGGCAAGATGCCGGGCCGCGTCGGCGACACGCCGATCCCCGCCGCCGGAACCTGGGCCGACGCCCACGCCGCGACCTCCTGCACCGGCCAGGGGGAATATTTCATCCGCGTCGCCGCCTCCGCCCAGGTCGCCTGGCGCGTCGCCGCCGGCCAGACCTTGGCCCAAGCGACCCAGGCCGTGATCGACGAAATCGGATCCATGGGCGGCGACGGCGGCATGATCGCCCTGGACGCCGCCGGAAACATCGCCGCCCCCTTCAACAGCCAGGGCATGAAGCACGCCTGGCTGACGCCCGCCGGCGAGATCGGCGTCCAGGTCTTCCGCGATTAGGTCTTTGCGGACATCACGTCGGAGATGGTGGTCAGCAGCAGCTTCAGGTCGATGGGCTTGCTGACCACCGCGTCCATGCCCGCCGCCAGATAGGCCTCGACCTGCTCCACCATCGCATTGGCCGTCAGGGCGATGATCGGCGTGCGGACCAGCCCCTGGTCGGCCTCGCCTTGCCGGATCGTCCGTGTCGCCGTCGGACCGTCCATGTTCGGCATCTGCACATCCATCAGGATCAGGTCCCAGTCGCGCGTTTGCGTCGCTTCGACCGCCTGAAGACCGTCATCGACGATCTCGACCTCGATCCCGACCTGGCCCAGAAGGCCCCGGATTACCTGCTGATTGACCGGATGGTCCTCGGCGACCAGCACCCGCAGCGCCCGCTCTGGCTCGGCGTCCGGCGCTTCCTCGCCGGCCTTCACAGGTTGCGCCGGCGTCAGCGGCAGCGTGACGACGAAGATCGCCCCTTCGCCCGCCTCGCTCTCCACCTCGATCCGGCCGCCCATCAGCTCCACCAGGGTCGCTACGATCGACAGGCCCAACCCGGCCCCGTCACGCCGGTCGACGGCCGCCGCCTCGATCTGGGCGAAGCGCGTGAAGAGTTGCCCGATCTGGTCCGCCGGTATGCCCCGCCCGGTGTCCGACACCCTGAACACCACTCCGGCGTCCGTGCGCGCGACATCCAACGCCACCTGCCCCTCCGCCGTGAACTTGATGGCGTTGGACAGCAGGTTGAACAGGATTTGACGCAGCCGGACCGGATCGGCGCTGACCCAGCCCAGGCCCGGCGACACCACGTGGACGGCCAGGCCCTTGCTTTCGGCCAAGGGCCGCAGCGTCTCAGTCACCTCGTGCACCAGGGCGTCCGCATCGATGGGCTGCGCCACGATCTCCAGCCGCCCCTCCTCGATCCGCGACAGGTCCAAAATCTGGTTGATCAGGTCCAGCAGCGTGTGGGCCGAACGGTCTAGGATCTCCAGTCGCGCCTTCTGCCGACCCTCCAGCGCGTCGCCCGCCATGATCTGCGCCATGCCGATGACGCCGTTCAGAGGGGTGCGGATTTCATGGCTCATATTGGCCAGGAAGCGGGATTTGGCGGCATTGGCCTCGTCCGCCTCCTGACGCGCGCATCGGGCGGCGTCGCGGTCCAGCACGGCCGCCTCATGCGCCGCCTGCACGTCTATCAGCAACGCCTTGTTGCGCTGGTCCGCCGCGAACAGGTCGCACCACAGGGCGTGGGTCGCGCGCGAGATGATGAACAGGATCGTCGCCAGCATGACGAAGGCCGCCGCCACCGCCAGACCGTGCGGCCCCATCAGCGAGGGATAGATCACGACCAGCACCGTCGCGCAGATCGGCGCCGCCGCCAGCGCCAACAGCCGAGGCGCCGCGCTGAACTGAACGAAGGCCACACCGATCGACCAGACCTGGATCAGCACCACCACCAGCATCACATCGGCGCGGGGATTCATCAGCCAGGCGATCAGCGGCCCGGACACCCCCAGGGCGAAGCGGATCGCCACGATGGCCATCAGCAGCGGCGGCCAGCCCGCGACGGGCGCCTCAGCCTTCTGGTAGCGCCTGACGCGCCCTTGCGCCCAGGCATCGAACGCCATGCCGACGAGGGCGAACCCCAGCCCCACCCACGGCTGGCCGAGGGCCGCCAGGATCAGCCCGGCGGCAGCCCAACTGCCGTAGAGAACGGCGGGCGGAGTAACCATATTTTGCAGGACGAAGGCCCAGCCCGCGATCTTTTCGTCGGAGACAGAAGTCGCTTTCGCTCGTCTCGGCACGCGTCCTCGGCTTGGGTGGTCGCTGGGATGCGACCTCTTGGCGAATAGAGCGCCGTCGGGGGTTTGTCCATGAACGACCCGCGCCTTATCCGGTTCATTACAGCTCGGTAAGGTGCAAGACGCCCAATCGCTGATACGGTCTCGGCGCCCGGCGTTCCGGGCTTCGGAGCCTCTCATGAAATCCCGCCTGATCGCCACAGCTGCCGCCTCGGCCCTCCTTCTCGGCCTCGCCGCCCCCGCCTTCGCAGAGGGCGCGCCCGCCCCCGCAGCGGTCCAGGCGCCCCAGGGCGTCGTCGTCCCCCCGCTGGGCTTCGCCAAACGCGTCCTGCCGAACGGGCTTGAGGTCTACACCTCGCGCGACGCCGACACGTCCAACGTCACGGTCCAGGTCTGGTACAAGGTCGGCTCCAAGGACGATCCCGCCGGCCGGTCGGGCTTCGCCCACCTGTTCGAACACCTGATGTTCAAATCGACCACCAACCTGCCACCCGAGACCTTCGACCGGCTGACCGAGGACGTGGGCGGCTCCAACAACGCCTTCACCGCCGACGACACCACCGCCTATTTCGAGACCGTGCCCGCAAACCATCTGGAGCGGATGCTGTTCGCCGAGGCCGACCGCATGGGGTCCCTGGTCGTGGACGAGCCGACCTTCGTCGCCGAGCGCGACGTGGTGAAGGAGGAATACCGCCAGCGGATTCTCGCCAACCCCTACGGCCGCCTGTTCGGCCTGTTCGTGCCCGAGACCATCTATCAGGACAGCCCCTATCGCCGCCCCGGCATCGGCTCGATCGAGGAGCTTGAGGCGTCTTCGCTCGACGACGTTCGCCGCTTCCACGCCACCTATTACCGGCCCGACGCCGCCTATCTGATCGTGGCCGGCAACTTCGACCAGGCCCAGCTGGATCGCTGGATCGACCAGTATTTCGGCCCGCTGAAGAACCCGACCACGCCGGTCCCCACCAACAATGTCGTCGAGCCCGAGCCGACGGGCCCGCGCAACGTCACCTACTATGCGCCGAACGTGCCTCTGCCCGCCGCCGTCGTCGCCTGGCCGACGGTCAAATACGCCGACGCCGACCGCGCCGCCCTGACCGTTCTGGACGGTATCCTGTCCACCGGCGAAAGCAGCCGTCTGTATCGCTCGCTGGTCTATGACAAGCAGATCGCCGCCCAGATCGGCTCGACCCCCGACTTCTCGCAGCAGGCCGGCAATCTGTCCGCCCTCGCCATCATGGCCCAGGGCCACACGGCCGAGGAGGGCGTCGCCGCCCTGAACCAAGAGATCGGCAAGCTGCGCGACACGCCCGTCAGCGCCGCCGAACTGGCCGAGGCCAAGAACGAGATCATCGCCAATACGCTGCGCAGCCGCGAGACGGTGGACGACCGCGCCACCGCCCTGGGCTTCTCGCTGATCAACACCGGCTCGGCCGCCGCCGCAGACGAGGAAGTGGCCCAGATCCAGGCCGTAACCACGGCCGACATCCAGCGCGTGGCTCGCAAATATCTGACGCCGCAACGCCAGTCGACGATCACCTTCCTGGCCGCCGACGCCGAACACCCCGCCTCGGTCCAGAAGATGAATGTGGACGCGCCGGTCAAGGTGGCCGACCTGGCCCCCTCCGGTCCGCCCGCCGTCCTGCTGCCCGAGGCCGAACGCAAACCCCTGCCTCAGCCGGGCGCCGAGGTCGCGCCCGTCACCCCCGCCGTCGCCGACTTCCGCCTGGACAACGGCCTGCGCGTCCTGGTCGCCCCTACCGACGGCGTGCCGCTGGTCTCGGGCCGCCTCAGCTTCGACGCCGGTTCGTCGGATGATCCGCAGGGCAAGGCCGGCGTCGCCGCCATGACCGCCGCCCTTCTGACCCAGGGCACCAAGACCAAAACCGCGCCCGAAATCGCCACCCAGATCGAACAACTGGGCGCCAGCGTGGGCGCATCGGCCGGGGTCGATTTCTCGAACGTCTACGCCAACGCGCCGTCGAACGCCTTCCCGGCGACCGTCGCCCTGATGGCGGATCTGGTGAAGAACCCGACCTTTGCCGGCGAAGAGCTTGAACGTCAGCAGGCCCAGACCCTGGACGGCCTGCGCGTCGCCCTCAGCCAGCCGGCGTCCATCGCCGGCATGACGGTCGGCCGCGTCATCTACGGCGACGCCCCCTATGGCGCGACGATCACTCAGCAGACGGTTCCGGCCATCACGGCGGCCGACGTCGCCGCCTTCCACGCCGCCCGCTATCGGCCGTCGGACGCGACCCTGGTCTTCTCGGGCGACATCACGCCGGCCGCCGCCCGCGCCCTGGCGCAACAGGCGTTCGGCGACTGGCGCCCAGCCGGCGCGGCCCCCGCTGCTGCGACCAACCCGGCCGGTCAGCCCCTGGCTCCGCGCATCGTCGTGGTGAACCAGCCGGGCGCCGGTCAGGCCGCGGTCTTGGCCGCCGTTCGCGGCGTATCGCGCACCGATGCGGACTTCTTCCCGCTGACGGTCGGCAACACCCTGTTGGGCGGCGGCTTCTCGTCGCGCCTGAACCAGGAGATCCGCATCAAGCGCGGTCTGTCCTACGGCGCCTCGTCGTCGCTGGGCGCACGGGCGGATGCGGGCCTGTTCACCGCCTCGACCCAGACCAAGAACGAGACCGCCGACGAGGTCGCCGATCTGATCCTGGCCGAGATCGCCAAGCTGGGAACCGAAACCCCGACCCAGGCCGATCTGGCCCCGCGCCGCGCCACCCTGATCGGCGGCTTCGGCCGCTCGCTGGAGACGGTGGACGGCCTGGGCGCCCTGGTCGCCAACCTGGCGCTCTATGATCTGCCGCTGAGCGACCTCGCCGACTACGCCGGCCGAGTTCGCGCCGTCACGCCCGAACAGGTCGAGGCCGCCTTCGCCGAACACCTGCCGGTCAACCGCGCCAGCCTGGTCATCGTCGGTGACGGCTCGAAGTTCCTGGACGATCTGCGCGCCAAACACCCGAACCTCGAAGTCATCGAGGCCGGCGCCCTGAACCTGAACAGCGGTTCGTTGAAGTAAGGCCGGATCGGCAAGCCCCTCCTTCCTCTTGCGGCGAAGGAGGGGGGTCGGCCGCCAGCCGTCCTATTTTCAGGACCAAAGTCGTCTCTTTTCAGGGACTTTCGGGGCGCCGTCGACAATCACCCATACGGGCTTCGATTGGGGATATGATCCATCCTCGATCTTTGACATCGCGATCTGCCCCTCCCGCGACCTTAGGTCTCAAGGCCGGGCCGACCTGCCTCGACAATTGCACACGTGCAATGCGAGCGCAGATTTATCCCTGCGATTTCCGTCTCTTGGCGCCGAATTGCACGCCATTGCACGCTTTTCGTCGGGTACAATTTCCGTCCGCTAGGCCGACAGACACACCACCTGGGCCACGCGCAGGTCGCGTCTCAGGCGGTTGGACACCTGGCCGTAATCCTCGGTCGTGATGGCCTGGCCGCGCGCGTCGTCGGCCGGCGTCTGTTCGCCGCGAATGGCCGGCCCGAACGTCTCCGGCGCCGTCGTATAGATCCGGCCCCGCCTCGGCGCCTCGGCGATGGTGACACCCACGACGCGGCCCTGCGCATCCAAGGCCGGCGCGCCCGACAGGCCCGACAATGTGCCCTCAAGCCCGTTGGTGCGCCCGACCTCGGCCCAGGACAGCACCGGCTCGTCGCGCGCCCCTCGCCCGAAGACCTTGAGGGTTTCGCGTCCCAGCAGGCGTGACGTCACCTCGCCGGGACGCCCCTGAGGAAAGCCCGGATGGAAGGCGCGCTGACCCTTGCGCAGCGGCGCCTCGACCGCCACCGGCAGCGCGGCGGGACCGCCGTCGGTGATCAGCAAGGCGACGTCGGCGCGCGGCGCCAGACGGACGTCGGCCGCGACCGCCCGCCCCTCGCCCACCACCAGCGCCGGCTTGCGGCATCCTTCGACGACATGGCGCGCCGTCACCCAACGCCCCCGTCCTGCGATGGAGAACGCCGTGCCCGACGACGGCTTGAACGGCGCCTCGCCCGCATCGACGGTTACGGCGGCGTCAAAGGGCGTGATGGGGCCCAACAGCGCGCCCTCGGCGACATCGGCGTCGGCCTCCGCGACCGGCGGCGCATCGGCGTTCTCGCGTCGCCCCAGGGACACCGCCAGAAACACGGCCGCCACCGCTCCATAGATGGCCCAGTCCGGCAGGCGGGGAAACTGCATCGCTCCGGCCGATCAGCCGGTCAGCGCGGCGGACAGGATGACGGCCGTCGCCAGCTTGGCGCCCAGCAGCACCACCGCCGCCGAAATCTCGCCGTGGCGGATCCGCTCTGGCAGGCCCGTCAGCAGCAGGTCCACGACCCGGAAGGCCAGAAGCTGCAGCACCACGGTCGCCACGCCCCAGATGGCGATGTCGCGCACCGAGGTCGACACCGACAGCGACACCGCCAGCGGCACCGCCAATCCCACCAGAATGCCGGCGAAGGCTATGGCGGCGGCGACATTGCCTTGACGGATCAGGGCGACCTCCTTCCACGGCGTCAGCAGCGCATAGACCGTCGCCCCCGCCGCGAGCAGCAGCAGGGTCACGATCAGGTGCATCACCATGACCGGGAAGCCCGAGGCGAAAGCCTGCACCTCGGCGCTGGAAAGGACGTTCGACAAGGACGGGTCCATACCCAGACGCCTTGCCCGATTGTCGCCCCAATCCGCAAGCGCGCCGGGGACACACTGCGTGACATTATGTGTCCGAAGGTTGTGCCCTCTCACTAAGAGAGGACACGAGGATCAGGCCGCCGCCTGCTCCGCCTTCCTGAGCGTACTGGCCCGGACCTTTTCGCTTTCGGACTTCAGCTGGCCGCAGGCGGCCAAGATGTCGCGGCCGCGAGGGGTGCGGATGGGTGACGCGTAGCCGGCCTTGTTCAGGATGGCGGCGAAGCGCTCGATCGTCTTCCAGTCCGAGCATTCGTATTCGACGCCAGGCCAGGGATTGAACGGGATCAGATTGATCTTGGCCGGAATGCCCTCGATCAGCTTCAGCAGGGCGCGCGCCTCTTCGGGGCTGTCGTTGACGCCCTTCAGCATGACGTATTCGAACGTCACCCGACGCGCGTTCGACAGGCCCGGATAGGCCCGGATCGCCGCCATCAGCTGGTCCAGCGGGTACTTCTTGTTCAGCGGCACCAGCACGTCGCGAAGCGCGTCGTTGGTGGCGTGCAGGCTGATGGCCAGCATGGCCGCCGTTCGGTCGCCCAAGGCCTGAAGCTGCGGCACCACGCCCGAGGTCGAGACCGTGATCCGACGACGCGACAGGGCGATGCCCTCATTGTCCGAGATGATGTCGATGGCGTCGGCGACGTGGTCCAGATTGTAGAGCGGCTCGCCCATGCCCATGAAGACGATGTTGGACAGGCGCCGGTCTTCCTTGGGCGACGGCCATTCCTCAAGGTCGTCGCGCGCCACCTGGACCTGGGCCACGATCTCGGCGGCGGTCAGGTTGCGCACCAGCTTCTGCGTGCCGGTGTGGCAGAAGGTGCAGTTCAGGGTGCAGCCGACCTGGCTGGACACGCACAGGGCGCCGGCCCGGCCCACGTCGGGAATATAGACGGTCTCGATCTCGATGCCCGGCGCGGTGCGGATCAGCCATTTGCGCGTGCCGTCCTTGGACACCTGGCGTTCGACGACCTCGGGGCGCGCCAGGGTGAAATGCTCGGCCAGCTTGGCCTGCATGTCCTTGGCGACATTGCTCATGGCCGAAAACTCGGTCACGCCATAGTGGTGGATCCAGCTCCACACCTGGCTGGCGCGCATCTTGGCCTTTTCGGGCGGACAGACGTCCGCGTCGATCAGGGCCTGGCGCAGGCCGGCGCGCGTCAGACCGCTGAGGTTGACGGTAGCCTTGACGGCGGGCGCGTTAGAGACGCGCGAAAGATCGAGCGTGATGCTCAAGGCGGCGATCCTGCGTGAGGTTGAGCCGGCCTATATAGCACGGATCCCGGCGATTGCATGGCCGGGGCGGATTCGACTGCCCTTAGAGGCCCACGTCCCAGACGCCGGCGTCGCGCATCCGGGTCTCGCGCGCCTCCTCGGCCCGACCGCCCATATCCTTGGCCATGCTGCGGATCGCGGTCGAGACGGTGGCCTTGTGCACGCCCGGCACGATCGCGTGGACGAAGGCGGCGCCGGCCAGACCGAGCAGCTTGAAGCCGAAACCGGCGGAGGCGGCCATGTGCTGAAGATAGGTCTCGTCGACCTCGCGCGGGTGGTCGCGGAACAGGCGGTCGAACGGGGTCGAGCCCGAACGGCGGCGGTCGATCGTCGTCTGACTCATGGCGGCGGCCTTCCCTGTTTCCTCGAGATACATGGTCACGCCGGACGGCCGACGACGCAACCCCCATCGCGATCTGTTCATTGGACGTGACCGACACGCCACCTGCCCGCTTCAGACCCATCGTCAGAAGTGAAAACTCGGTCTAGGGTCGGCGTTCGATCAAGGAAATGCCCATGCCGATCCGCCTTTCGCCCGCCTCTTCCATGGCCGTCGCCCTGGCCCTGTTGGCCGCAGCGACGCCGGTGCTGGCGCAGTCGAGCGCGGCAGGCCTGCCCTATGACGCACGGCGCGGGGTCTTCAGCTTCTCGTCGGGGCTCGAGGGCTCGCTTCCGGCTGTTGTGCAGGTCACGACCCTGGGCCAGTCGCGCGGTCCCAGTTCGGACGCGGCCGATCCCAAACCCTACGCCTCCGGATCCGGCGTCATCGTCGATGCGGCCGAGGGGTTGGTGATCACCAACAATCACGTCGTCGAGGGCGGGCGTAAGTTCACCGTCGATCTGACGGACGGTCGTCTGTTCGACGCTGTGCTCGTGGGGGCGGACAAGGCGACCGACATCGCCGTGCTTCGCATCACGCCCGACGGTCGGCCGCTGAACCTCAAACAGGTCCAGACGGTGGATTCCGACACCCTGCGCACCGGCGACCTGGCCTTCGCGGTCGGCTATCCGCTGGGCCTGGACCAGACCCTGACCATGGGCGTCATCTCGGGCCTGAACCGCTCAGGGCTAGGCGATGCGGTCGAGGACTATATCCAGACCGACGCGGCCGTGAACTCGGGCAACTCCGGCGGGCCGCTGCTGGACAGCCGGGGGCGGCTGATCGGTATCAACACCTCGATCCTGTCGGGGGGGCTCGGCGGCGGCAATGACGGCATCGCCTTCGCCGTGCCGACGCGGATCATGCTCTACGTCGCCGACCAGTTGAAGAAGAACGGCGAGGTCAAGCGCGGCGCGACCGGGGCCATCTTCGGCTCGCTGAACGCCGAACGCGCGCGCGAGCTGCATCTGGGCATCGTGCGTGGGGCCGTTGTCGCCGATGTCTCGCCGGGATCTCCAGCCGAACGCGCGGGCCTGCGCCACAACGACGTCATCACCCGGATTCAGGGCCGGCCCGTCGCAAACGCCGGCTCGGTCAACGCAACCATCGGCATCGCCGCGCCGGGCTCGGACCTCAGCGTCTCCTATCTGCGCGGCGGCCGCGAGGCGACCACGTCGCTGGCGGTCGAGACTCCCGCTGAACAGCCCGTGATTGTCGGCGCCCAGTCGGTGCTGGCCTATGGGGCGACGCTGCGTGACCAGGACGGCGGCGCCCAGGTCACGGCCGTCGCGGCCGGCTCGCCTGCCGCCCAGGCCGAACTGACGGCCGGCGATGTGATCACCGCCATCGCAGGCGTGCCCGTCGCCGACGCTCGCGCGGCCGCCACCGCCCTGCAGGGCGCCTCGGGATCGGTCGAAGCGACCGTGCTCAGAAACGGAGAGACCCTGAACCTGACCTTGTCGCTCTAGGCGGGGTCAGACGCCGACGTTTCGCTGTCTGGCGGGCTCCAGACAGCGAAACGCCCGCCTTGCCAGGGAGGGGGAGGGGAAAGGCAGGGCGGGCGCTCGCTTGGAGGAAGCATCGGCCGCCGGAGCCCGTAAACTGGAAACATCCAGGGGGGCTGGGGGGGCTGTTCAGGATCCGGGACGCTTCCGAACTCCGACGAGCCGATGGTCGATATTTCGTTGCGCATACGGGCGGGCGAAGGACCGAAACGGGGCCATTTCGTGTCTGCGTCGATTTCCTGACCGCCTCTGGCGTCTGGCATCCAGCGGCCTAAGTTAAACCTATGAGCCTGAACCCTCACGACACGACGCCGGCGCCCGGCCCCGTCTTCTTCGACCGTCGCGAACTGGACCCGATCCTCAGGGTCTATGGCCGCATGGTCGCGCTGGGCGAATGGCGCGACTACGCCATGGTCGGGCACAAGGACTTCGCCGAGTTCGCCGTCTTTCGCCGCAGCGGCGACGCCCCGCTCTACCGGATCGAAAAGCGACCTGCCCTTCAGACCCGCCAGGGCCAGTGGGCCGTCATCGGCGAAGGCGGCCAGATCCTGAAACGCGGCCGCGACCTGACCCAGGTGCTGCGCGTCTTCGACGGCCGCCGGTTTCAGGTGGTGGAGTAGCTCAGGTCGCCTCGCCCCGGCGGACGATGATGCCGATCGACGTGGTCGTGAAGCCCATCAGCATCATCTTCAAATGCGGGTCATGGCGATACGGCGGCATGTCCAGGTATCGATCAACAGCCCCTTCGCCGGGATTCCAGTCCATCGCCGACATTTCGTGTCCTTTGGCCCGCAGACGATCCGCAAGCGCCTCAAAGTCGCGCTTGCGGAACAGAACCGTTCCCAAGTTGTCGACGGTCTCATCATCGGACGACACATTGTACTCAGTGGTGTGAACGGCCCAGCCGCCCGGCTTCAGACAGTCGATCGACCGCTCGATGAAGGCTAAACCCTTCTCGATCGACCCCAGGTGCTCCAGCGCACAGGCCGACCAGCAGAAATCATAGCCTGTAAGCTCTTCCGGAATGGCGTTCATGTCACAGAAGCGGAACTCCACATTGCGATCGAACAGGTCATCAGCACAAATAGCGCGATTGCGCAGCGCTTCCTTGCCGTCGGCATGTTGTTTGGTTGCGGCCCAGCCCGTTTCGGCCTTGCCGTCCGGCGCCAAATCAGTCGCCGTAACAAAGACGCCTTCCGAAGCGAACATCGCCGTAAGCGGCTCGCGTCCGACGCCGAATCCCACCCCACGGCGCCCACTGACGCACACGCCACGCTCCCAGAGCGCCTGCGAGATGAACACGAACTCCCAGAGCTTTCTGTGATACCGCAAGCCCTCGCCCAGGCGCGAGGTCCAGAATGAGAAATAGGGCTGCTGAAAGCTGTCCTGCCGACACAGAGCGCCACGATCGAACACTCTGTTTCCAGGGCTCGCATCGGTGAGCAGCGGCGGCTGTCCGCGCCAAACAACCTCTTCCGGCAGCATCAGCTGTGCAAGCCCCTGCTGGATTTCGCGGCGCTGCTCGCGCTGGCTGATCTCCATCCGGCGTACCGAACGTTCCACTGCAACCATCCGGGAAGGCAGCGTCCTGAGTCGAGCGATCATTCGTAGCCCGCGACCAAGCCTGCTCACAGTCATGGTGGATATCTCCTCATAGCGCGACGCCTTCAGGAGAGCGCAGACCGCATACCCTTGCCAAGCCTCGTTACCACCTGTGAGCGCAGACACAACAGGTGGCTAGACGAGCAGCACTTTTGCTGGCCCCATCTAATTGATTCTACTGAATACAGAGAAAGGGCCCCGCGAGGGGCCCTTTCCGTATCCGTCTTGCGACCGATCTCAGTTCCGGTTGCCGCCCATGAAGGCCAGCAGGAATTGGAACAGGTTCACGAAGTTGATGAACAGGCTCAGAGCGCCGAAGCCGGTCGCTACGCCCATAGCGTTCTGGTCGCCACCCAAGGCGTAGTAGGTCATCTTCAGACGCTGGGTGTCGTAGGCGATCAGGCCCGAGAAGATCAGCACGCCCAGGCCCGAGATGATCAGATAGAAAGTCCCGGACTGCAGGAACATGTTCACGATCGAGGCGATGATCAGGCCGATCACGCCCATGATCAGGAAGGTGCCCATGCCGGTCAGGTCCTTCTTGGTCGTGTAGCCCACCAAGCTCAGACCGCCGAAGGCCGCCGCCGTGACGAAGAAGGTGGACGCCAACGAACCCTGCGTATAGCGCAAGAACAGGACGCCGAGGCCCGCGCCGATCGTCGCGACCACGGCCCAGTAGAGCATGTTCACGCCCTTGGCCGTCGGGTTCTTCATGAAGAACATCGAGCCGAACAGCATCACCAGCGGCGAAAACTGGACGATCATGCCCAGGATCGTCAGGCCGATCCGGCCGTCCGCCGCCTGGACGAACAGCAGACGCTGGACTTCGTAAACATTGCCCGTGACATAGGCCAGGGCGCCGGCGACCACGAGGCCGAGCGCCAGCTTGTTGTAGACGCCCAGCATGAAGCTGCGCAGGCCGGCGTCGACCGACATGTCGGCCGTCTGCGGCAGAGGACGGGCGTAACCGTTGTTGAAATCGCTCATGGCGACGAACTTTCTCCGATTGGCCGGAGAGGCTTCTCCGGTCACAGGCTTTGAATATCGTGAGCCGAGGCCCGCGCTGCAAGGAAAACTGGACTTGGAGGCTTGTGTTCCGGCCGCTACTTTCGGTCGCATGCTTCGTCTGTTCACCGCCCTGACCCTGCCGCCCGACGTCGCAGAGACGCTGAAACGACGGCAATCGGGCCTGCCCGGCGCAAGGTGGCGGCCGTTGGACGCCCTGCATGTCACGCTCGCCTTCTATGGCGAGATCGATGAACGCTGCGCCGACGACTTGGCGTCGGAGCTGACGCGCGTGACGGGCGGCCCGTTCGGGATCGCGCTGAAGGGCGTCGGCTGTTTCGGCGACGACCACCGCAGCCACACGCTGTGGGCCGGGGTCGAAACGCCCAATGAGCGACTGTCGGTTCTCGCCGGGCGCTGCAAGGCCGCCGGAGAACGCGCCGGGATCGCCATGGAGGCGCGCACCTACAAACCGCATGTGACCTTGGCCTATCTGAAGACCCAGACCAATCCCGACCGGCTCGGAGCCTGGGTGTCGGGGCATAATCTGCTGCATTCGCCGCCGATCCGCATCGATCGCTTCGGCCTGTATTCCAGCGTCCTGACCGACAGCGGCAGCCACTACGAACTGGAGCGGGAGTATCTGCTGTGAGCACTGCCCCCTACGCCCTGCCGCCCCATGTCGCTCTGGGGCCGACGCTGGAGACCGAGCGGCTGATCCTGCGTCCACCGGCGGTTGAGGACTTTCCGCGCTGGGCCGCGTTCATGGCCGATCCCGAGACCGCCCGCTTCATCGGCGGGGTTCAACCCGCGCCCCAGGTCTGGCGCCTGATCTGCACCGTCGCGGGCATGTGGGCCCTGACGGGCGAAGGGATGTTCTCCATCCTGGAAAAGGAGACCGGCCAGTGGATCGGCCGTATCGGGCCGCTGCACCCCTATGGCTGGCCGGGCCGCGAGGTGGGCTGGAGCCTGCATCGCGACGCCACCGGCAAGGGCTATGCCGTCGAAGCGGCCGCAGCCACGATGGACTACGCCTTCGAGGTGCTGGGCTGGGACGACGTGATCCACTGCATCGCGCCCGAGAACCTGCCCTCGGCGGCGGTCGCGACACGGTTGGGTTCGCGCAATCGCGGGCCGGGCGCCCTGCCCGAACCCCTCCAGGACATTGCCATCGATCTGTGGGGCCAGACGCGCAACGAATGGATGGTGAATCGGGTGCGCCTAAAGCGCTGACCACAACCGAACGCGGCGGCGCGTCGTATCCCTTCCAAACCGAACGAGGATACGCCCATGTTCCGCGCCAGCCTGATCGCCGCCGCCGTCGCGCTCGCCGCCCTGCCGTCAATGGCGTTCGCCCAAGCGTCTAATGTCGATCTGAACCGCTTCGACGGCCGATGGTTCGAGATCGAGCGCAACCACAACAACGTCCAGAAGGACTGCAGCCGGGCGCAGATCGACTTCACGCCGCAGGGCGCCGCCGACCGCTACGCCATCACCGTCACCTGCGTCCGGCGCGCCGATGCCAAGGTCGAGACGCTGCGCGCCAACGCCCGCGTCACCGACACCACGACCAACGCCAAGTTCCGCTTCAGCCTGACCGGCCTGCTCAGCTTCGGCGGCTTGGCCGGTCAGAACTACTGGGTCTACGACCACGCGCCGGACTACAGTTGGGCGATCATGGGCCTGCCGGACAAGTCGAACTGGTGGATCTGGCACCGCAATCAGAATGCGTCCCAGGCCGAGCGCGACCGCATCCTGACCCGCGTCCGCGCCCTGGGCTTCAGCACCGGCCGCCTGGTGCACACCGGCTTGTAAAGGCACCGCTTGCGATAGGAACGTAGGCGGAACATAAGCTGTCGGCATGTCCGCCGTCGCCCATCTCGAACTCGTCTTCAGCCGTCCCGAAACCACCCTTTCGGTGACGCGCGGTGCGGCGCGGCTGATGATGGACATGGGCTATGCGCCCCTCTTGGAAGTCTGCCTGCCCAATGGCCGCCGCGCCGATGTCATGGCGATCGGGCGTAAGGGCGACATCGTCATCTGCGAGGTGAAGTCGGGCGTCGAGGACTATCGCGTCGACCGCAAATGGCACGAGTACGGACCGTTCTGCGACGCCTTCTTCTTCGCCGTCGCGCCCGAGTTTCCCCAGGACATCCTGCCCGACGAACCGGGCCTGATCGTCGCAGACGGATTCGGCGGGGCGGTCGTGCGAGACGCGCCGGTGATCGGCTTGGCGCCCGCCCGCCGCAAGGCGCTGACGCTGGCCTTCGCCCGGTTGGGGGCGATGCGGACTTTGCGGGACTAAAGTCGGCGGAAGACGGCGGTTGCGAAACCCTCGGCGACCAGACGCGCCTCGACCTCGGCCAAGCCCTCGATCACCACGCCCTTGCCGCCTGTCGCGTGAATGATGCGTTCGCCATCCAGCATCAGCGCCGAATGGCCGGTCCAGTCCTGATCGTCGTTCGGCGCCAGCCAGACGACGATGTCGCCGCGCTGTAGATCCGATGAAGACGCCGCTCGACCCATCTGGGCCTGTGCGTCCGACCGGCGGGGACCGGGCAGGCCGCATGCCAGCAGGGCCTGCTGCACCAGGCCGGAACAGTCGGTGGAGATCGAAGACCGTGCGCCCAACTCATGCGGACGGCCGAGCAGCCGCTCGGCCACCGCGACCAGATCCGTCTCGAACGCGCCGACCGGCTTCAGATCAGCCTCGGCCACATCCGTCGCCTCGACGACCAGAGCGTTCAGCGGCAGGGCGGCGTCCACCCCGGCGATCCAGTGCGTCGCCAACGGCGCGCCGGCCGACAGACTGTCCAGGACGACCCAGCCGACGACGCCATCGCGACGCGCCCGGCCCCAGGCCCGCCCGTTCGACCGATCCAGGACGTCGAAGATCTCGCCATGCAGAAGCTGGTCGATCCGACCGTCAACGTCGGACAGGATGTCGGCCACGGCGACACGACAATGCATGGCCTCGGTCGCCCGATAGGCGTCTGCGCGCACCAGCCCTTCCAGCGCCTGTTCGGCGAGGTCAGGGCGAGCGAGGCGGTCGCCGGGCGGAAGAAGGTCGAGGACGTCGGTCAACGTGAACTCGCATTGCTGAACCCACAGTCTTATCCCCCGATGGCTTAGGGGCCGTTAACGCGGTACGGTTTTGCGAAAGAAAATCAACAGAACCGCGTTCTCGAAAACACGACGCCGCCTTGAAGCTTCGCCCATCAACGCCATGTCGCTTGGCGGACGTCATGTCGATGCGTTGGAGGCTCTGATGATTTTGTGGCTGGTTTTGCTGATCTTGCTGGCCCTGACGGTCGCAGACCAGGGACCTGTCGGGATCGCTATAAGACGATGGCTCGTGGAGGCGCCGGCGCGCCATCTTTCGCGTATGACCGCAGGACAGACGGCGGGCCTTTGTCTGGTCGTGACGCTGGGCGTCGCCGCCATTGTTCTATTCGAGGCGGATGGCGCCCGAATGTTCGCTATGGCGGCGCCAGACATGATCGCTTGGGCACTGATGTTCGACGTGACCGTGATTTTCGATCTGGTCGTACTAGCCATCAGTCTGCGCGCTGTCGCCGGGTGGCGTGGCCTGATGCGGCAGTGGGAATTTGCGACCCGCGTTGTCAGCACAGTGTTGGGACGCATCAGACGCCGAGCACGGTCGCGGGGCGGACGCCTCGGAAAGCCCAGGCCGCCGCGATCCCCCTCCGACGACGCCGAGCCGGAGCCGGGGTTCGCCTTCGCCTGATCGTCAGTCGACGTAGCGCGCCCTGAGCATTGCGTAGCACGCCCTTAGCGCCTGGGCCTCTCCGCCTTCCGGATAGCCGGGGCGGGCGCGGGGGTTCCAGGCGAAGATGTCCATGTGCGCCCAGCCCCCCGTGGTCGGAGCGAACTTTTGCAGGAACAGGGCGGCCGTCACCGATCCGGCTTGGGCCCAGCCGGCCGGGTCGTTCCGCAGGTCCGCGATCTCGGCGTCCAGAGCGCCGCGATAGCCGGGCCACAGCGGCATTCGCCACAGAGGATCGCGCACCTGACCCGCCGCCGCCAGCAGCCCGGCGGCCAGGGCTTCGTCGTCTGTATAAAGCGGCGGTAGCTCCGGACCCAGGGCGATCCGCGCGGCGCCGGTCAGGGTGGCGAAGTCCAGCGTCAGGTCGGGTTGGTGCTCGCCCGCCCGTGTCAGGGCGTCGGCCAGGATCAGCCGGCCTTCGGCGTCCGTATTGCCGATCTCGATCGTCAGCCCCTTGCGGCTGTTCAGGATGTCGCCGGGCCGGAAGGCGTCGGCGGACACGGCGTTCTCGACCGCCGCGACGATGATCACCAACCGCACCGGCAGGTTGGCCTGCATCACCAGACGCCCCAGAGCCAGGGCATGGGCCGAGCCGCCCATGTCCTTCTTCATGTTGCGCATGCCGGCGGCGGGCTTCAGATCCAGGCCGCCGGTGTCGAACACCACCCCCTTGCCGACAAGGGCGACCAGCGGCAGGTCGGTCCGGTCCAGCTTCCAGCCGATCTCGATCAGGCGCGGCGCCCGGTGCGGGGCGGCGGCGCGCCCCACGGCGTGGACGGCCGGATAGTTGTCTTCCAGCAGGGCGTCGCCGATCGTGACGGCGATCTCGGCGCCTGCGCTCTCTGCAATCTCGCGGGCGATGGTCTCGATCTGCAACGGCCCCATGTCGGCGGCGGGCGTATCGACCATTTCGCGCGCCAAGGCGCAGGCGGCGGCGATGCGCGAGATTTCGGCGACGTCCACACCGTCTGGCGCGACCAGCCGCACGGGCGTCCGGTCCGGCCGGGCCTTATAGCGGTCGAAGACATATGCCCCCAGCAGGAAGGCCAGGGTCGCCAGTTCCGCGTCCTGCGCGGCGACCTCAAGCCGATACAGACCGCCCGGGAGCCGCGCCGACAGTCCCCGCACGCTCATCGGATCGAAGGTCGCGCCCGCGCCGACGACCACCTGGCCGATCTCGCCGTCTGCGTCCGGTACGACCAACAGCTGGCCCGGCTTGCCTTCGAACCCGTGCAAGGTGCCCCAGCGGCGGGTCGCGCCCTTTAGCACGCCGCCCGCCTGAACGAAGCGGATCGGAACGGCGCCGTCGCCGTCTTGGGCGGACACCAGCAGGGGATGCGAGACGGACATGAGGTCCTCGAAACGAAGTTAACCATCGGTTGACGCGAACCGGCGATTCTAGAGGCGAGACCTCTAGGACCGTCTGGACCTGACCCATGTCGCGCATGCCCGCCCTTCTCGCAACCGTCGCCCTGATCGCCCTGTCCGGCACGCCGGCGCTGGCGGCCGATCCGACGGCGGCGACCGCGGCCCAGTCTCGCGCGCCGTCGTCGGCTGCGGTGCGGGCCACCTATGACCGGATGGACGCCCTGTCGCGCTCGGTCTTCTGGGCTTCGGAGCAGCAGGCCGATCCGACCGACGCCGTGGCGGGCGTGAAACTGGCCCAGGCCCTGCGTGAGCTGGGCCGCTATGACCAGGCAGCCGAGGCCGCCCAGGCGACATTGACGCTCCAGCCCAATAATCTGGACGCCCTGCTGGAGCTGGGCCGCGCCCACATCGCGCGCGGTCAGGCCTTCTATGGCGTCGCGCCGCTGGAGCAGGCGCGCGACTTGGCGCCGCGCGATTGGCGCCCCTACTCCCTGCTGGGCGTGGCCTATGAGCAGGTGCGTCGCACCGACGACGCACGCGCCGCCTGGAACCAGGCCCTGGCCCTGTCGCCTGACAACCCCGACGTTCTGACCAATGCGGCCACCGCCGCCCTGACGCATGGCGATGCGCCGGGCGCCGAGACCCTGCTGCGTCGCGCCGTGGCCCAGCCGACCGCATCGGCCAAGGTGCGCCAGAACCTGGCCATGGTGCTGGGCCTTCAAGGCAAGATGGGCGAGGCCGAACAGATCCTGCGCCGCGAACTGCCGCCTGAGCAGGCCGAGCAGAACCTGCAATGGCTGCGTTCGCGCAGCACAGGCGGCGCGGCGACGTCCGGCGGCGGCGCGGCGGGTCCTTCGCCCGCGACCGACACCGCCCGCACCTGGAATTCGCTGCAAGGCGGCTGATCCGCCCGTTGCGGTCTGACCGCCCGCATGGTGGATGAGGCCATGACCGCCCCACCCGCGTCTCGCGCCTATCAGGCCTTCCTGTTCGACATGGACGGCACCCTGATCACCTCGACCCTGGCCGCCGAGCGCGTCTGGACCCGCTGGGCCGAGCGCCACGGGCTGGATGCCGCCGTCTTCATCCCGACCATCCACGGCGTGCGCGCCATCGACACCATCCGCCGCCAGAACCTGCCCGATATCGACCTGGACGCCGAGGTCGCCTGGGTCGAGCGCGGCGAGATCGAGGACGTGGACGGCGTCGCCCCCATCCCCGGCGCCGTCGACTTCGTCAAATGCCTGCCGCCCGACCGCTGGGCCGTGGTCACCTCCGCTTCAGTCCCCCTCGCGCGCGCCCGGCTGAGGGCCGCAGGCGTGACCCCGCCGGCCGTCATGATCACCGCCGAGGACGTCGAACGCGGCAAGCCAGATCCTGCCGGCTATCTGAAGGCCGCCGCGACCCTGGGCTTCGATATCGCCGACTGCCTGGTGTTCGAGGACGCCGAGGCCGGCATCCAGGCGGGCGAAGCCGCCGGCGCCGACGTGCTGGTCGTCACCGCCGCCTGGACCCATCCGCTGGAGACGGATCATCCCACACTGGCGGACTATGCGGACGCGGCCTTGGAAGTCCGATCCGAGGGGCGTCTCGTCCTGACGCTTTAAATCCTCCTCCATTACGCTGCGCTTCACGGAGGAGGATTGAGCGCCTATCTTCGCCCCATGATCGACGACCTCTACAGCGCGCGCATCCTGTCTCTGGCGGCGAACCTGCCGCATGCAGGCCGTCTGCCCACGCCGCAGGGCACTGGCGAGCGGGTAGCCAAACTGTGCGGGTCGCGCGCAACGGTCGATGTGGCGCTGGACGACGAAGGCCGCATCGCCGACTTCGCCCAGGACGTCAAAGCCTGCGCCCTCGGCCAGGCCGCCGCCGGGGTGCTGGGTCAGTCTGTGATCGGCGCGTCGGTCGATGATCTCAAGTACGCCCGCGACGCCATGATCGCCATGCTGAAATCCGGCAGCGACGGCCCCGTCGGCCGGTTCGAGGATTTCCGCCTGCTGAAACAGGTTGCCGACTATCCCGCCCGTCACGCGTCGACCTTGGTCTCGCTGGAGGCAACGCTGGAGGCCGTGAATGCGGCGCTTGCCGCCCGAACGAGTCTCGCCGGCGCGGCCTGACGGGCACGACCGGTTGATCCCCCTGCATCGACAGGGGATAAGCGCGGTGAACCTCTTCAAGCCCCCGGCGAAGGGACGTGATGTCTCTCTATGAACGCGGCGTGCGCGCGGCCCATCGGGGCTACAAGCTGACGCTGTCTCCCCTGATCGGCCAGCAGTGCCGGTTCCTGCCGACCTGTTCGGATTACGGGCGCGACGCCCTGATCCAGCATGGCCCGGTAAAGGGGGGATGGCTCACCGTGCGCAGGCTCTGTAAATGCCATCCCTTCGGCGGGTCGGGGTATGACCCGGTGCCGCCCCTGAAGACCGACCAAAAAGAACAGCAGTCATGATCGACCTGAAATTCCCCGACGGCGCGGTTCGCCAGTATCCCGAAGGCTCCACGGCGCGCGACGTCGCGACCTCGATCTCGCCGTCGCTGGCCAAGAAGGCCGTGCTGGCCGAACTGAACGGCGAACAGCGCGACATGGGGCGGGTGTTGGAGACGGGCGGGGACTTCCGCCTGATCATGCGAGACGACCCCGCCGCCCTCTACACGATCCGCCACGACACGGCCCACGTCCTGGCCGAGGCGGTACAGACCCTGTTCCCCGGCACCCAGGTCACGATCGGCCCGGCGATCGAGGACGGCTTCTATTACGACTTCTTCCGTGAAGAGCCCTTCTCGACCGACGACTTCGCCGCGATCGAAAAGGAGATGTCGAAGATCGTGGATCGCGACGCGAAGTTCGAACGCGAGGTCTGGGACCGCGACGAGGCCATCGTCTTCTTCGAAGCGCGCGGCGAAAAGTTCAAGGCCGAGCTGATCCGCGACCTGCCGGGGACCGAGACCATCACTCTGTACAAACAGGGCGACTGGATCGACCTGTGCCGGGGCCCCCACTTCCCCTCGACACGCCATGTCGGCAAGGCGTTCAAACTGACGAAGCTGGCCGGCGCCTATTGGCGAGGCGATTCCAAGCGCGAGCAGCTGCAACGCATCTACGGCACCGCCTGGGCGACCAAGGAGGATCTGGACGCCCATCTGCAGCGTCTGGAAGAGGCCGAGAAGCGCGACCACCGCAAGGTCGGCAAGGCCATGGAGCTCTTCCACATGCAGGAAGAGGGCCGGGGCATGGTCTTTTGGCATCCCAAGGGCTGGGTCCTGTGGCGCGTGCTGGAGGCCTATATGCGCCGCCGCCTGGACGCCGCCGGCTATGTCGAGGTCAAGACGCCCCAGGTTCTCGACCGCAAATTCTGGGAACAGAGCGGCCACTGGGACAAGTACCGGCCCAATATGTTCGTCTGCGAGACGGTCGAGGGCGAGGAGTTGTCCCTCAAGCCGATGAACTGCCCCGGCCACGTGCAGATCTTCGACCAGGGCCAGCGGTCCTATCGCGAACTGCCGCTGCGCATGGCCGAGTTCGGCGCCTGCCACCGCTATGAACCGTCGGGCTCGCTGCACGGACTGATGCGCGTGCGCGGCTTTACGCAGGACGACGCCCACATCTTCTGCCGCGAGGACCAGATCGTCGAGGAAACGGCCGAGTTCATCAAACTGGCCCGCAGCGTTCACGCCGACCTGGGCATGGAGACGGCCTACATCAGCCTGGGCACCCGGCCCGAGAACCGCGCCGGCACGGACGAATTCTGGGACAAGGCCGAGACCCTGATGGCCGAGGCCGCCCGTGCTGCTGGGACAGAGCCGGTCGTCACCGAGGGCGACGGCGCCTTCTACGCGCCCAAGCTGGACTTCATCGTCAAGGACGCCATCGGCCGCGAATGGACCTGCGGTACGATCCAGCTGGACTATGTCCTGCCCGAACGCCTGGATGCGACCTACATCGCCGAGGACGGTCAGAAGCACCGCCCGGTCATGCTGCACCGCGCGATCCTGGGCTCGTTTGAGCGGTTCATCGGTATCATGATCGAGAACTACGCCGGCGCCTTCCCCCTGTGGCTGGCCCCGACCCAGGCTGTGGTGGCCACCATCACCTCGGACGCCGACAATTACGCCCGCGACGTGATGGCCAAGTTCAAGGCCGCCGGCCTGCGCACCGAGATCGACCTGCGCAACGAGAAGGTCGGCTACAAGGTCCGCGAACATTCGGTTGGCAAGGTGCCGGTCATCGCCGTCGTCGGCCGCAAGGAGGCGGAAGAAGGCATGGTCGCCATCCGCCGCCTGGGTTCGCAGGCCCAGACCTTGGTCACCGTCGAGGACGCCATTCGCATCCTGACCGACGAGGCGACCCCGCCGGATCTGAAGCGCGCCGGCTGATCCGCTGCGCGCGCGAATTCGCGCATAGGAACACTAATGGGATGGATCGCTTGTGATGGGGCGCGCGCCTGCGCTCCATCACAGATGCGAGACCTCACCATGGCCGACAAGACCCTGGACACCCTGTTCCACGACACGCTCAAAGACATCTATTACGCTGAGCGCAAAATCCTGAAATCCCTGCCCAAGATGGCCCGTGCGGCTCAGTCGCCAGAGCTGAAGGCCGCCTTCGAGAAGCATAAGGGTCAGACCGAAGGCCAGATTGAACGCCTGCAACAGGTCTTCGAGCTGATCGGCAAGCCCGCCCGCGGCAAGACCTGCGACGCCATTGAGGGCATCCTGGCCGAAGGCGACGAAATCATGGAAGAATATAAGGACACCCCGGCTTTGGACGCCGGCCTGTTGGCCGCCGCCCAAGCGGTCGAACATTATGAGATCACCCGCTACGGCACACTGAAACGCTGGGCTCTGGTGCTGGGTTTGAAGGACGCCGCCGCCCTTCTGGACGAGACGCTTCAGGAGGAATCCCAGACGGACGAAGACCTGACCGGCATCGCCGACGCGACTGTCAATGCGGACGCCATGAAGACGGCCGCCTGATACAGGGATGGGAGGCGGCTGACGACCGCTTCCTGCCTCTCCACTCATTCCGCGCTATGTCCGACGCCGGACACTTCATGCATAAAGTTTAGCGTTCATAGTCTCTTAGTCGGATTTGGGCGACGATGCGTCATCGAACCCCGAGATCCGACGATGACCAACCACACGCCCGGCCAAGATCGCTCATTGGTGCAACATCTGATTGCCGACGGTCATATGCGGTATCTGATCATCGCCAGTTGGGCGGTCGCCTTGTTCACCGTCACCGGTTTGGCGACTGCAGTGTTGTGGTTTGCAGCGGCGACCGCGTCGGGCCTGTTGCGGACGTTCGCCGAACGTGTGCTGGTAATGCGGGATGAGGGGCTTCACGGCCGGATCAAGCTGACGGCCGCCACCATTTCCTGCATCGCCTGGTCAGCGGCGCCGCTGCTCGCCTTCCTCTACGGCGGCGCCTATGGCGTGCCGCTGGGCGTGGCTCTTCTGATGGCCGGCTATGTGCTGGTCTTCACCCAGATGCGCGCCGCCCCCCGCGAGGCCCTGATCGCATCAGCGCCCTATTCGGTGGTCGTGGTGCTGCTGTTCGCGAAACTGTGGGGCACACCGGGCTTTTGGGTGGTCGTCAGCATGATCCCGGTTCTGGCGTTGGCCTTGTTGATCAAGGTGGCGATCACCCAGATGAAGGACAGCGATCTGGAAGCCGTCAACCGCCGCCAGGCCGAACTGATCGCCGAGTTGGAAACCGCCCGTGACACGGCCAACGCCGCCAGCGCCGCCAAATCCAACTTCTTGGGCGTTATTTCACACGAGCTTCGCACGCCGATGAACGGGGTTCTGGGGGCCGCGCAACTGTTGCAGATGTCCGAGCTCAGCGACCGCCAGAAAGAATTCGTCGGGGTCATCCGCGACTCCGGCGAAGGGCTTATGGTGCTGCTGAACGACATCCTCGACATCACCAAGATCGAGTCCGGCAAGATGGAACTGGACTTCGTCGATGTCGAAGCCGAGACCCTCGCCGCCCGCCTGACGGGCCCGTTCAAGGCCCAGGCCGAAGCGCGCGGCCTGACCTTCACGACCGACATCCGCGGCGCGCTGCCGCCGCTTCTCAGAATGGACCCGCTGCGCCTGGCGCAGGTGACGCATAACCTGCTGGCCAACGCCATCAAGTTCACGCCCCAGGGCGAGGTTCGCCTGATTATCGACAGCGAGCCGGCAGGCGAGGGCCGCACGACCTTGCGACTTGGTGTGGTCGATTCCGGCATCGGCATCGCCGCCGACGATCTGACGCGCCTGTTCCAGCCCTTCTCTCAGGTGGACGGGTCGTCCACCCGCAAGTTCGGCGGCACCGGCCTGGGCCTCAGCATCTGCCAGCGTCTAGCCGCCCTGATGGACGGCGAGATCACGGTGACGTCGACCCCCGGCAAGGGATCGACCTTCACCCTGCACGCGACCTTCGACACGCCTCAGATCGAGGCTGTTCGCGTCGCCGCCTAATCAGTCGCGCAGCAGTTCGTTGACGCCGGTCTTGGCCCGCGTCTGCGCGTCCACACGCTTGACGATGACGGCGCAATACAGCGACGGCCCGCCATTCGGATCCGGGAGCGAACCCGGCACGACCACTGAATAGGCCGGCACCTCGCCCCGGAACACTTCGCCGGTCGCCCGGTCCACAATCTTGGTCGAGCCCGAGAGATAGACGCCCATGGCTAGGACGGCGCCCTCGCGCACGATCACGCCCTCGGCCACCTCGGCGCGTGCGCCGATGAAGCAGCCGTCCTCGATGATGGTCGGATTGGCCTGCAGCGGCTCCAGCACACCGCCGATGCCCGCGCCGCCCGACAGGTGCACATTCTTGCCGATCTGGGCGCAGGAGCCGACCGTGGCCCAGGCATCGACCATCGAGCCCTCGTCGACGAAGGCGCCGATGTTCACGAACGACGGCATCAGCACCACGTTTCTGGCGATATGCGCGCCGTGACGGACGATGGCGCCGGGCACCGAGCGGAAGCCGGCCGATTGGTAATCCGATGCGGTCCAGTCGCCGAACTTGTTGGGCACCTTGTCCCAGAAGGGACCGACGGCGACGGGGTGATCCACCGACAGCGGCATGACGGACGGCGCGCCCGCCCGCATGATCTGGTTGTCGTTCAGGCGGAAGGACAGCAGCACCGCCTTCTTCAGCCACTGATGCGTGGTCCAGACGCCATCCGCGCCGCGCGAGGCGACGCGCGCCTGCCCGGAATCCAGCAGGGCCAGGGCGGTTTCAACGGCGTCGCGCACCTCGCCATGCGTGGCGGCGGACACCTCGGCGCGCTGTTCCCAGGCGGCCTCGACGACGGATTCGAGATGCGACAGATCGGTCATGCGGCGTCCTTGAAGCTCAGATCGGAGAGGAAGTCGAAAAGGTCGGGGGCCACATGGTCGATATGCGGCCCGATCGGCTTGCCATGGCCGTCGCCGATCAGGACCGTCGCCATGCCCAGCGCCTTGGCCGGCTCAAGGTTTTTGGGCGTGTCCTCGAAGAAGGCGGATCGGTGCGGATCGATGCCGAACTGCTCCAGCATCCGGCGGAAGGTCGCAGGATTGGGCTTGGGCGTCAGATCACCATCCTCGATGGCGAAGACGCCTTCGAAACAGTCAGCGACGCCGATCCGGTCCAGTACACGGTGGGCGTATTCACGCGCGCCATTGGTGAAGACATAGCAACGACCGGGCAGAGCCTTCAGCCGCTCGGCCAGACGCGGGTTGGGCTCGACCCCATCCAGCGGCACGTCGTGCACCTCGCGCAGGAACCGTTCGGTATCGACTGCATAGTTGGCCATCAGCCCGGCCAGGGTCGTGCCGTGCTCGTCCAGGAACTGACGCTGCATCGCAGCCGCAGCCTCGGGCTCCAGCCCGACGGCCTCGACCACGAAGGCGTTGATGCGCGCCTGGACCAGCCGCATCAGACCCTGCTCGCGCGGATACAGGGTGTCGTCCATGTCGAACACCCAGGCGCGCACATGCCCAAGGGATGTGGAATGGGGGTCGATCAAGACGCCTTCACCAGGGTGCCGGCGCCGAACTCGGTGAACAACTCGACCAGCATGGCGTGCGGCCGACGCCCGTCCAGAATGACTACCGCCTCGACCCCCGCGCGAACCGCGGCCATGGCCGTCTCCAGCTTGGGGATCATGCCGCCGGTGGCCACGCCCGTGTCGATCAGGTTTTGCGCTTCTTCCAGCGTCATCTGACGGATGATGTCGCCGTCCGCGCCCTTGACCCCCGGCACGTCCGTCAGCAGCAGCATCCGCTTGGCGTTCAGCGAACCCGCGACCGCGCCCGCCACAGTGTCGGCGTTGACGTTGTAGGTCTGGCCATCCTCGGCCACGCCGATCGGGGCGATGACCGGCACCCAGTCCTCGGTCTCCGACGCGATCAGGCCGGCGATCAGCTTGGGATCCACCTTGGTCGGCTCGCCGACATAGCCCAGGTCGACCTCGTGCTCGATCATGCTGTCGGGATCGCGCTTCGTCCGACGCGTCTTCTCGACGGTCAGCAAACCGGCGTCCTTGCCCGACAGGCCGACGCCGCGCACGTCCGCCTCCTTGCCGGCCATGGTGATCCAGTGGGCGATCTCTTTGTTCACCGCGCCCGACAGCACCATCTCGGCGACCTCCATCGTCGCCGGATCGGTGACCCGCAGCCCGTCGACGAAGCTGGATTTCACCCCCGCCTTGTCCAGCATGGCGCTGATCTGCGGCCCGCCGCCATGCACCACCACCGGGTTCACGCCCATCAGCTTCAGCAGCACCACATCGGCCGCAAACTGCCGCGCCACGGCGCTCTCGCCCATGGCGTGACCGCCGTATTTGATGACCACGGTCTCGCGGTCATAGACCTGAATATACGGCAAGGCCTCGGCGAGCGTCTTCGCCGTCTCCCAGCTGCGTTCTTCCGACTGGCGTTCTGTTTCGTTCATCACGCGCGCGAGATAGCGGGGGACGGGGGTGGTGTCACGCGGGAAGCATGATAGGGACGAAAACCGGCTTCGGCGCAGACTGGACGAACCGCCCGTTCACGACGGCCGATCGCCTCAATTCGGCCGAGAGTTTGCATGAGCAGCGACCGCATCGCGATTTTGGAACGCTACATCGTCGCCAGCAAACACGCCGCCTTGGATCTGTACTATCGCGGGCTTGGCAACAGGGAAGTTCGCTGCATCGTCTGCGACGCGTCGGACAGCACCGACAAGATGCGCGCGTCGCGTGTCGTCTGCCGGTTCGGCGGCGGCGAGTTGGTTCGGCATCAGTGTCGGTCATGCGGCGCCCTGTTCGGGCCGGAGAAGATGCTCGTCATGAGCGAGGCCGAGCTTTCCTCTGAATACGAGATCCTCTACGCCTCCTATCAGGAAGGCGACACGGCCGAGGACACCGCACGAACCTTCCATGCGCTCGAACCCGTCGCCGGCGCCGTTTATCTGGACTGGGGCTGCGGCTGGTGGTCGTCATCGCTGGCGCAACTGCGGTCAGAAGGCTGGAACGTCTGGGGCTACGAGCCGACGCCGGGAGGGGCTTCGGAGTTCATTGTGAACGATCTTGGCCAGGTAGCGCCGGGCCTTGCGGGCATCTATTCGAACAACACCATCGAACATTTCATCCGCCCGGTTGACGAATTTCGCAAAATGAGGGCCCTGCTGCTGCCGGGCGCTCGGATGTCGCATTCGTCGCCCTGCTATGACGAGCGCTATCTCGACACGCGTTTCCACACCGTCTTTTATCTTGAAGAAAGCGTCGACGTCGTTGCCCAGCGGGCGGGCTTTCGCATTCTCGCGAAAGAACGAGACGGCGAGTACATCAACACGGTGTTTGAGGCCGTATAGGCGGCCGGACCTCGGCATGCGGCTCCGCTTGCCAAGATGTCGAAGCGCGCTAGGGTGGCGCGATAACATCGAGAGGATGCCGGATCATGCCTGCCACGCTCAATAGCCGGGTCTTCAATACGGTAGACGACAGCGGCCATTCCGGTCCTTCGTCCGGTTGGAGTTTCGGATCAGGGGCCGGCGGAATGGTATCGGGCTTTGCGATCTGCGGCTGCTGCGGCCGACTGGTTTCGGACGGCGCGACCGATGGTCATCAGGGCGTCATCGTCAACATAGACAACCGCGGCAATTTTGGACCGAATGGCAAGCCATCGCTGTCCACGATGGACGCAGGCCTTCAAATCACCCGTGGCAATCAGTCTTGGGTTACGGCAGGTCAACCTCTGGGCACACCTGCAACGGTGACGTTCGCCTTCAGAGCCAGCGTCACGACCATGCCGACCGACACCGCGGGCTTCACACAGTTCACCGCCATTCAGATCGCCGCTACCCTTCTGGCGCTACGGTCCTGGTCGGATGTCGCCAACATCGTCTTCCAGCGCGTGGACGACGGTGCAGGTTACTCCGACAACGCCTCGATCCTGTTCGGCAACTATTCCAGCGGCCAGAGCGGCGCAGCTGCATTCGCCTATGGCCCAGGCGCGCCGGCGACGGGATCGGTTTCCGGCGACGTGTGGGTAAACTCAACCTTCAGCTACAACGCCAACCCAGCCATGCTTGGCTACGGCCAGCAGGTTCTGACGCACGAGATCGGCCACGCGCTCGGTTTACGCCACCCAGCGGACTACAACGCAAGTGAAGGTGTCTCGATCACCTATCAGAACGACGCGACCTACTTCGAGGATTCTCGGCAGTACACGCTGATGAGCTACTTTTCTGAAACAAACACCGGTGGTGCGTTTCTCGGCAGCTACTCCTCAGCCCCGCTGCTAGACGATATTTCCGCCGCTCAACGTCTGTACGGCGCCAATATGACCACCCGCACGGGTGATACCGTCTATGGATTTAACTCCAACACCGGCCTGGCCTGGTACGCGCCAGGCGTCCAGGACAGGATGATCTTCGCTGTATGGGACGCCGGCGGCGTCGATACGCTCGACTTCTCCGGATATGCCGGGCCGCAGACCATAGACTTGCGCCAAGGACATTTCTCGAGCGTCGTAGGCCTGACAGGGAACGTTTCCATCGCCTTGGGCGCAGTGATCGAGAACGCCATCGGCGGCACGGGGGCCGACACAATCTTCGGCAATGCGGTCGATAACGTCATCACTGGAAACGGAGGCTCGGACACCATCGATGGCGGACTGGGGGCGGACACCGTCGTATTCTCCGGTCCGCGCAGCGCCTATCAGATTTACTGGGACGGTCAGGTCGGCACGATCACGGGCAATGGATCGACGACAACGGTTCGCAACGTCGAGCTTCTCAGGTTCTCGGACCAGACCATCACCCTGACACCCAACGGTCCAGTGACCGTCACGGGCGACGTGACCGACAACCGGATTGACGGCTCCAACTTCGGGGACAGCCTGGGCGGCGCAGGCGGCAACGATGTGCTGAACGGATTCGGCGGTGCTGACTACCTGAACGGCGGATCCGGTAACGATACGCTGGACGGCGGGGATGGCGACGACACTTTGATCGGCGGCACAGGAGACGACACTCTGATCGGCGGCGCGGGTTGGGATACGGCGGATTACACGACGACCTCGTCGGGGTTGAACGCAAATCTCGTGACCGGTGTCGTCACCAGCGGGTTTGACACCGATCGGCTGTCCGGCGTGGAACAGGTGAACGGCACGACGGCGAACGACATCATTCGCGGCGACGCCGGGTCGAACATCATTCGTGGTGGCGGCGGCGCAGATCGTCTCTATGGCGGCGATGGCGACGATCAACTCTTCGCTGGCGGCGGCGGCGTAAGCGATGCTTCCGACATCTTCAAGGCGCGTTCGCTCGCCAACTCCGGCACGGGGTCTGCGGTCAATCTGGACGACGGCTTCGATCTGGTCACGCGCGACGGCGTGCCGGACAACGTCATGCCGCACGCCACCGTACTGGCACAGACCCATGGGGGACTAGAATATTACAGCGTGACACTCGCGGCCGGAGCAATTCTGCGCGTCGACATCGACAACGCTTCCTTCGATTCGACGGTGCGAATCTTCGACGCCAACGGAAACGAGATCGCTCAGAATGACGATACGCCGGCCTCGAATTCTGAGGGCTCATCCCAGAATTCATACATCAACATCACAGTTCAGGCGGCTGGCATCTACTATATTCAGGTAGGCCAGTTCGCAAGTGGAACGGGTGTTGGAGGTTTCGCGACGTCCAGCCCTCCGTCCGGCAATCAATACACGATGCACGTCTCCGTCAGCAGCCACAGCTACGCGAACGGCGTAGCGACCGGAAGCTTGCTCGATGGTGGCGAGGGTGCCGACATTCTGAACGGCAACTCAGCGAATGACACCTTGTTGGGAGGCAACGGAGACGATCGTCTTTACGGCGGTGGCGGAAACGACACGCTGGATGGGGGAGCAGGCCTAGATACCGCCGTCTATATCGGCGCGCGCTCGGCCTATACGATATCCACGGCGAACGGCGTCACCACGGTAACGGGTCCAGACGGCGAGGACCGCCTGAGCAACGTCGAGCGATTGCAGTTCGACGACATGACGATTTCGCTCAATGACCCAGGCGTCAACCTGTCCGGCACGGCGGCCGCCGACACGCTCACAGGCACGGCGTCGGACGATGTCCTGTCGGGGCTAGGCGGCAACGATGTGCTGAACGGCTTGGACGGTAATGACATCCTATTTGGGGGTGTGGGAGCTGATCAACTCAACGGCGGTAACGGCATCGATACCGCCTGGTACGAAAACACCGCCGGCGGGGTTCTGGTCGTCGATCTTCTGAACACGTCGCAGAACACGGGCGAAGCGGTGGGAGACACCTACAATTCCATCGAACGGGTCGTGGGATCGACTGGCGACGACATCATTCGCGGCACCGCCGCAACCGACTATTTCGTCGGACGCGAGGGCAATGACGTCTTCTTGGGGCGTGGTGGCGGTGACGTATTCGACGGGGGGGCAGGCATCGACACCGTCTGGTACGATCAGCAAGCTGTCGTTGATCTCGTTTTGTCATCGACAAACAGCGGCGCTGCGGCAGGGGATCGGTACACTTCGATTGAACGGGTGGTGGGGTCCAACGCCGACGACGTCATGCGTGGCACCGGCAACACCGACTACTTCGTCGGACGTGACGGCAACGACATCTTCGAAGGCCGCGGCGGCGGCGACTGGTTCGACGGCGGCGAAGGCATCGACACTGTCTGGTACAACACCCAGGCGACGGTCGATTTGCTGGATTCAACCACAAACAGCGGCGCGGCCGCTGGCGACCGCTATCAATCCATCGAGCGCATATACGGCTCCGAAGTGGGCAACGATATCATGAGGGGAACGGCCGCCACTGAATACTTCCTCGGTAGAGCCGGTGACGACATTTTCCAGGGTCGCGGTGGAGGCGACTGGTTTGATGGCGACATAGGCATAGACACCGTCTGGTACGATACGGCGGCGACGGTCGATCTGGCCGGCCTGACCCAGAACGGCGGCGCGGCGACCGGAGACCGTTATATCTCCATCGAACGGGTCGTCGGATCCAATGATGCAGACGTCATTCGCGGCACGGATAACGCCGATTACATGCTGGGCCGAGGCGGTGACGACATCTTCCTTGGCCGCGGCGGCGCCGACACTTTCGATGGCGGCGACGGCTTGGACACCGTCTGGTACGATCAGGGGGTCACAGGCGGCACGCTGCTGATCGACATGATCAGTTCGGGGCGCAATACCGGCGAAGCCGCAGGCGACACATATGTTTCCATCGAGCGCGTCGTTTCCTCAAACAGCGCCGACTATGTGCTGGGCACCCAGAGCCGAGACTTCATCCTGGCCCGCGACGGCGACGACGTAATCGAGGGACGCGGCGGTGACGACGTCATCGACGCTGGAGCCGGATCCGACCGGATCGCCGGCGGCCTAGGCGCCGACTTCCTAACCGGCGGCGCGGGCCGGGACGCCTTCATATACTTTGCAGCCGCGGAAGGCGGAGACTTCATAGCCGACTTCCAGTCCGGCGAGGACGTGCTCGAGTTCCGGAGCTTTGGACTGACCGGAAACGATTGGTTTGTGAACGGCCTGACGGCGACCGGCGGCGGGCCGCAAATCCTGTGGGACGCGGCGACCGGTCGCGTGCTGTGGGATCCCGACGGCGCTGGAGCGGGTGGTCCCGCTCTGATCGCGACGTTGCAGCCCGGCTCAGTCCTGAAGGCGACCGACATTGTTCGCATCGACCCGTCGGCTTCGGCAAAGGTGAATGTTGACGCGCAAACATTGCCGGGTTGGATGGATTTCGACAGTGGCAAGGGTCATGACATCTTTACTCTGCCGGACGGTTGGACGAGGTCTCCCCCTGAAGGCGATCTATTGCCTTCGTTCAGTCGTGAGTGGATGCATGTCGCTGATGACGACTGGATGATGTAAGAGCCGTCTCCCATCGCGCTTGGCGGCGGGGAAGCGGAGAGGTTGCATGGCTCGGGCCTGTATCGACGGCTGGAACCTTTCGCTTGCGAAGGGGTCGGGCATCGCCACTTACGGAAGGAACCTGGCCGAAGCCCTCGCGGGCGTTGGAGCAGTGGTCGAACTTCTGCATGGCCCGAGCATCGCTCCGACGTCGAACTCGTTGCTTAACGAGATCGCGTTGACGGATGCCCGTCGGTCGAGTCGCAAAGCCGGGGTTCCAAGAGCCCTTTCGACGATCCTGTCCCGCTTTGGACGTACGGCCCGGCCCATGCCCAAGAGTGGGATGGTGATCGGACGCGACGACGCCTTGCCGATCCGACGACATTGGGCGGCGCACGATCTGTTTTCCACGGCCAACCGCGCCCATAACGTTTATGGGACTTTCACGCCCTTGGGCTTCCAGAGATCTGACGACGGTCATGAGGCCCCGGACGTCATGCACTGGACCACGCCGCTGCCGCTATATGCCCGGCGCGCCGCCAATGTTTATACGGTTCACGACCTGATCCCGCTGAAGCTGCCGCACACCACCTTGGATGACAAGAAGCGGTATCATGACCTGATGACGTCGGTGGTGCGCAGGGCCGACCTTCTGCTGGCCGTCTCCGAGACGACCCGGCAGGATCTCATCGCCATGCTCGGCGCCGACGAACGCAAGGTGATCACCACTTATCAGGCCGTCGCGCCGCCGAACGGCGAGCAAAAGTCGGCGGATGATCTGGCGAATGAACTGGCGATGCTTCACGGCTTGGATTTCAAGGGCTATTTCCTCTTCTTCGGGGCGGTGGAGCCCAAGAAAAATGTTTCCCGTCTGATCCAGGCTTATCTGGAAAGCCGCGTGTCCACGCCGCTGGTGGTCGTGGCGGGACGCGATTGGCTGGCGCAGGAAGATCTCGCCCTACTGTCCCATGCCTCGGAAAGCGCCAGCGGCGTCAAGCGCATCGATTACCTGCCGGCGGCGCTCTTGCAGAATCTGATCCGTGGCGCGAAGGCGACGTTGTTTCCATCCCTTTACGAGGGGTTCGGCCTGCCCATCCTCGAATCGATGATGGCCGGCACCGCCGTCATAACCGCCAATGTCTCGGCGACGGCGGAGGTCGCGGGTGAGGCGGCCCTGACGGTCGATCCTCGCAGCATCGAGGCCATCCGCGCGGCGATCGTCGCGCTGGACAGCGACGACGACAAGCGCGTCGCCCTGGAGGCCGCTGGACGCCAGCGTGCCGACGCGTTTTCCCTTGAAGCCTACCAGGACCGGTTGCGGCTGGCCTACAAAACGCTTGGACTTTCATGACGCCTCTCGCCCCCTCGACTGACTCGTCGCGTGGCGTTGCCATTCTCGTCACGCCCGGGGCCGATAGCGACGAATGGCTTTCTAAAGCCCGCACGTTTCAAAAGGATTCGTCAGATAGGACGGTTCGGATCAGCCTGTCGGTGGACGAAGCCCTGACGATGGATGTGTGCGACTGGCTTGTCGTCCTCACAGACACGTCTGAAGCGCCGCCTGAGTTCCGCGCCAACCAAACGCGGGACCTGTCGCGGCTGTTCTCGCGATGCGCCGAAAGGGGCGCGGCCTGCAGCGTTATGGGTGCCGGCGGCGGCTCGCGGTCTGTAAAGTCCGCCGAAGATGCGCTTCTACGGGCTGGTCAGGCGTTGTGTCGCCTCCCGACCGGGCCGGTTAAGGCGCTGGAATTATTCGGAGCCGCCGCTACTGCGACGCCAATTGACTTCGAACTGTTGCGGTTAAACGAGCGTCGGCTGCTTGCCGACGAGGCCTTTGCCTCCTTCGACCTGACGGGCCGCCCCGACGTTTTAGCTTGGGGCCCGCACATGACCCTTCCTCCCGGGCCGTGGCGGCTGTCCATCGGCTTCGATGTGGATCGGGCCGCAGCGGCTCAAAGTCTGGCTTTCGAGTGGGGCGATCTGGAGAGACATGAGCGTCACGAAGTGTCGCTGGGCCGCGCGGGGCGGTACGATATCACCTTGGATAGGAATTGGGAGGCCGCCGCCATCGCCGAGTTTCGCGTGTCGGCCGCCCATGCCGTCTTCGCCGGCAGGATGCGGTTGATTTCGGTCGAGATCGGCCGGACGCCGAATGAAAGGCCTCAGGCGGCTCTCAGCCAGCTGTAGACATCGATGGCCTCGGCGACGTCGTTGAAGAACTTCACCTGCCCGCTTTCAATAATCAGCGCGCTGGAACAAACACTGGCGACGGAGTTCATGTCATGGGACGCCATGATGAACGCGCGATCTGCGCGGTGCGTGAATAACTCGTCGGCGCATTTGGCGGCGAAACGCGCGTCGCCCACCGCAATCAGTTCGTCGATCAGGTAGCAGTCGAAATCGATTGCCAGTGAAAGGCCGAACGCCAGACGCGCCCGCATGCCCGACGAATAATGTTTCACCGGCTGTTTCAGCGCAAGACCGAGTTCGGCAAAATTCTCGACGCGCTCCAGCACCGTATCGTAGTTGGCGGCATACACGCGCGAGAGGAAGCGTATGTTGTCCAAGCCGCTTAGGCTGCCTTGAAACCCGCCACCGAAGCCGATGGGCCAGGACGGTCGAACCTTCCAGTTCAGTTCCCCTTCCGACATCGGCAGCACACCACCAAGAATCTTGATGAAGGTCGACTTGCCTTGGCCGTTACGCCCGAGAATCGCTAGACGGTCGCCCCGTTTTAAATCGAAGTCGAGATCACGAAACAGCCAGCGGTCTCCTGCGCCATGACTGGCGGGAAAAGCCTTACCGAGACCGCGCACATCTAGCGCCACTGGTTGAGGCGCAGGGACTGGCTCTGGCACGGGAACCGTCGTCATCCCTGGTTGTGCTCTCTAAGGCCGGCGACCACTAGGAAGGCCGTGCCGTACAGTATCAGCAAACTGGCGAACACCGTCAGAATCGCCAGCAGCCGCTTTGGCTGAGACGAATCGGTCGGCAAGTTGGGACGCACGACGCGCTCAAGATAAAGCCGCTGGCTGCGGGCTTCCGATTCCGAACGGTCCAGCATCGCCCTGGCCGACCCCAGCGCCTTGTCGGCGTACTCGCGATCCAAGGCGAGAGCCTCGTAGGTTTCGAGCTTGGGCGCAAGCGAGTCGGCAGCGCCCGCCATCTTGGCCTGTTCGGCCGCGATCTGTCGTTCAAAGGCGGCGATACGGCTGTCGAGTGCGGCCCGCTGAGGGCTCTGCGGCGCCTCGGAGGACAGCTGCGATCTTTCTGCGCGCAGATTGGCGACCGTGCCGCGCAGATTGCCTATCAACTCCATGTTCTCGACCGCCGCCTTAGCCGGGTCGAGTAGACCTTCGCGGTTTCTGAAGGTCGTCAGGCGCACTTGGGCGGCGGTCAGACGGGCTTCTGCGTCGGCCACGTCGCGACGGGCGTCGCGCACCGCGCCTTCATCGGCACGGGTGTTGAGCTGGTTGACCAGTCGCTCTCCGCCGTCGAGCAGCGCGTCGGCCATAGCCTGAGAATCCTGCGGTCGGAAAGCTCTGACCCGAAGAGTGCTAAGGCCGGTGGACGAGTCGTACCCCACAGTCACGAAGCGCTTCAGTCCTTCATGAAGGCTGTCAAACGACTGTCCTTCCCAGGGACGCGGATAACGCGACAGGGCATCGACGCCTGGACGGCCCAGGATGGCGCGCACATCTAGCTTGCCGCGAAGATCCTCAAGCGCATTGCGCGAGCGGATATACTCATGAACCGCATAAGCATCCGTCTGGTTCGAGGATAGGCCGACGCCCTGCAGGGCCACACCCAGGCTGGACGGCTGCTCCTGCGCCTTTGAGCGGACTACGAAGCGAGCTTCCGAGGTGTATTGGGGCGAGGCGATCAGCAGATAATAGATGGCCACCAGCACCGTGGGGGCGACCACCACGATCAGGAAGGACAGCGGGATTTTCTTGAAGAACCGCCGCCAGGCCGGCGTCTTTTCGGCCTTCTCGGCATAGTCGCCGACGCCACGGTAGTTCAGGATTGGCTTGTTCATTTCGATTTCCAGAAACGGTCGCGCCGCTTCATTCCATTTCCAGATGATGCTTGGCGCGCGCCAGAAGCACCAGACCGATAAAGTTCAGGGCGACCGCCCAGGCGAAGGCGTATCCGGCGTCGTAATAGGTAGGGGTGAACTCGCCGAACATCCCCGCGCGAACCATCTCCACCGTATGCGGGATCGGCACCTTGAGCAGAACGTCGCGATAATGCTGTGGCAGCCAGGCCATCATGGTGAAAACGCCGGATAGCGGAATCATCGCATACTGAAGCACTGGCGAAACGCGTTCGAACAACTCGTAACGCAGCGCCAGGCCGGCGAAGACGAAACTGATCCCGCATGCCATGAAGGCGAGGAGGAACCAACCGGAATAGAAGAGCAGAAGGTCGTGGGGCAGATCCACCTGCCGGATCGCCAGCATCGCCAGATAAACGACGAAAAAGGCCATGGTGTTGCCTGCGATCTCCAGCCCGCACCGCGACAGATACAGGTGCATCACCTTGACAGGGCGATGGTAAAGCAGACCGCCGTTGGCCTGGAGCGCGTTCATGTTCGCGCCGACCAAATGCCGCAGCAGAAGCAAGCACATATAGCCGGTCATGATGAAAGGCGCGATCCGCACACCATGTTCGTAAGCCGGCTTGATCAGCGACCACATGATGATGACGCCGAAGCAGAACAGCAGCGGCTCGCCGATCAGCCACAGCAACCCCAGTCCCTGACGGCCGTAACGCGTGACCGTCTCGCGCATCATCAGGGCGCCGATGATCCGAATGTGCGATCCGAAGGAGTTGTCGGTCGCGATCAAGACGCGTCTCGCAGCTCGAACAGCGCGTCAGGATTCTGGGGCCAGTAACGCAGCGCACGGCGATAATGAACATGGGCGCCTTCGATGTCGCCGGCGAGCTTGGCTGCATGTCCGAGGTGAAGATGCGCGTCGCTGTTTAGCGGCTCCTGGTCCAATGCCCGCCGGTACATCTGCGCAGCCGCGTCGATCTTGCCCTGTTCTTTCAAGGCATGGCCGATCTGAATCATTAGGCGCACATCCCAGGGACGATCTTGAAGCAGGCCGCGATAGCGCCCTTCGGCCACGTCCCATTTTCGTGCGGCAAAGGCCGACTGCGCCGATCGCAATCGTTTGCCGTAGAACCAGCGCGCCAGTTTCGTGCCGGACTTGCCTGGTTTCGGACGCGTCGGGCCGGCTTCCGGAATCGCAAAGCCGAGATCACCTAGACCGTCTCTGGCCGGGCCGAAACTGGGATCCATCGCCAGTGCGGCTCTGAATATCTCGGCGGCCAGATCGCGATCGCCCGTATTCTTCAGAAGGTGGCCGAGATGCAGGCAGGTATCGACGTCCGACGGCGACAGGGCGAGAGATCGGAAATACGCGGCGCGTGCGGCGTCGAATTCGCCGTTTTCCTTGAGCATGTGGCCGTATTGCTTCCAGCCGGACGCCTTGCGCGGCTTTGCGGCGACATAGGCTGCATAGGCGTCGCGTGCACGAGGCCAGTCGCGAGCCGACTTCGCCTCGCGGGCCTCGGTCAGCAAGGCGGCGTCGTCTTGCCTAGGTGTCGATGCGCTTGCGACGAATGCCGGCGGAGGCGCTATGTCTTCCTGAGTGGCGGGGGCTTCGACACGGCCGGCGACAAAGGCGGCGACCGGCGCAACAGAGGGCTTGGAGTCGGCCGGAGCCCCCCGCAGCGCCCTGCGATGACGCGCGGCCGCCGCCTGCAGTTCGATTTCCAACGCGTCGCGTTCGGCGCTCAAGGCTTGAATGCGTGCAATGTCCTCGAGGCGTCGCCTTTGGGCGATCCTTGTTTTTCGCTGCTCGTCTTGCAGAGCGTTTCGCACACGGCCCTGCTCGGTCATTTCCAGCGCGACTGCATCAAGCGCATCAATCAGACCGGCATAGGCCTTATCCTGCCGCGCGCCCAAGACTTCGATGGCCCTGTTCAACGCCTGGATGTCCTGAGCGCTGTTGGTCGCAAGGCGGACCAGTGCCTCTCGGGACACTTCCCCATTGTCCTTGACGGCGGTCGCCAGGGCATCGAGATGTTTCTGGGTCGTGGTCTGATGAGCGTCGGCGCTTACCGCCAATGCTTCGAGCGCTTGAAGACGCTCCTCGAGAAGACCTAAGCGCTCGCCCATCTGACCCAAGGCGATGGATGACCCGGCCTGAGACCCCGACACGCGACGCATCGTATCCAGCGGGTTTGCGCCAGCGGCAGAGTTCGTGTCGACCATATCCATCCCGCAGACCTAAATCAGGCTATTACGCTTCGCCGACAGCCTTGGAAAGCTCTGCTTTTGCAGGGCTTCCGGGCCGAGCGAGAAGAATGTTCGCCGTTTCCATCTCCAACAGTCCGGCGATATCGCACGCGGACAAGACGCCCGTGTGGTCGTCGATCAAGGCGATGTCCGACAGGCCGTGACGAGCGAAGTCGTCGAACCAATCCTGCGGCGACACGCCGGTCCGAGCCAGATGACAGGCGGCGAATTCGGCGACGACCATAATATCGGCAGACTCGCGGCAGACACGAGACATGCCCCTGGCAACCTCGTTTTCCCAACCCTCGGCGTCGATCTTGATCAGGGAAACGACCTGTCCCGGCGTCACGATGTCGTCCAAGGGGGCGACCGAAACCTCCAGAGCTCCGAGTTGCGGTCCGTCCTGAGCCGCCAGGCTGCCGAGCATGCTGTTCGAGCCGAAGAAATAGCTGGCGCGCCCGGTCTTTGCGCCGCTTGCCATGACGTGAAGGCTGAATCGACCGCCGAAACCGTTCGAGATCAGGGTTCGGCGCGCCGCTTCCGCCGACCGAGGGTTCGGCTCGACGAGAACAACATGGCCGGTAGCGCCCACATGTCGGGCCATTTCGACGCCGATCAGGCCGATATGGGCCCCGACATCCACCACTACGTGGCCCGGCTTGACCGCACGCTTGAGAAGCGCCTGCACGCCGGGCTCATGACCGCTGACGCCGTCTGCCAGGTGCAGGATGGAGCGGAACTCTTCGGCGCCAGCCACGGCCCAGCCGTCCGAACGACGGATGGCGACGAAGTCGTCGTCCAGCGGCACGATCTGCCGTTGAAGGCCCGACAGCACCATGTCCTGCAGGTTGGCGAGACGGCTCTCGATCAGAAAAAGTCGAGCTTCCAGAGGCGCGCCGTCTGTCGTCATTGTGCGACCCCCCCTGAAATCGCCGCTTCGGAGTAAGCCGCCGCAACCTGGCTCCAGCCGTAGGTTGCGATCCGATCCAGACAGGCTTTCTGCACGGCGAGCACCGTATCGCGATTTTCCAGCGTCGAGAGGATCAGATCGCGCAATTTGCGACTGTCGTTCGGGTCGAAGACGAACGCGGCCAGGCCCGGCTCATCGACGACAAGTTCGCGCAGGTGTGGCCCATCCGCCATCAGGCAGGGCGTTTCCACACTAACCGCCTCATAGAACGGGAAGGGCCCAAGCCCGCCTTCGAAAATGGACGGATGCACCGTGACCGCCGCGCAGTGGTAAAAGGCGGCATGCACGTCGCGCGGCAGGTCGGTCATGGACACGACGTCACCCGCCATCTGGTCGTATTCCAGTTGATTGGGCAGGGGCGTCCAGGTAGCGCCGAAATGTAGCGGGGCCGTCATAAACAGCTTCAGACTGCGGCGCTCGTCTCGCACCAGCCCGCGAACCGCTTCAGCCACCAGGCGAATGTTCTTCGTCACGCGGTCCTGGGTCGAGACGGCGACGTAGTCCACTTCCTCGAAAGGAAAGTCCGCCAACTGGGACCAGCCGCGCTCACGGGCGTGAGATCGCAGCAGATCGGCGGCGATGGATCGACTTGCCGCCGTCGTGCCCTTTTTGGCATAGGGCGCCAGATGCGACAGATTGGGCGGCGCGTGGGGTACGACGTGAATCTTGTCCCTGGGCACGCCGAACAGACGCCCGGCCTGGTCGTCCGCGACATGGTTCGAGAAGGTCACGACGCGATCCGAGCCGTCGAGCAGGGCTTGGACCTGCTGACGCCATCTCAGGTGATAGCCGTTGGGGCCCCATGCGCCGGGGTCTGGCACTGGGAAGGCCACGGGTATGCCGTCGGGGAAGATGGTGGCGACCGGCGCATCCAGAAGCAGGGCATGACGGAAATAGGGGAACAGCACGATCCATCCGTCGACCTTGACGGATGCATTGGCGAATCGCGCTTGGCCTTCGAAATCGTCGGCGGCGAGCTTCATCTCCGGCGGGGGAGAATGCAGCACATAGTCCACGCCCTCGACGGCCTGGAGCGCGGCCAGATCTTCGCGGGCTTCGGCGCGGACGCCGTCGGGCAGCACGATGTGGAAGACATAGGTCTTCCCCTTGGCCACGCCCTCGATCATGAAGCCGAGAAGCCGGGTCATCCCCTCGTTGGCCCAACGTGCGCCGACCGGCCATTCCGTCCAGACGCCGACCGGAGTGCGGGCGACGGCCTTGGCCGGTTTCGAGGGCGCGCTCATGCGGCGGCCGGCCCGTCGAAACCGGCGGCGGCGTCGGCATAGGCCTGAGCCACGGCCGCCCAGCCGCGCTTGCGGCGGCGTTCATAGGCGGGCCGCTGAAGGTTCACCGCCGCCTCAGGATCCTTCAGCACCTCCAGCACGAGCTTGCGCATGGCCGAGATGTCGTAGGGATCGAAGGTGAGGGGTTCCAGCTCGGGCGCCGTCTCCATCAGTTCCCGGACGTGAGGGCCGACGCCCATGATGCAGGGCGTACCGACGCTGACGGCCTCGTAGAAGGTCAGGGTGCCGACGATCCCTTCGTAGAAGGTCGGGTGGATGGTGAGGGAGGCGCAGTGGAAGAGCGCCGCGTGGACGTCGCGCGGCACGTCGGGCATCGAGACGATGTCGTGCTGCATCTGATGATCCGCGACCAGGCCGGGGAACAGGGTCCAGTTCGCGCCGTGATGCAGGGGCGCCGTCGTGAACAGCTTCAGGTTTCGGCGCTCGTCGCGCACGAGGCGTCGCACGACCTCGGCCGCCCGCCCGACGTTCTTGGTCACCCGATCCTGGGTCGCCACCATGACGAAGGGTGTTTCCTCGAACGGGAAGGCGCGCAGATAGTCCAGCCCCTTGGTCGCGGCGTAGTCGCGCAGAATGTTCGCTGCCAGGCGCAGGGTCTCGGGCGTCTTCTTGCGGTCCTTGATGAAGGGAAGGATCGGCGCGAGGTCCGGCGGGGCGTGCGGCACGACCCGGATCAGGCTTTCGTCCAGCCCCAGCAGTTTCACGCCATGACGGCGCGCCACATGTTTGGAGTGGGCGATCACGGCCTGACCGTCCGAAAGCGTTTCGCGGGCGATCTGTTTCCACTGAACCCACTCGCCTTGCGGGCCCCAGTAGTGATTGTAATCCCAGCCAATAGGGAAGTCGTAGGGAATGGCGTCCGGCAGAAGCACAGCCTTGCGGCCGTTCAACAGGCGCGAGCCCGTGAAATGGGGGAAGGTGTTTATCCAGCCGGCGACATCGATCTGGGTATTGGCATAGGCCGCCATAGAAGCGGCGACGGCGGACTTGCCGGAGATCGGGCCGTTCTGCTTGACCCAATCGGCCTCGAAAGCTGCGGTCGGCTCGTCGACGATCCAGTCCACATTCTCCTTGGCGATCAGGGTGCGTAGGTCGTCGCGCACCGTTTCCGCCATGCCTCGCGGCACCAGAACCCGGAAGGTGTAATCGCCCGTCTCCGCTCCACCCTCGATGAGGAAGCCGACGATGCGCGAAATGCCCTCGTTGGCCCACCGGGCGCCGGGAGGAAGTTCGCTCCAGACGCCGATAGAGGTCCGATTTCCATCACGCACCGGGACGCCTCCACAGACGCTCGACCACGGAAGACCAGTCACGCGTGTCGTCTTTCGGCGACAAGCCCGAAGTAGGGGCAGATGCTGTGTTCGATAAGGCCTGTTTCAAGGCGTCGGCGATCAGCCCGGCTTCCGAACGGTCGTAGAAGAAGGCCGTGACGCCCAGCTCCTGAACCAGCCGCTCCGCCTGCGGATAGCGCAGGCCGACATAGGGGACGCCGACCTGGGCCGCCCGAAGCACGCCTTCGGCCTCTCCATCCGCCAAGGCGCTCGACCAGACCAGTTTCGTGCGCGACAGAACGCGAGCCAGTTCCCGCTCGTCAGCAACGGTCTCGCAGGCGATCGATTCGGCCGCCCGGCGGGCGCGAGCCGGCGCCGCCAACAGCGTCAGTTGTCCGTCCTCGGGATCGAAACCATAGGCCTGTTCGCCGCAAACCGTGATCCGGGCGTCCTCGCCTTCCGATCTCAGGATCCGAACGGCCTCCAGCGCGACGGCCGGATCGTGCCCCGCATAGGGTTCGGCCAACCAAAGCAGATCGATCGACGAGCCTGCAGAACGCTTGGTGGCGTCGCCCGACGCCGGCGTCAGTTGAGGGGAGAGAACGATGCGATCACGGCGTACGCCGGCGTAGCCGGAAATGTCGTCGTTCGTGGCCGCCTGGGTGGAAAAGACGCATTCGGCCTGACGCCACAGACGGAAGGCGTGATCCTGACGCCGCCAGAATATGTGATCGAGGCCTGACGCGAATGCTGACGGTACGTAGCGCTGCGCCAGATCTCGGACATAGTAGGCGACCGGCTTTAGAGGCGCGACCGCGCCCTGGGCGGCGTCCGCGCAGACGATCCAGGCGTCGCAGTCCACAAAGTTCCAGCCCCAGTCGCGAGGAAGCGCGACGTCGGGAATATCATCCAGACTGGCTTTCAAATCCGGGAACATCCGCTCCGCCATCGCGGGCTCGACACGCTCCCAGCCGAGGTGGCGAACAACGACGCCATCATCGTCGGACAGCATTTCGGCTTCTTTTCTACGCCAGTCCGCCTCGGGTTCACGAGGCAAACCGATGGCGACCGTGATCTCGTCGCCGTCGGGCGCGCCTGTCTGGCGCAGCGATCGGGCCAACTCCTTTGCGCGCCAGCGCCACCCCAGATCAGGACGTTCGGGGAGAAGTATCGCGATTTTCAAGGGTTGAACCTCGTACAGATGAGAGGTTCGGAATACGTTTCCCTCCCCATCAAAGCAACGCCAAATGCCGATCTCGACGACCCTGCGCTTGGCGTAGGGCTCGTCAGCGTCTAGTAAGTCCCCGCTTTCATGGAGGGCTTGCGTGCCAAGAGCGTTCATTACCGGGATCACGGGTCAGGACGGGGCCTATCTGGCCGAGTTCCTTCTGGACAAGGGCTATCAAGTCTGGGGCTTGGCGCGGCGTTCCAGTTCCGGGGGTCTGCATCTGGATCGCCTGGAGTGGCTCGGCGTCCTTGACCGGATCAATCTGGTGGAAGGCGATCTGGGCGACCTGTCTAGCCTGATGCGCATCGTCGCCGACGTCGATCCGGACGAGGTCTACAACCTGGCGGCCCAGTCCTTCGTCGCCACGTCCTGGCAGCAGCCGCACCTGACCGCCAACGTCACCGGCGTCGGCGTGCTGAACGTGCTGGAAGCCCTGCGTCTGCTCAAGAGCGAAGCGCGTTTCTATCAGGCCTCCTCGTCGGAAATGTTCGGGCTGATCCAGCACGAGAAGCAGAGCGAGACCACGCCCTTCTACCCGCGTTCGCCCTATGCCGTCGCCAAGCTATACGGCCACTGGATCACGGTGAACTACCGCGAGAGCTTCGGGATGCACGCCAGCTCGGGCATTCTGTTCAATCATGAGTCCCCGCTGCGCGGACAGGAGTTCGTCACCCGCAAGGTCACCGACGGCGTCGCCCGGATCAAACTGGGTCTGGCCAAGGAATTGCGTCTCGGCAACATCGAGGCCAAGCGCGATTGGGGCCACGCGCGGGACTACGTCCGCGCCATGTGGATGATGCTGCAGCAGGAAACCGCCGACGATTATGTCGTTGCGACCGGCCAGACCTGGACCGTCAAACATATGGTGGACATCGCCTTCAAGCACGCTGGTCTGTCCGTCGAAGACCACTTGGTCATCGATCAGGCCCTGTTCCGTCCGGCCGAGGTCGACATTCTTCTAGGCGATCCCGCCAAGGCCGAGCGCCAACTGGGTTGGACGCCGACGATCACGCTGGAAGACATGATCTGCGAGATGGTGGACGCCGACCTCGCACGGTTGACCCAGAAGCACCGTTAAGGAGCCGTCCATTCCTCGTTTGGTGGTCATCGGCGCGGGCGGACACGCCAAGGTCGTCGTCGAACTGGCGAGGTCCTGCGGGTTCGAGGTCGTGGGCTGCCTGGACGCCGACGACACGCCTCGCCACGTCGTCGGCGCGATGGTCATCGGCAAGGATGACATGGCGTCGTCCCTGCTGTCTGACGGCGTGCGTTTCGCCGCCCTGGGCATCGGCAGCAATCGCGTGCGGGAGCGCATAGGGGTCGATCTGGAAGCCCTGGGTTTCAGCCTGCCCGCCTTGATCAGTCCAAACGCCGTGGTGTCGCCGTCCGCAGAGGTCGAGCGTGGCGCCATTGTCATGCCGGGCGCCATCCTGAACGCCGAATGCCGGATCGGGCCATTCGGCATCGTCAATACGAGTGCGTCCGTCGATCACGATTGTCGCCTTGGCATTGCGGTCCATATCGCGCCGGGCAGCCACCTCGCCGGCTCCGTCATCGTCGGCGACCGCGCCATGATCGGGGTGGGGTCAGCCGTCGCGCCTGGCGTTTCGATTGGGGCTGACGCCACCCTAGGCGCCGGCGCCACCGCCATTCACGACATTCCATCCAATACTATCGCCGTCGGGACCCCCGCCCGCGCAAGAGCAGCAAGGTAATCTCCATGGACCGCATCGCCGTCGCCGTTCCTCGCCTGTCGGATCGCGAGAAAGCCTACGTCAACGAGGCGCTGGACAGCACCTGGATCTCGTCGCGAGGCCCCTTCATCGAGCGTTTCGAGGCCCAAGTCGCCGAAATGGCCGGGACGAAACACGCCATCGCCTGCAACAACGGCACGACGTCGCTGCATCTGGCGATGGTTGGGCTGGGCCTGGAGGCGGGCGATGAGGTCATCATGCCATCGCTGACCTATATCGCCACCGCCAACTGCGTCCATTACTGCAACGCCACGCCGGTCTTCGTCGACAACGATCCCCGCACCTTCAACATCGATCCCGCCCGGATCGAAGAAGCCATTACGCCCCGGACGAAGGGCATCGTCGTGGTCCACCTTTACGGTCATTCGGCAGACATGGGGCCGATCATGGAGATCGCCGACCGCCGCGGCCTGTGGGTGATCGAAGACGCAGCGGAAGCGCACGGCGCCCAATACCGTGGCCGGCCCGTCGGCGGGATCGGTCAATGCGGCAGCTTCAGTTTCTTCGGCAACAAGATCATCACTACCGGCGAAGGCGGCGCGGTCACCACCAACGACGACGCGTTGGCCACCCGCATGCGCCTGCTGCGCAGCCAGGGCATGAGCGCCGAGCGTCGCTACTGGCACCCGATGGTCGGCTTCAACTATCGCATGACCAACCTGACGGCCGCCATCGGGGTGGCGCAGATGGAACGGATCGAAGACGCCCTGAAACGTCGCGCAGAGATCGCTGCGGCCTATGATGACGCGCTGAGCGGACTGACGGACCTTATCGATTTGCCGTTCACGGCGGACGACTGCGTGCATTCCTTCTGGATGTACACGATCCAGCTGAAGCCGAACGGCAAGGTCTCGCGCGACGAAGTGATGGCCCGACTGGATGCGGAAGGGATCGAGACGCGTCCGGTCTTCTATCCGGTGAACGACATGCCGCCCTATTACGATGCGGCCGTGGACGCCCCGAATGCACGCCTCTGCGCCGCTCAGGGCATCAACCTGCCCACCCACGAACTGCTGTCGTCCGACGACATCCTGCGTGTCGCCGAAACGCTGAAGCGCGCGCTGAACGCCTAGAGATTCAGCAGCGCCGGATCCCCGCCTTGCGCCGCGATATTGACGCTGATCGCCTTCTCGGCCGCATAACGAATCAGGCTGTTGGGTCCGCCCGCCTTTGGGCCCGTGCCCGACAGGCCCTCGCCGCCGAAAGGCTGAACGCCGACAACGGCGCCGGTGATCGAACGGTTCACATAGACGTTGCCGGCCGGGACTAGGTCGACGACCTCGGCGGCGAAGGCTTCGATGCGGCTGTGGACGCCCAGGGTCAGGCCGTAGCCGCGGGCGGCGAGTTTGCCGGCGACTGCCTTCAGGTCGGACGGAGCGTAGCGGTAGATGTGCAGGATGGGGCCGAACACCTCGCGCTCCAGAAAGTCGGGCGTGGGGATTTCGGCGATGGTGGGAGCGAACAGGTCGCCCTTTTCGGCGCCCAGCGGCAGGTCGGCGCGAGCGATGATCTTCGCCTCCTTCGACAGGCGTTCGACATGGGTTTCCAGGGCGCGGCGGGATTCGGGATCGATGACGGGGCCGATGTCGGTCTTGGGATCGGCGGGGTCGGCGACGGTCTGGACGGCCAGGGCGCCCTTCAGCCCCTCGATCAGGGCGTCGGCCGAGTCCTTCGGGACGTAGAGGACGCGCAGGGCCGAGCAACGCTGGCCGGCTGAGCCGAAGGCCGACTGGATCACGTCGTCGATCACCTGTTCCTTCAGCGCGGTCGTGTCGATGAACATGCCGTTCAGGCCGCCGGTCTCGGCGATGAAGGGGATGATGGCGCCGGGACGGGCGGCGATGGCGCGGTTGATGGCGGCGGCCGTGTCGGTGCCGCCGGTGAAGGCGACACCGTCGATCCCCGGATGCGTGACCAGGGCTGCGCCGACGGTCTCGCCGCGTCCAGGAACCAGGGCAAGCAGGTCCGGGTTCAGACCGGCCTTGTGGTACAGGCGCACGGCCTCGGCGGCGATCAGCGGCGTCTGTTCGGCGGGCTTGGCTAGGACGGCGTTGCCGGCGGCCAGGGCGGCGGCGATCTGTCCGGTAAAGATGGCCAGGGGGAAGTTCCACGGGCTGATGCAGGCGAAGACGCCGCGTCCGTGCAGGAACAGCTGGTTGGTCTCGCCGGTCGGACCTTTCAGCGTCTCGGGCGCGGTGAAGTCGCGTTCGGCCAGCAGGGCGTAATAGCGGCAGAAATCGGCGGCCTCGCGCACCTCGGCGACGCCGTCGTTCAAGGTCTTGCCGGCCTCGCGGCTGAGCAGAGCGACCAGGCGGTCCAGATCGGCCTCCAGCGCATCGGCCATGGCGCGCAAAGTCACGGCACGTTTAACTCCGCCCTGACGGTCCCATTGAACCTGGGCATTCGCAGCGGCCTCGACGGCGGCGTCGATGTCGGCCTTCTCGGCTTCCGAGACATGGCCCAGCACCTGGGACCGGTCGAAGGGGTTGGTCACAGCCTGGGCGTCGGTCCCGGCGCGCAGCTTGCCTCCGACGATGGGGCCGGAGGTCAGTTTCTCACGGTCGACCCCCTCCAGCGCGCGCGTGTGGGCTTCACGATCGGCGGCCTGGGAATAATCGCGGCCGAGGGAGTTCTGACGATCGCCGTACATGTCTTTCGGAACCGGAATCTTGGGGTGACGGTCGGGCGACTGCTCGACCAGGGAGATGGGATCAGCCGCGACGGCCGAGGCGGGCACGCGCTCGTCCAGCAAGGCGTGGACGAAGGAGGAGTTGGCGCCGTTTTCCAGCAGGCGCCGCACCAGATAGGGCAGCAACTCTTCATGCCCGCCCACGGGGGCATAGGCGCGGACGATGACGGTCTCGTCGGCCCAGGCCTCCTGAGCGGCGTCGTATAGCGCCTCGCCCATGCCGTGCAGCCGCTGGTGCTCGACCGTTACGCCGTGATCACGCGCCATACGCCGCACGGCCGCCAGCGTATGGGCGTTGTGGCTGGCGAACTGGGAATAGATGGCCGGCGCGGCCTCGATCATGGCCTTGGCGCAGACCAGATAGTTCAGATCGGTCGCCGCCTTGGTCGTATAGACGGAATAGTCGGTGCGGCCGAACACCTGGGCGCGCTTGATCTCGGTGTCCCAATAGGCGCCCTTGACCAGGCGCACCATCAGACGACGGCCCGAGCGGCGGGCAAGGTCGGCGACGCGTTCGATCGTCTCCAGACCGCGCTTCTGATAGGCCTGAACCGCCAGACCGAGGCCCGTCCAGCCGCCCAGCGACGGCTCGTGCGCCAGTCGCTCCAGCAGCTTGAGCGACAGGGTCAGACGGTCCGCCTCCTCGGCGTCCATCGTATAGTTGATGTCGTATTTGGCCGCGATCTGAGCCAGGCGCAGGATGCGGGGATAAAGGGTCGCCCAGACGTCATCCTCATGCGTCGCCTCATAGCGGGGCGACAGGGCCGACAGTTTCACCGAGACGCCGTGGCCGTGCTCCGGTCCCTGGCCCTTCGACGTCTTGCCGACCGCCTCCATGGCGTCGGCGTAGATTTTCTCGTAGCGGTCTGCGTCGGCCATGGTCCGGGCGCCCTCGCCCAGCATGTCGAAGCTACACAGCCAGCCTTCCTTATTCGACCGTTTGAGCGCGCTCTGGATCGTGCGGCCGACGACGAACTGCTCGCCCATGATCTTGACGGCGGTGGCCACCGCCTGGCGGATGACCGGCTCGCCCAATCGGCCGGCGATCCGCTTCAGGAAGCCGGGCAGGTCGCTGCGCGCCTCGTCATCCACATCGACCAGCTTGCCGGTCAGCATCAGACCCCAGGTCGAGGCGTTGACGAAGAGGCTGTCGGACTGACCCAGGTGGGCGGCCCAGTCTGCCGAGCCGATCTTCTCGGCAATCAAGCGATCGCGGGTGTCCTCGTCCGGAACGCGCAGCAGGGCTTCGGCCAGACACATCAGGGCCAGACCTTCGCGGGTCCCAAGCGAGAATTGCTGAAGGAAGCTTTCGACGACCCCCTGTTTTTTCTGGCTGCGGCGGGCGTGTTCGACCAGGGCCGTCGCCTCAGCGACCACATCCGCCCGTTCGGTCGAATCCAAGGGCATGCGCGCCAGATTTGCGGCGACGGCCTCACGCTCGTTGCGGAACTTGTGCGTGTCCAGACCGTCCCAAGCGGCCAGGCTCGAAGGCATAAAGGTGGGAGCGGTCATCGGCGACAAATCCTGTGGATTTCAGCCGTATATGCCGGAGTTCATTGAAGGTGCTTCGTATGATACAGACCCAAGCCGAAGATCGTTCGGCTTACGTCTCGGATTTCCGATGATCGATATTGATGCCGTCGATCGCCGCATCCTGCGCGTGCTTCAGACCGACGCCCGCATTTCCAACGCCGAACTGGCGCGGCGCTGCAACCTGTCGCCCGCCGCCTGTTTCGAACGGGTCAAACGGCTGCGCGAAAAGAAGATCATCACCGGCTACGCCGCCATGATCGACCCGGCTCAGGTCGGCCGGGACCTGCTGATCTTCGTCGAGGTCCTGCTGGACCGCACCACCGGCGACGTCTTCGAAGCCTTCGCCGCCGCCGTCCGCAGCCAGCCGGAGGTGCTGGAATGCCACATGGTCGCCGGCGGCTTCGACTATCTGATCAAGGCTCGGGTCGGCGACATGGACGCCTACCGCGCCTTCCTGGGCGACGTTCTGGTGCGGATGCCGGGCGTCCGCGAAACCCGCACCTATGCGGTGCTGGAAGAAGTCAAATCGACGACGGTGCTGCCGCTTTAAACGTGACATTTCAACCGGGCGGGTGACGTGCGAACAAGGCTCGTCTAGTAGACATGTCCCGACAACTGCTGCGTTTTCAGATGCCCCCCATCTTTCCGGTTATCATGTGCGGCGGTTCCGGCACTCGGCTGTGGCCCGCGTCCCGGCCCTCACTGCCCAAACAGTTCATCCCTTTAGCGGGGAACCGGTCGCTGTTTCAGGAGACCGCCGCGCGTGTCGCCGCCTTGGCCAATGGGGGCGGTGAACTGGTCGTGGTGGCCGGCGTCACTCACAGGACAGCCATCCTCCAGCAGCTCGAAGAGATCGGCATTCGCGCCGTCGTCCTGCTGGAACCCGAGGGACGCGACTCGTCCGCCGCGATGGCCGCCGCAGCCCTCTGGACAGCTCAGCGCAGCCCGCAAGCGGTCAATCTGTTCGTCGCGTCCGATCATCACATTCCCGACGCCGAGGCGTTTCGGACATCCGTCGGCGAAGCGGTCGCTGCCGCAGCCGATGGAAAGATCGTCACCCTGGGCGTCGTCCCCACGGCGCCGTCGTCCGCCTATGGCTATATCGCACCGACCGGGCCCGGCTTGTCCGATGTGTTGGCCTTCGTCGAGAAGCCGGATTCAGCGACCGCTGAGCGTTACATTGCCGAAGGCTATCTCTGGAATAGCGGCAATTTTATCGTTCGTGCAGATGTGCTGGGCGCCGAAATCGCAGAGCGCGCGCCAGCCGTGGCTGAGGCCGTCCAGTCGGCCGTGGATCACGCGGCGATCGACGGCGCCTGTCTGACGCTGGGGTCGGGGTTCATGTCCGCGCCCAAGATCTCCATCGATTACGCCGTCATGGAAAAGACGACGCGTGCGTCCGTCTTGCCGGTTCGCTTCGAATGGTCGGATCTCGGCGCCTGGGATTCCGTTCACGCTTCCGGCGCAGGCGATGTCGGCCTACACGTTCTGGAGGACTCCGAGAACTGCCTGATCCGCGCCTGTGACGGCGTCATGGTGGCGGCTATCGGGCTGAGGGATATCGGCATCGTCGTCGAACGCGACGCCGTTCTGGTGACGGACCTGAAGAAGAGCCAGGACGTCAAGAAGGTGGTCGAAAGACTGCGAAAGTTGTCGCCGCAGCATCTCGATTTTCCTGCGCCCGCCCCCAGGGAGCCTCTCAAGGTCGGCGCCGCGCGACTGACCGCCTGGCTGAGACAGGCTGCTCTGCCGGTCTGGTCTAGTCTGGGGCAGGACGAGAACGGCGGCTTCGAAGAGGTGCTGGCCCTCGATGGCCGCAGGATCGCCACCTCCCGCCGCGCTCGCGTCCAGGCCCGTCAGTTGCAGGTCTATGCCGAGGCTGGACGACAAGGCTGGGAAGGCTCTTGGCGCACCGTGACTGCAAAGGGTCTCGACCGCCTGAACGCCGTTTCGCTTAGGTCCGACGGCCGCATGCGCACTTTGGTGAATGCGGACGGCGCCTCGCTGGACGAAACGGCGATGGTCTACGACCAGGCCTTCTTGATATTCGCCCTGGCCGTCATCGCCGATGCGAAGGGCGACGCCGATCTGGAGAAACAGGCGGCTGCTGTCCGGGATCTTCTGCTCGAAAGCGCCGACGCCCAGGGCGGACTGAAGGAGGCCGGCGATCATCCCTATCAGTCCAACGCCCACATGCATCTTCTGGAAGCGGCTCTGGCCTGGGAAGAGGCCGGCGGAGACCCGGCCTGGTCGAGGCTTTCCGACCAGATCGTCAATCTGGCCCGCACGCGTTTCATCGACACCGAGACCGGCTGTCTGCGCGAGTTCTTCCAGGAAGACTGGTCGCCTGCCCCAGGCAAGGACGGCGCCTTGGTCGAGCCCGGCCATCAGTTCGAATGGGCATGGCTTTTGGCGCGATATGGTCGCAAGCGCCAGGATGACGGCGCCTTGGCCGACGCCTGGCGTCTGTATCAAGCCGGATTGAAAGGAATCGATTCGAAGCGCGGCGTCGCCATCGATGCGATGACCATCGACGGCGGCGTTCGAAGCGCGCGCTCGCGGCTTTGGCCCCAGACGGAATGGCTGAAGGCGTCGCTGATCCTGGCGTCTCTCGGCGACGACAAAAAACGCAAGGCCTGCCTTGAACAGGCCGCTGCGGCCCAGCAGGCCCTATGGCTCTATCTGACGCCACAAGGCCTTTGGCGCGACAAGCTGCTCGAGGACGGCGAGTTCATCGACGAACCCGCTCCAGCCAGCTCGTTCTACCACATCATGGCGGCTTACGGTCAGCTCAGACAGACTTTGACCGAACTGAGCCTCACTCAAACTTCGGAGATCGAACTGGCCTGAGCCACACCGCTGTTGAAGCGATGACTCTTATCGAGCTTCGCCAAACAACCGCGGCCGTCTCGCCTTCGTCATTCTAACCGTCTAGAAGTTCGCCCCTTACTCAACGGCTCAGGGTCCGCCCGCCTCAATGCGCATCGTTCTGGCCACCGACGCCTGGGAACCTCAGGTCAACGGCGTCGTCCGCACCCTGACGCGCACGGTCGCGGAATGCCGCGGCATGGGTCATGAGGTCGAGGTCATCGAGCCCAGCCTGTTCAAGACCATCCCCTGCCCCACCTATCCGGAAATCCGGCTAGCGCTGGGAGCGGAAGAAGAGATCCGCGAGATGCTTCGCGCCTTCGAACCCGAGGCCGTCCACATCGCCACCGAGGGACCAATCGGCATCGCCACGCGCCGCATCTGCGTGGAGTGGAAGCTGCCGTTTACGACCAGCTATCACACCAAATTCCCCGAATATGTCTCGGCCCGTTTTCCGATCCCGGTCCAGGTCGGCTACGCCTATATGAAATGGTTCCACAAGCCGTCCGGACGGCTGATGGTGGCGACGCCGACCCTGCGCGACGAACTGGTCGAGCATGGGTTCAAGAACGTCTCGCCCTGGTCGCGGGGCGTGGACACGGATGTGTTCAATCCCGATTTGGAGCGCATATACGACGAGCTTGGCGGCAAGGACTGGCCGCGGCCCTTCTTCCTGAACGTCGGTCGTGTGGCGGTCGAGAAGAACATCGAGGCCTTCCTGCAACTCGACCTGCCCGGCACCAAGATCGTCGTGGGTGATGGCCCGGCCCGCGCCGAGCTCGAAGAAAAGTATCCGGATGCCAAATTCCTCGGCGCCAAGTTCGGCGACGACCTGGCCCGCTGTTTCCGCGACGCCGACGTTTTCGTCTTCCCCAGCTGGACCGACACCTTCGGTCTGGTGATTCTGGAAGCCATGGCCGCCGGCACGCCGGTCGCGGCCTATCCGGCTCACGGTCCGATCGACATCATTCCGGGATCGAACGCCGGCGCAATCGACAAGGACCTCAAGAGCGCCTGCCTGCAGTGCCTTGAACTCGATCGCAAGGCTGTGCGCGCTTATGCGGAAAAGTTCAGCTGGCGCGCCTCGGCCGAGCAGTTCGTCGAGAACCTGCAACCCTATCCCGAACCCGAGCGTGGACGCTTCTGGCGTCGCCTGCGGCGTATCGCCCGTATTCGCAAACGCGCCGCCGCCTGATCGACGGGCCAGTCGAGCCGCCCCCAAAGGACAAGCCATGATGAAACCCCGTCAGGACCTAAAGCCGAACACGGCTGCTTACGAAACCCAGGCCTTGGTCAAGCCGACAGGCTTCCGCGAATACGACGCACGCTGGATCCTGGAGAAAGAGATCAACCTTCTCGGCATTCAGGCTCTGGGCCTTGGCCTGGCCACCTATGTCCACGAGATCGGCGTCGCGCCGAAGATCGTTACCGGCCATGACTTCCGCGGCTATAGCCTCAGCGTCAAACAGGCCCTGATCCTCGGGCTGCTGGAAGGCGGGATGGAGGTTCTGGACGTGGGCCTGGCCTTGTCGCCCATGGCCTATTTCGGCCAATTCGAACTGGACGCCCCCTGCGTCGCCATGGTGACGGCCAGCCACAACGAGAATGGCTGGACCGGCGTGAAGATGGGCGCCAACAAGCCCCTGACCTTTGGTCCCGACGAGATGGGCCGGCTGAAAGAAATCGTTCTCAACGGTGAAGGCGTGGCCCGCCCCGGCGGCAAGCTGGTGCGCGTCGATGACTTCCGCGAAACCTATGTCGCCGACGTGGCCTCAAAGGTGCAGATCAAGCGTCCGCTGAAGGTGGTTTGCGCCTGCGGAAACGGCACCGCCGGCGCCTTCGCTCCTGACGCCCTGCGCCGGATGGGCGTCGAGGTGATCGAGATGGACACCGACCTCGACTACACCTTCCCGAAATACAATCCGAACCCGGAAGATCACGCCATGCTGGTGCAGATGGCCCAGCGGGTCCGTGAGACGGGTGCCGATCTGGCCCTTGGCTTCGACGGCGACGGAGACCGCTGCGGCGTGGTGGACGACACGGGCGAGGAAATCTTCGCCGACAAGATCGGCCTGATGCTGGCCCGCGACCTGTCCAAGGTCTATCCGGACAGCACCTTTGTGGTCGATGTGAAGTCGACCGGCCTCTACAAGACCGACGAAATCCTGAAGGCGAATGGCGCCGAGGTCGTCTATTGGAAAACGGGCCACTCCTACATCAAGCGCAAGACCGCTGAACTGGGCGCCCTGGCCGGATTTGAGAAGTCGGGCCACTTCTTCATGGCCGGCGATCTTGGCCACGGCTACGACGACGGTCTGGTCGCGGCCGGGGCCGTGCTGGCCATGCTGGATCGCAATCCGGACAAGAAACTCAGTGAACTGAAGACCGCCCTGCCGGACGCCTGGACCAGCCTGACCATGTCGCCCCACTGCGACGACGAGTTGAAGTACGACGTGCTGGAGCGGATCGTGAAGGAATACTCCGATCTGGCCGCAGCCGGCGGCGAAATCCTGGGCCGCAAGATCGTCGAGGCCATCACCGTCAACGGCGTGCGCGTGCACTTGGACGACGGCTCATGGGTCCTGGTCCGCGCCTCGTCCAACAAGCCGGAGTTGGTCGTGGTGGTCGAGAGCATGCAGTCCGAAGACGACATGCGCGACCTGTTCCGCAAGGAGATCAAACCGCGCCTGGCCGCCTATCCTGAAATCGGCGCCTTCAATCAGGAAATCTGAAAGATCACAGCGGACTGAACCAATCGCGCCCGTGACCGCTTCCCTTTCGGCTGAGGCCAGGAGGGAAGATTGCCGCGTTACTTTTTCCATACCCAGAACGGAGATTGCATCCGCGACGATCAGGGCGAGGAACTGAGGAGCGTTGATGCGGCGCGCGAGGAAGCCGTCGCCGTGCTGGGCGAGATCCTTCGCTACCGGGGCGCGTCGTTTTGGACGACCCGCGCCTTCAGCGTCATCGTCACGGACACCGAGGGTCAAACGGTCGTCAGCGTCACGGCGTCCGCATCCGATCAGGCGCCCGAGGGCTGGACATTGACGGGGGACGCGGGATGACCAAGCCTGGCGGCGTCTCAAAGATCACCACGCTGGTCGACAAGTTGTCGCTTCGGGACCGGCTCAATCCCGAAGAGATCGAGGCGTTGAGCGCGGTCCTCGATGCGCCCAAAACCGTCTCCGCCGGATCCGATATCGTGCGCGAGCACACCCGCCCGCTGCACAGCACCCTTCTGATTTCGGGCTTTTCCGCGCGTTACTCCACGCTGGAGGACGGGTCGCGTCAGATCACGGAAATCAATGTGTCCGGCGACTTCATCGACCTTCACAGCCTGTTGATGAAGCAGATGGATCACGGCGTCGTCGCCCTGACCGACTGCGTGATCGCAGAGGCGCCGCACAGCGGCTTGATCGACATCACCGAGCGACATCCACACCTGGGCCGACTGCTTTGGCTGGACACCATCATCGACGCCGCCATCCATCGACAGTGGCTGGTGGCCATGGGCCGGCGCAGCGGCCTGGGTCATCTGGCGCATCTGGTGTGCGAGCTTTACCTGCGGCTCCAGGCCGTCGGCCAAACCGGCGATCTGACCTTCGATCTTCCGCTGACGCAAACAACGCTGGGTGACGCGCTGGGCCTCTCGACCGTTCATGTCAGCCGTCTGATTTCCGAGCTTCGCGCCGAGGGCGTCGTGGCCTGGTCGGGCGGGCGGATCGATATCCTCGACTGGCGTCGTCTGGCCGAAATCGCCGAGTTTGACCCTACCTATCTGCGTCTGCAATGCGAGCCGGTCTGATCGCTTAACGCATGTTATCGCACCGAACGGCGATCGGCCGTCTAGACGAGGCATGTCCCAGTCGAACCTCGCGCACGCCCTGTTGTCCGCCCTTGCGGTGCAGGGTCTGGACGAAGGCGACGCCTTCTTCGCCGAGGCTGGCGCACGAACCTCAACCACACAGAATGGCGAAGCTGTCGTCACGCTGATTTTGTCCGGCGTTTTGGCGCGGCTCGGGCTCGACGGCGCTCTGTCGCATGGGCTCGCGTCCAGCGACGACGTGATCAACTTCGATGCTGCATTGGGCGGGGGTGAGTCAGAGTCAGCCGTTTGGTTGACGGCCGGACGATTCCTGACCGTCTCCGCTCGCAAGCTGGCGCAAAAGATCGATCGCGACAGTCTGGTCGAGATGGCGTTGATTGATCTTCGCCGTCGCAACATCGCCCTTCAGGCGGAGCTTTCGCACCACGCCACATTAAAAGTCAGCCAACGCCTGGCCGCCCTATTGCTCGACGTTCACGACCGACAGGGAGGCGACGTCCTTGCTCTGCGTCAAACCGAGCTGTCGCATCTGATGGCTGTGCGACGCGCCAGCATATCGACCGCCTGCACCGAACTGTGCGCCGCCGGCGCCGTGCGGCTGCGGCGCGGCGCGATCCAGATCACCGATGCAGACGCCCTGCGGCGGATGACGGACGAGGCCTATTCGACCGTGACGGACTTGGCCAGGTTGCGGGGCTGATCAACGTCGGTGCCCTTCTGAACGGCGGTGTAATAGGCCAGCAGCTGCACCGGCACGGCATAGACCAAGGGCGCGATCAGCGGGTGGCAGTCGGGGGCGTGGATGCGGCGAATGCCGGCGCCGTGCGGATCGGGCGCCTTTTCCGGCGCGATCATGATGACCGGGCCGCCACGCGCGGCGACCTCTTGTAGATTAGACGCGGTCTTTTCGAACACGTCGTCCAGCGGAGCCAGGGCGATGGTCGGGGTCTCTTCATCGATCAAGGCGATGGGGCCGTGCTTCAGCTCGCCGGCAGCATAGCCCTCGGCGTGGATATAGCTGATCTCCTTCAGCTTCAGCGCGCCTTCCATCGCCAGCGGGAACATGGCGCCCCGGCCCAGGAACAGCACGTCGTCGGCCTTTGACAGATCGTGGGTGACGGCGCGGATGCTGTCGCCCATCGTCAGGGCCTCGGCGATCAGGCGCGGGCTTTCGAACAGAGCCTTGACCAGTTCGGCCTCGGTCGCAGCATCGATCCGGCCGCGCGCCACGCCAGCCGCCACGGCCAGGGCCAGCAGGGCCGCGACCTGGGCGGTGAAAGCCTTGGTCGAAGCGACGCCGATTTCCGGACCGGCATGGGTGGGCCACAGCACGGCGGCCTCACGCGCCATCGAGGACGAGTGAACATTCACGACGGCGGCGGTCTGCAACCCTTGCGCCTTGCACCAGGTCAGGCTGGCCAAGGTGTCGGCCGTCTCGCCCGACTGGCTGACGGCGACGGCCAGGGTAGACTTCGAGACAGCCGGCGAGCGATAGCGGAACTCCGACGCGATCTCGACATCGCACGGCAGGCCGGCCAGCTTCTCGAACGCATAACGGCCGATCTGGCCGGCGTAGAAGGCGGTGCCGCAGGCGACGATCTGGATGCGGTCGATGGCGGCGAAATCGACGGGATTGGTCTTGGCCTTGCCGGTCACCAGGTCGAGATATTCCGACAGGGTGTGCTGGACGCTGTCGGGCTGTTCATGGATTTCCTTCTCCATGAAGTGGCGATATTCGCCCTTCTCGACCATCGCCGAGGAGGCCGAGACCTGGACGATGGCGCGTTCGACCGGCTTGCCCGCCACGTCGAACATCTGGGCGCCGGCCTTGGTCATGGCGACGTAATCGCCCTCTTCCAGATAGGAAATCTTCTGCGTGAACGGACCGACGGCCAGCGCGTCCGAGCCCAGATACATTTCGTCCTCGCCCCAGCCGACCACCAAGGGGCTGCCGCGTCGCGCGCCCAGGATCAGGTCGTCCGTCCCGTCGATCAGCACCGCCAGCGCATAGGCGCCGGTCAGGCGATCCAGAGTGGTCTTGAACGCCTCCAGCGGCGCGCGACCCGTATTCAATTCGGCGTCCAGCAGGTGGGCGATGACCTCGGTGTCGGTCTGGCTTTCAAAGACATGGCCTTCGGCGGCCAGCTCGGCTTTCAGCTCGGCGAAGTTTTCGATGATGCCGTTATGGACCAGGGTGACACGACCGGCCTTGTGTGGGTGGGCGTTGGCGGTCGTGGGCGCGCCGTGCGTGGCCCAGCGCGTATGGCCGATGCCGACCGTCGCCGTCATCGGCTCCTCGGCCAGGACGGCTTCCAGATTGCGGATCTTTCCTTTGGCGCGGCGGCGCTCGACCGAGCCGTCCACAACGGCGGCGACGCCTGCGGAATCATAGCCGCGGTACTCCAGCCGTTTCAGGCTGTCGATCAGCCGGGGAACGACAGGACCATTGCCGGTGACGCCGATGATGCCGCACATGAGCGAAGGCTCCGAGAAGTCAGGAAAAGGGCGCCGCTTTGCACTGGCGGCGATCCGGGGCTAAGCCACAGATCAAGCCCCATCGGCCGTCTATGCAATCTTAAGGCGGACCGCATCAAAAAAGGGGTTTCGGAACGTTACCCGAAACAAAGGACCGCACCTTGGGCGACAGAAAATATTTCGGCACCGACGGCATTCGCGGCCGCGCCAACACCTATCCGATGACGGCCGAGGTCGCGCTGCGCGTGGGTCTGGCCGCAGGGAAACTGTTCCGCACCGACGACGACCGCCGCCATCTTGTGGTGATCGGCAAGGACACGCGCCTGTCCGGCTATACGATCGAGCCAGCCCTGGTCGCCGGTTTCGCTTCGGTCGGAATGGACGTGCGCACCTTCGGTCCCGTCCCGACGCCCGGCGTGGCCATGCTGACCCGGTCGATGCGCGCCGATCTGGGCGTGATGATCTCGGCCTCGCACAACAACTATGCCGACAACGGCATCAAGCTGTTCGGGCCGGACGGCTACAAACTCTCGGACGAGATCGAGCTGAAGATCGAGGCCATGATGGACCAGGGTCTGGACCAAGGCCTGGCGCCGTCGAACAAGCTAGGCCGGGTCAAACGCATCGACGACGCCCAGGCCCGCTATATCGAGATCGCCAAACAGGCCTTCCCCAAGCGGCTAACGCTGCAAGGGCTGCGTATCGCCGTCGATTGCGCCAACGGCGCCGGCTACAAGGTCGCGCCCACCACCCTGTTCGAACTGGGCGCCGAAGTCTTCCCCGTGGGCGTGACCCCGAACGGCACCAACATCAACGCCGAGTGCGGCTCGACCCATCCGGCGACCCTGGCCGATGCGGTCAAACGCTACCGCGCCGATATCGGCATCGCCCTGGACGGCGACGCCGACCGACTGATCATCTGCGACGAGACGGGTCGGGTCGTGGACGGCGATCAGATCATGGCCCTGGTCGGACTGGACTGGGCCAGGCGCGGCCTCCTGACCGGCGACGGCGTGGTGGCAACCGTCATGTCCAACCTGGGGCTGGAGCGCAAACTCAAGTCCGAAGGCCTGACGCTGGAGCGGACCAAGGTCGGCGACCGCTATGTCATGGAAAGGATGCGCGAAGGCGGCTTCAACATCGGCGGCGAACAGTCGGGCCACATCATCCTGCACGACCACGCCACGACCGGCGACGGCCTGATGGCGGCGCTGCAGGTGCTGGCCGTCCTGGTCGAATCCGGCAAGCCGATGAGCGAACTGGCCCGCCAGTTCGATCCCGTTCCGCAAAAGCTGGAGAACGTTCGCTTCACCGCCGACAAGCCGCTGGAAACCGACACGGTCAAGGCCGCCATCGCCGAGGCCGAAGCGGCCCTGAGCGGTCAGGGACGGCTGCTGGTGCGCCCCTCGGGCACGGAAAAACTGATCCGCGTCATGGCCGAGGGCGACGACGAAGCACTGGTTAAGCGGGTGGTGGCCGATGTGGCGGGCGCGGTGCGCTCAGCCTAGGGCTTGCACGCCGCCGGCGGGTCGCCGTCGCGTGCCCACAGTTTGCAGGAGCGGTCGATCTCCCCCTGGATCAGGTCGCAGGGGTTGGCGGCGTTGCAGGGCGGGCGGGTCGCCGGGCTGACTTGGACGCAGCGCTCGACCAACCGGGCTGAGGCGGCGGCGCCGATGGCTTCGCGACAGGGGACCTCGCTGATCGGCACCGGCTGAGCGGGCATGTCCGGTCCTTCGGGAATGCTGGCCTCGACGTCCCCGGCCGGTTTGGTCGCTTCCTTCTCCGCAGCCGCCGGCTTGGCGGGCGGGGCAGGCGGCGGAGCATCCGGCGCCAGTGGAACCGCGTCGATGACGTTGCTGCTTGCCGCAGTGTCTCTGGACGCAGGCTGATCGGCTGGACCAGCGCGCTGACATCCGGCCATCAACACAACGCAGGCGGCCATCGAAAGCCAGGGGGATCGACGCATCGACTTGTCTCCGGTCAGGACTGACCGGACGAGGATGCCCGTCCGCGCCCCGAGGTGAAACCCCCTATCGCTTCACCGCCGCCAAGGCCGCCTTCTGCAGGGCGAACAGTTCGGTGCAGCCGATCTCGGCTAGCGAAAAGAGCCGGTCGAACTCGGCGCGCGAGAAGCCGCGCTTCTCGCCGGTGGCCTGGACCTCGACGATCTGGCCGGAGCCGGTCAGGACGAAGTTCGAATCCGCCTCGGCCTCGGAATCCTCTTCGTAATCGAGGTCCAGCACCGGCACGCCGTCGCAGACGCCGCATGACACGGCCGCCACCTGATCCGTGATCGGGTCGGCCTTCAGCACGCCCTCGTCGCGCAAATAGTTCAGGGCCAGGCTCATGGCGACCCAGGCGCCGGTGATCGACGCCGTGCGGGTGCCGCCGTCGGCCTGGATGACGTCGCAGTCGATCAGCACCTGACGTTCGCCGAGCGCCTTCAGGTCCACCACGGCGCGCAGGGAGCGACCGATCAATCGCTGAATCTCTTGCGTGCGGCCCGACTGTTTGCCGGCGGCGGCTTCACGACGCCCGCGCGTGTGGGTGGCACGGGGCAGCATGCCGTATTCAGCGGTCACCCATCCCTGGCCCGTGTTGCGCATCCAGCCCGGCACCTTGTCCTCGATCGAGGCGGTCACCAGCACCTTGGTGTTGCCGAAGCTGATCAGGCACGAGCCCTCGGCATAGCGGTTGACGCCGGTCTCGATGGTCACGGGACGCAGTTGATCGTCGGTGCGTTGCGAATGGCGCATGGGAGGGATCCTTGGAAGTCTGACCTTGGAAGCTGTGGCGGCGGTGCTTATCCTGAAACCGTGAGCCTGTATGCCCCGAAAAACCCGCCGTTCGACGCCGGCCAGTCCCTCGCGGGTTTGGCGGGGCTGGATGCGCGGGCGCGCGACATCTTTCGTCGCATCGTGGAAAGCTATCTGGAGACAGGCGAGCCGGTCGGGTCGCGGACCCTGTCGTTGGGCGGCATCGCCCTGTCGCCTGCCTCGATCCGCAACACGATGCAGGATCTGACCCTTGCGGGCCTGCTGGCGGCGCCCCACACCTCGGCCGGGCGGATCCCGACCCATGCGGGCCTGCGCCTGTTCGTCGATGGCCTGCTGGAGGTCGGCGACCTGACCAAGGAAGAGCGTCGCGAGATCGACGGGCGGCTCGCCGGGCGCGGCCGGAACTTCGAGTCCGCCTTGGACGAGGCCTCGAACCTGCTGTCGGGCCTGGCCGGCGGCGCGGGCGTCGTATCGAGCCCGGTCCGTGATTCCGGCGTCAAACATGTCGAGTTCGTCGCCTTGGGCGGCGATCAGGCCCTGGCCGTCATCGTCGCTGACGACGGCACGGTCGAAAACCGCATCATGACCCTGTCGGCCGGCGTCACGCCTTCGACCCTGGTCGAGGCCTCCAACTTCCTGAACGCTCGCCTGCGCGGCCGCCCCTTCGCCGACGCCAAGCGAGAGATGACCCAGGAGTTGGAAATCGCACGGCGTGAACTGGACCAGACCGCCGCCCGCCTGGTCGAGGACGGATTCGCTGCGTGGTCCGGCGGCCAGGATCGCGAGCGCGCCCTGATCGTGCGGGGTCGCGCCAACCTGCTTCAGGACCGGGAAGGCTTGGCCGATCTGGAGCGGGTCCGCGTCCTTTTCGATGATCTGGAGCAGAAGGAACAGCTGATCGGCCTGCTGGACGGCGTCGATGCGGCCCAAGGCGTGCGCATTTTCATCGGCGCCGAGACACGGTTGTTTTCACTTTCGGGTTCCGCCGTGATCGCGGCGCCCTATATGAGCGGCCGACAGCGGGTTCTTGGCGCCATCGGCGTCATAGGCCCCGCAAGACTGAACTACGCCCGTGTCATTCCGTTGGTGGACTATACCGCCCGGGTGCTGGGCCGGATGCTGGACTGGAACGACAAGTGAGCGACAAGCCCCTTAACGACGAACTGAACGCCGTGGACGCCGACATGGCCGAGACCAACGCCGAACACGGCCTGGACGCCCATCCTTCAGACGATCTGGCGCCGCTGGACGCCGTGATCGCCGAGCGTGACGAATGGAAGGACCGCGCCCTGCGCGTCGCCGCCGAGATGGAGAATCTGAAGCGCCGTTCGGAGACGCAGCAGAACGACGCCCGCGCCTTCGCCATCCAGCGCTTCGCCAAGGACCTGCTGGGCGTCGCCGACAATCTGGAACGCGCCCTGATGGCTGCGCCCAAGGACGCCGAGGGCGCGACCGCCGGTCTGGTGACCGGGTTGGAACTGACGCAGAAGGCGCTGCTGCAAGCCTTCGACGCCAACGGCCTGAAGCGCGTCGCGCCCCAGGCCGGCGAGGCCTTCAACCCGCATCTGCACCAGGCGATGATGGAACAGCCCTCCGAGACCGTGCCCGGCGGATCGGTGATCCAGACCATGCAGTCCGGTTTTGAACTGTTCGGCCGCACCGTGCGCCCCGCAATGGTCGTCGTCGCCGCCAAGGGATCCGGCGCCCAGGCTCCCAACCCCTATGGCGCCGCCCCCGCCGCCGACGGTCAGGCCTTCGACGGCAAGGCCTGATCTAGGCTTTTAGAGCTTTATCGAACGTCGCCAGCAGCTTGGACCAGCCGTCCTTGGCGTCTGGTTCCGAGTAGCTTGCGCGGTAATCCGCGTGGAAGCCATGCTGAGCGTCGGGATAGACGACGATCTGGCTGCCGGTCTGGCCGGCGCGGGCCAGGGCTTCGCGCATCCGTTCGACGCTGGCCAATGGGATGCCCTGATCCTTGCCGCCATACAGGCCGAGCACAGGCGCTTTCAGATCGTCAGCGATGTCGACCGGCCAAGGTTGGCCCGATGAGATCTGAACCGGCGTGGCGTCTGCGGCGGGCGCCAAGCGGCCGTACCAGGCCACACCCGCGCCGATCGCTGCGAAGCGGGCCGCCGCCTGCCACACCACCTTGCCGCCCCAGCAGTAGCCGGTGATGCCGACCTTGCCGTCCTTGGACCACGACTGCTGGCTGGCCCATTCCAGCGTCGCCGACAGGTCGCCCATCACCTGCTCATAGTTCGCCGCCGCGACGATCTGCATGATCCGCTGCATATCCGACAGCGGCGCGGGATCCTCGACCCGGACGAAGAAGGCTGGCGCGATGGCGGCGTATCCCTGCTTGGCCAGACGGCGGCAGATGTCGCGGATATATTCGTGGACGCCGAAGATCTCGGACACCACAACAATAACGGGGAACGGCCCGTCGCCCGCCGGCCGCGCCAAATAGGCCGGAAGCTGGAACCCGTCCGGCGCGGCATAGGTCACGGTCTCGGTCGACAGGCCCTCGGCGTCGGTCGTTATGGGCTTGGCTTCTTTGGCCAGGGCCGCGACCGCGTAGCCGGAAAACAGCAAGCCCCCCAAGGCACCCAGTGTTCGGCGGCTCAGCTTCAGGTCGTCGGCGGTCTGGCCTTCGGGGCGGATCAGCACGGTCATGGGACGCTCCAACGCGGGAAAGCGCTCAGAGCATCACGACAAACGGCGACCGTCCAGTCACGTTAAGGCGCGCTGTTGAAGTCTCGACGACTCCACAAACGAGAAGAAGGGCGCTCAAGCAGCGAGCGACCGCGTCGCGAGCGTTAGCGCCCTTCTTCTCAAGATCAATGTCTGAAGACCCGCACGCCGGTGAAGGCCATGGCGATGCCCTTCTCGTCAGCGGCGGCGATGACTTCGGCGTCGCGCATGGAGCCCCCCGGCTGGATCACCGCCGTGGCGCCGGCCGCGACCGCTTCCAGCAGGCCGTCGGCGAAGGGGAAGAAGGCTTCGGAGGCGCAGGCCGAACCCTCGGCCAAGGATTGAGTCAGCCCCTTGGCCTCGCCCGCCTCCTTGGCGCGGATGGCGGCGATGCGGGCGCTGTCGCGGCGGTTCATCTGGCCGGCGCCGATGCCAGCTGTCTGGCCGTCCTTGGCGTAGACGATGGCGTTGGACTTGACGTGCTTGGCCACGGTGAAGGCGAACAGCATGTCCTGGATCTCGGTCGGGGTCGGCTGGCGCTGGGTGACGATCTTCAGGTCCGAAGGCTTGATCAGCGACCGGTCGCGGCTCTGGACCAGGAAGCCGCCAGCGACCGAGCGGAACACCTCGCCCGGACCGTGGGGGTCGGGCAGGCCGTCAGTGATCAGCAGGCGCAGGTTCTTCTTGGCCGCGAAGACGGCCTTGGCCTCGTCGTCGGCGCCGGGGGCGATGACGACCTCGGTGAAGATGCCGGTGATGGCGCGGGCGTCTTCGCCGTTCAGCGGACGGTTGACCGCGATCACGCCGCCGAAGGCTGAGACGGCGTCGCATTCCAGCGCGCGAGCATAGGCTTCGGACAGGTCCTTGCCCACGGCCACGCCGCACGGGTTGGCGTGTTTGACGATGACCACGGCCGGCTGTTCGAACTCGGCCACCAGCTCATAGGCGGCGTCGGCGTCGGCGATATTGTTGTAACCCAGCTCCTTGCCCTGGACCTGTTCGGCATAGGCCACGCCCGGACGATGCTCCCCAGTGCGGTAGAAGGCGCCCGTCTGGTGCGGGTTCTCTCCGTAGCGCAGGGTCTGGGCCAGGGCGCCCGCGATCGACTTGCGGGCCGGCGCGGCATCCTCGATTTGACCGGCGAACCATCCGGAGACGGCGGCGTCATAGGCGGCGGTGCGCGCGAAGGCGCGGGCGGCCAAGCGCTTGCGCAGGGCCAGATCGGTCGAGCCTTCGGCCTTCAGCGCCCCAAGGATCAGGCCGATGCTCTCGCCGTCGACGGCGACGGCGACATAGCCGTGGTTCTTGGAGCCCGAGCGGATCATGGCCGGGCCGCCGATGTCGATGTTCTCGACCGCCGCCTCGAACGCGCCGCCGGCCGCGACGGTGCTTTCAAACGGATAAAGGTCGATCCAGACGATATCGATGGCGCCGATGCCGTGGTCAGTCATGGCCTGGGCATGGTCGGCGGCGTCACGCACTCCCAACAAGCCGCCGTGAACGATGGGGTGCAGGGTCTTGACCCGACCGTCCATCATCTCGGGGAAGCCGGTCAGATCGGCGACGTCCTTGACCGGCAGGCCCAGCTTCTCGATCGCCGCGCGGGTGCCGCCAGTCGAGACCAGTTCGACGCCCAGATCGTGCAGGGTGCGGGCTGCGTCCTCCAGCCCGGCCTTGTCGGACAGGGAGATCAGGGCGCGTTGCGGCTTGACCCGATCGGGGGCTGGGGGGAAGTCGGGAGCGGCGGGCATGGCGGCGTCCGTGAAGGCTGGGGGAGGATGGCGGGCGTCTAGCACCGGGGCGCCATTACGTCACCTTGCGAGCATCCAAAGCTTATCGCGATAATGAGGAAGTTTGCGTGACGACCTCCAAGCTCAAATAGAACACATGGTCCTGAATTAGAGCCGGATCGCTGATCGCGATTTTTTGCCGCTCGACGGCGCGGGTCAAGCTGCGCCCGAAGCCTCCATCCTTGGGCGACTCCGCTTCAATCACACAATCCACAGGCCTCATTTCGCGCCCGACAATGCAGCTGACATCGGCCCGTGCGTTCCCTGGCCGGGAGCCGAGCTGCAGCCCTCTCAGCCAATGTTCATCAAGCAGAGTTTCATCCACCCTTGGTATGCTGTCACGACGTTCGACTAAGGGACGATCACAGGCTGTCAAAACCCTGTCCACGTTTTTAGATTCCGTAGGAAGATCAAGCTCCATCCGCATGCGATCCGCATCACCTTCGCGGGAACGAACCGTCAGAACTCCGCCGCCCTTAAAGAAGCGCGCGTCGCGAGCGGCGGCAGTGCTGCGAAAAGCCGTATTGGGGGAAGAGACCTGCCAGCGCCCCGCGTCGCTCCGCCCATCGGCTCGGTGCAAATCCAATGTTCTAAATGTTGCTGTTGTCTGAGGAACGCCAAGCAGAACAACGCTTAGGGCTCCCGCACGGCACTGGATCACAATAGCCTGTCCTCCAGAGAACTCCACCATAGCGGCGGCGGTCCTGCTTGCAGCATCCTCGCCATATTCCCAGTCATCAACAGAGAGCTCCTGAGCCTGCGCGGCAGCGCCCAAAACGGCGAGACCGACGAAAGCGAAAATTGCTGAAAAAACGGAAATAAGGAGTTTCATTGGTTCATCGCGAGCTGGCGTATCATTGGTTATGGAGCATGACAGAGCTACGAACTTACGCGAGCTGAAATTTAGATAGGATCGCCGCTCGCGCCGGCCGGGCTCAGCTTCCAGCGGATCTTGGTCTCGCTGTCGGTACGCGCCGAGCCACGCACCACGATCTGCAGCGAGCGGCGGGTCAGGCCGGCGTCGATATGGACGCTGGGCTCGATGGCCACGTCCGGTCCGTCGGTCCTGAACCACCAGCCTCGGCCCGAGGCGCCGCGCAGCAGGATCGACCGCCGGTCGCGCGCCAGAGAGGCCTGCACCCCCGGCTCCAGATGGAAGCGGATGGCGTAGGGCGCCGCAATCTGGCGCACCATCTCCTTGCGGCCGGGTGTGGGGAAGAGTTTTTCTTCGGCCCGCAGTTCGTCCAAGCGCTGGTCCAGATAGAGCCGGCGTTGATGGTTCAGGCCGAACAACTCATTCCAGCCGTCGTGTTCCATCTCCAGCCAGACGGCGCCGTCTCCGTCGCGCAGGTCGGTGGTCACATGGATCGGCGGTCCGACCAGGCGCGGGCCCAAGAGCTCACCCTTCCAGCCGCCCAGCGGTTCGTTCAGCGACCGCTCGCCCAAGGTCAGGGTCGAATGGGCCGGCGTCAGCCGCAGGGCCTGGCGATCCGTGGAGGCCGGCGTCCACCCCGAGCCGGTCACCAGACGGTCCTTGCCGCAGGCGATCTCCAGCGCCAGCGGCTGGGCGCAGGCGGCCGCCCCCCAGGCGTCGCGCGCTGGCGGGGCGGTGTCGGCGATGATGGTGAGCAGAGGGCTGGCGATGCGCGTCAGGCCGGCGACCGCACCGGTCGCTGCAGGCGCGTCGTCGCTCCTGGCCGCCGCTTCGTCGTCGTGGGCGCGGGCGGCCGCGACGCGTTCAATGCTGGAGGGGCCGCCGCCCTGGAAGCTGGCCAGACGACCATCGGGCAAGGTCAGCAGGCGCAGGCCCTGCGTCAGCCGGGCGATGGCGGCCGAGACGCTCTCCGGCGTCGGTTCGGAAAGTTGCGACAGGGCGTCGTCCAGCGTCAGCAGGTCGAGCAGCAGCTCAAGCCCCGCCTCGGGACTGCGCGAGGCGTGGCCGCCGTCGGCCTGGACCGTGGTCTTCAGGGCGCCGTCCAGCCGCGACAACGCGCGGCGGCGCAAGGCCTGCCCCGGCGCCCCCGCCAGCACGCAGCCGCCGATGGCCGCCGCCGTCAACCGCTCGGCCCGGCTGGCCAGACCGCCGGGCGGACGGAGCAGCTGCCGGGTCTGGCGCGCCAGACTGTCGGCCAGTTTCAGCCGCTCGGCCTCGGTCGCCACGGCGCCCATCCGCCGTGCGCCGCACGCCAGATTGACGACCCGCCGCGCCAAGATTTCCGGTCCCCAGGCGAAGGGCGACCATCGTGCGAAGGCGTCGGCCCAGGACAGGGTCAGACGCAGCGCCTCGCGCGCGCCACGGTCGCCTTGCGCCATCAGCCCCGGCAGCCAGGCGAAGGCGTGAAGCTCGACCGCAAAGGGCCGCGAGGGACTGGGCCGGTTCCACGGATCGGACGGAGGCTCGACCTCCATCGAGGCGCCGGCCAGCATGAAACGCCCGGCCAGGACATTGCGCCCCGGCGCAGGATCATGAGGGCGGAAATCGCGCGGCGTGGCGGCGAAGGCCGTCACCTTGCCTCCGCCCAGCGGCGCCCCCAGCGTCAGGCCGTAACCGGGCAGGCCATAGAGCTCGATCCACAGCTGCCGCGTCGCCAACCGTCCGGCGATGGCGGGCCACAGGCCGGGTCCGGCGATCGTGTCGCCCGACCGCACCGGCGTGCGTACCGGGGCGCCAGGCAGGCCGGGGATCTGACCCGAGGCGACGTCCAGCGTCGTTTCCTGGCCCCGCGGGGCGAAGGGGCCGAGCGGGCTCACGCGACGCTCTGAGCAGCCGGCGCGGCTTTCAGGGCGGCGATATTGGTCGCGTAATCGCCCTTGAACACGAACGAGCCGGCGACCAGCGCATCGGCGCCGGCGGCGACGCAGGCTGCGGCGTTGGCGGAGGTCACGCCGCCGTCCACCTGAAGGTGAGCCGACGAACCGGCGCGGTCGAGAATGGCCCGCGCGCTCGCGATCTTCTTCAGCGAACTGTCGATAAATTTCTGACCGCCAAAGCCCGGATTGACCGACATGATCAGCACCAGATCGACCAGATCGACCACCTCTTCCAGGATCGACAGCGGCGTCGCCGGATTGAACACGACGCCGGCCTTGGCGCCCAGCTGGCGAATGCGACCCAGGGTGCGGTGCAGGTGCGGCCCGCTTTCAGGGTGAACGGTCAGGACATCGGCGCCCGCCTCGCGGAACGCCTCCAGCCATGGATCGACGGGCGCGACCATCAGGTGCACGTCGAGCGGCAAGGTCGTGTGCGGTCGGATCGCCTTCACGATGTCGGGTCCAAGCGTGATGTTCGGCACGAAATGCCCGTCCATCACATCGACGTGGATCCAGTCGGCGCCCGCCGCCTCAAGCGCGCGGACTTCTTCACCCAGCCGCGCAAAATCGCTGGCGAGGATCGACGGGCAGATCAGAGGGGTAACGGCCATGGCCTTCCGGATAAGGCGGGTTGCGGGCGGGAGCAAGGCGCTCCCGCTCAGGACACCCGTTCCAGCCTTGCCGCGAAGAAGCCGTCCAGTCCGCCATGTTCGGCCCACATGGAGGGCAGGATGCGCAGCCAGCCTTCGGGCGTCAGCGCCTCGGGCGGGGCGCCGACCGCGGCCGGATCGGCGGCGACGGTGCGGAAGGCGGGGTTGCGGCGCAGGAAGGCGATGATCTGGGTCTCGCCCTCCTCACGCTCCAGCGAGCAGGTGCAATAGACCAGACGGCCGCCCGGCTTCACGCGCTCGGCGGCGGCGTCGAGCAGGCGGTGCTGGACGTCCGCCAATTTGGCGACCTCTGCCGGTTTGGTGGCGCGCAGGACCTCCGGATTGCGGCGGAAGGTGCCCGTCGCGGTGCAGGGCGCATCCAGCAGGACGGCGTCGAAGGTGCGGGCGTCCTCCCAGTCCTCGGCCGGAACGGCGACCACCTCGGCGGTCAGGCCGGTTCGCTCAAGGTTCTGCGTCAGGCGTTTCAGACGCGGGGCCGATCGGTCGAGCGCGACGACCGAGGCGCCGGCGGCCGCCAGTTGCAGCGTCTTGCCTCCAGGCGCGGCGCACATGTCGAGCGCCGTCTCGCCGGGCTTCACATCCAGCAGCCGGCCGGGCACGGCGGCGGCCGCGTCCTGGACCCACCAGTCGCCGTCCTCGAAACCGGGCCATCCGGCCACATCGCCGCGACGGCCGGTGCGAACCGTGCCACCGGACAGAACCTCGCCCTCGACAGCGGCGGCGACCGCGGCGGGATCAACGCCTGGCTTCAGGCTGAGGTCGGTCGCGGGTTCTTCGCGCGCGGCCAAGGCCAGACCCGCCAGGGCGGCCTCGCCATAGGTCGCCTTCCAGCGCGCCGCGATCCAGTCCGGCAGATTGCTCTCGGCCGTCGTCAGGCCGGGGCCTTCACGCCCAACCCCGCGCAGCACCGCATTGACCAGATTCTTGTAGGGCCGGGTCTTGGGATCGCGCTCGGCCAGTTTCACCGCCGTCGAGACGGCGGCGAAGGCGGGCGTTTCCAGCACCAGAGTCTGGGCCAGGGCGATGCGCATCAGGGTGCGCACAGCCTCGGGCGGCGACTTCTTCAGGCGGCGATCCAGGATCTGGTCGATCTCGCCCAAACGACGCAGGGCCGCCATGGCCACGGCCCGGGCGAAGGCGCGGTCCACCGGCTCCAGCGCGCGTGCGGCAGGCTGAGACAGGGCTTCGTCCAGGCCGTTGCGCTTCTCCAGCGCAGCGTTCAGCAGAATGCCGGCGACGACGCGGGCCTCGACGCCGATGTCGTCCTGCGACGGCCCTTGAGCGGCCTCGGCAGAGGCCGGGCGCGGACGGCCCTTGGTGGCCATGCGACGGCCGCGCGCCTGCGAGCTCTGGCCGCCCCGTCCCTCGGTGCTCATACCGCCACCTGCGCGCCCAGCTCGACCACGCGGCCGGGCGGGATGTGGAAGAAGTCGGTCGGATTGGCGGCGTTGCGCATCAGGAAGATGAACAGCTTGTCCTGCCACAGCGGCATGCCCTGACGCGCCGACGGGATCAGCGAACGGCGACCCAGGAAGAAGCTGGTCGACATGATGTCGAACTTCAGCCCCTGCTTGCGGCACAGGCCCAAGGCGCGCGGCACGTTCGGCGTCTCCATGAAGCCGTAGGTGACCGTGACCTTCTTGAAGTCGTCGTTGATCGGCTCCATCCGCACCCGGTCGGCCTCCTTGACGCGGGGCCGCTCGGAGGTGCGCACGGTCAGGATGACGTTCTTCTCGTGCAGCACCTTGTTGTGCTTGAGATTGTGCATCAGGGCGACCGGCGCGACGTCGGGATCCGATGTCAGGAAGATGGCCATGCCCGGCGCACGATGCGGCGGACGAGCCTGAAGCATCTCGATCAGATCGTTCAGCGGCAGGCTGTCCTTGCGTGTCTTGGCCGTCAGGATCTGCGTCCCGCGCACCCAGGTCCACATCACGACGACCAGCAGGGCGCCCAGAACCAGCGGCATCCACGCGCCGTCCGGAATCTTCAGCAGGTTGGACGTCAGGAAGACGCTGTCGATGAAGGCGAACGGAATGAGGGTCCCCGCCACCGCCCACATCGGCCACTTCCAACCCTTGCGGATGACCGAATAGGCCATCAGCGTATTGACCAGCATGGTGCCGGTCACCGCCACGCCATAGGCGGCGGTCAGGTTATGCGAGCTCTGGAACACGACCAGCAGCACCAGAACCCCAACCATCAGGAAGGTGTTGACCGCCGGCACGAAGATCTGGCCGGCCTGGGTTTCGGAGGTGTTCTTGATGTCGATGCGCGGCAGAAGGCCTAGCTGCACCGCCTGTTGCGTCACCGAGAAGGCGCCGGTGATCACGGCCTGGGAGGCGATCACGGTGGCGGCGGTCGCCAGGATCAGCATCGGCCAATAGGCGAACTGCGGCACCATGTTCCAGAACGGGTTCTCGGACGCGGCCGGATTGTCCAGGATCAGGGCGCCCTGACCCAGGTAGTTCAGCGTCAGGCACGGCAGGACGAAGGCCAGCCAGCCCATGCGGATCGGCGCCTTTCCGAAATGGCCCATGTCGGCATAGAGGGCCTCGGCCCCCGTGACGGCCAGAAAGACGCTGCCCAGGATCACGAAGCCCAGGAAGCCGTCATTGAGCAGAAGCATGACGCCATAGTGGGGCGACAGGGCCCGCAGCACGCTGACGTCGTCGAAGATATGATACAGGCCGAGCGCCCCCAGGCTCAGGAACCAGACGGCGGTGATCGGGCCGAAATATTTGGCCAGGCTGGCGGTGCCGCGTGACTGGACCAGGAACAGGGCGATCAGGATGCCGGCCGAGATCGGCACGATGAAGGAGTCCAGCCGCCCGGCCAGACCCGGCGCGTCTTGCAGGCCTTCGACGGCGGACAGGACCGAGATGGCGGGCGTGATAATGCCGTCGCCATAGAAAAGGGCCGCGCCGCAGACGCCCAAAATGAAGATCCAGGCGCTGCGCCGACCGACCGCGAACTGCGCCAGGGCCATCAGGGACAGGGTGCCGCCCTCGCCCTTGTTGTCGGCGCGCATCAGGAAGAAGACGTATTTGAACGTCACCACCACCATCAGCGCCCAGAAGGCCAGCGACACGACGCCGATCACTGCCAGATCGCCTCCGACGCCGGAGCGTGCATGGTCGATCGCCTCGCGCAGGGCGTACAGCGGGCTGGTGCCGATATCGCCGAACACCACGCCGATCGCGCCGATGGTCAGGGCCCAAAATCCGCCGTGCTTGGCGGCCTGGCCACCCAGGATGTGGGATTCCGGACCCGTGGCGTGGGTGGGCTTGTCCGGCGTGTTCGACGCAGGCGAGGGAGCGCTCGCGTCGTGGGGAGTGTCCCCGGCCATGCGTATCCTCCGGGTCTCCGACGCGGCGTCGGTCCCTTCAAAGCGGCGAGCCTTTAGGCCCATTCCACGCGGTCTTCAATCGCGCCGCAGCGGATTCGGTTTCGGCGTTCTGCGGCGCGATTTGTGATTCGGCCCCTGAACGCCTATTTTCGCACCAGGAACAGAACCATGTCAGACAGCCAACGCTTCCCCGTCGCCGCCCACGCCCTGGCCTATATGGCCCACAAGGGCGTGTTCGGGCCTGCGCAGGCGATGCCCAGCGGGGTGCTGGCGTCCTCGATCCCGACCAATCCCGTCGTGGTGCGCCGCGTGACCGCCCTTTTGGCCAAGGCCGGGCTGATCGCCACCCGTCCGGGCGCGACCGGCGGCTCCTGGCTGCTGCGGCGGCCCGAGGACATCCGGCTGGACGAGGTGCTGAAGGCCGTGAACGGCTGCGCCCACATCGGCTCGCCCCCTGCCGGCGCCAAGGGCTGCCCGATCAGCGAACATATCCCGCGCCAGGTCGCCAAGGCCCTGACCGCCGCGGACGAGGCCGCGACCGAGGCCCTGTCCAAGATCACCATCGCGGACCTGCTGGCCCAGAACCCGGCGTCGCTTGCGGCGTTCGCGCCCCACACGTCCTGCCCCGTCGCGGCCTGACCGTCGCATGAGCCGAACCGTCCTGGTCACCGGCTCCTCGGCCGGCATCGGCGCGGCTCTCGCTCGGACCTATGCGGCCAAGGGCTGGAATCTGATCCTGACGGCGCGTCGTGAAGGCCCGCTTCAGGCTCTGGCCGACGATCTGGTCGCCGCCCACGGCGTCATAGCGACCGTCATCCCTGAAGACCTGTCCGATCCTCTGGCGCCCGAGCGTCTGGTCGCGGCCATCGTGGCGCGCGGCCTGACCGTCGACGGCCTGGTCAACAATGCGGGCTTCAGCCGGGTCACCGGCTTTCTCGACACGGACCTGAACGCCCACCGCGCCATGATCCAGGTCATGCTGACCGCGCCGGTCGAGCTGTCGCGCCTGTTGCTGCCCGGCATGATCCAGCGCGGCTTCGGCCGGGTGCTGAACGTGGCCTCTCTCGCCGGCCAGATGCCCGCGACCGGGGGCGACACCCTGTACGGACCGATCAAGAGCTTCCTGATCAAGGCGTCGCAGGGCTTGCATCTTGAGACGCAGGGGACCGGCGTTCACGTCACCGTACTGAACCCCGGCTACACCCTGACCGAATTCCACGACGTCAACGGCTCGCGCGAGCAGGTCTCCAGCGCCTATCCGGCCTGGATGTGGATGGACGCCGCGCGCGTGGCGCGCATCGGCTATGACGCCTGCGAGGCCAACCGTCCCAGCATCACCCCCGGCGTTATGAACAACGTCATGGCCGGTCTGGCTCGCTTCCTGCCCGATGGCCTGGCGCTCCGCATGGTGGCGAACCACGCGAAGCGGCTGGACCGGATCTGATCAGATGTGGATGGCGTGCCCGAGGGCGCGCAGGCTGGCCTCGTGGAAGGCCTCGCCCAGGGTCGGGTGGACATGGATGGTTCCGGCCACGTCTTCCAGCACCGCCCCCATCTCCATCATCTGGGCAAAGCTGTTGGACAGTTCCGACACATGCTGGCCGACCGCCTGGATGCCCAGGATGCGGTGATCGGCCTTGGACGCGATCACCCGCACGAACCCGCCGTCCTCGCCCGCCTCGATGGCCAGGGCGCGGCCGATCGCGGCGAAGGGGAAGACCGACTGGATCACATCGTCGCGGCCCGCGACCTCGTTCGGGCCCAGACCGGCCGAAACGATTTCCGGCTCGGTGAAACAGACGGCGGCGATGGTGACGGGATCGAAGATGCGGTCGTGGCCGGCGATGATCTCTGCGACCACCTCGCCCTGGGCCGAGCCCTTGTGCGCCAGCATGGGTTCGCCGGTCAGGTCGCCTACGGCCCAGACGTTCTTCATCGAGGTGGCGCAGCGTTGGTCGATCTTCACGAACGGGCCAGCCATGGCCACGCCCATGTTTTCCAGACCCCAGCCTTGAGTGCGCGGACGCCGGCCGACCGTGACCAGCACCTTGTCGGCGTCCAGCTGCAGCGGCTCGCCGTCCTTCGTCGTGATCGACAGCTTACCGTCGCCGAAGCCCCCGGCGCGCGCGCCCAGATGCAGCTCGACGCCATGCTTCTCCAACCACTTGGCGACCGGATCGGTCAGGGCCTTGTCGTAGAGCGGCAGGATACGCTCGGCCATTTCGACGATGGCCACCTCGGCGCCCAGCTTGCGATAGGCGATGCCCAGTTCTAGGCCGATATAGCCGCCGCCCACGACGACCAGCTTCTTGGGGACCTCCGACAGGCTCAGCGCCTCGGTCGATGAAATGACGTCGCCGCCGAACGGCAGGAAGGGCAGTTCGGCCGGCTCGGACCCCGTCGCCAGGATGACGTGTTCGGCGTTGATGCGGACCTCGCCGTCGTCGGTTTTGACGATGCAGGTCTTGGCGTCGGAGAACTCGGCCCAGCCCTTGATGACCTTGACCTTGGCCTTCTTCAGCAGGGCCGAGACGCCGGCGTTCAGCTTACGGACGATGCCGTCCTTCCATGCGACCGTTTGCGACAGGTCGATGGTGGGCGCCGCCGCCGTGATGCCCAGGGTCCCGCCGCCGGCCGCCTTGGCCACCGTCTCGAACTTGCCCGCCGCATGGATGATGGCCTTGGACGGAATACAGCCGACGTTCAGGCAGGTGCCGCCCAATCCTCCGCCACCATGGCCGTCGCCGCCATCGACCAACACGGTGTCGAGGCCCAGCTGGCCACAGCGAATGCCCGCGACATAGCCGCCGGTGCCTGCCCCGATGATCAGGACTTTGGTTTTCAGGGTCTGGGTCAACGATAGGCCTCAAGGCGGGTGCTGAACTGCGAAGGAACTTGCTGGGGCTCGAAAACGCGGACCGCGCCGGTCTCGGTCTCCATGCCCAGTACGATGTCACCGGGTTTCACGCGCTGGAAATCGACGCAGATCATGCCTTGATAGCCGCCCAACGGACGGGCGGTTTCCACAGCGGTCAGGTTGTATGTCTCTTGCGGGGCGCCTTGAAGCGTTTCCAATCTGGCGATGGTCGCCTTGGATTGAATGACCTCGATGGTCGGCGTCCGGCTGGGTTCAGCCAAACGCTCAACGGTCGTCACGCGCCCGATGAACAGCGCCGGCCCATCGGTCCGTAGCAGAGACGACCAAGCCGGCGGCGGCTCGGGAATGCAGGCGTTGGCGGACGAGGCGACGACGCCGACGGCTGCTAGCAGGCTGGCGCCGATGGTCAGCGCTTTGACTTTGACTTGCCGCATCACATTACCCTTCCGATTCCCGATGATCCTCTCTCGGCGAGGAGAGAGGATCATCAAGAGCCATGGCGCCAAATTCGAGGTGATAGCCATAGGCGCGGGCGGACCTCGCTTTCCCGCTTAGAAAATGGGCATCACCCCATCCACAGCGTCGCGGGGTTTTCCAAGAGCCCCTTGATCCGCTGCACGAACACCGCCGCGTCGTGACCGTCGACGATGCGGTGATCGAAGCTGGACGACAGGTTCATCATCTTGCGCACGACCATCTGGCCGTCCTTGACCATGACCCGTTCGGCGATCTTGTTGGGACCGACGATGGCGACCTCGGGGTGGTTGATGATCGGGGTGTGGACCACTCCGCCCAGCGTGCCCAGCGAGGTGATGGTGATGGTCGAACCCGACAGCTCTTCGCGCTTGGCCGAACCGTCCTTGGCCGCGCCCGACACACGCGCGATCTCCAGCGCCGTATCGTAGGGGTCGCGCGCCTCGGCATGGCGGACCACCGGCACCATGAGGCCGTTCGGGGTCTGGGCGGCGATGCCCAGATGGACCGGGGCTTGCTGGGTCAGGACGCCGGCTTCATCGTCATAGGTGGCGTTGATCTGGGGCTGGTCTCGCAGGGCGACCACGATGGCGCGGGCGATAAAGGGCAGGACGTTCAGCTTGGGCTGATCCTTGGACTTCGTCGCGTTCAGGTGGGCGCGCAGCTCCTCCACCGCCGTCATGTCGATTTCCTCGACATAGGTGATGTGGGGAATGCGGCGCACGCTCTCGGCCATCTTCTCCGCAATCTTGCGGCGCAGGCCGATGATCTTGACCTCGGTCGTCCCTTGCGCCTTCGCATAGGTCGAGCCGCCGCCGGACGGCGCCGATGCGGGTTGCGAACCGCCGCGCGCGATAAAGCCTTCCAGATCCTCGTGCGTGATCCGACCCGCCGGGCCGGAACCGGGCACGAAGGTCAGATCGACGCCCAGATCCCGCGCGCGATTGCGCACGGCCGGCGAGGCCGACGGGCGTTCGCCGGGCGCACGTCCCGTCAGGGCGGGAACGGGCTTTGAGAGCGCAGTCGCTGAAGTCGCGCTTTGAGCCGTCGAAATCGCGGCGGAAGCCGTCGTCGCATTCTCGGTCGGCTTGGAGGCCGGTTTCGGCGCCGCGACGGGCGGCGAGACATTGCCCCGGCCCTCGACATCGAACGCGACCAGCGGTCCGCCGACCGGCACCGACTTGCCCGGCTCGCCGTACAGGGCGACGACCGTTCCGGCGACCGGCGAGGTGATCTCGACCGTAGCCTTGTCGGTCATGATGTCGGCGATGATCTGGTCTTCCTCGACCGCATCCCCGACCTTGACGTGCCAGCCGACCAGCTCGGCCTCGGCCGTGCCTTCACCGACGTCGGGCAGTTTGAAGACATAGTTGCCGGATGTCGGCGCCTCGACAGCGGGGGCTGCCGGCGTCTCGGCGACTACGGGCGCGGGGTTCGGCTTGGCGGCGGTAGGGGCAACGGGCGTCGGGGCGTCATCGGCATTGCCCGCCCCCTCGATCTCGAACTCCACCAGAGGGCCGCGCACCGGCACCATGGCGCCGGGTTCGCCGTGCAGGGCGAGGACCTTGCCGCTGACCGGGGCGGTGATCTCGACCGTGGCCTTATCGGTCATGACGTCGGCGACGATCTGGTCCTCGGCGACCGTGTCGCCAACCTTGACGTGCCATCCGACCAGTTCGGCCTCGGCGGTGCCTTCGCCCACGTCGGGCAGTTTGAAGACGAAACGACCCATCTTATCGACCTCCCGTCATGACGCTCTTCAAGGCGTCTGCGACCCTTTGCGGCCCGGGGAAATATTCCCATTCGAAAGCGTGCGGATAGGGCGTGTCCCAACCGGTGACGCGCGCGATCGGCGCCTCCAACGAATAGAAGCAGCGCTCCTGAACGAGAGCCGACAGCTCGCCGCCGAAGCCCGAGGTCTTGGGCGCCTCGTGCACGATGACGCAGCGGCCGGTCTTCTTCACCGAGGCCTCGATGGCTTCGATGTCCAGCGGCACGAGCGAGCGCAGGTCGATGACCTCGGCGTCCACGCCCGCGTGCTCCGCGCCGGCCAGTGCGACCCAGACCATGGTGCCATAGGCCAGGATGGTGACGTCGTTTCCTTCGCGCATCACGCGCGCCTTGCCGATGGGCTCGACATATTTGCCGGTCGGGACCTGGGCCAGATCCTGGGCCTTCCACGGGCTGACCGGCTTTTCATGCCAACCGTCGAACGGACCATTATAGAGGCGTTTCGGCTCGAAGAAGACGACCGGATCGTCATCCTCGATGGCGGCGGTCAGCAGGCCCTTGGCGTCATAGGGGTTGGACGGAATGACGACCTTCAGGCCCGCGATATGCGTGAACAGGCTTTCGGGCGACTGGCTGTGGGTCTGGCCGCCGAAGATGCCGCCGCCATAGGGGCTGCGCACCGTGATCGGCGAAGTGAACTGACCGCCCGAGCGGTAGCGCATCTTGGCCGCTTCCGAGACGATCTGGTCGTAGGCCGGATAGATGTAGTCGGCGAACTGGATCTCGACGACCGGACGCAGGCCATAGGCGCCCATGCCGATCGCGGCGGCGACGATGCCGCATTCCGAGATCGGGGCGTCGAAGCTGCGGGTCAGGCCATGCTTCTGCTGCAGCTTGTCGGTGACGCGGAAGACGCCGCCGAAATAGCCGGCGTCCTCGCCGAACGACAGGACGTTGGCGTCTTCGGCCATCTTGACGTCGATGGCCGAGTTCAGCGCCTGGATCATGTTCATGGGGACCACGCCCGCGCCCGTTGCTTCCGAGGCGGGGGCGGCGTTCTGATCGACCATGTCGGGCTCGACGCCGTCGTTGCGATCGGCGTCGGTGAAGGTGGTTTGCTCGCTCATGGTCAGACCCCCACCTCGCGGCGCTGTTCGATCAGGCGCCAGTCTTCGGTCGCATAGACCTCTTCGAACATCGTCTTCACGCTGGGGCGCGACTGGCCCAGGGTGCCGATGGCTTCGGATTCCTTGCCGGCGGCGCGGACCTGCTCGACGGCGTCTTTCAGGGCGGCGGCGTGACGCTCGTCGTCCCATTCGCCGATGACGGTCAGATGCTGGCGCAGACGTTCGATCGGATCGCCCAGCGGCCATTTCTCATGCTCATCGCCGGGGCGATAGCGGCTGGGGTCGTCGGAGGTCGAGTGCGGGGCGCCGCGATAGGTGAAGAGCTCGATCACCGTCGCCCCCTGGTTCGACCGCGCCCGTTCCTCGGCCCACTGGGTCGCCGCCCAGACCGCCAGGAAGTCGTTGCCGTCCACCCGCAAGGCCGGCAGACCATAGCCGATGGCCTTGGAGGCGAAGGTGGTCTCAAGCCCGCCGGCGATGCCCTGGAAGGAGCTGATGGCCCACTGGTTGTTGACGACGTTCAGAATGACCGGAGCGCGATAGACCGAGGCGAAGGTCAGGGCGTTGTGGAAGTCGCCCTCAGCCGTGGCGCCGTCGCCGATCCAGCTGATGGCGATCTTGTCGTCGCCCTTATAGGCGCTGGCCATGGCCCAGCCCACGGCCTGCGGGACCTGGGTGCCCAGATTGCCGCTGATGGTGAAGAAGCCATAGTCCTTGGCCGAATACATGATCGGCAGTTGGCGGCCTTTGATCGGATCTTCGGCGTTCGAATAGATCTGGTTCATCATCGCGACCAGCGGATAGCCGCGCGCGATCAGAAGCCCCTGCTGGCGATAGGTGGGGAAGCCCATGTCCTCGCGGCTCAGGATCATGCCCTGCGCCACAGCGATGGCCTCTTCGCCGGTGCACTTCATATAGAAGCTGGTCTTGCCCTGGCGGTGGGCGCGGTGCATCCGGTCGTCGAAGGCGCGCGTCAGGATCATGGCCTTCAGGCCCCGGCGCATCGTCTCGGGATCTAGACGCGGGTTCCACGGACCGACTGCGGCGCCCTCATCATCCAGCACCCGAATCAGGCGGAAGGCGAGATCGCGCATCTGATAGGGCGTCGACCCGACCTCGGGCCGTTCGACGACACCGGCAGGGTCCATCTGCAGATGGCTGAAGTCCGGCGTATCGCCGGGACGGCCGGACGGCTCCGGCACGCGCAAGGACAGGGGCTGGCTGTTCTTTTTGTTCATTTTATCGTTCATGCGGGCGTCCATATCCATTCTGGGGTCCGTCCGTGTTTCCTCTGGACGTGTGATAACACGACCCCTAAGCAGGTGCTCGCTCAATTTGACCTTGCGCAATCCCGATATCGGGTATTTTATTTCGCGATAATCATAATCGGAGAAACGCATTGGCCGACGAACTCGACCCCATCGACGCCCGCATCCTGGATATCCTGCAACAAGACGCCGGGCTGTCGGTCGCAGAGGTCGCCGATCGCGTCGGACTGTCGGCCTCGCCCTGCTGGCGGCGGATCAAGCGGCTGGAAGACTCCGGCCTGATCACCAAGCGCGTCACTTTGCTGAACGCGCAGCTGCTGGGCCTGGACTTCGAGGTCTACGCCATCGTCAAACTGATGCTGCCTTCGGCGGACAATCTCAATGTCTTCGAGGCCGCCGTGGCCAAGTGGCCGGAAGTGGTCCAGTGCGCCACCATCACGGGGCGCGAGGACTATGTGCTGCGCATCATCACCTCGGACATGCACGCCTTCGACCTGTTCCTGCGCGAGAAGCTGCTGGCCCTGGGCATCGTCTCGGACTGCGAAAGCCACATCGTCACGCGCGGCGTGAAGAATGTGACCGCCCTGCCTCTTGGCATCATCACGCCTCACGTCGGATAACGTCGCTCAGGCGGCGCGGGCCGCACTGGGAGCCGACACATGATCGAACTGGTGATCGACGCACGCCGCAAGGACCTGGGCGGGTTCGAGGTCGGGCGCGTCCTGCCCTTCCATTCGCGCCGGATGGTCGGGCCCTTCATCTTTCTGGATCAGATGGGACCGGCGCAGTTCGCGCCGGGCGCCACGGCCATCGACGTGCGACCGCACCCGCATATCGGCCTGTCGACCCTGACCTATCTGTTCGAGGGCGAGATCATGCACCACGACAATCTCGGCTACGATCAGGCGATCCGGCCGGGCGAGGTCAACTGGATGACCGCCGGCAAGGGCATCGTCCATTCCGAGCGCACCGATCCGCTGAAGAAGAGCAAGGGCGGGCCGATGCACGGCATGCAGGCCTGGGTCGCCCTGCCCGACGAGGCCGAGGAGATGGACCCGGCCTTTCATCACTTGGGTGAGGACGCCCAGCCGGCTTACGAGAACGGCGGCCTGTTCGCGCGGCTGGTCGCGGGCGAGGCTTACGGCGCCAAGGCGGCTGTGCCGGTGTCTTCGCCGCTGTTCTATATCCATTGGGAGCTTCAGCCCGGCGTGCGCACGGCCCCGCCGTCCGGCAAGGGCGCCGGGGGCGTGAGCGAACGTGCGCTCTATGTGGCCAAAGGCGCCATCGAGGTCGGTGACCGCACCTTCCACGAGGGCCAGATGATCGTGCTGGAGTCGACGGCGGAGCCGACGGTCAAGGCCCTGACCCAATCGACCGTCATGGTTCTGGGCGGAGAGCCGGTGGGCGAACGGCTGATCTGGTGGAACTTCGTCGCCTCCAGCCAGGCCCGCATCGATCAGGCCAAGGCCGACTGGAAGGCGGGCCGGATGGCGCTGCCGGACGCCGATGATCTGGAGTTCATCCCCCTGCCTGACGAACCCGCAAAGGCGCAGGCGGAGCCTGCGCCGGTGACGCCCAAGCCGACCGATCCGGTCTAGCGGGCAAGCAGAAGGTGACGCGGCAAGGTCGGATCGCTACATGCGGCCTATGAACTTCGATTTCGACGCCCAGGTCACCGCCGCCCTGTTCGACAACACCGGCGCTGTCTTCGCCTTCGGCGACGGCTCGGTCCGGTTCGAGGACCGGACGCGAGCGGAGGCGCACGACGGCGCAGTGCTGTGCGCCTGCGTTCATCCGTCGGGCGACGGGATCGTCACAGGCGGCGATGACGGCAAGGTCGTCTGGACCCGTCGCGACGAGGACCCTGTCGTTCTCGCCACGGCCAAGAACCAGTGGATCGACGCCATCGACGCCTCCCCGGCCTCGGGCCTGATCGCCTTTTCCTTCGGCCGCACTCTGTCGGTGATCGACCCCAAGGACGTGGGCTTCCGGCGCGACTTCCAGCACGAGCGCACCGTCTCCGGCGTCGCCTTCGAGCCCAAGGGCAGGCGCATCGCCACCTCGACCTATGGCGGGGCGGCCCTGTGGTATGCACGGATCGAGAAACAGCAACCGGTAAAGCTGGCTTGGGCCGGGTCGCACACCGGCGTCGCCTTCTCGCCCGACGGCGCCTTCGTCGTCACGACCATGCAGGACAATCAGATGCACGGCTGGCGCATCAAGGACGCCAAGAACCTGCGCATGGGCGGCTATCCGGGCAAGGTGCGCTCTATGGCCTTCCTGGCCAATGGTCAGCTGATGGCGACCTCGGGCGCGCAGGGCGCGGTCCTATGGCCCTTCATCGGATCGAACGGACCGATGGGGCGCGAGGCGACCGAGATCGGCTATGACGACACGACCCTGGTCAATCTGGTCTCGGCCCGCGCCGATCAGGGCCTGCTGGCCGCCGGCCTGACCGACGGTCGGGTCTGGGTCGCGCATCCGGCGGCCCAGGGTCTGAATTTCGTCAAGGCTGAGAAGGGGCCGGCCATTGTCGCCCTGTCGCTCAGCCCCCCCGTCGACAAGGTGGCCTGGGCCGACGAAGACGGCGCCGCTGGAGTCTTGATCCTCTAATGGCGACGGGCCGCAAGAGCTGGCGTCGTGTCGTGCTGACCGCGCTTCTGATCCTGGCCCTGATCCCGGTCGCGGGCGTGCTGATCGTCGCCATCGTCCCGCCGCCGCCCACCATACTGATGCTGCGCCAGCTCGCGAGGGGCGACGGCATGGACTACCAGTGGCGCGGCCTGAACCAGATTTCGCCCAATCTGGTCAACGCAGCCATCGCCGCCGAGGACGCCCGGTTCTGCAGCCACCACGGCTTCGACATGGAGGCGATCCAGAAGGCCCTGGACCACAACGCCGAGGGCGGGCGCCTGCGCGGCGGATCGACCATCAGCCAGCAGACGGCCAAGAACGTCTTCCTCTGGCCCGGCCGCGACTGGATCCGAAAAGGTCTGGAGGCGGGCTACACCGTGCTGATCGAGGCCGTGTGGTCCAAGCGCCGGATCATGGAGGTCTATCTGAACGTGGTGGAATGGGCGCCCGGCGTCTATGGCGCCCAGGCCGCGTCGCGCCACTGGTTTGGCAAGGACGCCCGCGACCTGAGCCCGCGTGAGGCGGCGCGTCTGGCCGCCATCCTGCCGGCCCCGCGCCGTTACGAAGCCGCCGCGCCCGGCCCCTATGTGCGTCGGCGCGCCGCGCGCGTTCAGGCGGCCATGGGCACGGTGCGCAATGAAGGTCTGAACACCTGCGTCGTCGGTCGCTGAACCGTCACGCTTGACGGGCGACCGGGCCTGACCTCTCCTGCCCGCGCTGTTCAGGAGATCCATCATGAAGCGTCAGATGATGACCGCCGTCGCGGTCTGCGCCCTCGCCTTCGCCGCCGGCTGCGCCAGCACCAGCGAACCCGCCGCCGCAGCCCCGGGCGTCGAACAGACGGCCTCGACGACGCCCGCGCCGGCCGTCAGCGGCATGCGCGCCGACTATCCCATCACCGCCGAGGGCGCGACCGCCTTCATCGCCGACGCCGAAACCAAATGGGCCGAGGTCAGCGAATATGTCGCCCGCATCCAGTGGGCGCGCGCCACCAACATCACCTTCGACACCATGTGGCTGGAGTCCAAGGCCAACGCCGAGGCGACCGAGCTTCAGGTCCAGCTGGCCAATCAGGCGGCCAAGTTCAACGACGTCCAGGTTGATCCCGTCGTGCGGCGCAAGCTGAACCTGCTGCGGCTCAGCCTGGTTCTGCCGGCGCCCAACCGCCCCGGCGCGGCCGACGAACTGGCCCAGATCACGACGCGGCTGGACTCGACCTATTCGACCGGCAAGTTCGACTTCAAGGGCAAGCCGATCACCCTGGACGAGGCCTCGCTGATCCTGGCCGACAGCCGCGATCCCGCCGAGACCAAGGCGCTGTATGAAGGCTGGCGCACCATCTCGCCGGTCATGCGCGACGATTACGCCCGCATGGTCGAGATCGCCAATGAGGGCTCGCGCGAACTGGGCTTCGCCGACACCGGCGCCCTTTGGCGCTCGGGCTATGACATGCCCGCCGACGACTTCGCCGCCGAGACCGACCGGCTGTGGGCCCAGGTGAAGCCCTTCTACGAGAACCTGCACTGCTATGTGCGCGCTCGGCTGAACGCCAGATACGGCGATGCGGTCCAGCCCGACCACGGCCCGATCCGCGCCGACCTCTTGGGCAATATGTGGTCGCAGCAGTGGGGCAACATCTACGACGTGGTGGCCCCGCCCAGCGGCGGCGCCTCCAGCTATGACCTGACCGAACTGCTGAAGGCAGCTGATTACGACGCGACGAAAATGGTCAGGACGGGCGAGGGCTTCTACGTCTCGCTGGGCCTCGATCCCCTGCCTCAGACCTTCTGGGAACGCAGTCAGATCACCCGCCCGCGCGACCGCGAAGTCGTCTGTCACGCCTCGGCCTGGGACTTGGACAACGCCGACGACATCCGCATCAAGATGTGCACGAACGTCAACGGCGACGACTTCTACACCGTCCATCACGAACTGGGTCACAACTACTATCAGCGCGCCTACAAGAACCAGCCGATGCTGTTCCGGAACGGCGCGAACGATGGCTTCCACGAGGCCATCGGCGACTTCGTCGGCCTGTCGGCCCTGACACCCACCTATCTGAACCAGATCGGCCTGCTCAAGACGACGCCGGGTGCGGAGGAGGATATTCCCTTCCTGCTCAAGATGGCCTTGGACAAGATCGCGTTCCTGCCGTTCGGCCTGATGGTCGACCGCTGGCGCTGGGACGTCTTCTCGGGCGAGACGGCGCCGGCCGCCTACAACACCGCCTGGACCGCCGATATGCTGCAGTACCAAGGCCTGGTGCCGCCGGGTCCGCGTCCGGCCAACGCCTTCGATCCGGGCTCCAAATACCATGTGCCGGGCAACACGCCCTATACGCGCTACTTCCTGGCGGCCATCTATCAGTTCCAGTTCCAGCGCGCCGCCTGCAAACAGGCCGGCTGGACCGGGCCGCTGCACCGCTGCTCCGTTTACGGCAATAAGGAAGTGGGCGCCCGCTTCAACGCCATGCTGCAAATGGGTCAGTCCCAGCCGTGGCAGGAGGCGATGAAGGCCTTCACCGGCGATGACGGCAATGACGCCTCGGCCATCGCCGACTATTTCGCCCCGCTGAACGTCTGGCTCCAGGAACAGAACCGCGGTCACCAATGCGGATGGAGCGCCGCGTGATCACGCGGCGGCGTTAACTGTCCCCTTCACAATTCCCTTAACCGCCCGATGGCAAACTGAGCGCTAATCGGGCGGTCCGCGTCCTTTGGGATGGGCATGGTGAAGGTTTCCAATCGGATCGGCAGGGCGGTGAAAACTCTGCGCTCGTTCACGTCGCGCCTGTCGTCGGACTGCGGCGGCAATGTCGTGATGATCTTCGCTCTGGTGATGCCGGCGCTGATCATGCTGACCTTGGGCGGCATCGACATCAACCGCGTGACGACGGCCAAGGCTCGCGTTCAAGACGCGCTGGACGCCGCCACCCTGGCTGCGGCGCGGTCGTCCTATACCGATCCGAACGACCTGAAGACCGTCGCCCTGGTGGCGCTGAGAGCCAATCTGCGCAACGCCTCTGTGGAACCGTTTGCTGACGACGCCATCAAGATTGAGCTGACGAAAGACCAGGTCGTCATCGCCGACATCCAGGTCCAGGTGAAGACCCTGATCGCCAACGTGGTCCTGCCGCCCTATGGCAAGATACTGGACGACACCCTGCCGGTCAGCGTCCACTCCGAGGTGAATCGATCGTCCAAGGACATCGAGGTTTCGCTGGTGCTCGACATCACCGGCTCGATGGCCAGCAACAACCGGATCGGCGATTTGAAGAACGCCGCAAACCAGCTGATCAAACTGGTCGTTCAGCCGGCGGCGAAACAAACGCCCTACTATTCACGCATGGCGATCGTGCCCTATTCGATCGGCGTAAATCTGGGCGCTCGCGCCGACGCCGCGCGCGGCGCTTCGGTCGGATCGACCGGCATCACCGGCGCCGCATGGGCGGCGGCGGCGGCCAAGTCGATCTCCGGCATCACGCGCGCTTCGCCGGGCGTCGTGACCGCCAACGGCCACGGGCTATCGACCGACGACTACGTCTGGATCAGCGGCGTCAGCGGCATGACCCAGATCAACAACCGCGCCTACAAGGTCGTGCGGATCGACGCCAACAAGGTGTCCCTGCAATATCAATCGGGCGCGAACTGGTATGCGCTGAACACGAGCAACGGATACAGCAGCTACAGCTCGGGCGGTCAGATCCGCAAATGCATGCGCTCGGACTGCTTTGTCACCATCACCTCCGTGAATCACGGCCTGTCTGAGGACGAGGGTGTGCAGATCACTGGCGTGAATGGCATGACGGCGCTGAACAACAGCAGCGGCCTCTTTGAAGTTTACGAGCGCACATCCAAGGACGCCTTCGTTGTGCCTGTCGGTGGCGCGACCTACGCCGACTATTCCAACGGCGGCGCAGTTCAGTGCGGCCGTGACGGATGCGCCAAGCGTGTCTTCCGCGATCCGCAATACAATCGTCTGAACGTATTCGACAACACGACCTGCGTCAGCGAGCGCACTGGCTCATCGGCCTACACCGACACGGCTCCTGGTTCGGCCTACGTCGGTCGAAACTACGCGTCTCCTCGCAATCCCTGTCCGGCAGCGACCATTCAACCGCTGACGTCCAACATCGACACTCTGACCAGCCTCGTGAACGGGCTGTCTGTCACGGGCTCGACGGCGGGTCAGATCGGCCTGGCCTGGGGGTGGTACACGGTATCCAACCAATTCAATGGTTTGTGGTCGTCCAATCCCGCCGCTGCCTATGCGCCGACCAAGGTGTTGAAGGCCGTCATTCTGATGACGGACGGTGAGTTCAACACCCCCTATTGCGGCGGCGTGATCGCCCGCGACGCCGGCTCCGGGTCCGGTAATCTCTACGACAAGATCGCCTGCGATGCGACGAACGGCGACCCGTTCGATCAGGCCGCAAAGCTTTGCACCGGCATGAAGGCCAAGGGTGTGATCGTCTATACCGTGGGCTTCTCGATCACGCCAGGCAGCGACGCGGCCAACATCCTCAGCACCTGCGCCACCGACAAGGACAAGGCCTTCCTGCCGCAGTCGGGAGCCGATCTGTCCAACGACTTCCAGGCCATCGGACGCGACATCACCCGACTACGGATTTCCCGCTGACGGCCTAGAGCAGGCGGATTTCGCGCAGGCGTTCGGTCAGATAATCCTCGGCCAGGATGGTCTTGCCCGCATAGCGATCGGGATTGTCCGGCGTGATGGCGCTGGGCAGGGTCTCGATCGGGAAGTCCGGATTGAAGTGCAGGAAGAAGGGCGTCGAATAGCGGGCGAAACCGCGACGCTCGGGGGCCGGATTGACCACGCGGTGGGTCGTCGACGGCAGGACGTGGTTGGTCAGCCGCTGCAACATGTCGCCGATATTGACGACCAGGGCGCCGGGCGGCGGCGCGATGTCGAGCCAGCTGCCGTCCTTGTCCTTCAGCTGCAGGCCGGCTTCCTCGGCGCCCAGCAGCAGGGTGATGACATTGATGTCTTCGTGCGCCCCGGCACGCACGCCGGGCGCATCCGCCGGTACCGGAGGATAGTGCAGCATGCGCAGGACGCTGTTGCCCATCTCCACCTTGTCCGCGAAGAAGTCGTCGCCCAGCTTCAGGTAACGGGCGATGGCGCGCAGGATCTTGGCCCCGAGAGCATCCAGGTCCTCAAACATGCCATACAGATGCTCGCGGAAGCCCTCGACTTCGGTCGGCCAGACGTTGTCGCGCATATAGCGGCGATAGGGATGGCCCTCGGGCAATTCCCGGCCGACGTGCCAGAACTCCTTCAGATCGACCGTCTTGGCGTCTTTGGCCGCCTCGACCCCGAACGGTGTCAGGCCGCGCGCGCCGCCCGTACCGGGCTGATGGTATTGGCGCTTCACCTCTTCCGGCAGGGCGAAGAAAGCCTTGGCGTCGTCGATGGCCGCGGTGATGCGCGCCTCGTCCAGACCATGGTCGGCGACCACAGCAAAGCCATAGCGCGAGAAGGAGACGCCCAGTGCGTCGCTGAACGCCTGAAAATCGGCGTCGTATTGCGTCATCGAAACCGGCTGAATGGCGCGGTCTGTCGTGTGGTCCGTCTGGGTCACGCTCACGGCGTCGTCCTCGATCTGGGGATGTGCGGCGGTTCCCATACGCCTAATCGGCGGCCTTGTCAGGGCCATGGCGAGCGCGGACGTAGCGGGCATTCATGCACGGTACAGTTTGGAACCTCCACAGTAAGCAGACGTTTCCGCGCCAGATCGCTCAAAAGAAAAGGACCATTCCATGCGCGCCAAGTTTATCGTCGCCAGCGTTTCCATCGCCGCCCTGCTGGGGGCCGCCGCCTGCACCACCACCGACCCCTATCGTTCGGGTCCGGTTCGCAACAATACCGGAACCGGGGCCATCGCCGGTGCTCTGGGTGGCGCGGTTCTCGGCTATCTGACCAACACCTCGAACGGCGAACAGGGCCGCAAGAACGCTCTGATCGGCGCGGGCATCGGCGCCTTGGGCGGCGCGGCCGTTGGCCAGTATATGGATCGCCAGCAGCGTGCGATGGAGGCCGAACTGTCCGGCTCCGGCGTGGGCGTGGCGCGTCAGGGCGACGTGCTGGTGCTGCGTATGCCCTCCGACGTGACCTTCGCCACGAACCAGTCGTCCATTGATCCGCGCTTCCTGCCGGTGCTGGACGATGTCGCCCGCGTTCTGCAGCAGTACGACCAGTCGACGGTGGACGTGATCGGTCACACCGATTCGTCGGGCGGCGACGCGATCAATCAGCCTCTGTCGGAGCGCCGCGCGAGCAGCGTCGCCTCTGAACTGGTTCGTCGTGGCGTGATCGCGCAGCGCCTCTATGTCGCCGGCAATAGCTCGCGCAACCCGGTGGCCTCGAACGCCACCGCCGAAGGCAAGGCGCAGAACCGCCGGGTCGAGATCCTGATCCGTCCGTTCATCGGCTGATCAGGCCTTAAGTCAGAATACTTGGGGGCGGCGTCGCAAGGCGCCGCCTTTTTGGCTGCGTGGACGCATCACGCAGAGGGTGAGACGGCGCAAAGAAAAACGCCGCCTCCTTTCGGAAGCGGCGTTCTGTCTTTCGACGACTTCGAAGCTCGAAGCCGACCCGGACGAACCGGTCGGCTCCGAAAGCCTTAGAAGTTGATGTCGATGGTCGCGCGGCGGTTGAGCGGTTCGCGCACACCGTCGGCGGTCGGCTTGGCCAGGTTGGTCTCGCCCTTGCCGTCGAGGGCGATGACGCCGCCGTTGACGCCCGAGGC
>Ga0265296_1000070_pt1 | contig 208900 bp, 194 predicted proteins | sample MunlanPumphouse1_FD_189073 | JGI IMG/M metagenome (GOLD analysis project Ga0265296, IMG submission 189073) | Groundwater microbial communities from a municipal landfill in Southern Ontario, Canada - Pumphouse #1 | ecosystem: Environmental > Aquatic > Deep subsurface > Groundwater | place...
TAGCAGATCTCCATGGTCAATTCGGTAAAATTGATTCATTTCTGGAATTGAATCCGGAAGCGGTATTTATTGCAGGCGATATCACCAATATGGGTCCAGTTGACGCGGTCGATGACGTGCTCTCACGTATCGACGTGCCGTGTTTTGCAGTGCCCGGCAACTGCGACCCGCGTGAGATCATCGAGACGCTCGAACACTCGGACACCGTGTGCATGCACGGGTCCTCGATCAACCTTGGCAAGATGACCATTGTTGGTGTCGGCGGGTCAAACCCGACCCCCTTTGGCACCCCGTTCGAGCTGACCGACAAGCAGATAGATGACGTGTTGAACAGCGCTATGAAAAAGATGGAGAAGACGGTACACAACGTACTCCTCTGCCATGCCCCGCCGTTCGAGACTCTCGATAAGCCCGCTGGCGAACATATCGGCAGCCACAGTATCCGCAAGCACATGAAGTCTTTTGACCTTGTCTGCTGTGCCCACATTCACGAGGCCCGGGGTATTATGGATGTTGACGGTGTCAGGATTGTCAACCCCGGTGCGGCAATGGACGGCCACTGTGCCATGATCCACTTCGGAAACGATGCACGGGACATCAAGATCGAGCTGCTGACGGTTTAGACCGATCTCAGATGAATTCAGGCGGCAGGAGATGTGACCTGCCCCTGTAACCTTTTTAAAATTATTATCCGCGGGGAGACCCGGTCTTATCCAGGGTTTCCTGTAATTTTTCCCTTTGTGAGGGTGACTCCCTTTTGTCGGTTCTCCTGATTTAAGATACAACTTCCCGTGTGATAATCATTTGACGAAATGCCCCTGTTCCGGGTCAATTGAATTACCTGCCGGTATCAAAAAAACAAAGTAATTGCCCCGCCGTGCCCCGCAGGGGTCATGAGGCGGGGGAAACTCGTGCCGGAATGATTTTCATTATCCGAAATTGGGTTATCCTGGCTGCAAAACAAATCAGTTCCCGGCCCCGCCCCTCTTTGCAAGAAGCAGTTCAAGGTAGGATTCGAGGATTGGCTCTCCGGTTGCCCCGATCTCTTTTGCAATAGTATCGATCTGCACGGAAGGATCCGTGCTCTCATCCTCGATGATAACTTCGATCTCGGCAAATGTCCCGAGTTCTTCTACTTTGTCAAGCGAGATGGACGCGTTCCCAAGCTTATAGTTCTCACGCCATTTGTTGACTTCCGTTGTTTTCGTAAACCCGAGACGATCAAGCATGGTCTCGAAAGCCGGGCCGGACTCGACGGCAAAGTTGAGCTCCTCGCGGGCTTTGAGCCCGTACTTTTTGATCTTCGGCCCCTTGTAGGTAACAACAGCATGGTCATCGGTATACCGTACTCTCACCGCCTCATCGGTTTTACCGAAATCCCGGTGGGGTGCATTGTAATAGATATCGTGCTCGTGGAGCCTGCCGCAGGAGACTGCATTTCGTGAGATCAGCTGCTCGCGGACCCGATCGAGCGACGGGACCCTGACTTTGAGTTCAACTTCAAGCATAGTGTGCTACACTTTTATCTGTCATCATTGCGACTTAATATAGTCAGGTGAACTATGGCAATAAAAGAAGGAGATTTTATCAGGCTGAGCTATACCGGCAAAGTCGGTGACAATGTTTTCGATACCACGCAGGAAGAGGAAGCAAAAACCGCAGGTATTCACAGTAAGAACGCGATCTACGGCCCGGTCACAATCTGTGTCGGCCAGAAGCATGTCATCCTCGGCCTTGACGAGGAGCTCGTAGGCAAGAAGGCCGGTCATGAAGGGACGGTTTCGGTAGCCCCCGACAAAGCATTCGGCGAGCGCGATCCCAAGAAACTCCAGTCCTACCCGAAGAACAAGTTCAACGAGAAGCCGGTCCGCGGTATGCCCGTGAAGATGGAAGAGATGGGCGAAGGCACCGTTGTCGATGTCATCGGCTCCCGGGTCATTGTGGATTTCAATGCCCCGCTTGCCGGGCAGACCCTTACCTACTCCTACAAAATCGAGGAGAATGTTACTGAACCCCTCGACCAGTTCCGGGGACTTGTCCGCCTGTATGCAGGACGGGACATGGAGATTGCCATGGACAACGGCACCGTGACGGTGACCCTTGCCCCGGGCATCAACTATGACCGCCGGTGGCTTCTCTGGCGCGGGCGGATCATCCACGAGGGCTTCGAGCTCATCAACGGCATCTCGGAAATCACCCTTGTCGAGACATTCAAGAAACCCGAGAAGAAAGAGTCCGACAAGAAAGAAGAATAATATCCAATCTCTTTTTACCAGAATTACCGCCGGCAATTTTTCTGCAGTTCATGAGGCAATGCAGGGCCGGTAATTTCCTCTGGCAAATAAAACGTTAAAATTCCCCAATCATCATCGAGTAGAGCGCAGCAGAGGTGCGGGGTGGCGACTGGATATTCCCGACAACAATCCTCTCTTCAGGATATCCCAGGTTCTCGCACAGGGCAATCTGCAAAGGTTCGCCAAGCCCGGCGAGCCGGCTGTACAGTTCCTCGGTGTCGAACTTGGGATCGGCAAGGAGAAAGACGATCTTTCCCCGCTTCACTTCAGCAAGGGTGTCAGCCATCCCTTTCTCATGGCCCCTGCCATGGGCAACAACCACCGAGACCCGGGCAAGGGGGATATGGAGCCTTGATGTGGCAACCTGCAGCGATGAGATCCCCGGGATCACTTCGCCGGGGAGGTACCCGAGACCGGCGAGCATCGGGTCACCCGTGGACAGGATCGTGGACTCCTTCGGGAGCCGGTTTAATGTCTTGAAGTCATCGATTGACTTGACGCTGCAGGTTGTAGTCAGGTATGGCCGGGCAAGTTCAATCGCCCGCTCCGATCCGTACACGAGCCGTGCTTTTTTCAGTTCCTTTATTGCAGCTTCAGTAATAAGACCCGGGCCACACCCGACACCAATAATCTTCATGCAGTTTCCCCCAGAATTGTCCCGTCACGGTTCAGCAGTACCACGTGGACATCAGGCCGAATTTTTTTAAATCCGGCAAGGGAACTCATCATAATTTCCCTGAAATCCAGGGACCCGGAGAACTCTTCAATGGTCATTGAACCGGTCCCTTTCAGGATATCCGGGCTGATGAACCGCAGGATCAGGGCGGGAAGACCACAAAGCACGACATTACCCTTTGCAACAGCGAGCGTTTCCTTGATCTTTCCTCCAATGAGGATCACTTCCCGGTCCGGGAAGAGGAGCCGGGAATACCGGAGACCGATCCTCCCGGTGGTAAGGACCGGGTCCTTTGTCTGTGCAATCCGGGATATGGTCGATTCGGTCAGGTGGTCATCCCAGGGCTCGACAAGGCCCGTGGTGCCGAGAACCGAGATGCCTTCTTCAACCCCGATGCGGGGGTTCAGGGTGTACCTGGCAACTTCAGCCCCGCGGGGGATACGGATAGTTACGGTTACCCCGGGCATGCCGGTCTCCCGGAGGGCTTCTTCAACTGAAGCGTGGATGCAGGCATAGGCTGCCGGGCTTACTGCGGGATCATTTTTCCGGTACCGGACCGTGTCCCGGGAGAACCGGCCAATCCCTTCGGCGAAATGGATGGAGATATCGGCGGGTGCAGGGACTGCCCGGGCAATAAATTCTATCCCGGCAGTCACATCCGCAGGGTAATCCCCGGCATATTTTGTGCAGGATGCGGTGCCCGAGCTGCCTGTTACCGGGACCTCCACATCCAGCCCGCAGGGGATATGGATCCTGACGGAAAAAAGCGGACGCAAAAGCGAAAGAACCGCAGCTTTTGCAGCTGCTGCTGCAGTAGTGCCGGTGGTAAACCCCCGGATGAGGACCGTGCCGGAAGCTGTCAGGACACCCAGGCCGGCTTCTGCCAGCCGGAGCTTCTTCTCATCGGGGCAGCGGGAAACCCAGATTGCCGGGTACTCAAAGCCGGTGACCGGGTCCTGCATTGGAAGCGCCCTCGATAAAGATCGTGATGCACTCGTTGATTGCAGCCACGGCAACCGGTGTCCCCCCCCGGGTCCCTTCTGTTGATACCGAGGGAATATCGATCGTTCGCAGGAGTTCCTTGGATTCTGCGGCATTCACAAACCCGACCGGTACCCCGATGATCAGGGCCGGGCGGATCCCGTCTCTGACCATTCCGCAGAGGGAGAGGAGGGCCGAAGGTGCATTCCCGATGACCACGATCGAGCCCGGGAGTTTCTCCTGCAGGGCTAAAAACCCGGCCGAGCTCCTGGTGATTCCCCGCTCCCGCGCAATTTCGGACCCATAGTCAAGGGCACAGAGCACTTCGCTTGTGTGTCCTTTCTTCTGGATCCCGACCTGGACCATCCGGATATCCGTGATGATCGGGGCATGGCTGCGGAGGGCGTCAAGGGCTGCCGTTACCGGGCTGCCGTGGAACCGCATGAGATCCGCCATGGCAAAATCGCCGACAGCAACAGAACACCGCTGCTTTAGACGGTCCTCGACCGTGGCATTGCCCACCATCTCCCGTGCGAGCGTCCGGGACTTCTTTGAGATCGCGTAGCCTTCCTTTGTGTCGGCGCCGGGATCAATATACGTACTTGCGGTGGTATCCCCGTGGTGTGATGATTCCTTTGACATTATCCTTCATCCTCCAGATCCTGCTCTCTCTTCCGCCGATGATGACTGTTGTGTGCATATCAACGGACGGTTCTGCTGCTTCAATATCCCCGAGTGTAGTGATTATCTGCTCTTCATCGTCCCGCAGGGCATTTTTCACGATCGCTACCGGGGTTGACGGGTCCAGATGTTTTCTTGCATGCTCTACCGCGAGCGCGAAGTTGTGCGGCCGGCCCCGGCTCTTGGGATTGTACAGGACAACCGGGATGCCCACCGAGAAGACCGCGTCCAGCCGCTCTTCGATGACTTCGAGCGGCGTTAAGAGATCCGAAAGGCTGATCACGGCAAAATCTCCCGAAAGGGGTGAGCCGACCCGGGACGCGGCTGCGTTTGCAGCCGTGACGCCCGGGATCACTTCGACATCGATCTCAATACCCGAATGTTCGAGCACTTCAAGCACAATGCTTGCCATGCCGTAAACGCCGGCATCCCCGCCCGAGACAATGGCTACCTTGTGGGTCAGGGCAAGGTCGATTGCCTGCTTTGCCCGCTCGACTTCCTTTCCCATCGAGCTCCGGATAACCTGCTTGCCCCGGATTATCGGTTCGAGCGGCTCGAGGTAGAGGGCATTGCCGATCACGTAGTCAGCGCCGGCTACGGCCCTGAGTGCCCGTGGAGTGATATATTCTGTCCGCCCGGGGCCAAGGCCGACGATGGCAAGGGACCCCGGTTCAGTGTGCGATGGCAACCGTAACTCTCCCGTAAATCTTCTTTTTCATAACGAGTTCCTTCTGTTTTGCAACGGCAAGCGCTGCCGGCTCGGCAACCCCGAGAAGTCCTATCTTTCCGGCCTTCGAAGGGGATGTCCCCGTCTGTGCGTTTATTGTATCATCGTCAAGGAATATTAAATTGCCAGAGAGGGCACCGATCCCATCAGAGAGCCCGGCCTCGTGCAGCTTCTTGGCAGTTGTGGCATACACAAGAACCTCTTTTGGGGTGATTCCCGATTCGGCAAGGGCAGTGCGGATAGCCACGGTCACTTCTTCGGCCGTGATCCCTTTGCGGCAGCCGACCCCGACCGTGTACTCCCCGCTGGCGAGCAGGACAGAGACGTCCGGCCCGGCAATGACAATGCCCGGCCCCTTCACGGCGTGCACGGGAACGTCCCCGTCAAGCATGGCGGCATTCACCCGGCGGGTGGAGTCCCGGTTGACAATCATACAGCCGCTCCGGTTTGCTGTCGCTTCCACCGAGTCGCGGCCGGTGGCTTCCGTTGCAGTCGTGATGACCGGGATGAGTCCAAGGCCGGCCAGTTCCTTTGCCAGCTCGTTTGCCCCGTGATGGCCCCCGATGACAGGGATGGCAAACCGGAGATCGGGGCTCACGACAACAACCGCCGGGTCGCTCCATTTGTCGCGGAGGAGCGGGGCGATTCCCCGGACAACGATCCCCGCTGACATGAGGGCAACGATGCGCCGGGTATCCCTGAATTGTTCGGCAAAGGTTGTGGGCGTGTACTCGACAACACCGGCGCCGAGAAACGCGGCTATGCGTTCTGCATCGGGAAGGAACCGCCTGAGTGCAACAACAACCGTGTCGGTCATGAATAGAGGTGCGATCGCTGGTAGCCGGATTCGATACCCCTGACGGCCCTGCCGACAATGAGGAGGGCGGAGCGGGTGATCCCGGCTTTTCCGGCTTTCTCTGCAATATCTGCAACCGTGCCGGTGAGTATCCGCTGGTCGGGCCAGGATGCGTGGAAGATCACTGCTGCCGGCGTATCGGGCGGGCAGGAAAGCTTTTCTGTGATATCCGCGAAGTGTTCGCTCCCGAGGAAGAAAGCCATCGTGGCCGGGTACCGGGAGAGCTCGGCAATGTAATCCTTCTCAAGCGTCTTTCCTGCAGGCCTCGTTATGATGAGGGTTTCGGAAACTCCGCGGGGAGTATACTCGGTAGTGAGGGCAGCGGCAGCGGCAAAGACCGATGAGACCCCCGGGACGATCCGGACGGCAATGCCCTGTTTTCTGAGCTCGGCAATCTGTTCAACGATAGACCCGTACAGTGCCGGGTCGCCCGAGTGCAGCCGGACCACCGTCTTTTTCTTTTGGACCCGGTCTGCCATCAGGGCAACCATGTCGTCAAGGTGCATGCCCCAGCTGTCCACTTTCTCGGGAGCGCTGCTGGATGCAACAAGGGCCGGGTTGACAAGAGATCCGGCGTAGATGAGCACGTCCGCCCGGTCAAGAAGAGCCCTGCCTTTGACGGTGATGAGTTCGGGATCTCCCGGCCCGGCGCCGACAAACCAGATAACGGGAAGAGGATCATTTCCGGGCATACATCACGCTCATGTAATCGCTCTTTTCGGGAAGTTTGTCATTCCGGTACACTTTCATATCCGGAAAATACATCCGCTCGACAAGCACGAACTCCCGGTATCCCTCTTTTTTGAGTTCGGCGGCTTTCGAACGGGGCTTCCTGACCTTGAGGAGGATCTTTGTGTCAGAAGTTGTGCCATCGGAGACCGAGAATCCCTCGTTGATGGAAACCCCGCCGGCAGCGGCAAATGCCGTGATGGAACTGATACCCGGCTCGGTACGGAATTCGATCTCCGGGTGCGTCTCGGCTATAACGGCACAGAGACGCGAGAAGGTCGAGAAGAAGTTCGGGTCCCCGAGAATGCCGAATACGGCAAGACCCTTTGCAGCAACCGGTGCAATCTTCTTTGCATTCTCCTCAAGGCACCTCCGGATCTTCTCCTCATCGTCCGTCATCGGGAAGTCCAGCATGACCGGCTCCCGGTAGGGAATAACCAGGTCGTGCGCAATCCGGCCCGGGACAAAGACCCCATCCGCCTCCCTGAGCAACCGGACAGCCCGCAACGTGAGGAGCTCAGGGTTTCCCGGCCCAAGGCCAAGACCTACGAGCATGCTGCCCCCTTCCCGACAATGATGTACACCGGATCAATGGGTTTGAACATGAGACTTCCCGCGATCTCATGGGACCGCGAAACCTGCACCTGCACCACCTCAACAAAGAGACCGAGCTTTTGCAGGGCATTGACTGAATCGGCAAGGGTTGAGAGGAGAACCGCATTGATCACAATGGTCCGTTTCACTTTTTTTGCAAGCACCGGCAGGATTGCGGGCAGGTTCTTTGTGCCGCCGAGAAACGCACAATCGTATACTGCGTCATGCGAAAGGAATGCCGTTGCTTCGGTATTGAAAAACTCGATATTGTTCACGCCGGATTTCCTCGCAGTATCCCTTGCCATGGAAACTGCGTCCGGGCGCAGGTCAAGCGAGTATACTTTTGACGAGAGCCGGGCCATGGCAACCGAGACTTTTCCGGTACCGCAGCCGATCTCAAGGACCGTATCCGTGCTGCAGAGACCCAGTTTTGCAAGGGAGACCGCCATGATCTCGTCCTGGGTCGGACCGCCGGCAAGTTTTTGATCGGGCATCTGCACAAGTTTTGTTGCGGTAAGGTATTAAGGGTTGTTTTAACCCCTTTTTTATTATATCAACCGGAATATATGACCCTCATATCCGCGTTCCGGTACCCTTTTCCGGTTCCTGACAGGCCAAAATATGTGGCAGGAAACAGGCCCGTATAAATGCCGTTGTAGCCCATTCTACGAGGTGCATTCCAGCCTTATTTTGGCAAACGGAGTGAGAATCGGGCATATTTTTTACAGGAACCGGATCGGGGAACTTTACGGCCGTTTCCGGCAGACTCCCGGACCCGGAAAAGGGAATCCGGGCCTTTTACGGGCTTATTTTTCCCTGGGGATCTGATCTCCCGAATCAGGGCCTGTAAACAATGGATACAAACCAGGGAGATATCCTTTTTCCCATCCATCGCCATTATGATGCCCGCACCTGATGGCGCCCTGAACGGGTTTCCAACCCGGGTCAGGACTTCGGGTTCCCCGGGTTTTCAATTACCATTGAATAAACATTTTAAACATTCTTTCCCAATGTTTGCCAGAGAGGGTGCATGGAACAGAAATCAATCCTTATTGTCGAGGATGAGCAGATCGCTGCAATTGATCTCAAGGAAATTATCCTGTCGCTCGGGTACCGGGTCACCGGAATTGCCGGTTCCGGAGAACGGGCAATCCAGATGGCGGATGAGAACACTCCCGATATCATCCTCATGGATATTCACCTTTCCGGTAAACTTTCGGGAATTGAAGCTGCCCAGGAGATCCTGACACGACATGCTGTCCCCATCATCTATGTCACAGCCTTTGCAGATCCCGAACTGGTAGAACGGGCAAAGCGGACCCGGCCGTACGGCTACATAATCAAGCCATATGATGAGAGAACGCTCCGGACCGACATTGAAATAGCGCTGTATAAATTCGCACTGGACCAGAACTTCCAGAAGGAATATGCCAATCTTGAATCATGGGTTCAGAAACGGACCGGGGAACTTGCCGAGGCAAATGAAGCGTTCAGGAAAAGCGAAGCCCGGTGGGAACTCACGTTTGACGCGGTACCGGATATGATCGCCATCATTGACAGCCAGTTCCGGATTGTCCAGGTGAACAAGGCAATGGCTGACCGCTTGGGGGTTTCAAAAGAGGAAGCCATAGGCCTGACCTGCTATGAAGTTGTGCATCACACCAAAACCCCCGTTGCTATCTGTCCCCACCAGTTGCTTATCCACGATGGCCGGAGCCATTCAGCCGATATTCACGAGGATAATCTGAACGGGGATTTTTCCCTGACCGTATCCCCCATACACGATGCTTCCGGAGCAGTTATCGGCAGTGTCCATGTCCTCCGGGATATCACCGAGCGCAAGCGTGCGGAGGATGCCCTGGCACTTGCAAGCAAAAAATTAAGTCTCCTCTCAAGTATCACACGACATGATATGCTCAACCAGCTCACCGCCCTCAAGACCTATATCGAATTATCCCGGGGAGAGCCGGACCTGGATGCACTTGCGAAATATATGCGCACGGAAGAGGTAATCGCGGAGAACCTCGAACGGCAGATAAAATTTACCCGCGAGTACCAGGACCTCGGGATAACGAGTCCGGTCTGGCAGAGTATTCATGCGAGTATCAATAAGGCTGTTGCCTCGTTACTTCTTCGGAATGTGACGGTGAAGCAGGATTTTCCTGATTGTGAAATCTTCGCGGATCTCCTGTTTGAGAAAGTTTTTTTCAATCTCATTGACAACGCCCTCCGGTATGGCGGGGATGGACTGACCCGGATTTCTGTCACCCTGCAGGAATCTGAAAACGGGTTGAATATTTCTGTCGGGGACGATGGAGCCGGGATATCGCAGGAGGATAAAAAAAGGTTGTTCCAGCGCGGATTCGGGCACCATACCGGCCTTGGTCTCTTCCTCTCCCGCGAGATCCTTGCAATAACCGGCATCACCATCACCGAAACCGGCGAACCCGGTAAAGGGGCACGGTTCGAGATGGTGGTGCCGAAAGGTGCGTGGCGGAAGGTACCTGCTGCAGTAAGGGAATGATCCAGAACCAATCTTCTCCCCTGCCATGCTGCACCTGTGAAATTGAACACAATGCCGCTCTTTGGTATAATGAATACGCACTATGCCAGTGCCCGTCTGTTTCATTCATTGCGGTGGAAATGCGATGAATGCAGATTCCCCCCCCTGTTTCTGCCCGGCCGAAAGCTGCCCGGCAAAAACAGCAGGATTTTTTCTCTCAACCACACAATCACCAGTTATGACAATGGGTAATCCTCACCATCCCCTCACGTGCCCGAAGTGTAAAAAATCCACTCTTGCTGCCGAATTCCCGGACCAGTACGAAGTCTGGCTCAAATGTTCCGCCTGCAATTTTTTCCTGGGTATGAGTCATGATGACTGGCACCGGGTACAGAACAGCCCCAACATCAATGAAAAGATCCTGAAAATGGCAAAGGCAAACGAAACCCGTTCATGAATAGCGTTTCCGGAAATTTTTGAGAGTTTTCCATTTGCAAAATTAAAAAAAATTCCGGGAATTACCTGATTCCCGGGCATTCAATTTTAAAAAAATTATCTGACCGGGATCTGCTCAACCGGCGAGTTTGTCAGGGCATTGTAATAATCCACGGTAATGTACGTGGGAGTGTATGCACTGCCATAGGCGGTGATCCACTGGTTAATGCTCCGCAGGTTGTTGCGCGAGAACGCGAGCTCCTGCCGGTAGATGAACTGCAGATCCGTGTTATCTGTACGCCCGAGGGCAGCATTGAGATCCGCGATGTGCATCTCTTCAGCCGTTGCGTCGACATAGAGTGCGTCCCGTACTGACATGCTGCCGGTATTGACAGCATTGTTATAGGCAAGCTGCAGCTTCTGGCTGGTGAATTTTCCGGGAATAGTACTCTCCGGGTTGGGGATCCCGTACCGCGTGAGGATAATGTTATCGGCAGTCTGGTAGATCTTCGATGCATTGGCAAGATTCTGGAAGACCGGGACATCCGGGTGCTGGGTGGCAAGGACGGCATTGATATCGGTGATACATTTCTGGTCTTCCTGCAACTGGATGATATCGGCCTTCTCGGTTTCATTGAGCGGTGCCTGTGGCAGGGAATTGAATGTTGCCTCAGTGGTGCCTCCGGCAATAACCGCTACGGTAACCGCGGGAGTGACTACCGTGGTTGTAACAACGGGAGTCTTGCTGGCCGGCTGGCTGGTACATCCCGCCGCGGCAACCAGAATGCATACGACGAACAGGATTCCGATAAAGAGTGATCGGGACATAGCATAGACTCGCCGGAAATTATCTTAAACATTCTCTTCTGTATTTCGTTCGGTTTGCGACAGGAAGGGCAATTCATCAGGAATCCGGCAGAACCAACCCTCATAACGAATACCCCCCTGCTCTTGTAACAACGAAAAAAATCCTCCGGATTCTTTCCTCTTCCGGAACCGATCCATGGATCCCGTGAAAATAAAAAACAGGGTCCCGGTCTGAAAAAATGCAGGGATGATTATTTTGCCAGAGGTACGTACTCGGCCGGAGAATTTATCAGGCTGCTGTAATATGCCGGTGAGAGATATTTGGGGGTATAAACGCTCCCGTACGCGGCGATAGCCTGCGAAATGGCCCGCAGGTTGTTGCGGGATGTGATGAGTTCCTGCCGGTATATGAAGATAGTATCCCGGTTGTCCGTGCGCCCGATTGCTGCTTCGAGATCCGCGATATGCAGCTCTTCTGCTGCAGCATCCACCATGAGAGCATCCTTTGCAGACATGCTGCCGGTATTGATGGCATTGTTATATGCCAGCTGCAGTTTCTGGCTTGCAAATACGCCGGCAAGATCTTTCTCGGGGTTGGGGATCCCGTACCGCAGGAGGATAACATTGTCGGCAGTCTGGTAGATCTTTGAGATGTTGGCGATATTCTGGAAAAGGACAATATCGGTATGCTGGGTAGCGAGGACGGCATTGAGATCGGCGATAAATTTCTCTTCTTCCTGCAGCTCGAGAATATCTGACTTCTCGGTTTCATTGAGTGGTGCCTCTGGGAATACCACGAATGTCTTCTGCACAATGGCGGTGTCCGGAACCGCGATCGTTACCGGGGGTGCAGCTGCGGTTGTCCTGCCAGCCGGTGGCTGGCTGGTACATCCCGCTGCGGCAACCAGTATGCATACGACAAGCAGGATTCCGATGAAGAGTGATCTGGACATAACATAGACTTGCCGGAAATTATCTTAAACATTCTCTTCTTTCTTCCATTACGGACAGAAACCGCGTCAAGACGCGGCATGTTCATCAAAGTGGAAAAAAAGAAAAGAGGCACTTTTCAGTTCCCGGGGGTTTTTGGAAGGGTCAGCGTGAAGGTACTCCCTTTCCCGACAACACTTGATACCGTGATAGTACCCCCGAGCCTTGCAGCCCGGCTCCTTGCCATGGTGAGACCAACTCCCAGCCGGCCGTACTTCCGCGAGAGCTTGTCGGCATCGCTGATATAGAACGGGTCGAAGATTACCTCCAGTTTATCCGGCGGGATGCCCATGCCGTTATCCGAAACAGAGATCGCAAGCCCGGTCTCTGATTTACGGGAATCTATCGAGATGATCCGGGGCGGGCTTGAGTAATTCACCGCATTTGAGAGGATTGCATCAAGGATCTCGTGGATGTACGGCCCGTTGCTGGTGATTATGGTATCTTTCGGAATATTCACGGTCACCGAGGCATCGGCATCAAATCTGCCCTGCCGGATCACGAGATCAACCTGCTCCCGGATCGCAACCGGCATCATTGGCGGCCGGTAGTGTTCGTGCGCAGATTCAAGGAGGCTCAGTTCCAAAATCTGGCTCACCATATGCCGCTCGGACTCAGCGTACATCTTGATCTTTTTGAGGATTTCGAGGACATCCGGAGGTATCCGGAAACCCGCTCCTTCATCGAGAAGGAGCGTGAGGTACCCGATCACCGGCTGGAGCGGGGTGCGGAGTTCGTGCGCAGCAACATTGATGAAATCCCGCTTCCGGTCAAGTTCATTTTTCAGCTGGTTCTGCACATTCTCCCGCTCTGTCACATCCCTTAAAGCCACGATGTTTGCGGTCTTTCCCTGGTACGGGATGAGCGTTCCTACCGATTCGACGATGATCTTCTCCCCATCCGGTTTGATGGCCGCGTATTTCTGGAGATACCCCTGGTTCCCGCCGATAACGTTCTGCAGGTCTTTTATCACGGTCTCCTGGAATTCCGGTGCCACAAAGGTGAGGGTGTTTTTCCCCAGAACGTCTTCGATGCGGGAGTACCCGAACATCCGGACAATACTCGGGTTCGCGTACAGGATGGAACCCGTGAGATCCTGGATCAGGATGCCGTCAAACGCGTACTCGGCAAGCATCCGGTAGCGCTCCTCGCTCTCCCGCAGGGCGTTTTCGGCAAGCTTCTGCTCCGTGATATCGGTTGCCACCATCTGGAATTCCATGATACTGCCGGATTCGTCAAAGAGTGCCCGGTCGGTTCTCCGGATCCAGCGAATATCCCCAGACGGCAGATGGATGCGGTGCTCAAACGTTCTGGTGGGATTTTCAATGCTTAAGAGGGAATGCTGTTTTTTAAGCTCTTGTGCATCCTCATCGGCAAGGAACATCCCGAATGACTGGCCGATCAGTTCCCCCCGGCTCTTCCGGAAGTACCGGCAGTACCCGTCATTGACAAAAAGGATGGTCCCGTCTGGCCGGTACCGGGCAATAAGCTCGGACTGGTCAATGACAAGGCGCCGCAACTGAATCTCGTCCTTGTCCGTATTCGCATCCTGCATTGCGGCAGGGGTGTCCACCGTCCTGTGCTGGACAACGGAGTCAGGATTGGCATCCGCAAGAGCTGTCTCGATCGTGAGGGGAAGGGCTTTGAGATAATTGTAGTTCTGGTCCTTGACTATGTAGTCATACGCACCGCTCCGTATTGCATCAGCTGCGGAATCCTCATCTTCGGCACCGGAAACAACGATGATAGGGATATTCTGTTTTTTCAGATCCGGTATGATATCGAAAGGTGTCCCGTCGCCAAGGTAAAAATCGCAGATAACAATATCCACCGGCTCCTTTGACAGGATGACCCTGGCTTCTGCAAGAGAGCCGGCAATGCGGACGGTATAGGACGGTTGCTGGTTGTGGATCATCCGGCCAAATGCCATCTGGTCAACACGATCATCCTCTATCAGGAGCAGGGTAAGGGCCGGTCCGTTCCTCGAGGATGGTGTCATTGCGTTATCCTGGCAATTCACTCAGCGTCCAGTAAAGCCGGATTGTCCGCATGACTTCCACAAACTGCTGGTAATCCACGGGTTTTATCATGTAGCCGGCAACGCCCTGGTCGAAACTCTGGACCTTGTCCAGTTCCTGCTTTGATGTCGTGAGAACGATGACGGGTATCCTTTTGAGATCCTCGTCTTTTTTCACGATAGCTAAAAATTCATGCCCGTTCATTTTTGGCATGTTCAGGTCAAGAAGGATGATGGCCGGCCTGACGTTTGCAGGGTTTCTTAAGAATTCCAGCGCTTCAACCCCGTTCTCTACATGGAAGAGGGGGTTGGTAACCTGGAGTTCCTTGAGCGCCCGCTTCACGGACATTGTGTCAACAATATCGTCTTCAACCAGGAGTATTGCCTTTTCATCCTTCATGGTACACCAGCATCCTTTGTACGGGATATCGGCACCGTTAGATAAAAAATACTTCCTTTCCCCACTTCAGACTCTACCCAGATCCGGCCCCCGTTTGTTTCTACGATCTTCTTGACGATCGTCAGTCCTATGCCGGTACTTTCAACATGGTCCCGGGGCTGGAGCGTCTGGAAGATCTGGAAGATCTTATCGTAATATCGGGAATCAATGCCCGGGCCATTGTCCCGTACATACATTTTCCAGAATTCTCCTTCCTGGGTGCAGCCGATATGAATCTCTCCCGAAGGCTTGTCCATATATTTTACGGCATTCCCGATAAGGTTCGAGAATACCTGGTGGAGCCGGGTTTTTTCATAGGTAACTGACGGGAGCGGCGTGTCAACGGTCACGGTGATCCGGGGCGGGATGGACAGGGTGTCAATAACCTCACTGACCACTGCTTCGAGTTTGATCAGATCTTTTTCTTCCCGCACCCTCCCAACCCGGGAATATTCGAGGATCCCCTCGATCAGGCTCTGCATCCGGTTGACGCGGTTGATGATGAGATCCAGCTGGGTCTTTCCGTCATCGTCAAATTTGTCCTTGTAATCGGTATAGAGCCACTGTGAAAGGGACCCGATTGCCCGGAGCGGGGCCTTGAGATCATGGGACACGATGTATGCAAAGTCCTTGAGCTCTGAGTTGGCGGTTTCCAGCTCCTTGATAAGCTGTTTGTTCTGCTCTTCCATCTTCTTACGCTCGGTGATATCGACAAAGGATTCAATGAGCATCTTCTTGCCGCCAAGCGTTATGCTGTTGACGCTCTTGATGATGGGGATTCTCCGGCCATGGGTATCAATGAGAACGCTCTCTGCATTGTCAACAACCATTCCGAGATCGGTTATCGGGCTTTTTCCCCTATCCGCAGGGCAGACAAACGTGTGGCAGACCTTCCCGACAACATCTTCCGTTTTTGCATTGATAAGTGAAAGGGCTTTGGGATTGATGTCCGTTATGACATGCGTCTCAGCATCGATGATGAAGACCCCGGTCTGGATGGAATGCATGATGGTCTTGAGGTATTCCTCTTTCTCCCTCATGATCCTGAGTGCCTGTTCCTGCATGGAAGCGGTAAAGGCTGCAACCGATACGATAAGGAGGAAAGTTGCGAAGAGTGCGAGGATGAACAGCACCTTCAGCGTAAAAATGCGGGAGGAGAGCACGCCGGCATCGATATCGACTCCAACCAGCCCGGTTATTTCGCCCCTCCCGTTATAGACCGGAGCATAGGAAGAAAAGACCGTACCCCACTCATCGGTGGTGAATTCCGGCTCGGTAACCGGGACCGAGAACCCCCGGATCATGGCGGGTGTCACCCCGGTGTATGGTTCACCGATACCCGCTCCCCGCATCTCCCCGGATGGGTTCCCGTAATCGGCATCAACGGCAAAAACAACAGATTCATTGATCCTTTTCATGGTGTATATGTACTTAATATCGGGATTGGCGCTTCTCACGCGATTCAGCTGGGTGTGAAGAGCCCGGTACGTGGGTCTGTTCTCGTCGCCCGGTTGGAGGGCAGCGAGATTTGTCCCGTCGATCATGCCGGAAGCAGTCATGGCCGATGAGAGGCCCTCGTTCTTGGTTGACTGCGTAAGGATGCTTTGGGTCTCCTGGAAAACTGCAATAAAAAGGAATACGGATGCTGCAAGAATGAGGAGAAACACAACAAGGCCAATCTTCTTGATCGTAGCATTCTCCCAGAGCAATTCTGATAATCTACCCACAGTATGTCACCCGGCCGGAACCTGTTCTGATGTAAAATGATCGGCAGGGGTGGTAATAAATGAGTGGTTTTTTCCTTCTTACCCCCTGCCGTCAGAAACCGGCACGCTCACCCCCCGGTTCAATTCCAAAAACATTTGAATTTTTAAGACGAATCACCTGTCAGGAGTACCATGAAGTTCGAGATTATCGGGAACAACCTCCAGATGGCGAAAGTTGATCTGGCTGCCGGAGAAGGGATCTATGCAGAGGCTGGATCGATGGTGAACATGAGCGGCTCCATGATAATGGACAGCCAGCTCAAGGGCGGCCTTATTTCGGGACTGAAGCGGGCAGTGAGCGGGGAGAGTGTCTTTCTCACAAGGTTCACTTCCCCCGAAACCGCCGGCTTTGTCTCTTTTGCCGGGACCATGCCCGGAAAAATATTTACGGTCCAGGTAAAACCCGGAAAAGAGTTTATTGCCCAGAGATCATCGTTTCTCTGCTGCGAGGAGAGTGTGGAGCTGGATATTGCGCTCACCGATAAGATCCCGGCCGGGCTCTTTGGGGGAAGCGGTTTTATTTTCCAGTATATGTCCGGAGAAGGAACGGTCATCCTCCATTGCTGCGGGGATATCATTGAAAAAACCCTCCGGGCCGGCGAAGTAGTCAAGGTCCAGACCGGCCTTGTTGTCGGTTTTGAGGAAACGGTCAGCTATGACATTGCTCTTGCAGGAGGAGTGAGCACCGCACTCTTCGGGGGCGAAGGCCTCTTTGTCACAACCCTGACCGGCCCGGGAAAGGTAGTTCTCCAGTCCATGAACCTTGCAAAGATTGCCGCTGCCCTGATCCCGTACCTGCCAAAACCCGAGATAAAAATAAAACCGGTATAACTTTTTTTAAGCCCCCCACCCCAGTTTTTTGAGAAGGTTTTCGGTCTCGTCCTGCGCTTTGAAGCCGGGGCCCCGGGGCTGGACAACAAGCGTGATGGCAGATTTTAAGGGAATGTTCTTTTCCTTTCTCTTGCAGAGAATGTAATCGCCATTGAACCGGCGGAGGGCTTTTTCAAAGGCGCTCAGGATTTTGTTCCTGTCCTTGAGATCGCTTTTTTTGAGTTTCATTAAGTGTTCGAAGATCGAGACATCGATGAGCGTGCTTGCCATCCAGCCGATCTCGCAGGTATAGCCGAAGATCCATGCTATGTGGGAGTTCTTGGTTGTCGAGATGAAATCATCGATATTGTTGCCAACGCTGCACGAGCCGATCAGCACTCCCTCGATATTGGAATAGTTGGCGGCATTTTTCACGGCTTTGAACATGGCCGGGAGTTTCATGCCGGTTTTGGCCTTGAGTCCTCCGATCCGTTTTCCGGTCCCGTGGGCTGCCACATAGAGGAAGAGCCGGTCCTCGCTGGTATTCGTGAGATCGTCCTCGAGAGCCCGGCGGAAGCCGGTCTTCTCGTAAAAGTTCGCGTAATAGATGTTGAAGTCGCCCCGGTAACTTTCAAGACCCTCCAGGAAAAGGAGGACGGATGGCCGTTTGGGTTTCTGCTCGGGAGTTCAAGAGAGCCCTTCGATAACCAGAAGTGCAGAGCCAGGCATGCGTTCACCGTATGAACAAGGAGACATTCCATTCAGGCATAAACCTTTGCGATCGTTCCGGTTTCACAAGAATTTAATGCCCAAAAAAAAGATGTTCCTTATCCGGCAGGGAATGTTCCGTGCCATACTCTGTCATCCGGGAACCAGGACGAGATATCAGCCATGCCCAACCATGATGCCCCTGAATATGTTTCTTCAGCAGGAACTGCTGATCCCGCAAACGGTGATGTGCTGCAGTCCACGGTACCCTCAGCGCAGACTCTTGAGAACCTGATCGACATGACCGGTGAACTGGAGCACCTCAACGAGCTCGTCCTGGTCCACCTTGGAAAATCTGGAGGATTTCAGAGCCCGGAGTCGTACCTGGCGATCGTATCCCCGGTCCTTGACAACCTGGAATCTGCCATCCGTGAGCAGTACCGGCCCGGCATGAACCGGGACGAGATCGCAGGTGTGATCCGGTGCTGGATAGACCGGGAGATTGCGGCACTGAAATGATTGGGCCGGTCATAACGGGAAACAGCGTTCAAAAGACGGGTCCGGGACGGAATTTTACCCCTGAACCCTCAAGCCGGTAAAAAAAATTTGAGCGCCCCCGTCACAACATCCTGAACAAGGAGCGAACTTCCGGAATATTCCCGGTATAATTCGTATTTTCTCTCTGTAGAAAACGTTGATCCTATAGCTCGATGACCCCCTTCTCGCGCCACCAGTCAGCCCCCTTGGTGATGGGGTGCAGTGTGATAGCCTCTCGTTCAGTCACCGTTAATACGTCGTTATCGGCCGTAGGGGCGGCCCGGGCGGGGGTATAGCCCCCGAAAGCGTCGAATTTTTTTAAAATCATTTCCCATTGAAAATTTGCGAATCAAGTAAGACAGGGACGAGTCAATTCCGGTATTATGATAGCTTGCGCCGCCCCCGAAGGGACGCCCCCGCGGCGCTTCAATTACCTGCTAATATCAAAAAAACAGGTAATTGCCCCGCCGTACCGAAGCCCTGAGGCTTATGAGCCCTCCTAAAATTACCTTTTCATTTTCATACTTCGGGCGTGAATTCCCGTTCATATGCGTTTCCACAGAGCATGTATTTGAAGTCTCTATCCCTCGCCGGGACGGATCCCCCGCGTGCATCAGAAGAATGAGTGCGTTTGCGGGAGAAAAAGAATTGTTGCTCCTGTTATCGCCGGGATGAGATGATAACAAGTGCTCCGGCAAGGGCTGCAAGGCCCAGTACCGCTGGCAGGGACGATTTGGCGGTAGTGGGAACTGCCGGTGTATTTGCCGTGGGAGCTGCCGGTACCGGGGTTTTTGTATTCCCGTTGATTGTCAGGATTGTGGTCTTCTTGTCCATCACCTGCCCGTTTCCAAGGGTGATCTTTGACAGGACCGTGTAGTTTCCTGCCATAAGCCGGCTGGTATCAGGAACGACCCGGAATTCATAGGATTTTTCCGGGAGAAGCGGTGTACTTAACGGCTCGCCGGATTCCGTGACAAGCAATCCGCCATCAGGTCCGGATACCGTTATGGTGTTTACGAGGTTGTTCTGGTGGGTAGTGCCGGTATTCCGATAGCTGGTTGCAAACGCAGCCTTCTGTCCCAGAATGGCATTTCCGGCATCGAAGCTGGTGATGCTGCCAGACATGGAAGGCGAACTTCCTATCGGAGTGAGGAGGACCGGGATTGTGATATCGGTGGCATTCCCCGTCTTTGCGGCAATGGTATGGACAACCACCATCGCATACCTGCTGTTGTCCCCGGTATTTGCCGGGAGATTGAATGAGAGGGTAAACTGTTGCTTGATCCCGGGCTCAAGATGGATGCTCTCTTTGTCAACGGACACATATTTTCTTCCGGAAAAGGCGTAGGTATCCTTGATCGGTTCAACCGCAACATACGAGAGATCCGGTTTCTGGCTGATGCCCACGACATCCACAAGAAGGTCAACCGGTTCTGTATCCCATGGTATTCCGGCAATGATCGCATAGTTGGCGGTACCCCCGGCAGGGGTATTGCCGGTATACTGGGTAGCGGAAAGGTTCAGCGCTGATACCGGAAGAACGAGCCCGATCAATGCAAGGAAAAGCAGTGCAGCAACCCTGACCCTGCCTCCCGGGAACTGGATAAAACGGTCTGCCATAGTACAACTCACAGCAAAGTGTTGGAGATCGTTGCATAAATGGTTGTTGTGTTCTGCACCGGAACCGTTCCTGCTCGTCCAGGGAATGGAAAGGAGGCCCCGTGGAAAGGACTGGAATGTGCCAGGGGAAAAAAATCAGAAGAGTCCGATAAACCCGGCCCACATGTTGTGGATTCCCGTTGAGATCACAACTGCCGGGTCTATTCCCAGTACCGGGAAGACAAAGATAAAGTACAGGATTGTTCCAAGCAGGCTGCCAAGGTTGGCAAGGGCTGCAACGAGGACAACCCGGAATAACGGTATCTTTGCCATATCCCCGAGGGTTTCTGACTCGTAGATCTTCCGAAAATCGGTAATCGGCGGTTTTCTCACCCGTGCCTCAACATATGCTGCAATCCACCCGGCATGGAGCATCGGGTTTAAGGAGGTCATCCATGCAACGCAGAAACAGGTAAGCGCCGAGTAGGGATGTCCTCCCGCGATCAGGGTAAAGAGGGCTGAAAGAACCCCATGAATGATAACCCAGAAGAGGAAGGCATAGAGCAGGACATCCCAGCCCACTCCTGAGAACGCAATGGCCGCAAGCAGGAAGATGAAAAGCGCAGTCACCCCAAAGCCGAATACTTTCGCCCACGGGAAGGACCTGGGCTCCCTGACAAGGTTATCGAAAGGGGGCAGTGTTGCCGGGTTATCCAGGTAATTTGCTATTCCCTGCCGGTGACCGGCCCCGACAATGGCAAGAATCCGCGAATCGGGACGCTGGACCTTCAAAAGGACCAGCTGGTGGGCGATAAACGCGTCCCGCTCGTCGATGAGGGCGCGGGCGCCGTTCGGTGAGAATTTACGGAATTCCTCCATCACGACATCGATCACGTTCTGGTCCTTTAAGGACTCGATATCGATCTCCTGCCCGTTATCCACTTCAGCAATGGAGATGATCAGGGCCCAGATCATCTTGATCTTCTCAAAGGCCCCCATCGAATTCCAGAACCGGAGCAGGGTAACGCGGATATCCCGGTCAACCAGGGCAATGGGTATGTTGTTCTTCTCAGCTTCCTCGATGGCCGCTTTCATCTCTGCGCCCGGGTCAACACCGACATCGAAACCGATCTTGCGCTGGAGGTATGCAAGAAGCCACTGGACAAGCAGGGAGTTGAAATTTTTTACTTCAAGTACATCCTCAACCGTCGGGTCACGGGCCTGCCGCTTGAGTGCCTGGAATCGGGAGGAATCCAGTTCCACGGCAACCACGTCGGGCTTCTGCTCTGCGATTGCAGCCCGTACTTCATCAACGCTCTGCTGCGAGACATGTGCTGTCCCGAGAATTGTTACCTCTGCCATGGATCACCGTATCCTCTACTATTCGTGCTGCACCAAGATAAGCAGTGAGGTGACTGCAGGGCTGGAAGATGTGCCGGGAATCATTCCCGGAAACGATCGTGATCGCTTGCACGGGACTCGGAATCCGCGTGGGAGAGATCGGCATTGACCTCCTTGGCGAGGCCCATAAAGATGATGATGATCGGCACGATCTCCAGCCTCCCGAGCCACATGAGGGCAATGAAGATCCATTTTAATGAGATCGGGCTCGCTGCGCTGATGAATCCTGTTGTGAGCCCGGCATTACTGAGTGCCGATACCATGTCAAAAACCACTTCATCCAGGCGGAAGGAGGTTATGTACAGGTGAAGGGTGAGAAGGGTTGCAATAAAGATCGTGAGCACATAGACGACGATGACCAGCAGGTTGTTGGAGATTGCCGGGTCCGAGATCTTTTTTGACATGGTCTTTCCCCCAAACCTGAGTGGGACGATGACCCGGCTGCTGACAAAAAAGCGCCGGAACCACCATTTGACTCCTTCATAGACCAGCATCACCCGGTTCACCTTGACCCCCCCGGCAGCACTCCCCATGGCTCCGCCAATGAACATCATCATGGTCACTACCGTAAGAGGGATGGTAACCCAGAAGTGGGGATTGGAATTCATCAGGCCGCAGGTGCACAGCCCGGAAACCGCAGTGAAAATACCCTGGCGGAAGGCTGTCTCAAGGCTGATATCCCCGAAGATGAACAGGTCAAGCGAAGTGATGACAGACCCGATAAGCGCGATAAGGAGAAGGGCTTTGACCGTCCTGTCGTGGAACATGTCCCGCAGCTTGCCATAATAGAGCAGGAAAAAGACCTTGAACGGTATGGCCCCTGCAAGCATCACGGGAATGAGCAGAGCCTCAAGCCAGGGGTTATTGTAATACGAAAGCCCCCCGGCGTGGAGCGTGAACCCCCCGGTGGAGATGGCCACCATCACCAGGTTCAGGGAATCCCAGAGCGGGATGCCCGCGAGCATGATAAGGCCGGTAAAGGCAAAGGTCAGGACAAGATAAATCATCCACATGCGGCGGCTCGAGGAGGCCGATGCCGACACAAGTTCCTCCTCCCTGCCTTCAGCCCGGTACAGCCGGAAGAGTGAGACCCGGGTCTTGCGGCGAAGGGAGATGCCAAACGCGATGATCCCGATCCCGCCGATCCATTGCATAAATGATCGCCAGAAGAGGAGGGTATTGGGCGTTGTGTCAAGGGACTGGATCATGGTAAAACCGGTCCCGGTCCAGCCTGACATGGCCTCAAAGATTGCATCGGTGTAGGACATCTTCATGCCGAATACAAACGGGAGTGCCCCGATGAAAGCAATGGCCAGCCATGACAGGGCAACCGCGCTTAAGGTTACTGAAAACGAGGGTTCCAGGTCTTCATGGGGGATATGCGATATGACAAGCCCGAGCACAAGAAAAACCAGCGGGGCTGATGCGAGCGGAAAGATGAGGTCCCATTCCTGAAAGACTGCAAGCACAACGAACGGCAGGAGGGACGCTATGCCCAGGAACTCGAAGATGAGCCCCATGTCATGCGCGATCATGGCGATATGCTCGATGCGCTTCATCTGATAACCATGGAGATTGGGAGGGTTATATTGTTATGGCTATCGTTTTTCCGGCACAGGAATGAATGTACAGGATCAATTAAGATGCTTCACTTCCCACTACGTAATAACCCATGAAAGCCATACGCCCGGAGTATTACCCGTTCATTCTCCTGGTCATCTTTGTGATTGGTGCAATCATTGTTTTCTGGTCGGTGATGGACATGGTGCTGCTCGGGGCATCCCTTACCATTGTCCTGTTTCCGTTGTTTAAAAAAATATCAGCCCGGATCCGGCCGGTTTTTGCATCGGCGCTCCTCACAGCCATTGTCCTCGTAGGTTCGTGTGCAATGGCTCTCTTTACCCTGGCTATATTCTCTTCAAACGCGGGGACACTCTCCGGGATGTTCGGGACTATCGGGACCTGGCTCAACAATCCTGCAACAAATCCCATGGCCTACGGGGTCCCGCTCAACAAGGGCAATCTCGCAGTCCTGCTGGACGAGGGTTTTGCCATTTTTATCAATTATGAAAAGACCTTAATCGAGTACCTGCCCCTCATCGCTTTTAAGATGTTTGTCTTCTTCTTCACGCTCTTTATCCTCTTTATCCGGGGGGAAGAGATCCGGGACAAGCTCCTCATGCATGTTCCCGAACCGTTGCAGAAATACGTGACCCGGTTATCCGATGTAACCTCCGATACGCTGTACACGGTGTACATTGTCCAGATCGCCATTGCAGTCCTGACGTTTTTCATTGCCCTGCCGGTTTTCTATCTTCTTGGCTATGGCAACATCCTCTTCTTCTCATTCTTTGCTGCGTTCTGCGAGCTCATACCGGTCCTTGGATCTTCTGTTGCATTCATCATTATCGGTGCCTATGCCCTTGCGCTGGGAGATACCCGGGGTGTCCTGCTCCTCTTCATATTAGGGTACCTTGGCGTATCGCTGGTGCCGGAGGTCTATATCCGCCCGGCACTCGTTGGCCGGCGGGTAAAGATCAACTTCCTCATCATGTTTATCGGCATTGTCGGCGGGCTCATGACCATGGGCCTTGCCGGTTTTGTGCTTGGTCCGCTGATCGTGGTGCTCGTCATCACGAGTTACCGGATTTACACGGAAGACAAAAAAGAAAAAAAAGAGAATGCCGGTACCTGCGATCCCTGATAATTTCCCTTATAATCCCGTTGTAAAAGAGAAAGGAATATACCCTATTTATCACGACAGGTAATGCAGGAATGTTTTCGAGCTCTGTTTCCGGGCGGGATATCGTCAAATCAATGGGACTGGTGTTTGGGGATATCGGCACGAGCCCGATTTACGCCCTTACTGCAATATTTTTCCTGATACCTCCCACCCCTGCAAATATCATGGGCATTCTCTCCCTGATCATCTGGACAATGACCCTGCTTGTCACCTTTGAATATACGTTTCTTGCCATGCACCTTGGTAAGAAAGGTGAAGGAGGTACGATCGTGCTCAAGGAGATCCTTCTCCCGCTCCTCAAGTCCGGCAACCAGATAGCTTTTGTATCCCTTCTTGCGATAATAGGCATCTCCCTTTTTATCGGGGACGGCGTCATCACCCCTGCGATCAGCATGCTCTCGGCGGTTGAGGGAGTTCTTCTCATACCCGGTTTTGAAAACACCGCTCAGATTACCCTGATGATGATCGCGGGAATCATTGCGATAATCCTGTTCTCGGTTCAGGCCAAGGGAACCGAAAAGATTGCCTGGGCATTCGGCCCGGTCATGGTTATCTGGTTTGCAGCGCTTGCAGGGGCGGGCCTTGTCGCACTCATTGCTGCCCCCCAGGTGCTTCTTGCAATTAATCCCATGTACGGAATCTCTTACCTGCTCGGGCACGGGCTCGAGGGATTCCTGATACTATCGACGGTGATTCTCGTTGCAACGGGGGGAGAGGCACTCTATGCGGATATGGGCCACCTCGGCCGGGATCCCATCATCAAAGCATGGTACCTGGTTTTTATTGCACTTTCCATCAACTACCTCGGCCAGGGGGCCTTCCTCATGATGCACCCGGAATCCCACAATGTCCTTTTCGAGATGGTCTTGTCCCAGTTTACCCTTCTGTATGTCCCCTTCCTTCTCCTGAGCATAGCCGCGACGATCATCGCATCCCAGGCCATGATCTCCGGCATATTCTCCATTATTTACCAGGGGATCACCACCCGCATCATGCCGCTTATGAGAATTGACTATACCTCGCCGCATCTCCGTTCACAGATCTACATCGATGTTGTCAACTGGCTGTTGCTCTTCTCGGTTCTTCTGGTTATCATCATCTTCCAGAACTCCAATAACCTGACCCATGCCTATGGACTGGCAGTCAGCGGAACGATGGTGATAACCGGTATTCTTGTGACCTGGATCCTGTTTTTACGCGGCCATATCGTCAAAACGCTCTTTGCCGGATTCCTGTTATTTGTTAATCTGTTATTCCTGATTGCCAATCTCCACAAGATTCCGTATGGAGGGTACTGGTCGCTCGTTCTTGCGTTTGTTCCATTCTGCATCATTATGATCTACGTCAGCGGCCAGAAGATCCTTGCAGACAAGCTGACCCCGATCCCGCTTGAGGATTTCATCCCGAAGTTCAACGGGGTTTACCGCTCGGTCAACCGGATCTCGGGGACAGCGCTCTTCTTTGCCCGGGATTTCCGGAAACTCCCCCAGTACGTTTCCCGGATCATGTTCACCAACAACATTGTCTATGATGACAATATCATCATCTCAATTATCCGGACCGAGCAGCCGTTTGGGGTTACGTGGGGGGTGACCCGGGAGATCACCCCGGGGCTCTCAATATTTGAGATTTATCTTGGGTATATGGAGATTGTTGATATCGGTAGCATTCTCAAAGATGCCGAGATCGAGGAAAAGACGATCTTCTATGGCATGGAGGATATCATCACCACTCACGCGATCTGGCGGCTCTTTGCCGCGATCAAGCGCCTGTCCCCTTCAGTTGTTCAGTTCTATAAACTCCCTTCGGATAAGATCCACGGCGTTGTATCCCGGGTGGATATGTAACCCGGTTTCGTCCTTTTAAGTATCCCGGGATATGGCGATATGCTCTTATCGCCTCCGGACAAATATACCGGGCAGCAGGAACCGCACGCTCAAGGGTTGTCGGATGAGATTGATCCTGCCAGAAAAACCAGAATACCGCGTGGATATCCGAGACCGGTCAAAGGAGCGGGATTTAGGGTCCCGTCGCGAAGGCGTTCGCAGGTTCGAATCCTGCTCCACGCATCTCTTTTTTGGACCCGCAGGATCTCAATTTTATATACTGCTGAAGCTACCCCCGGATTGTGACAGGGGTGTACGATAATTCCGGAACTCAGATTCATTGGTAGAGAGCAGTGTCGGTTGGTTCTGTCCGGTTGAGAACAATTCAACATTGGGAAGCGGGGGGAGCAGGATGAGTGAGATGCTGGTAATATTACCGGAACCATCCCGATAACTCCGGGCAATCTGGCTGCTCTCCAGATCCCACATACGGTCGGGATGTGCGTCAATATCAAGAATAAACGGGAAGAAGAATACCCCGATAACCTGGATGATGATCGAGATTATCACCAGGAGCAGGATGCATGCCGATATGCATTGCTTCTTAATGGCAGGAAATTTACTGTTCTTGAAAAATTCAAGAAAAACTGCCAGGTACAGGACCAGCACCGGAAGCAGTCCCGTGAGGAAGCGTGGCCCGAAACTGTAACCCCCCATCCAGTCATAAAAAAAGCAATAGACCAGAACATCCAGGAGTATCACCGGTCCGAACCATTTCAACAGGAGCGCAATTTTCCGGTTTTTTATCATGTCCAGCAGGAAAAAACCAATGATTGCGAGGATCAGGACCGGCGAGTATACTAAAAGGCCCCGGTTGGGAGATATGAGCAGCGCGAGAAAATTGGTCCAGAACTGCCAGTCCAGGTGAAACAATGCGATATTTTTTATGTATCCCCCAAAAACATTTCCAAAAATGAAATAATTGTAGCAAAGAAACGGAAGCCCTCCAGCTATTCCCGCTGCCAGGAAATAATGGAGCCGGTTCCTGTGCAGGAAAAGGACATACCCGAGTATAGGTAACAGAAGGACCGCATCAGGAGGGCGGTTGAAGAGAAAAAGGCCTGCAAGGATGCCCAGACCGGCAAGATTGAAATTTGAGGGGCACTCCTCGTTCCGGATAATGAGCCAGATCATGAGAATCAGGAGCAGCTCAACCATCCCGTGCTGCCATAACGCCTGGCTGCTTATTGACCAGGTTGTGGTTGCAAAAGCCAGGATCAGGGTTGAAATGAATGCAACCCGGTCCGATACCAGTTTTTTTACGGTAAAGTAAAAGACGAGGCAGCAAAGCGTTGCAATAAGGGCACTTGCCACATGACCGGTAATAAAAATGCTGTTTAAAACAGGACTGCTCTCTGTCAGGGGCATGGAACAGGCCGAAAGGATCAGGTATTGGAGAGCATACAGCGGCAACACAAGAATCGGGGTTACAACCGGAAAGAGCGAGTAATAATGCCCGTCCCTGTTGATGAATGAGTACGATAAACCGGGATCATTGAGGAAAAGTGCCTGGAAGGGATCGCCAGCCATCGTGTGATTGATGATTATACTGTATGGCAGTATGGCCGCAGGAAAAGTATCACCCGAACTTCGTATTCCTGAAACGGTACTGTACACGAGAAAAATAAGAATAAAGAGGAATACGAACTGGTATTTATTGAACAATGAGCATAATGGAGCTCCCGATGTACGTGTTTTAGCCGTGTTGCATCTTCCGTTATCCTCTCCATCATCCTCAGGAATGAACATGAGATAATATCCGCTGAACATTATCCACCCGATGAAAAAAACCAGGGGAATCCCGATTGGGATTACAAATCCTGCCGGCCCATTCAGAAAAAAGCCATACTGGAGGAGGCTGGAGATGAGAAAAGAAGCTCCGGCGATAATGGTCAGGATTGCTGCAGGTTTAACCCATTTTTCTGTGTTGTAAAGGTATGATACGATAATAAAACCCATGGATGCCATAAGCAGGCAGGTGCCACATACTCCAGCCAGGATGGAAAGTGCACTCCGCCCGGCGATCATACCGGAAAACAGGTACCCCCACTCATGGGTAACTGTTATGAAGCTGACGCCCGCGTATGAAGTCTGATAGCGGAGCAATGCCCATTGGATCCCGGATCCCATCCCCAGACCGATGGCATATATGTTCAGGGGGATGAGGAAGGTAAGGCCCTGGAGGAGAAGTGGTAACCGGAACCGGTTCATATTACGGAGATTATCATTATCCCCGGAATTAATGAAAGTAACGAAACAAACCTCGAAAAGAGACAGTGGAGATCCGGAAAAGGAACCGTGAAAATGATTCCGGTATCAGATGCTTTTACGGGAAAAAAAGGATTAGAATTGTTTGTCCACGAGAGTCTGGGATGTACCGTCGTTGAAGTACCCGATGAGGATAACTCTCTTACCCACAACCGATCCTGCCTGAGTCTGGTTGTAGTGACCGGTAGTCAGGTTCGTGCCGGCAAGGATAATTGCTTCGGTTCCGCCATTGACGCTGTAATTGACAAGTGTCAGGGCTGCGAGATCCGGCCCGCCGGATACAGTTGCAACTGCGTTGTTGTTCCTGTCAAGTGTCAGGGTGACACCCACCGTCTTGGAGGACTGGATATTCCCTGCCATGCCAAAGACGAATGCAGCGATGACTGCTGCCAGGATAACCGTGATAGCGACCATCAGGATAACCCCGATGACCGGCGATACGGCTTCATCATTCTTTTTTATCTGGTAAGACATCTCATCCAGCCCCCTTAGAATTGTTTGTCCACGAGAGTCTGGGATGTACCGTCGTTGAAGTACCCGATGAGGATAACTCTCTTACCCACAACCGATCCTGCCTGAGTCTGGTTGTAATGACCGGTAGTCAGGTTCGTACCGGTAAGGATAATTGCTTCGGTTCCTCCATTGACGCTGTAATTGACAAGATTAAGCGCTGCGAGATCCGGCCCGCCGGATACAGTTGCAACTGCGTTGTTGTTCCTGTCAAGTGTCAGGGTGATCCCTACCGTTTTGGACGACTTGATATTCCCTGCCATGCCAAAGACGAATGCAGCGATGACTGCTGCCAGGATAACCGTGATTGCGACCATCAGGATAACCCCGATGACCGGCGATACGGCTTCATCATTCTTTTTGGTAAATGCCATTTGTAAAACTCCTGAAAAATGCCCCATAATGGGCAAGACAATGTATGATCGCTTATGTCATGTCTTTGTATTTATAAGTGCTTGCTTGCACTTCCGGGAATTCCTGTGAAATGATTATAAAAAAATGGCTGATTTCACCTTTTTAATATCCTTCCTGCACCGGGGTCGATGTGAAATTATTTCTCATGGGATCCAGCTGGATTTCGTGGGAGATCCCGGTAAGTGCAACCGCCCCAAGTGCGCCAATCACCCCGTTTCCCCCAATAAGCTGGATACCATAGCGCTCGGCAGTTGCTTCAGCTAACGCCCTTGTTACCACCTGTGTTCTGACAAGGCAGCCATATTCCCGCAACCCTTCCACCGGCTTGAATCCCGTACGGATGGCTATCCCCCAGTTACCCGAGAATGTTTCATCAGAAACAAACCTGCGGACCCGTTCAGCAAGATCCCGGAATAGTTCGGGAAGAACGGCAATTTCAATGTAACTTGCCGAATTTCCTGCAGTTTTCTCAAAAATATCCGGTTTGAGCATGACAACATGATGACTGATCGGGATGATGCCTTTTATACCGGAGAGGTGGTTGAGAAGCGCGAGTGCAAGGGCAAAGGTGGCACCCCCCTCCCGGGTATCGGTATCATCTACTCCGATTATGACCTGGATGCACGCCGAAGTCCAGACTTTTCCTTCTACTATATGATCTGCCAGGTGCGGCTCAACCCGCAATACCCCCTCAGCACGGGCCATCATGCCGGAAAGCGAATATGCAGGGCCGCCAATACAGCGAATGGTCTGGATGATCGCATCCCCGTCTTTCTCAACGCCACATACGCCAACGGCAGAAAGAGGAGCAAGACCTACTGCTATTTCCCGGCTGCCGAGATGTGCCATCTCCTTGAGGAGCGTACCGTCACGTTCAACATGATCGAGAACACCCCCGGCAAGGGCATGGTGGTAACCGCAGAATGCAGCACAGGCACCGCTCATGCAGTCATGATAAATTGCAACCATGTCACCATCAACTGTTGTAAAAATCCGCCGGCACGTACTTGCCGGCATCGCACTGATCGCTGCATACCGGGCTGCACTTCTTCCGCGTTTCTCTTCTTTTAAGTAAACACACCCCTCGTTTTGCAGCCGGTATACCCAGTCCTGGGCGGTACTCCGCGGGATACCTGCAGACTGGTGGATATCAGTTACCGTAAAAAAGCCTTTATCGAGAGTGAACTGCCTCATGAGGCGCAGGTAGTCGCGCCGGTGCTCAAGAACGCTTGACATAGCGATCGCGGATGAAAAGCAGGTCCCCGATGATAGCGCTGGCAGTCTCTACTGATCCGGCACCCCTGCCGATAAGGGTAATCTCCTTTGCAAGATCGGTCTCGAGCGTCAGTGCATTTAATGTCCCTTCGACAACGAGGGGATGATTCTTGCTGATGATGCGGGGAGAGACCCGGAGAATATTCTTCCGCGGAATGGCTTCGGCAATCAGCCGGATCGTGCACCCGTCTTCTTCGGCCAGGCGGAGGGCATCGGCAGTCAGGAGATCGATCCCTGTCCGGTCCACATTATTCAGTGTCATGCCATTGTCCCAGATGGTGTTGGCAAGGATAACCAGTTTTATCGCAGCATCGATTCCCTGCACATCGTAGGTTGGATCCGCCTCGGCATATCCCATCTCGCGGGCTTCGAGGAGGGCTTGCTCGTATGTCAGCCCCTCAGCTGCCATCCGGGTAAGGATATAGTTGCAGGTCCCGTTCAGGACCCCGAAAAGCCCGAGAATCTCATTTCCTGCGAGACCGTGCTCGAGCGTGTGCATGATCGGAATTGCACCTGCCACGGTAGCCTCATACCGGAGTGCAACGTGGTTTTTCTGTGCCATGGTCCGCAACTCTTTGCATGCCAGGGCAATCGGACCCTTGTTGGATGTTACGACATGCTTCTTTTGTGCAAGTGCGGTTTTGATGTACCCGATTGCGGGTTCTCCGGTGAGGGCATTTGTCGGGGTGACTTCGATCAGGACATCGTACTCAGCCTTTTTGATAACATCAGCTGCAGAAATGTCCGGGCTGCCGCAGGGGCTGCCGTTCTTCTTGGCAGACAGGACTGCGGGGATGTCAATTCCCTGACTGTCCATGCACCCGCTCCGTGAATCTGCAAGGCCGGTGATGAGGATGCCGAGATCCTTTTTATACAGGGTTTCGGCAACTCCCCTGCCGACCGACCCCATACCAATGAGAGCAACTCTCATCATGCTATATCCTCCAGCGGTTCCACGAGAAGAAGTGATTTCTGGAGTGCGACCCGGCGAAGGATTGCGAGAGCTGCTGCCATATCCTCCCTGGTAACCGATTTGATGGTAATCCGTGACGAAGATCTCTCGTTAATGGCCGGCATACACATGGAGAGCTCACTGACTTCTGCAAAACCGGTTGAATCGATCTGTCCGACCGTGTCAGACAGGTCAGTGTGCATAAGGTGCCCGATCATTATGACGGTCTGGGTATAAAGCAGCCGTTCCTCGCCGATACGCTGGATGTGGACCCCCTGCTCCTGGAGAAGGAGTTTGAGTTTTTCCAGCCTCCCTTCAGGCAGTTCAAGAACGATCTGGACATCCAGGGTATCAGTATCCGAATCGGGTTCCCGCTGGTGAATAACAGCAATAATATTTCCCCCTACATCGGAAATCGGTTTTAACGCGGCAACAAGTTGACCCGGTGAATCTTTCATCTCGAGTTTCATGGAGATCTGCACGGAAGCACCTTTCAAATAGTAGATCGGCTTCCAAGATAAACTGTGTGAAACATCGTCCTTTTTCCTGCCAGGGAGTATCAGGAGAATTGAATGAAGAATCGGAGCCCCGAACAAGCCTCTGCAGATATCCGGGACTGAATGACCGGAAACCCGCGGGCGTGTGGCGAGCCTCCCTTATTGTAACGACCCGAAAATTCCGAAATGATGGAGTCTAAAAAAAATTATAACCTGCGGAGTTTGTTGTCCACTTTCTCAAAGAAATTACGTTTCACATCGATAAACAATGCAGGTTTTTCTGCCATCAGGACTTCTATTGATGCGATAGTGCCAAGTCCGAAGGTCTGCTGCCCGTCAATAACCAGGTTTGCTGTTTTTGAGCTCTCCAATCGTATGCTCAGGTTCCGCTTGCTGCTGATCAGGTGTGGCCTTGAAGAGAGCATATAGGGTGCAAGCGGTACGAGAAGAAAACCCTGGATGCGGGGATCCACGATTGGCCCGCCAGCGCTCATGGCATATGCGGTGGAACCGGTTGGGGTGCTTATCAGGAGACCATCTGCACGGAACTGTTCAGCAGCAACACCATCAACCACGATGGTAAAACGGAGCATCTTGGCAGGGCGGGTTGTTACAATGAGTGCTTCGTTGAGGGCAACCCCAAGGCACCGGCCATCCTTTACCAGTGCGATCCGCATCCGTTCTTCTATTGAGAACCCGGAAGGAATCCTCCGGATAAACTCGAGGGATTCTGAAGGTTCCAGGTCTGCAAGGAAACCAACTTCCCCCCAGTTGATGCCAAGAACCGGTATCTGGGAAGATAGCTGCTGGATGGTCCGGAGAATCGTTCCATCGCCGCCAACAATAATACAGAAATCAGCTATGACATCCTGAACCGGCACACCGGTTGTACCGAGTGCGGCAGCGGTATCTGAATCAAAAACCGTGGTGCAGCCTTCATCTTTGAGGATATCCCTGATCTTCAGAGTGAAAGCCAGAGCATCCCTGTTATCGATCCGGGAAACAATGAGTGCTTTCATGATTTTCACCTCAGGTACTCAATCACTTTATGGTGAAGTTTTCCATTTGTTGCAATCAGGCACCGGCCAATACTGACATCGTCGGGGAACTGAATCTTCTTTCCTTCGAGATCCGTGACACGGCCTCCGGCCTCTGTGCAGATAAGCATCCCGGCAGCAGCATCCGTAACCCTGAGTGTTCCCCTGAGGTCGATGAATGCATCTATCCGTCCTGAACCCACATAGCAGAGTTCGAGTGCCGAAGCTCCAAGGAGGCGCCATCTCCGGATCTTCTGCCCGAGCTGCATCACACCTGATGGATTGAACTTCCTCCCGTAAACACTCACCGCACACTCATCAAGATTGACAATGTCTGAGGTATTAATCTGTTTTCCGTTGCACTGCGCGCCTTTGCCGATTTCTGCAGTGAATGTTTCTTCAAATGCAAGGTTCCGGACAAATGCCTTCTCGATAATCCCCTGCCTGGCATAGGCAAGAGAGAGCGCAAAGAATGGAATTCCCGCAAGGGCATTGAATGTACCATCGACCGGGTCGAGAAAGATGGTGCCCTCATCCCCTTCCATACCGACCGTGCCTGCCTCTTCACTGATGAGGCGGGAGCACAGGGCATGCTCCCGGAGGTAGCGGACTACACAGTCTTCTGCAACCTGATCGATCTTTTTTGTAGGGGTCTTGTCTGCGCCCATCCTGACCGTAATGTTTCCCTCTTTGGATCCAACAAGACCAGAAATACTCTCGGTAACCTCACTGGCCATGTCTTGGCATGCAGAAAAAAAATCCATACGATGCAGGTACCTCTATCAACGCTGTATTTATGTAATGCAATAGAGATAAATTACTAACACGCTATGTTATTGTCAGTTTAGGTGTAAAAAATGAAGGAACAGACAGAAATCGGAAAGATCAAGGAAGGCCGCTATATAGTGATCGAAGATGAACCGTGCCGGGTTGTTGGTATTGCAACCTCAAAACCCGGGAAACATGGTGCTGCAAAAGCCCGTATCGATGCGGTCGGGATCTTTGATGGTGTCAAGCGTTCGATCGTCCAGCCCGTTTCAGCAAAAACCTATGTGCCGGTTGTTGAGCGCAAAAGCGGACAGGTTCTTTCGATTGCCGGAAATATGGCCCAGCTGATGGATATGAAAGATTATTCCAACTTCGAGATTGCCATTCCTGAAGACAAGGCCGGGGCCATTGAAGTAGGAAAAGAATACATGTACATCGAATCCATGGGAAAGAAAAAATTCGATTGACGCGATTCGTTCAACAACAATTACAACAACATTTTTTTGACCCCCCCGGGTTTCATCACCAGCACCTTTGAGAGAATAGCGCAGGTCATGCGGTGATGCAGACATATCCTGCTGCGGTATCGTATCTGTCCTGCCGGAATTTTGCCTATCTCTCAAGAAGATCCTTGCCCGGTGCATCAGATTTCCGGTTCTGTGCAGCGTGTGAAATCATCTTTTTTTAAATTCTGACATCCGATGGTAATTATCCTCCAGGGTGGTTTTTTTAACATATTGCCGGATCTTACCCGGATAGCCGGAAAATCCCTGCAGCCCGGACATGAGATTCCAGGGATCTGATTCATATCCTTTGCACCGGGGCTTTGTGGGATGTGATGATATCGAAAGGTATCGTACTGTTGTTCCCGGGTGATTGTGGATATGACCGTCCGCCAGTGATAGAACCGGGAAACCTGAATATCCTTTTAACCGGAACGGACGTGGATACTTGAAAAAAGAAATAAGATCAGAATTTCCCGATATATTTTGTGGGTATTTTTATATCAATTTTATATGATTTCAGATTTTGGGAATTTATGATGAAATAGTAATTCCGTTGTCCCTCAAAGAATTTTTCCTTCCACGGGCGGGGATCAATCACCGTTTTTGGCTCATACTCAGTTGCGACTTTAGGTTTGAGGATACTTCCCCCAATACCCAGATTCGGATTTTCATAGGGCACCGAAACTGCCGTGGGAGCAATCCCCAGCCAGAGATTGAGATCGATCCCGCCCGGGGGTGTTATGACCCGCACAATACGATTCGGATCATTGGCATCCATAACCTGAAGCGTAAACTCAGGCTTGACCGTTGTATACGAACCAGAAATGTCGCTGAACGATCCCCCGGCTCCATAATCTCCTTTGCCGGGTGTAACCGCAACTTTTGCATTTATTTTTTCAGGAAGTGGATCCACGCTATACCAGAGTTCCCAGTAGGGGAAAGGAATATTCATTATCTGGGTTGTGCCGCTTAAATGTCCTGAAAAGGTTGCATACGTGGTCATATTGACCGTCTGGGGGATGCTGTCGATTCTCGTGCTGGTATTAAAGCTCTGGTTCAACGAAACCCCATAGGTCGAAGGGTCGACAAAGTCTACGGTTTTTACCCGGGTATCCCACGTGGGAACCGGTGTTGGAACCGTTACCGGAATCTGTGTCAGTGATGGGGATTGTAACCCCGGGACTACCGTGCTGTTTGCGAGGGAATTCGCCATACCCGTTGCAGAACCCGGCACAGTCACTACCGGTGTCGGGGATGTGGGGAGCCCGATGTTTACGGGTTGACCGGTAGCTATGGGCTTGATGACAATCGCGATGATAAGGAGAATGACCAGTGCAAGGACACTGAACATGATATCTTTCTTATCCATTAAAGAAGATTACAATCTTCATGCAGTAAATAAGTATCCTCCGAATCAAATGAACCGGTGACTTCTCTTTTTTAAAAAGGTGGATAATTCTAAAGTTAAATAACGGAATATCACTTTGCTTTTTTTCGGAAGGCTAAAAATTTTGTCTTAAAAAAAGAAAAACTCCTGTTTCAACATTATTTACATTAAATAACATATATATACAATTAAAACACTTTACCAAACAAGGGCTTTGAAACATTTGAAGTCCCCAAAGGTGAATCATGAGATCTTACAACCATGAAAATGCATTCACCGGCCTCGAGGCAGCGATTGTGCTCATCGCATTCGTTGTCGTTGCGGCGGTGTTCTCATACGTGGTGCTCGGCGCCGGTTTCTTCACAACCCAGAAGAGCCAGGAAGTCGTCCACACCGGTGTACAGCAGGCAAGCTCAACCCTTGAAATCGTTGGTAATGTTTACGGTACAGGTACATCTGGCGGTTCAATCTCGATCATTAATTTCACCTGTGCACTTGCACCCGGTGGAACCCCAGTTGATTTCGATAAGGTGGTAATGACCTACAGTAATTCAACTCAGCTTGAAACCCTGGCCCGTGGAACCAAAGGAACTGCTCCGTCTGCTGGCGGGTGGACCATCGCAACCGTCCAGAATGAGGTAACCAATGATGATGTCCTTGAAAAAGGTGAACAGTTCGATATTATGGCAAGGCCTTCGAACACGATATCAAAGAATGATCAGTTCCAGCTGGAGATCAAGCCTGCCATTGGTGCAGCACTCTCTGTTTCAAGGACTGCCCCGGCATCAATCCAGGCTGTCAACACCCTCTACTAATTTTTTCTTTTTTATCAACTGCCAAAAACCGTTGCGGATAATTAACCCTGCACTGCGGTTTTCAATCAACCGATCCGTGGCAGATGGGGACCGATGCTGGTCATGAAAGCCTGAAGACTTAAGTGTGAGAAAAAGTAGTTTTTTCGACCCGGGAGCATCCGAACATAAGAATTGACCGGGTTTTATCCTTGTGTCTGCCCCGACTCCGCTGTGCCATGAATGAAATCATGAATGAGCGGGATAGTGAAAAAAAATTGATCAGGTATCCTGTTTTCGTCTCATCATCCCGTAAATCAATACCGTAAATACAATACCCGCCAAGGGGATGACCGGAGAAAGCGGAACCACATGGACGGTGATATTACTGGGCAAAGGTGCATTACAGCAACAGCAGCAGGAGGTGCCATTGGGAGAAACTGTCGGATATTGAATTTTACAGTATTTTTGGACAAGGCGATGGTTGGAATCCGTTACATAAACGCAGGTGCCATCCGGATCCACCGCAACATCCGAGGACATATTAAGACTCATCTGGCCCGGACCAGATCCGCCTGATCCGATTAGTGCCAGAAGATTACCATTGGAATTGCCTTTCACAATGCGATTATTGCCGCTGTTCACGATGTAAACATTGCCTGCAGAATCGAGCGTGATGCCTGCCGGCTGAATAAATGATTCCACTGTACCATCGGCTGCCGTGAATGAGGAAAATGATACCGGGTTCGTATCTGACGGACTGTTGTACCGTACTATGCGGTAATGGGAGGGGTTTTGATCACTTACCCAGATTCTCCCGGAAGGTTCAACGGCTATTCCCCCCGGGCGATATCCCGGTTCATAACCAAACGATCCGAGCGGGGCACCATTTAAATCTAATTTAAATAAGCGGTTATGAAGGCTGTCGGCAACGTAAATATTATCCATCGAATCGATATCAATTGCAGTAACCGCACACATGAAATTCCCGGTTTGAATTGCCGGACTCCAAATCGCAGAGTTTCCGTAAGACCCTGTTGGCTGGAACCGTTCAATTTTATTATTCACCAACCACCCGTTTCCGACATGGACCCAGCCTGACGAATTGACTGCGAGGGCTACCGGATAAAAGAACATCCCCGGGTCTTGTAAGCCCCCATTCTTTCCCCAATCTCCTGCAAATGAACCCTGACTGGAAAAACCCTCAACATACCGGTGATTCTGGTTATATAATGCATTATCTACTGCAACGTATAGTATACCGGATGAACTCCGCCCGATACCATGCGGGCCGAATTGTGTAAAGTACGGTCCCGGGCCGGTTGTTGGACTTTGCCAGGTGAGAGTTGATACATATGTTTCCGGGAGTGCAGCAACCGGCTGGGCAATCATCAGAAAACTGGCAAGGAAAAGAAACAGGATCAGGACTTTGAAAATTTTCATACATGCAATAATAAATATGTTGGTATATAATAATATCTGATATTGATTTTTATCAGAGACAGATTCATTGCCAAATCCTGTAAACAAAACAATGAGTGAAAATTTTTTTGAATTTGAAAATACTGGTAATCCAGGGCAGAATTCAAGGATACCGGATCAGGGTTTTTCCATTAATCATGCATCGATTAAAGCCTTATGGGGATGAATACAAACATTATTTTGTTATAATTATCGTATTTATCAAAACCGGATGCCCGGTTGATCCTGATAAACTTCGTTATGATGGAATCTCTAAAGCACAGAGTTTCCCCCAAATCTTTGCCAAAATTTTCAGCGTCAAGCGTTACGTGCGTATTTGACGATAAGAATGTTTATTAGTTAAAAATGTAATATAACGATTAGATATCCTATGGCGGTAAACCAGTCTCAGGTCGACCATATCATTACTGCCGCATCAGAAGATGATCCGGAAGTCAAGCTCCAGAACCTGGAGCGTGAAGTCGACCTTATAAAAACTTCCATCAAACGGCTCCTGATGGACATCCGGGAACGGATGAACGAACTGGAAAACCCCTTTACCCTGTCAGCGGGAGCCGGGAGCGAATCTGCCCCCTCTGCCTCATCAGCATCGGCAATAGGTTCTGAAGTCAATGATGCAAAAAGCTCTGCTCTTGAAGCACGTGAAGCTGCTCTGGATGCACGTGAGTCCCAGCTTGATGCAACAAAAGCAAAGATGGACTCGGAGCCAAAAAAGACCTCATCCCCCCCGGCAAAAGAGGAGTCCCCGGCACCTGCTGCAAGCGATGAGAGAAAAACCCTGGATGATCAGATGCTTTCTGCATTAAAGGCACAGATGAGTCAGACCTATAAAATGCCTCAGGTTCCGGCAACTGCTCCTGCTCCGGCACAGCAGAATGAGAAGCTCCGTCTCCAGAAAGTGTACAAACTGTTCAAGTGGACACACCAGTCGGTTAAAAAATTCGGTCATGACCGGCTCGAGATTATGCTTGAATCCTACCGGGTCATGGGGTATATCCCCAAGGAATCCGCTGATGAGATCCGGGAAATCTCCCGTCTCATGCCAGCAAACCTTGGCGAAGAGCATGAGGTTGGACCCGACGAGTTTGTTGCGGAACTCTATGCACTCAACCGGATTCTTGCACCGAATGATACATCCCTTGACCGGGACATGATAGAAGTGATGATGGAGCAACGCCAGCAGGAGGGCCTGGTTCCTGAACGGAAATCTGATGAACGGATCGACCTCTCCACCATGGCTCTGAACGAGAAAAAGTCATCTTCAAAAAATAAAGAGAAAGACGAAGAATGGATGAACCTTCCGGACAGGATATAACCGATGTCGGCCGATACCATTACTACTGCCTTGTTCCTGATTACTGCGGTTATTGCTGCCGGTGTACTGATTAACGCCATCTATCCCGTAGTCTACAATATGGCCGGGACATTTTCCTCAGCCACCCATGAATCGGATCAACGGCTCCGCACTGATTTCAAGATTGTGCTCATAACGGCCAATGGAACAACGAAATACGGAACCGCCTGGATGAAAAATACCGGAAGTGCGAAGATATCCCTGGATGAGATCCAGCGCTCGGATGTTTTTTGTGGCGCTGTCGGGGAATTCAAACGACTGGATTATAATGCCGGGCCCCCCGACCAGTGGATTGCAATAATCAAAGAGGCCGGTACTGGAAACAACTTCTGGGACCCGGGTGAAACCCTTGAGATACAGTTCGAGGCAAGCACACTGCCCCCGACTGCGTATACCAATGCATATTTCCAGTTAGTCCTCCCCAACGGAATCTGGCGTTCAACCGAATTCACGGTGAATTGATTCACTATGGCTGTTGCAGAAATCATCGGAGCCGCTATCGGGGTACTTCTCCTTGTTGTCGTAGCATACATCCTTGTGGGGGGAACCCTGACTGCTGCCGAGACCCTGGCAAATGCCCAGAAAGATATGACCCTGCAACATGAAACGCGGATGCGTACTGACATTGAGTTGAACCGGACGGATTTTGGCCCGAGCGGTTCCGGATACCTCACTTTCAGTGTAACAAATTCCGGAAATGAGATCATCTCTGATTTTTCCCACATGGATGTCAGTACATTCAGTACCTCATCCGGTGAATGGCAGTATTTAACCTATTCTTCAAGCGGCCTTCCGGGGTCGTGGACTATCACAAGTTTCGAAAATGATTATTTTCATCCACGAGAGCTTGATCCCGGTGAGAAAATGTGGATCAGAGCGTACTATGTGGGCGAGTGGCCATATCGGTTCCAGGTAACGACAGGCAACGGGGTTACCGCTTCTGCGATCATCTGATAAACGGAGGGAGATAGATGGCACAAATTTCTGACCTGATGGGAGGGGAAGACCGGCAGATTATATCCACCGGAAACAGTGAGCTGGATAAGAAAATTGCAGACGGGCTTCCGCTTGAATCGCTCACCCTCATTGAAGGCGAGAACGATACGGGAAAGAGTGTCCTCACCCAGCAGATTATCTGGGGTGCCATGAAACAGGGTCTGTCCGTGGATCTCTTCACAACCGAGAGCACCAGCAAGAGTTTCATCAAGCAGATGGAGTCGATGAGCCTTGATATCTCGGAGTATTTTGCCTGGGGCTACCTCAAAATATTTCCCCTCCACGTGGTAGGATTCGAATGGAAAAAAGAGGAGATGGAAGGAATCCTTGCACACCTCATCAGCCATATCCAGAAAAGCAAGTCCCAGGTAATTGTCGTCGACTCCCTTACGCTCTTTACCGAATACGCCCAGACCGATACAATCCTCACGTTCTTTACCAACTGCAAATCCCTGGTAGATCACGGAAAAACAATCCTTGTCACACTCCATACCTATGCTTTTGAAGAAGATACCCTGGTTCGTATCCGGTCGATCTGCGATGCCCACCTGAACATGAAAAAAGCCCTTGTCGGCGACAAGTACGTCATGGTTATGGAAGTTATCAAAGTCCGGGGTGCACGCAAAACCACGGGTAACCTTGTCAGTTTTGAAGTCCACCCGGGGTATGGCATGAAGATCATTCCCATGAGTTTTGCGAGGGTCTGACCATGGGAACCCTTTCTGTTGCCGTCAACCTGCCTTTTACTCCTGAGGTTGTGGATTCAAATGTTGATTTTTACAATGATATTGAATCGAGCCCGCTCTACAAGATGCTCCCGGCAAATGCCAAAGAATATGTCAAGGCAAGCCCGCACCTCCTCGAATACCTTCATACCTTCCCGGTCAATACCTACGGCATTCCCCTCTTCCTTGCAGAGTTGAAAAAAGACCTGCGCAGCATGAAAAGCCCGAACCTCATTTATCCGGTAAATGACACAACCTTTGTCCATATCCTTCCGGATCCCGATGATGTGAGGAATTTTTACATCCCCATCGAGCCCTCATTCCTTCACAGCGTCAACCTGATGCTCCCGGTCATCGAAACAAAACTTATTGATCTCATTGACGGGCTTGATGAAGACCCGATCAGCGACAAGGAACGGGCGGAAGTTCTCAAAAAGATGCTGGCATCGGTTGCGATAACCAAGCCAAAGAATGTCGATATCTCCCAATATACCGGTGGTGGGGCAGCACAGCAGGATATCAAGTCGAAAATGGTCAAATTCTTAAATACCGATTTTACCGCCCAGAAGAAGATGAAGGACACCAAAAAGAAACACCAGGTGCCCCTGACTCCCGATGGCAAGGTGATCCTGACCAATGAAGAGTACCGGGCCATTGAATACCTGCTGATACGGGACAAGATCGACATGGGGGTGCTCAAGCCCTTCCTTTCCGACCCCTACATTGAGGATATCTCCTGTGATGGTGTCGGGCCGATCTTCATTGAACACAAGATCTTCAAGGGGTTAAAATCGGTCATCGAGTTCAAGGTATCCAGCGAACTCGATGAATTTGTCGTGAAGATGGCAGAGCGGATCAAGCGTCCCATCACGTACCGCAACCCGGTTATTGACGCTACCCTTCTTGATGGCTCTCGTATCAACATTGTCTACGGTACCGCCATCTCCCGTCATGGCAGCAACTTCACGATCCGTAAAGTGAACGAAGTGCCGCTGAGTATTCTCAATATCATTGAAAGCAATGGTCTCGACTATGTTTCAGCAGCATATCTCTGGGTCTGCGTGGAATACGGGATGTCCCTTTTTGTTTCCGGAGAAACCGCGAGCGGGAAGACCACGCTCCTGAATGCAATTACTGCCTTCATCCCCCCGGAAAACAAGATCGTGACCATTGAGGATACCCCGGAACTGAACGTCCCTCACCGCAACTGGATCCGTGAGGTGGCACTTGCAAAAGGAAAAGGAGAAGGCGGCGGGGCCAGCGGCGAGGTGTCCATGTTCGATCTCTTAAAAGCCGCACTGCGGCAGCGGCCCAACCAGATCCTTGTCGGAGAAATCCGTGGGGTTGAGGGTGCCGTCGCCTTTGGTGCAATGCAGACGGGTCACCCGGTCATGAGCACGTTCCACGCTGCATCTGTCGAGAAGCTCATCCAGCGACTCTGTGGTGACCCCATCAATATTCCCCGTACCTATGTCGATAACCTTAACCTCGTGGTTATCCAGAGTGCTGTCAAACGTCCTGACGGGCAACTGGTACGACGGATGATCAGCTGTAACGAGCTTGTCGGGTTCAATCCTGAGACCCAGGGTTTCACGTTTGTCGAGATGTTTACCTGGGAACCGGTTTCAGACACGTTCATATGGTCGGGGAAGGGCAGCTCGTTTTTACTTGAGAACAAGATCGCCACCATGCTGGGTATGCCTGACAGCAGGAAAGCGGAAATTTACCTTGAAGTGGAAAAACGGGCTAAGATCCTCGAGCGCCTCCATAAGGCCGGTTATACCAAGTTCTGGGATCTGTTCCATATGATGACAAAGATCAAGAAACAGGGTCTCCTGACCATCGGTTCCTGATATGGCAGATACCAAGGGAATTGAGGGAAAGGCAAAAGATGCCAAACCGCTCCCGTTTGCCTCTACAATTGAGAGCATAAAAGACAAAATATCACAGATCAGCGAAGGCAAGAAAATGGGCGCTGATCTGCTGTTCATGAATACCTATATGGCATCGCTTGCCCTTGCCAGCGCATCGAGACCTGAGATATTTGCGTATTCAGCGAACCGGAAAGAGTACATTTCCGCAAAATACATCACCAAAGTTGATACGCTGGTTAAGAAATGGAGTTACAGTTATTCTGAAGCTCTCAGTATTGTTGCCGAGCGGACAAAAAATCCAACGCTCCAGAGTATGCTCAACCGGTACGCAAATGCCATTGAATCAGGTGTTCCGGATGAGGATTTCTTAAAGAACGAGCTTTCAACGGTCAAGAGCGTATACCGGAGCCAGGTTGAGCAGGGACTGGAACTGCTCAAGAAGTGGGGAGATGCCTATATCGCCATGCTCCTCTCGGGAACGGTTATTGCCGTTACGATGATGGTGTCGATTGCGATTTATGCCCCGGCGGGACTTGACTCCACCCTGAACATGTCCTATGGGATCATCCTTTCTATCTGTATTTTCGGCAATATCCTCATGTACCAGTCAGTACCGGATGATCCCAAGACCCATGGTCTCAAAGATCGGACATCCAAGGAACAGCAGACCATCCATGCAATGGAAAGGATCATTGTCCCGCTGGCAATTCTCGCGGTTGTTGTTCTTGCCCTCCTCGGGGTATCGGCATCGCTGATCTTTCTTCTCGTGGGAGTATTGATGGCCCCCATGGGCATTATCGGTTTTATCGATGATTCAAATATTACCCTCCGGGACAATGATTTCTCAACATTCATCCGGAGTTTCGGGGCCGTCATGGGGGGCCAGGGAACAACTGCCGTCTATGCGCTTAATACCATTGACAAGAAATCACTCATAGCCCTTGAACCCCTCGTAAATTCAGTATACTCAAAGATGAATCTTGGCCTGGATGATAAGCAGGTCTGGGACAAGTTTATCGGGGAATCGGGTAGCAATTACATTTACAAATATATCAACATCTACCTCGATACTGTTACCCTTGGCGGACCTCCGGAACCTATCGGCACCGTGGTTGGATCATCAATGCTCGAAATGGTGCTCCTCCGAGAGAAAAAAGATATGCATGCCCGGAGTTTCATTGTGCTCCTTGTCCCGATGCATATGGCAATGGCCGGTATTTTCGTTGCCCTCTACCGTATCATGGTAGTTCTCACAGGATCCGTAGGGGACATGATGAAACAATTCCAGGAATCACAGAATGCAGCATCCGCAGGTGCCGGCGGTGGCTTATCCAGTCAGGGCAGCATGTCTCTTGGCGGAGGGATGACCATGTTTACCAACTTCCCTGAAAAGGAGATGGGAGCATACGTTGTATATACCCTCATCATCATCACGGTCTCAAACATCCTGGCAGCACGAATTGTGGGAGGAGGCGATCGGTATATGTATTATTTCTACACAGCAATATTCTGTTCATTGACCGGTCTGATCCTGCTGATAGGACCAATCGTGGTCGGGCTCTTCTTCAGCCCGGAAGCACTTCAGAATATGGCCAAACCCGGTGGTTAGCTAAAGGGAGCGAGGAATCTGGTATGAAAGAGAGTACGCGTAGAATCGTCCTGTTCGCAGTCATCGTCATAGCGGGCTCCGTCATGATCCTGTTTGATATCCCGCTCATAATCATGATACCTCTTGTCGTGATTGTCGGTATCATACTTCTTTTCGTACTCGGGGCGCTCTCAATTGCGGATATCCGGTCGGCAATGGCACGCCGCAAGCCTGCCGGCGCTCCAAAACCCCCCGCTGCTCCCAAACCTCCTGCAGTACCCTCGGTGAAGGGCAGCATCTTTGCCCGGCTGAAAAACCTGAAACTGTCGAGAAAAGATGCCGGTGGTGTACAGGCTGTCCCCCCGCCCCAGAAAAAACCCGAAAAAAAAGAACCGGCAAAAATTGCGGAGAAAACGGGCGGCGTTGGCGGGCATATCAGTTCGTTTTTCTCATCTTTCAAATCCATTGGAACGATATTAAAGGCCCGGTCAAAAGCCCCGCGAAAAGTCAGTGATATCAATAAACAACTGGACACCGCGGTCAGTGAAAAAATCGTAAAACCCCCCGCTCCTGCAGTTCCGGCTTCCCCTGCACCCGCTGCCGGAGGTGCCGGTACCGGGAGTGGTGCAGCGCCTGTCGATGAATCGGATCCGTTCCTGTCGTTATCTGACGATGAATTCGATACCGGGCTTCTTGACGGCCTGGATGATTCCGGCTTTACGCCCCCCCCATCAGCACCCCCGGGTCCTTCGTCTGAACAAGCTGCAGAACCGGCAGCAGAACTGCCTGACCTGGATTCGGATCTTGATGCAGCTTCAAATGCGATCCTGAACGCACAGGATACCGGCCAGGGAAGCCTTGATGAATTCAGCGGGCTTGAAGGTGGCGATACTTCCATGGACGCGGATTTCGGCGACCTGGAGAATATCAGTCTTGATGAGGTGGATCTGGATGCTGAGCTGGGCGGAATAGATCTTGCTGTTCCCGCAGCACCGGCAGAAGCACCCCCTGCCCCTGCACCCGCTCCGGCACCCGCTGCGGATACCTCCAGCACTGCGGTGAAAACCGCATGGATCCCATCAGATGCCCCGAAAGGAGCCGATCAGGTGGAGGACCAGATCTCAACCCAGTCTGATATGGCCGCATTTGCAAGCGGATCCGGCAGCGATGAGGATATGCTCAGTTCGCTTGCATCGGATGTGAAACGGATTGAAAAGAAAGTAGATATCAGCCTGGTTCGCGAGTTAAAGGATTTTAAAGCTCCTGCAAACGAGATAGAAAAAGAACTTGATGACATGTACAAAAAGATCTCGTCTGTCAAAAACTCGCAGCCGAAAAAACCTGATCCCGGCGCCACGAAAGGAATAAAATAAACACCTTGATGGCAATATACATTCATCACATCACAAATCCAGAAACGCGAAATTATACCTGCACGTGAGGATACATGAAAGAAGTTCCGGCAAAGATCGAATATAACAACCAGTGGATTGTCATCAAACTGGGTATCGGGGAGGACCGGCTCGTCCTGCCGGCCCCCATAAGCCAGGAGATCCTCTTCAAGGCAGTAGCAGATGTTGCAGAGCGGAAAAATGTCCTTCTCATTACCGTAAAAACCGACAAAGAGGTTGTTTACAAGATCCTGTCTGTAGAGAAAGTTCTGCAGGTATTAAAAAAACTGATCCTCGGGTCCTGCAACGCGTACCGGCTAATGGCATATTTCATGTCCCCGGCAATCCGGGGCGGGGTCATGATCAAGGAGGCTGCCTGGGAGAAGGGGAGCGTTGTCGTTGTACAGAGCGGGATCTGGTTTGTCAGTGCCACAAAACAGATCTGCGTCCCGGTAGTTGATGTTGCAGCCATTGAACTCACCAAAAGGGATGTGCAGGGGAAACCCACGGAAGTTGTCAGGATCGATCACGTTGAGTCCGGTGAAGTTGTCTCAAGTCTTGTCCTCTGTCCGCTCTCAACGCTCCAGGTTCTTTATAACTTCCTCAAGGAAACCACAAAGGGCATGGACATGAAGGGAACCGAACTTGATGGTATTGACCAGCAGGTGGCAATGCTCATCTACTCGGGTATGGACTCCCATGCTATCGAAAATATGCTCAATATCCCCCACAAGCAGCTCGATTCTATCTATGACAAGATCTTGAAGCTGGGACTTGCCGAAGTGGTTACCATCCGCCGTGAGGTCCAGCTGACCACCAAGGGAGTCCGGTATATTTCGGATGCAACCAAATCCCAGACAAACTAACGGTCTGTCCTCATCATTCCCATACAGTTTTATGCAATGGTATTCCAATCACATATTTGATCGTCAATGGGAAAGATTCTGATCGTGGATGATACACTCTTCATGAGAACTCTTCTGAAGAACATACTGTTCTCCGGTGGGCATTCAATAGCCGGGGAAGCTGGTGACGGGGAAGAGGCAGTAGCAAAATACAAGGAACTGAAACCGGATCTCGTCACCATGGACGTTGTGATGCCGAAGATGAACGGTATAGAGGCATTAAAAGCCATCAAAGCTCTCGATCCAGGTGCAAGGGTTGTTATGTGTACTGCCGTGGGTCAGGAACAGATGGTCAAGCTTGCCATAAAGTCCGGGGCCAAGGGCTATATCGTCAAGCCGTTCCAGGCGCCAAAGGTACTTGAGGAAGTAAAGAACGTTCTCGCTACCTGATGCCATGGTAAAAGTACTCATTGTTGATGATTCCGTGTTTATGCGCACGGTCATCCGGGACATGGTGACCAAGGATCCTGCAATCGAAGTAGTGGGAACTGCGTCAAACGGCCTGGATGCCCTTGAGAGGATTGAGAGCCTCCACCCGGATCTGGTGACCCTGGATATCGAGATGCCCAAGATGAACGGGATCCAGGTCCTCGAGGAGCTCAGGAAGAGCAAGAAGCGCCCGAAAATCCTGATGCTCAGTTCTCTTACTTCCAAGGATGCGGAGATGACCTACCAGGCCATCCGCCTTGGTGCGGATGACTTCATGCTCAAGCCCAAAGACATTCCGCATGTCCGGGAAATTGAAGCGGAACTCGTCTCGAAGATCAAGCATCTCGTAACCCTTATCCCTTCCCCAATTCCCCGTAAAACCCCGGTTTCGACCGGGTCTGCCGAACGCGTGGTATTAATCGGATCCTCAGCAGGAGGCCCGCCCATGCTCGATACCCTCCTTGCGGCCCTGCCGTCCGATCTCCCTGCGGGAGTGATGGTTACCCAGCATATGCCCGTGGGTTTTACCGCAGCTCTTGCCGAACGCTTCAACCGCATAGCTTCCATGCCGGTCAAGGAGACCGAGAACGGCGATCTGATCGAGACGGGGAAGATCCTTATATCGAAAGCCGGAGTCCACACCGTTATCAGTGGTGTCATGGAAGCCAACCAGCCAATGACCGGTCGTATCGTCCACTCCAATTCTCCCACCCTGCATGGTGTCCGGCCGGCAGTTGACAAAACCTTTGAGTCTGCTGCACACGTGTACCGGAAAAATATCGTTTCTGTCATACTCAGCGGCATGGGGAACGATGCCGGGGCCGGAGCCCGGGCCATCAAGGACGCCGGGGGAGTGAGCCTTATCTGTGATGAGAAGGATTGTCTTGTATACGGAATGGCCCGGTCCGCAATCCAGCACAACGCGGTTGATAAAGTGCTGCCTCTCTCAAAACTGGCAAAAGAGATCGAACGGGTAGTGCATCAGATGGAGGATTCTCATGTCTGAATTCGAGGCGTACCGGGGACTTTTTGTTGCAGAATCTCGTGAAAACCACGAGAATCTGGTAAAAAACCTGTTGATCCTGGAAAAAGGGGTAGACCAGGGAGCGATCGATGAAATTTTCCGGTCAGTCCATACCCTGAAGGGTGCGTCGGCATCCATGGGTTTTTCAGATATGGAGCGGCTCTGCCATGCCATGGAAGATGTATTCCAGCTCATCAGGAGCGGAAATGCCGAGATCTCCCAGGAACTGGGCAACCTTCTCCTGGCGTGCTCCGATGTCCTGGAACAGATGATCGACGATGTCGAAGGAGGCGGAGATTCATCGTCCAGGAACCCGGACGAACAGGTCCATGCCCTCAAGGACTGGCTGGTAAAACGTGGCGGTGCCAAAGAAAAACCAAAGGATCCGGCCATTGAAGCAATCACGTCTTCCGGGATCTCTGAAGAAGCCCATGACGCGGATGCAGATTCTTCCGGCTTACCGGAATATGATATTCATATTGTTGTAGCCGCCGAGTGCATGATGAAAGATGTGCGGGCCATGCTCGCCATCGGCAATCTTGAAGGGCTTGGAACAATCATCTCGGTCAACCCTTCACGCGAATCCATTGATGAAGGAAAATTCGAAGGCAGCTTTGATCTCCGGATACGGAGTGATGCAGGGGAGGATGCACTCAGGACCGCAGCATCGGGCACCGAGATTGCATTGGTGGAGATAAAACCTGCAATAAAAGAAGAACCAAAAGAAGAGATTTCTGCTGCCGATGCCCCTGCAAAGAAAGGCACGGATGCGGATAAAAAACAGGCAGCAGGCGCCGATAAGAGCCGGGAGATCAAGCACCTCCGGGTGGATATCCACCAGCTCGATCATATCATGAACCTCGTTGAGGACCTGGTCATCAACCGGGGCAGGCTCAAACAGATTGCAGAGCAGCACAAGATCAAGGAGATGGATGAAGCCATCGGCATGGTTGAACGGTCAGTATCCGATCTGCAGAACCTGATGATGATCATCAGGATGATCCCCCTCAACCAGATCTTCAACCGCCTGCCCCGGGTTGTCCGCGATGTTGCACAATATGATGGCAAGGAAGTGGAATTTGTCATTGAGGGTGGCGAGACGGAACTTGACCGGAGCGTCATGGACGGGCTCAATGATCCCCTGCTCCATCTGATACGAAATGCCGTGAACCACGGGATCGAGGCCCCTGAAATCCGGGAGAAGAACGGCAAGGCCCGGAAAGGCTTTGTCAAGCTCTCTGCCCACCGGGACCGTGACAATGTCATCATTGAACTTGTCGATGATGGCGGGGGAATCAATGTTGAAAAGGTCAAGGCAAAAGCCGTGGAAAAGGGACTGATCACCACTGAGGTTGCAGAAACCCTCTCCGTTGACCAGGCAATAGACCTGCTCTTCCAGCCGGGCTTCTCGACGGCCGACAAGATCACGGACATCAGCGGACGGGGTGTCGGGCTCGATGTGGTAAAACGCTCGATCGAAGCCCTCAAAGGCACGATCCGGGTGGAAACAACCCCCGGCAAAGGGAGCCGGTTCGAACTCCTCCTGCCGCCCACCATGGCAATCGTTGATGTCATGATTGTCAGGATCAACGGCAAGCGCCTGGGAATACCCATCAGCAGCATTGTCGAGGTTGCCAATTTCAGGCGCGAATCAACCCACCATATCGGAAAGGGTGAGGCGATACTGCTCCGGGACGAAGTGCTCCAGATCATGTGGCTGAACGATATGGTTGGTGTATCCAAGGTCTGTGAGATCCTTATCGTTGTCCAGTACCAGAAGAGAAAATGCTGCATCCCCGTTGATCTGGTCGAAGGGAAGCAGGAAGTCGTGGTAAAACCGCTGAGTCGTTTCATCGGCAATACCCGCGGAGTCAGTGGCGTTACCATCCTCGGGGATGGCGAGGTTGTGCCAGTGCTTGACGTAAACACCATGGTGTAGGAGACTATCATGAAACTATCTACAATCCAGTCTGATGCAATCCAGGAGCTCGGGAATATCGGAGCTGCTCATGCTGCAACAACCTTATCTCAGATGCTCGGGAGCCCCGTTGAGATGAGTGTGCCGGCGATCAAGGCAATTGACATCTCCGAACTTGGCAATTATATGGGAGAAGAATCTGCTGCAATGGTGGCTTTTGAGCTGCAGGGCGAGATTCCTCACGGGGGCTTCATTATCTTTTACATATCCCGCGAATCAGCGATCCGTCTCACCAATACGATGCTCGGGTTAACCGATATGAACCGCCCCATGAACGAGATGGACGAGAGCGCTCTTCTCGAAGTCGGCAACATCATGGTCTCGGCTTTCCTGGATGCCACTGCCGAACTGCTGGGATTCATCATGCTCCCCTCCCCTCCGGCACTGAGTATTGACATGGCCCATGCGGCCATGTCCACCCTGATTGCCCAGATGGGCGAAGAGATCGACGATGTCCTTCTCTTCTCAACCGAACTGGTATGCGAAGAGCATAAAATTGACAGCGACATCATCATGATGCCCGAGAACAGCACCCTGGCCCGCATAGTTGAACTGATGGAAAATATGATGAAAGGCATTTAACCCTGTTGTGAACGCGATGGCCGACCTTCAATCCCATGAACAGACCGCAATGATCGGAATTGGTGAATACCGCGTAGGTTCATTCCCCATGATGACCATCGGTCTTGGTTCATGTATCGGGCTCACATTATACGACGATACTCTCAAAGTCGGTGCAATGGTTCATATCATGCTCCCCGAGAGTGCCGGAAGAAAAGACCGACCGGGGAAATATGCCGATACCGCAGTCCCGGTTCTCTTAAAAGAACTCAATGCCCTGGGTTGTAAGAACCGATCCCTTGTGGCAAAGATGGCCGGGGGTGCGAGCATGTTCGAATATTTCGGTGCGAACCTCAATATCGGTGAAAGGAACGCTGAAAAGATCCGGGCTCTCTTAAAGGAACAGAATATCCGGCTGGCAAAAGAGGATGTCGGGGGAAAAGTTGGCAGATCGGTCACATTCTTCCCGCAAAACAATGGAAAGGTCGCGATAAGGAGAGCAGATGGCACGACCGGTGAACTGTAATCCAGCCCTCATAACACTCATTCTCTTTCTGTTTATCTTCCCTGCTGCGGCTGATATACCCGGCCCGGCTGCTTCATCTTCCGGCAATCCGCCCGGTGATACCTCCCCTGACTATGCGGTTTTTGTGTTTATTCCAACGGCTAAAATGATCCATTCTGATCAGATTAAGGACCAGATCAACGGGCTCAACGGGTATGATGTCCTTATGGCAACGTCGTTTGGTCTTTCAACGTACAATGGAAGCTGGGAAACCCGCCATATGAACCTGGATAATGTCTCGAAGGGACTCCTGGAAGATTATGTCACCGCGATTGAGTATGATGTCAAAGGCAATCTCTGGCTGGGATACGGTGGCGGGATACAGATCTATAACGGCAGGTACTTCGAGACCATCCGGGACCAGCAGCTCTTAAAAAATCTCCGTATCAATGACCTCCAGCGCTGGAATGATGATATGTGGGTTGCTACCGGGAATGCCGGGATCCACCGGTACCGCGACGGCACCTGGACCTGGTTCCAGCCCATGACCCCGTCAGGACCCGGTTTTTACGAGATTGACAGCATGGTTGTGGATCCTGCTGCAAACGCGATGATTATAGCTACTGAAGACCAGGGATTATGGATCATACGGTCGCCGGAAGAACCGATCCGGTTTGAACAACTTGTCGGGAAATTCACCCCGAACGGCCTTATGGAACATGTGCGGCGCGATCCCGTGGGGGGGGCGTATTTCTTTAACAAAAACACCGTGGTGCATTACCGGCAGGATACCGGGTTCGTCCCTGTCCTGACCGTAAAGGACCTGTCTCCTGTGGGAATTGAGATAAATGATATATCTGCGGGCCCTGACGGGAAATTGTACATTGCTACCGATGATGGCCTCTTCATCTGGGAAAACCAGGCGGTTTTCCGGCACCTGACCCGGTTTGAAGGGATGGGATCATCCAAGATTGTCCGGACGGTGAACACTGATGCCCAGAACCGGGTATGGTTCTCAACCCAGGGATATGTGGGATATTATGTGGATCTTTCCCAGCCGGACAATATTATCGGCATTGACCTCATCACACCGGCTCCGTCCCGGCCGGTTGTTCAGACAACCCCTCCTGCAGAAAAAACGCCCGCACCGGATTCTGCAGGCTCCCCAAAAGCAGTCACAGTCTCAAAGAAGAGTTCTCTCTTTGATCCGGTAATCAGCATTATCAATACCATCACCGGATTTTTCGGAATAAAAGCCATAGCCTGAGAGAAGTTTTTTTTGTGGGAAAATACGCCCATGAACGCAGGTCACGCCAGTACCCCGGCAGATCACTGCCGGATGAGCTCTTTGCAGCATCAGGCCCCCGTCCTGTTATGGCGGGCCAGCTGCCCGGCATGAGCAGGAGTTGAGTTGCTGCGGGGTTTCCCCCGGGGGTGAATGATTGTTCGGGTCAGTGGCCCGGGGCAGGCCTGGCACTTCCCGGCAAAAAAAAATTTCGCAGGTACCCCTTTTCCAGAATCTCCTGCACTCCATTCCCCGGCATCAGGGATTTTTCAGGTGCATGGTATTCCTCCTGGTACGGGTGCACGGCCCCGTCCCCCGGTTTATGGAATGCGGCCGGTATTTTCTTTCACACAATACCGGGCAAAAAATTGGAATGAAAAAAAGACACAATGCGGGTTTTTTTACATCTTGGACTGGTCTTTTGGCATTGCCGTGCCATTGAAACCCGGGCGTTTTGCACCCAGGCCGAGCATCGGGTCCCGCTTCTTTAAGCGGGGTTTGTCGCCCGGCTTCGCTTCGGGAACCTTTGCAAGGAAACATTCAACCGGGTCCCTGCCACCGGCGCAGGTGCGGTCCTTAAACTCAGAACATTCCTCGCAGGTCGGCACCTGGCTCGGCAGCAGCGAGGGGAAATGGTTCTTCCAGAGCATTGCTTCGATCTTTCCCGTTTCGAGGAAACGCTGGATATGCCGTGCCGTGTATTTCATGCTGGTACTATTGTAGGGTGCCGGGATTTATGGGATTCGGCAGGATGCAAAAAAACAAAAAAAAGGATTGCCGAAGATATGGCCCTGTATTCCGGAAATCTGCCGGTAAGGGAACCATTCAATGCAGGAAACCGGAAGAACAACAGATGCTCGCAAATACCTGCACGGCCCGGGTAACGTGCCAAATACCATGACTGCCGGGTACCTGCCTGCGGTATCCAAAAAAAGTTAATAGAGAATATTTACCCCTTGTATCGAAGCCGGGGCAGTACGGGTAACCGCGAGCGCAGCGCCAATAGCCGGTTTAATCTCTATCTGGAACTGGTCGTTTTTGATGATCCCGTTGGTAGGTCTGGCCATAATGTCAAACTGCTCTCCTTTTTCAAGAACATCATCATCGGTTACCTGGTTCTGAACCGAAGCAATACTCCATTGTCCTGCGCCGGGAGCGGTTCCTTTTGTCGCCATAGTGAATGTCTGAAGTGTCGATGCATTACTGTATGTCAGAACAACCTTATCAAAGTCAACCGGAGTTCCGCCCGGGGCAAGAGCAACAGAGAAATTGACAACGGTAATATTCATACCCGCATTTCCTGTGCCGTATACATTGCCAACGATTTCAAGGGTTGAGCTCGCCTGCTGTACACCGGTGTGGACGACTTCCTGGCTCTTCTGGGTTGTGAAGAAACCGGCGCCGAGCACCACGTATGAGAACACCGCCGCAACGACAACGAATGCGATGAGCACAATTGCCGCTTCAAGGCCGGTGAATGCATTTTCATGGTTGTAAGATCTCATGATTCACCTTTGGGGACTTCTTAGTTTAAAGCCCTTGTTTGGTAAAATGTTTTTATAGTATATATATTTACTTTACAAAAAATGAGTGGAAAGTGGTGTTTTTCTTTTTTTTTACAAGAAAAAATTTGTCCTCAGGAAAAAATAAAGTTGCACGCTGATTTTTAAGATTTGACATTTTTTCATTTCCCTGGTCTGTTGAAACACGCATGAAATGAAGTTCATGTGCGTTTCATCAGAGCCTGTTTCTTGGAAAAAAGAATAATCCCCTGTTTTGTTCTCCCCGTTCCATTGACCGTGAACCTGCATATTTCATGCATGAACCGTGTTATTTTTCAAATGGATACGAAAGAGAGAATTTTAAACGATCCTGCATGGGTCATACTCATGAATCATCGCCGTTGCCAAAAGGCCCGCTGAATCTGGTCAACGCGTGCTGAGATATCCACTCTGCGGATAAAGAGTTCTATCGGGCCAATCCTGAATAACCTCATGCCGATCTTTTTATTAACCCCCCCGGAAGATTACTGGTTAGTACCCTGGTTTCCATGTACGACCTCCTCTATATTGACGACGATCACACCCTTCTTGAAAGCAGCCGGTTATTTCTGGAACGCACTTCCGGTTTTACCGTAACTCCGGCAACCAGTGCAGCAAAGGGTCTTATGCTCCTCAAAACCCGCGAGTTCGATGCCATAATCACGGATTACGAGATGCCCGGGATGAACGGTATCACGTTCTTAAAGGAAGTACGCCGGGCACACGGGGATGTACCGGTCATCATCTTCACCGGGAAAGGCCGCGAAGACGTGGTTATCGAGGCCATCAACAACGGGGCCGATTTCTATCTCCAGAAAGGCGGGAACCCGAAAGCGGTCTTTACTGAACTCACCAATATGATCAAAAACGCAATCCGGCGGAGAAAGGCCGATGAGATTATCCATATCAATGAACAGCGCCTGCGCATGGCCCAGGCTATCGGTAAAACCGGGAGCTGGGAGTTTTATGCGGAGACCGGGATGTTCTGGGGGTCTGAGGAGGCCTTCAGGATCTTCGGCATTTCCTGTCCGGATGACGGACTTGTACGGTTTGATGATATCCGGGAGGTTTTTGATGACCCGGATCTCATCTCCCGCGGGATAACCCGCCTGATTGAGACCGGGATCCCGATACAGTCTGAATTTGCCATCCATCCAGCCAACAGCTCGTCTTTTGCATATATCCGGTCCGTTGCCGAGCTCATCAGCGACCAGAACAGCAAAACAAAAAAGGTAGCCGGGGTCTTCATCGACATCACTGACCGACGGAAGATCGAGCAGGACCTGCTCGAAAGCGAGGAGAAATACCGCATCTCCGTTGAGAAAGCCAACGAAGCAGTATCCATTGCCCAGGACGGCTTCCTGGTATACACCAACCCGAGCATGTCCCGGCTGCTGGGAGTGCCGGCAGAGGAACTGCAGGGACAACCCTTTGCACGGTACATCTGGCCCGGCGACCGGGATCTGGTTGTTGCCCGGTACCAGCGGCGGATAGCCGGTGATGTGGTTCCCGATGGCTATGATTTCCGGCTCATCGGCCCCGGGGGCGGTATGCGGTGGGTCTCTCTCTCGGCTGCACTGATCACGTTGAAGGGCAGGCCGGCAACCCTCAACCTGCTGACCGATATTACGGAGCGGAAGATGGCAGAAGAGACCATCCGTGCCAGCGAGGAACGGTACCGCCGAATCGTGAACACAGCGCAGGAAGGCATCTGGGTCGTGGATGCCAGCTACAAAACTACCTTTGTCAATACTCACATGGCCCGTCTGATCGGGTACGATCCGGAAGAGATGACGGGCCGGCCGGTCACGGATTTCATGTTCCCGGAAGATGTCTCGGATCTTGAGTGTATTGCAAGGGAGCGGATGTCCGGCAGCAGCGGGCAGTTCGAGCGGGCATTTGTAAAAAAAGACGGAAGTACTCTCTGGACGCTTGGCTCTTCAACACCTCTCTTTGACGAGGGACTCTTTGCCGGCTCATTTTCCATGTTCACCGACATCACTGCACGCAGGGAGGCAGAGATGCGCCTGTCAGAGAGCGAGAACCGGTTCCGGCATGTCTCGGCCATCACCTCGGATTTTGCATTCTCCTGCAGGACACAGCCGGATGGCGGATATGCAATCGACTGGATGGCTGGTTCGGTTGAGAAGATTACCGGTTACAGCACTGAAGAGATCAGGGAGCAGCGGTGCTGGAGCTTCCTTGTCTGCCCGGAAGACCTGCCTCTTTTCGACCGGCACGTTACCGGTATCCGGGTTGGAAGCTCGGACACCTGCGAGCTGCGGATCCTCCGCAAGGATGGCAGGGTCGTCTGGCTCCAGTGCCAGACGGAATGCATCGGGGAACCTGGCGATTCGCCCGCAAACCGGCTGTATGGCGGCTGCCGGGACATCACCCGGCAGAAACAGGCAGAAAAGGACCTGGCCGCAAGCGAGGAGCGGTTCAGGAGCCTGTACTGCAAATCACCGATAGCCATCGAGAGCTACACGCCGGACGGCCAGCTCATTGATGTCAACCCGGCCTGTTGCGCATTATTTGGCATTGAGTCGGCAGATACGGTCAGGGGGTTCAACCTCTTCAAAGACCCCAATATTCCAATGGACCAGATCGAACTGCTGAAATCAGGCAAAACCGTACACTTTGAATCGAAATTTGATTTCGGGCTCGTTAAAAAAGAGAACCTCTATAAAACAAGCCGGAGCGGGAAGATCTTCCTTGATATCCTGATCACCCCGGTTTCCCGGGTTGAGGGAACCATCCTTGAATACCTGGTACAGATCATTGATATCACCAATCGCAAACAGGCAGAAACTGCCCTTTCTGACAATAACCGGCTCCTCAACCAGTCCCAGGAGATTGCCCATGTCGGGAGCTGGATCCTTGAACCGGCAACGAACCGGCTCACCTGGTCCGATGAGGTGTACCGCATATTCGGGATCGAACCCGGGGAATTCACCGGTTCGCTGGAAGCGTTCTATGAGAGAATCCCCTGGGAAGAACGTGCTCTTATTGAGGAAGTATATTCCCGTTCCATCAGCGAAGGGGCCGGAGTGTACGAGATCGTGCACCATGTAATTCGTAGGGATAATGGACAAACCCGTACCGTGCGCGAGAGAGGATATCACGAGCGGGACGCTTCCGGCAATATCATCCGCACGATCGGCATGGTGCACGACATCACGGACACGTACCAGGCAGAAGCTGCATTGCGGGAGAATGAAGAGCTTCTCCGAGAGATGCTGAACAATGCCAATGATGGGATATTTTTAATGGAGCGGAGACCGGACGGGCCCGGCCGGTACATCCTGGTCAACGACAAAGCCACCCGCATGCTCGGGTACACATCCGACGAGATCCTGCAGATGTCCCCCAGGGACATCGTACCTCCCGAGGTTGCAAAGAAAGTCATGCCGGAAGTTTTACAAAGACTGGACCGGGACGGTTATGCCACCTTTGAGTCCGTGCACCGGCGAAAAGACGGGAGCACCTACCCGGTGGAAGTGAGCACGCACACGTTCCGGTACAAGGGAAAATATGTGGACCTCTCCATTATCCGCGATATTACCGGGCGGAAAAACGCAGAAGAGGCATTGCAGAAGAGCCGGGCACAGTACAGGGAGATCGTCGAAAATATCAGCGAGGTGATCCTCACGCTTAATCGGGAAGGGACGATCACGTATATCAGCCCGGTTGTCCAGCGGATATTCGGCTATACCGTGCAGGAAGTTGTCGGGCAGCACTTCACCCGGTTTGTCCATCCTGACGACATCCCTCTTGCCACCGAAGGGTTCTCTCAACGGCTGAAAGGCGGGTTTTGCCCGAATGAGTTTCGGATTATCTCAGGAGATAAGGAGGTACGGTATATCCGCACCACGCAGACACCGGTTATGACCGGTAACACGATCTCCGCTTTTAATTATGTTATCAGCGATATTACCGTAGTGAAGAAGAATGCGGATGAACTCCGGGAGAGCGAGGAGAAGTACCGGGCGCTCTTTGAATCGCTTCCTCTTGGCGTCACGGTTTCTGATAAAGGTGGAAATATCATTGAGAGCAATGCCCTGGCAGAGCACATTTTAGGTATCTCCAGGCAGGAACAGCTCAGCCGGCAGATTCGCGGTCATGAATGGCAGGTTGTCCGGCCGGATGGCTCTTCTATGCCGGCTGAGGAATATGCCAGCGTGCGGGCACTTGGTGAGAAGAAGATCGTCTCCAATATCGAGATGGGAATTGTGAAAGGCAATGGTGAGATCACCTGGATCACCGTAACTGCTGCCCCCATCCCGCTCGAAAGGTTCGGGGTGATCATCACCTATTCAGACATATCCGGACGCAAAATGCAGGAGAATGCATTAAAGGAGAGCGAGGAGAAGTACCGGGCGCTCTTTGCTGCGGAATCCGATGCCATATTTGTTGTCGACCAGGAGACCGGAAAGATCTTAGACTGCAACAATGCCGCGGCCCGCCTGTACGGCTTTACCCGGGAGGAACTTATCGGCCAGCCCAACACCATGGTATCTGCTGAAGAGGAGGCGACCCGTGCCAATACGGTAAACCCCACGAAATTCGTTCCCCTCCGCATCCACCGGAAAAAAGACGGCACCCCCTTCCCGGTGGAGGTACAAACGGACGTGATCACCCTATCGGGCAGGCCGGTTGTTGTGGGCGCGATACGGGATATCACCGAACGGAAACGGGCAGAAGATGCCCTGCGCCTCTCGAACCAGAAACTTACCCTTCTCTCAGGCATCACAAGGCACGATATCCGCAACCAGCTCACCTCCTTAAACGCGTACCTGAACTTCTCCACAAAATCAATCGGGAATGATGAGAAGACCCGCGAGTTTCTCGGCAAAGCCGCAGGAGTTGCCGAGGCTATCCGGCAGCAGATCCTCTTTACCAAAGAGTACGAGACCCTGGGTGCAAGCCCCCCGGTCTGGCAGAATGTAAAGAGATGTATTGAACCGGGGCTGGCCGGCCTGGATCTCCGGGGGGTTGTCGTGGATGTTTCCGGCCTTGACAATGAGGAGATCATTGCCGATCCCCTTCTCTGTAAAGTGTTCTTCAACCTGGCGGATAATGCCCTGAGGCATGGCGGTGAGAACCTCAAAAAAATCCGGTTCTCTTCACAGGAAACCGGTGACGGCCTTCTTATCGTGTGCGAAGATGACGGAGACGGGATTGTGTCTGAAGAAAAAGAGCTCATCTTCGAACGCGGGTACGGAAAGAATACCGGTTACGGGCTCTTCCTGATCCGGGAGATCCTCGCTATCACGGAAATTTCCCTCCGGGAGACCGGCGAGCCGGGGAAGGGCTCACGCTTTGAGATGCTGGTACCAAAGGGCGGGTACCGTTTCGCAGGCCCGGAAAGACCGTGAGTGCATGCGGATTACAAGGAGAATACCTCCCGGGAAAGGTTAAAAGAAATAAGCCCTGTACGGCCCCGGATTCATGGTATGGACCGGGAACCCTGATCAGAAATCCCCGTAAAATGCCCGGATTTGGGTCGTGTGGAAAATCTGCCTGATTTATGCCCCGATTTCCAAAATAAGGCTGGAATGCACCTCGTAAAAAGGCCAGCAACGGCCTTTTTTCCGACCCTTTTTTTGACACCTGTTCTCCCCAATCCACTCACCTAAACTGCCAGCAGAACGCGGATATGAAGGTCATATATTCGGGGTTGTATGAAAAGGCAGTCCCGTTAACCGGCATTCACGGGTACGTGTCGAATCCCAAAATAATTTTGTGGTAGTTTCTATTGAAAATTTGCGAATCAGGTACTACATCGACGAGACAGTCCCGACATTATGATGGCTTGCGCCGCCCCCGAAAGGGCGCCCCCGCGGCGCATCAATTACCTGTAATTCACCTGAACCGACCTGCCCAGCGAGGCCCCGACGAGGCGGCCGAGCGACCCCCAAAGGGGGAGGGAATACTCCCATTTTTTTGTTGCTACTACCGTAATGTTTTTCACGATTCCCGGGTGTTTCAACAGTGCCAAAATCCCCAACTCACCCACGCTGCAAACCCGGAATAAAAAAAAGCGAAAGAAACCGGTTCACTTACCCGGGGCAAACACTTTCTCCCGTAAGGCAAATCCGCCGGACCGGCATTTTTTCAAAAATTCGCCAAAGCGCCGGAAGTACTCTTTTTCTGTCAGCCGGAATGCCTTGTTCAGTCGCCGCCGGGTAGAATCCGGGTGGTGCCGGAACAGGGAACCTGTTGCCCTGAAAGTGTCTGACATACAATATTCCGGATATTGAACAGATTGGTTTCAAACTTTGTGGTCCGCCGGGGAAAATTACAAAAACCAATATGGCCTGCAGCCTGCCGGGTGTCCGGGCCTTCCGCGAGAAACCGCAGGGGAATTCCCCGGATTATTCCTGCCATCCGGTTGAGGCCAGATTTTGCGCAATTTTCCTAATTGCCCGCGGGATGTCGGTATTTGCATTTTGAAAACGATGGATAAACTGTATAAACTTGAAAAGGATATAGAAATCTGTTATTAACATTACCATGCAGGATGGAATAAATGGCGATTATTGACAAAATCATCGGAACCCCTTTTGAAAGGATGGATACGCGAACACTGGAACTCGAGAAGATCCGTCTGAAGACAAGGAGGGATACAACCGTCAAGGCAATCTCAAAACTGGAAAAAGAGAAAACCAAACTGTTCAACACGGCAGTCGGCGCCAGCCCCCTGATGATCAAAGTCCATGCCCACGAGATCAAGCGGCTGAGCCTGGAAGTTGAGCAGCAATACAATTTTTTCATGCGATATACCAAGATGAGCGTGGCGATAACCAATCTCCTGCTCTTAAAGAAATATGAAAAAGAGCTCCGGCAGTCCAAGTTATGGACAAAACTGGTCCACATGGACCCCGACCAGCTCATCGACGTGATGGGCAAGATCAACCTTGTTGGCAAGAATTTCGAAGGGATTGTTGACCTGGTCAATGATACGCTCGAGAGCGGCCTCGATGAATACAAGGTTGGCGAAGAGGACGACTCTGTCCAGCAGATCGTGGATGCCATAACCAGTGTCCAGAAAGGAGTTCTCCCGATCGACGAAGCCCAGAAAGCCATCTCCTTTGATAAGACGCTTGAGGACAGAGAGGGTTAAGGAATGGTTCTTCGGAGAATCAAATACTTCCTCTCAAAAAATCCCCTTGACCTGATCGATGTCAATGCCGCAATAGAAGAGAAAATCCGGCTGGAGCGAGAGATCGAGCAGCTCCACAAAAAAATCTCCGCCCTGGAGACCCAGATCGATGAATACTGGAACCGGGCAAAAGAGACCAAATCCCCTGCCGATGAACGGGCCCTTGCCGAGCGGATCAATACCATCTCAGTGAGGAAAAAGACCACGCTTGCCAAGATCTCCCAAAAGGAGTCCCGGCTGCGTACCGTCGAGGAATTTATCAACAAGATCGAGGAGAAGAAGCAGAAGAGTTCACTCTCCCCGTTAACCAAGGGTTCCGAACAGGAACTGCAGGACCTGCTGGACCAGATCTCGGTATTTGAAGAAGGCAAAAAGCAGCGCGACCGGATTATTGCAGAAAGCACCGGGCCGGATAACGATGAGATCAACGAAGGCGTCAATGATATTTTACAGGCAATACAATCTGCAAAAGTGAGTGACACTGCACCGGTTGCGCCGGCAAAAGAAGAGGTTTCGTCTAAAGCTCGGAAACCCGAGTTCGAGAACTGATGGTCCCGGGCGGGATCATCCCCTGTATCCTGACTGTTCCATACAATTATGCGGGTAAACGTAAATGGCACTGAATATTGACCTGACAATTCCGCTGAAGCGTGAATTAGAGAAGGCGCACAAGGCATTTGATGAAGCAAAAGCGAAAGGTGAAGCGGACGAGGCCAAGAAAATGGCCCTGGTCTGCTGCAATATCCTAATCCAGCTTGCAAAATCCGATCCCAATAAGAAAGCAGAATATATTGAAGCGGCAAAAAGTTTCAAAAATTATGCTGATTCCGGCGCAAAACCCGTACCTGCAGCAGCTCCTGCAAGCAACTTCGAGCAGATCCAGAATGACCAGAAAGACCTGCAGGGGTATGCCGAGAGCCTTATTGCAAAGTCAACGGTGACCTGGAAAGATATCGGCGGTCTTGACTCCGTAAAAGTGCGGATCATGGAGACCATTGTCATAGCGGGCTTACAAAAACCCGTATCCATAAAGCCCGACAAGGGCATTCTCCTGTTTGGTCCCCCGGGCACGGGAAAAACCCTTCTTGCAGCCGCGGCAGCCGGGAGCCTCAATGCCACCTTCTTCAATGTCAAGGTCAGCAACATGCTCTCGAAATATTTCGGGGAGTCCTCAAAACTGATAACCTCGCTGTACGAGACCGCACGGAAGAAACAGCCGTCCATCATCTTTATCGATGAATTTGATTCCATCACCATGTCCCGGGACGAGGAGAGCGGGGATGCGTCAAGGAAGGTGCTCTCCACCCTGCTCTCGGAGCTTGACGGGTTCCAGGACAAGAAAAGCGATGAGCTCCTCCTGACCCTTGCGGCAACCAACACCCCCTGGGATCTTGACGAGGCCATCCTGTCCCGGTTCCCCCTGCGCATCTATATTCCGCTGCCGGATGCCAGGTCCTGCGAGGAGATCATCCGGATCCAGCTCAAAGGTCTGGATACCGGTTCGCTCAACATGGGAAAGATATGCGAATCCTGCACAAAGAAAAATTATTCCGGCCGGGATATCCAGTTCCTCTGCCAGGAAGCGCTCCGGACAATGATCCGGGTCCATAACCCGGACCTGTATAAAAAATCAGAACTTCCTTTTGAAGAACTCAAAAAGCAGACCCTCTCGATAGGCCCCATGGTTATGGAATATTTCGAGACTGCCTTTGAGCGGGTGAAATCTCCCCTGTCACAAAAAGATCTCGAGCGCTTTAAACAATGGAACAATGAGTTCGGGCTGTAGCTCAGATACGGTCAGGTTCCGGAGACCATGAAGATCGACATCTCATCCACGCTTATCCAGGCCGCAGAAGGTTTCTCTGATCAGTACCGGATTGCCCTTGCCCGGGGCGAGCTTGAAGAGGCACTGGCAAGTGCACAAAAATGCCTCTTCATTTACCGGAACCTGGCAAAAACTGCCCCCCGGCACCCGGACGCATTCCCCCAAAAAGCAAAGGAATGGACGGCGATCGAGGCAATCCTCAAGCAGCAGATCCTGGATAAGACGATCAGTTCCCGGACGGTTCTGCCACAAGAAGAGCCAAAGACAAATCCGGAGAACGAGATCACGGAAGCGTTCTGGCAGGAGCTTATTATCGGTAATCCCGATATCCAGGTACCGGTGCTGGATTCGGTCTTTCATATTGCCCTTGAGATAGCACGGGAAGGCCGGGAGGGAAAAGCGGTAGGCACGTCATTTCTGATCGGGGATACGGATGCCGTGCTCCGGAATTCCCGGCAGCTGATCCTCAACCCGTTCCAGGGGCACAGCGAAGAGGACCGGAGCATCACGAATCCCGGGATGAAAGAGTGCATCAAGGAACTGGCACAGCTTGATGGGGCCTTTGTTGTCCGCGGCAACGGGGTTGTGGAAGCCGCAGCCCGGTACATCACCATTGACACGAGCCAGGTCACGATCCCCCCGGGCCACGGCACACGGCATTCCTCGACAGCAGCCCTCACCGGGGCTACCCGGTCCATCGGGATCATCGTTTCGCAGAGCGGCGGGAAGATATCGGTTGTCCGGGAAGGGAAAATAGTGCGGACAATCCATCCATGACCGGAAGGTATCGAAGATTATTATGACCGGAACTGAAGACTGGGCCTGCCTGGATGCCTTACTCAGATCATCGGCAATTGTCCTCTCTCCCTTGTTTTACCTGCAGGGCGAATCCCGTGAACGTATCGGGGAATTATCCCGGCAGATCGGGGCGGATTACCAGAGATACAAAGACGGCGGGTGCGGTTCATTCAAGGCACGCGTGGACCAGGAAGTGCATGCCCGGTTCCAGATGGCGCTGCTCTCCGTATCCTATTGTGCCAGAAAAAACGGGCAGGACCTGCCGGAAGCACCCATACCATTCTCGGATGCTGAACTCGGGGTCCTGGACCTGCTCAAAAAATTTGCCCTGCTGGATACGTTCTCACCCCTGGAACTCCGGCAGAAACTCGTTAGCAGGGACCCGTCCACGGAAGCGTTTTTTACCGGGTATGCCGGGCTTAAGGAAGCGTTGGGCCAGCTCGTCGGCCATGAAGAGATCCGGCCTGCGATCCGGCAGTACCTGAAAAAACAGGGTGAGCTGTACGAGGAAAAATTTTCCGCCGCCTTTGGGTCAGGCACCGGGCAGTTTATTGTAACCGCGCTCTCTGCCCGGCAGCGGGAATTTGATTTTATCAGCCGGATTGAGCATAACCTGAAATCCGGCAAAAACGACATCACTTTTGAGGGGCAGTCTTTTGTGGTTGAGACCCTGAAGAGATCCGACATGTCCCCGGTCGGCGGGGAGAAGCCCGGCGTGGTGAACGGCAGGAAGCCCGCTCTTTCCGACACCCTGCCAAAGAACCCTCACCTCATGGCAGTCTTAACCGAGAAGAACCTTCTCTGGAAAAAGAGATCCATGGTTTTTTGGGCAGTCTCGGTCTCCCACACCGGGCAGTACCATAAGCACGGGTTTGACAGCAAACCTCTTGCCCTTTCGGAGATCCCGTCATACCTGGACCCATCAATTTTGGAATCCGTAAAAAATTACCCCCATATCCTGTTCTGCATTGCTTCGCCAACCGGGTTTGAGGATATGAAAAACGCGGCTTCTGGCAGGAATCTGCTGAACAGTTTCATCTCCTCAAATGTCTCGGTATGCTTCTGGGATTTACACAACCATAAGAAAATTTTCAATACCGGTGATAAAAGATCCATTGAACTCGCCCGGATCTGCGACCTGGAAACCCGGGACGAGAAACAGTTCCGGCTGCAAAAGATCCTGTACCCCGAGATCGAGCACAAGCTGCTGGTCAGCCAGTCAGTATCTCTCGAACACTGCCGTGAATTTTCCACCCGGCATGATTTCATGGACCGGGACGTGGTTGAAGCCCTGTTCCACCAGTACGCAAAAGAGAGGCAGCTTGTGGTCAGGAATATTCCCCCGATGGGGCCGGTTATCGTTCCAGTGGAGTGAAGCCGGGCACGCCGGAGTATGAGAACTCCGGCTCCCGTCCGCCATCTCCACCCGGAGCCGCATTCTGAAGAGTAATTAAAGGGCCACAACAATAGCTCTGTTGAAACGCACATGAACGGACGTTCACACCCGAAGTATGAAAATCAACCAATCACCCGGAATTAATATGAGTGCTCATGAGCCTCAGGGCCCCTCACGGGGCACGGCGGGGCAATTACCGGTTCATGGAATACCGCTTATTGAGTCCGCCGCGGGGCGCCCTTTTTGGTCGGCGGCTCCACTCATAATTGATGAAAAATGTGAATGCATCCTGCTTCAGTCTTCCCTGCACCCTATTTCATCTGCCAGACAATCCCCCCATCCACCGTTTTGTCCGGGGCAGCGTTCTGAAGAGTACATAAAGGGCCTGAACAATACTCTTTTAACAAAGAAAATGAATGAAAGGATATTCACATGGACACCTATTTTCTGGTAAACCTGCTCATCATCTTCGCCTTATCGATCCTTGTCCTGTTTGTCTGTTCCTATCTTCGCATCCCCACCCTTGTCGGCTTCCTTATCACCGGCGTTGTTGCGGGGCCGTTCGGCCTTGCGTTCATCACTGACGTCAATGATGTGAATACGTTCGCCGAGATCGGCGTGGCATTGCTCCTCTTCACCATCGGCCTTGAATTTTCCTTCAAGAACTTAATCCGGGTAAAGAAGGCCGTGATCATCGGGGGCTTTGTCCAGGTCATCACCACCATTGCTGCCGTTTATCTCATCCTTACCTTCCTTGGCCGCAGTTTCGGCGAGGCGGTCTTTATCGGGTTCCTCATCTCGCTCTCGAGCACCGCGATTGTCATAAAACTGCTCCAGCAGCGGGGCGAGATTGACAGCCCCTATGGGAAAAATGCTCTCGCCATCCTCATCTTCCAGGACCTGGTCACGATCCCGATGATGCTTCTCATCCCGGTCCTGTCCGGCAACGGGAGCGGCCCGGAAACCTCTCTTGTGCTCCTCCTCCTGCAGGGATGCCTGATCATCTTTGTGGTCTATATCTCTGCCCGGTGGATTGCCCCGAAGATCCTCTTTGAAGCAGCCAGGTTCCGGAGTAAAGAGCTGTTTTTGTTCTGCATCCTCGGAATATGCGTTGCAATCGCGTACCTGACGGCAAATGCCGGCCTCTCCCTTGCGCTCGGGGCCTTCTTTGCCGGGCTCATCATCTCGGAATCCGAGTTCGGCCTCGAAGCCCTCTCCGATATCATCCCATTCAGGGACGTCTTTACCAGTTTCTTCTTCATCTCGATCGGGATGCTTTTGAACATCCATTTTTTTATGAATAATGTCCTTATCATCCTCGTTCTCGTGCTCGGGGTGTTCCTGGTCAAATTTATCACGGGGAGTTTCTCGGCACTTATCCTCGGCCTGCCGCTGCGGACCGTCTTTTTGATCGGGTTTGCCCTTGCCCAGATCGGTGAATTCTCGTTTGTCCTTTCACAGACCGGGCTCCACTATTCACTCATATCGGACGAAACCTACCAGCTGTTTCTCTCCGTCTCCCTCATAACCATGGCCTGCACGCCGTTTCTGATCGGCGCTGCACCCCGCATCACCGATTCTTTGTCGGAGAAGAAAGTCTTAAAGAGACCGTTTGAGAAAAGGCCCGAGGATACAAAACCGGAGAAACCCCGCGAGCTCTCCGATCATGTCATCATTGTCGGGTACGGGCAAAATGGCCAGAATGTTGCACGGACCGCGAAACTCTCGGCAATCCCGTATACCATTATCGAGATGAATGCCGAGACCGTCCGGGATGAGAAAGCCAAAGGGGAACCCATCTTTTTCGGGGACGCAACCGAGGAAGAGGTGCTCGCCCACGCCCATATCGCTTCTGCCCGGATCATCCTTGTGGTCATCTCTGACCCGGTAGCAATCGGACGCATTGTGAAGCAGGCCCGGGCCATGAACCCCGGTATCCATATTATTGCCCGGACCCGGTACCTCGAGGACGTGAACGAACTGCACAAAATGGGGGCCGACGAGGTGGTTTCCGAGCAGTTCGAGACCTCGATCGAACTCTTCACCCGGATCCTGACCCGGTACCTTATCCCGAAAGACGAGATCGAAAATTTCATCCTGGAGATCCGGAAGAATGCCTACGTCATGCTCCGCAGTTTTCCCCTGCCGGACCTCTCCTATGAAGAGATAAAGCAGAACAACCCGGAGCTGTCGATCGCATCGGTGCGGCTGCCCGAGCGATCCCGCTATATTGGAAAGACCATCTCCGCATCCGCAATCAGGCAGGACTACCGGGTAACTATCCTTGCAATACGGCGGAAAAATAATGTGCTTACCAATCCTTCGGGCGACGAGAAATTAGAAGCCGATGACCTGGTCATTGTCCACGGGAACTCGCAGGATATCAGCGATTTCATCGGACAGGTCGGAAATCTTATATAACAATCAGAAAGAATATCCTACCCTGTGAACCAGATCGGGGTTCTTTTCGAGATAAATTCCAAACCTGGTGGTTTATGTGCGAGTGAATGAAAAAAAGCAGAAACTGTACTTCAAATTATCCATCATAACAAGCCTGGTCCTCTCCGTTTTTTGTTTTCTTGTAACGGCCGGGACAATCCAGGCAGGCTCAAATGCCTCTCTCCCGGGGATGGTCTATTACCCGGCAGTCTCGATTCTCTTAGGTTTTCTCCTGATAGGCTCCATTGGTCTCTCGTATGACGAGAGTACCAAGGTTTCGGGATTATTCTTTTTTATATTCCTCATCCTTCTTGTTGCATCCTATACCCTCATCCAGAATGTGCTGTACCTGGACTTCCTCTTCTATGGCATCCTTATCGGGATCATTGTTGCCGTCTGGTTTTTTATCAACCACCACCACGAGATCTTTGCAGAATATGTAAAATATGCCTTCACGGCGCTTATTGCCCTGCTGCTCTTCATCATCCTGTACAATTTCGTGATGCTGGTACTCGCTGACGGTTTTGTCGGGGGCTATGCAAAGGACCGGTTCCGGTTCATCTCCTATATCCTGAACCTCGTCATCCTTGCCGGGATTTACCTTCTCATGGTACGAAAGATCCGCGGCCTGAACGTGTCCAAGGTTTTTGTCTTTGGTCCCAGCCGGTCCGGCAAGACTTATTTCATGCTCGGGATGTACAAGCAGTTTGTCGGCTTTTTTGAGGGCCATTCCAAGGAAGTGGTCTTCTGCGGCAACCGGAATGAAGAGAAGTTCTTCAGCCTGGATTATTACCTGGGCCAGATCGAGAAGAACGAACCCCTCCGCTCGAATGTCACCGATATGGTGAGCATCTACACCTTAATCGGGAAAAAATCCGGGCTTGAATCCATTGAACTGACTCTCGTGGACTATGCGGGGGAATGGGTTCACGACCTTATCTCGAAGATCGATCCGGTCAATTATGCCACTATCACGGCCAGGCTGAGCAAAAGCCTTGGCACTGACCAGGCCATGCTCTCGGAGAATATCGGGTACATCAAGTTTATCAAGGCGATAAAGGAGAAGCACCAGGATATCATCCCGGATATAATCGAGGATGTGGTCCTCTCCTTTATCTTCCGGCGGCTGACCCGTTCCGGCAAGATCATCCTCCTTATCGATGGCGACCAGATAGCAAAAGACGATGGCCCGGCCCGGGACGAACTGACCCGGCTCTTCGGCTATTATGCCAGGATCATGGACTACTGCGGCGAAGAGAAACAGTACGCGCTTGTTGTGACCAAGACCGACAAGATCCGGCCGCTTGACACCATCAGCGAGAACTCGCCTGAGGCCCGGGAGATTGAAGAGGATATCTTCAATTACCTGCGGACGATCACCACCTTCCAGGCCATTGAGAACAAGGCAGGGTCCACCCCGGTCTTCTTCTTTGCCATCAGCGTGAACCCCATGAGCAGGAACGACCAGCAGAACGTGATCACCCAGATCTTCCCCTGGAGGTTCGGTGAAGTTGCCCGGTTCGAATTCTGAGGACTGGTCGGTCTTCTCAACCAATGGCGAGAGGCTTGCCGGGGACCTGCCCGGGTACAATGAACTGGCACACCAGCTGGACAAGAAGCGGATCCTCTTTTATTGCACCGCTTCAAACGGGGAAATTTTGCTTGGGACCCGCCTGCTGGTGCGGATTATCGGCGGACGGGAAGAGCGTGCGATCTTCATAAAAAGATATGCCGGCCCGGGCTTCTTCTCCGGCCGGGATTTTATCAGCCGGTTCTATGAAGAAGCCAAGGTTCATGTCATGAGCCTGCCCCAGATCCGGTACCAGGTGCTTGGCCTCCAGAAAGATGGCGACCTGCCAATAAAGGAGCAGGGCATTGTTCTTCCTGCGGTTCAGGCCATTACCGGAAAAGTTCTGCTCAGGAAGCCCGTGAAGATCAAGATCGAGGATCTCTCCCTCTCGTTTGCCACCATCCGCAAGATCATCGAGACCTTCAGCCGGAAGAAGATTCCCTGCTTTACCCTGACCATTGCCCAGTACCCCTTTGATGAGGATGTTCTCATCTCCCCTTCCCTGACCGGGATGGACCTTGAGATTACCGAAGATGGCGTGGAAAGGATACCGTCGGACTTCCTAAAAAACCAGCGCCTCTTTTCCGCAGTCTCATCCATCTATGACCAGCAGCAGGAGGCCCTGCGGGATATTGATTTTACGGATAAACCGGCATTTTCAAAGGCAATGAAACACGCCCTTGCCGGTTCCGGGGTCCTCTCCGAGATCCCGCTCGCCGACCCGGACACCCTCCCGGGGATCCTGGACCTGTACCGGGAAGACCCGGCGCTGCTCTCGACCGTCTTTCGAAAGATTTTCCGGAAGACCGGATCCGTACACGGGGCAGACCCCGAAACCCTTGCCATCATTGCCCGGCAGATCATTGACCAGCTCGAAGAGCCGGACGGTGAAGACCAGAAACTGCTGGAAGCCTGCTATACGAACGGGGATGATGAATTAAAAACCACCATCCTCCACACCCTGATCTCTGCGGGAGCAGCTGATGATTACCTGGTGCAGGACCTCCTGGATTCCTGTATCCGGACCGCAAACCTCCCGTTGCTCCAGTCCGCGCTGAAAAACAAGGCATTCAGCAACCGGAAACTCCAGGTCCTCACGGGGGGGATCCATCTTTCCTTGGCACACGAGGAAGAGGTCCTTGATTTTATCAATGCCCTGTTTGAAGCAGATCTTGACCGGCAGCCGGATGGAAAATCGGTGTACCAGGCTATCATCCAACAGTACCGGGAACAAAAGTTCGATACCCGGGCCTTAAACCAGCTGCAGGGCCGGTCTGGCCGTGAACTCAATCCCGCATCCGAACCGGGAGCCGCCGGGGCAGGCCCGTCCGGCAACCGCACAAAAATACTCCTTGTTATTCTCGTTATCTGCCTTGCAATTGCAGGCCTAATCCTTCTCAGTTTCATGGGCCTGCCCGGGCAGAACGTCAACCAGACCCCGGCGCATACCATCCCGGCCGGAAACCTTTCAGATGAACAGGCACTGCCGGGGGTGACTCCGGCGATAAACCCGGTTCCGACGGTCACTAACCTTCCGGGAACACCGGTGCCGTAAGTTGGTTCGGGGAATCACTATCATTGAGAGCAATACAAGAAATCCGTAACTATCTGAGTTTTTCAATATTTTTTCAGAATCTGGAGGGTGACCCCCTCGCTCCCCCGGAGGGGGAGGCAACCCAAGGGGTGCAGCCCCTTGACCCCCGGTATTTTTCTGGAGATTTGCAGGTCATTGATGCGCCGCGGGGCGCCCTTCGGGGCGGCGTAAGTCATCATAATACTGGTGAGCAGGAAGAGAAACCCGTAACCATTTGAGGGTTTCATTATTTTTCAGAATTTGGTGGTTGACCCCTTCGCTCCCCCAAAGGGGGAAGCAACCCAAGGGGAGCACCCCTTGACCCCCGATATTTTTCTGGGAGATCTGCATGTCATCACAATACCAGTGAGCAGAAAAAGAAACCCGTAGCCATTTGAGGGTTTCATTATTTTTCAGAATTTGGAGGTTGACCCCCTACGGGGTCTCGATGATATGCTTTTTGAGAAGGGCTTTGTTGATCTTCTCGATCTCGGGCAGCCGCTCGTCGAGCGGGATCTGGTGGGATTCATGGAATTTTACCGCGCCTGTCTCGGTCTCCAGCATACCATGAATCTCCTCGTCATGGGCAAACGTCTGGATCTCTGCAAGGGTCAAAAGAACATCCTCGTACCGGTCTTTCCGGCAGTAGAGCCGTACCAGCTCAAAGAGTGCCTTGAGCCGGACATAGGGATCTACCGACGAGGTTGTTGCTTTCGTGGTAAAGTCCTCAAGGAGCAGGTTCTCGATATCCCGTGAAAGCTCATCAACGGAATTGTACCGCTTTGACTTCTCCTTCTGCAGGCAGTTCAAAAGGATCATATCAACCCGTTTCAGGTTCGGGTTGACCGATGACGGGAGGTCAACGGGTTCGTCCGAGAGGATGCTCTTTCCCATGGGCTTTGGGTCCCCTTCGTCAAAGGGGTGCTGGCCGGTGATCAGCTCATACAGGACAACGCCTACCTGCCAGATGTCGGTACGGACATCCGTCTCCTCCGACCGGAGCTGCTCCGGGGCTGCATAGAGCGGCGTGTAACTGCTCCCGGACGAGAAGTTCGGGGGAACCAGTCCCGGGTGCCGCCCGAGTCCCCAGTCGGCAAGCTTGGGCTCGTACTCTTTTGAGAGGAGGATATTGGCCGGCTTGATGTCATTATGGATGATCCCCTTCCGGTGCGCATAGGAGAGGGCATCGGTAATTTTTATGATCATCTTGAGGGCATCATTGGTTGGCATGGGCGTCTCGAGCTGGGAGAGCGAGAAGGGGAAAAATTCCATGACAATATAGGCCGGGTTTGCCGAATAATCAAAGATCTGGACGATATTTTTATGCTCCAGGTCCCTCCAGGTAGCAATCTCGTCAATGAATTTTTTCGAGTTTTTCCGGTCAAATTCCTTGGGGAGCTTGATTGCCACAAACATCCCGTCTTTCCTGCGCCGGCATTTGTACACCCGGGCCGTCCCGCCCTCGTTGATGAATTTGTGGTGCGGGTATTCGAGGGCCAGTTCGTCCGGGAAGAACGGGTCGTGCCTGCCCTGGATTGCAACTTCACGCTTATCTTCCGGGAGGATATTCCGGATAAACGAGATGATCGAAGGCAGGATCTTTGTCTCATCGATCTGGGATTTGGCCATCTCGAAATCGTCTTTTACATGCGAGATGTTCTTGTTGTATTTTTTATAAAACTCGAGCAGGACATCGAACCGTTCCTTGATGTAGTTCGCTCTGCCAAAACCGCAGTTGAAGGACTCCTTGAATGACGAGATCCCTTCGCCTTTTTTTAGTACGGAGTTGGTGATCCCGAGGTTCAGCCAGGCATCGATATTCTTCTTATTGGAATTTTTGGCATTGGAAAAGCACATGATCGCTTCCTGGTACTTTCCCTTTTTGATAAAATCGAACCCCATTTTCAGGAAATTTTCCGTTGCTGGATCAATAAAATTCGGGATGAGGGGCTCATCGATCGGATCCATGGATGACGACATTATATCTGAATACTATTGAATTTTTCGCATCGTCTCCCGTAGCGGGCATTCCCGTTTTCTTACCGGAGCAGTCTCTGGAGCGCAAAAAAGAGGCCGACAAGAATGATGCTGATACCCATGGCATACATGCTCATACCGGGATCAACCTGCGCCGGGAGGGACGGGATTACCGGCTGGGGAGTGGAGGTGGGAGCAGGTGACGGGACGGGGGACGGGAATGCCGGCAGGGAAAAACCGCTCAGGGTGATACCGGGAGTCGGGGTTGGGGCCGGCGTATTGGTCAATTCCGTAAATGAGTCCCGTGCAACCACGAAAAAGGCGAGGTTGTTGCCATGAGGCTCATAGCCGGTTTTTTTATCGTACTTGTACCAGGCCCCAAGGCGCGTAGAGAATATTTTCGGGTCCAGGTAAAAATTTTCCTCCCGCTGGGAAGTGAACCCGACAATGTAGCTCGGGACAGAGTTATACATATCAACCCCATCCCAGTACGCGAGCTGGGTGTACGGGGAAGCCACGCCGGTGATATCCAGGGTATCATTCACCCGGACGGTCTGGCCCTGGTGGACATAGATGATCCCGCCGGCCGCACCTGCAACGGGGATGATAAAAAAGAGGGCTGCCGCAAGAAAGAAGATACATTTCATCCATTCAACCGACTGGCGCCTTCTCATTTTTCTCTCACCGGAAAAGATCTTCCTTGGTATTCCGTACGGGTAGAGCCGCCGGATCCCGGCCTTGTGACTGCAACCGGGTACCCGTGGATGTGTTCAGATAATAGATCCCGTCACAAGACGATAAAGATCATGGTCTTGCAATACGCCAGGCACCCTTCGGCACGGTCATCTCGAACCGTGCCCCTTTCCCCGGCATCCCGTTCTCGATGATGGTGATACCGGTTATGCCGAGAATTTCGCGCGAGATGGCAAGTCCAAAACCGGTATTCTTTCCATACCCCCGCTCGAAGATCATCTCTTTCTCAAAAGCAGCAATGCCCACGCCATCATCTTCGCACACAATAACAGAAACCCCGTCCTTTTCCCAAAACGAGAACCGGATTGTCGTGATAGTTCGCCCGTGACGCAGGGCATTGTCAACCAGGTTGAAAAAAACTTTCACAATCAGGGGATCGGAAAATAATTCCGCACCGGCAGGAATATCATTTTCCAGCCGGACCTGTCCGGGAGTGACATCTCCTCTTGCCGTCTCGATAACTTTCTGGAGATCCTGCCATTTCGGGGCCTGGACACCGACTTGCTCATATTCTTTCGTGAACCGGATCAGGCTTCCAATCTGGCTGCTTGCACTCTGGATTTTCGAAATATAAGGTGCAGAAGAAGGATCCGTGATATTCTTCTGGAGCATTTCAATATAACTGTTCAGTACCAGGAGCTTGTTGTTGATATCATGGCGGGTGATGCCGGAAAGGATGTTGAGTTTCTTGTTGGTCTGCCGGAGCGCTTCTTCAGCCAGCCTGCGATCGGTGATATCCCGCATGGATACCTGTGCGCCCGCAAAAGCACCATTTTCAAGGATCGGGATCGCGTGGACATTCACATACATAGCCCGCCCGTCTTTCTTCGTGATCTGCATTTCCAGGTTTTCAAGGGTTGCCCCGCTTATGTTCTTTTTGAGAGCATCCATGAATTCCTGAACACTCATGGAAAAGATTGTTCCGGCAGCAAACTCCGGCGGTTTCCCGACCAGTTCTTCCGGGGCATACCCGATAAGTGAGCTCGAAGACGGGGAGACATAGCGTGGGCTCATGTTCTTATCAAGGATAAAGATCAGGTCGGAAGTCCGTTCGGCCATGCCCCGGAACTTCTCCTCGCTCTCGCGCAGCGCCTCTTCTGCATGTTTGTAACCGGTGATGTTCCGTGCAACCAGAGTAACGCCCAGAAAAGTCCCGTTCGGTGAATAACAGGGCGATATTTTTGCATTAAACCATAAAAGGTCACCATGTATTCGTAAGGTATACTCGATCTGCCGGGTTTTACCGGTATCTTTTACCTCAGAGATTGCCTGCCCCACCTGCTCAGCCAGTTCACGGGGTAAAACCTCCCGGAACGTCTTTCCCAGGAACTGCTCCGGGCTGACAAAAAGGTTTTCCATCACCGGGTTGTACGAACCCGTGAAAACCCCGTTCTCGTCCAGGTTAAAGACCAGGTCATCCATCGAGGCAAGGGTTGACCGTAACCGCTCCTCGCTGAGCGCGAGATCCGTCTGAGTACGGACCATATTCAGCATCAGGAAAAAACCGGCAATAAGAATATCCGCAAGAATGGAGATGATGAAAAAGAGGCTGTTGAACTCATCCTGGCTGAATATGGTCTGAGGCGTGCCGACGAAGAGCCAGTACAGCGATCGGACGGCAAACAGGCCGGCATCCAGGATCAGAACCGCTGCGAACGCGTAGCTGAACAGGCGGTTTTCCCGCTCGCGTGAACGCAGTACAAAGATGGCGGCAGTTATCATACCCGGGACGAGCACGGCCGATAACACGAGCGTACGAATGACTATCGAATCGTGGATATAGGTGAAATAGAAAAAGAGCAGGGAAAATGGCAAAAGAATCCCGTACGTAATGACCGGAAGGGATTTTGAGGAGGTGAACCGCCGGATCCCGTCGGCCCATAACAGGATGCCGGTAATTATCAGGATGTTTGCAAGAATGATTGAAACAGAGTCGGGGACAACGCCCCGGAGCAGGACGAAAAAGGACCCGGCCGATACCAGGACCGCCCCGATTGTCCAGAAGTCAAATCCCGGGTAGGTTTTCTGGGTCTTCCAGTACACGATCAGCAAACATGCCAGCAGGCAGCTCACCATGAAAAGGATCAGGACACTGGTTCGTACGTCAAAATCCATGGTAAGGGCTCCCTCTTTTTCGCAAGAAAAAGTGTATACAGGATTCTCCACCGGAGACGATAAAGAGATCTGGAAGTTTTTTTATTGCTTCTTTCCCAAATGGGGAAATGGTATTCCTCGTGATGAGGCTCTCCTGCCGGGCAATCCTTCTCCGCAGTCAGCCCGTGTCAACAACGGTATCAACGAATGTGGTGAGCTGGGTCATCAGCATGGGGTCGAGACTTTTCTCGACTGCAAGGAATATTCCGGAAACGTCTAGAAGCCGGAGCTTATTGGTTACGAAATGGATGAATTTTGAAATATTTGCCGATGAGAGGTAGATAAGCAGGGTACTGACGGAATCGAACATGATACAGATCTTCTTTCCCTGGTGATCTTTGAGTACTTCGGTTACCGCGATACCCATATCGGTCAGGTTCGCCGGATTATTGATGAAGCGAACAATGCCGGGAATATTTTCGGCATTCCCGATGGAATTCCGGGTAACTGCATCGATGAAGGATACTGAATCCGGAGAAACCCCTCCCTGGGCATATAATTTTGTCAGGACACTGTACGGGAAATTCGTGGTAATGACAACCGTATGATATCCCAGTGCCGATATCTCTTTGATGATCTCGATATTACGCTGGCGGATAGTTCCCGGGGATGCGAGGATCAAAAAGATCTTTTTCTCGTCCAGCTCCTTTGGGTCAATTATCTCCGGCACTCCATCACCCTTCAAGGAATTTTCTGTACGCTTCAGGAATCGAGAGGTTTTTCTCAACAATCGCGGTCTGGAACTCCCTGATATTTGACTCGATCTGGGCAGCGTTCCGGGCCTGTCCCTGGAGTACCATGATAATTTCATCGGTGGTGAGCATCCCCTCCTTCACAAGACGGGCGGACTCCATGAGGGTATTGTTGATAATCCCGACAGGTTGCTTGAGCCGCATGGTCATCTCGGTCATGTAGGCGATCAGGGCTTCCTCCGCTTTGCGCTGTTCGGTGATATCCCTCCCGATGGCGATCTCGTGATATATCCCCCGGGTACGGGTCTGGCGGGTGTTCCAGGATATAATCCGCTTCTCGTTGTTTTTTGTAACAATCGTGGTTTCCAGGTTTTCGAAATAGTTATGTTCAGAGATGATCTTCGCTATCTTCAAGGTAATGCTGCGACGGTATTCCGTGTCGGGATACAGCTTCTTCCAGATATCATTCTTCCCGATAACCTCACCGTTTGAATACCCGGTGATCATCTCTGCTGCTTTGTTCCAGACGAGAATGGTCCCCTTCGGACCAAGTACGGCAAGGAGGACATACGCATTGTCAATGATACTCTCCCGGAATGCAGTTTCCTGTCTATCCGTGGTGACATCCATTCCCACGGTTATAACCCGGGGCAGGCCATGGTCGGTGATCGTTTTTGTATTCCAGAGAATGGTCCGTGACTCACCGGAGCGGGTCCGGATGGTGGTTTCAAGGTCTTCAAAATAATTTTTTGTTTTCAAAATATCCGCAATTTTCTCAGTAACGCTTTTCCGGTAATCCCGGTCAGGATAGAGATGTTTCCAGACTGAATTGCTGCCGATTATATCCTTCTGCAGGTACCCGGTAATGGTCTCTGCTGCATGGTTCCATGAGACCACCTGGCCTCTCTCTCCCAGGACAGCTATCATGACAAGGGCATTGTCAAGGATGCCCGCTTCGATACAGGATTGGTTGTTGTGCGTATTTTCCATCAGGATGATCCCCCGTATACTCCCGCTCAGATGCTCCTTGTGGAGGATGCACCGTGCACGTATTTGAATATGCAGGTCAATGTTCCTCCTGGGAATATCTGCACCCTGAATGAAAACGGAAGTTGCTACAAACTACCGTTTCTGTTCCGGTATCTCCACAAACCGCCAGGCTCCTTTTGGCACCGTAATCACAAACCGTGCCCCCCGGCCCGGCTCCCCGTTCTCGGCAATGGTAATACCGGTTATCGAAAGGATCTCGCGGGAGAAGAAGAGGCCAAGTCCGGTATTTTTGCCAAACCCTTTGGTAAATAACTGTGCTTTATCTTCCGTACTGATCCCGTCGCCATCATCTTCAACAATGATCCGGAGAGATTCCCCCGCCGGTTTTGCAGCAATATGGATGGCAGTCATCTTTGCTCCCCCGTAGCGCAGCGAGTTGTCGATGAGGTTGTAGAACACTTTTTCAAGCAGGGGATCGGCATACACCTCAAGACCCGGGCACCGGGTTTCAAGACGGATATCCTGCATCGGGAGTGCGGCCCGGACTCTCAAAGCCAGCTTTTCCACATCCTGCCAGCCGGAGGATCTCATCCCCAGGTGCTCATAATCCTTCGTGAAACTGATCTGCCGGGAGATAACATCAATAATTTTTTGTTGTTTTGCAATGAACTCCTTCATTTCTGCAGGATTTTCAAAAGACATTTCAGCAAGGTGGATATAAGCGCCCAGTGCCATCAGCTGGTTCCGGATATCGTGCCTGGTTATTCCCGAGAGAAGTTTGAGCTTTTTGTTGGCCAGGCGGAGTTCATCCTCCGAGCGCTTGCGCTTCGAGATGTCACGGGAGATCCCGCGCCATCCGATTAAGTGCTCCTTTGCATCAGATACCGGGTTCGTGACCACTTCGGTACTGAGAACGCTGCCGTCACGGCAGAGCTGCTCCAGGAGGTAGGTGGCACTTCCCTGGTAGATGCAGCCCGGCCCGGGCTCCCTCCGCTGTGCCATCTGTGCGCTGACTTTTTTTGCACATTCCGGCGTGATGAAATCCCACAGCCTCTTTCCCACGATCTCTTCCGGGGTATACCCGCACTGCTGGAAGACGGACGGGCTGATGTACGTAAATCTCATTTCCGCATCCATCTGCCAGACCACATCTTTTACACACTCGGTCAGGAGGCGGTACCGCTGTTCGCTCTCCTGGAGCGATCTCTGGGCCCGTTTCCGTTCCGTGATGTCGCGGATAATCGAAAGTGAGATCTCCCTTCCTTTGTACGTGAACATGTGGACACTGACTTCAATCGGGAAGATATTCCCGTCTTTTCTCCGGTACGCAGACTCAAAGGTGGCCTCTCCATCCCGGGCCAGTATCTTTTTGATCACCGGAACAACTTTTTGTGCAATGTGTTCCGGTACAATATCCCGGGGAGACATCCGCAGGAGCTCTTCTTTTGAATACCCGAGCAGGTCAACGGCTTTTTTGTTGACCATGCTGTATTTTCCCGGACCCTTGTCCGGGGCTGTCTCTACCAGGAAGATCGCATCGTTTGCCTTATCAAAAACCTCGCGGAGCAAAAGTTCGCTCTCTTCGAGAGCCGCCCGGGCCTGTTTTTGTTCGGTGATATCCTCCATGTGGACCATGACCATGTCCGGGGGAATGAACGTGGCAGTGGTATGGATGAGCCTTCCCGGCAGGAAGTGCTCGGAAACAAGATCCTTTGAGACAACGGACCGCTCATAGAGGCATTTTTGGATAACCTCCTGGATAAGTTCCGGCCGGGATGCATAGAGCGCTGATGCGGTCTTACCCAGGTACCCGCGGGCTCTCCCGGCCGAGAGGGCGACTGCGGCCTTGTTGCACTCGATAAGGACAAAATCGCCGTTTCGGTACTGCCAGGTGAAGATGGCAAGCGGGTTGTCCTGGTACTGCAGGTGGAACCGGTGCTCGATTGCGAGCAGGGCCTCTTGTGACCGTTTCCGGTCGGTGATATCCTGGATCACGCCCATGACCCGGAGGGGTTTTCCCCCCTCATCCGTCTCGAACCGGGCAACGGAATGGACAACCCGGTCAGGGAGGCCGTTTTTGGGGTGCACCGTGATCTCGGTATCGTAGAGCTTTTTTCCGGCAAGAAAATCAGCAAATGCCTGCTGTACCTGTTCGCGGTTTTCAACGCAGGCCTCGATCTCCTCAATCGGGTAGGACCCGGCAACCGGGGGGAAGCCGTAAATCCGGAGGGCCTCGGCCGAGCCCTGGATCTTCCCGGTCCCCGGATCATACTCCCAGTGCCCGATTTTGCCGATCTCCTGCGCCATCAGGAGCCGCCTCTCGCTCTCCCGGAGCACCTCCCCGCTCCGGGTCAGGGCCTCGTTCCGGTTCCTGAGCTCCTGTTCGGAGACCTGGAGCTGCTCATAGGCAACCCGCCGCTGGTTTTCGATAATCTTGCGTCCGGTTATGTCATGCACGGACCCGATCAGGTGAGTGCAGGTCCCTGCCGTATCAAAGATAGGAGCTATGCTGACTTCGCCGGTCAGCCTCCCGGTCGGGTAATCGGTGGTCTCCTCCCACCGGACAATGGTTTTTGTCTCAATGGCCTGCCGGTATTTCAAAAGGACCAGCGTGAGGGACGGCTCGGGAATGACTTCGCTCACTTTCTTCCTGATAACGCTTTCGAGCGGCACGCCGGTTACCCGGGCAAAGGCCGAGTTTGCGGAGGTGAAGCGGTACTGCCCGTCTCCCTCAACATCCAGCTGGAAGATGACGTCCTCAACGGTATTATAGATGGAGTTCAGGCGCTGCTCACTCGCGTGGAGCGCCTCCTCGTCCCGGATCCGTTCGGTGATGTCCCGGCCAACCGACTGGTATTCGGTAAGGGTTCCGGAAGAGTCGAAGATGGCCCGGTCGCTCCACCGCTGCCACCGGACGGTGCCGTCCGGCATGATGATCCGGTGTTCGATATTTCCGGCCGGGTGGTCCCGTGTTAACGAGGAGAAGAACCCGCTCACCCGCTTTTTGTCTTCTCTGTGGATCTCCGGCCGGAACCGGTGGCCTAAAATCTCGTCCCGGGCAAGGCCGAAATACCGGCAGTAGGCATTGTTGACAAAGATATGGGTGCCGTCAGGAGTGAACCGCGAGATGAACTCGGTCTGGTCCTCGACAACATTCCGGTACCGTTCCTCGCTCTCAAGAAGGGCCCGTTCTGCCCGCCGCTTCTCTACCGCCTGGTGGATCTTGTGAATGAGCTCCGCGAATTGTGCTTTTGGGTCCCCGCCTTTCTGGAGGTAAAAATCGGCCCCTTCATTGAGGGCCTGGATGACCACTTCCTCCCGGCCCCGGCCGGTGAAGAGGATAAAAGGGATGGTGTTTTTCGATGCCCGCACGGTTTTTAAGAACCCGATCCCGTCCATATCCGGCATCTGGTAATCCGAGACAATGGCATCGTACTGTCCCCCTGCCAGGAGCGGGAGGGCAGCTGATGCTGACCCGGCAGTATCCACAAAGAACCCGCCCTGCCGTTCCAGATAGCGCCGGCTGGCATCAAGAAGGGTTGTTTCATCATCAACATACAGGATTCTGAGCATTTTTCGTCAGGAGATATTAACGTCTAGATTCATTTCCGGAAATATAAATCCGCTCTTTTGGTTCCTCTGCCTCCGCACCCGATGGAACCGGGCCGGTAGTGCAGGAGGGGGCAAATGATTGTCAGGGTCCGCTTTCGGTCGGGACGGGCACTTTTTACTTCCGGACACGAGAGCGGTACCCTGTTGCGGGCAGCCTTTCATCGCGGACTCCTTTGGAGGGGAGCCCTAAAAGGAGCGGCTGCTTCCTATCCCCGAATTCTTTAATAATCCCCGGGTATACCTGCTGCTATGCGCTGCATCCCGTTTGACCGGTACATCGACTGCTTCCATATCCTTGAGAAATACTCGGAGGAATACCCGTTCATGCTCCGGCATTTTCTTGATACGACCGCACGGCACTTTCCGGAGGGCTTCTCCCTCCTTGATATCGGCGCCGGTACCGGCCTCTTTGCCCGGGCCTTCCTCTCCAAAAGCCCGGTCCCGGTCCGCTCCTATACGGCAATCGAGCCATCGCCCGACCATGTCAGGACTCTCTTTGAAAATCTCCGCAACCTGCCGGTGGAAACAACGATCATTCCGGACTATTTCACTCCAGAAACCCGGACCGGAAAAAAGTACGATATTGTCCTCCTCTCCCATTCCACCTACTGCTTCCTGCCGGACCCGGAACCCTATCTTCTCCATGCCCTCTCGCTCCTGGAAGATGACGGGCGGGCGGTCTTCTATCAGGGCTGCCCGACAAATTTCTGCACCTTCCTCAACCTGCTGTACCGGGATGTGCTGCCGGAGGAGCGGGTCACCGACCCCCTGTTCACCAGCTGGGACGTGCGGGATATTCTTGAGAAGAAACAGGTCCCCCATGCCGTCACGTACCTCCCCGGCAGCCTGCGGGCCGGCGAAATCTTCCTGCCGGAGAACGAGCAGCTCTTCAACGATCTCATCACCTTCTCGTTCATGGTGGAAGCAGACTCGCTCCCCCCGGGAATGCTCGCACGGTCAAAAGAGATCCTGCAGGAGATCGCGTACCCGTCCGCCAATGGCCCGCTCCTGAACCTCGGGGTGGACGCAATTGTTACCGGGCTGGCCTGAAGGATTGGATTTCATGTTCCGGCAGCCCGGTCTATCCCGGTACTTGCGCCGGTCCTTGCAGCAGGAATTTTTGTTCCGGACCGGATACATAATCCCCGGCGATAATCGTTGGCATTCCGTCAGGGAAGACTATAAGATACACCGTGCAGAAATTCCCATTAACCATGAACGATCTCCTGCCCCGGCCCTATGATGCCATTGCATACGGATTCACGCTTGTCCTCTCTCTTGTCATGATCGTCTTCATCTTCACCCGGTGCACGAGAAAAATTTGCACAGGGCCGGCTCAGTGGACCGGTGCTCATTTTCTGCTCTTGCACCAACCCCGGGTATATCCATTATCCGGATAGCGTACCATCCCTGAAACCCGGAAGACGGTTTTGCCGGTTTCTTTGATTCTGCCTTCACGAACGCCTTTAAATAAATATATATAGTACTATGTGGAAGATGTTTACCACCAGATGACATCCGATTTGCTAAAAGAACGGAAAATAATTTTGCATGTTCTTATAGTTGACGACGAGCCGGTTCTGGCTGATCTCGCAGAGCGCTTTCTTGAAAAAGAAAATTTCTGTACAGATGCTGCATATTCTGCCAGTGAAGCGCTTCATAAGATCAAACAGTACCCGTACGATGCGGTGGTATCGGATTACCAGATGCCCGGAAAAGATGGTATCGAATTATTAAGAGAAGTACGTGCCACATGGCCTTCGCTCCCGTTCATCCTTTTTACCGGCAGGAGCAGGGAGGAAGTGGTTATCCAGGCCCTCAACGAAGGTGCGGATTTTTACATCCAGAAAGGAGGTGACCCGAAAGCCCAGTTCGCCGAATTGTCCCACCATATCCGAAGGGCTGCCGAGCGGAGGAGTGCAGCTGTCGCGATCGAAGAGCGCAATGAAGTGCTTGGAGCCATTCTTGCTGCTTCGCCAACGGGTATTGCTCTTGTAAAAAACCGGACAATCCAATGGCTCAATGAGTCCCTTGTATCAATGCTCGGCTACTCCACCGCTGAACTCCTCGGCATGCCGGCACGCAACCTGTACGCTACAGAAGAAGATTTTATCCGGGCCGGGGATCATATCGCTGCCGAGCTCAACCAGAACGGGCAGTCGAAGATACGCGTGAAACTCCAAAGAAAAAACGGGTCTCTGATGGACTGCGAGGTCCAGATGGCGTCCCTGAATACAAAAAATCCATTATACAGCCGGATGGTGACTTTCACGGATATAACCAAACGGCTGGCGATAACCCGGGAGATGGAACATCTCTCCAGGATGCCCCACCTGGAACTGAACCCGGTTCTCGAGGTGAACGGTCAGGGCCGTATCACCTACTTCAATGAAAACGCAATTGAGATTCTGATCCGGCACGGCAATGGTGCAGGACTCGAGGCTTTCATACCGGATGATATGAACGATATCCTCCGGATGCTGCCTGAGGGCGATATTCGGTGCTTCTCCCGCACAGTGCAGATCGGATCTGCCACGTTCCTTGAGTATATTACTCTCAGCGGTTCGTATAATATTGCCCGGATCTCGGCCTGCGAGACAAACGAGGCAAAACGCATTGATGATTTTATCAGCGGCGCCTGTTCATGAGCAGGTAGTTATGGGAGTCCTGGCCGCTAGCACTCACGCTGCTGGGTATTGCAACAATCCGCTATCAGCCCGGTTTCCGTTCCCGGATCTCCAGTTTCCCGGCAAAACCCCGGGCCCCATTCACAGGAAGACTATATCATCACCCGGGCAGAAAAACCAGATAACCATGAACGATCTCCTGCCCCGGCCCTATGATGCCATTGCGTATGGATTCACCCTTATTCTCTCCCTTGTCATGATCGTATCCATCCTTGTCTTCATCACCACCCGGTGCGGGCGGATACTGGAAGAGACCGGCACCGGGGGAGCCTGCGGTGTCGGGGTGGGCTGGATCCTGTTCTGCATCGCATTCCTGGCAATCGCTGCCTATTCGGCATGGCAGCTGCACGGGGTATTGCGGGAGAAGAAGTAAGGGGGCCGGCCCAGTCATTCCATTGAATACCTATTCGATTCATAAATAAAAACCGTTTATCAAATGACAGGTAAGTCCCGCCCACCGGTCCTCTTCAGCATAACCATTAAGAGTGCACACCCTAATTCATCATTTACAGAAAATCCTGATAAAAAAATGGATACAGAAAAACTCATGACGAACATTCTGCTTCGGTCGGGAACTCCAAGGGTATACAGCCCGCACCTTCTGAAAATTTCAGATCCAGACAATGTGATACTATGAAAAAAACCCGGACTACCCCTCTGCCGGAAAAAAAGGCCGGGCCGCCAAAACCCAAAAAGAGTATCGCTTCCCATAAACCAAAAAGCCCGGAGAATCCTTCCAGCAGCATACATTTTCCCATCGTCGGGATCGGCGCCTCCGCCGGGGGACTTGAAGCATTCGAACTCTTCTTCAAGACTATGCCTGCGAATACCGGCATGGCATTTGTGCTTGTGCCTCATCTTGACCCGGGCCATGCAAGCATGCTGTCCGATATCCTCCAGCGGAACACGACAATGCCGGTCCACGAGGCCCAGGACCGGATTTTGATCAAACCAAACCACGTGTACATTATCCCCCCGGGAAAGGATATGGCAGTCTTCCAGGGCGCACTCCTCCTGAGTGTCCCGGAACAGGTCCGCGGCTTGCGCCTGCCCATCGACTCGTTCTTCCGTTCGCTTGCCGAAGACCAGGGTGAACGGGCAATCTGCGTTATTCTCTCGGGCAGCGGGTCGGACGGCACGCTCGGGCTCCGGGCAATCCACGGTGCCGGCGGGGTATCCTTTGTCCAGGAACCCACAACCGCTAAATATGATGGTATGCCGTCCAGTGCAGCGCAGAGCGGGTTTGCTACCTATGTGCTGCCGGTTGAAAAGATCCCGGAATACATAATCTCGTATGTTAAAACCATCACCGACACCGGTATTCCCCCTGCCCCGCCGGTTCCCGCAGCAGTGAGTGCCCTGCGGCGCATCATCATGCTCCTGCGTTCCAGGACCGGAAACGACTTCTCCCAGTACAAGCAGAGCACGATCCTGCGCAGGATAGACCGGCGGATGGGGGTGCATGCCCTTACGGACATGGACGCATATGCCCGGTACCTGCAGGAGAACCCCGCCGAGGTCCAGATCCTGTTCAAAGAGATGCTCATCAACGTGACGAGCTTCTTCCGGGACAAGGAAGCGTTTGAGGCGCTGAATTCGCTGGCCCTGCCCGGGCTGTTTCTGAATAAACCCGACGACCATATCTTCCGGGTCTGGGTACCGGGATGTGCATCCGGCGAAGAGGCCTACTCGGTTGCCATACTCTTCCGCGAGTACATGGAGCGGATCAAAAAAGAGTTCAAACTCCAGATCTATGCCACCGATATCGATGACGATGCCATTGTAACGGCCCGGGCAGGACAATACCCGGCAAATATAGCCATCGATGTCTCTCCCGAACGGCTGCGGCGGTTCTTTGTAAAAGAGGAGACCGGCTACCGGATCAGAAAAGAGATCCGGGAGATGGTCGTGTTTGCCATCCAGAACGTTATCAAGGATCCGCCGTTCACCAAAATGGACCTGATCAGCTGCCGGAACCTGCTTATCTATCTTGATACCGGGCTCCAGACCCGGGTGATCCCGGCATTCCATTACGCGCTCAGGCCTGGGGGGATGCTCTTTTTAAGCCCGTCGGAAGGCATTGGAAATTTCACCGATCTCTTTTCACCTGTTGATAAAAAATGGAAGATCTATTCTGCCAAATCCTCACCAGAGTCAGCCCGCACGCTTGTAGCACAGCGGTTCGGGTGGGTCCCGGACAAGGCAGAAAAGAAACCGGGTGCCAGGAGTCTTGTAACAGACAAGACCAATTTTGCCGAGCTCACCCGGCGCGTGCTCCTCCATTCTTTTGCCCCGCCATCCGTTATCACTGATGAGAAAGGAAACATCGTCTATGTACATGGCGATACGGGGAAGTACCTCCAGCCGGCACCGGGTCATCCCAGCACGAGCATCATTGACATGGCACGCGAGGGACTGCAGCTGGATTTACGGTACGCGATCCAGAACGCTGCTGCCCAGAAGAAACTCATTGCAATAAAGGACCTGCCGGTCAGGACAAACGGCGGCGTTCATGGGGTTGATCTCCTGGTCCGGCCCCTTCCCGACCCGGATACAGCCCTTGATCTGCTGCTGATAAGTTTCCAGGACACCCCCGTGGAATCATCCGGGAAAACCGCCCGCCGCAAGCGCCTTGCCGGAAAAGCGGAGTTAAAGCGCGTGGAGGAACTCGAGCAGGACCTTGCCTATACCAAAGAGAACCTCCAGGCAACCATCGAGGAGATGCAGGCCGCAAACGAAGAGATCAAATCAACCAACGAGGAACTGCAATCCACCAATGAAGAACTCCAGTCCACGAACGAGGAACTGGAGACGTCCAAAGAGGAACTCCAGTCGGTGAACGAAGAGATCGTGACCGTGAACGCGGAGCTGCAGGCAAAGATCGACCAGCTCACCGGTGTCCAGAACGACATGAAAAACCTGCTCGAGAACGTCAACATCGGCACCATCTTCCTTGACGACAATCTTGTTATCCGCAGGTTCACGCGCGATGCAACAAAAGTATTCCGGCTTGCTCTATCGGATACCGGGCGACCGCTCACTGATATCCGGTCGATTATACCGGAATTTGACCTTATCCCGGATGCAAAGGCTGTACTGGACTCGCTCATCCCCCGCGAGATCCAGGTGCGTACCCCGAAGAATGAGTGGTTCCTTGTCCGCATCATGCCCTACCGCACACTGGAGAACGTGATCGATGGTGTGGTGATCACTTTTGCTGATATCACTGCTTTTAAACAGGTCGAAGCAGAAGCTCTGGCTGCCCGCGATTATGCACAGAGCATCGTAGATACGGTGCGGGAACCCCTCGTTATCCTGGACGGGAAGTTTGAAGTGGTCTCGGCCAGCCAGGCTTTCTACCACATGTTCCGGGTAAAGCCGGAGGATACGCAGGGACGGGTGCTCTGGACGCTTGGCAACCATCAATGGGATATCCCGGAACTCAGAACGAGATTAGAGACCATTCTTGTAAACAATGAGGGCTTTGAAAACGTCGAGGTTGCTCATGATTTCGCCGGCATCGGACTGATTACTATCCGGTTAAACGCCCGCCGGATCCTTGGTAAAGAAGGCTCGCCGCATCTTATCCTCCTTGCCATGGAAGTAAGCCAGAATGACGGAAAAACTGATGGAAAAAGCAAAACCCAAAAGCGGGAGACAATGGGAGGCTGAATGCCTGCGGGGAGTGAGAAACGGGAGGATAAGAAACCGGGCTCTTCTTTCACCGGACTTTCTTTACGGGAAAATGCCGAGGAGCAGCTCTCCCGCTCAAAGAAAAATTCCACGGTTCACCCAAGTCAGACCGCAGAAGAGCTTATCCACGAGCTGCAGGTGCATCAGATCGAGCTTGAGATGCAGGCAGAAGAACTCCGGAATGCACACCTTGCGCTCAAAGAATCCTTTGACAAGTATCTTGACCTTTATGACTTTGCTCCGGTTGCCTATTTTACTCTCAGCAGGGAGGGCTTGGTCGAAGAAGTGAACCTTACCGGAGCGGCACTTCTTGGCATTGACCGGATAAAACTGCTCAAAAAAAAGTTCAGTAAAAATATTGCCGAAAACGATGCCGCTCAATGGCACCGGTATTTTGCAGATGTTTCAGTGCAGAAGGAAAAACTGAACGGTATTATCAGCCTTAAGAGGGGGGACGGTTCTGTATTCCCTGCACGGATTGAAGGCATCGGTATTTCCGGCATCAGCAGCGGAATTACCGGGATCAGGATAGCAGTCAGCGATATCAGCGACATCCGGCAGATGGAGGCAGTACAGGAGCGGACATTACATGAACTGGCAACTGCCCAGAAGCAACTCACTGAAGCACACCGCCTCGCACATATCGGGACATGGGACTGGATAATTGAGACCGATACGGTGACCTGGTCTGAAGAGATGTACAAGATTGCCGGCAGGGATCTCTCTTTGCCGGCGCCGACCTATGCAGAGCACCCGCAGATCTACAGCCCCGAGAGCTGGAATCATCTCAGTTCCGCAGTCACCCGTGCTCTCAATGAGAAAGAACCCTATACCCTTGAACTGGTTCTTATCCGCCCGGATGGCAGCACGCGAACGGTCAATGCATTCGGGGGGGTGAAACAGGATGAGAAAGGCAACATCATCGGGCTCCATGGCCTTGTCCAGGACATCACCGAACAGGCTGAATCGGTTGAACTGGTGAAAAAATTTGGCGAAAACCTTGAACGCGAGGTAGCGCGAAAGACTGCAATCCTTGAAGATGTGAACCAGAAACTCCTGTCGGAGATCAGCATCCGTATCGATGCCGAAAAGCACCTCATCCAGTCTGTTGGCGAAAAAGAAGTCCTGCTTCGGGAAGTCCACCACCGGGTCAAGAACAATCTCCAGATCATTATCTCGCTGTTAAACCTCCAGGCCCGGTATATCACTGACGTGACAACCCAGGCTGCATTCCGGGAGAGCCAGGGCAGGATCAGGGCAATGGCGCTGGTCCATGAAAAACTGTACCGGTCAGCCGATATTACCCACCTGGACCTGGACAGTTATCTCCGGTTCCTTATGGACAACCTGTTCCAGTTCTTCGATATGAGCGGAAAGGGTATCGTGTTCAGCAAGGATATACGGGATATTTTCCTCCCGATCGACACCGCCATTCCCATGGGACTGATACTCAATGAACTTTTTTCCAACTCCTTAAAATATGCTTTCCCTGATGGGCGCAAAGGAGAGATCTCTCTTGTAATTTACCGCCAGGGGAAGGCACTCACAATCCTGTACAAGGACAACGGCATAGGCATACCGGAGGACTTTGACTGGCGAAATCCCCCGTCGCTCGGTCTCAGGCTGGTGTGCTCGCTTGTGGAGCAGCTGGATGGGACGATTGAACTCGACAGGAGTTCCGGAACAGCGTTTACGATTGTTGTACGGGAGAACGTATAGGGATTGCCGGTTTTTTCTTTACGGGTGTCAGCACCGGTTGAAACGATGGTATTGTTTGGCAAAGGAGCCAGGTGGATTCTACAGGTCTTTTGGCCAGTTCTGCTCCTCATCCCTCCAGCAGAACCGGTCTGTCGTGCTATTCTTCACGCCAGTCCTGGCGGTCAAGCCAGTACATGTACCCGAGCGCTGCCACAAGGCAGATAGCCACAAACGCTGCCGGCATGTACCACTGCCCGGCAAAGTAGCGGATGAGAGAAGAGAGGATTATCCCGAGGATAACGCCGAGAAGGAGCATGCTTGTGACAACTTTTGAATTTGTAAAGGTGTTATAGAGTTGCCGGGTATCCATGAGAGCTCTTGTGTGTTGTCGGCAGGAGCAGTAAAAAAGGTTTTGCCGTACGAACCCCCGGGGGTCATCCGGCCGGCGGAGTGCACCAGCCCATTCCTTCTCACCGGCACCGTTTTTTGCAGGGTCCGTTTTCCTGCGAGAGTGAGGGGGTCACGCTCCTTTTACAATAGAGATTAGAGAAAACAACGAATATCACCATTTTTTCATGAACAACCGGATTCAGCTCATACCCTAATGGGGGTTATCCCCGGAAGGATTCCTGCCGCCGCCCCGAAGGGCGCCCCGCGGCGGCTTCAATTACCGGAAAAGACCCGGACATTCCGATAACCTGACCCTGTTGAAATGAATGATAGTCAACCGGGCGACTGAGTCTGAAAAATCCAGACAATCCCGGGGGTCAAGGGGTTCCTCCCCTTGGGCAGCCTCCCCCTTTGGGGGAGTGAGGGGGTCAGGCTCCTTTTACAATAGAGATTAGAGAAAACAACGAATATCACCATTTTTCCATGAACAACCGGATTCAGCTCATGCCATAATGGGGTCTATCACCGGAAGGATTCCTGCCGCCGACCAAAAAGGGCGCCCCGCGGCGGCTTCAATTACCAGGGAGTATCTGAAAAGAAATTATCCCGGTCACCTGAATCTTTTCCGGTAAAGTAAAATAAATCCGGCTTGTTGCATCCATAAAAAAACCCAAACAACGGCGGGGGTCAAGGGGATCCACCCCTTGGGCAGCCTCCCCCTTTGGGGGAGCGAGGGGGTCACGCTCTTTATATTGAGAGAGAAAAAACAACGGGGTCAATTTTTCCCGACACTATTTTTCCTGCCCTCATCTTGCACCCTCCGCCCCCGGCCACCCACAAACCCCTGCGCAGTTTTCTAAAGCGTGATCTTTGGCCGGTAAACCAGGTTCCCGACAACGAGCCCGACAGCGAGGGTTATTGCGACAACGAACATGTGGGTGAATTCTGTAAGCCCGAGAGCCGTGCTGCCGGACGATATAGCCACGAGCCCGCGGAAGCCGATGCTTCCGCTGACCATGAAGACGAATGCGGGAAGGATCACAATCGACGTGGGGCGGTTGGTCCGGCCTGCCCAGAGATTGGCAAAGATCATGGCAAGCGCAGTTCCAAGGAAGTTCCCCATGTTGTTCCCCTGGATATGGACGCCAATCACAATCCCGGCACAGGCAACCGCACAGCACGCGAGCGCCCAGAAGAGATCCCGTGGCGGGGTCTGGAAGGCGATGACAAGGCCGGCGGCGAGGAGCATGGCAAAGGGCCAGACCCAGGCAGCGCCAATGGACCCTGCCGCTGCGGCGTGGGCAGGCAGGACGGCCCCGACCGCGGTGACACCGAGCCAGGACCCGGCAAAGAGGAGAGCCAGGCAGATGAGGCCATTGATGAGGTTTGCAATCCCCGACAGGTAATGTTTCGTGGTGAGTTCGATGACCCCGACGCTGATGGAGAAGCCCGGTATGAGGTAAATGATGGCCGAGAGGGTGACAAGATACACATTGGTTCCCGGTAACAGGAAGCCGGCAAGGGCCGAGAGCGCCCCGGCAACAAGGGCGCACAAGAAGGGTGTCCAGTCAGCAAAACGTGACGGGGAATGTCCCGGGTACGTCACCATCAGGAAAATGACAAGACTGAATATAGTTGCAAGCAGGATATCTGTCCAGCTTCCTCGGAGGAACCCTGCAAAACCGGCGCCGCACAGGGCAAAGGCAAGTGCAACCATCCAGTTCCGGTAAGGCGGGGGCATTGCATCGATCTCATCGAGAATCCCGGTTGCCTGATCAATGCTGACCTTGCCTTCCTCGACATCGTTTACCAGTTCGCCGACTCTCGCGAGTTTCGCGAGATTGAACCCGGTTCCCGGCAGCTCCACGATGTGCTGTTTCTGCCAGAGATCGCCCTCCTTTTCCATGAACGTAAAAGAGAGGCTGTTGGGCGTGGATGCAAAAATCCCCCGGTAGCCAAGAGCGGTGGTAACCCGGGAGAGGTACGACTCAAGGCGCCTTGCATGGGGGCCGTACCCGTGGGCAAGGGTCCCGAGGCGGATGATGAACCTGCAGGCAGATTCAAACTTTTGTTCTTCGTCAGTTTTATTATCCGGCATAGACGCTCCATTCAGGTGTCGGGCACTGTTCCTGACGGGACGATTGAAACTCCTGTCATCTTACAGGGTGTTTTTGTAGATTGTTCCGGCCTTCATGATCACCTGGATATTTGTGCTGTCCGTGATCGCGGAAATATCCCTGAGGGGATCTTTACCCAGGATCAGGATATCGGCAAAAGCCTGATTTGATATCTCGCCAAGGTTGCCGGACTGGTTGAGCACTTCGGCATTGATCTTGGTTGCCGAGATGATGGTGTCGATTGGCTTCTCTATCGTGGAACGCAGCTTGAATTCATTGATCTGCTCTTCCCAGAGCGGTCCCAAAAGGTCGGTGCCAAAGCCGATTTTTATCCCGTGCCTGCGGGCAATCTTCACTGCCTCCAGTGCCTGTACCCGCACGGACCCCAGTTTTTTGATGCTCTCTTCGGGGAACTGGTAATCGGCACCCCTCCGTGCAAGGGCATCGTACGTGATGATGGTCGGGATCAGGTACGCTTCTTTCTCCTTCATCATCGCGGCGGTCTCTTCGTCGAGCAGGTTGCCATGCTCGATGCTCCTGACCCCGTACTTCAGGCATATCTGGATGGCTTTTGGGGAGAGCACATGGGCGGCAATGTAGGTGCTCTTGGCCTCGGCTTCCTCATGAATGGCTGCCAGCTCCTCCCCGCTGAACTGGGTGTCGGTGAGGCGATCGTCCGGCGATGCAACTCCCCCGGCTGCCATGATCTTGATGAAGGAGGCATTCTTCCGGAGCTCCGACCGGCAGGCCCGCCGCACTTCAGTGACCCCGTCTGCGATCTGGCCAATCGTGGTTGCCGATGACTGCATGGGTGCCCCGTACTCGCCGTCATAGGTCATTGCCCGGAAATCCCCGTGGCCCCCGGTCTGGCTTAAGGCCCGGCCGCAGTAAAACAGCCTGGATCCCTTGATGATCCCGTTGTTCACTGCCATTGCCAGCCCGAAGTCGGCCCCGCCCACGTCCCGCACGGTGGTGAACCCTCTCTGCAATGCATCAGCGAGATTTTTTGCTGCCCAGCAGGTGGTATAGGTGATGGGCAGCTGGGGCGTTGCAAGGTCCACGGTAGCCGACGTGAGATGCACGTGGGCATCGATTAAGCCGGGGATAATATATTTTCCCGCTGCATCGATGACGACATCATTTTTCCTGCCCGCAACGGGCAGATCCTCAAGACCGGTGATCGTGTCGGATTCTATGACAATGTTCTTTTTCTCGTACTGTGCCGTGTGGACATTCAGGACGTGGCCGTTATTGATGATAGTTCTCATTTTTTCCTCTCCATTGTTTCCGGCTCACAACAGTACCGGAGATGCCTGGCACCCGGTTGCCTGCACAGCACCCGTGATGTGACGTATAACTCCCCTTGAACGGGTTCCTACTAAAAGCCTTTGAAAAGATCGTCGTAATTATGTTCGCGGTCTTTCCCATTTGCAGATATTCCGGGATATTTTTTCCCCAAACAAAAAGAACATGCTAAATGCCCGTGAAGCCACCTCCCTGTATGAGCGATCATGCCGGGAAAAACGAGTCTTTGGGACTATCTTCCGTTGTTACGGAGATACATGCAATCATGAACGGGATCATTTACGGTGCAGAAATGGCGGATGCCAATACAACGTTCTCGTACCTGGCCGATGACCCGGAAGCGGTATTCTTCCAGGACAAATTGCATTATTCCCGCGACTCGCTCCTCTCCCGCTTTTACGAAAAATACGAAAAGATACAGTCACAGAAGTTCCATATCACGGGTTCCAGGACGATTGTGCTTGGCCCGGAGTCCGCGGTATGGGTTGGATACGGGACGGGACAAACCGAGATGAAAACCGGGGAATCGGTGGACGTATCTTTTACCGAGACATGGGTCTGGCAGAAGATCCATGGCCGGTGGGTAGCAACGCACTACCACGGATAGACCGGATATGAACCCTTGGGGGGAGCTGGCTGTAATTCTCCTGCCGGAAAACCGGAATAGTATTCCTTTCCGGGAGGGCACCGGTAATTTCCTGTTATCCGCAAATGCAGTGAGATAAATTACCGGGATATCCAATATGCTGTTTATCGTTTCAGCCGCTTCGATGCCGGTCATTGTTCCTGCCAGGTGTATATCCATTAAGATAAGGTCGGGCATGAGGTCCTGCGCACGTTCCACCGCAGTCTCTCCCAAGGATACGATATCAACCACTTCATACCCGGATGATTGGAGGGTGGTTTTGAGATCATCGGCTACAATCCATTCATCTTCAACAATAAGGATCCGGGGGGTGTCATCTGGTGGTACTATCTCAAGTTGTTCAAAAAACTGATCAGATTGTAGTTGAAAATTATTGGATAATTTCAGACAAATGAGTACACCGCCCACGGCCCGGTGAATCTCACGGAGAGATTTCCTGCCTGATCAATCTCTTCGAGCACTGCACCAAGCCGGGGGTAATTTTCATCCGTAACCAGGCACGAGCAGTTCAGGATCATATCCTGTTCCAGGCCCGTACCTTTCCTCAGTTTATTCATCGTGATCTCATCACAATAACTCCGGATCTTTTCTGTTATTTCTGAAATGATGATCCCAATCTTTGCGTCTGTTGCAGATTTCAACTCTTTTTCCATTTTTTGCCGGATCAGGTACATTTTTCCCGGGCCGCTTTTCTTTGCTTCATCCTCAAGGCCCTGAATTGTCCCACTTGTTGCTGCGATCGCATCCCTGATCGCATTCCGGTCTGCAAAAACCTGGATGCCATACTCCTTCTTTTTTCGGACTTTTTCGAATTTCTGCAAAAAAACCTCATATTCCCTGGAGAGCCAGCGGGTAAGTACCTCGCCTGCCTCCCGTTCTTTTTCCGGTTTGATGATCGTGTCAAACGTGAACGGGATCGTATTCATTCCACGACTAATAATCTCTTCCAGCACATGCTCGTGGCTCATAACCCACCGGGTCACAACTTCCTGATTGTCACTTTTGTACGGCGCGACAGGGCAGGCATGCACCATTGCTGATACATCCCGGTACGGGATTGCAAAAACCGGCTGGCCGTCAATACCGGTAATCCCCGTTGGGTTATTTATTTTGGACTCAACGAGAGCATACAGGTACAGACCGCCATTTTTCGCAGTCCCCCGGTCTTTGTATGTATCCTCTTGTGATGAAACGACCGGGTTTTTTACTCGAGCTGTATCAGCAGGCGTGCCGGATGGTTGCCGGGTTACCGATTCTATTGCACTGGCTTTCAGCATGCTTCACTCTCCCGCTTCCATATCGTGCCCATGTTCCCTGGAGCATCCTGTTTTGGCAGGTTTTGGGAATCAACCGGGTGTACCATCTTCCCGACAACATCATCCACAATATCATCCAGTTCAGAGCGGATCTCATCAACGGTCTTCGATAGTCCCTGGTCAGTTTTAATCTGTTCAATGGCACGGTGAAGATCCATGAGTGACTTGCCGAGACGTTCGATCTCATCGTCCGATAAGAGGCCGGACTCCATCCGCTTCAGGGCCTGGATCCTGAGCGCTTCTTCAAGGATCTCAACCACCGCGATCACCAGTCCGAGCACTCCCTCTTTGAGGTTGTTCTCATCGATCTCGATTGTCATTTTTCCTCGGACTCCCGTATCATTTTTGTTCCAGGACCAGTTCCAGGATACCGTTCTGGTACCGTTCCTTTGCAATTTTTCCCGGCCAGGGCAATGGAATCTCTTTTTTATATCGCTTCCCGCTTTCTTTTGCCGAGATCTCAAGTGACCGGCCTTCAAGCACGATCCGGATCTTTTCCCGGGTAACGCCCGGCATCTCGATTACCACCCTCAGCTGATCCCCCTCATTGAATATATCCGTGATAGGCTCGGTGGTCTTGTTTTCCGGGCGCTCTTCAGTGGTCTTTTGACCGGGAGGGACGAGCGATCGGATCTTTATACTATGGGAGACGGTTGGTTCCGGGGAGTACCCTTCTTCCAGCCTTTTTTTGATCTCCCGGTCTTTTTCTTTGATCTTCTGGTCGAGTTCCGGCGATCGTTTGCGCAGATTTTTCACCAGGTTTCCCATGCCCGGCAGCACATCGTTCACGACACTTTCCACTACACTCTCGTCATCCATTGTTTCGTCCGCTCTTTTCTCACTCTTTTTCATGATATCCCCTCCCTGTGCCTGGTATCCACCCGTATTTCCAGTATGCCGTGCTTGCAGGTTGCCGATGAATGCAGGTTCACCGGCAGATCGTTTCCGGAACGATCGAGCGTGATTATCAGGAATTCATCTGTCTCAACTACTTCAACAGCATCTTTCGAGTGGCAGGGATCGTCATTCAGCCACCAGGAGAACGCAACCTGCCTGCCAGTACACAGATCCGTTCCCGATTCCCGGAATACAACAACCGGCCTTCCCCGGCGCTTCACTGATACCGGCACAATGATCTCCTTGAGCCGGTACAGGACGTCATTATGGGAAAATCCGGAGCAATCGCTCAATTCATCAAGTGTGGCATACCCCTGCTCGTACAGAATACGGAGTATGCATGCACTTCCTTCATCAAGCTCAGAAAGGAGATCATATCGCTGTCCGGTGGGCCGGGACGTGGAGCCGGGTATCGTATCGCCAATTAACCTGCATTCTGAAAACCTGCGGGAAATGATCTCCCGGATCTCTGCATCGCCAGAGTATTGCATAACAAGTCTTTCCAGATCAACCGGGCTGATCGCAACCCGTGCATCTTTACGTGTGCAGAGCGCCAGGACCTCGTCCGGATGCTTCCCGCAGAGAATATCCAGAACCTCCCGGAGGGTTCCTGCGAATATTGCAGTGGCGGGGTTCAGACAGCTTTTTTGAGGGTATTCCATCAGTTATCACTCCTCAGGGTAAGCCGGAGGTACAGTGCCTTGTTTTTATTGATATCGGCCACGCCTATATCGGTCGTATCCATGGAAAAACCGGGCAGGCTGATAGCGAGAGGACGGACCGGACTGATGGTTTCTGGTTCGATTATCTCGATCTTCACCTTCTTTACCTTATCAAGAACCGATCGCTCTTTTTTTCTTCGTGCCGTTATTTTCATAGGATTACATCCTCTCCGCTGCCTCGCGTTGCCCTGACTCTTTTATCTGGCCAAGATACCGGGCATATTCTTTCAGGGTGTCCTGCCCTTTCAGCTCACCCGGAAAGAGCGGTACTTCAACTACGGTCAGAATGCTCTCGTACCGCTCGCGGATCATTGTAAGATACCGCTGCTGCATGTTCCGGCGCGAGATGCAGAACGGGCACGTATTTTCAGGAATAAGCCCGTTCACAATGATCCTGCTCGTCAGAATATCGAGACTGTCAAGCACCTGTTTCATCCGTTCGGTCTGGAACAGAGCAAGAGCCTCAGGAATGATCACCAGAACGAACTCAGTCCGGTCATGATCGGTGAGAATGGAGAGTGCACGCTGTGCCATACTCTTAAGTCGCAATAGTGCCCGCCCAAGGCTCTCTTTATTGGACTCCCGGTTGAAGAGCACCCGTACCGTACCGATAATCCCAGAAAGACGCTCTTCTATCTTCTGCATGCCGTCTGAATACCCGACGATACTATCCGGGAGCGTCAGGAGACGCAGGGTGTGGCCGGTGGGAGCAGTATCCCAGATGATATGATCATATCCATCCGGCAGAAACGTGAGAAGTTCCTCAAGAGCAAAGAGTTCATCGAAGCCCGGGACAACTGTGCCCGGGAGATCTTCCAGAATATCCTCCTGTATCGGAATGATCGTAGCAAGGGCGTCGATGATGGCACTGCCGTAAATTTTCTTGTATTTTTCAAGAACGGCATCGGCATTGATCTCGATGGCATAGAGGTTCTTTTTGATTTCAGTAACTGTTCCCCCCACAGGGCATTCGAAGATATCTGACAGGGATGGGGCAGGATCGCTTGATATGATAAGAACCCGCTCTCCTGCGTTGGAAAGCGAAAGGGCCGTTGCAGCAGCTGCCGAGGTCTTTCCAACCCCGCCCTTCCCCCCAAAGAGAATAATCCTTGTGAATGATTGTTCGGGAGCTGCAGTTGAATCCTTATGAGGTGATACGCGGGGTGTAGCTACAGAGTTATATGTTTCAGCTTTTTTTCCCGGGTTCATGTGTGAAGCCCGGACCTTTTCAGCTGCCTTTTTTTGGGATCGCACATGCGGGGTCATGACTTTCCAATCCTTTTTTGAAAAATTACCGGTTCACGCCTCTTTTACTACGCATCTATGGAAATTCTCCGGCATCCGGGCATGGCATTCGACTGGTCTCCATTGGAGGTTTTTCTGTTTCATTCCGGTTCCGATACAGCGGATGACCTCTTCGGCTGCAGCCGGGTGAAGTGAACTGACCGATCCGTCCGTGAGGACAAGGTGAAGATACCCGGTGGGTTCTGCTGCTGCCGAGACGGTACCATATTCGAGCGAGTACCCTGCAAGAGATTCGAATGGGACATCTACAAGACATGCCAGCGGCTCTTTTTGGTGGATCCGGACTGCATTGGCGGTCACCGTAAGAGTGCCATACGTCCATGCCGGGCAGGCACCGGAGGACTGCCAGTAAGAAGCAGCACACCGGAGCAGGGGAGTCTCACCCCGGAGCATGGCGGTCTCCAGAAGGATCTTTCGCTTTTCCTCTTCTCCTGCAGCGGCACGGATGGCCCGATCCCAGTCTGCCCACATCCCGTACTGGATCATAGTCTCGATGCTTGCCAGCATTGCCCGGAGTTTAAGCCCGATGAGCGGGACGCCGGCTACCGTGATGATCACATCCGCATCGATGACTGCCCCTTTCTCCAGTACCCGGTCAAGCAGATCGACAAGGGTTGTTCTTTGTTCGCGGGTAGCGTCCATGCCCGGTCATCTCCTTGAGGATACCCGTTTTAATGGCATTGCATTCTGCAGGGCTTTTGCACTCGACCACCCGCACCAGGGACAACTCTCGTTGAGCAGCACATGAATGGGTGCCGCCTTCCCGCACTGGGGACAATGCTCCTGGTCCTCTTTTACCCGGTCCCAGGCTGCGGTATTCAGGTTCGTTCCAGAGGGGAACTCAAGGCCGTACTTTGCTGCAGTCTCAAACGATGCAACTGCTGCCCGTATCTTGATACCAAGGAGCTCTACACCGGCAACCGAGACGCAGATGTCGGCGTTTATGATTACTCCTTTGTCCAGTACCCGCTCGATAACGTCAACAAGGGAGCTGGCCGAGTTGTCCCGCAATGCCTGTATCGCCATTATGTATCCCATACCCCGGGGTTTAATCCGGCTGTGCCTGTTTTTGCAACCCCGTACCCTGTGCCAGCGTGCATTGCTCTCAAACCTTCTTGAGCGTGATTTCCAGGATCCCGTTCTTGTACTGCTTCTTTGGTTCGCCTTTGACTGCAGCTCCGAGATCGATCTCTTTTTTATATTTCCTTTCACCTTTTCCTGCAGTGAGCGTAAGAATGGCCCCGTCAATTTTTACGGTGATATCTTTCTCTTCAACACCCGGGAGTTCTACTATCACCTGGAGGCGGTCGGTTTCATCGAAAACATCAACAATCGGTTCCCGGCATTCAGCCTCCGGTCTCCGGCCGAACGTATCGACGCGGGGCATCCCGTCTCCCCCCATTCTCACGGAAACCCCGTACATGCCTTTCATCTTTTTTGACCGGTCATAGGAAATTTCACCGGACCGTGACATCTCGGTCTTTCCTTCCTCAACCATCTTCGTGATATCCTGGGTAAAATTGCCAAGCTCCGTCAGTATTCCCCCGAATTTCAGGCCAAAATCCAGGATTGGTTCATTGTTTTTTACCTTCTTTTTCTCCATTATTCATCACCCTGAAATGACCCTCGGTTAATACTCCGCAGCAGAGGCCACGTCCCCCCGTTTTCTCATACCAATCCGCCGGAACGTGCTGACCCCTCCGGCCTCGTCGATGATAACCTCGTAAATACCCAGAAGATCCATTGAGTCGGGAATCGCTTTCCTTTCAACAAGTTCAATCGTTACCGTGGGTGCGTGCGTCTCTTCGTCCAGCGCCACGCCGGTGATCGTGTTGAATGGGAGGGAGGTTAAGTCCACCATCTCCTTTTTAACCGAATCCAGCAGCTGCTTCATGTTCAGCCGCCGGGGTTTTGCTTCCATCTGTACCTGTTTAACCATGTCTGACACCTTTTACTACATCCAGACGCTTACGGAGCTCGCCCATCTTTGCCCGGTAATCCTCTTCAGGAATGTCCCCCTGCTCGAACTGCATCTGGGTTTTCAGCACCTGTTCCCGGACTGCCCGCTCCGTGTTTAACGTCATCGCATCCGCGTCATCCGCGATTGCCTGGAGCACTTTCATGCTCAGATCGACCGGCAATTTCAGCAGATCGTCGACAATGAATACCATGATCAGCTCCGTATTCGCACGTTCACGAAATTGTAGGGTGGTGCGATCACGTACTTCATCAGCAGTTTCTCGCCGTAATCCTGTTCCAGCGTATTGACGAGCATATCGAATTCCCGCTCTTTGGTTTTATCGACAAGGAATGCTGCGTTTAAGACCATCTCGTCCGAGAGGTTCTTGTTCATCTTCGCATCAGCCGAGATACCGGCAAGGCGGGTGAAAATATCCGAAGCTATTTTCTCCTCCCTTTTCGTCAGCTCCTCCGCCACCTTCGTACCGAGCGTGAGGCGCTGCCGGTAGGTCTTTTCAATGGGCTTCCCCTCAATCTGGTGTTTCATTGCACGGATTTTGATATTGGACGAGGCAATCTCCTTTATCGTGTTGTCGATCTTCCAGGTGACCTTCAGTCCGAGCTCGGTTTTTCCGGTAAGTTTTGTAAAGTACATTTTCAGTTTCGGGTAGTTCCGCGACAGGAATGTCTTGATGTCCCCTTCAGTGGTTGACTGTCCGAAACTCATCGGGATTACACAGTACTCTTTCATGATCTTCTCGAGCGCCTGCTGGTGTGTGATCCCGTAATCGAGCACCTCAAACGTATTTGAACCTGAATCGGAGACAACGGCTGCAATCTCCCGGTAGTGGATAGTATACACATTTTCGCCGTCAAGGCCGATCTGGCCGAATGTATGCTCCTTTTTTGAGGGAATTATTGCGTATACGTACCGCCATCGCCGCTTTGACTGGGTATTAGTACGCAACATCGATTTCATGGTACTCCCTCTTTTTTATTGGGGCCTTCACCTTCGGGAGGACTCCCCCGCCGGGGATCTTTTCGGGGGGCTCTCCGCGCCGGACTGCCTGGACAATTGCCGTTGCTTCTTTGCGTTTTAAGATCTTGCGGCGTGCCTTTGTCAGTGCCAGGTTATGGACCCGTATCCGCTTCTCTTCTTTCTGGATAATCGCGTTTCGTTCATCCTCATTGAGCAGGGCACCATCGTTCTCGGCTATCCTCTTTTTGATCTCGTCTTCGATCTGGATCGTCCTGCAGGGGACTTTCTTCTCCCGGGACTGGTCAAGTCCGGATCGGATATCTCGTGCGGTTTTCATAGTTCTCTCCTCAGATGTTCCATCTTCCCGCCGTGGGATTTTGGCTCTGCGGGTCCATCTGTCCATTACGGTGCATTGCCTGCCCGGATGGACGGATTTATCCCGCAATCAGATCGCGGATGATACCGGCAGGGTCGACATCTCCCTGGTCTCCCTTCCCGATCTTCGGGGAGAGAATATCGATGCAGCTCTGTTCGAACCAGTCTTTGTCCCCGTCATCATAGACCCGGGCTATCGCCACCGATGCCCGGATTGTCGGGGTAAATTCACAGAGATCTGCAGCCCGGAGTTTTCGGACAAGTTTTACAATCTTTTTTGCCACAGCGTGAGTTACACCGGCCTTTGCCTGTGTTATTGCGATCTCGGTCTCCTCGTCATAATGCGTCATTGGCAACGTGATCATCCGGTCCATCAAGGCATCCTGGGTCCGGAAGACCCCGGCATACTCCTCAGGGTTGCTTGTAAAGATCGCAGAAAACTCCGGGTTGACTTTGATGTAATTGCCATCGTCGGATGCGCTTGGCAACTCGAGCATCCGTTCTTCGAGTACTGAAAGAAAGATATTATTGGCTTCAGGGCGTGAACGGGTAAATTCGTTGTAGATAAGAGTGAACCCATGCTTGCAGGCTGACGTGAGCCGGTCATCCAGCCAGGTCTTGGTCATGGATTCATCAGATTTGTACACCCGGGAGACAAACCGGTCAATGACCTTTCGTTTCCGGTACCCGGACTGGCTGCCGACAAGGGATGATGTACTGAACTCCTCGTCGCCATTGATAAGTACTACCGGTCTCCCGATCAGGTATGCGATATGCAGTGCAAGGGTAGTCTTCCCGCATCCGGTAGGTCCTGAAAGATGAATGGGGAATCCTTTTTTTATGTAGCGCAGGCCCCGGTCTGCAATGTTCGTGATATAGGGGGTTTCAACAAATTCTGTCTGGGGTTTTGGGTTGATTACGGTGACAAGATCCATAGGATACGCTCCCACTGTTCTCTCTATCCGGCTAAACTTTCAATTTGGTTTTTACCCAACCGGAAGTTATTCTCCCGGAGTATGGTTTAGCTCAGGAAGTACTGCGTCTCCTTTTTCGTCACCATGCCCTCTTCAAGGAGTTCCCTGGCGGGCTTGACGAGTTTCCTCCATTCAACCCCTACCTTCTTTCCGGCTTTTGCAAGAGTGATCCCATCCGGTGATCCTTTTAACACTTTGAGGATCTTTCCCTTGAGTGCAGCGTCTGCTTTCTCTTCCGGGGTAAGGGTTTTTGCTATGGTTTTTGTTTCGGCTCGTTTCTGGGTCCCCGAGTGATGAATCTTTGCGGAACCTTTGTTCTGCCAGATCGCATGTGCTTCTGCAAGATCTTCCTGGATCGGGACACGCTCCTTTTCAAAGAGGCCCATCAGTTGCTGCACATCGTCCATGATACCCTCATTGTAGGAATGGAGCATCCGGGAGAGTTCGATTCCCCTGCTCACCCGTTCATCGGCAAAACCATGAACCATGTGGACCGCGTCAAGCCGGATGTCGGTAACGTCTTTTTTCAGCTGATGCGTGAAATCTGCCAGGTTTTCCCGGCTTTCCTGTCCCATCGCAATCCGGCTCGCAGAAAAGCCGCCCAGCATGTCGTCCGAATCATGCCGGAGGGTCTTTACATATTTGTGAAGAGTCTTGTGCTGGGCTGCTGCACTGTGTTTCCGGGCGCGGGTGATCTGTTTTAGTTCTTTCTGTGCCCCGGCACGGATAGCCCCGACCTCCCGGGTCAATCCCATAATATCCGATATGCGTGCTGACCTGGCCCCGTTGATATTGTCAACGATCTGGTGCATTCCATCTGCAATTGTCATTTTTTCCACCTCACTATTGTCTGTTGTTGCACACTCCAATCAGGATGGATTTGATAAATACGTGCCCGGAATTTACGAAATATGTTTCAAAAAATGATGATAGCAGAATCATTTCCCGGATCGGGTCCCGGGAATGTGTTGCCGCTCTGTGCAGGGTTTAGTAAACCCCGGGGCACCCGGTTCCCGCGGCCTTGTATATCCAGTGATATTTCCGGACGGTTGTTCTGAATGGTGAACAGAATTGTTACCGTTACAGGAAACATTCAAAATGAACAAAAAAGTATAGAAACCTGATGTCATACTATGCAGCATGAGGGACGTGCATTGTAATGACGTCAACGAAAGGCATGGTGCAGGTTTTTCCCTGGTTTTTTCTTTTTTGCAGCATAATATGGGGATCGAATTCAAAATTTTGGATGGACTGCATCTCCATCCACCTGAATTCATCCCCAAGGGTGCGTGTGTTATGCGGCAATTTCTGCATGTTCCGTGAGTCCGACAGCTTCGGCGTACTTCAGGAACGTCTCGACTGATGCGATCACGACACGGGCTTCGATAGAGAGGATCTCAATACCGACAAGTGAGACGCGTGCCCATGCGTCAACAACTACGCCCTTGTCCAGAATACGGTCGATAACCTCGACGAGGCTTGAAGATGAGTTCATTTTTTCTACCATATTTTTCTCCTCCTTTTATGTTCTGGGCCTTTTTGCCCACAACCAACTCAATCGGGAAGAGTATATAGGTTCCCGGAATTTCCGAACCTTGTTTTAAATTTTGGAAGTATTGGCCCGCACATCCTCGATTGCACGGGTGAAATGGGACGCAAGTACTACGAATTCCGCCATATGCTGTCCGGTTTTTGCAAATTCCCGGATAGCAAGAATGGTGGCGCGATTGCACACTGCTTCAATCTCCGCCCCGGTGAGACCTTCGGTTTTTTTAACGTAATCGGGCAGTTTAACCCCTTTTGCGAGAGGGCGTTTTCGCGTGTGTATCTTAAAGATCTCAAGACGTCCCGCTTCATCCGGCTTTGGCAGTTCGATCTGGAGATCCATACGTCCTGCCCGCAGGAGTGCAGGATCGATCATATCGATACGGTTGCTTGCAGCAAGGACCGTGACGCCTTTTAATTCTTCAAGCCCGTCCATCTCCGTCAGCAGCTGGGCAATGACCCGTTCGGTGACGCCATTATCGTTCCTTCCCCCACGTACGGGGGCGATAGCATCGATCTCATCAAAGAAGATGATGCAGGGAACTGCCTGCCGGGCTTTTTTGAAGATCTCCCGGATTCCCCGCTCGGATTCCCCGACAAACCGTGAGAGGAGCTCCGGCCCTTTGATCGAGATGAAATTCGATTGCGTCTCATGGGCTATCGCTTTTGCAATAAGGGTCTTTCCGGTACCGGGAGGGCCATAGAGCAGAATCCCTTTCGGGGGAGAGACCGCTGCATAAGCATACAGGTCTGCGCATTTCAGGGGCAGCTCGACCGCTTCGCGGATCTCATCTTTTATTTCTGTCAGGCCCCCCACGTTTTCCCAGCTGACGTCGGGGATCTCAACAAAAACCTCCCGCAGGGCAGATGGTTCGATCTCACGGAAAGCATTTAAGAAATCCTCTTTTTTGACCGTCAGCCCGGCAATCAGCTCAAACGGGATCTCATGCTTTGTGAAGTCAATGTCCGGGAGTATCTTCCGCAGGGCATGCATTGCGCTCTCGCGGGAAAGGGCTGCAAGGTCGGCCCCCACATACCCGTGGGTGATATTTGCCAGTTCGTCAAGATCCACATCTTCGGCAAGGGGCATGCCCCGGGTATGAATATCGATGATCTCCCTTCGCCCGTCCCGGTCCGGGATCGGGATCATGATCTCCCGGTCAAACCTTCCCGGGCGCCGCAGCGCCGGATCAAGCGAGTTCGGGATATTGGTTGTTGCGATCACGATAACCTGTCCCCGGTCCTTCAGCCCGTCCATGATCGAGAGGAGCTGGGCAACGATCCGGCGTTCCACCTGTTTGTCTCCCCCGACATCCTCGCGTTTGGGTGCGATGGCATCGATCTCATCGATGAAGACAATGGCAGGAGCATTCTTCTGGGCTTCTGCAAACACTTCCCGAAGACGGGCTTCCGACTCGCCATAATATTTCCCGACAATTTCAGGGCCGGATATGAAGATCAGGTAAGCATCGGTCTCCTGGGCTGCTGCTTTTGCGATGAGGGTTTTTCCGGTACCGGGCGGACCATAGAGCAGGACGCCCCGGGGCGGGTCAATGCCGATACGTTCGAAGAGTTCGGGATATTTTAAGGGGAGTTCGATCATCTCCCGTATCTTGTCGACCTGCCCCTTGAGCCCGCCAATGTCCTCGTACGAGATGAAGCTCTTTTTAGTCTCCTTCTCAAGGATCTTCTTCCCATGGATTTTTACTGCAGTTGTCCGGGATATCAGCCCGATCTCCGGCGTGGCATCACAGATGAGGAAATCGAATTTCTTCCCGAACATGGAGAGGCGGATCTGGTCTCCTTTTGTTACCGGAATGCCTTCGAAAAGGCGGCTGTCCACCTCTTTTTGTAAGAACCGGTCAAGCGGCTGAAGTACGATGTTGCTGACCTGCGGGATGGTGATCAGTTTTATCTCAACGGTCTCATTGATGCCAATGTTTGCATTTTTTCGCACGATCCCGTCGATCTGGATTGTTCCTTTCCCCCGGTCTTCGGGAAAAGATGGCATCACTTTTACACAGGTTTTCCGTTTTCCGGAGATCTCAATAATGTCACCAACACCTGCACCCAAATCTTCCATGGTTTTTGGATCGATCCTGCCGATCCCCCGCCCGATATCCTTATTGCGGGCTGCGGATACTTTCACCATCATGTGTTATTCCTCCAAAGATATGCTGGAATGTACATCTGAACTCGTTCACTTTTTGCCGGATATATGTCCGACCCCGCTCAGTAGGGTAATAGAGTTTTGATTTGCCGGAAGTTTTTACTTCGAGGATTCCCTGGCTTTCGAGATCATACAGGATAGCATAAATCCGGGACTGGGGGATGAGCACGTTGTGCCGGCTGTGAATCTCGTGAACAATATCATAGCCGGACATTGGCCTGTTCAGGATAGAGAGAACGAGCGGTTCCAGAGACTTGCGTACAATCTCCTCAACCATTGCCTGCGGAACAACCGAGAGGGATTCAAGGGGGTAGGAGTTATTTGCAATGGATACGGAGGTCTCGTTGCCGGTTGAAACTATCACCTTTGTGATACCGGAAGAGACCCGCTCGATCTGCTCATGGCTCAGCTGCTCTACGTTCAATGCTATGATTCCCGATACGGGAATGGTACCGGTCATCATGCCAAGGACAGACTCTTTGATCGTACAAATCTGCTCAAAATCCCGGGTGTCTGAGAAGTCCATGAGGACCTGCCAGGTCTTAGGTACCCCGGTTTCCTGTAACCCGTCCCGGTGTTTAGCGATCGCGGGGATGACCAGATCAAGCTCGCCCGGTTTCAGCCGGTGCGGGACGATCACCCCTTTCTGAATCTCCTTGTAAAAATGCTTCGGGATGCGGGACTGGGAATAGCCAAAGAAGATATGGTGATCATTTGCAAGGCCATATTCTATGAATGTTTTATAAATCGATTCATTGGTATGCGGGGATGCATACAGGATGAGGATAAGACCCTGGTAAAAGTTGTTCAGGAGCACTGTCCTGCTCTCCGATGCAATGATGCCATCCGGTTCCGTTGTTTCATCGGTTTCATTGTGGGCTTTCTCCGGCAACCGCCCCTTCTGGGCTCCCCGCTTTGGCAGCGCATTCATCTCATTTTTCTTGCGGAAGAGTGCAAGTTCGACCGTTGCCTTGAGTTCCAGTTCATTGAAGGGCTTGACGATATACCCGTACGGGTTGACCTGCTTTACTTCCGCAATAATTTTGTCATCTGCATAGGAGGTGATGAAGACCACCGGGATACTGAGTTCATCATGGATCACTTTTGCTGCCGCAATACCATTGGTCTTTCCCGGCATGACAATATCCATCAGCACGATATCTGGTCTGGTTGTCCGTGCCTTTGCGATCGCATCCTCCCCGGAGGAGGCCATGCCGACAACCTTGTATCCCATGGAGCTGATCTTCTCCTCGAGCTGCATGGTTATGATCGCTTCGTCATCAACTACCAGTACCCGGCTCATCATCCACCTCCCCTTTCACAATATCAAATTCCAGTATTACTTCAGTACCGTTCCTGCTCGTCAGGGTTACCCTGCCATGCAACTGCTTTTCAACCAGTGTACGCATCAGTTTAAGACCGAGACGGTTACTGTCCTCGATATCGAAACCGCTTGGCAATCCTACACCATTATCCCGGATGACAAACCGGATAGTATCCCCGTTCATTGAAGACAGGATCTCCACACGCCCGTTTCTCCTTCCCCTGAATGCATGTTTGTGGATGTTCGAGATGATCTCGTTGAGCGCGAGCGCACAGGGGATTGCCTGGTCAACGGGAAGATAAATCTCTGCACCATGGATGTTTGTCGTAATATCCAGGTGGTCATGATCGTAGAACCCGGATATCATATTAACGAGATCGTGAATCTGCTCTCTCATGTTGATCTTATCGAACCGTTTGCTCTCGTACAGCCGGGTATGGACGAGCCCCATGGTCTGGACCTTTGCCATGATATCCGTCAGTGTGGATATCACAACCGGTTCATGCGCCCGTGTCTTGGTCATATCGACAAGCCCGATGATCAACTGGAGGTTGTTCTTTACCCGGTGATGCACCTCCCTGAGCAGGAGATCTTTTTCATTTGACGACAATGTCAGTTTTTTCTGGATATTTTTCCGGTCTTCGATCTCTTTTTTCAGTTTCAGGTTCGTTCTGGAGAGTTCTGACGTGCGTTCATGAACCCGGTGCTCAAGGGTGTCCTTGTATTCGGTAAGCTGGGTCTCGATCTCTTTCTCGCGGGTGATATCTCTTCCAACAGACTGGAATTCAGTAATATTCCCATTATTATCAAAGATTGCACGATCACTCCAGTGCTGCCAGCGGACTTCCCCGTCAGGCATTATTATCCTGTGGGTGATCAATGCAACCGGATTTTCCGGTGTGAGTGCTGCGAGGTGATCTTTCATGTGCCGGAGATCTTCTTCCGGGAGAGCGACAGAATGCCGTTTTCCTATGCATTCTTCCCGGTTCAATCCGAAATAAGTGCAATAGGCTTCATTGATGAACGTGAGACTGCCATCCGGTAAAAACCGGCAGATGAACTCGGTCTGGTCCTCGACAACGTCCCGGAACCGTTGTTCGCTCGCCCTGAGCGCTTCCTCTATCCGCTTTCGGGCTGTGATGTCAAGGTAGATCCCCAGCACACCAATGATCTCCCCGTTTGCATTGTTTAATGGGATTTTACTCGTAAGGACGTCAAATCTCTCTCCGGAGGGGTTTGTCAGCGGTTCCTCGATATAGAGATTCGGTTTCCCGCTTTCAATCACGGCACGGTCATCGTGCCGGTAGAGCTCAGCCGGTTCCTGCCAGCCCATGGCAAAATCGTCTTTTCCGATGATATCGTCAGGTTTCTCAAACCCGGCATCCCGGGCAAATGCCGTGTTGCATCCAAGGTAGATCAAGTTTCTGTCTTTCCAGAAGACCCTGACGGGAATGGTGTTGAGTACTGCCTCAAGGATCTGGCGTGATTCCTGCAGCGCCTCCTCTGCATGCTTTTGTTCGGTGATATCACCAAACGCAATCCGGATTGTTACAGCCCCGCCGCTGCCCGTTGTCCGGGACCCTTCCAGCCGGGCCGGGAAGTCCGTGCCGTCTGCCCGCCGGAACCGGATAGTGCAGGTCTGTTTACCATCCAGGTCCTGTAAATCCCTGAAATACCGATCCCAGACTTCGAGGTCTTCAGGAACAATGAACTCTCCCAGTCCGCGGTCAACCAGGTCTTTATGGTCAAGCCCCAGGATTTTCGAACCGGTAAGGTTCACATCAGTGATCCGGGATTTGATGTTGAGGGTAAAATAACCAAGCGGGGCAAATTCGTACAGATCAATGTACCTGTTGCGTGACGCTTCCAGGTCAAACTGGGTTCTTCTGAGCTCATCGGCCTGTTTCTCAATCTCGAGCTGGTAGGCCCGTAATTCCTCTCCCGCCCGCTTGCTTTCGGTGATGTCCTCAATATGCCCGCTATAATACAGAACTTTGCCGCTGTCATCCAGGACAACGTTTCCGGTATTCCGCACCCAGATGATCGTTCCATCATACTTGTGAAATTTCACCTCGAAATTGCGAACGGTCTTTTCATTTTCAATGCGGGTCATCCACGAGCTGCGTACCCCGGGATCCATATAGAGATCAAAAACGCTGGCCCCCATCAGCATTTCACGATCCGGATAACCCAGCAATTGAACCAGTGCAGGGTTGACGTCAAGGAACTGCCCGAGGGGTGTAGTGCGGTAGAGACCCACCGGCACTCCTTCGAACAGGCTGCGGTACCGTTCCTCGCTATCCGCCAGTGACTGGTTGATCCGGGTCAGTTCTTTTGTCCGTTCGGCAATACGCTCTTCCAGTTCCCCGTATGCCTGACGGATCTGCTGTTCATGTTTATGCTTATAGAATGCGATCTCGATTGTGGAGAGGAGCTCCCTCTCATCATAGGGTTTGATGACATACCCGAACGGCCCGGTAACTTTTGCCCGGTCAAGGAGCGATTTATCGGCATAAGCGGTGAGATAAATGACCGGAATATCGTAGAGTATTTTGATCTGTCCTGCAGTCTCGATCCCGTCCATCGCGGTGGCAAGGTGGATATCCATGAGCACGAGATCGGGCAGGTATTTTTCAACCATATCGAGCGCGATCTCCCCGGATTTTGCAATGCCTGCAACAAGGTATCCAAAGCCGGCCAACGTCTCTTTTATATCATTGGCTACGACCGCTTCATCCTCTACGATCAGGATGGATTTACCCCTGCCGGTGCATCCCTCAGAAAATGAGGCATTATCAGGTTCCGGCCCTGGTGAGAAGGAAACCGCTTTTTTCAAAGGGAGCGTGGATTCGTCCTGTGGATCGGTCCGGTTCATTACCTGCGGATCATCCGGAACCAAAATTGTGTTATCCGGTTCGCGATCGATTATCCGTTGCAACCATGACATGTGGATTCCTTCTTACGGGCATTTCTGAGCCGGGACACCGTTACGGGTATCTGCCATACCTCTCTTCAGCCATGCAATGATGTCATCCAGGACAAAGTTGCATACGAACAGGTCGATATCCTGACTGATGTACGGTGCAACATCGTGGGTTGCACCGATAAAAAGCATCCCGAACTCGCCATCACGGAGGGATTCGTTTATCCGCCCTGCAATGAACTTGTCCCGTTCGAGGGTCAGTTCATAGAGCCGGTGCTTGAATTTCTCGCTCAGTGCTTCCCGTTCCATGTCCGTTGCTGCATTCACTACGGATTTTATTATCTCGTACTCTTCTTTTATGAGAGCAGGGCTCTCGGTCTTCTCCAGCACCCCGCCATGTTCGATGATGGAGAGGACAATCTGGTGGTTGGGGATACCGTCTTTTGCTCCCATTGCAATGAGTTTTGCTCCGATTTCACCCCCAATAGGCATACCATCCTGATAGATCCTGACGGCGCTGCCATCGATATTGACAAGCACGGTATCAACCATGGTGCGGAGATTATCCCAGAATAGTGCAACATCCTTCCGGTGCTGATCCCGCTTCTCTTTGCCGAATTTCCGGTCGATCATCTCGGAGATATCGCTCTTTAACGATCCCATCTCTTTTTCGCTGTGAACGATTGGTATCAGCATCAGTTTTTTTGCCATAACGTGATCACCAGCACCGGGGGCCCGTTCATCAGTCCGCCCGGTACCGCTCCTGTTTTCGTTCATCTGTCTGGCTTGTTCTTCGGTTCAGCTTTTTACCGGTTATGATACATCTTACTGCATAAACGTCTGGGAATATGAGCCGGGAAGATCCGATTTACTCCTGACAGCATGTGGCTTGTGCAGGATTGTTCAGGGAATTTGATGTATTATCAGACGTCCGGTATAATCCTAAACAGTTCATGAGCTGATAAATATTCTCATGAGTTCCAAAAAAAGAGAGGTATGTTCCTGTAATCCCGGCAACAACTTTTTTTTATCGTTATGAAAACCCGTACCATTGCCTGATGGATGATGGCATAATGAAAATCTGGTTAAAATGAGTTAAGGATTAGTACTTCCCTGGCATCATTGTGGCTCCGCTCATCATCGCTGTTACCACTGCTGCAAGGACAAGCAGCAGAATAATAATCGGGATGAGTACGGCAAGGACAACGGCAAGGACGGATCGTCCGGTTGAAATCTCGTGAATTTCCCGGACACTCAGTATCTCAAGCACAAAGGTCCAGATGCCCCCGATAAATGGTCCGATAACCGGGATCCACCCGATGATCATGCCCGGCGTTGAACCATAGGCAAGAGCTTTTACGGTGTGCATGTATCCTTTTCGCCCGCCGGCAATGTAGACCCAGATATGCAGCCAGATTGCAAATACGAACAAGAATACTATCGCGAGAATTGCGACAACAACAACCATGAGGATTGCGCCAACTGCGCCGATAAACGGGAGTGCCCAGCCAAGTTGTGCCATCAGTTTTGACATGGTATTGAGGGTCCCGTGCCCCCCGAGAAGAAGTGCAATGAGTGCGGTAAGGATCGCGTTGAACAGGACGATAAGAATGTAGTACTGGAGGGTCGAGGAGGTTGAATCCTCCCGTGATCTCTGGAGCTCCTCAACCGGTGTCATCAGGAACGCCTTAGCTTTTTCATAACATGCTGATATCATATGTGCTGTCTTATTTTTTGACAAGAACTTATAGGTTGAGCCATATTCTGAAATGAAAGACAATTATTGGAAATAACCCGGGAATTTTCTGAAGATTCATGACCGCGTTGCGGGTTTTTTCTATTTCCGGGAGGCACGGTCCCGTCAGAAGGAATCCTGCCGGGATTTGACGGAGTATGAGGCCCTTATACGATTTCCGGGTTACTTTCTGTTACCGGAGAATGTAGCCGGGAGATATTGGCAATGGACAGAAACATCATCTCATGCCGGATCTAAAACACCTGTCATTCCTTCTCTTCCACGACAATCGTAAATGCCGTACCGGAACTCCGATCCAGTTCAATGGTCCCGTCCAGCTGCTCAACAAGCGAACAGACAAGCCGGAGCCCCAGCGACTCTGCATTGCGCCAGTTAAAGTCCTCCGGAATACCTATGCCGTTGTCCTTAAACCGGATGGAGAGCGTTGTATCCTGGCGGTGAATGGCAATAGAAATTTCGCCGGTCCTCCCAAGGGGAAATGCATATTTTAAGGAGTTTGAAATAAGTTCATTGATTATCAGTCCCATGGGAATGGCGGTGTCAATCGGGAGGAAAATATCCCGAATATCCATGTTGAGCGTTATACCCTTTCCGCTCATACCTAAGAACTGGAATAGGTTGTCTCCAAGGAACCGGAGATAATTGTCAAGGTCAATTGTTGCGAGATCCGCGGACTGGTACAGTTTTTCATGTACGAGTGCCATAGCCCGGACCCGGTTCTGGCTCTCTTTGAATGCGGCGAGAGTTTTCTCGTCAGTCATATACCGTGACTGAAGGTTTAAGAGAGAGATGATGATCTGGAGATTGTTCTTGACCCGGTGATGGACCTCCCTGATCAGGATTTCTTTTTGGCCAACCGACTGAGTCAGTTGCTTTTCAGCATCAATGCGGATCCCTATCTCCACCAAAAGTCTTTGATTCACATCAGTGAGGTCTGATGTTTTTCTTGCTACTTCCCGTTCAAGGTTCTCTCCAAACGCTTTGGTAAGTTCTGCTGCGGCATAATGTACGGTGATATCCTGGATCATGCCATGGAGCCCGGTGACTTTTTTGTTTTCATCGCGATTCACATCCCCGTATGCATTTACCCATCGTGTGCTGCCATCAGGACGAATAATCTCCAGTTCAAGAATATACGGTTCGCCATTTTTGAGTGTGCGTGTGACGGCAGAGCTGAGGCGTTCCCAGCTGGCCGGGCTGTAGATCTGCGGATGTTCAGCATACGTGGGTGCGGGAAGGGAAACATCTCTCCCCGCAATGTTGTACATCTCATCGGACCAGGTCACAGTATCGGTCTCCATTTCCCAGTTCCAGGTCCCGATATGGGCAATACGGTGTGCAGCTTCGAGTCGCTGCATTGCAGATTCCAGTTCCAGTTCCACATGCTTGCGTTCGGTAATGTCCATCTGCACCCAAATCCATACCGGTCCATATGCAGGGTGATGAAACGTGGAGACATTGGCACTAGACCAAAGGGTGGCTCCGTCTTTTCTGGTATTAAGCAATTCCCCGCTCCAGATTCCATTCTGTTTAAGACTGGTGATGATCGTATCTGCTACGGTCAGGGCACCCTTTTCACCCGGTGCATTGATACTGCTGAACGGTCTCCCGATAAGTTCTCCGGTAGTATAACCAAACATAGATTCAAAACGAGGATTTGCATATACAATCCTGCTGTCACGGGCATTGACCAGTGCCACACCTTCGGCCATGTTCTGTACAATCTCGCTGTGCAGTCGGGCTGCCGCTTCCGCACGCTTACGCCCGGTGATGTCAAACAAGGTTGACCGGCTCCCAACAAGACTGCCATCCGGGTTTTTAATCGCGATTGCACTTGCAAGAACGGTTATTATCGACCCGTCTTTTCGGATAATATCAAACTCAAGGTCCCGCATCCAGCCCTTTTCTTTAAACACAGGGAATGCTTTTGAAAAAACTTCACGGCTTTCTTTGGTAATAAAATCAGAAAATTTTTTTCTTTTGATAATTTCCTCCCGTGAGTATCCCAGCCAGGAAAGTTCTGTCTCGTTTATGTTGATGTAAACACCGTCTTTGTCCAGCGAATGGTACCCGCACGGGGCATTGTTGTACAGATCGTAAATTTCCCGGGAGGTACGTTCCTTCTCTACCTCTGCCTGCTTGCGTTCCGTGATATCGCGGATATTGCATTGGATAATTTTCTTATTCCCTACAAAGTAGGCGTTACTGATGAACTCGACATCCATTCGCTGCCCGTCTTTTCTCTCCAGGGGAAGATCTTCGTACCGGACATAACCATTCTTGTTCAGTTCAATGAATGCATTCTGGGCAATTGATTTGTCCGCAATGAACCCGAGTTCCCAGAGATGTTTGCCCGTAAAATAGTCGAGCGGGTATCCCAGCATATCCAGAATGAACCGGTTTGCATCGATAATTTCCCCGCAATCCCCGTCAAGGATCAGGATTGCGTCCTGCGCCGTTTCAAAGAGACGGCGGTACTGGAGTTCTGACTTTTTGAGATCCCCTTCAACAGCGATCCGTTTCTCCTCATGATCGAGTGCCTGAAGGGCAAACGAGATATCTCCGGACTGTTCATCCAGGAGCCGGACGATCCGGTCAGTAAAAAAACCCGGTTCCGGTGCATATACGGTGAGGACACCGGCATTTTTGGTATCGTGTGCGAAAGGAAACGAAGCAAGCGAATGATAGCCCCTTTCGAGGGCCTCGTTGCGCCACGGCGCCATCTTTGGATCATGTTCGATATCATTGCAGACCTTGAATTTTCCCGTGCGGAATGCCGTGCCGGTCGGACCCCGTCCCTTTGGTATATCATCCGTTGATATGGCGATGGTGTCAAGGAAGCCTTCAGTCGGACCAGATGACCCGACGGGATCGATACGATGGGTTTTGGTATTGGCAATCCCGGCCCATGCCATGGAAAACCCCCCGGTATCCACAACAATCCGGCATATCTCGTTTAGCAGTCTCTTTTTATCGTGAATATGTACAATGGCTTTGTTGGTTGCGGAAAGCACCGAATAGAGCTGGTTGACCGTGATGACCTCAGCATCAGCCTTCCGGTGTTCGACCGCTGCCCTGATTTTGTGCATCAGGTTGGCATACGTTGCTTTGGGTGACTTCTCGCTCTCTTTCTGGAGATAAAAATCAGCCCCGTTTTCAAACGCCTGGATAGCGATTGTATCCCAGCCCTTACCGGTAAAGATGATGAACGGCAGATGCTTGTGGGTTGCCCTGACATGCTTTAAAAACTCAATGCCATTCATCTCCGGCATCCGGTAATCTGAGACAATGGCCTGGATCCCATTTGTTTTCAGGATATCAAACGCAACTGATGCTGACGGAGCGGTTGTTACGGAAAATTCATCCGTTTTTTCAAGGTACCTCTTGCACAGTTCAAGGGCAACGGGTTCATCATCTACACAAAGAACAGAGATCATGGAAAGAACCCTCCTTATATGGGCGGGAGACACCTTTTCCTATAATCAGGTTCTCTTTGAATAATGGTCGTGGAACTTTCCATTTTTCGCTTCGAAGATTGAAAGATAATGGGCTCTGTTGAAATCCTCGTTGCTTTTTTTCCTCTTCTCACTATAAGGAGCGTGACCCCCTCACTCCCTCGGGAGGGGGAGGCTCCCCAAGGGGAGCACCCCTTGACCCCCTTCCGGCCCTTACGGTTTTTGATCAACCTGGTCGCCCAGCGAGGGCTTAACGAGGCGCCCGAGCGACCCCCGAAGGGGGTGGGAATGTTCATATTATCAGAACAATCTTTGTGAAACATTGATTCATATTCCAATAGATCTTTGATATTCTCAAACGGGATTTTACATTACCGGCTAAGGATTTCCCATGAAAACACTCACGGTGCCAGCGACCACAGGCACCCAGAATGGAAAATTCCGAAGACATTTCCATATTAAATCATGCTTAAATTTGAATGATGGGGCCTCGAGCCCCCATACCCCCTTTAGGATAATTGCCGCCGCCCCGAAGGGCGCCTGTGCGGCGGCTTCAATGGGCGATATTCCGTGAACCGGTAATTGCCCCGCCGTGCCCCGCGAGGGGCCCTGAGGCGGGGGGGACTCATATTAATTCCGGGTGATTGACTGATTTTCATCGTTCTGGTGTGAACTCTATCGGTTCATGTGTGTTTCAACAGAGCCGAAAAATACGAAAAGCTGCAGTCACAGAAGTTCCAAATCACGGCTTCCAGGACGATTGGGTTTGGCCCGGAGTCCGCAGTATGGGTTGGTTACGGGGAGGGACGGGCCGGAACGAAAGCCGGGGAATCAACAGCCGCATCCTTTACCGAGACATGGTCTGGCAGAAGATCCATGGCCGGTGGGCAGCAACGCACTACCACGGATAGACCGGATAAGAATGACAGAGTTCTGTAACTGAGCGGTGGACCGTTTCACGTTTTTTTTAAAACCAATCCTGCCGTCCTTCCGTCGGTCCTCATCGGCAACTATATCTACTATCCTATTGCATTCTCAAAAAGTGTGATTTAAATGGCTGAACCCACGGGTAATGGATTCAAACTAACGCTTGTTGCGTTCGTTCTCATCACTGCCGCAGCCCTGATGAGCATCCGGACGTTCCCGACACAGGGCGTAGTCGGATGGCAGTCGATCATCTTCTGCCTCCTTGCAATCATCATCTACCTCATCCCTGCATCGCTCGTATCCGCCGAGCTTGCAACCGGGTGGCCCCAGGAAGGGGGGGTGTATGTCTGGGTCAAGGAAGCTTTCGGTGAAAGATGGGGATTTACTGCAGTCTGGCTGCAGTGGTTCCAGATGACAATCGGGTTCATCAGCATCCTCACGTTCATTGCTGCAACCTTCTCCTTCCTCATCAATCCTGACCTTGCCAACAACAAACTCTACCTCTTCATCGTGATTGTTGTCATCTGGTGGGGGCTCACCTTCCTCAACTTCCGGGGACTCAAGGAGTATGCACGGATCAGTTCATGGTCGGTTGTCCTTGGGACATTCATCCCGGCCGCCGTGCTCATCATCGGGGGGTTATGGTACATCTTTGCCGGTAATCCCGTCCAGCTTACCCTCCACCCTGCAGTCAGCGACTTTATGCCCGATTTATCCTCGGCATCAAACCTTGTCCTCCTGGTCACTTTTGTCTTCGTCTTCATCGGCATCGAGATGACGGCAACGCATGCAAAAGAGATCAAGGATGTCCAGAAGAACTATCCTCTCGGCATTCTCATCGTGGGAGTCGTGATGGCGGTCGTGAGCATCATCGGCGCACTGATCGTTGCCATGCTCGTTCCGGTCAATAACCTCAACCTGCTTGCCGGGATCATGCAGTCCTTCAATGTCATCTTCACCAGTCTCCACCTGTCATGGCTGACCATGCTCTTTGCCCTCCTGATTGCAATTGGTGCGATCGGCCAGGTCTCGACCTGGATCCTCGGGCCGGTCCGGGGTCTTTTTGCCACTGCTTCCGAAGGGACACTCCCTCCCGTGCTGCAGAAGACCAACAGCAATGGTATCCCGGTGAACATGCTCATCCTCCAGGCAATTCTTATCACCTTCTGGGGAGCCGTGTACGTCATCCTGCCCGGCGGCGTGAACAGTTCCTTCTGGATGCTCTTTGCCCTGACCACAACGGTCTACATTGTCATGTATTTCCTGATGTATGCCGCTGCAATCCGGCTCCGGTATACCCGTCCTGAAGTCAAACGGGCATTTACCATTCCCGGAGGAAAAGCGGGTATGTGGATCGTTGCCGGCTTTGGGTTTTTGATGATGGTATTTTTGTTCCTCCTTGCCATGCTCCCGCCAAGCCAGATCAAGGAAGGCAGCAGCTTTGTCTTATTCATGGTTGTTGGAACGGTCCTTGTCGCAGTAATACCCCTCATCATTTACGCGTTCAAGAAGCCCGGCTGGAAGATCAGCAGAACAACCACAAAGACGGATGAATAAATAAAAAACAGGTGATCCAATCATGGCTGAAAAAACAAAAAAAGCAGTGAAAAAAACAACCGGCCGCGGGAAAGCAGAAACCGAGGATGTTGAAGTAAAAGCATTATTCCTTGGACCCCGGTCGGAAAACCGGGATTATTTCAAGAACATGCTCACCTTCCTCATGGATGAGCACATGCACTGGCGAAGGGATTTCCACCCGGAGGACCCAAACGTCACGTCCCCGGGTGAGATGCGAACGGAACACTTCCAGGCAACCCTTGACCGGACCTCGGAAGTCCTTCTCAGCCTGTCTGCAAAACTCAAAGAAGATTCCATGCCCTGGTTCTCGGCCCGGTATCTCGGGCACATGAACAGCGACACCCTCATGGTCGCAAACCTGGCGTACATGGCCACTATCCTCTACAACCCGAACAACTGTGCCTATGAAGCCTCCCCGGTAACAACAGTCCTCGAGATCGAGGCGGGAAAGGACATGGCAACCATGCTCGGGCTGGATCCAAAAACCTCCTGGGGGCATATCACAACCGACGGAACCATCGCCAACTATGAAGGTCTCTGGATGGCCCGGAACATCAAATCATTCCCTCTTGCGGTCAAAAAAGTGAAGCCGGAACTGGTCAAAGGGATGACCGACTGGCAGCTCCAGAATATGCCCACAAAAAAGATCCTCGATCTTGTGGATAAAGTGAGAAAAGCCGGCTGTTTCGATGCCGTCAGGAACGAGACGGTCCGCGGCACCGGGGTGGGAAAGGGAACCCTTGGCGTTGTCCTTGTCCCCCAGTCCAAACACTATTCCTGGGTCAAAGGGGCAGATGTGCTGGGGATTGGCAACAAGAACTTAATCGAGATCCAGGTGGGCGACAACTTCCACATGGACCTGGATGTCCTGAAAAAGACCATCGATGACCATGTGGCAAAGAAGATCCCGATCATCGCCGTTGTGGCAGTAGTGGGAACAACCGAAGAGGGATCGGTTGACGAAATTGCCCGGATTGTTAAACTCCGGGACGAGTACGAGAAGAAAGGGATCTCCTTCTACTTCCACATAGATGCAGCCTATGGCGGATATTCCCGTGCGCTCTATCTCGACGAAAACAGCCGTTTCATGGAATACGATGCGTTAAAGAAGCGCCTGAGATCCGACGGGATCTTCATCCACGAACATTCCTATCCCAGCCGGCTGGTCTACGATTCCTATAAGGCGATGGGCCAGGCGGATTCGATCACCATCGATCCCCACAAGATGGGATATGTCCCGTATGCAGCAGGAGGCATAGCCATCAGGGACCGGCGCATCCTCGACCTTATCTCCTATTTTGCCGCCTACGTATTCGAATCCGGAGAGAATGCCCCTACGCTTCTTGGAAGTTACATCATGGAAGGTTCAAAAGCCGGCGCAACCGCAGCGGCAGTATGGGCCAGCCACCGGGTCATCCCCCTGAATATCACCGGTTATGGCCAGATCATAGGCCGGAGTATCGAGGGAGCCCAGATGTTCACCCACGCACTCCAGAAAACCAAGAGCCTGAAGATCAAAGGACGGGAATTCATTGTCGAGCCCCTGGTCCGGAACCCGGATTTCAACATCGTCTGCATGGCATTCAATGAGAAGGGAAACAAGAACCTGGACAAGATGAACGCTCTCAATGAAGCCATTTACAATGAATCCTCCTACATCAGCGGCCCGGTGTACAGGAATGACTGGATCACCTCGAAGACTGCCTTAAGCGATGAAGATTACGGAGGAGCCCCGAGGGCATTTGTAAAACGGCTGGGGATCCCCGATAAGGAATGGGACCGGGTAAAATCCGTCTATGTCCTGCGGGTCTGCGTCCTCAACCCGTTCATCTCCCATTATGAGCATATCCCGATTGCATGGGAGAATTACCTCACGATCATGAAAAAGAAGATCGAACAGGCAATCAGTACCGAAAAATAACCCTGCACATGAAAATGTTCCGGCCACCGGGGATCATCGGGCGAGAGGAGGGTATCTCACTCCATGGACGAAGATAAGAGATCCGTCTTCAGGATGGGTCTTGCAGTATTTACCCTGCTGACCCTTGCGGCCCTCTTCAATATCCGCAAATACCCCAACATGGCGGAGACCGAGTGGCAGCTCATAGCATTCAGCCTCCTTGCCATCATCCTTTACCTGGTTCCCGCATCTCTCGTCTCGGCCGAGCTCGCCACCGGGTGGCCCCAGACGGGAGGAGTGTATGTCTGGGTCAAGGAGGCGTTCGGGCAGCGGTGGGGATTTGTGGCAGTCTGGCTGCAGTGGTTCCAGATGACGATCGGCTTTGTTGCTGCCCTGACCTTTATTGCTGCTACCTTTGCCTACGCGTTCATTCCCGCGGTTGCCGACAATAAAATGTACCAGTTCCTCATCAGCGTAGTTATCTGGTGGGGCATGACATTTTTGAATTTCCGGGGGCTGAAGACCTATACCCGCATCAGCTGGTCGTTTCTTGTCATCGGTATGCTGATTCCCGCTGCCATCCTGATCATCGGGGGTATCCAGTACATCTCGGCCGGAAATCCCATCCAGTTCACCCTTCATCCGACTTTGAAAGACCTGATGCCGGATTTTACGAACATCAGCAGTATTGTCCTCCTGCTTACCTTCGTCTTTCTCTTTATAGGAATAGAGATGACTGCGGCACATGCCAGTGAAGTCAGGAATGTCAAGAGAAACTATCCTCTCGCAATATTAATCGTCGGCCTGGTCATGGCGGTTGTGAGCATTGCAGGATCGCTCATCGTTGCGCTCCTGGTGCCCCCAAAAAACCTGGATCTTCTCACCGGTATCATGCAGGCGTTTGAGACGATATTTGCCGGGATCCCGTGGGTTGTCCCGCTTATCGCACTCCTGATCGTTCTTGGTTCCATTGGCGAAGCCTCAACCTGGATCCTTGGCCCGGTGAGAGGGCTGGCATCGACCGCAAAAGACGGCAATCTCCCGCCGGTACTGCAAAAAACCAATGCCGAAGGGGTACCGGTAAACATGATGATCCTCCAGGGGATTTTCTTCACGTTCTGGGTAGGGGTGTATGCAATCCTGCCGGGCGGCGTCAACAGTTCCTACTGGATTCTTCTGGCACTGACAACGATCGTGTATATCGTGATGTATTTCTTCATGTATGCCGCGGCAATCCGGCTGCGGTATAACCATCCCGAAGTGCACCGGTCGTTTGTTATTCCCGGGGGGAAGGCCGGAATGTGGCTTGTGGCCGGATGGGGTTTTGCGGCCATGATCTTCCTGTTCATCCTGGCCCTGATCCCACCCAGCCAGATAGCATTCAGGAGCTTCTCATCATTGAGCTATGTACTCTTCATGGTCGTTGGGCTCCTTGCAGTGGTGGCGGTCCCGTTGATCGTTTACCGGTTGAGAAAGCCCTGCTGGAAACCGGCGGATGTGGAGGAATAAGGAGGAGAAAGAATGGTTTCATCTGATTCAATCCGGGATGGCATCAGGCAGGTACATCTGTCATCGTGGGAAGGTCTGGGCCGGCTGCGGCAGGCGGAGTCCGGCCTGAAATATATCCTGTTGTGCCTGTATATCACCATCAGCATCTTCATCCTGCCGTTCCTCGGGATCGGTATGGAGATTCTTGTCAGCCTCTTTATCCTCATTGCCGTGACGGTCATCGGTCTGACATATCTGGTAAAAGATGCCGGGGATGTACGGATCCTCATCCTGCTCCTGGCTTTCGGGGCAGTTGTTGAACGGCTGACCCTCTCCATTGGGAGAACCGATCTCCGGATCTTCGGGCTTGCCATTACGCTCGTCCTTGTTGGTGTACTGACCATTTTCTGCATTTTTGCCGTTGTCCTGGCGCGCAATCCCGTGCGGGCCCATATCATATGGGCGGCGATCTCGGTCTACCTCCTCTTTGGCATACTGTTTGCCATTGCCTTTGAGATCCTCGGGACCATAACACGCGGGTCGATCATCTACATGAGCAACCCCGCACAGGTGGTCACGACATCGGACTATATCTATTACAGTTATTCCACCCTGTTCACCCTGTCATATGGCGATTATGTTCCGCTTGGGTCTTTTGCCCGATCCCTCGCACTCCTCGAAGTCCTGTTCGGGTTGTTCTTTATGGGAATTATCATTGCCAAGCTGGTCGGGTTCACCGGGCTTCCCGGTTATGATAAAACCCCGGATGAGGCTGCCGGCAACCGGCCGGAAAACGATGGGAACCAAAAAGAAGATGAATGACCCGCCAGGGCAGGGTGCATCCGGGCAGCCTGCTCATAACGGGACTTTTCCCCATCAGGCCTGGAGAGCAAATACGAACAAATATCTTACGATCTGTCCAGAGGTACCTTACCGGAAGGAGTGTCCTGTTTGAGCGTTGAGGATATGTATGGCGGTATTGCCGGTATCGTAAACCGCTACCCGAAAGCGATACTGGCAGTGATGATCATCCTCGCCATCATTGCCATCGGGTTCATGACAACGATCCCGTCCCAGACCGAATCCGACGCGTTCATGGACAAGCAGTCGCCATCAGGAGTTGTCTATGACCTGTACAATAACCGGTACGGGCAGGACACCTATATCCTGCTCATCAAGGCTCCCGATCCCCTGGATCCTGAACTCTTGAACCGCCTCCTCCTCTTAGAAAAACAGATCGGCCGGATAAACCGGGTCAGCTCCACGGCCTCTGTAGCGGATGTCATTGCAGGGAACCATGGCGGGACAATACCGGGTACGCGGGAGGAGGTCCAGCGGATCATTGACAGCCTGCCTGCCGATACAAAAAAACAGTTTATTCCTGACAAACAGACGGCACTGGCATATGTTTTCATCGACCAGGGCGTGTCTACGGATGCCTCGCAGAATGTTGAACCATTTGTCGTAAGCACGCTTGAGCAGGCCACCCTCCCTCCCGGGGTATCCATTGAACTGACGGGGAACACCCCGTATAATATCCAGCTGCAGGATGCCATGATGGCGAACTTCAGCGTGCTTATCCTGGCATCCATGGCGTTCATGCTCATCGTCCTTGCACTCCTCTACTCGAAAATGAGGTTCTGGATCCTCCCGATTGTTCTTCTGACCTTCGGCCTGTTTTACACGTTTGGGATCATGGGCATCATGGGCATTCCTGCAAATGACGGGGCGGTTGCTGCATTCCCCATCCTTCTCGGCCTTGGTATCGATTATGCCGTCCAGTTCCATTCCCGGTTCGATGACGAACGCCGGGGGCGCGATGCAGCATCCGCACTGACCGAGACGATAACAAAGACAGGACCGGCGGTTCTTACCGCGCTTGGGGCAACCTCGCTGGGTTTCATTGCCATGTATATTACCCCAATCCCGATGATCCAGACCTTTGCAACGGTATCCATCCTCGGGATCGTCTGCTGCTATCTCACGTCCCTGTTCGGCTTTGGGGCATTTGCCCTGCTGCTCCGGTACGAGCCAAAACCCCCGGGAAGATCGTTCACCGAACGGCTCGCAACCGCGTACGAGAACGGGCTCTCGCATGTTGCATCCGGCGTGGTAAAAATTGCAGCCCCCATCGTCCTTGTCGCTATTGTCATCGCAAGCGTGGGAATTGTCCTTGACCCGGGCATTCCCGTTGACGCATCGGAAAAATCCCTCGGGCCCGCAGACCTGCCGGCACAACTGGTTGCCGACCAGGTCCAGTCCGTGGGTGCATCCTTTGTCCCTCTTCCGCTGTACATCCGCGGGATCAATACAAAAACCGTAGAGGGCGTACGGTGGACCGACCGGTTATGTACCGACCTGACACGGAATTACCCCCAGATCTCGGGCATTTCCAGCGTCCCGGCCCTGGTCAGGTCATACAATAACGGGGTGATTCCCCAGAACCAGGCAGAGCTCGACCGGGTGCTTGCCACGATCCCGCCGGACCAGCTCAGCCTGTACCAGCTGGATGATACGACATCGATAGTCACGATAAGCACAACTTCGATGACTATCAATGAACAGCGGGCGCTTTCGGACAATATTGTCCGGGATATTGCCTGGCTCGAACCCCCGCCGGGCGCGGAGATTGTCCCGACCGGGGACTTCACGCTCTATACCATCCTGACAGACCAGATCGTGCTCAACAAGGACCGGATGACCTTCCTTGGGTTTGTCCTGATCTTCGTCTTCCTCATCCTCATCTACCGCAAGGCAGTTGCGCTGACACCGCTTGTCCCGCTCATCTGTGTCATCGGGTGGAACCCGCTTGCCATGATTGCCCTTGGGCAGAATTACAGCATCATGACAGCGGTTCTGGGCTCCATGACCATCGGCGTTGGATCTGAATATACCGTTCTTGTCATGGAACGGTACCTGGAAGAGCGCAAAAAATCAGGGAACCCTGTTGAAGCAATACGGGAAGCGGTACGGAAGATCGGTTCAGCGGTATCGGTCTCGGGTCTTGTAACAGCCGCCGGTTTCTCCGCGCTGATGCTCTCAACATTTCCGGTCCTTTCCGGATTTGGACTTGCAACGGTCATTGTCGTTGTCTTCTCGCTCATCGGTGCGATCGTTATCATGCCGGCCACGCTGGCTCTTATGGGGAGCAGGACTGCTTCCTCATAAGCCCTTGAAAAGAAATTTTTTGCTCTGCAGAAAAGATTGGCAGCCTGGTTCGATGACTCCCTCTCCTGCGTAAATGAGTCCCCCGTTGGGATAAAGGCGCAGTGTGATGGCTTCTCGTTCAGTTACCGGTAATCCAATTGAAAATCTGAAAACCGGGTAAGACAGGAACGAGTCAATCCCGGCATTATGATGGCTTGCACCTCCCCCGAAGGGACGCCCCCGCGGCGGACTCAATAAGCGGTATTCCATGAACCGGTAATTGCCCCGCCGTGCCCCGTGAGGGGCCCTGAGGCGGGGAGCACTCATATTAATTCCGGGTAATTGGTTGATTTTCATCATTCGGGTGTGAACGTCCGTTCATGTGCGTTTCAACAGAGCCTTAATTTTCATATTCCGGGTGTGAACCCTTTTTAAGTGCGTGCTGGAGAACACCGAACACAACCGAAGTTATTATTTTTCCACAATAATGAGCGTGACCCCCTCGCTCCCCCGGAGGGGGAGGCAGCCCAAGGGGAGCACCCCTTGACCCCCCTTATTTTTGATTGAGGAAATTGGTTGTGACCTGGAGAATTTCTTTTCAGGCATTCTCCGGTAATTGATGCGCCGCGGGGGCGTCCCTTCGGGGGCGGCGCAAGGTATCCCAATCAGTGGGAGCATTCTCCAGAGCATTTTTTAGTGGGGAATCATCCCTGGCGCCTACATTTTCCTCTGCCGGAATTTCCAGCCTGCGTATGCAAGAATGGCCAGTAGCCCGGCAATAATTATCAGGATGACCGGGTTGGATGTGATCGCGTCAGGACCCGTGGGGTTTTGTACTTCCACCCCGAAACTCATCATATCGGACAAGACGAGGGCCCCCAGGGAGTCCCGGTATTTCACATCGGTATCGATAGCGTACTGTTTCCCGGCGATAGCGGAATCTGCCGATACGACATAGGTCGCAGTCCTGGTTTGGTCCGGTGCAAGGGTCCCGAGAATGGCAGTATCCGTATCAGTCACAAGCACCTGGTTTCCGATAATCCGGGCTGATGCATCCCATGCGGTAGCATCCCCGGTGTTCGTGTACGAGACCGATATCGTCTGTTTTCCCCGTGGCCCTATGGTCAGGTTCTTTGTTGCAGTTTCAATGACTGCACCCTTTCCCACAGGAATACCAAGGGAGATCCCAGGGGTTGCGCGGAAAATCCCGTCGGAATCACGGTACATCCCGGCGAGTGTGGCAGGATACGAGCCGGCACCGGTATGCTCTTTGATTGCAATCCTTGCCCGGACAGTGGTGATATCCCCGGGCCCGAACCGCCCGAGATACACGCTTTGATCTACCATCTGGAACGTGACGTTATCCGAAGGTATAATATAAAAAGTAACCTCGTTGCCGGTTGCATAACCGATGTTTTTGATTTCAGCCGTCAGGTACCCCTGGGTGCCCGGTACCAGGTTTGTTGCATTCTCGCTGATGATTGCGGGACGGACTTCGCTCTGGACATGGAAAGTGACCGGAAGGGTCTGTGCGTTTTCCCGATAGAGCATATCAACGGATCCCAGATCTTCCCCGATCATCGGGATAGCATACACGTACTGGTAGGTAACATCGAGCGGGATGACATAGATGCCCGGAGATGCATCCTGGTGAACCGTTCCCCGTATGATAACCGGGACCTTATCCCATGAACCGATATCCCCGGCAACCACGGGCAGGCTTTTCAAGGTGACCGGGGCATCTGCCGCCTTTGGCCGGACCGTTACCCCGAGTGCTGTGCTTGGATCATAGATCCCAGGCGACATAGCCGGTGCCACCTGCATGGTGGTGTCCTTTCCCTTGTTGGTCAGAAGAACGGTCATGGCAAATGAATCTCCCGGGTAGTACCTTGTATCTCCTTGTGCACGGGCAGAAAGGGAGGGCTGGACCGCGGGATCGAGATAGGTCCATCCTGCCGCAAGACAGGGATTGCAGCACAGGATAAGGAACAGGACAATACTCAAAAGGATGATTGCAGGTGAACCTTGAGAGTGCGCCGGTTGAACGGGGTGAGGGCAGGTCATGGAACCGTCACTTCTGGCTGTCCGCATCCTTTTTCCGGAACCACAGGTATGCCCCTCCCGCGATTATGAGAATAATCAGGACTGCCGCAATAAGAACCGTGCCGGAAGCCGGCTGCACATCTATGAGCACCGGGATATTGTCAGACGTAAATGCGGTATTGGCAGCATCAGTGTACTGTACTTCGGATGCAATGGAATAGGTCTTGATCGTTGCCCCCGCAGTGGTCTGGACGCTGAATAACGCAACCGACGATTGTCCCGGTTTCAGGTCGCCGAGATATGCGGTGTCATCATCACTCGAGAACGGGTCGATGACACTGATGCGGGCCTGGGCATTGTACACGGTCGAATTCCCGGTATTTTTGTAGGTAACACTCACAAGACCCGTCTTTCCGGGGTGGATCACTGACGGGGTGCTGGTGCGCTCGAACCTGACCTTTTCCCCGAATTTCACACCGGTACTCACCGGGGGGGACGTGACGGTATTTCCCTCAAAATCGCGATAGACTGCATACATCATGAGGGGATAGGTCTGGGTGGGATCGGCATTATCCGACACCGCAGTCTTGAACCGTGGCGAAGCTGTTCCTCCCGGGGGAAGATTGCCGATATAGATCCCGTTGCTGTAGGGGACCACGGGACTGGCACCTTCCGGGGTGAGATAAACCGAGGTGCGGTTACCGGTATCCTGGCCGGTGTTCCGTATGCTGAAGGTGATGTACCCTTCGCCGCCGGCATGAAGGTTATTGCTCTGGACATTATCTACCGTCAGGATGACCATTGGCCTGACCACAACAGGAACGGGACGGATGGTTTTAGTATCCTTGAAATAGTATTCGATATCAGCGGTTGTCTGCTGCTGCACCTGGGGAACGTACTGGTAGGAGATAATTGCCTGCATGGTATAATTTCCGGCTTTCGCATCCTGGGGGATCTCAACGGTAAAACCCGCGGGCACGATTGCCCCTGATGGAATATCCCCCACTATCTGGGGATTGGATTTGACCCGGACCGGGGCATCGCCGGCAACCAGTGCAACCGTTGCAAATTTTGCTGTCGACGGAAGATAGTCCGGCTGGAGGGTGTACGCATTGTATAACTCCATTGTGTTCTTTCCCTTGTTCTCGATCACGAGAGGAATATCAACCGTAGTCCCCGGGATCAGCTGGTTGGTGGAATCAAGGGAGACAAAAAGATCAGGCCCTCCGGAAATGTACCGGATACCGGCCTGGCAGGGAACAATGCAGAGTCCTATACCAATGCAGAGAATGAATAAAACCAGTGCTTTTCGTTGCAGACCCAAAAACAGCATCTATCAGCCCTTCTCCGTTTAAGGTTATACGGATCAGGGTATAATTAATATACCGATGTTTTTATTGGGATATCAACTCCCTGCCAGGATTCCGATCGCCGGTTCACAAGACTCTTCTGATAATGAGATTTCCCACCGCAACGGGATTCGCCCGGCCGGCTTGTAGGGCGAAAAGGATAAAAAACTATTTGTAGTGGATGGGGTCATGGGGGTGCACCCCCGGCCAGGGACAGCCTTTATCGCACAAGAGCATAAAAAGAATCAGAGAGTTCCGGTCCCATGAGAAACATCATCATCATCGGCCTGCCCGGCGCCGGCAAGAGCACGCTTGGCGTCATCCTTGCCAAGACCATTGGCTGGAAGTTCCTGGACACCGATCTCGTGATCCAGCAGGCCACCGGCCGGCTCCTGCAGGAGATCATCGACACGGACGGGATTGATGCGTTCAAGCAGCTCGAGGAGCAGGCCATCCTCTCCCTTGACTGCCACGACACGGTCATTGCCACCGGGGGCAGCGTGGTGTACAGCGAAAAGGCGATGGAGCACTTAAAGGCCGGGGGGGTTGTGGTCTGGCTCGATATCTCCTTAAAGGTGATGCGGCGGAGGCTCCGGAACATAAAGACCCGGGGCATTGTTCTTGCACCCGGCGAGAGCCTAGCCGGGTTATACAACGAGCGGTTGCCCCTGTACCGGAAATATGCCGATATCACGGTGGACTGCTCGGCCGGCCACTTTGAGAATGTGGTTGAGACGGTGCTTGCGGCACTCGGGGAGTGAGGGGATTACTTTTGTTTAAAATTTCTGATTGCCTAATCCGGAAATAATTTCCCAAAAGTTCCAATTGAAAATGTGCAAATCAGATAAGATCGGGACCGGGTCAATCCCGGTATTATGATGGATTGCGCCGCCCCCGTAGGGACGCCCCCGCGGCGCTTCAATTACCTGCTCTCCTGAAATTCCCTTTATAATTTTCATACTTCGGGTGTGAACGCCCGTTCTTGTGCGTTTCAATAGCATGGCATACCCACCCTGTTGTTTGCCCGGCCGCAGTACCGAAGTCCCGCTTTGCAGGAGAGTTGTCTCCAGACCCTTCATTTGAATGGGGGTCAAGGGGTGCACCCCTTGGGATGCTTCCCCCTATGGGGGAGTGAGGGGGTCACCCTCAAAACGGGGAAATAATGCAGGGCATCCGATGAGGCTTAATCGGACAACCCTGGAGTGAAATCCATTCAGGATATCACATTGAAAATTTCTGGTGGTGAAAACAGTATGCCTGAAAAAAATGGCCGGGTTTACCGTTTTTTTGTCAGGCGGGTAAAATATCTGCCGGAGTCATCCTTTTGCGGTCAGTCCTGTCAAAATCGGTATCAAAACTGACGAGACCCAGGCCGAATTTTTCCGCCACAACATACTGGTAGGCATCATCAAAATCAAGACTGAATGATCGTGATACCTTTTCAAGGCGTTCAATATCATCGCTTCCCAGTGAATAAATGAAAATGCCACCCTCGCCAAAAAGATCTCTTGTAAAATCCGAAAACAGGGCAGCGGCATTTTTTTGGTACAGAATAATGCCAATGGAATGAAACGCAAGATCACTGATGCCCAGTTGATCAGGGGTCATAATACTGAGAAGGGCCTTTACTGATGCAGACTCTTTTTGTTCGAGCAGCAGTTCAAGAAAAATATTGGTATCGAGAAGGTACACTGTCAGTCACGCCACGTGGATGCTGCATGCTGGAGCTCAACAGAGGTTGTACTATTTTTAAGATGTGAGAGCCCCCCGGCCCAGTTCAGATGGAACTTCCTCTTTTTCGGACTATTCTTCCGCTTCAGGAGCTCCTCAATGTAATGGACCGCTTCGCTCCTGAGTTCCGGGGGGAGATCATCGATCATGCGATAAACCGTTTTTGCAGAGGTCATGATAGATTCCGGAATAGTGTGATACTAATCGTATTCCTGATACAATTATATATATTTCTTCATTTTTAAAGGTAGATCTGCTATTACCCTGCCGGAGTTCGTTTTACTCCATCGAGATCCGTAAAGGGAAATTGGACCAGAACGATTTTTGCTTTCATTTATATCGAACTTTTAAGTCTGAAACGGAGTAAATATCCGGTTCATTTTCCAGGAATTCGGAAAGGGAATATTCAGACAGGGCTTCGAATGTATGATTCCTGCTTTTTTGCCGGGCAGTATCTTTCTTTACTGCAGAACCGGCCGGTGCCCGTGGTGCTGCCTGCGTTTTCATAAACGATAGTTATTCATCCGGTGCGATTTTGGTTGTGGTGCCGGAAGATCCGGTATGAAAAGCCCTGTCCGGATCCAAAAATAAGTAAAAAACAAAATGTAAACTATACTTTACAAAAAATCGGGCAGCACCCCGAAAATACGAAAAACCGGGGCACACGTGCCTGCCGGGATTTCCCCCCGGCCTGAGCCGGAGTTCCGGCAACAAACACATTCATATGCATGAAAGAGAATGGATCAGCAATGCCGGGTCAGAAAACCATTCTTTTTATCTATAACACGGACAGCGCCGTGATCCGGGCTCCCCGGGATTATACCGCGGGTGCTGCAATGTTACCGCCCGAAACCTGCCCCCTGGTTACGATAACCCACAGCCCGCTCGGGATAAAGAAAGAGTGGAAGCGGTTCGTCCGCGATCTCAAAACCCCGTCACGGTTCCTGGACCGGATTGAATTTGCCCGGGAGTTTAAAGTTCCGCCGGTGGCATTCCCGGCCGTGCTCATCCTCGAAGATGCCCGGCTCTCGGTCCTCATCAGCGCCGAAGAACTCCGGCAGTGCAGGGACTTAAGTGACCTTATCCTTCTTATAAAACAACGGTGCCCGTAACAACCCTTTTCCGGGTACCGGCTCCTCATGAAACATCGTTTATCCCGGTGCAGGTTTCCCGCCCGGGTTTTCTGCGGCCGGGCACCTATCCGGTTCCGGGGTTGCAGCCGTGCGGGAAGGGATCCCATGCTTTTGTCAGCACAGGGACAGGATACCGTTGCACTATCTGCAGGAACTCTCAAAAAAAGTGCGGGGAAAACCCCGCCCCCTGGGGTTTTGGGGAACTGCCGGCGCTGCGGCAGGTTTGGGAACTGACTTGTGTGTTCTGATCCGGTAGTCACCAGTCGGTACATCAATACCCGCGTGAACTCTGCGGGTACTTGTATAGTTTATTTTACATTTTGTTTAAATGCTTTCCTATCCTAACGAGATATGCAGCCATACTGCAACCGGCATGGCGGGATACGGCATCGTCCGATCATTCCCAGAACCGGGATGGAGGCCGGTGACGGGCAGGAACATTTTTTTTTGTTTTTCGGTACCGCAAGGCTGAGCCATTGTTCAACCAGTGTGCGGTTTTTCATAGATGATCTTCCCGTACCGGGCAATATCCCGGTATATGAGGTGAGGGTTGTCCTTGTTTTTCGAGAACGTGCCCGGGGTTTCAACGATCAGTTCAACCGGAACGCCGACACCATAGAGGGCACGATAGAGCTTGCGGGCCAGCGGGCGCCGTTCTGTAATACCGTCTTTCAGCACGCAGATATCGAAATCGGAATCCTTTCGGGCATCCCCCCGGGCCCGGGATCCAAAGAGGATGATGGTATCCGGGTCAAGAGTAGAAACGACAATATCAATAATCCGGGAGAGTGCCGTATCTGTCATGGAGTATCTTGTCCATCATTGTCCGGGGGAATTATCAACGTTTGGTTACCGGATGAGGCTTAACGAAAACCTCAACTCGTCACCCCACGAGTCCGTAAAAAAAAGGTACTATCCCGGCCAGAATCATCGCCGGGCCTTCCCGTCCCGGCTATCACACCGGAATCGTGACCATCGCAATCCCGTACGGGTCAGTGGCAGATCCGCTCTTTTGCACCTGCCCGTCTTTCAAGATCTCCGCGGTAATCGTACCGGACCCGCCATCCGCTTTCTGGAACGATGCTGACAGGGCATCATCGGGTTTTACTACCGTATAGGTCTGGGTACCGGTCCCTTCAACCGTAGTCCGCGGGCCGTTCATCGTGCCATAGAACCCGGTCCATTTTCCGGCATAGGTGACCCGGATCTGGTACGTGGACGATGAGGGTGCCGGGGTATTCATGTTCAGCGTGTGGGTAACTTCGGCTTTGTCAGAAGTTTTGGCCGGTGTTGTGGCTTGCGGCGTGGTCTGGGTGCAGCCTGCAACCAGCAGGAATCCTGCGATAATGAGCCCGCAGATGAGGAGCGTTTTTAATTGCATGGCAGGGAATTATCCGGGTTTTATCATGAATGTTGTGAAATAATTTCAGATGGGCAGCCTTTGGTGCACCCTGCGTGCCGGCCGGCCCGTTCAATCCCGGCAGGGTTTTTTCACTGGTCAGGTGGGATAGAATGCGCCAAGTGCATACCGGGTGGGATCACCCGTTTGCATAAAAAGTGAGGGTTTTTAAAAAAATCAAGGCCCGGTAAAAATCTCACCGTTTTTTATGGTTACCGGGATGGTGGGCTGGGGTTGTGTTGCCGGCCCGTCCAGCACTTCGCCCGTCCTGACATTAAAGACCGAGCCATGGCAGAGGCAGCGCAGGGTCTCTCCCTCGAATTTGCCATGGCCGATCCTGCACCCGCCATGGATGCAGCTGTTGTCCAGGGCATAGATGCCGGACCCGGTGTTCACGAGCAGGATCTCCTTATTTCCGGCCTTTACCACTTTCGTATCCCCGGCCGGCAGGTCTTTTACCTCCGCGAGTTTCACTGGCATTTCAGATTCATCTCCTTTTCCGCCCGTTCGGACGGTGCCCGGGATCTTCCGGATCTCATCGTTTTGTTCGCGGCGGGTGATAATAAAATATGCCTTACCGGGAGAAAAGTTAAAAAATAGTGGTTGATTTTTCAGGAACCCTTTGTCTGAAAATGTGAAATGCAGGGTCTCTGGTCCGCCGGATCCTTCAGCAAGTACGAACGGGCTGCCACCCCGAGACCGTTTTTTCCTACCGGACACGATGATCCGGCAGGTATTCAGGGCGACCGCTTAAGCGAATCGATCATGATCGACTGCGGCTCATCGGTATCGATGAAGATCATCTCGATCTCGTTCTCCGAGAGGATCCACCCGTCATCATGTTCATGGCTGTCGAACTCAACGATCCGGAAACCTTTGCCATCAGGGGTTATGACCCCGGCGATCCCTTCGGTCCAGACCGTCCCGTTCTTGAAGGGGATGAGCAGCATGCCCCGGAAGACACGGTTCTCCTGTTCGTTCACGATCATGGTAGCCGTTGCGGAGCCGGAGTCCCGAAAGCCGATCCCTTCAGTATATCCCCGGGCCGGGCCGGTCCAGTTCCCGACAAGGTTCGGAACAGCAGGGGTAGTCTGTGACGTGACTGCCGGAGCCGGCGGGGTTGCCGACGTGCAGCCGCAGGCAAGCACGAAAAGAATGATAGCAATTACCAGGAGTGCGTTCTTCATGATAGGAAGTACCAGAATACATTAAATAAACATTTCGGCAAAGCATCCGGCGGATCCGCAGGAAAACCCGGGCGGGTTCCTGCAAAAAAATTATCTCTTTCTCAAAACGAGAACAAGCCCGGCAAGCCCGGCTGCCAGGATTGCGGCAAGTGGCAGCATGCCGGATTCCACGTAGGTCACCGGTGCCGCTCGTGTTGGCACTGTGGTCCCGGAAGGCATGGGAGTCGGCATATACCCGGCCGGGGGAGTGACCGTTATCTCAAAGACCGAGATTGCCTGCGGCCCGGGCATTGATGACATGCCGGGGCAGGTTGCGGATGAGGCCTTCCCGCTCCGGAACACGACATCAGCACTCGATCCGTCAGTGCTGCCGCTCGCTGTATCGTACCGCAGTTCCTGGCCGGGAAGGAGCGAGCCCTCCCGGACCACTGCGCCGTTTCTCTTCACTTTTACGCTTGCGGATTTCGCCGTGCAGGTGGTCCCGGCACAGGCTGCACAATCGGGGACCGTTGTCGCTTCCACCGCGTAACCGGCAACAAGGGGGGTCGTGATCGAGGACGGGTTACCGACAATGATGTTCGCGTACCCGTTGTCCGGGGGGGTGCCGTAGAGTTTTGCAAGCGTTATCCAGTTCCCCCCGGCACCGCCAAGGCTCGTGGCAATAACCGGGTCGCCGGGCTTGAAAAGCGAGGATACCACGGCGTCCGGTGCTATCCCGGAAAGGTTCGAAACACTCATCGGGGAGAACGAACAGGCCGGGGCACTCCCGGGGGAGAAAGAGCACCCGTACTTCTGCGGGTTATCGATTGTTATGGTATTTGTCCCGGGGCTGATACCAGAGACCGTGCCTTTGACGGTGACTTCCAGGATAGCCGCGTTCACCGGTAAACAGATGCAGCACAGGAGCAGTGCCGCAATAATCGTGAAAAGACATGCCTGTTTCATGATCATTCACTCATCCTTATGGGTGTATCTTTCATCTCCGCACGGGAATATAAAAGGGTTCTTTTCAGGTTTGTTGAAATCCACTTTTCCGCTAATCGTGATCTCAATGTAAGGAGCGTGACCCCCTCACTCCCCCAGAGGGGGAGGCAACCCAAGGGGTGAACCCTTGACCCCCGGTATTTTTTTGATTTGGGAATTCGGATGACCGGATTACTTTCCTTTCTGATATTTACCGGTAATAAAAAGCCGCCGCGGGGCGCCCTTCGGGGCGGCGGCACTTATCCTGAAGGGGGCATGGGGGCGCGAGGCCCCATCATCATATTCGGGAGCTTTACCCACGCCTGCCTCCCGAGGGGTTTTCGGATTTGCTCATTTCACCGGCAATTATCGAGAATCTTCCCGCATCCCGCCTCAACGCAGGCCCAGTAATAGTTGTTGCAGGTGCCGTATGACGGCCCGCGGTACGAATACGTGCTGTAATATCCCTGGCACTGGCTGCAGCTTGCGTAATACGTTGTTGTGCTCGTTCCGCCACCCGATGAACCGCCGCCGGATGTGCCACTTACCGTTGACGTTTTCCAGCAGTTGCCCTGGTAAAGATACGTGCCCGACGGGCAGCCTCCGCCCATCACAATCGTCGGTCCTCCCTCGCCCCCGCTCGTACTGCTCCCCGATGTACCGCTGCTGCCTGAGCTGCCTCCTGTTGTACTGCCACCGGTTGAACCGGCCCCCATTCCACTGCCACCGGTTGTGCTGCTCCCCTCCGGCTGGTTCCAGCAGTTCCCGTCATAATAATACGGGTACCCGGCCGGGCAGCAGTGCCCGCTGCTTGAAGAGTATTTTGCATATCCCTGCGGGCATTCCTGGCAGAAGCTGTTGTAATAATACGGGTACCCGTCCGGACAGCAGTGTCCGCTGCTTGTTGAGTATTTATCATACCCCTCCGGGCATCCGTGGCAAAGGCCATCGTAATAATACGGGTATTCCTGTCTGCAGCAATGCCCGCTGCTGGTAGAAGTTTTGTAAAACCCGGCGGAACAGCCGCTGTTGGTTGTCGTTGCCGCCACGGTTCCGCTTCCGGTTGTGCCACTTCCGGTTGTACCGCTGCTGCTTATGCTGCTCCCCGCCGAGCCGCCACCGGGTGAGCCGCTTCCCGCCGGCTGTTTCCAGCAGTTGCCGCTATAATAGTACGGGTACCCGTTCCGGCAGCAGTACTCGCCGCTCCAGTTGGTTTTTCCATACCCCTCCGGGCATGCCTGGCAAAGGTTGTCGTAATAATACGGGGACGCGTACGGGCAGCAGTGCCCGCTGCTGTTGGAAGATTTGTAATATCCGGGAGCGCAGCCGTAGGTGCCGGAAGATGACGTGTCCATGCACCCGGCGGACAGGAGAAGAACTATCGTAAGAATTCCGAGGATTACAAGCGGTGCGATACAACAATTTACGATTTTCTGCCCTGACATTTTTCCCGTGGACATTGGCTGCACAACCGGAGAATGTTTTGTTAATCGTAATATTGCATCCTGATATATAAAATCAGGGGATTGGCGGGCAGGAGTACTCCGCGGGAGAGATACATTTCATGCGGCTTTCAGGCCAATTGTGGCAACAGAATTGGGAAGATAAGTACTACCCGGGAAAAGAAAATCGCAGATGTGCGGGAGGGGAAATTCCAGAAGCGGATGCCTGATCAGTACCCGAATCTTCTCTCGTATTCCTTATGCTGGAGCTCGACAGAGGAAACGCGTTTGCCGAGTTCCGCAAGGGTACCTTCAGCTGCACACCGGAATGTTTGCGGGGATGCCTGTTTTGAGCGGCGGACCAGCTCATCGATATAATGGATTGCTTCCTCACGTAAATCAGGTGGCAGCAGCCGGATTTTTTCTTCTACGGAGCTGTTTAAAGAAGACAATGGATTCTGAATATTTTATTGATTTTTACATAGAATCTTTTCGGGCGACATTATCAGAAGAATTTTTCCTTTTTCCAGATATGGGCCAAAAAATCTTGTTTTATCATGCTGCCTTGCCAAAATGAGATCCGATTTCACCGGATCTTCAAGTTCGTATCAGCAAGATAGTGTTTTGGAGTTCCTGGTTGAATATCCAGCGTCGATGAAAATAGATCAGTATCATAAACCAGAAGCAGGGAAAAAAATCAGTGTGGTTCAGGATTCATGTTTATATGCCCGTTATATGTTTCCAAGGGATCATGATGATAAATTACCGGAGCATCCGGATCAATTCATCTTTTGATATTCCTTTCCAGACCGATACCTTTGCCAGAATATCATTGAGAGTCCCCGGGGCAATCTCATTGTGCAGGGGAACCGTGATCGTATGTTCTCCTGCCGGGGTACTGCATTTGAGCTGGGCATGACTGCCTCTCTGGCGAACGATATGATATCCCAATTTTGAAAAGACGCGGATCAGATCCTTTCCGCTAACAACCGGAAGCCCGGGCAATAGTACCGACCTCGGTTTCAGATATGGAAAGGATGCGGATGTTCTCGCCTTTGGCGAGTTCTTCATCGAAATGGAGTTCAACCGCCTCGTGAATATTTGCCATCAGCTCATCAAGGGATTTACCCTGGGTGAAAATATCGACCCCGATTCCCCGGCCGCACCAGAATTTGCCATCAGAATAGATCTCAAATTTGACGAGCATGAATGTACATCCGGCTTGTGATACTATACAGTGCAGCCCGGATGACAATAATCTTTTTGCAGCAGGATCCAGGTATTGGATATCCAGCGCCGGGAAAAACAAAATCGATATCGAAAACCAGAAGAAGGGAAAAAATTCAGTGTGATTTCTGAAATTCGAGAATTTCTTTTCCAATCTGTTTTACGGTTTTATCCTTGAAATATTTCTTCCGCTCCTTAGTATAGTCACCACTGCCGGGATCAAAACTCCGGATAAACCGTATTGCATCTTCCGGCCCAAGGGCATTCACAAGAGCATCGAATCCTTCGCTCTGGATCCTGGCGATTGTTTTACTTTCCATGCTGATTCAACTCCATCAACCAGTGCAGCGGATTGTCTGCATGTATAGATGTACGTAGTTTATTCTTCTTCATACTCTTTACCAGGTTTTCCATCCACGGGATTTACTTTTTCTGAGAAACTCCCCGAATCGCTGGAAGTATTGTTTTTCGTTCTGGCGAAATTCCTTATTCAGGTGTCTTCTGGTTATTGCAGAATCATGATGGAGCCAGTATCCGGATAACCGAATCGTGCCGGACATATATGAAAAGATATTCCCGGATTATTTTCAAACTTTGTGGTTGAAAAAAACCTGATTTCCTGTCGATAATTTTGATTGAAAATGGGATCCTGGTGTTTTTGGATGAGGTTTTTTAAGGAAATAACCGGAGAGAAATCCACTCCGTGTGGATACAAGATTGGTTTCCCATTGAAAATTCGCGAATCAGTAAGACCGGGACAAAACAATCCCGTCATTATGATGGCTTGCGCCGCCCCCGAAGGGACGCCCCCGCGGCGCTTCAATTACCTGCTGATGTCAAAAAAACAGGTTCATGCCTTGCCGGGCCTCATTGAAACCCTGATGGTCATGAACCCTCCGAAAATTCCCTTTTTCATACTTCGGCATTCATTCTTGCGAGGGACCAGGGACGGGGATCCTTGACGGAAGATGCACCCAAGGGGGTGCATTGCATGACCAGATTATTGAAAAATTATTAAAAAGCCACTGACTCTAACATTTGTCTTGTAATTAAAATTTTATCATCAGCTGCAGTGAGTAATTCATCATGAACAGAAAAATCAGAATAATAGAGTTTGACTAAAACTCCGGCATCCTTGGCGGTATGAACTGCTGGAACAAAATCACTGTCTCCTGCAACGAGAATAGCCGTTCCAATATTTCTCGTCCAACTTAATTGGGCTAAATCCACTGCAAGTAAAACATCCACTCTTTTCTGTCTGAAATCGACTTCTCCGCGTTCATTGTAATATTTTTGCAATCTCCCTAATTTTATCTGAAATCGTGAAAGTTGTTCTATTCTATGGAGAAATTTACTCATATTCGCGTACTTCTGTTTTTCAGGTTCCGTGGGCGGAGAACTTTGATAGGGCATACAGTTGTAATAATATGTCCGCAATCTCTCACAATTCCCACAAACCAGGTCAGAGAATTTTTCATAATCTATTCTATGACCCGGTAAAACAGCAAGCAGAACTTTGTTTAAATACCCACCATCAATGAGAACAACCGCCCTGCCATTCAAAAAAAAACCACCAATTGATGAATTACTATCGTTCCAGAAGGGACGATAGCGGTTATAATGAAATATCATATTTCACTAATAAAATATTAAATTATCGTTTTTTTTATTGCAGAACAAAATCATATCAAAAATGTGTTTTTCGTAAAACAAAAAATTGTGACAGATACGGGATACGGGGCTTATCCTGGCAAGCTACTGATTGTATCCAGAATCTTCCCGTGCTTTCCCGTCTGATTAAAAAATTCCTCTGCCAGAGAGAATCCAAAAGACATATGCTTCCCCGGGCATCACGTTTCTTCCTGCCATACCGGATCTCCCGCCACGGGAGAGGTGAAAAGAGTGACGTCCGAACAGTGGAACACCATCATAGAAACCAATTGTGACGCAATCGAGCGCGAGGTCCTGGGATTCTCTTTTGTAACCCCCGACCTGCTCATCCGGGCTCTGCTCCGCAAAGACGCGTATATACACAAGGACTTTCCTGAGGAGTACAAGTTCTGCTGGCACCAGGAAGGCCTCGATACCTTTGGCGACAAAGTACTTGATTTTGCCATCTACGATCATTTTGGCGATTCATTTCTCACGATCCGGGACCTGGAGAAAGAGGTCATCAGGCGGCATATCAACGGGCACCGGGAATGGTATGCCGCGAATGATATCCTCGAAGAATTTGCGCTGAACGCCATCGGCCTTCAAAAATACATCATCTGGGGAACGGATGAGTTCGACAAGGCCATCTGGAACCAGGCAACCACGAAGATCCTGGCCGACGGGTTCGAAGCGCTGGTCGGGGCGGTGTATAAGGACCGGGGGCTTGTGCAGGTTCATGTGATGCTGGAGAATATTGGGTTTTATGAGAAGGTTGATGAGCTGCGTTTTAAGAGAGGGGAGAGGAAGGGGGATTTTGGGATTGAGGTGGGGGAGTGAGGGGTAGGACTCTGTCTCATCCTGTTTGGGATCATGGTTAGTAAAAAATTCCCAATTGTATATATCAGATTCAAAAAGAGTATTAACTTACTTCAACTCTCTGCACAATGGATCAAAAATGATTCCAGAACAATCAATGACATTAAAGCGGTTTGCTGTTTGGATTACACATCTCAGATCAGAATTCACCTTTTCCGGATCATCAGACGCGGATACAGCCAAGCTTGAATATTATTCGTTTACGGATCGCGTGTCCTGCACGGCAGAATTTAATCTTGAAAAAGGTATTGTCAAGTGGACCCGGCATCCATGACAGGAACGGATTTTCTTCTATTTTCAAATTGTACATTCTGATTCCAATACATACATATCACGATAATATCCAGATTGGCCGGAATGTCCAAAACCAAACCGCAACAGATATGGTTACAGCACCGAAGAAAAATATCATTAATATTTCATTTCCGATAAATCATGACTGAAGAGAGCGAACGGGTCACACGCAAAAAGCGGATCGATCCCTTACTGAAAGCAGCAGGCTGGTCTGTCCAGATGTATCAGGCCGGAATGGATCTCTCCCGGCTCAACAAATACGCTCTTGAAGAATTCCCCACGGAAAACGGTCCGGCGGATTATGCTCTCTGCGTTGACGGCAGGATTATTGCCGTCGTGGAGGCAAAGAAAGTCACCCTCGGTCCGCAGAATGTTCTCACCCAGGCCGAACGGTATGCTGCAGGTATTTCTGGCAGCCCCTTCAATTTCTCCGGATTCCGTGTACCGTTCATTTACTCAACCAATGGCGAGATCATATGGTATCACGATCTCCGGAATTCTCTGAACCGGTCAAGAACCGTTGCAAAATTCCATACTCCGGATGCACTTACGGAACGACTGAAAGAAAAATTCGAAGCATCCTGTCAGTATCTTGCAGAATGGGAAAATATCCATCCGATGATCCGTCCGTATCAGAGAGAGGCAAATGCTGCAACTGAACAGGGAATCCGCGACCGGAAACGTCAGATGCTGGTTGCTATGGCAACGGGGACGGGCAAGACCTACACTATGGTCAACCAGGTTTACCGGCTGATGAAATCCGGTCTGGCAAAACGGATTCTCTTCCTGGTTGATCGCCGGGCTCTTGCTGCCCAGGCGGTCAAGGCATTCGCATCCTTTGAGGCCCAGCCCGGGCTGAAATTTGATAAAGCGTACGAAGTGTACAGCCAGCGGTTCTTCCGTGAGGATTTTGAGGATGACGAGAAATTCGATCCCAAAGTTCTTCCCTCACCATATCTCCTCGAACCAAAACCGGGTCATGCGTTTGTCTACATCTGCACTATCCAGCGGATGACGATCAATCTCTTCGGGCGCAATGCGGTATTTTGTGCGGATGAAGAACCGATCGATGATGATGCAGACCAGCTGGATATCCCGATCCATGCGTTTGATCTCATCATCGCAGATGAATGTCACCGGGGATACACCGCTGCAGAACAATCGGTCTGGCGCAAAACGCTGGATCATTTCGATGCAATCAAGATCGGGCTGACTGCCACTCCGGCTGCTCACACGATGGCCTATTTCCGGGAGATAGTGTATCGATATGAATATGCCCGGGCAGTCCGGGAGGGATTCCTGGTTGATTATGATGCAATTGCCCTTGACTCGAATGTACGGATGAACGGGATCTTCATCCAGGCCGGCGAGGGAGTCGGAGTGATTGATTCTTCAACCGGAGCACAGTCATTTGATACTCTGGAAGATGAACGGCAGTTTGATACTACGGATGTTGAACGGAAGATCACATCCCCGGATTCCAACCGGAAAATTCTCTTTGAAATCCGGAAATATGCCGAAGAGCATGAGCAGAAGTTCGGACGATTCCCCAAGATACTTATTTTTGCCGTGAATGACCTTGCCCATACCTCTCATGCAGATCAGCTGGTGGATCTGGCCCGGGATATATTCGGGAAGGGGGATTCGTTTGTCCAGAAGATCACCGGCAAAGTCGACCGGCCGCTCCAGCATATCCGCGAATTCCGGAACCGGCCACAGCCGTCTGTTGTGGTAACGGTGGATCTTCTCTCTACCGGCGTTGATATTCCGGATCTCGAATTTATTGTCTTTCTGCGGCCGGTAAAATCCCGTATCCTCTTCGAGCAGATGCTCGGACGGGGAACCCGGAAGGGGGAGCGGTTTACCGACAAGTCCCACTTTGTGGTCTTTGACTGTTTCGGAGGATCCCTGCTCCGTTACTTCCGGGAGGCAACCAGTATCACGGCCGAGCCTCCCGAGAAAGAGACCCGGCTGATCACGCAGGTCATTAAGGATATCTGGGACAACCGGGACCGGAATTACAATGCAAAGGTGCTCGTACGGAGGCTTCAGAGAATCGACAAAGAGATGAGTGGCGAAGGCCGCGATCTGTTTGCCGCATATGTTCCTTCCGGGGATCTGAAGCGCTATGCATCCGGTCTCCAGCACGCACTCCAGCAGGATTTCACCCGCACGATGACGCTTCTCCGGAATCCGGAGTTTCAGAACCTGCTCCTCCATTATCCCCGGCCTGAGCGCCGGATGCTGGTTGCATATGAGAATACGGATACCGTTCAGTCACGGTATCTCTTCCGGGATTCAGCGGGGAATGAGTACAAACCGGAGGATTATCTCACAGCCTTTTCGCAGTTCGTGAAAGAGAATCCGGAACATATCGATGCAATCCGGATTCTGCTGGACCGGCCCAAAGACTGGGGAACCGATGCCCTTTCTGATCTGAAGAAGAAACTGGCAGCATCCCGGTACCGTTTTACTGTCGATAATCTCCAGATGGCTCATAAAGTCAGATACAACAAAGCGCTCGTGGATATCATCTCGATGGTGAAGCATGCCGCCCGGGAAGAGGAGCCGCTCTTTACCGCTGAGGAACGGATCCACCGGGTTTTTGATCGGATGGCCCTTACCACATCACTGACTTCCGAGCAGCAGAAGTGGCTCGATAAAATCCGTGAACATTTAATTGCAAACCTCTCAATCAGTAAGGACGATTTCGATATTATTCCCCTTTTTGCCAATGAAGGCGGATGGGGGAAGGCGAATCGGGTCTTTGACGGAGGCCTGGCAGGACTTATCCGGAAGTGGAATGCGGAGATTGCAGCATGAGTGATATTGTCGGAAAATTATGGGGATTCTGCCACACGCTCCGGCATGACGGAATCGATTACGGGGATTATATCGAGCAGATCACCTACCTTCTCTTCATCAAGATGGCAGATGAGCGGAGTGTAAAACTTCCCGAAGGCTGTGACTGGAAGACGCTCATTGAAAAGTCCGGAACGGACCTGACAGAACATTACCAGGATGTTCTGCGGAGACTCGGGAAGGAGCACGGGCTTCTTGGCGACATCTTTGCCGGAGCAATCTCCCGCTTCACCAACCCGGTGAACTTAAAGAAGCTGATCGGTCTTATCGACGAGACCGAATGGACCGAGCTCAACATCGATGTGAAAGGCGAGGCATTCGAAGGTCTGCTGGAGAAGGCAGCGAGCGAGGGAAAGAAAGGAGCAGGGCAGTACTTTACTCCGCGTATCCTGATCCAGGCAATTGTCCGGTGCATGAAACCTGATCCCCGGAAGAAAGCCGACCTGACCATCTGCGATCCGGCGTGCGGTACCGGCGGGTTCCTGGTCTGCTCGTACGAGTGGCTGCTGGAGCAGACAAAGGGCGGGGCACTTGACCGGGATGTTGCGATCCGGGTGAAGAAGAGCACCTACTTTGGGCAGGAACTCGTTGCCCGCCCGCGCCGGCTTGCACTGATGAATCTCTATCTCCACAATGTCGAGCCGCAGATCAAAATCGGCGACTCCATCTACGAGAACCCGGACAGCCGGCGATTCGATATCGTGCTGACCAATCCCCCGTTCGGCACGAAAGGAGCGAACCAGGCACCGGAACGCGAAGACTTCACCATCTCCACATCCAACAAACAGCTCAATTTCGTCCAGCACGTCATCACCATCCTCAAACCCGGCGGACGGGCTGCGGTCGTGGTCCCGGACAACGTGCTCTTCGCAGACCAGGCCGGGGAAGTGTTCAAGGTCCTGACAGAGGACTGCAACCTGCACACGATTTTGCGATTGCCTAATGGTACTTTCACCCCCTATTCCCCGGGCACCAAGACGAACGTGCTGTTCTTCACCAAGGGTTTCCCCACTGAAACAATCTGGGTATACGATGACCGGACGAATGTACCGGGCATTACCAAGAAGGACCGGCCCCTGACACCAGCGTATTTCGCCGAGTTCGAGAAGGTTTTCGGCGCCGACCCGAACGGCGGTTCGAAGCGGAATTCAACAGATTCAAAAGAGGATCGCTGGCACTCGTTCCACATCTCTGAAGTCAAAGAGCGGAACTACAAGATCGATTCGCTCAAGTGGCTGAAGGATGATTCGCTCGATGATGCGGATTCCTTGCCGGAGCCGGAAGAGCTGGCGGTCGAGGCGATTGAGGAGCTAAGGCAGGCAGTGGATGAGCTGCAGAAGATTGTGGTGCTGCTGGAGAATGGGGATGCTGCGGCGAATGAAGGGAAGAGATGAAAGGCAAAAAAAATGTGTCTACTCCACAATCCAATCTATTTGATGAGTTAGAATTACCGGAAGGTTGGGCCTTAACGAAAATTCGAGACCTCGTCACAATAAATTATGGCAAGGGTTTGAAGAACGCAAATCGGGCCGGTGGAAGTGTCTCTGTTTATGGATCAAATGGAATTGTTGGCTCTCACAATAAATCATTAACAGATAGACCTTCGATAATAATTGGACGCAAAGGATCAATCGGTGAAGTTCATTATTCTTCGAATCCCTCATGGCCTATCGATACGACCTATTACATTGATATGTTTGAAGGAATCGATCCGATTTTTTTAGTATTTGCTCTTAAGTCACTCAATCTTTCTGATCTTGATACTTCGACTGCAATTCCTGGATTAAATCGCAATGATATTTATGAACAGGAAATTCCTCTCCCTCCACTCGTCGAACAGCAGCGTATCGTCGCCCGTGTCGAAGCTCTCTTGACGCAGGTCAACGCCGCCCGCGAACGATTGAACCGGGTGCCGTTGATCATGAAGAAGTTCCGGCAGGCGGTGCTGGCGGCTGCGTGTTCCGGGAGGTTGACTGAGGAGTGGAGAGAAGAAAAATTTGGGGATAATGGAATTAAATCAGATAATCAAAGCGAGTACAGTTCCATATTACCATATAACTTTGAGATGATGGATGAACTTCCGAAAGGATGGGCATCCAAGAACCTTGATGGAACTGCCAATTGTCGACTTGGCAAGATGCTCGACAAAATAAAAAATCAAGGAACATTAACCCCATATATTCGTAATGTAAATGTCCGTTGGTTTGGATTTGATTTATCCGACACTAAGGAAATCAAGATTGAAGATTATGAGAAAGACACATATTCCCTACGATCAGGAGATGTTTTAATTTGTGAAGGTGGTGAACCTGGAAGGTGTGCGATTTGGAACGAAAATGGAAAAAATTATATTTTTCAAAAAGCTCTCCACAGAGTCCGTGTTAGTGACAAACTTCTTCCAGAATTTTTGTGTTATTGCTTAAAGGATGCCTCAGAGTCCGGGTATCTGTCCGATCTTTTCACGGGAACAACAATAAAACACCTCACCGGAATATCTTTGAAAAAATTTCCAGTCCCACTCCCCCCCCTTGCCGAACAGCATGAGATCGTCCGGCGTGTCGGCCTGCTGTTTGAGCGTGCGGATGCGATTGATCGGGAAGTTGCTGCGGCGGGCCGGCGGTGCGAACGGTTAACGCAGGCAGTGCTGGGGAAGGCATTCAGAGGGGAACTTAGGTGAAAGAATAATGCCTGATGATCGAAAACAAACAAAAGAGGTAATATTCACGGATTATAACGATTCTCAGTTTCAGACTTTTTTGGAATTTTTAATCAACTTAAAATTTGATAATAACTATAATTGGCGAAATGGCTTACAAACAAAAATAAATGCTGTTTTACATCTTTCTAACGAGGTTAAATCTCAATACTATAAGGCGATGAAAGCAAAAGAAGAAATGGAGGTCAAGGGGTTTGGAAGTGGACTTGAATCGGAGCTTTTATTGATAAAATTCGAGACACTGCTTAATTCAGTTTATTCCCTTTGTGATAATCTTGCTTTTATTAGTTATAGACTCCATCCCGGCATTAAAAAAATGTTTAATGATCAGCGTAAAAATGTCGCAAAATATCGGATTAATTATCCCGAATATTCAGAATATATTGACTTAATTGAGAGTGCAACGTGGTATGAAAAACTTCATACGATGAGATCTGAATCAACGCATTATCTTCCGGGTTTTGTTTACCATTCAAAAAACGGGTTGGGTATTTTATACCGAGATATGGAACATTCTGATGAAAGAATTGAGATTGAGAATATTCAAGAATATATAGTCAATTTAATCGCAGAAATCAATGATTATCTTGAGAGATATGGAAATTATCATTTAAAAAGATTCATTGATGAAGGGCACAAAATATTTTATCCATGCTTTATCCCTAATCCAGAAGGTAAGGGATTTCTTGTGGGGGGAAGGGTAATAACATATTCAGAATATATGAAAAAACTCCCCGGGAAATGTCAATTCCGTGATATACCTTGTCCGAGAAAAAATATTTGCCCAGCATATTCAAAAAATGATGAATAAACAATCTCATAAACCACACTTTTCCCTTGCCGAGCAGTACGAGATCGTATCGTGTGTCGGTTTGCTTTATGAGCGTGCGGATGTCTTAGGTCTGGAGGTTGCGGTGGCGGGCCGGCGGTGTGAGCGGTTGACGCAGGCGGTGCTGTGGAAGGCGTTTGCGGGCAGATATGAAACTGAGGATTTGATGGATTGAAATGGAAAAAAATACTGTCGATGTTGGGGGACAACCAGTCAATTATGAGATAAATAATGGTCAATTAAAACTAAATGGAAACGATGTTTTAATCGATTCAAGGTATCAAGTCGAATTTTACATAGCAAGTGGTGCAAATGGAATTGTGTTTAAAGGAAAAGATACATTTCTCTCTCGACCTGTTGCGATAAAGATTTGGATAATGCGATCAGGGGATTCCCGACCTATTAATGAAAAGTTTTTATCTGAAATTAGAAAGATTTCGCAATTAAACAGACCTAGAATTGCTCAAATATACTATGGCCAAATAATTGAAAATATCTATTATTATGCAATTTATGAATTGATTGAAGGCATCCCTTTAAAAAAATGGTTGGAGACAGAAAGATCGATAGAAGAACGTCAGGAAATATCAGATAAAATATTTTTAGAGATACTTCGATGTCATGAAAAAGGTATCTATCATGGAGATTTGCATTCAAAAAATGTATTAATTACAGAAGATATTGAAATCAAGATCATTGATTTCGGAACGAGTATTTTTTGTAAAGATATCTATCCCCAGAATAGAGAACGGCAACTTCTTCTCCAAACAGGGTATGAAATATTTCCAGAAGTTAAAAAAATGAAATTATTGGATGAAAAATCTCTTCTGCAGGCACCAGCCCCATGCATCCCACTAACTTTTATCCAAATACCCAAATTACTTCTGGTTTTGAACAATCATCCGAAAGAAGATTGTTTTCCTGATGATGGCTTTTCAAATCCAAAAGTGCGTGATGGGTATTTCACAATGTTTAATGATCCATTTGTTGAAACGCCATTTTTTGATTTTAAACGCCTTATTACTTGTTTAACAAGAAATTATTCACCGGATCTTGTAACACATTATCTAGATTGCTTAGCTGGTATGATGGTTGAGAAAGATCTCTCCGATAAATTGGGCTATTTGGATTTTAAATCTCATTACGAGATTTCCGAAAAAAATCTCCATTTCTTTAACTCAATTTATACAAAGATACGTGTTGATTTCATTCAAAGAATTAATGAAGAATATAAATTGTAGTTTCCTAAAACGATGTTCTTTGCCTCATAGATGCCGGTGAAACAGGAGGTTGGGGTGGCAACGAGGCGCTCGAAAGCGTTGACGCAGGCGGTGTTGGGGAAGGCGTTCATCGGGAAACTCACTTGAGATAATTATGGCAGATATGATCCTAACTCTGGAAGGACGGCATTTCAAGAGGCAGTACCTTCTCTATATCATTGAGATTGTTCACGGGAACGACATTCACTACTACATCGGACAGACCGGGGATCATAATTATATCACAGCCCGTCCTGCATTCCGCCGTCTCGCCGGTCATCTTGAAGATATGGGCCGGAGTACCCAGAATCAGATTTACCGTTATCTGGCAGTCCAGGTGCTTGGGTTGAAGGAAGCAAATAACAAGAACGTTAATTTTGATGATCGAATCAAACAAACTGTAGAAGATTTTCTTGTCTCAAGTACTATCAGGATGCATGTGTATTCATTGCAGGAATTTATCCCAAGTATTGAACACGAAGACCATCTGAAGATTGTTCGTAAAGTCACTCTGTTTGAGCAGATTGTTATCAGAATGTTCAGATTACATCAGAAAAAGATAGCAAACAAGAAAATTACATCCCTGCCGGAAGATATCGAATGTCCTTATCCAGAAATCATGAATCGGATTCAGGAAGATTTCAATATTAAACCGTAATGTTGATCGTAGTTCTGACCGACAAGCCGGGAACCCATCTGTTAATTTTTTGAATACAATTCGAAGAATAGAAAACAAATTACACACTACCAGAATAAATCATGAAAATTATCACGTGGAATGTTGCGCATCAAGCCAAAACCAACAATACAAATCTTTTTCAGATGGCAGAGGTACTGACCGCATTATCTCCTGATATCATTGTTCTGACTGAATATTGCCCGGGTGATCTGCATAAAAAATTCACTTCGAGTCTCAGATCACTTGGATTTGGAGTTAAAACTTCGGAATGCCCGCCAACAGAAAAAACACAGAATCATGTTCTAATCGCATCACGGATGTCCATGGAGGAAACAGACAGTGGAGTGCCTCTCGATAGTTATCATGCAATTCCCTGTAACGCTCTACAGGTCACGATCCCGGAGCATTCCCTTGGAATTCTGGGCCTGCGTCTGCCGGTGAGCATGACTGCTGCACAAATGAAAACCTGGTGGGACTGGGTAACCGCAGTTGCAGAGAGAAACCAAAACCATCCTTTCATTATTCTGGGGGATTTTAATACAGATCTATCGTCAGAAGGTCCCAATGGTGGGAGACGGTTAATTAAACTCAAGGAAGATGGTTGGTATCATGCGTTACCGAAAGAGGGGGCTAGCTATTGGTCACGGAGAGGGGGTGTCATTTCCCCATTCAGGATTGACCATGCATTTTGCAGTCGAAATATCAATGTGTTGAGCAGCGAGTATCTTACCGAATATGGACAATTTCTTTTTGCAAAAATACCAGATACACATTCCGAAGAGACAAAAAAAATCAAAGCAATGTCGGACCATGCCATACTAGTGGTGGAATTCGATCTGAAATAATCCACAGCTTCTGCCGAGATGCACTAGATCGTCCGCCGTATCGGAATGATGTTTAAGCGTGCGGATGCGATTGATCATGAGGCCGCGAGGGTGAGTGGGCGGTGCGAGTGGCTCACACATTTGGAAGAGTGTTGGTTCAAAAAAAACGACACCCGATGAGGTTGGGATGTACATCTACCATATATTATCGTGGCACATTAGGGAATTTTTGAATTAATATGACCTTTGGTAAATTGATAGAACAAAAAAGATAAATTTGTTATTTTTTATTAAAATATTCACCAAGATCATTTTTTACAAAGTTTTTCAATTCATCAATTGATGTGTATTCTTGATATTTTGTCCCTTTCTGATATTCCGCGACTCGTTTCAGGAAGTCATTAAGTCTTTCCTCTCTCTTTTGGCCCTGTTTCACATAACATAATATGTGTTTTCGCCATTTTTGTGCATGGTTGAATTCATCTTCAATCGGTGAAATGAAATCCCCCTCGAAATTCATGGGATCCCCATATCTCTCTCCGATGAGAATTATCACCACTCCCGATTTTTCTAATTTTGTTAGAATAATCTCCCTTGCAGGATAACCCGATCCACTTCTTTCAAAAGCGTATGCGTGATAACGCAAATCGGATTTAAGAGTTTTTCTTAATTCCCCTCGATCCTTTTTTAAATCGAGGTACGTTGAACTTATAAAAACTCTCGGAGCATCAGGGTTTAACTCAATATCTTCATAAGGTTCAATTTCTTTTTTTAGCTCAAGTATTTTTGATGAATGCCGATGATTTATATAAAGTTGACTAAACTCTTCATATCCGATATCTGATCCAACAATTTCTTTTAATTCTATCGGAGTGATTGTTTCAATTTGTCGGAAATGCTCAATAACAATTCCCAAAATTAATTTTTTCTTTTCGGCAAATTTTTTATAATCATCTCTCGTGAAAAGAGGTTGGCTATCTTTAAATTGCTCCCATATCTCTTCCTTGGAGCCACACTGTACAGTTGCTACTTTTCCATAGCCTCGAATACCCTCCACTTTTTCATTATCAGAAATATCTGTATAAAAAAAAACATAATCATCTTTTTTTAGGGATTGGCCTACATTACCTCCTTTCAAATAAGTAAATTTTGATTGTTGATATGTGGCTATATCAAGGTATTCTGGTTTAATTGTTACAATGATTCCCGAGATCTCTTTTTTGTCAAATGATGGAGGTTTATAGGCAAAGCACTCACACAATGATGATTTGATAATATCATTATCGATAACAACAACCCCTCGATCAATTAATTTTTGCTTTCCAGTAGCCGCAATTGAATTGCAAAAAATTATACAGAATTGAAACTGTTTGGATCTCTCTAAAAAACTCTCGCAATTTTTATCGTCAAGAATTTCCATTTGACTAAATATCGCTGCAAGACCCTTCGGAACAATGCTAACATCTTTAATTTTATTTGATGGAGCCTTTGTTTTAATGGCAAATGTAAGATAAGTATCATCAATTCTGTCGATATTTTCAAATCCATAAATATTCTCCAATATCCATTTTGCCAAGCCTTGAAAATCGAAAAAATCACCGTGGTATAATGGAGTTATCTTTTTGTACATTTCGCATAAAAAATCGCCTTTTTTATAGGGCGACTCAATGGTTTTCTCTACTTGATATTTTCGGAACAAAAGAAAATTTATTGTATTATATTCGCTGTACGGGACTTCCGTGACAATTTTCGAGAAACCTCCCTTTGCGCAATATAACTCTGCCGCATTGCATAAAGCTGTACCATACCCCTCCTGATTATTTCGATATTCATGTTCGAGAAATAAATTTTTTAAAACTACCACATCAGAAAATGGTTTTTTCTTAAGCATCAATGAACCAATTAGTTTTAATGTAGTTATCCCTCTATCTTCAATAATTGGGGAGTAGATACCAAATGCGACGCGATCTCCATCCCTTAATTCTTTTACTGCATTCTCAAACCATTGACGATGATTTGGATAGTGATCATAAAAAACTGTGGCCTTAGGTTGAAAACGTTCGAATTCATCAATTTCACGTTCATTCAAAATACGACGGACCTCGTATTTTTTATTAACTGACGGGACAGGCGCAAGCTCCGCTTTAACTTCTGGCATATGCTAATTCAAAATTGAATTTGAATTAAATAAAACCTATTGAAAAAATTGTAGAAATTCTTTTTCCTATCTATTTCAATTCCAAATTTCGTTTGGTTGAATGAATATAGCAAAATGATTGTGGGGGGATAAAATTTTGGAATATGTCTTTTGGATCAATGGGTTTTGGAAATTTTTTAAAACTTTTAATATGAAGTGCATATCCGATCTCCCGCTCTTGGAAATACTCAAAGAATTCTGTTTTTTCAAGTCCTGAATGATTCGAAAAATTATTCCATAAATTTTTAGGATGATCAATTATGACATCATCTAATTTAAAATATCCAACAATCCGCCTGATAGGTGAGGACGCATAAATTAAAACAAAATCGATGTCATCGGCTTTAAAAATCTTTTTCCTAAATTCAAATTTTTTCCTTCCACTGATTATTGCATCGACATAACGTGGCCTAACCGAAAGCAAAACGTTCATCCAATTCCCCTATCTTTTTAATTTGTCGATAATCTTTATGACGTAGAATTGAAATTGACTGAGGAGCGGCCTCAATTAGTCTTTCTTTTGTTAATTCAATATATGTAATTGGTGTTCGGAAATGAAAATGATATTTAAAGAAAATAACCGTTACTGGTTTTTGCATTCGTTCAATTTCTTCTTTTGAATAGACGGTTCGTTTTGCAACTAAGCCTAAAATGGTCTCACTGTTTGATATTCCAAAATAAATCTCTTCAACAATTCCTAATGTAGTAATCGCTTGATTTTTTGTTGTTTGATAGAATAGGAGGATATCTCCAGGATGAATTTTTTTCGAATTCGTTCGCGAAATATACGCTTTTTTAATGGCGTTTCCTTCAGGATAAAAATTGCCAGAATGTTCTAGTAGCCCAGTTTGTCGTTCTGGTAAATTTGTGAATAATCTCTCAAAAAATTCGGGATGTATTGGAACAATAAATTTTCTCACTTTTGGGCCATCGTAGAAACTCGGATAATATTTTTTATCGAAATCTAATGGAGTTAGTGATTCCGTTTCATTTTGATTTCCGATTATTTGTTTTAAGTAGATGTCTTCACCGTTAGTTTTCTTACCATATTTCTCAAAACCAAATTCAATTAATAAATCGATTAATCGCTCATTATCTCCTTCAAATAACGTTAGATAAATTTCTGCGATTTCATTTTTAATTGCGATTTGAATCGCAAGATTAATGAACAATTCCCCAATTTTTTGTCCATTATGGGTGACTTTTAGTGTGCATAATTTCAATCTACGTTTTACCGGGAGTGGGGGATCTGAATTGTTGATCCCTTCATGCTCTTCGATGTTATAGATAAGTAATGCACCAATTTGATCATTTTGGGTATTTATGAAACATTTACGGCCTTCAAGGCATATTTTAGGAAACCAAAGTTTCTCAAATTCAGGATAATTTTTTTTAAGACTATCAAAAAAAGGATCGTGAATATCCAGGTTATGAACCGCGTCTAAACGCAAGGCGATTGGAGCAATCACATCATGTTTTTGGGATTGACTTTCAAAAATTTCAATTGCATCTTCAATCGATAAAACCCGATTATCAACGTGTAATTTTTTTGCGTTTCTATGAATGCCACGATCTTCAGTGATAAAAAAAGTTACAGCATTTCGATATAACGAATATAAGATTACATTATCTCGCCGATCATTGATACGCCCGGGTTTTTTAATTCGACTTAAAAATGATAAGTCATTATTTGGATCTGGTGGTGATTCTAACACCGGATATGCTAATATTTTTGATTTTAAAATTTGTTTTTGAGTTTCATTCTTATTCTTTTCAATTTCTTCTAGGGAAATTGGATGAATTATAACCGATATTTTTTGCTCATTTAACAATCGTGTTAATTTTTGAAGATTTGAAGAAATTTCTTTATTATCTTCTCGATATATGAAAATATTTGTATCAATAAGTACTCGCATTCGTTTCAATTACGAATCTCACTATAATAACAGATAACTTTTTCTAAAAAAATACCCCTTCAACTACTCTCACCCGCTTATCGTCTTATTCGCCCTCTTCATCAATCCCGCCGGAATGGGATTGAGTAACCGCCAAACAATACTCATCGGCTTGCTTCCCGTATGACTCACATAACTTGCCGTGCCAAGACATACATATGGCTGTGAAATGTTGTTGATTTTATCGAATTCACGAACAAAAAACAGAATCTTTGAACCGAGTTTCTCATGATTGATGTATCGTTGTCCGGTCGGAGATGATGCTGATGTTGTACTCTGCGATTGCCAATGGAAGAGTGTCTCATTAATTGCATAATCCATATACATCGTGGATGGCGAGAAGTGCTTCTCGGATTTATTGAGCGTAATCAAAAAAATGTCGAGATTCTTCTCTTTCAGGAAAAGAACGCCCTCACGCTTGCCGGCTTCATGGCTCTTTTCCGGAGTCCAATGGCCAAGGCCTGCAAATATCTGATCACGTGAATACATGCAATGAAGCGAGATCCCCGTCTTATAGCCCACGTCAATATCCTTTTCAAGAACTTCGGTCTTCTCTTCGAGGTAAGAAAGGAGACCATCAATCTCTTTAACCCCCCAGGAATTTTTTTGAAATTCTGCTACTCCAGAAGCCGCATCCGGATAATTCAGGGAAGTTATGGGTTTTGGATAAATCGAGTACCAGAACACATTGAATTTCGGATCATTCACAAGAGAGGGATTCCCTGAAGTGAGAGTCTTTCGAATAAATCGGACCATTGAAATGGAATCGACATGTTGCAATCGCTTAGCTGCAGTGAGAATCTTTTCATCATCTTCTGGCAACGGAATTTCGCATTGTTTAGCCTCGGCACAGAGTTGACGGAAACTCGATTTTCCATAGATATCCTGGGGAGTGAGATGGTAATACGATAAAAAATTCTCGACAGTAAGTACTTTTCCGGATTCTTGGGAGAACCTCGATATTTTCTGTATCAATCCTTTTCGTTTTGAGAGAGATCGTTCAATATGGGAAAGGACGATTTCCTGAGCAACTTTCTCTAAACTGATGAAACATCCACGAGGAAGAGAGAAGGTATTCTTCTCGATTTGCTGGGCAAGGGGGATCGTAGTATCCGTGACTAAAGCACGATATTTTGCATCGAACTGATAATTCGCATGTTGACGGCCAACAAAATCTAACACGGTGAGGCATTCTTTATTATCAGCAAGTCTCAGGCCTCTCCCAAGTTGCTGGATAAAAACCGTCAAACTCTCAGTTGGTCGTAAGAAGAGAATGGTATTAACTTCCGGAATGTCTACTCCTTCATTGTAGAGATCGACAACAAAGATAAAATGAATATCTTTCTTCAATAATTTTCTCTGAATTGAGTTTCGTTCTTCAGAAGAACTCTCGGATGTCAAATGAGTGGAAGCGATACCGAATTGAGTAAAGGCTTCCGCCATGTATTTAGCATGGTCAATGCTGACACAAAAACCAAGTCCAATCACCGTATCGATGTCAGTCACATATTGAAGAAGGGCTTTCCGGATATGATCTGCTCGTTGAAGATTTCCCGTATATCGTTTTGAGAGAGCTGCCTGATTGTATTTTCCTTTCGACCATTCGACATCATCAAGATCAACCGTATCCGTGACACCAAAATAATGGAACGGTGCCAGAAGATTTCGACCGATTGCCTCAGGGAGCCGGATCTCGGCTGCAATTCGACCGTCAAAATATTTGAGAATATCGAGATTATCCATCCGCTCCGGTGTTGCCGTCAGCCCGATGAGGATTTTTGGCTGATAATATGAGAGGAGTTTTTGATAGGATTCCGCTGCTGCATGATGGAACTCATCAACGATGATAACATCGTAATGGTTGGGAGATGTCCGTGATGAGAATCCTGTGCTATTGAACGATTGAATTGAGATGAAAAGATGATCCTGTTGGGCCGGGATCTCCCCATGTATACAGAGATCTCCAAAGTTGTGATCTTTGAGGATTGTCCGGAACGTGTAAAGACTCTGCTTGAGAATCTCTTCTCGATGAGCAACAAACAAGAGCCGAGCATGGGGATTGATCGTATCTCGATATCGACGAAAATCAAAAGCAGAAATTACCGTTTTTCCTGTTCCGGTCGCCGCGACGATCAGATTTTTGTAATGATTATGAATTGCCCGTTCTGCCTGTAAGCGTTCAAGGATCTCTTTTTGATAGTAGAAGGGAGTTATATCAAAGAAAACTGGTGTCCCTTGATCATGAAATCCTTTTCGCTCTTTTCGAATAGCATTGAGAAAGAGTGCTCGATCTTTCTCTTCATACTTCATAAATTCAGGATCATTCCAATATGTTTCGAACGAAGCCTGAATCTTGTCAATAAGTGGACGAGAATCTTTCTCTGTGAGTTTTACATTCCATTCAAGACCCGAAGTTATGGCAGGATTTGAAAGATTGGACGATCCAATATACGCCGTTGAGAAACCAGTCTCTCGTTGAAAATAATACGCTTTGGCATGAAGACGTGTCCGCTCAGTGTCATAGGAGATTCGAACTTCTGTATTCGGTAATGCTGCAAGGAACTCAATTGCGCGAATATCAGTTGCACCCATATAGGCAGTTGTGATAACTCGTAGTTTGCCTCTTTTACAAAAATTGGTGAGTTCATCCATGAGGAGCCGGATCCCGCTCCATTTTATGAAGGAAACAAGGATATCAATCCGATCAGAGGATCCAATCTCTGCCTTAAACTCCTGTATCAGACTCGGCTCCATGGAAGAACCGGTGAATAGACTACTCTGCGTGAGAGAAGTTACGGGCCTTAGTGGAGTGGAGTTACGAGAATGCTCGTTGAGTTCACCAATCGCGAGAAGAACCTCACCATCATCGTTAATTTTACAATGATTGAGACATTCCTCTTCGGTGATTGCTGCTAATAATTTGATTATTTCATTACAACAAGCGATTTGTTCTTGCACAGACGCTTCTTGAGAATTCTCTAAAAATTCCAAGGACTTCTTAAGAACCGGATTGAGATATTGGGCGAGAAGAACCGTGGAATCATAATTTTTAAGATTTTCTTTTGTGATATGCTCAGTCTTAATTCCTAATTTTTGGAATTTTTCTTCAAGATGAGAATTAATTATTTGCTCGTAAAGGCCGACTGAGAGTTTTTTCATTTGTTCAAGACCTGGATGGATTGATTGTGTATATTTATGGGAATTATCTGTTTCCATCTGAAATTTTTAAAATATCCGTTATCCTTCGAGAGAAATGCAAATAATTAAAATGGATCTTTCAGCATCCCCTCACAAAACCCAATCACACCCGCCACCTTGTTGTTGTGGTGAATCTCCGGATTAATAATCACATCATGCCCGATACCGGCTATCTTCGCAAAAACCTCCGGCCAAGGGATCCCGTCACCAATGCCCGGCGGCTGGTGCAGCCGGTGGATGTGAAATCCTTTCAGACATTCCGGAGGAATCAGATTGAAGGATTCCAGAAAATTCTGCCGGGTTACTGTTGATAACTGCTGAATATCCAGAACAATCCCGAAGGACACTGCGAGTTCCGGCTCGGTCTTCATTATATAATCCCACAATCCGGAAATTTCCAACCCATCAGAAATGAACTGGCCGGTCCGGTTTTCAAGAAGAATTTCCGGAATAATTCCAAATGAATCCTGGTAACCGGTCTGAATTGTTTTCACACCCCGGACAATATCTGCAAAAGAATTCCTGCGATCGCCGGGATGGATCTCAATTTTTGCCGAAGGAGTTCCGAGAAAATCTGATATATCGAGAATCATCCGGACAAATTTTTCTGTCCATGCAGGATCATTCCAGCGGAGCGGGGGCTGCATTTTAATGCCGAAGTTATCGGTCCGTGAAAGAGAGGGGTCGGTGTGCAGGATATACGGGATTGTCCCGGATTGGTTTTGTGTCGGGGTGTAAAGTTCCGCAATGCTCTGTTTTGTCAGGAAGGAACCAAGTTCCTGACCGGTTGCAGTTACTTCAGATCCTTTCTTGATGAGATCGGCCGGGACTTCAATAAATGAACAACCGGCTGACTTTGCAAGTTCCCTGCGATAATCAAGTCCGCCACGCTGGGGAATATCAGAAGTATTGGGAAAAACGTAGGAGATTGTCATGGCGGGTAAAAAATGGGGGAAATCACTCCCCTCTCCCCTCAATCACATCCATAACCTTCCGGCCCATATCAGTTATCCGGTAATACCGGCCCATCCGTTCATCCGGGGTCAGGCACTCGACCAGTCCTTTCTCAGTAAGAATAAGAATTGCCCGGCTCACAGTCGAGCGTTCGATATCCAGTTGTTTTGCAAGCTCGGTGGGTGAGTTTGGTTTGATGAGGGCCTTGAGTACTTTTCTCCGGACACTCCCCCGCCCAACGAAACTCACGAGATCGTACATCCTGTGAGAGTGGGGAAAAATATGTGATGAATTTACGTAGCAAATGCGTAGATAATTTTATCCCCCCACCGCCCCAATACTCCTCCGGATGTGAGGACGATGGTAAAAAATGCAGAAAATCCCCGGCGAAAAAATCCCCACGCTCGATCCCGCGACCGATACTCTTCTCTTCCGCTCACTCCGGTATAATACCGATAACGGCCTGAAAAAGGAACGCGGCGTGGACCTCTTCGTTACGTCCGATGCCATGAATAATGCCATCTTCTGGTTCCACCACTGGACCTGGTGTGATACCGGCCCGGGCATCTGCCAGCTGACTTCCCGCGATGAAGCAGCCCGGTTCCTCCGCGAACAGTTCATGACACCGGGCTTTTTTGCCGGATGGAATTATCTTGAGATTGAGAAATTTTTCCCGGAATTTTATAGGAAAGCGTGAGGGAAGATCTGAAAGCCGGTGGTGCAGAATGGTTCCCGGGAGCCGATGGTTCCGGACCACCGTTTTTACCCGGTGTTTTCGGACGGGAAAAGAGTTGGACGGCATGAGGGAGAATCTTCAGGAGACACCGGCAGGCTGGATTATTCCGGATTGCGCGATCAATTATCCAAAGCACCGAAAAACAATAACCCTGCCCGGTACCTGAAAAATATTATTTAAAAAACCCGGCCGCGATCCCTAATCCTTTCTCATGGAGCAGAATTTTTCCCGCGACCCGGGAACGGCCATCTCGGTTACGACCTGAAAACCCCAGCGCTCGTACAGGTGGACATTGTCCATGGTCTGGGTGATCAGAGTGCACGGGAGCCCGTCCCTTTCAGCCCGGGCCAGCATGGGCCTGACCAGCTGCGAGGCGTACCCCCGGCCGGTGAACTGCGGGCGGACGGCCACGAGATGGAGATACCACTGCGGCTCCTCGCATAAGTTCCCGGTCAGCGCTTCGATAACATTGTTGACTGCCTCCAGCTTCCCCATGGTTTTTTTGTCGGTGAACTCGTCGGCAGAGAAGGGGTCGGGGTCAACGTCCTCCGAGTGGTCTACCCCGGGCGGAAACCAGATGCTCAGCGCCTCCAGAGCAGGGGAAGTTCCATGGATTACTACTTTTTTCGAGCAGGCAGTCACCAGGGAGCGGTAGAGCTTCCGTTCCAGGGCCGGGGGATCCGGTTCGTTCCCAAACACAAATGTCCCGATGGGGCAGCCTGCCCCGATGAACGCACTTGCAGTTGCTTCGGCAGCCTCTTCTGTTTTGTCCCATGGCACTTCGTACAGCATTGCATTCACCATTCTGTTTCATTCTCCTGGTGGAACCGGGTAATGGTGGTTCTTATTTTGACGGATAAAAAATCATCCCCTGCCGGGGACGTGGGGGTATGACGGGTTATGAGGGGGATCAGGAGTGTGTGAACCATGGGGGATGGGAAAAATAAGCCCTGTACGGGCTCCGATTCATTTTTTGGATCCTGCCCCTTCCCAAAAAACCCCGTAAAACGCTCCTTTTGGAATCTCATAAAAATAAAGGCGTATTCTCGGTTATTTTGTCAAAATAAGGCTGAAATGCACCTCATATAACCTGCCATAACGCCCCGGGAACCGAGACTATTTTCACCCCGATATTTCCCCAACCGGGTCGATAAAACGTTGCCAAAACGCGGATATGAAGGTCATATATCAGGAAAAATATATCAAAACCGGAAAAAACACCCCAAACAGGGTTATTCAATACATTCCCTGATACTCTCACGGAGTTTCCTGATTGCAATAAGCCGGTCATTCACTTCTTTTCGCTTCTCCTTCTCAATCGTGATCACGATCTCCTCAAACGGGACTGCCAGGGAAAAACTCCTCATGGGCCGGCCGCTCCGGCCGGCCGGCAACTCCCGGCTTTTGACCCAGCCCCGCCCGTTCAGGTACTTGATTGCCAGGCTCACTTCCGGCTGGCGCAAATCAGCACAGCGCTCAATCTCCCGGGAAGAAATTTCCGGCGTGGCTGAAAGACAGACAAGCGTTGCCGCAACATATCGTCTGGTGCCGGTTTTTATGAGAAGATCAATAAATTCTGTCTCCTTTTGGGAGAATACCGCAATTTTTTGCTCCTGCATGAATAATCACCCTGCGACATTTATCCGTTTCATTTTATTCGATAAATGTTTTTATGAAGCAGTGAATGTCGGCAAAAGGAACTGATGGAAAAGAGAACCGGCGTAAAAATCGTGCAAGCAGTGCAGAGCTGGATCACGAGACCATAAGATCGAAGATTGCCTGCCTGCTTCAGAAAGCGCTATAAATCAGGAAGTAATTATAAAAGTAATACGATGATCTTTGAGTTCTACAAAAACGTGATCAGTCTTGCAATATCGGTTACAAAGTCCGTCACCAACCGGATCATCTCCCTTGTCCATCCAATCAGCACCGGAGTTCCGGAAGCCTTCCCGGCCCGGAAATACATCCTCGCCGCCGAGATGCGCTGTGCGGGAAATACCGGGCCATGGAACAGGCTTGCCGGGGGCCATGCGCCGGTCTTCTCTCTTTTCACCTATTTCCGCAATCGCTGGTAATTCCGGGTAACGATCCGTAAGGGGTTCTGGCAGGAGGTTTTGGGATTCCCTGCCGGATTACGGCATGTCGTTTCACCGGACAACAGGTATGGCCCGGCCTATCGGCCGGGATAGAATGGAAACCAGGACACGCGGGTGTGAGTGTCCCGGGCGATCACGCGAACATGAATACAGGACACAATATGCACATCACATCAGAATTACGGGAAGGATGCACCTGCATCCTGCGAAAAAAACAGGAAACTGATAATGAAAACCCCGGTAATGTTCCGGTAATAAACGGGAGACCGGGCCGGACCGGATGTTTTTGGGGGAACCCATGACAGCCCGCTCTACCGGCCGGGTCCTCTGCGGGGTTGACGGCTGTGTCCATATCCGCATCGGGGATGAACGGTACTATCTCCGCCCGGAAGACTTAGGGAGACTCTTCTTTCTTTCGGTAAAAGTGCCTCTCTTCAGGAAAGATACGTTCCAGGATTCACCCGGGGAGTACGGCTGCGTGTATCCCAGTCCATCCGGCCGGGCAGTTGTTATCGCAAAAGATAAGCAGCATTACCTGCTGCCCCGGGACCGGTTTCTTTCCATTGCTCTTGGCGAGGAGTTTTCCTGCCCCCTCTTTGAAGTGCCAAAAGACGGGCTGGAGCTCATCCCGCTGTTCCCGGCCCGGCAGGGGGGTTTTCCATGACCAGCCGTCGCGGTACATTAGTGGAGGACGGTGCCTGCGAACTGCTCCGGGCCTGCGGGTTCCAGGTCCGGGTTGTTCCTTCCGGTATCAGCAAACGGTATCCGCCAGCCCATCTCGTAGCTGCCCGGCATGCCAGAACACGGTTCATCCGGGTCCGGAAGATCTCCCGGATGCAGCCAACCCCGTCCACACTTGCGGCAGCCTGCTCACGGGATATTGTACAGTTCCGCAAGTACCTTTCCCGGAATCATTCCATTGCCGGGCTCAGCTGCGAGCTCTGGGTCTATTCCCTGAAATACGGGTTCCGGTGCTTCGAGGTCCTCGCAGACACTATCCGGGAGATCCCAAAACCAACCCTGGAAGATCCGGCAGGTTCCCGCACCGGGGGCAGGTTATGACTGCCATCCGCCGCATGCAGGCTCTCGAACAGCGGGCCGGAAAGATCCTCCTGAATCGTGGCTACAAGCCGGTGATCGTGAGCCATTTTGTCCGGAGCTCACGGTACATCGGCTTCAACCTGACCGCCCGCAGGACCGGGGAAGACGGGACTGTCGATACCGTTATGATAAAACTGAAGATCTCCCTGCACCCGCTCGTCTCTCCTGCCGAAGCTGCTCACTTCTGCCGGGATGAGATTGCATGCGTTCAAAAATTCTCTGACCGGGCCCAAAAAGAAAAATTGCGGTTCGAGGTCTGGGTCGCCATCCCGCTGGATGGATTCCAGCAGTTCGAAATTACCCGGGACGGGATCCATGATGTCACGGTTGCGGAGCGTGGACCATGACCACGGGAAAACCGTTTTGTGCTCTCCATGCAGCGATCCGCGGGGAGGCATCACATGACCGGCGATGAGGAGAGCCCGGAGCGAATTATTGAAAAAGTGGATGATGTCCCGCTCTTCCTGGTCCCAAAAGCTATTGCTGAGCAGATCAAGAGCAAGGGCGATAATGTCTTCCGGATCCTGGTTGAGCGGAAATTCCATCACCGGTACTCGGTGAAGATCGAGACCCTGGACGAGCATGCCCGGCAGGTGAACCCGGGAAAAGAGAGTGATTGTGAAGGCGGCCGGAATGGCTGACAGGGTAGGTCCACCGGAATCCCGCGGTTGCTCCGGGGGTGATGTGATGTGGATGGCCTGCTCCATGAAGCAGTCTCCCGGTTAACCGGCCCGGGGCAGGTTGTCGAGGTCCGGGCGCTCACCGACCAGCACACCCACAGCGGGTACTTCAATGATCCCGGTGCGCTTATTCATGCAGTGGAACCGCTTGATGCGGATGGTTCGGTCCATGGCATCTACATCACACTGAACGAGGTGAACCCGGCCCTGCTCTCGCGCCGGGCGAACCGTATCAAGATGCGCCTGGGCAAAAAAGACAGCACGACAAGCGACGCGGATATCCTGCGCCGGCGCTGGCTTCCCATCGATATCGACCCGGTGCGGCCGAGCGGCGTGTCAAGCACGGACGAGGAGCACGGGCTAGCTCTTGAGAAGGCCGGGGAGATTGCCCGGTGGATGGCCACGCTTGGGTTCCCGGAACCGGTCCGGGCTGATTCCGGTAACGGGGCCCACCTGCTCTGCCGCATAGACCTGCCAAACGATGAGGCGGCAACGGCGCTCGTGAAGAGTTGTCTTTCAACCCTCGATCTGCTCTTCTCCGATCACCGGGTCACCGTCGATACCGCGAATTTCAATGCCGCCAGGATCTGGAAACTCTACGGCACGGTCTCGCGGAAGGGAGATGATACAAAGGAACGCCCGCACCGGAGAAGCCGGATACTCTCAGCTCCTGATGAGCTGAAGATAGCGAGCCTGGAACTGCTCCGGGATCTTGCGGCCCGGTTGCCCGTTGAGAGCTCTGCACAGGCGGCCGCTCCAGTGGAAACAAAGGGGTATAAAAGTATTTTCAATTTGCCGGATTGGCTCCATGAGCACGGAATTTTGGTAAAATCTGAAAAACCCTATCAAAACGGGCATTTGTATGTCCTTGACCAGTGCCCGTTCTCATCCGCTCACAAGGACGGGGCGTTTGCGATCCGGTTTGGCAACGGAGCGGTCTTTGCCGGCTGCAAGCATACGTCCTGCGGCGGCGGGACCCAGCGATGGCAGGAGCTCCGCGACCGGTTCGAGCCGGACCGGGCTGCGAAGCGGAAAGACTGGGAGCAGAAGCAGAAGGACCGGAGGAAGGAGCGGGCAAAGGCCCGGGCGGATACGGAAGGGACCATTCTCCCGGAACCGGCCAGTACCGGGGTGAATACCGCTGCACTCGATGTGCTGGAACATGGCGACCCGGTTGCCCTGATGCTCAAAACCTTTGCAAGAGAACACGTTGGCGACGAGATCGTGGCCCGGTGCATGATCCTCTCCATGGCCTCGCAGGCCGTGAAGAACTCGGACGGGCTCCACGTATCCGTGACCGGGGATTCCGGCAAGGGCAAGACCCACGCCTTCCGGAAGATGATGATGCAGGTCCCGGACCAGTACAAAGTGAAAGGCACGGTGAGCAACAAGGCGCTCTACTACATGAAGGACTTAAAGCCACGGACGGTGCTGATGAGCGACGATGTCGGGCTCTCGGACGGGATCCAGGAGATCCTGAAATCCGCCACCTCGAACTTCCATGAACCTATCACGCACACGACCGTAACCAAGGACCTCTCGTCCCGGGTCTGCACCATCCCCGAGCGGTGCGTCTGGTGGATAGCAAAGAAGGAAGGGACCGGTGACGACCAGGTGATGAACCGGATGCTCACCTGCTGGATTGACGAGTCCGCCATGCAGGATGAACGGGTGCTTGCCGCAAAGCAGGAGAAGGAAGGCCAGGACCCGGACAGCACGCGTGAATCGCCGGAACTCCTGCTCTGCCGGGAGATCTGGGATATCCTGCACGGGCAGATGATCTGGGTGATCATTCCCTACTCAAAAAGGATCCGGTTCCAGCGTATCAGCAACCGGCGCAACCCCGACATGCTCTACGATTTGATCAAGAGTCACGCGGCCCTCTTTTTCATGCAGCGCAAAAGGAAGACCGCCAGTGACGGGACGCTTTGCGTGTATGCGGACGAGAGGGATTTTGCAGTAGCAGCCGATATCTTCTCGCTCCTGAACGGCACGAGCGGCGGACAGGAATCAAAGCTGACCCGGAAGGAAGCCGGGCTGCTTGCCGTGATCGAGAAGGCGGACCTGCAGGAGTTCACCATCCAGGACCTGCAGCGGCTGACCGGGGAATCGTACATGAGCATTTACCGTATGATCAAGGGGTATATCAGCCACGGGAAGAATTACACGGGCCTGTTGGAGAAATGCCCGGCACTCTCGTTCACCGACCGGACCGTGACCATGAGCGAGGAGGCAGGGTACTCGATCCGGCGCCGGACCGAGGCCTTCGAGTGGGACCGGGACCTGTACCGGCAGTGGGTGAATGGCGGGTCGTGCTGGCTCGATCACGACCCGGGAAAGGATGACGATGCCTGCCATTTACAGCAGTTACAGCATGTTTACAGCAGTTTTTCATCACATGATGTAAATGAGAACGGTGCGTCCGGTGGGCCCGGTTCCGTAAAAGAAGAAGATTGTACAAATAATCCTATACTAAGAGAAGGATGTTTTCAGCAAAACCGAAAATACAGGTGTGATCCGGAACCGGAAACGGATCACAGGCAGTGTGTGCATAATTCGCGATCTGCTGAAAACGAAAAACGATCTCTGCCCGGAAGTGCCCGATCGGGCAAACCGGATTCAAATCAAGCCCCGGTTTCTTTCAGCAGCTGTACGAAAGCTGCTGAAAACGTGCTGAAAAATACCCATTCTGCTGAAAAACGGTTGCGGTGCATTGATGCACATGATTACAAGAAACTCGAGATCCCGGAACCGAAGACCATGTGTTATGCCTGCGGTAGGCCAGGTTCCCGGTATGTTGAGAAATATACTGCCGGACGGAGGGCCCGGCCAAAGAGCCAGCAGGAGGCCCGGCGGATCTGCCGGTCGTGCTATGATGCGGCGGTGAAGCGGGAGCAGGCGGCTTCTGCGGTTCTTCCGGGTACGGTTGATGTTTCCCGGTTTGCGCGGGTTACGGCGGATGTAGGGAAGTGCTCGGTGTGTGGGGTTGCCCGGGCGGAGTGGATGGATCCGGATGGAGTGAAGGTTTGTGAGAGGTGTTATGCGAGGGGGGTGAGGGAAGCCGGGTTGGTGTGAATAAGAGAAGCAGGTCCTGAACCGGACGATCATAATATCGTCCGGTTCACCTGGTCATTCATCAATCTCCCGCGGGGTGAAAATGAAAAATTTCTCTCGTTATCTCTCTCAGGAGAATACCAGCGGCCCCTTAGGCCCCTTTGAGGCCCCTTTGCCCTACGGGAGATCGGGTGTTGGAATGGACTATAAATTCTGTGTCCGTGTGTGATTTTGTTTATGAATTATCTCATACCTCCGTTGAAAATAATAAAAGAGAACGGGATAGTAAGCAAGAAACAGCTTATTGAGATATTCCTTTCAGAGAAGTTGATTGTAATCGAGAAAGCAAATCATTCTGAGTCTGCCAAGCATTCTCAGTTGAATAAGAAGTTTTTAGAACCATTGAACGAGAAAAAATTCATCGAAATCGAAGGCAAGGGGAAAGCAGCCCGCATTAAAATCTCTGCTGACAAAGAGAATATTTTGAAGTTTTTACCGAAATAAAAAAATCGTCAATAAGCAAATGTTCAGACTCCAATAGCCCCAGTTCCAAATTTCTTTAACAGACTTGCCTGCTAATTTTCATAGGGGGGATACCCCCTCCCCCGCAGGCATCTTCACTTACAGACTTATCCGGGTCCTCAGGCCCTTTTATGACCCTAAGTGTTATCAGGATCCTTGAGGTCGGTACATCAGGCCCCTCCTTACGGGAGATTTCAACGTGGCGCTTATGGCGCTAATATGGCTCTTATGCAATCCCGGTTTATCTATCATTTCATTATCTGCATTCGGGGTTAATGGCGCTTATGGCGCTTTTCTGGCTCTTCTACCCAGAACGTAATGAACCCCTTTTCCGTGAATTCCTCTCTTCTCAAAAATTTCTTTTTCTACGAGCTCAGTAAGGTCACGGGTGGCATTACGCATGGAACTCTTTACAAGGTTCTGATATTCTGAATTATTGATACGGCCTTTTTCTTTTACGAATCGGATCGCTTGTTTTTGTCGTTTATTAATGTCTGCTGCTGCTAACATCTCATCCGTCAGCCAATCTCTCCAGAGGGTGACAACAAATTCCCCGCCGCTCTGGGCAAATTCGGGTTCCGGAAGCCCCGCATCTCTGCATCCGGTTGTCATCTGGATTGTCCCGTATCCGATCTTCTCGATATAGTGCGTGAGGTAAAGAGGATGAGCGATCCGGTGATTGCGTGGCCGGGAGCTGTGTTTGATTTTCAGGTCTTCGAACGTAAGATCCGGAGGAAGATGGCCGGGGTTTCGAACTTCAACCCGATCCGAAAAGACACTCACCTGCACACTTGCAGCGGAGGTATAATCCCGGTGAGCAACAGCATTGACAACCGCTTCCTGAATCACTTCTTTTGGAATCTCGTACTTTGTTTCACTAACCGGTGCTGAATCGCGGGGAGGTACGATGCGATTGATTTTTGAGAGAATGAAATCCGTAGCCTGGTCCGCCTGATCAAAAAGCGTACCGGTGAATATCTGATGGGAGGGTATCGGTTTTGCGACTATCGTTCCATGATAGTGCATGCACTTGATCTCTGCGGTCGGCATAAACTTCTGGGGTTTAACCCCGAACAGGAGAATCGCCGCATTATTGGGCTGGGTCCCCTCCAGTAAGTCAAGATGTTTTAATACCTGTTCGGTCGGGGTCCCGGGATTAAGGGGGAACCCCCGCTCCTTTTTTGCAACAGGAATGAACCATGCGACTTTTTCATCGGAGATATCCTTGAGCGTTGTTCCGGGGGAGGCGGATTCGTCGAAGGGCGTGCAGGAAATAATTTTGCTGTCACACAGGAACTGGACTAATGCAGCATACAATTCTTTTTTCAATTCGTCAATCGTGGTGAAACGCCGTCGCACAACATGAGGTGTGGCCCTGCTGATAAGTTTCTGCATTTTCGGATGACGTTTGTTGTCATCCGTTCCCTTCAGGAAAATCAGCCGGTGTTTACTTTTCTCTGTTGCCCGCTCGAATTCACGCTCTACTGGAGAAATACCCTGTTTGTTCTCCGGGCCATATTCGTTACCAAAAATTCCCAGGTATATTGAGCATCCATCGACTTCGCTCAGATACAATTCTTCAGGTTCACGATCAACCGCTGGTATATATTCGAAGAGAAAAGGATCAAAGTAAATCCTGAGTAGTGGATCCGTCTTGATGTAATCACGGATTGCTGTCCGCTCTTCGTTCAATTCCTTCTGCACACTGCTGATAAATATGCCGATTGTCATCATCTTCCTGCTTGTCGTTGTCATCATTGTCATATTCGTGCTTGTCATCAACCGGGAATCAGCGTATCCTATTTAGATGAATAACAGATATTGATTGGTTGATGTAAATATGCTTTTTAATATTATGTACGAGTTCTTCGTCCCGGTCCTGCGTCCCTGTCTTCAGTAAAGCCTAAGCGTGTGGTTTCACAGATATTTCCCAATCCGATAATCCTGATATTTTCAAGAGGAAGATATGACCGTCCCGCCGGCCCTCCTTTTGTATGAGATCCCGGAACCGAGGACCGCGTGTTATGCCTGCGGGATGCCGGGTTCCCGGTATGTTGAGAAATATACTGCCGGACGGAGGGCCCGGCGGATCTGCCGGTCGTGTTATGATGCAGCGGTGAAGCGGGAGCAGGCGGCTTCTGCGGTTCTTCCTGGTACGATTGATGTTTCCCGGTTTGTGCGGGTACCGGCGGATGTGGGGAAGTGCTCGGTCTGCGGGGTTGCCCGGGCGGAGTGGATGGATCCGGATGGGGTGAAAGTTTGCGAGAGGTGTTATGGGAGGGGGGTGAGGGAGAAGCCAAAGGAATCGGGAGCTGAAAATTAAATAAATTTTTTTGAATTTATGATCAGGATTTCAGATTTTTGGTCATTCGTCATCTTATGATAAATTTCACGGTCCCCGTTTTCAGGGGAAGCCATGATCTCCGTATAGATTTTCGCACCATCAAGGGGAGTCAGCCCATATTCACTGAGAAGATCCTTGACAACAGATCCTGCAGTCTGGATTGCGCGGGAGAGAATTTCCCGGTCTGCTTCCGAGGTCACTCGGTCGCGTAGTTGATATAATTCACCGCAGGAAAGAAGCGATTCCGCGATTCTGCACTTAATTTCCAATGGAATGGATGGCATGCCGATGAGTGGCTGCCGGTTGTATTTCAAGGGTCGATGTGGGGGGTGAAAGTAAGCGAGGTTTTTCGGAAACTATTGTGATGACCTATGTTGGCGTGCTCGATCCCGATCCAGTCAGCAACGCCGGTAGAGCTCGAATGTGCCGGCAGCGAGGCACTATACCGTTAAGGTTAATGAGCCTGTGCAGCCCTGGCTGGAGTTGGTGTAGGTTGTGCCAAATATTCAATATATCTGAAAATTACATTCTTGTTTATCGTAAATGGCATAACACCTAAAATTAGAAAAATGAATTCTTTTTAACTCAAATAACTAATAAGGTTATTTAGAAAATCAAGATCAATTTTAAATAGTTGTTTAACAATAGGAATAGTTATGAAGATCTTGGTAGAGGTAAACGAGGATTTATTCAATAGAATTAATGAAGTTAAAAAAAGTTATTCACTTCAAAATTTTATTCTTATCGCACTTGAAAATCAAATAGCGATTGAGAATGAACAGAATCTCGACTTTAACATCAGAAAGAATTCTACCGAGAGCTCACCAAAAAAAATTATTGAGAGAAAATCATCGGATACCAAGAAAGTCAAAGAACAAACAACACCCATCGAGATCTTAAATAACCCTCTTAACTTTGATAAGATCAATCCCATTTCCTTGGAAAAACCTATGAAAAATAACTACATCTGGGGTCAATACAATAAATTTTTCACATTAAAATTTGCCCTTAGACATCTGGCCCTAATGCAAATAAAAAATAATTCTGCTCCAGTAAAATTAATAGAATTTCAGAAGACCTGTGCAAAAGAAGCCTCAAAGATGAAGGCAATTTTAATTGAAAGTGATCTGAAATCAGATAGAAAATGGGGGGAAACCTTTTCTGCAGGTCTTCCGGACGATGAAGAAAAGTCTCACTCTAGGTTCATTCACCACTTTATTGGTTATGTTGATTCCCAAGGAAATTCAATTGGGGCGCTTTCCGATCTGGGTTTTGTTGTAATTGGATGTAATGAAATTTCACTTTCCCGATTTGGATTGGAATTTGCAAAACTGAAAAATCCGATTATTGATGAGAATCCCTTATCTGGATCTTTATTCAGCCAGGATGAACGGCAGTTCTTGATCGATCATATAAAAAGCAATATTCCCACCGAATGGCAGGGAATGAAGACGGTTATTCAATGGATAGAAAGCGGCCTTAACACACCGGATTCTTTGAATAAAAAAATGGCTACCCTGGATTCAAAGTGGACTGAAAAAATGGCTAATACCTACCGAACGGGCATGCTTGCGAGAATGCTTGATTTAGGTTTCATCTCTCGGAAAAAAATCGGCATAAATGCGAATTATGTTGTTACAGATTTCGGCAAATCGGTGGTGGTTAACACATGAAGGAATTATGTGTTAAGTTGGCAAAAGCCGAATCTGAAGATGAGGTTATCACACTCTTAAAAATGGAAGGGTATTGGGATAATCCAGATGTATGGAAAAATTTCGGGGACAATGAGAATAATTTTGCAACAATAGGAAATCAACAGAGTCGCCCTGAGGCAGCAATTGTCGAAAAACTCATCAACTCTGTCGATGCGGTTCTTATGGCGGAATGCCTGAAAAGAAATATTGATCCTGCAGGAGAGAAAAGCCCACAAAGCATCTCTGAAGCGTTAGAGAGATTTTTCAAGATTCCTGAAGGAAAATTAACCAATATTTCTGCAAATGCACGAACAGAACTTGCAGATAGGATCTTCTTTGTTGCTACGGGAGCAAAGAGCAATCCATGTTATTCGATTATTGATAAAGGGGAGGGGCAAACGCCGAACAAGATGAAAGAGACGCTCCTCTCTATTGGAAAATCAAACAAATTACGAATTCCATTTGTCCAAGGAAAATTCAACATGGGCGGGACCGGAGTCTTTCAGTTTTGTGGGAAAAACAATCTTCAGTTGATAATTTCTCGAAGACACCCGGAAGTTGCGAAATACGAAACTGATGATTCGAAAGATCAGTGGGGATTCACTATTGTTCGACGTGAAGATCCTTCAAAAGGAGTGAAAAGCTCGGTTTATCGGTATTTGGCCCCGTCGAATAAAATTTTGTCATTTACGTCAGATGGAATTCCCATATTACCCGACGAAGGAACTGTATCGTATAAAAATAATCTGCACTATGGGACATTCATCAAATTATACGAATATCAAATGACGGGCCTGAAAAAACATATCCGGTTGAGTTTATTCTATCGCTTATCGCTCTTAATGCCTGAAGTTGCTTTCCCTATTCGATTTTATGAAAGACGGGATTACACCGATGAATCAAGAGAGGTCACGTTATCGGGTCTGATGGTAAGACTGGAAGAGAATAGACGGGAAAATCTCGAAGAAGAATTTAAAAATCCTCCCTCCAGTACGTTAACCGCCAGTGGCCAACGTATGAAGGCGTCAATTTACGTTTTCAAAAAGGATAAGGAAACCACTTTCAAAAATGATGAGGGGATAATTTTCACCATCAACGGACAAACTCATGGCGCATTATCAAAAGCGTTTTTCTCCCGAAATAATGTTGGGATGGGATATCTCGCGAATTCAATTCTTATACTTCTTGACTGCACTGAATTTGACGGGAGATCCCGAGAAGATTTATTCATGAACAGCAGGGATCGGTTACGATCCGGAAACTTGAAAAGTGAAATAGAACTCCAATTGGAAGATTTAGTGAAAAATCATCCCGGTCTCCGGATGCTAAAGGAGAGACGTAAACGGGAAGCGATTCAAAACAAAATCCAGGATGATAAGCCCCTTGCAGATGTTATTAACAAAATCTTTAAAAAATCCCCCTCATTATCAAAATTATTTATCGAAGGCGTACGCTTGCCAAGCCCATTCAATTTAGTTGATTCAAGACCGGTTGACCGGTACCGGGGGAAAAAATTTCCAACATTCTTCAATCTGATTGAAGAATATTCAATGAATGATCCTAAACTTTGTCCAATAAACAGAAAATTCAGAGTTCAATTCAAAACTGATGTGGAGAATGATTATTTTGATCGTCGCAATGATCCCGGCGATTTTGTACTTTCCGTCCTTGACAATGAAATTGAAAATTATCACCTGAATTTATGGAATGGAATTGCAAATCTCACTATTAATCTTCCAATCGGATCGAAAATTGGCGATCTGATCAAGTTTGATTGGGAAATCTTTGATGATAGTGGTGCCGATGCATTTCGTGGAAATTTTCACGTAAAAGCCACTCCCTCCGTTCAGGAACAAACTAACACATCTTCAGGCACCCGAAGAAAACCCCCTTCAGAAAAAAATGGAGACGGATCCAAAAAGGCATCGAAATTAGCAATACCAGAGGTTATTGAAGTCTATCAGGATAAATGGCATGAACATTCATTCGATGAAGAATCAGCTTTGGAAGTGATCAATAATGGTGAGGACGATTATGATTTTTTTGTGAATATGGATAATAAATTTTTACTCACCGAAAAGAAAAACACCAGTTTGGATTTCAAATTACTTGATAGTCGGTTTAAATACGGTTTCGTCTTAATCGGCTTGGCTCTATTAAATTATGATAAAACAAAATCCGAGAACGGATCTGAAGAAGAAACGGAGGACATCTACTCAAAAATAAAATCTACAACCAGGGCAATTGGTCCATTCCTCCTTCCGATGATTTCCGAGCTGGGGGATTTAGAAATCGGAGAAACCGGGGGAGAGTGATGGGAACGAATAATATGGAACCGGAAAAATCCAAAAATCCATCACTTTCAATTATCCGGTTTATGGAATTATCTGGGTTTTTGCTTGCATTTGTTTTACTCTATGTCTTATTTGAAAGAATCGAACTTCACAATAATGAAATAGCAATACTCGCATTTCTCGTTTCTTTGTGCGTTATCAAAACCGATTTGCTGTTTTACGCAATCAATAGTTTTCGTGATATCGGCCACCGAATTTATAGAATTGTCTCGTTTCCATTTCGTTTTGGGTATCACCTTATCATAGGAATTTTCACAGTTATTTATCGACAAAGAGTTATTGAAACAATCCGAAAAATATCAGGTATTATCCGGAAATATCTCACAATAACATCGGGTAAAAAAATGGTGAAATATGTTGTTGTCCTTTTTAAGCAACTATTTTTCAACACGAGTTATGATCTTTTTCCAATCTTTCTCATCTGGTTAATTGTCTGGGGAATTTTTTACATTTTCCATTGGGTTACTATTCAGAACGCCTCATATCTGATTTCCTTCATAACCGCGTTTACAATCGTGCTGGCAATTTTCCAGTTCTTCCTTCAGAGGCATGAAGAAAAAATATTTGCAAAGATCTCCTCATTTCCAAGGCAGATAGACTCGATTATTATTCAAGAAACCACCTTCTCAAAATTTTTCATGTCAATTGACAATTCCGATCTTCGGGATAAAATAAAATTATTCGTAGATCCAAGAATCTCCGCCTTGGATCTTCTAAGTCGAGCACTTAAGGATACAGTTCTTCGAGATTTGTGGAGTGAAATGCAGCGATCTCATACCCCGATGCCTATCCAATTAGTTTTAAACCAAAGTTATGATTCAGATCAGCGGTTTACAATAACCGAGAGTTACCTCGAAACCGGGTATAAAAATGATCTCTATAAGGCCTATAAAAAATTCTTTCTTGAAAAAGCATATATGAAAATTCTTGAAAGAATTGACGAGGAAATAGATGTAGAAGAATTTGCGATCCTGGCACAAAGCAATATCAATATTATTCAGGAAGTGGTCCCCGATTTTATCAATCGACGACTTCAAAAGGAGTTTGATATTATGATATCACAAGGAGAAAATAAGGACGACTTCATTCCGGAATCTTCATTCCAACAATATCGCGAACACCTCAAAATTCAGATATTCAAGGGATTACAACAAAAAATTTTATTCTGATAATTTTAAAGACTGCCATAACGGTTCCCCGACTCAACTTGCACGAGAGGACCGAGCATTACATAACTAAACTATTCCCTTTATCGTTGTGCAGATTAAAGCAGAATCAGTGATAGTATGCCAATACCGGATTTTCAAAGTCTGATGTTACCAGTTCTGGAGTTTTATGGCGATAAACTCGAACATGGATCGCAGGATGCTCTCGGCCATTTGAAGACTAAATTAAAACTTACCGATGAAGAAATCAACGAACTTCTCCCAAGTGGTAGACAATTCAGATTCAATAACCGCGTTGGCTGGGCAATAATCTATTTAAAGAAATCCGGGTTACTGAACAGACCTTCACGAGGTAAATATATTATCACTTCACGGGGTCTGGATGTCCTGAAAGAGAAGCCGGAAAGAATCAATATGAAATATCTGGAAAAATTCCAGGAGTATCTTGATTTCAGGGATTTCAGGAACGAGACGATTGAGGAAAAAGGTCTTACTACTGAATGCGATAGGATATCGACACCCCAGGAATCATTGGAGTCCAGTTATCAGGAGTTGAGACGGCAATTATCGCATGATCTTCTTGAACGGGTTAAACAGAGCTCTCCAGCATTTTTTGAAACACTTGTCGTAGATTTGCTTTTGAAATTAGGATATGGTGGTTCAAGGATTGACGCAGGCCAGGCCATCGGCAGGACCGGTGATGATGGCATCGACGGAGTAATAAAAGAGGACAAACTTGGTCTTGATGTCGTTCATATTCAGGCAAAAAGATGGCAAAACCCCGTAGGAAGACCTGACATTCAGGCGTTTGTTGGAAGTCTAGAAGGGAATCGATCCCGGAAAGGAGTTTTCATCACGACATCGAAATTCACGAGCGATGCCCAAGACTACGTGAAAAGGATTGAGAAAAAAATTGTCCTTATTGATGGCGAGCAATTAACGCAACTGATGATCGATAATAATGTTGGTGTTGCTGAAGAATCCCGGTATATCGTGAACAGGCTCGATGAGGATTATTTTATCGAGGAATAATTTTTTCTAATCATTTTTAGAGTTGGGAAAGGCTTCAACGATTTTATTTTTTTGAAGGACGAATCATATTTACTAGCGATATTGTAAAAGGAGATATTGCCTAATATTAAGTAAAAAAAATATCTTTTTGGGGGGTTCGAGAATCTTTGATAATTAAAAAATCTGATAAGAAATCAAAAGTGCAAACACAATTACTCAAAGGAGATCCATTTTACACTCCTTCAGATTTTAATACTCATTTTAATGAGAAAAACCAGTTAATGTCACTTTATTCAAAACCTCTCCCATCCTCTCGATCGGGTTCTCTTTTTTTATCTTTTCCATATCCGACAAAAATATCACCTGAATCAATTGCAGTTTATATCGCGTCGCATACAAAACCTGGGGACACAGTTCTCGATACCTTTGGGGGGAGTGGAACTACGGGTTTGGCAGCTCACCTTTGCTCAAATCCTTCAGAGGAAGTCATTCGATTATCTGAAAAACTTCATGCCCCAGTGGTTTGGGGACCACGGAATGCAATTATCTATGAATTAGGAATTTTGGGTTCATTTGTTGCAAAAACGATGTGCACCCCTCCAAAATCCACCGAATTCCTTAAAGCAGCAGAAAATTTGATCAGTCAAAGTGAGAAAGAACTTGGAGCAATCTACTCCGCAATTGATGATTGTGGGGGTCTTGGTGAAATTCGCTATATTATCTGGAGTGATATTTTAGAATGTGATAATTGTGGATATCAAATACCATTTTGGGACGCTGAAGTGTCTTTATCACCCCTATCAATCTCTTCATCCTATAAGTGTCCATCGTGTGGTAAAACACAAGATTCTGAAAAGAATAACAGGGTGTATGAAACATATTTTGATACATTAACAGGAAAAGATGCAATTCGACGTAAACGTGTGATGAAATGGGTTTATGGAACGACAAACGGAAGAAACTGGTCAAGGCCTGCGACGGGGGATGACCAAAATAATTTTCAAAAACTTTTGTCAATTAAGTTGCCATCCTGTGTTCCATTAGTAGAAATCCCATGGGGGGATTTATACCGATCGGGTTACCATAAAGGAATAACTCATGCTCATCATTTTTACACGCAAAGAAATCTGTTGGTACTTGCAAAATTATGGGAAAATATCCAAAAAACGCCATCTGAGTTACAAGATGGTTTAAAATTGTTAGTTCTTAGTTATAATGCGACACATTCTACCCTGATGACAAGAGTCGTGTTAAAAAAGGAACAAAAAGCGTTTATTCTTACAGGTGCCCAATCGGGGATATTGTATATCAGTAATCTTCCAGTTGAAAAAAATATTTTTCAGGGATTGCGCCGAAAAGCAAAAACAATCGCTAAGTCTTTCGAGATTATTGGAATGAGTAAAAGTAGTGTTCGCATTGTTCAAGGCAGCAGTACTAAACTAGACGTTTCAGACAAATCAGTCGATTATGTTTTCACAGATCCGCCATTTGGGGGATTTATTCCGTATGCAGAGACAAATTTTCTCAATGAGATTTGGTTAGGAAAAATAACCAACACCAAAGATGAAGTAATAATCAGTCCGACACAGAAAAAAACCGTATCATCATATCATTGTCTGATGACGAAGGTTATGAATGAAGTGGTAAGAACACTCAAAGACGATGGAAAAGTGACGATTGTTTTTCATTCGTCAAAAAAAGAAGTTTGGCAAGCATTGCAGGAAGCGTATATTAATGCCGGTCTAAATGTGGAAATCTCAACTATTCTCGATAAACATCAGGGAAGTTTTAAACAAGTCAACTCACCTACGGTCGTTAAAGGTGATCCCCTTCTATTGTTAAAAAAGGCAAAAAAACACGAAGAACAATCTGTCATGAACCTTGAAATTGATGTGGTGATCGCCGATATTATGAATCAATCTGAAAAATCTGATGATAAAAAAGAACTTACCCGTGAGAGATTGTATTCGCGTTTTATTTCTAAATTTCTTGAGAAAGGATTATCTGTTCCATTAGATGTAGACGCTTTTTATCAAAAAATAAAGGCATTCAACACAAACAAAGTTGGTCCTGCACATGGAATTGAATACTAACTCACAATATCGTAAGAGACTTGGACAATTCTTTACAGGAACCAATCTTGCCCGTTTACTTGCAGTTATTGCAGATGGAAACAATTGTCATTCTGCAATTGATCCGATGTGCGGGAGTGGAGATATGCTTATAGCTGTGCATTCATTATCTCCTGACTGCCTCATTGCAGGGATTGAAATTGATACAGATGTGTTAGCGATTTGTACTGAAAGATTCAACAATAACCATTTTTTTAAACCTAATTTATTGCAGGGGAATGCATTCAGTTGGACTACAATCTCACAATTACCCTCATTTTGTTATGATCTTGTGATCACAAACCCGCCCTATGTACGGTACCAAAGTTTTGGGAATAATGGAGAGATTTCAACCAGTCATTTGCCAGATGCAAAATCAATTCGAAAGGGACTGTTAGAGATAGTCACAAAAATTGATACTCTCGACGCTGAAGATAAGAAAATTTTCACATCAATTATTAAAGGTTATTCAGGATTGTCAGATTTGGCAGTACCTTCCTGGATCCTTAGTGCGATGCTTACTTCCCTTAATGGATACATTGCAATGGTTGTACCTGAGTCCTGGTTAAATCGAGATTATGCGAATCCATTACACTATCTTTTACTTAAACTCTTTCGGATTCAATGGGTAATCGAGGATGCTAATTCCAGATGGTTTAATGAAGTACAAATAAAAACCAATTTGCTTATTGCGAAAAGAATACCAAGAGTTGAGAATATTCGTGAAGCATACCGCGATCAGTATTACTTCCATGTCAGCCTTCCAAAAAGTTCAATTACGACAAATAGCATTGTTGGAGGAATATTCCCAAATTCAAAAGATCCGGACCTTCAATTTGCCCAGGTTCTTCATCGCTTGGAAAAAACTGGGGATGCTATCACAAAAAAATCTCTTATTATTAAGAGATATAGTCTGGAGAATAAACTTGATAATATTATCAGTATATCTTCCAATTCAAAATGGTTCGCAAGATTGGAATCGTTACAGCATCCTGCAAGACAGATCTCTGAAAATATGAATCAATATATTCCCAAGATGCCACATGAATTTTTTAACCTTATTACGAACGACGTTTCTGAAAAATTCGTAACTCTTGGAGCACTTGGTGTAAATGTTGGCCAAGGCCTTCGTACTGGGGCAAATTCATTTTTTTATTGCGATCTAATCTCTAAAACATCTGAAGGTTGTTATGTCAAACCCAATAAAATTTTTAGAATTCCTAAATTGTTTTTACCTTGTGATATTCTTAAGCCAGTATTACGCAAACAAAGTGAAATATCAGGATCTTTTCAATTGCAGACTTTAAAATTACACGGAAGGTTGTTAATTTTTGAAAATTACATTCATCCAGTAGATTTGGATAAAATGCAGAATTGTAGTGGTGGATATAAAAAACAAACCATCATGCCATTAGAATTGGCGAAATTTGTAAGTACCGCCGCGCAAAAAAATATTGGAACTGAACAAAAACCTCGTTATATTCCAAGTCTTTCTGCAGTCAAAACCAATGAAACAAAAGATCTATCCCAGAAAAAAACAACAGATTCTCGGTTTTGGTATATGTTACCCGCTCTCACAAAACGACACATTCCTGACCTGTTTATAGCTCGTGTTAATACACTCCATCCTCGCATAATGATGAATTCGGATGAAGAAACAATCATTGATGCAAATTTTTCAACACTATGGTGCGGTATCGAGTCATCGATTGATCGTTTTGCATTACTATCGGTCCTTAATAGCAACTGGATTGCTGCATGTATGGAACTTAACGGAACGGTCATGGGGGGCGGTGCATTAAAGCTTGAGGCAACTCAAATTAGACGATTACCCATACCAAAACTGAACGCGGATAAATGGGAAGCTCTTTCGATTCTTGGTCGTAAACTTTTGTCCGATGATAATTCAGAAAATATATTAAATGAAATTAACCAATTGATCATTGAGGATATTTTTGGAAATGCACGGAAAAAAAGTGGAATGGAAAAAATCGACAGAATTAAAAAAGAAAAATTGATGGCAAGAAAAAAAACGGAATGAAATGGTCGAACCGCAAATTAATTCTGCAATTCAATGTATTCAATCTGCGATATCATTAATTGATCAGGGTCAGAATGAAACGGTAATTAGAGACAGTTTTACCTCGTATCTTCGATTAATTTTTCCTGACAATCCTAGATGGCTAGAACGACATATTCACGGGGGTGAAACTCTTGTCAGAGCTCAACATCAGGGTAGAACTCGAATTGGTTTTGTTGACAATTTGGTTGATTTAACCGCTATTGAATATGAATCGGATTTGACTAATAGACGCCTTTTCGATGATGGATACAATCAAGTTAGACAATATTGTGCCTCGCTTATTAACGCTAATAATAACCCAGAACTAGTTATTGGTGTTCTTTCGGACACTATTCGCTGGAGAGCTTATACAATTAGGATTATTAACTCAAGAGAGCCAGGATCATGGGGCCCAGATGATATTGAACTTCAGGAAATTGATTATATTGATTTATCAACCGGAGATTTACTTGCAGCGAGAAGATTAATTGATTTTTTAATCAAATATCTCGGAAGAATTGGAGCTCGCAGGCTCGTAGCTAATTCGATCGCCAACGATCTGGGGCTCGATAGTAGATTCGCAAGATCTCATATTGCAAATCTCAATACAGTGATAGTAACTGCATTTTCCGAAAATCGCCTTTATTCAGATCTTATCAGAACATTATGGGGCAATCTTGTTAGTTATGTTAGAAGTGCAAATTCACTAGATTCTTTTGATCGAGACGAATACATCTCTGAACTATATCTAATAACATTAGCTAAATTACTTTGTGCAAATATTATTCAACATAGAGCAATTATAAGCAACGATTTTGAAATCGCTAGAATCTTGGATGGAAACTTTTTTAAGGAGCGAGGTCTTGAAAATCTCGTTGAATATGATCATTTCGGATGGTTAAATCAAGATCCTTTGATTGAATCACTAATACCGATTGCGAATCAAATTCAAGAAGATTTACGAGCTTATGATTATACTCATATTGCATCGGATGATCTTTTTGGTCATTTAATGGCTCAACTAGCCCAAAGATCTCGTAGATTATTACTCGGTCAGGAATGCACACCACAATGGTTAGCAAATCTAATAGTTCAGCGGGTAATCGAAAGACTTCCTCATGATGAGACCCCACAACTAGTTGATATGTGCTGTGGCTCAGGAGCTATGATTGTTTCAACCATTTGTCAAGTAAAAGAAAGGATAGAATTAGAGGAAGGGGCACTTCCTCAATATGAAAAAATCGAAAAACTATCTTGGGCAATTACGGGATTCGATATTGATCCATTAGCGGTACTGTTCTCAAAAATTAACTGGGTTCTCGCTGCAGGGGAGTGGCTTGAACCTTATGGAACATATCCGGTCACGATTCCAATCTATAATGCCGACTCACTTAGTGCCATTACATCGATATCCAATATTCTTGAAGATAGGGAAGGTCAAGAATTTCTCAATATCCGGATCGCTGACAGAATAATTCAGTTACCCATATTCTTGATCTCGCATGAATTTCAAAAACCGTTTGATAAACTTGTGGATTGCGGATATCAGATAGCCCTTTCATTCCCCGATTCTGATGAAATTGAATTGGATAATGACACATTAAATGCTTCTCTTTCTGATTCATTTAATGAATCTGAAAGAGAACCGTCTGCTGTTCAATATGAAGCAGCTCGGGTTTTTTTATCAGAATTTATCTCAAACGTCCATCAATTGAACAGACAGGGGCTTAATGGAATTTGGGCATTTATTTTAAGGAATAATTATCGTCCAGGATTGGTTGCAGGTCATTTCAACGGATTAGTATCAAATCCTCCATGGCTTGCCTTGAGTAAAATTGCGGACAACCCTTATGCGACGATTCTTACGAATAAATCAGAACGGTTTGGTATTAAGCCAAGTGGATCCTCATTTCTTCATATAGAAATGGCGACTATTTTTATTCTCCATGCGGTTGATCGTTATCTTAAACCGGATGGAATTATCGGCTGTGTCGCTCCAGAAACAATTCTTAATGGAGATCATCATAGTCCATTTAGAGATGGAAATTATGCCGTTTCTCAACAGCAAATTAATTTTGAAGTAAATGAGATATGGCGAGTAGAGGATCATACCTTTAAAAATAATGCCATTGTTCTATTTGGTTCTAAAACTCCTTTTCATCCCGAGCAATTTGATCCATTTCCAGGACATCTCGCTACGAGGACGGGACTATCACCGTTAAGTTTCTATCGTAGTTGGTTAGGTGATCGAACCGCGTGGAGTGAACTTGGTTGTGTTCGAAGAAACACGGCAGTGTCAGTAACCGATCAATTCAGGCAAGGTGCAGACATTATGCCAAGAACTTTCTTCTTTCACGAAATTACTCGGCTCCCAGGAAGACGAATTCGATGGTCTGTGAATCCTATTGATCCCTCAACAAGTTCCCTTGCGTATGCACTTGAGGATGTGAAAAAATTCACAGATTTCCGGTTGCCTCCATGTATTGCACCTGATGATTATATTTTTGATGTGCTACTTTCTAAACATCTTACGCCCTTTGATCTTTCACAGCCTCTTAAAACACTTTTGCCTATCCGAAAAAATCCAGCTGGGATCTGGGAACCCATGCCATTAGATGCACTCGCGGCACGGAATATTTCTACACCGTTTACGCAAATGGCTAATATGTTCGGAACAGATGCAGACATATCAGTGATTTGGAATAGTGGAAAAAGTGGAATCAATTTTAATAATAAACTTGTATGTCAAAATTTTTTTGAACCCGGTCGATTCTTTGTTTTTTATGGAGCTGGTGGGGGAATTGTATGCAGCACATTTGCGCCGACAGAATCCTTCAATTTATCTAAAATAATTATCGATCAAACACTATATTATACCGTGGTTGAAACCTCCGATGAAGCAATATATTTAACGGGTCTCTTAAATTGTGAAGCAATTTATAGTGTTATAAAAATTTTTCAACCCCGCGGAGATTTTGGAGCACGGCATATCCACAAGCTTGCGCCGATGGTAATTCCTCAATATGATAGAACAATAGAATCGCATCAAAATGTTGTTTTAAGAACTAGGCAATTGCTTGAGGAATACCATGCCCTCAAAATTACTGACGATGAGTTACGAAGGAATTTAGATCCCAATTATTCTAATATACAAACAAGGAGACCCAGAATTAGAAGAAAAATTACACAATTGCCGTCATATCTAGATTATGAAGAGGCTTGTAGTGCTATATTTGATATTGATTGAAAAATTATTCCGAAACCAGTGTTTCAATAAAGAGGTTCTTTAAATTGCACGCTTTTATAAAAGTTAATATGAGGGAAGTAAAATAAGAACCAATATGGTATCATATTGGCTTGCGATTACAAATCATGAAAATTGGGATATTGTAAAAAAGAAAAATATTTGGGGTGTCGCAAAACGCCACTTAAAAACGATTGAACGGGTAAAGGAAGGGGATACTTTACTCATTTATGTATCTAGAAAAGAAATTGATCGCCATAAATTTTCACCTGTTGTTATTACCGGAGTATTTGAAATCACATCGTCGGTCTTTCAGAATTATTCGCCCCTTTTTAAAACCCCAGATAATATGAAAAAAGAAATATTTCCTTATCGCATCAAACTAAAGACAAAAAATATTTTTAAGGAGCCTATAGAGTTTAAATCATTAGTACCGAAATTAAACTTTATTAAAAACAAAGAATTTTGGGGATTGCATATTCGTGGCAGGGCTATGCGAAGTATTACGGAAGAAGATTATAATTTAATTTGTGAAAATAAGAAATAATAAGTTAACATGTGAGATAACTAACAAATATTTTTTTTAACATTTCTACCAAACGGGTTGTTTTTCCTTCTGTGTAAATCGTCATATTAAAAACAATTTCTATAAAAGTTTAGATATTCCAAATAAGTATCTACCTCAAATTCGAGAATAAAAGAAAATAATCCTATCGCATATCGTTAAAATTATAATCGATTTTTTCTATTAGATATATGTTCTGTTTCCTGTAGATTAATGTCAGGCCCAAGAGTAAGAGGGTATCTTTGGATTTTGATGCTGCTGATTATATAGCAATATCGAAACGCTCCTTGCTGATGCTACCCCATTCATAAAAAATTTTGAATAATTTCGTATCCACCACCTTTTTCCCCAATCCCCCCCAACCTCCCATTAATGCCCCTCAATCCCTCCCAAACCAAAGCCGTCACATCCTGCGGCATCCAGCTGGTCCTCGCTGGTCCCGGCTCCGGCAAGACGAGAGTAATTACCGGAAAAATCATTCATCTCATTGATCAAGGTATCCCTCCCGGACAGATCCTTGCACTCACCTACTCCGAGAAAGCGGCGGCCGAGATGGGCGAACGCATTGAACAGCAGCGCCCTCACCTTGACTTGGAGATCCACACGTTCCATTCATTCTGCCTGCAGCTGATGCGGGAGAACGTGCTTGCAAGCGGGATCTCGGTCTCTGGGGGAATCATCAGCAAGACAAACCAGATGGTCTGGGGTCTGCGTAACATCGATGCGTTCGGTTTTGAGCATATCCAGGTGGGGAACAATTCAGCTGAGGTGGTGAAGGCGGTTATCGAAGGGATCAGTGCCTTCCGGGACGAGCTCATCACGCCCGCGGTGCTTGGGGATTATCTGGATAAGAAGAGGATCCTGGAGGTCAGTGATGAGGAGCGGGAATACCTCAATCTGCTTGAAGATTTGCTGAAGGTGTACAAAGCCTACGAGCATTACAAGCGGAGCGAGACTTTGATCGATTTCGACGACATGATTCACGGGGCAGTGAATCTGCTGCGGACAAGCGAAACCGTCCGGTCAATGTACCGCAACCGGTTCAGGTATATCCTTATTGACGAATTCCAGGATACGAACTTTGCCCAGCTGGAACTGATCAAGCTGCTTGCGGGAGAGCATCTCTGCGTTGTCGGCGATGATGACCAGACCATCTACCGCTTCCGCGGTGCATACCTGACCAACATCAGGGACTTCAAGGACTGGGCGGAAAAGCATGCCGAGATCCTGCTGGATGAGAATTACCGCAACTCCCCGGCCATCCTGGCACTTGCACTCCAGCTGATGGAGAAAGCTCCAAACCGGCAGGAGAAGAAACTCTTCACGCAGAAGCCGGAGGGGGAGCCCATCACCGTTGCTGCATGCGGGAACGAAGAGAGCGAAGCAGAGTATGTTGCAGCAGAGATCGGAAAACTCGTGGGTACAAAATACTTCTCGCACCGGGAAGGAAAAGAGCGGGTGCTTGAGTATCGGGATTTTGCGGTCCTTTGCCGGAGCAAGAAGGATGGTGCTAAATTCCAGGCTGCCCTGCGCCGGCATACTATCCTCTGCGAGTACCGGGGCGACGTGGATTTTCTGCGGCTGCCGGTCATCCGGGACCTGGTTGCGTACCTCGAGATCATTGACAACCCGCTCGTGGCCGGTGCCGCACTCAACCGGATCATGAAAGTCTGTTCCATTCCGGAAACGGTTGTCCAGAAGATCAATGCTGCAGCAGGAAAGAAAGGCTGGTCGGGAGAGCGAAAAGATCCGGAACCCGGCAACGATTTTGTGTACGAGACCATGCAGGACGCTTCTGCGGTTGTCCCGGACTATAGCCGGAAGATTGCAGAAATTATCAGCATGCTCAATCATTTCATAGACAAGAAAGAACAGCACACCCTGCCGGAGCTGGTATATGAAGTGATGATGCAGGCATCGGGGCTTTACCGCTCGGCCCTGAAGGAAGATGCGGCCCGGACCCGGCTGTACCTTGCCAAGTTCTACAAGATTACCCAGGAATATGACCAGATAACCCGCAGGGCATCCATCAGCGATTTTCTGGAGTATTTGCAATTCTTCTCAGAATTTCAGGTGGATATCGAGGAGCGCGAGGATCAGAATGCGGTCCAGATCATCACGGCCCATAAGAGCAAGGGAAAGGAATTCCCGGTTGTCTTTGTCGTAGATCTTGCACCGAACCGTTTCCCCCTGAAATACCGCCCAAAGAAGTTTGTTGTTCCGGCCGATCTGGCACGGGGCTTAAAGACCGGGGATGATGAAAAGGCCCTCTTCCTGCAGGAGGAGCGCCGGCTCCTGTATGTTGCCATGACCCGGGCCGAAGAGCGGCTCTATCTCACGTACTCAAAATGGTACGGTGAGAACAAGCGGGAGACCAAACCCTCCCCATTCCTCGAGGAGATATCGTACGGGGATAACCCGCTTATTACGGTTGTTGAGCCACCGGCCCGGAGCACCGATCTCCCTGTTATCGACACGACCCCCGTTGAAGACCTGAAATCTTCCCTGCAGGAACAGGCTATCCGGGCGATCGCAGAGATGCGTATCTCCACGGCGCTCCAGAACCTTGTAACGCTCGAACGTCTTCGGGAATATGCCGAGCAGGGCACGGAGGAGTTTGACCGGGAAAAATTTGTGGGTGACATCAGCACGGATACGCCTATCAGTGAGATTCTCAGGACGCCCCCGGCCCCGCCGGTTATTCCGGATTCCATGCGGTTCTCGGCATCGGGACTCAAGAAGTACCAGGACTGCCCGCTCCAGTTTAAACTCTCGTATATCCTGAAGATCCCCGAGCCGCCAGGACTTTCACCGGCCGCAGCGAAAGGTACCAGCATCCATTCGGTGATCGAGAACCTTGACCCCGCTCAGCCGGCCGAGTTGCAGGTTGAAGATCTGCTTGAGCAGTACTGGACACCGGACCAGTTTGAGTCACGGACCCAGTCCGAGCAGGACAAGACCTCAGCATATGATTTAATCCGGAATTATCTGGCATGGCAGGCAGGAAACAAGAACACCCTGCTTGAGCCCGAGAAGGAGTTCAACTTCACCTTTGCCGGGCGGGAGATGCATGGATATATCGACCGCGTTGAACAGACGTCTGAGAACGGGTATGTAGTGATCGATTTCAAGTCAGGCTCGTCAAAATCATCAGGTATTACGAAGAAGAACATTCCCGAGAATATCCAGCTCAACTTATACGCCATGGCAATCCGGGAAATGTACGGAAAACTCCCTGAGCGGGCTACGCTGTTCTATCTCAAAGACAACAAGCTCATCGATTACCTGCCAACGGAAGATAGCATCCGGACATTCTCGCAAAACCTGGAGCAGATGATAAACCGGATTCTTTCCGGCGAGTTCCCGGCCCAGCCGGATTACCAGCGGTGCGGCTGGTGCCCGTACGGGGAGTTGTGTGAATCAAAGGAAATTGAAGAGGTTTAATCTTCAGTGTTCCTTTGTATTTTTTGCGGCCTTATTGTAAATTCTCATATTATAGACAATACTACATGCTCCTGGAGAAGGGGTCTTGTTGGATATCACGATAGTTTTCCTTGATGGAACAATCCCCCAGAATACATATGCGCCGGATAATCCGCAACCCATCCCGACCTGGTAAAGTTTCTCCTGAATTTCGTTTCCATCTTCATCATAATACGCTGAGTGGATCAAACCGCCCGATCTCCATACTGCAAAGAGCTGCCCTCGTGTGAGCGTGGGACTTGGACCACCGAATGAACTCCCTGCAACAGCGGTCTTCAGATTCTTCTTGAGAATGGGATCATCGAGGTTGTTCTCGTATAAATCCCAGCGTTCGAGAAGGGAGGACAACTCTTTGACTTTTTCTCTCACTCCGGAATTATTGACATGACAAATTACCGGGTAGTCAGGCAACGGTACTTTGGACTTTTTAGTTGAGATCATTTCCTATCAACCAGCATACCATCCATGGGTGTTTCACATATTTAATATTATTACTATAATGCATTTTAAATTGACTAAAAAATCACTGTCAGTAATTGAAAAAGAGAGTATTTTCTGACGTTCTACGCTAAAAAATACCTGGAAATCACTTACACAATTGTCCATTTTTCTATAACAATCAAATTATTTCCAATGAAAATTCTGTGATTACCGGAATCTTTGTGATGAGAAATAGATGGAAAGTCCCCGGTAATCAGAAAAAGAGTAATTGGTTACCGGTCTCTCTCCTATACAACAAACCCTTTTTTGATCTCCCCGTCTTTCATAATGGAGACCTTCCCCCCGGTTGTCGATACCACAAAACCAATTGCGTTCGTCATCTGGGTAATGCCGGCAACGGATGAATGGCGGGTCCCGTAACCTTCAGGGATCTTCAATACCAGGTTATCGATAATAAAATGCCTGCCGGATGCCTCGATAAAACCGTCTTCCCGGATGACAAACGCCCCGTCCATCTGGGCCAGACCTTTGATCACCTCGGCAATCTCCGGGTTGGCGATCTGGCGTTTTTGCCGGGGCTGCCCTTCGAACGAATTGATAGTGCAGGCTCGTGAATGTTCCATCACATTTAGGGTGTCCCCGATAACAAACGCGGTCCCGACAACATGACCTTCCCTGCCTTCCCGGGATATTTCAAGGCAGAGATGGAATACTGCGTCAAAGACCTGTTCGTTTACCTGAGTGCCACGAAGAACCTGGTATTTCCAGGGATCGGCACGGATCCGGCCCGGCTTTTTCGCGTTATATTCGGTGATATCCTCGCCGAGAAGAAGCATGCCGGATATTTTTTCACTGCTGTCCCGAAGGGCTAATATTTTCCATGCAACCCAGATCTTCTCCCCGTTCTTCTTCGCATGCTCAAAAGCATAAATTGCATATCCATCCCGGCAGAACACGGGATCATTTATCATCGCAATCATCTGGTTTGCATACCGTGAATTTTCAGGAACAATCGTCCCGACAAGGTTCTGAGATTCCATTTCTCCGGGAAGATACCCAAAAACACCCTGGGCTGATGCATTGGCATGGGTGATGATCCCTTCATTGTCAGAGACAATGATAATCCCCGGTACTTCTGCGATGATCTTCTCAAAGGATCCGGAATCTGTTGTTTCCCGGGTCATCACCTGCCGGAGATCCTGAAATCCCGCTTCGGTCTCCTGGGATTTCTCTACAATCAGGAGATGCCCTTTCAGCGGATCGAATCCATCCAGTCTTCGTACCATGAGGTTACAACGGATCCCCGGGCCGGTCTTTGTTGCGAGCGTTCCCGGGGAGCAATGCCACCCGGCCTCATTTTTATTCCGCGTCATTGTCCGGGAAAATTCCCGGTAATCATCCTGCGATAGGAACAGATCAGGAAGTTCCAGGGTATTGATATCCTCCGGAGCATAGCCCAGGAGTTCTGAGAGGTGATGGTTGACTCTCTGCAATTTCCGCCCGGAGAATATCGCTACCCCCATGCGGGAGCCTTCCAGGATTGAATATAGCTGGAGATTCTGGGAGTCCTGGGATTTTGTTTCAAGGTGCTCACGGATATAACGGATTACATGGACTGATGCAGCACCAAAGAGGTCATTCTCTCTCTTAAACCCGGAAAGATTGAATTCTGCCGAATGATGGAGATCCTCGATCACGAGCGCAACGTTCTGTAAAACACCCTGCCGGTCTTTTTTTGGGATTTCCGGAGAAAGCCGGATGGAAAGATATGAAGCGCCGGTAGCTTTTACAGCATCCCACAATTTCCTGGTCCCGTTCTCTCCTCCGCACATCAGAACGAAATCATACCTCCGTTCTTTCATCTTGTTCATCGCATTGACCGGTGAAAACGCCCGGTCAATCTTAAATTCCCCCCCGTTAATAAGCGAAGAAAATAGGACCCGGGGAAACGGCTGGGAATTCTCGATGAAAAGGATTGATGACCGGGCCATTACTATCACAGGAAACTGACTGAATATCAGATAGATTGTCGAACGGATAAATATTTATTGGGATTTTTAGGAAACAACGACAGACGGGTGTCGGACGGTTTGTTAAAACCCGCAATAGCGTTCATTTGGAAAGGAGTGGAGATGAACGAGCCGTTCATGATTTTACCATAAATTCCCCCTTCATCAAAACCTAAATTCCCCGTCTTACAGAGTATTATTTTAACCCACGGGCCCGGGGGCCAAGGAGCCAGAACATGGCAGATTTCGAACAGACCTCAAATGTCAAGAGTGCAGTCCGCACCCTTGCAACACCAATTGCAGACGTTGCGACGTTCGATTCGATCGTCCAGTCGGTCATCACGACCAACCCGTTTGCATGCGTAGCCTACATGACCGCCGGCGAGAGCCATCCCGCCGTTGAAAAGACCAAAGAGTCGTACACGGCGAAGTTCTTCTACCAGGACGATGATGCCAAAATCATTGGCAACACCGCCGAGAAGTACAACACCATCGCCGGGTTCAATGCCGGGATCACGGCCGTGCTCGCGGATGCCGCAAACATCACGGCTCACGCGGGTTCCGTTATCCACGATTCCGACAATGACGCCTTCTCCGCGACCCTGAAGTGCCATGACCCGAATGGGGAGATCTACCTGGTGAACTTCAGCCGCGAGCGGGTAACCGTCACGTCGTACCAGGATGACGCCATCTGCACGAGAGTCGAGACCTGGGCAGACACCGTCGCGGCGCTTGCTTAAACATTCCGGGCGATAGTGACCCGGGGGAGAGGAGGCCCAAAAACCCCTCTCTTTTGGGCCCTCTCGTCTTTTCGTGGAGAGACACCATGGAAACCGAAATGCTGGCAATTTTCCTCGGGCTTGTACTCCCGCTCTACCCCATGCTCGTTGCCATCTACCAGAAGATCGGCAGGTATGATGAGATAGTCGAGGAGTTCAGAAAACTGCGGGACGAGCATGAATCTTTCCGGGAGCGATACCATGGATCCTGAAACCACGATCCAGCCGGTCGCAACCGTGACCGGCCTGTACCGGGGGAAGTCCGCCGGGCTTGTTCCGCTCACGCCGGATACCCCGCTGACCCGGGATGAAGTACGCCGCAATCCCATCTTCTATGAGCTGGACCTGCACCCGGGGCAGGAAGATGAAAACCTGATCATTGACCTGATCTACGACAACCTCGCGCCCATCCGGTTACCGGACCTGCGCCGGGGAACCGATATCCCCCGGGGGGTCCGGTTCTGGCCGGACTGGTTCGATATCCCGCCATATGAGGAGATGCACGACGTCGATGGCCGCCGGGTTTCCCCGCGTGCCCCGGGCATCCACACGGTCCAGATCCGCACGGGCCGACGAAAGTTTGCCCAGATCGGCCGGGTCCGGGATTTCAGCACGGAAAACGGCGGGTACACGAGCCCGGTCTTCGGGATCCGGATAGCGGGGGAGGATGATGTTTGAGAACGAGATGCAGACCCGGTGCGCCATCTGCGGCACCGGGGTCCTGCTCGGGCTGGTCCTTCTCCTGGCCCGGTTCCCCATCATCTTTCTCATTGTCCCGGTCGCGGTTTTGTTTCTCGGTCTTGTTGCCGACCCGGAGGAGACTCACGCGGTCTGGTACGGGATGCTGAACACTCTCGGTGTTTTCGATCTTTCTGCGCTGACCGGTGCAGAACAGCAGACCTACGCGATGAAGCGGCATTACTTCTGGTTTGGCGAGACCGGGATGGCCGCGATCCTGGCCGGGGTGTTTGCGGTCCCGCTCGGGATCTTTCTTGCAGGCCGGGCGGAGATTTCCCTTGCATTTACCGGAGCGGTGATCCTGTTCCTGCCGCTCTTTGTCTTCCTGCCGAAACTTATCCGGCGGGCAATGAAAGCGGATGCCGATGCCGTGATTGAAGCGTTTGGGAAGAACGAGCATGTCCGGAAAGTGTTCTGGACCCTGTTCGCCGCAATGGCCGGGCTGGTGCTGGCCCGGGTCGTGGACCCGGGGATGGCGCAGCAGGTTGTGGGAGTGATGACGGGGGTGGGGAGGTAAAAACAGGAAAAATCTGAAAACACGAATCCCATCTTTTAATCTGTGTGTATGAGAGGAGGGTTGCCCTCCGTGTCTGTGCCCCTCAATGGCGGTAGTGATCGGTTCCGGATTTCGTGGGGTTGGGGATTTATCGGGGGGTGACTACCCCCACGTTTGGGGGTGAGTGGAAACGGAACAAGAGAGCGTGAGATCAACCTGTGATGATATCTCGGAATTTCATCCCCGGTGCCGGTTGACAGGAGAGAGGGTAGTATATGCAGAATTTACGGATATCATCGGGACTGGCAGGTAATCATCCTCCGGAACCATCTGATGGGGGATAATTTTGGTTCTCTCATTCGGTCTTGATGCACTGCGTCCCTCTAACTTGCCCAATATAAATCCCACATAGCCGGGTTTGGTCATTTCATATCGGTTGATGGTTACATGGTACTACCGGCATTTCTGACCGTGTCTGGCGCTCCGAATATCAACGGGGATTATTATAATCCATGGATATCCCCCCATTCCGGAGATGTCCCCACGGGCCCAAGTCTATGCCAGCAAACCACCGGTTACCGATCACGACCACTGTACAGATGGACATGCCCATCACCTCCAGGGTGCCGATGCTCCAATAATTCGCCGTCACCGAGTCGGGACAGTGTTGCTCTCACTTCTTTGGTGATGACGCGAAAAAAACTCCCGGATAATGGGCTCCCAGCTCTCCTGGTGCCCTTCTCGTAAGTAGAAATACAATTCATTGTTTAGTTCCCGAAACAAGTAACCCCCATTTAGAGGATAAATAAGAACATTTACATCATCCCGCTGATATTCGGCAATTGTAAACCTAATGCACGTGTCCATGGTTCAGACCCGCCTCCTGTATCCCCGTTACTCATCTCCTATGATGCCCGGCATCACACCACCCTGATCAGGGTTTCCCGTCACCCGGTATACAATCCGTAACAATCGGAGAATCTCCCTCTTCTCAAGGTCTCTCTTGCCATTGAACCGTAAAACGTTAGGACGGTGTACCACCTTGTCCAACGGTGTCATGAAATCCTGGGTGAAGAAGATGAATGGCACGCAGATCCCCGGCAACTTCAGTCTCTTGAGCAAACTGACGCCACTCATATCGGGAAGATGGTAATCGGATATGATCGTATCAAACTGGTTACGGCAGGATGAAATGCTGGCTTTTTCTCCTTCACCAGCCACGTATACCTGCATCTCCCCGGTCTCCTCAAACATATGCCGGACGAGGTGGCACATCTCAGTATTCGTATCGACATACAGGATGCTCGTCATACGGTTTCTCCGGTCGGGGATATCCTCCGACCCTCGTTACTCATGCGTATCGGTTTTGGATTGCTTCTGCTGGGGCAGTGCCATGAGAGCAATAACCATAGTCACAAAGACAATACCCGCAGCTACGAGCGAAGCGATCGAGAACGCATGCATCCACGCAACCTGTGCAGCCTCTGCAACAGTGCCTGCGTCGGGCCCCAGGGAAGCTGCCGTGTTCAGCGCTGTTGCAAGCGAAGTCTCAAGGCTCGTCTTTACTGAGCCGGAGAATCTGCCCGAGACTTCAGTGATGTTACTCACATATACTGCGCTGAGGATGGCACCGAATAATGCAACGCCGAGCGAGCAGCCCAGTTCGCGGGTGGTATCGTTCATTGCGGAACCCATACCGGAGCGATTCTTCGGGACCGATGCCATGAGGATGTTTGTGCTCGGCGTCATAGCGAGACTGACACCGGTTATCATGACGAGCATCGCCGGCAGCATGCCCAGGTAGGTCGTATCAATAGTCCAGGCAGATATGACCAGGAACGAGACCGTGATAAGAGCAAGGCCGGTGATAATCGTATACCGGTTCCCAATTTTTTCCACGATATTCGGTATGACCGGCGCCAGTACCGGGAACGGGATCATGATCGGCAGCATCAGCAGCGATGCAGTCAGGGGCGACATGCCAAGGATGAGCTGCTGAAGCTGGCTAATCGTGAAGAATATTGCTGACATCGCCAGGAATGCGAGTGTCAGGGTCAGGCTCGATACGGAAAACGCCCTGTTGTGGAAGAGGTTCATATCGAGCAGCGGCGATGCGGTTCTTCGCTCCCACAGGACGAATACGGCAAGGGAGGCAAGACCGATGAGCAGGCCGGCAAGCACCGTCCCGTCAAGGATTCCATTCGATGGCGCTTCGGTGATGCCATAGACAAGCCCGAATATACCGACAGCTGCGAATACGCCGCCGATCCAGTCAACCGCAAGACCTTTATCATCACGTGATTCGGGGGCGATCACCTGGTTGATGACAAAACTCACAGCAGCAATGGCTGCGCTCAGATAGAAGATCGAGTTCCAGTTAATGTACTCCATCAATATGCCGCCCATAACCCCGCCCAGCATCATACCGATCCCGGTGATGGCGCTCCAGATGGCAATGGCCCGGACCCGCTCTTTGGTGGGAAAGATATTGTTGACAATCGAGAGCGTTGTCGGCATCACGAGTGCGCTTCCAAGGCCCATAATGCCCCGGGCAATGAGCAGCTCGATGGCAGAATGCGCCAGGAACCCGGCATAAAAAGCACTCGCGGCAAACGCCAGAGAGCCGATCTGCAGGGCTAGTTTCCTGCCGTACCGGTCGCCGCATGCCCCGGCAAGAAACAGGAGGCTTGCAACCAAAAGCGAGTAAATATTCACAATCCATGTCTGTTCAAGCTGGCTCAGCCCGAGGTCAACTGACATCAGCGGGAGCGCCAGGTTGATACTGCTGTTTGCCAGCATTACCCCGAGCAGCGCCAGGCAGAGTGTTGTTAAAATGAGCCAGCGACGCTTATAGATCGTCGGGTCGATACTATCAAAATCCGTATGTGTGATATTGCTATCCATGAATCGGTCTCCCTGGTTGGCTTGTTGATTCCGGAAGCCCCTTACCCCCCACTATACTTAATTCACTTTAAGTATACTTAAAACTATTTAAGAATAAAAAAATTGATTTAAGCATTGCGAAAATACATTACGGTTAAAAATTGAATGATAATCCGGGAGATCATCATGCCTCGTGTCAATCAGGAATATCGCGAAGGGGCCCGGGAGCGCATCATTACAGCGGCAATAAATGTGGCCATTGAGAAAGGATGGGAGGCGATGACACTCGAAGCTATTGCCCAGAAGGTTGGAGTCTCGATTCCGGCGCTCTACAGTTATTTCCGAAACCGCGATGCATTGGAGAATGAAGTTGTCAACAGGGTAATCCAGATCCACGATGACGAATTTGTAGAAGCCCTTTCCCGCGATGGAGACATCCACCGGATTATCCAGAATTATGCCGATTTGATCTTTATCCGCCAGATACGCTACGTAAATATCTATTCCCTTCTGCCAATCCGGTTTCTCAACGATCCGGTGTTGCACGGGAAAGCAGCGGATTCTATGACTGCCGAATTAGATCTGATCTCGAACTGTCTGGAACGGGCGAAGTCACGGGGGGAGCTAAAAAAGTATTTAGATGTCGATGAAGCTGCACAGTTGATCAGTTCACTGACGGCAGGCATCATGCTCAAGCTCGTCTTCAACAGCCAGATCAATGAACGTATTGAAAGAAAACGCTGGATCACGGGTGTGGAGCGGATTCTTTTGATCAGCCGGGATCCTGACCGGGCCGATGTTCAGTGAGAATAACTGGCAACGGTTTGTCAAAGGCGATGATTTTTCCCACTTCTGCTAACATTCATTAGTGCTACTTTCCGGTTCCTTCCGCTCTTTGTCTTCCTGCCGAAACTTATCCGGCGGGCAATGAAAGCGGATGCCGATGCCGTGATCGAAGCGTTCGGGAAGAACGAGCAAGTCAGGAAAGTGTTCTGGACCCTGTTCGTTGCGATGGCCGGGCTGGTGCTGGCCCGGGTTGTGGACCCGGGGATGGCGCAACAGGTCGTGGGGGCAATGGCGGGATTGTCCGTGCCGGTTTGAACAGGCCGGATCGGATATCCAATCTTTTTTGCAACTGATATACCAATTGATATATACCGTAAGTGGTGAAACAATTATCATATGGGGAATGCGATGGATCCAGGACTCATTCGCTGGGCTGGGCTGGTTTCATTTGTGATTCTGGCGGTTACCATTGCCGGATGTACATCGTATGCTCCTTTGGGCCCTGAAGGATCACTCCCTGCATCATCTCCGGAAAAGTTGCAGGATCTCGCAACAGGTGATACTGCTATCCTGTCAGGACCCGGTGGCAACCTGGAAGTAACCGTAGCTGCGTTGAATGCATCAACCGGGAAAATTCTCATCACAGAAAAAAATACTGGTGTGGGCCCTGTCCAGTACGAACCAAAGATCTGGTTGCACGACACGGGAAACACCAGTTATACAACACTGTACTGTCGCACAGATATTTGTCCCGGGTATGTGTTTATTACATCCCTGCAATCACTGGGAATTGAGAACCGGGAATTCGACAGCCTGTATGATACATTCCGGATACCGGAATCCGGGCGTCATACAACAATTACCTTATACTGGTCAGTGTATGGGCAGACCGCCTCGTGGATTATCCCCGCTCAATGAAAATTTTCCAAAAAAGTGGAATACTATCAGGTTACATTAACCGTTTCTTCCCCGGCGTTTTTTTCTGAATATTTTGTTCATGTCTTCTTCAAGGATCTTTTTCTGGGGATTTGTTCCGGGACGGTTTGAGCTGTGCAGCATCCTGCTGACTTCAATTGCTTTCTTTGACATGCGGGGTCTTTTTGGTTGAACCGAGGCAGGAGTTGTGTCGACAGGTAATCCCGGACATGGCTGGAGTGGTTTTTGCTGTTCTTCCACGGGTATAGTTTCAGGTTCACTATTTTTCTGTTTCAGGTCTTCCAGGAACTGCCTGAATAACTTCCTGACGTCTGCCTCGAGTTTCAATTCAAGAGACCGGTAATCTTCTTCGGAGATCTTGAGCATACCCTACCAACGAATTCGAATCAATATAAGGATTTTCATTTGGTATACCAACTGATATATACCGCATGCAAATAATATAAGCCATAACGATGGGAAATCCCGCTGTAGCCGAACAGATCTTTGATCTTGCAATCCGGATTCAGATACGCGAGAAGAAGATGCTCGAACTGAATCTCTCTCCAGACCATATTCGGCTGCTCCTGCCACCCAAACGAGTACTGGCGATGTCCGGTAAAATCCCGATGTCGAAGATCACAGCCATGTTATCGGAGATGGAGCAGGGGCAGTTGATCCAGGCAGAGCAGCGCGGGGGGATGTGGTCCACTCCATCAGGAAACCGTATCATCGCCAATCTGCTTGCAGGACACTACCGGAATGAAGCGGAAGCTTTGCTCGGCCCGGTTGTACTGGAAAATCTCCTCGGGCGCTTGTCCTGATCATCAGGGATCGCAGGGCTGGTGCTGGCCCGGGGTGTGGACCCGGGGATGGCGTGGAATGTGGTGGGGGTGATGACGGGGATGGGGGGATAAGGGAATCAACCCTATTCCCGGGTTCCGATCCTGAAGGAAAATACGCCCTGTACGGGCTCCGTTTCATTTTTTGGATCCTGCCCCTTCCAGAAAAAACCCAGTAAAACACTCCCTTTCAACCCCGCCAAAAACGGGGCCCTGTATTTAACCCGTTTGCCAAAATACGGCTGGAATGCACCTCGTACAATGCCCGCCAAAGGCCTTTTTACCGAGGCTTTTTTCGCCACATAGTTTAGCCCATAGAGAACCGGAAACCCTGCCGGAATGCGAATGTGAAGGCCGGTTTTTCCGGGGATGGAGTAAAAAAAATGGGATATCACATCCTCTTTGGCATCGTTCTCTTGTGCAGGTACATTGTGCCAACCGTGAACACGATAGTGAACACTGCAAGCGCTGCGATATCGATCCACACGGGAAAGAAATGGTCTCCGGTGAACGAGTACCGGACAAGGTCCGTGAAATAGGAGAGCGGAGAGAAGACTGCAAGCACCAGTCCCCATGCCGGCATCTGTTCCAGCGGGATGAAGATGCCTGAGATGAAGACGAGCGGGAACTTGATCAGCGACGAGAGCATCATGATGTTTGACGGCACGTTCGTGGGGGGGACCGCAAGCAGCATCCCGATTGCCGAGAAGCAGCACGCTGCAAGGAGGATGGCGACAAGCAGCGTGATGCCGTCGAGGAGCAAAAGACCCAGCACAAGCCCGATGATGACCGTAATTATCGTAATCCCGATACCAAAGAGGGTAGACGCAATCATGTCGCCAAGGACGATTGTCTCAACCGCTACCGGGCATGATGCGAGCCGCTCAAGAGTCCTGGCCTGTCCTTCCCAGGGAAAGATCGCCGGGGATACTGCGGTTGCGGTAAAAAAGAGTGTCATCCCGACCAGCCCGGAAATGAGAAATGAAAGGGGGAGCTGTTTGGTACCCATCAGGAATGCAAGGAACATGAAAAGCGGCATAAAGACGCCGAAGATAAGCACGGGACCCTTGAGATAATAGATGCGGATATCCTTCCTGGCAATCGCCCATGCACGCCGGACCTGTTCTGAAAATCCCGCCGGGTTCATGGTTTATCCCCCTGCGTCAGCCGGAGGAACGCTTCATCGAGCGAGGGGGCAAGAGTGTTCAGCGTAACTATCGCAGCGCCGTTCTGCCGGCTGAAGCTCGCGAGGGAATGAATGACAGCATCCCGGTTCTCTGCAGTGATCTGCCATTTGTCACCAGTCCGGTTCGCCCCAATCACACCTTCGAGTCCGGCCAATGCATCACCGGGTACTTCACGGTCAAAACTTACTTCGATCGTGTGCACCCGGTCGATTGCGACTTTGAGTTTCTCCGGAGCATCGATCGCCGCCATCTTTCCTGCCCGGATGATGCCGACGCGGTGGCAGAGCCGGTTGGCTTCCTCCATGTTGTGCGTGGTGAGGAAGATCGTGGTTCCCTGCGTATTCAGGTCGCGGAGCAGGGTGAGCATCATCTGGGTGCTCTGCACGTCAAGGCCGCTCGTGGGCTCATCGAGAAAGAGAAGTTCCGGTTCATGAATGAGTGCCATCGCGAGGATGAGCCGCTGTTTCATGCCTTTGGAGTATGCCTGCACCTTCTGGTCTTTTTTCTCAAGCAGTCCCACCATCGCGAGCAGTTCAGAAGAACGCTGCTCAGCCCGGGCACGCGGGAGCCCGTAGAGTTCGCCCATCAGCATCAGGTTCTGCCATGCGGTGAGATCCGTGTAGGCGTTCGAGGTCTCCGGAACGACACCGAACCGCTGCTTTGCCTGCACCGGCTCGGACCGGATATCATGGCCGAGGATTGCTGCTGACCCGAAATCGGGGGGAATGACGCCGGTCAGCATCCGGGTGGTAGTGGTCTTGCCTGCACCGTTCGGGCCAAGGAAGCCGAAGATCTCGCCCTTCCGGACATCGAACGTGATATGATCAACAGCAGTGCTCTTGCCAAAAACTTTTGTAATGTTTGAGGCCTGGATTATCGCGGTCATCGGGTTTTTGTCTCCTCATACATCTTCGCGGATGCCGAGAATGACCATCTTCTCACTGCACCGGATCCCACGGTTCTCATCCTTCTTTACGGAAACAAGATGCTGGGGTTTCACGGGATGCTCAATTGTTCCTGAAGTGATCGTGCCCTCCCCCTGAAGCACCACAAACACCACGGCATAGGGTTCCGGGTGGGGCGGGATCACCTGCCCGGTTTCAAGGCCGACTATCACAATGTTCGAACCTGCGGTTTTCATCAGGTCTTTTTTGACCGGGCCGGATGCGGAGAATTCCGCTGCGTATAGGAGATCCATTCTATTCTGCCTCTTTTTTATCTTCGATCCCTCTGTCAGATGCATCCAGACGGATTCGTATTACAGGGTAATAGGGTATGGAGTAAATAAAGGTTATTCAATTTTTTTTGAAATCGCATTATCACGGTTTATTTCCCCCAGGAGAGTGATCAGAATATCCCGGTCCCGTAGATAATGATGATATAATACCCACCGGCCACGACGAAAATTGTTGCAACTGCTCTTCGTATCCAGATCTCTGCAGCCCCGATTTTCTGAACGATCCCGCTGCACTTCCCCAACCCCCTCTCAGCGGGAAACTTACCCGGAAGGTCACGCAGCCGTGGGCCGAGCCGGGCGATGACAAGGAACGGGCAGCAAAGCAGAGGGCCGAGGAGATGATCGAGCGGCTGAAGAAGAAGCAGGGGAAGGCAGATCCTCCAGGGATGATGGGAGATAGTCCCCCGGAAAAGAGGGTCCGGCACCTAAAGTAAAATACGCCCTGCAGGGGTTCCTTTTCCCATTTACGGTATCCCTGACCTCTCCGGTGAATAGCAAATCCGATTTTACGACGGGAATTGATGAAGAAATAGGTAGCAACGTTATAGCAGCGGATGAAAAAGGGATCCGTGTTCCGGCGGGGTGCCGGATGAGGGGTTTTACGGACCGTAGCGGCCCCGGTCCGGGGGGATGTACTATCCTGTGAGCAATCCTCACTGACCGTCTTTTCCGGTTACGCCGATTCTACAAGGATCGATTTCAGCGATGCCGAAGGCACCCGCTCGGATACCCGGAGTACTTCGATTCCAACAAGGTTATCCTGCTCATCGTAATCGAGAATGATACCGGGTCTCACCTCTTCCGAGTCCCGGATCCTGGTGTCGGACAGGCGCATGTACAGCGCATCGACCTCTTTGTCAACAGTAACTTTCATGGTCTTACTCTCCTGTCAAGGAATACAGTGATTACGCGATGGGGATTTTTCTGCGGGTTAATAATTACCCGCAGGTTTTTTTCGCCCGCTTCAGGGATCTGTTTCAGATAATGTCTTTCATCATCACGTCATTCTTCGATTGAATCCGGTGTGGTTACCGTACGCAGGATCCATTCTTCCTGAATCATCCGCTCATGCATCATGGTCCGGGCATGAGCCGTGAAGTTCAGGAAATTATCCATGACACTCGTATTGTTATTTTATGACATATGTGTAGCGGTAAAATCCATTCCACCGGATCGGACGGTTAATGAGTGCCAACACTTCAAATCGATGTGGACCCCCGGGTTTTTTTGAAAGTGCATAGGGGGGTCCCTGCCTGGCCCCCCTCCCCCCCCCCGCTTTCCCGGTTACCCCGTAAACCGTTATCAATACAGGTCATTTTCACATGCTGGAACCGGTGGGGGGTTCACTGGATTGCTCCCGGAAGCCTGCCGGATGGCAGACTGATATCCCGGGGGAAAATAAGCCCTGTACGGGCCCCGATTCATTTTTTGGATCCTGCCCCTTCCTGAAAAACCCCGTAAAACGCTCCTTTTGGGATCTCATAAAAATAAAGACAAATACGGAGTTATTTTGCCAAAATACGGCAGAATTGCACATCATATAACCTCCACCAAAGGCCCTTGAATCGTGCCGGTTTTAGCCACGTATTTTACCCCATCGGGGCCCGGAAATTCTCGCCAAAACGCGGATATGAAGGTCATATATCTGGAAAAAAATATCAAAACCGGGAAAAACACCCCAAATGAGACTCCTTTTCCGTCGGAGGAACCTGAAAATACCGGTCCCGGATTATCTTACACCCCGGCAATCCAGTAAAAAATCATTTGCCCGCCCGAACACTTCTTCCGGGGGCTTTTCCGGCAGCGGAGAGTTTTCACGGGCCGCTTCCAGATCCAAAAAAAGCTGTGCTATCAGGACATCCGCCGATTCATGGGATGCAACAACCCCGTATTCGCACCCGTTCATTTTGATGCTGACAAATTCATCGACAAGTGGATACCGGAAATGCCGGTTCAGTACCTGGATATCCGGCTCTATCTTCCCGGTGTCAAGCGCGAAGATACCGGCCATGAGGCTGCGCAGGATGTAGAGATACCGTTTTGCAGATTCGCCATTACCGGCCGGGATTTTGGATTCGTTTCTGCTCTTCCAGTTATGAAGGGCGAGCCCGTGGTAAGGATGGAAAACCGCCCGGCTGAGCGAGAGTCCTGCAATCTTTTTGAGTGCCGGATAACGGGATGATGACACAAGAGCCGGGGCAAACACGTGTTCAAGCACATTGGAATTATTCTGGAGGATCAGGCCCAGTTCCTTTTTTACATCAAAGGAGACGAAATCAATCTCGCCGGACATCCGTTCGATCGTATCACGCGGGGTATGAAAGCCGCAGATCACCCTCTTGTCCAGCACGTGGCAGCCCCGGATATCATAATCGGAATCACACGAGGGAAAACCATAGAGATGGGCGCCGGAGAGCGTATAGAAGATGAACGGCTTCCCGTTCAGTTCCGCGACAATAAAATCTCTCAGCTCTTTTTCTGGCAAATGGTTTGATAAACTCATGTTTCTCTCCCAGGAAAATTGGATTTGTCATCTAGTAATTCTTCAACAATAATTTATTATAATTTTTATTCATTTGTTTTGATGATTATAAAAAAACTTCAGGGAATAATGTGAAGATAAAAAATGGATTTGTTGTACCGCAGTCGCCCGCGCCATAATCCGGACACCGGCCTGCAGCGGGAACGCGGCCCGCACCTCACACCATGCTCCGTATCGTATACATCGCTGTTGATGCGAAAACGCAAGATGCCCAGTGACTTGCCCGCATGACGCACGCGTGGCTCGGACTCGCCACAGGTCTCATCAATCGTGACATTTCCAGAATTGTTTATTGTCTGAACCGGTACGCTCCTTCCGGCACCGACATCTCGAACCGTGCCCCCCTGCCGGGTTCACCGTTTTCTGTAATGGTAATACCCGTGATCGCCAAGATCTCGCGGGACAGGTTAAGCCCGAACCCGGTATTCTTATAATATTCGCGGTTGAATATGCCCGATTTCTGATTCCGTGGAACACCCACACCATTATCTTCGCAGATGATCATGTTGTTCCCGTTGCGCTGTTCGCATGTGAAGGTAATCTGCGTGAGGGTCTCGCCGTGACGCATGGCGTTGTCAACCAGGTTATAGAAAACTTTGGGAAGCAGGGGGTCTGCAAAGATCTCCACGGGTGCAAGATCAACCCTGACCGCAACATGCCCGGGATTAATGTTTTTTATTGCGTCATGAACAGACCTGCCAACGTCATGCCAGGCCGGGGTTTTGATACCAACATCCTGGTAATCGCGGGTAAACATGATCTGCCGCTCTATGTTCTCACTGGTATGCTGGATCTGTTCGATGAGCTGCGTCACTTCAGGATCCTGAATTTTCTCCTTTGTCATGCCAATTTTGAGGAACTGGGCCGTAAGCTGGTTGAGAATATCATGCCGTGTGATACTGTTGAGCAGGTTGAGCTTCTTGTTGGCGGTTTTAAGTGCATCTTCGGTATTTTTCCGGGGTGTGATATCAATAAAAGACTCAATGAGAACCCGTTTCCCGTTCAGGACTGATGAGATGACACTTTTCTGGATACGGAGCTGGTTTCCCCCGGCAGTAATTAAGATGCGTTCAGAGTCATCAATGGCCTGCCCGAGATCGGTTATCGGGCACCTGCCCTGTTCTGCCGGACAAATGAACCGGTGGCATACGGAACCTGCTACACTGTCTCTCGTCCCGCCAATCATTTCAAGACCTTTTTGATTGATATCAAGGATGATGTGCGTATCAACATCGATCACCACAATGCCTGACTGTATCGAGGAGAGGAGCGTACGAAACCGGTCTTCACTTTCCTTAAGCGTCCGGTTTATACCCTGGGAATAGAGCGCTATCTCAATAGCGCAATGGAGTTCACGCTCCGAGTAAGGTTTGAGAATGTAGCCGTAGGGCCGGGTTACTTTTGCACTTTGCAGGAGCTGATCATCTGCATATGCTGTAAGGTAGATAATGGGTACATCTGAATGGAGATGAATCTGTCCAGCGGCCTCAATCCCGTTCATCGTTCCAGCCAGGTGGATATCCATCAGGATAAGGTCGGGTTTGAGGATCCGTTCCCGTTCAACTGCGGTTTCCCCTCGTGTCACGATCTCCGCGACATCAAATCCGAACGAGAGGAGCGTTGTTTTGATATCCTCGGCTACAATCCGCTCATCTTCAACGATCAGGATCCGGCACGGAGTCATGTGAGGTTACCCGATAATGGGGGATATTTATTCAAAACATATTAATCAAAATGAAATAAAAGTTTGGTATACTTCTCTTCAAATCACAACAATACAAAGGAGTGCACATCATTTTGTCTCTGTCACAACGATCATAAATGATGTCCCGGCACTCCGGTCCAGTTCAATCGTCCCGTCCAGCTGGTCGACAAGCGAGTTCACCAGCCGGAGCCCGAGGGATTCCGCATTGCGCCAGTCAAAGTCAGCGGGAATACCGATACCATTATCCTTGAACAGGAAGGTGAGCGTTTTGCCATCCCGCGTTACCGTTATGGAAATCTCCCCGGTTCTTCCATCAGGGAATGCATATTTCAGGGAATTGGAGATCAGTTCGTTGATGATGAGCCCCACGGGAATTGCGGCGTTGATATCGAGCGTGATATCCCGTATGTCGGTTCTCAGCGTGATGCCCCTCCCCCTCATTCCATAGTACTGGAACAGGCTGTTTCCGAGGAACTTTACATAGTCATCGAGGCTGATCTTTGAGATATCTTCTGACCGGTACAGCTTTTCATGGACAAGTGCCATTGCCTTGACACGGCTCTGGCTGTCCTTGATTGCCTGGAGGGTTTTTTCATCCGTAATATACCGTGCCTGGAGATTCAGCATGCTTGCAATGATCTGGAGATTGTTCTTGACCCGGTGGTGAACCTCTTTTAACAGGACACTTTTCTCGTCCAGCGATTCCTGGATTTTCTTCTCTGCTCTCTCATGCTGGAGCACTTCATCCTGGAGCAGTTCGGTGGTCCTGTGCAGGGATGCTGTCCGTTCGGCAATTCCCATCTCAAGGTCTATATTGAATCGCTGGAGTTGCAGCTCTGCCTTTTTCCGGTCAGTGATATCCGATGTATAGACCACAACACGTTCGACCGACTTTTGTTCTGCATTGAAGACCGGGAAAATATTGTTATAGAAATACCTGCCGGCATGTTCGTCCTCGAAATGTGCCGGCGACCCTGATTTGAAAACACCCTTGATTATCTCCTTGCGAGTCCCCGCCAGTGCAGGAGGCAGGATATCGTAGATATTCCGCCCGGTAATTTCCTCTACCGTACCTCCTTCCTGTCGCGCACCGCTCTCGTTGATGTTCAGGATTGTCCCGTCCCGGTCCAGGAGGGCAAAGATATCGGTCGGAGCATTCAGAAGCGTTTCAAGGGTGGCTTCCTGCTCCCGCAGGTGCTTCTCTGCAATTTTGCGCTCGGTGATATCCTGGTTCGCGCCATGGGTTTTTACGGTGCGGCCGGAAGCGTCCTTGGTGATCCTGATACGGACAACAATATACCGGATTTCCCCGTCCCTCCGGATAATCCGGTGCTCAAGTTGTGACTGGTAATTGGGATCTGTTGTAGTGATCGCCCGGTTTGCTTCGTCAGTAACCATATTCATTTCATCGGGATGAACGAATTCCCGTGCATACACTTCTGCCGGCATCTGGTAGCCGCCTTCACGTTCCGCGGTGGTGGCGTACAATGCATAAAACCGGTCATTGAAGGTGAAAATCCCGGTTTGAACATCAAACTCCCAGTCAGCAAGGGCCGCTATGTCCATTGCGGTTGCGAGCCGGGATTCGCTCTCGCGGAGCTCCCTTTCTGTCCGTTTCTTCTCGGTGATATCGCGGATAATGGCGATCAGGTAGTTCTGGCCCCCCATCGATAAAGTGTCAGCATTAATCATTGCGTTAAACAGGTCTCCGGATTTACGTCGCTCTGTTACCTCGTATTGCTGAACCCTGCCATATTCTTTTATCTGGTCGAAGAAAGCAGCCCGGTCTTCCGGTTTCTCCCAGATGCCTAGTTCAAGGGCATTTTTTCCGATCAATTCTTCTCTGGAGTACCCGAAGATTTTCGTTGCTGTATCGTTTGCTTCAATGAAACGCCCCGAATCCATCTCGCTGATCGTGATTGCATCAGGTGCCGAGAGGAACGCTTTTGTATATTTTTCCCTGACAACCTGCAGCGCCAGTTCTGCTGCTTTCCGCTCGGTGATATTGCGGATGATGCTAAGGACTGTTTGTTTTCCATGGAGATCGAAGAGCCGTGCACTTACTTCAACCGGGATCCGTTTCCTGTCCTTTGTTAAGAAGTCAGTCTCAAAAACCGCAAACCCGCCATCCGTAAGGTGTTGAATTATCACCGGGAATTTTTCGAACTGTTCGGGTACATCAATATCCGTGACAGCCATCCTGATCATTTCGTCATGGGTGTAGCCAAGCCACCGGCATACCTGATTATTAACATCAAGGAATTTACCGGGGCCTTCCGGTGAGATCTCGTGGACAAAGATACCATCATTCGCGTTCTGGAAGATCAGGTGGAACCGCTCCCTGCTCTCACGCATTTCATCGTTGGCCTGCCTCCGCTTCATATCGGAAAAAACCCACAGGCAGAGCAGGATGAAGGCGAGGAGGATGCTTGAAAGGATACCCGCTTTGGCAATAGCAATCTGGGATGAGGCTCCGCTTGCTTCCAGAATCTCCGGTAACGGAGTTGACAGCCCGATGGTCCAGGTATTATTGCCGACCCTCACCGGTGTCCACGCAGCGATCTCGGGACCTTTTTCCGGGAGCCAGACATAATACCCGACTCCCTCCCGGGCATTGGTGACATCCGCGGTCATCTCTTCATAGTGACTTGCTCCGTTCTTTTGCTGGAGAGCAAATATCTGCGCCATGCTCTTACCCCAGTATTCCTTGGGCAGATCCGCACTCTGGTCGAAGACGATGTGATCCGGCGCATAAATCCAGGCATCACCGTTTTTTAACAACCGGATGGGGTCGATGAATTTTTTATAAACTTCCTGTTCAACCGCGGCAATATCCGTCCGGCCATGCACGACGGTTTGCATGTGGATGTACTCTTCAGAACCACGGGCTGCTTGCCGGACAACCTCCAGTTCGGTCTGCTGGTACGAAGATATAGCAGTCTCCGTAGCGACCTGGTTTATGCTGTTGATGTACAAGACGCCAATGGCGGCAAGGAGGAGGAAACTCAGCAGGACAATAATATATTGAAGAATTACACTTCGGGGCACTTCAGGCCGTCTCTTTTGGAATTTATTATCTGCATTGCTGGTTTCTGGTTTCCTGCCGTTCATTTTCTTCCTTCACATTCCTGTTGCCTGTACGGTTCTTAATCCTTCTCTTTGACGATAATCGTAAACGCAGTCCCTGAACTCCGGTCCAGTTCAATGGTGCCGTCGAGCTGATCCACGAGCGAGATGACCAGCCGGAGTCCCAGCGATTCCGCGTTCCGCCAGTCGAGATCCGGGGGAATTGGAATGCCATCGCTCTTTATCGTGAGAGACAGGGTCTTATTCTCTTCGCGTGCCGAGATGGACAATGTCCCGGTTCTTCCGTCAGCAAATGCGTGTTTCAGCGCATTGCTTGCCAGTTCGTTGATGATTAAACCCAGCGGGATTGCCGTATTGATGCGGAGCATGATCTTCCCGATATCGATCTCCAGCGCCACCTGCCGGGAATCAACCCCGTAGAAAGAGAAGAGCTGGTTCACCATGAAGCGGGTATAATTGGCGAGATCAATATGGGCAATATCCTCTGATTGATACAGTTTTTCATGGACAAAGGACATTGCCCGCACCCGGTTCTGGGTCTCCTTCATGACCTGTTTCAGCCGGTCGTCGTCTATCTGGCGCATCTGGAGGTTGACTAAGCTGATGATGATCTGGAGGTTGTTCTTGACCCGGTGGTGGATCTCGCGGAGGAGCAGGACCTTTTCATCCAGGGACGCCTGGATCACCTCAGTCTGGGCTTTCACCTGTTGCTGGAGTTCCTCGTTGAAATCCTTGAGCAGTGCTTCGGCCTTCTTGTGTTCGGTCATGTCCCGGACAACGCCGAGCATCACCTTCCTGCCCTGGAGGGTGACAACATGGGTATTGATTTCAACCGGGATGATTTCCCCGTCTTTTGTCCGGTAGCCCGTCTCGAATCTCGCAACTCCCCGCGTCCGTTGCTCTTCGAGAATCTTCGCTATCGGGGGATCATGATGTTCCGTGGCAATATCAGGAGGTGTCTTTTCAAGGATCTCTTCCCGGGAATACCCCAGTATCCGGCAGGTAACCTCGTTAACATCAGTGAATTTGCCGGGCGTGCCATCGGTATTGATCTCGTGGATGTGAATTGCGTCGGTGGTATTGTTGAAGATATCGCGGAACTTCCGCTCGCTCTCCCTGACCGCCTCCTCAGCCTGTTTTCGCCCGGTAATATCGCGCCCGATGCCGAGTACGCCAATGAGCCTGCCGTCTTTTTCGTACATCGGGGTTTTGATAGTCTCCAGCATGGCCCGGTGCCCGTTATCTGCAAATGTGATCCACTCCTCGTTGGTGCTGGGACCGCCTGCCGCCATGGCGATGCGGTCATGCTCCCGGAAGAAATCGGCCAGTTTTTTATCGACAAAGTCGTAATCCGTCTTTCCCACAATCAAGGACTCTTTTGCCCCGAAGAACCGCTCGAACATGGAATTACACGCCAGGTACACCCCGTTGGTATCCTTCAGCCAGATGAGATCGGGGATTGTCTGTACTAGTGTGCGGAGGCGCGCTTCGCTCTCCAGCATCGCCTCTTCTGCCTGTTTACGCGCAGTGATATTGGTCAAAATGTAGTTGAACCCGCAAACAGCATCGTCCCTGATGATGGGGCGCTGGGAGATGAGGACATGTTCCGTCCTGCCATCTTTGGCTATGATCCTGAACTCGTTGAGGCCGTACTCCCCTTTCAGTCGTTTCTTGAAAGCCTCGATGCAGATCGGATGGTCCTCGGGATGGATGAACTTCGAAAAATGCTGACCGATTGTCTCATCCGGGGTATAACCGTACAACCGTTCGATAACCGGGCTGATATAGGTGAAATTTCCCTGCAGGTCAAGGGAGAAGATCACATCGTTGATGTTCTCGACAAGCTGCCGGTACATCTCGCGGCTCTCGCGGACAGTCTCCTCGTTTACCTTGAGTTCGTGGAGGAGGAGATCGTAGGGCCGGGTCAACGCCACGACCACGATGGCCCGGTAGAAGAAATAGAACGATATGAGCTTGAAGAGATGGCCGAGCATGTTCATGAAGCCGTACACGCTTATGTATGACGTAAACGCCAGTTCGCCGAGGATAAGGAACAGCTGGGCGGCGATGAGGAAATGCCAGACGTCCCGGTCAAAATGGCGCCGCCGGGTCCAGAGCACGATAATCGTGGCAACGAGAATGAGCGAGATGACATACTCGCTTGCAATCTTAAAGGGCGTCAGGCCGCTGCCTTCGATGAAACAGTGCGGGAAGTTCTGCCACACAAAGATACTTGCGAGAATAAGGATGCAGGCAGCTGCGCATGCCGCAAAGATGATCTCAACATCGTGCTTCCGGTCTTTCGTGATGGACTTCCCGATAAAGAGCGTTGCGATAAAGAACGTGATGCTCTGAAAATACCGGGCAGCGATCCAGATCTGGGTGGGAAGATCGGCCGTGCTTTCGGGGAACACGCCCATTCCCTTGAAGGCAAGGGTGTGGATTAAGTCAATGCTTCCGGTGAAGAGAAACGAGATGCCGATAATAAGGAAGAAGGTTTCGGGGATTGCTTTGCGGGTATTCCAGACAATGATGAAGATCGAGAATGCGATGGCGATCGTGGCAAGCTCGATAATGCTGTGGAAGAGGAGGTAGTCTTGTGCGCTGAGCAGGTAGAGGACGACCAGGATGACTGCGGCAGACACTCCTTTGAGAATGTTTGCCGGAGTAACCGAAGAGCTGATTCCGGCCTTTATCTCGTGTAGCATTCCCCGGAACTCCCTTTTTCTTTCACTATCCTGTTTTGCATATTTCCCCGGAACCTATAGTTGTCCCGATAATGTCCGTTCACACCATCCGATACTTCAGGAATTATCCCGCCGGGGTGGCCCTGTCTTCTCCCATTGGTGCGATTGGCATGATAACGCGGGGGATATGTAAGGATAGTTACTGCAGGAGCATCCGGCATTTTTTTATGGAATAGGATTAAGAATCCCGTCCAGGTCATTTCCTGACACACTCCGCCGGTCTGGGGATCGTGAACACGAACTTCGTACCCTCCGTGCGGTCGATCGTCACCGTGCCATTGAGCTGATCGGTCAGCGAGCTTACCAGCTGGAGCCCGAGCGTAGTCTGGTTCTCCAAAGTGATGTGTTCCGGAATCCCCGGACCATTATCAGCTACGATAAAAGTCAGGGTGGCACGATCTTCGGTAGCAGTGATGGATACCTTGCCGTCTTTTTTCTCCTTAAATGCATACTTTAAGCTGTTGGTGATCAGCTCATTGCAGATGAGACCGAGGGGAATGGCAGTGTTTGTGTCCACATAGATGTCATGGATGTCAAGTTCGAACCGGATACCCCGGTCCTTTGCATCGTACGACGTGAAGAGCGCTATTCCCAGGGCACGAATGTAGTTCCCCAGGTCGACATGGGACAGGTCTTTGCCCCGGTAGAGGTGTTCGTGGACGAGCGCCATGGACCGCACCCGGCTCTGGCAGTCTTTCAATGCTTCGATGGTTGAGGGTTCATCGATCTTCCGGATTTGTAAATTGAGGATGCTTGCGATGATCTGAAGGTTGTTCTTGACCCGGTGGTGGACCTCCTTGAGCAGGGCTTCCTTCTCGATAAGCGAGGCTTCGATCTGCACGGACATCTTTTTGCGTTCGGTGATATCCATCCCCTGCGCAATCGTTGAGATGATCTTCTTGTCCTCATCGAGAACATTTGCCGAATTCCAGAGTACCATCAGAATTCTGCCATCTTTGGTAAGAATCGGGATCTCCACCGTTTTCCAGTGTTCACCTTCAAGCGTCTTTTTGATCAGGGTAAGGGATGCATCCCGGCTGTCAGCGGGAAACAGGATATCAAGCGGCTGGC